>ERZ1673700.2-NODE-2-length-481021-cov-50.963143_pt1 | contig 481021 bp, 504 predicted proteins | sample MGYA00580230_ERZ1673700 | MGnify/ENA primary metagenome ERZ1673700 (study PRJEB41218, sample SAMN15661782) | gut metagenome | host: Homo sapiens | place: Canada: London | collected 2015-08-20/2019-03-30 | study: EMG produced TPA metagenomics assembly of...
GAGCGCATGACTGTTAATCATGATGTCACTGGTTCGAGCCCAGTTGGGGGAGCCAAGAGAAAAGTCAGTAATTGAGCCATAAACGGCTTGTTTACTGGCTTTTTGCTTTATTTATAATATTTTCGATTTTCAAAATTATTCACTTCTTTTTATGCCTTTTAATCTCTTATACTACAGATAAACTACAGATTTTCTACAACAAAAGCCGCCCGAAATGTAATCGGACGGCTTTTTTTACGCCAATAATTTGATCGCATTGTAAAGAGTGTCAACTTCTTGAATAATGTAGTGGTCAATATCAACCTTGTAATCCGTATGGCCCATAAGAGCGATAATGTCTTCCTCCCTTGCTCCTGCCGCTGACATCCTTGTTGAAAAGGTCCTACGGCACGAGTGCGGAGTAAATTCATCACCCAACCCGAGGGCTTGCATAGCCGGACGAAAAGCGTATTTTAAAAAATAATCCTTGTTCATCGCTTTGCCAAACTCTGAACCTTCGTGTGTTCGGCAGAAGATTGTTTCACCTTTATTGTTTATACAATTCTCAACCAATTTTAAAATTTTAGGGTGGATAGGAACAATACGATTTTTGCCGGCATCTGACTTTATGCCTGCGATAAAGTAAGGTATGCCCTGTTCGCTCATATGGTACTGCTCGGTAGTGAGCGAAAGAAACTCGGTCACTCTAAAATTGAGATAGCACATTATGTAAACATAATCAGCATAAGGCACTTTGCCTATGTTTTGTCTGATAAGCTCAAGCTGTACATCGGTAAAGCGTGTAGCGTTTACTTCTTCGGGTTCGGGCAGTTCTATGAATGTGCCGTAGTCTTTGTTTACAATATCCTCTTGCATTGCAAAGCTGTAAAGACTGGTGACAAAGCATTTAATCTTATGTAGAGCTGAGTAACCTAATCCTTGACAGATTTTCGGTGTGCTTGTGACTTTGTAAGTACCTTTGCCATTAGGTAAGAGATATTTTAACTTACCGCCTGCGCCTACCTCGTGATGTGGGTTGTCATAATAATCCACGATATATTGATAATCCGATGTGCGTAAATCTCTAAATTTACGCTTGTGCAGAGGTTTCAACTTGATGTATGCACTTGCATAGTTGCTTTTCACGCTGTCACCAAGTTTTTTATATGCTTTAGTTTTTACCCATTTATCGTGTAATTGCTCAAGTGTCATATTAAAGCCATTGACGGGATTGTACTCATAATCTTTGAGTGCGTTTTCTGCCTCTCGCTTTGTGGCAAAAGCGCCTAAATAAACTTGTTTCCCTGTGACAGAGCTTGCAGCGGCATACGGTTTTGATTTGCTGTCTTTGCGAATGTAAATGCTTCCTGTACCCTTTGTTCGCCGTCTGTTTTTTGGTTTGTCAGCCGATTGGTTTTTACCGCAGTAAGGACAAAATACAAAATCGTCCTGCAATTCTCGGTTACACCGTCGGTTTATACATTTTTTCATCATTTTGCTCCTTTAAAAAGGGCGCAAAAAACCCCTGCAAAATGTTGTAATTTTCGCAGGGGTGTGGTACAATATTATTGCTTGATTAGTACCATTGCACCCTTGTGTAGTGGTTTCCGCTCTATCCTGCGCCAACAGGACAGAGCGGATTTTTTATTGTTTAATTTTCGGTTTTGCCAAGCCTGTCAGCTAAAGCATCTCGACTTTCTCTAATGTCACCATCAGATTTATCATTAAACATTTTTAACGATATGGTAGTTACACAAGTCTCAACATTGCTGTCTTTTTCAAAACTACTTGTTTTCACTTCTTCAATAAGTCTGTCAGAAATTTCTTCGAGTTGCTTTTGTGCATCATCTTTTGTTATTTCATAGTTTAAATAGCTGTCGGTAATTTCAAGTGCTTTAGTTCCTGCGGTGTACGCTTGTTCGCTAATTCCGTCGGGGATATTATTTTCTCCACAACCTGCAATAACAAAGATAAACATTGAAAGTAAAATAATCGAAAATATTTTCTTACATTTCATACTCTTTAGCCTCCTTTTTATTTACCAAAACAAGTTTGATTTCTCCATACCAAACTATAATTCCGTTTTCATTGGTAAAATTATTGATATATAGTTTTTCGTATCCGCAAATACGATAAAGATTATCAAGTACAAAATCAAGGTTTTCAGATTTTATGTTTCCGAGTTCTAAGCCGTTTGCAGTTACAGCTATGGCATATTTTCCGTCATATATGTATTTGTTTAATGCAATTTTAATCTGCTCACCACGATTTTGGCATTGTTTAATTACCTGTAAATTATGTGGGCGATCATCGAACGTCACCCCAGCAAGTTTAAAAGTTCTTGCGTTAGTTAAACCTGTTTCAGATTTATCAAGCGGTAAATTCTTCGTACTCGAATATTTTTTAGGTGGTGTATCAACAATTAACTTGTTATCCTTTTGATTTGTTACCTCGTTATTAACGCTTGTTTGCGACATTGCTGTAGCAAAAGCAAAAATCACAATACAAACCAAAAATATAACGACGCCAATTAAAATGCCGCCTATATCAAGTGATAACAATGACTTCACTCCAAAAGAAGCGCCGAGTACGGCAACAACCAATGAAATAATTTCAACAGTTTTTTTATTCATTCCTAAACTCTCCTCTTTTTGATATATATATTGACAAAAATATATATCATATACTAAAATAATATTAGAGAGGTTCAGACTTCTCACTATTCCTATTTTTCCTACCATAGTTGCCGCTATGGTAGGTTTTTCTTTTTGTTGATAAAATCTGAAAATTGCTCTTTTACCCGTCTTTCAAGCGGATGTAGGTAAAAAGCGTTTCTGCGTTCAAGCTCTGTCATTCGCTCAGCCCTGTAGGTTGCCGCCTCAAGGCTAATGTCACATAAATTTGCAATTGCAGCGGCATTTGTTGCGTGTAGCTCATGGAGTACACAAGCCGGAGCCAACAAATCTCGAGCAAATACATTTGCTGAATGTTCAGCATCGTCGGTTGTTGCAAATCCGTTGCCGTTTTCCTTAAACAAGTGACCTAAAAATATATGACCGAGTTCATGCGCAATTGTAAATCTGCATCGCTGAGGAGATTGCTCATCTGCATAGATGATGTACAGCTTATCATTTTGCATAAGAGTTGTACCGCTCTCATTTTGGTGTAGCAGATTGACCGCCGAATTTTTTAATAAAACAATGTCGGTTTGCTTAGCTATTCGGCTTACCTTAACAGGTAGGCTATCTATATTATAATCAATCAAACATTGCCAAGATGCATTGCGTGCCCGTTTGTATTTACCATAATTCAAAGTTCATCACCTCATAGGTATTGTAACCTATGGGGTGTTTTTTATTATGTAATGCTTATAAGTCTGTATCGTCAGGCTCAAACTTGCTGAGGTCAGGGAGATTAACTATTTCGATAGGCTGATTATTGCCGTCGCTTCGTGCAGCTTTCACGGTCGGTATCAATACTTCATCTTCCACACCGAGCAATCTATCGACTGCAGGTTGCATTTCTGGGTTATTTCTGTATGCGATTATAAGTTTCTTTTCTTTGTCTGATGTTTCAAAAGGTAGTTTAACCGCATTGCAATTTTGCAAATCATTTATGCTAATTCCCAAACCTGCACAAATTTTAATCACACTATCAACAGCAGCTCCACCAATAGAGCCGTTAAGCATAGATCTAAGTGTGCTGTATGGTATTTCAATTTTTTCGGCAAAGGTTTTTACACTAAATCCTTTGTCACTTATTAACTGTTTTATGTAATCTTCTCTTGTCAAGTTAATCACCCTTTACTATTACTGATTGTAACACGCTGTTTACGAAAAATCAATACTAAAATGCGAAATTTCGTAAAAATATTTTTAAAAATCCGTTGACAAGTGCGAAATATCGTGTTATATTTAATACAGAAACACGAAATATCGCATTTAGGAGGTGAAAAATCGTGTTTGACAAAATCGAAGTAATCATTTTTGAAAAGAAAATGAAAAAGAAAGAAGTTGCCGAGAAAATGGGAATTTCATACGGACAGTTCTGCGCAAAAATGCGTGGGGAATATCCATTTACGCTTGATGAAGCTCTCCGCTTAAAGTCGGTTTTACAAACTGACTTATCTATCGAAGATTTATTCGGTTCGGCGGCTTAACTTATTACCTCAGAAAGGAATGGTAAAAATGATTGACTGCTCAAAAACGGAGAATTATTTCGCTGAAAAGCTGAGGATGACGAAAAGAACAAAGAATGGACTGTGTGAAAATAAGTGTAGCAACTGTCCTTTGTGCGGTGATAACAACGGTGAAGGTTTATCGTGTCCAATCTTTGAAATGTATTATCCCGAAAAGGCGGTTAAGGCTGTGCAGGAATGGTCGGATGAACATCCGCCAAAGACATTTCTTACGGAGTTCTTGAAGAATTATCCGAACGCTCCGCTTGTCGATGACGGAACACCTAAAGGTGTATGTCTACGTGCGTTAGGACTGATGGACATAGATGATTGTGACGATAACTGCGTTAAATGTTGGAATCAGCCTATTGAGGACGGTGAAAAGTGATGATTGAAAAAGAATTAAAAATCCGTGATTTTTGCGGTGATTATGCTTTGGATATACCGTTCGCAGACGGTAGTGTAAACACGATATACTTTAATTCAAAACGAAATGCCGAAACAGTTAAGCATATTATCGAAGTTGACGGTAGTAAACCCAATCATGCTACGGTGTGTGAAATGGAAGAAATCAGGCACGAAAAGTGGGAATACGACAGCGGGGATGTCGGTTATGCAAATTATTTATGTTCTGAGTGTAAAAATTTTCTCACTTTTCGCGAGGGCATTGATTTGTATCCATATTGCCCTTACTGCGGAGCCAAAATGGATAAGGAGTGAGCAACAATGCCTTGTAAAAAATGCGGATTGCAATACTCAAGTTATTGCGTTGATTGCGTATATGTAAAAGCAGGACTTAACTTAAACAATGAAGAATATCACGAGATTTTGAAATTATGGAATGAGCAAGAAGGGGGGAGCAAGAATGAAAGCCCATATAACTAAAGAACCTGCTGACATATGTGAGTATTATACACAAGATTGTAATATATCTTTTCTCGCTACCGTTACATATCACCCACCTAAGAATAGTCATAGGAACGCACCTTGTCCTTGTGGAAGCGGAAAAAAATATAAAAGATGTTGTTTGATAAAGGAGAACAGGCAAAATGATAAACTTTGAAAAAATCGGCACTTGTACGATCAATATAGATTTGAGGTGATATAGATTGGCAACCAGAAAATATATATCTAAGTCCATAAGGCTTAAAGTTTATGATAAATACAACGGCCATTGTGCATATTGTGGTTGTAAACTTGAACTAAAGGATATGCAAGTTGACCATATTGAAAGTGTTTATTGGTATAACGGTGCAAATAATATTGAGAACTACAATCCTGCTTGTAGAATGTGTAATTTCTATAAATCAACAATGCCAATTGAAGATTTTAGAGGACAATTAGGCGAGCTAACATCAAGACTTGAAAAAACCTTTATCTATCGTTTGGCGAAGAAATACGGAGTTATTCAGGAAGTCGAGAAACCGATTGTATTTTATTTTGAAAAGGAGAGGATTGGTGAAGAGTAATGAGAGAATATTTATTCAGAGGAAAATTCGGAAACGAATGGAAGTACGGATTTTTAAGTATTGAACCAAAAGGCTTGGTAATCAAAGAACCATACAAGAACGAAAGCTCAAATGTGTGGCATATTGACGCTGACACAGTCGGACAGTACACAGGAATGAAAGATAAGAACGGTAAGAGAATTTTTGAAGGAGACATCCTCAAAATTAAAAGCTATGACTACGACTATGAATATATAACTCAAGTTTATTATTTTTGTCATACACTATGTGTTGACATTTACGGACAGGATTATGGCTTTATTGCTATCGGTTTTGCAGATGATATTTGGAACGAGGAAGGCTGTGAGATAGAAGTTATCGGAAACATATACGATAACCCGAACTTAGTAAGAGGTGATTATTAAATGAATGAAAAAATCCTAATCAACCCTAAAACAAATCAGGAGTACAGAGATGTACCGCCGACCGTGGCGGCTGAATATCTCGGAGTTGCTCTCAATTATGTTTATGAGGGCCTAAAAAAACAAACCCTGCCTATCGGTTCAGCCGTACAGAGCGACAAAGGGCGTTGGAGCTACAACATACCGATTGACCGGCTAAAGACCTATGCAAGCGGTGCAGATATATCCTTACTGACTACACTGCTCAACAAATTGATCGGCAGCGGAAATACAATCAACGAAAGGACGGCGTAAAAATGATAAATTCGCCGTGCTACGGCTGTCAGATACGGACGACAAGATGTCATACAGATTGTGAAAAATACCTCGAGTACAAATCAAAATGTGACAACCGCCGAGCCGAACGCTCTAAGAATTATGACTTTTTTAATTACATCTGTCATAAAATCGACATCCATGCGAGATGTCGCAAATCAAATAAATAACGTAAAGGAGCATTGCGATTATGATATTTAAAAACATACAGACTAAAAAAACGCTGAAAGACAAGCTGTTCTTCAGCGAATTAACGCTTGACCACACACGCAAAAGTCTTAAAAACACAGAATCAGCACTTGATGCAACGACCGCAAGCAATGAGTTTGTTAAAAACAGGATAGCAAAAATCATAAACTCGCTGTTTGCAATGTGTAGCGCAGAGGGGTTGAGCGTACCGCCCGAGGTTGAGAATATTCTCGCTGAGCTCACCCTCAAGAATGTTGTTGAGCTTGAAGAAACTGTTGACGGTGTAGTTTGCAATCCGATTGAGGCAAACCAATGAAAAGATTAACTTTAAATCAAGACAGCGAAATCAAAGTCAAGGACATCTACGGCAAAATGCACGACTGCAAAGATGTACCAAACGAGTTTTATGGCTGTATTCGCAAACTTTACGACTACGAAAATACAGGATACACAATTGATTTTATTGACAACATACCGCATATACTCAAAGATATGCGTGAATGCTTATTAAATCCATCGGCTGTAAATATTAAAGCGTGTTTGCATATGATTGATTATATTTTAAACACAAAAGAAAAAGACCGTTGATTGCTTGCACTACAATCAACGGTCGGCAAATAACACAAGGCTATCTGCAATGTATAAATACAGTTTAACATTATTGTATCAGATAACCTTGCGAAAATCAAGGAGATTATAAAAATGAACAAGAAATCTAAATTACAAATGATACCGACTGACAAACTTCATCCACACCCTGATAATCCAAGAAAGGTTATCGGCGATGTGTCGGAGCTCGCAGAATCCATCAAAACGAACGGTATCTTACAGAATTTGACCGTAGTGCCAAACAATGATAACTGGGATGATTTTACCGTTATCATTGGACATCGCAGACTTGCAGCGGCAAAGCAGGCAGGATTAACTGAACTGCCGTGTGCTGTTGTTGAAATGACAGAGAAAGAACAGCTGTCAACGATGTTGACCGAAAATATGCAGCGGTCCGACTTAACCGTATATGAAGAAGCAAAGGGCTGTCAGCTGTTGCTTGACCTCGGCGATACGGTTGCAGAGGTTGCAGAGAAAACAGGCTTTTCAGAGAGCAAAATAAGGAGGAGAGTAAAACTCTGTGAGCTTGATGAAGAAGCTTTCAAGGAAAGTCAGATCCGACAGCCTACCCTTGCAGACTATGACCGATTGAATCAGATTAAGGATATTGATGTAAGGAATGAATTGCTTAAATCAATCGGAACGAATAATTTCGATAATCTTTTGTATTCTGCTGTTAAGAAGCAGGAAACAGAGGAAGAGAAAGAAAAAATTGAAAAGCTCTGTCTTGAACATGGAATGATTAAAGCGCAGAAACATGACGAAATTCCAAGCAACTACGAATATACGGGATTTTTTGCGCTCAAAGATTTAATCGGTAAAGACTTTGCGGACGGCAGGAAAAGATATTTTTATTTTGGTTACGGCTCAAACATTTATATTTACGCAGAAGCATTGAAAAAACAGGAAAAGAACGATCCCGAAGTAGAAAAGCGAAAGCTTGAAGAGCAGAAGTGGGACGAGCTTGTTGAACAGGCAGAAGAAATAGATGAACGCTGTGAAGCTCTCAGAAGAGGCTTTATGCTTGATACGAATTTCAATGACAGTAAAAAGAAACAGGAGCTTGTGAAATTTATAGTCGCCCAAGTGGCGGCAGGAGCCAATAACAAAAAATATCGTTTTGAAGAAATTATCGAACACGACTTTGAAGATGATGAAAACATTGACAGCTACATCAACGAACATTGGAACAATGACAGCGGCAGAATGCTAATGGCGACGGCATACGCTTTGAGCCAGAAAATTTACGGTTCGTTCGATTATATCAGTGTAAATTATTCGGACAAGACATTCAGCCGAAAAAACAACCCGGAATTAAACAAATTTTACGCTTTGCTTTGCAAACTCGGCTATGTGATGTCTGATGAGGAGATACAGCTCCGTGACGGCACACATCCGATTTATACAACAGGTCAGGTGAAGTAAAATAAACTAAATAAGTTAATCACACAACTGCACTTGTGAGATTATAAATTCCCTCTTTTGATAAATTAATACATACCTATCTACTTTCTTTCAGTAATACCGATTCGGGCAGGTGCAGATGCCCGAATTAATTAATCAATAACAAGCTCTGCACAGCTTGCTATATAAACTTTTTTACTCCTCTTTAAATAAATTCTGACATTGAAAGCGGAGCAGGTGCAGATACTCTGCTTTAGGAATGCTAAATTATGATAAACGAACAAATATCTTTGTTTGACATTGAAGAAACAAAACCTATCAAGGCGAAAATTGAAAATGTCAAACTTGAAAGAATGAAAAAACAATCAAATAAAGCGGTTGAAACAGGTGAAAAACAGATAACTACCGAAGCAATCAACGAACTGTTTGGTATTAAAGAAAGTTTTGAATTGCCCGAGGTTTTATTGAGGAAACTGTTAAATAAGCAAGAGAAAGACGAACTTTGCCGTGCTTTTATGCAGTTTAAGTTTGATATGTCAAACGACTGCTTGCGTGATTACTTTCAGGCAAATAATGCAAACCGTAACAACCTAAAACAGGATTACACTCCCGATTGTTTATGTAGATTGATTTCGGAGCTTGTTCCCAAAACTAACGAAGTGATAGATATATGCAGCGGAACAGGAGCGTTGACCGTAGGAATGGGCAGAGATATTCAGTGCCAATGCGAAGAAATTTCCGCTATGAGTATTCCGGTGTTACTCTTCAATTTAGCACTAAGGAATCTAAATGCAACTGTTTTACAGAAAGATGTCTTGCTGAACAAAGTTGAAAAAGTGTACAAGGTGAGCAAAAGCCAAAATTTCAGCGATATTGTAATTTTAGATAATTACAGAGAAATAAAAGCGGATGTTGTTGTTTCGAATCCGCCATACTCGCTCAAATGGAAACCAAAGAGCGACAAACGCTTTGAGGGATATGATTTAGCTCCGGCTAAAGCGAGTGACTTCGCTTTTGTGCTTGACGGCTTATCGAGGCTCACTGATTCGGGACAAGCGTTTTATATTCTTCCACACGGTGTACTTTTTAGAGGTGCGGCGGAAGGCAAAATTAGAAAACAACTTATCGAGAATAATTTGATTGACGCAATCATCTCATTGCCCGATAAGATGTTTTTGAATACCTCAATACCTGTTTGTGTCATAGTTTTTAACAAACTTAAAACATCGGATGACATCTTGTTTATTTCGGCTGAAAAACTGTTTGCAAAAAACGGCAAGCAGAATGTTATGACAGATGAACATATCAAGCGGATTGCGGAGACTTATTGGAGCAGAAAATCAGTTGATAAATTTGCAAGCCTTGTAAGTTTATCAAAAATCAAGGAAAACGAATATAACCTCAATATACCACGCTATGTAGATACATACGAACCTGAAGAACTGCCACCACTTAGCGAAATAACAAAAGATTTAATAAAGTGTAATCTTAACATCAATAAGGCTACAAATGACCTTTTGCAAATGTTACAAGAGCTTTGTGGTGATGATGAGTACAATAAGATTAAGTCTGATTTTGTGGAGTTCTTCAGCAAACAAGATATTGTCGGTCAAACAATGATTGATTTTCTCAGAATGCAAAATCTTGAAAAGGAAACGAATTATATTGTGGCTCACGCAAGAAAAGAACGCAGACCTATCCTTGAACTTGCCGACTTCGAAAGAGTAAAAAAAGGCAAGATTTACGAGGCAGGAACCGTTTACATTCAGTTATCGGCAACTGATGGTAAGGTTAAGTTTTTAACCTAGAGTAAAGAGTTGGAAACAAAGTACGGTGTTTTTCTTCCTAAAACCCAAAATATCGGATCAAGATACTTGTTCTATATGCTTGATTTTGAAATGCCGTCTTTTTTGCGGAAATATCAAAACGGTATGAACATAAATCCTGACATCTTTAAGTATTTGCAAGTTACTTACTATCCCGAATACAAATACCAAAAAGAACTTGTAATGATTCTTGATGATATCCAATTTATGTATGACCAAGAATTGAACGAAAAAGAAAAATGGGAATATTTCAAAAAGTTTCATTTAAACGGTATGTTCCCGACTTCAAAAGGAGCGTGAAAATGGCATCAACCAAAGTTAAATCCGAATACAAAGAACTTGTTAAATTATTCAACCAATTGTCCGGATCAAGGTCATTGTGGCAAGTGTTCAACGATTGTATAGAAATGTTTGCGCTAAGCATTCAGAATACTTTTTGCTTTGGTCAAACATTTGAAAAAAACGAAAATCGCTATAAAGACATCGTCAAAAATTATAGTGAAAGCGAATTTGAAACAATTGTAAAAATTTTCGCCGAGATAACTAATGCACTCGAAACAAATCCTTTTCAAGATTTTTTTGGGGATTTGTATATGCAACTTGATATGGGAAGCAGCGCTCTTGGACAATTCTTCACGCCGTACACCGTATCTTATGCAATGGTGGTAAGCTCGTTTGACGAAAAAAATGCAAGAGCTGAATTATCCAAAAAAGGATATATCTCGGTTCTTGAGCCTGCGGTCGGTGGCGGAGCAAATGTAATTGCGTTTTGTGAGGTGCTGAAAAATCATGACATCAATTATCAAACACAATGTGTCATTGTCTGCCAAGAGCTCAGCAAATCAACTGCTCTGATGTGCTATACAGCGCTGTCGCTGATAGGTTGTGCAGCGGTGGTTAAAATTGGAGATAGTTTGAGTGATCCATATACGAACTATTTTGCTGAGTGTTCTAAAGGTGCTGAAATTTGGACAACTCCAATGTTTCACATTCAAAACTGCTATAAGAAGGTATGAATGTATGCAAGAAGAGGCGCTTTTACAAATCATTAAAAAACAGCTTAATGAGATCGTAAGGTGGTAGATTTACAAAATGTCGAGGTTAAATAAAACATGGACGGCCGATGAAATAGATTATCTTGTATCTGCTTGGGGCAACGTTAATATGTCCACTATAACAAAACACCTTGATAGATCCGAATGCGCAATAAGGCTAAAAGCCGGTAAGTTAAACTTAGGACCTTTCTTGACTAATGGCTATAGATATATCACAATAAGCAATCTTTATAAACTCATTCGCGCAAACTCCTCTATCGCTTATTTTAAAACGTCGTGGATAAAAAATAGGAATCTGCCTACTCACAACATATCAAGGAGTTCAAAAACAAATTTTACAGTTGTTTACATAGATGAATTTTGGATGTGGGCGGAGAAAAATCAATATTTTTTAGATTTTTCAAAACTTGAAAGATATCAATTGGGACCTGAGCCTGATTGGGTAAATCAAAAACGAGAGACAGACATATTAAGAAACAGATTTATCAAAGCGACTCCATGGACAAACAGAGAAGACAACCTTCTCAAAGAATTGCTTGTAAAGCAAAAGTATGGTTACAAAGAACTATCACAAATATTGTGCCGTAGCGAAGGAGCTATACAGCGCAGAATTAATGACCTAAACATCAAATACCGTCCTGTAAAAGCTGATAATCATAATAAGTGGAGCGATGAAGAATATGCAATTCTCAGTAACATGATTAAAAATGGGAGCAAATATGAGCAAATTTCAGATGTAATAGGTCGCTCTGCGAAAGCAATCAGAGGAAGAGTGTTTGATAAATATTTGACTGAAAATCTCGACAAAGTGAGAGCGTACATAGGCGACGGCGAATTTGGCGACAACATCCCCAACAGACCATTGAAATACAAAAGGCTTATGACTGACGAGGACAAAGATGAAATGAATGTTCTTTTATCTGCTTTAGCAGGACTTATTAACTGCATAGCGATTGCAAATTCAGACGTAGGCAAAGAATACAGCGAATTTTGGCAGAAAGATATGTGCCTTAATTGGGACGATGTTAAAGGCTGCCTTGCCTGTAAGAATAACTGTGACAGCTGTACATTGTTCAGAAGAATTCCTGTTCAATATTGCAAAAGGTGTGGCAAGGATTTTTTTGAGCGTAAACAGAACATCTTTTGTTCCGCCTGCCGAACAGCACGCCTTAAGCAAGCACAACGGAAATTTGCGATACTTAATAACAAGCAAGGGAAATAAGTAAAATAGTTGAGCGGTGAAATAAAGGAGTGATTTTTTGTGGATGACAAAACCGAGTTTTTTCGAGCCGTGACAGGACATTGTCTTAATTTTTTAGACACAGATACAGTTGACAGAATATCAAAAGTTTTAAGCATAGAAATGTCAAAATATAATATTAGAAAAATTGAAACAGCTTTGTCGGTTGATGTCAGACAGCCAAACCAAAAATATATTGATATTTTTCTCTCAATTAAGAAACTTGAAGGCTTGTCTGACAAGACGATTCAAGGCTATGCAGGAGAAATCGACCGAATGTTGGCTATTTTGAACAAGCCTATACCGGACATCAAAACCAATGACATAAGAGCTTACTTAGCTTATGAGCAGACAAGAAAAAATGTAACAAATAGTTATATTGATACCAAGCGAAGATATTTAAGCTCATTCTTCAAGACCCTTAGAATTGAAGGGTACATACAGTCAGACCCTGTTGAAACAATCTCAAAGGTTAAAGTTGAAAAAATTATAAGAAAGCCTTTTACACCATTGGAAATCGAGAAGTTGAGAGAACAAGCAAAAGAAGATGTGAGGACAAAGGCAATTTTAGAATTCTTGCTTTCTACTGGTTGCAGAGTTTCCGAAGTATCTTCAGCAAATAAAAACGACATAGATGATGATAAGCTGATAATAACAGGCAAAAGCAACAAGCAAAGGTATGTTTATCTTAATGCAGCGGCTAAATTTGCATTATCGAAATACTTCAAAACACGGATTGATGATAATGAAGCACTCTTCGTAAGTAAACACCAAATAGAAGGAAATTTCCGAAGACTTGAAAAAGGGCAAATTGAGAAGCTCATTTGTGACTTAGGAAAAAAAGCAGGTGTAGAAAACTGCCATCCCCACAAATTCAGACGAACGATGGCAACGGACGCACTCAGAGCTGGAATGCCGATTGAGCAAGTTTCGTTAATGCTCGGACATGAACAGCTGACCACAACACAAATATATGCACGGTCTGATGAAAGCGATGTTTATCAAGCTCATAAGAAATATGTGAGATAAGTTTAAAAGAAAAGGTGTGATAATATGTCATTCCCCGAGAAATTAAAAGCGTTAAGAATAAAACATAAATTAACGCAAGATGAATTGGGTGAAAAGCTCTATTTGAGCAGGGCAAGCATTTCAAGCTACGAAATTGGAAGAAATGAGCCTACTATCGAAACCATAATAGCTGTATCAGATTTATTTAATGTTACGACAGACGAACTGCTGAAATGAGGTGTAACAATGAAAATAAAAAAAGCATTCGACATATGCAAGAAAAATAAAATTATTTCCATCTTCGGCAACGAAAAAGGCGAGCAATGGCTGTCAGACGGCTCTGCGGTCTATCCTATTTTCGGCTTGCCGGAACTCAATGAAGATTACATATGCAAACTCTATGACATCAACGATGCGCAGAGAGATAAGATTAGATTTACAATCAGTCAAACCAAGCCGTTGATTGATGTTGAGGATTGTTCGGCGGATGAAACACCGGCTGAAATGTGGGATATAAGCATTATATACGACGGTAAAGTAATGCTCCCGATTAGCACCGCAGAGGGCTTAATGTTTATTGATAGAGTATATCTTAATCCTTTTGTGGATATGCCAAACGAAACAATGGCACTTGCACTGCGTAAGGACATCGAAGGTACTCCGTACTTCGCTGTTAAATTTGGAATGATTGCATACGGCTTTATATGTGCTTATGAAATTGTTGATGAAGATTTTGTGAGACAATTGAAATCATTATACATTGAAAGCGATATGATTTTGAAAAACAAGAAAGGATGACCTGCCGATGAAACAGTATGAAGCTGACCAACAGCGGAAGTTATTTCAGTGGACGACCTTCATCCGGGTAAAATATCCTGAAATTGATTTGATGTTCCATATTCCGAATGGTGGGAGCAGGAATAAGCTCGAAGCGGCCAACCTTAAAAAGCAAGGGGTAAAGGCAGGTGTACCGGATTTGTTTTTACCGGTCAGCCGTGGAGGTTATCATGGTCTGTTCATCGAATTAAAATACGGTAAAAATAAGCCGACTGAAAAACAAACCGAATGGCTTAAAAGCCTTAATGAACAAGGCTACGCTGTCGCTGTATATTATGGTTGCGACGAGGCAAGCGAAAAAATATTAAAGTATTTGAAATTAGGTGAAATAAATGAGTGAAGAAAAAAAGAAACGAGGTCGCAAGAAGAAACTCGACCGAATAGACAGGATGTGTCTTTACTGTGCCGATTACAACGCAAAGCACGGTACAAGTTACAGCTATGGCCAGTTTGTTGCACAGATAGCCGCAGGAAAAATTAAAAGACTTGGGTTACACGACTATGAAGGAGGTCTTGCAAAATGAGTGAAAATGAAAAACCGGTCGCAGCGGAAATGCAGGACAAGCCGGCACCGGCAGAAACATTGTCAGAACTCGACCGACTTGTGATAGGTTTTATTGACGGTGACCTTGATGTGGCTACGCTCAATAGCTTGGATATGTTTAATCGTTGGTTAGTGCTGTCGATGTCGGCTATATACAGTTGCACAAAGATAGGATTACTGTCCGCTAAATCTTGCGTCAAGGCTAAGTATAAATTATTGCAAGAGTATCGCAGATTTAGAACTGACACATTTTTTGCTGGCAAAGAGCATATCGAGTGGATTAAACGCACAAGAGAAACCTCCTGCAAGCTAACGGAGCTGTCAAAGGCAATTGCTGATCACGATACTAATGTGTTGCAAATCGCTTTACAGATAATTGACCTGCTCACAAAGCACGATGTTTATAACAAACTTTTTATTCTGTCTGATACATCGGATACATACAAAGAAAAATGTTTAAAAACACTAACCGAAAATGATACAGCGTTTTTGGACGAGTTCGGCGACATACCATTTGTGGATTTGCTCTTTAAATTTTACAAGTCAACGGAAGAAACGAGAGCATCAGAAATTTTCAAAGAGCTGGATGCTGATAACATTAGAAAGGTAGCTTGTCACGTGCCGGTTAAGTCGGATGATTGTCGAGGAATCGCAAAAAGCTACAAAGAATACTTCGGTATTTAAAGTAAGGCAATATTCTTGTCGTGTGCAAAATCTTAAAGAAAATTCAAATCAAGTTAAATCCTATATTCAAAAAAAGTAATCAAAGCGACGACTTCCGCTTTTGATTAAGCTGTTAAAAAAGAATGCACCAAAAATTAAACACACAATTGCAGCGGCAAGGTTGCACAGAGCAGTAGTTCGGTGGTCAGACGGACTACTGCATATTTATATCATCTGACTTTTTTAATACGAAAATAGAATAATAATAGTCACAAAAAAGGAGTTGAGATACCCCTTTAATAGCCTGCTCAAGGAATTAGTTAAGTGACCGTTTTAGTTTTTACATATATAATGGGAAGTTTAATATGTTTACATACAAAGCCGAAATTAAATCAGGACCTTTGCTCGAGGTCAAATATTATAAATCATTTCGCAGACGGAATAAAAAAAATCTTGCTCGACAAATCAATCAATCCCGAACAAACGAAAAGCAAGCCAAAGCAAACCGTATCAGAGGAGAACAACACACACAGAGGCTTATCCTCTGCAACTTCTCTGAGGGCGACTGGTTCGCAAGATTCTCCGCTCCGTTTGGTGAATTTACCGAAGATGAATTTGAGAGGGTTGTATCGAATTTTTTTAAGCGAGTGAAACGCAGGACAGACAAGAAACAAATCAAGTTTAAATACATCGGCTACTGCGAATGTGGCAAGCTCGGAAAGAATTGGCATTTGCATATTGTGATTGAGGATTGCGTTCGTGAAATCTTAACGGAGTGTTGGTCGTGGAAAAACGGAATAAATTTCACTCCGCTCTACCAAGACGGAAACTATGCTGACCTTGCAAAATACATTCGCAAAGATGTCAATGGTAAGAAGCGCTTGAAAACATCTCGCAATCTCAATAAGCCTGAGGTCAAAGTTGTTGAAGGAAAAAAACGAGAATACAGAAAACTCGAACGAGGTGAGGCTTTGCCTTGTCCCGAAGGATATTATTTTTACAAAGACGAAATGTGGATAAATGACTACACAGGAGCAAGCTTTTATTTTACTTACTTAGCTGACACCCACAAGCATAAAAAATTCGGAGGTGCGAAAATTTGAGAGATTCGACAAGAGACTATACAATTGCACAGTTTAGACTTTATGCCTCTCTTGGATTTCCAAGCAAAGCACAGGTTGTAGCTGACAAGACAATGCATCGAGCATTACAACTTGACCTGCTTGCTGTGGCAGACACACTTAATGCCTTGACCAATAGCGGTAAAGACTACATCTGTCAAGCTGTCAGCGCTGTTTACTTTGTTGCACCAACAGCGGCATTACATAAAGGTGAGATAAATTTGAGGGTGACTAAGTTTGCAGTTAGCAACTATACAGACGAACGCACGGTGTTTCGCTGGCTCAAAGAGGCACGATTGCTTTGTGCAAACTTTCGTGGGCTTAACATTTGTACATATTGCACAAAGCAAGATGTCAGTAGAAGCGATTAAACCTGTTGTAAAATTAAATTGTAATGATAAAACAAAAAGTAACAACGGACTGGATCGTCCGCCAAATCCGTGAGGGTAAGGCATATAGATTTTATTTAACAGCTGATTGGCAAAAAGTTCGAGACGCAAAAAAAGCGAAAGAACATTACGAATGTGAACGCTGCCGCGCTGTGGGTAAGTACAGCCCTTGCGAAGCGGTACATCACAAGCTGTATCTCAAAGCAAGGCCTGACCTTGCTCTTGATATTAACAACCTCGAATGTTTATGCAAAGATTGCCATTACAAAGAACATCACAAGTACGAACCAAAAAAATTAAAAGATGAGTTTGCTGAGCGGTGGTAAATCGAAAAAAGCATACCCCCGGGTGAAAAATCGAAAAATTCTGAGGCTTACGGATAACGGTATAAAGGCACGACAGTTTGGTCTCGCGCACGCACACGAGAAATTTTTGAGAGAGGAGTAGCATAAATGGCACAGATTAAAATTGTAGAAATCAAAGACAGCTTAATCGAGCAGCTGACTTTGAAAGGGGCAAACATTGAAGTCTACAGAGATTTAATTGACAGCTATATTTTTTGTACGAAGCTTGAGCGTAAAATGCAGGCCGACATCCGCAAAAACGGCTTAACATACAAAGCTATCAGCGCCACAGGCAAAGAGTATATGAAGGATAACCCCTCTGTAAAAAATGCCGTAATGTACAACAAACAGCGTTTAGCAATCCTCTCACAAATGGGGCTGTCCATTGACAAAGTCGAGAGTGATTCGGATGACGAACTGTAAAGTCATAGACGATTACATTGACCTTGTTAAAAGCGGTAAATATCGTGTCTGCCGTGAGCAAATTCAGCTAATAAAGTTTGTTGAAAACGTCTTTGAGAATGAAGAAATCTATGTTGACGAAGAACAGCTTGAAAAGTATTTGGCTTTGCAGAAATATTTTCCTTATGAACTTTTTGAATGGGAAAAATTTTGTTTTGCATTGCACAATTGCACATACTCAGCTCCCGGTGTTTTAAGGTTTCCCGACCTTGTACTTATTGTCGGAAGAGGTACAGGCAAAAACGGCTATTTAGGCTTTGAAGATTTCGCACTTTTAACACCAGTGAATGGTATTAAAAACTACGACATCGACATTTGCGCGACTTCGGAAGATCAGGCGACTATTACTTTTAACGATATTTATAATGTCCTTGAAGATAATAAAGCCAAAATGCAAAAACACTTTAAGTGGACGAAAACAAGAATTGTGAATATAAAGACAAACTCTGTGTTGCGATATCGGACATCTAACAGTAATACGAAAGACGGCGGTAGACCGGGCAAGGTCGATTTTGATGAAAAACACGCATATGAAAATTACAAGCTTATTGACGTGTTTGTCACCGGCTTAGGGAAAAAGCCACTCCCGAGAACTACGACAACCACAACAATGGGATATGTGAGAGACGGTCCGCTTGACCAAGAGTTTGCGAGAGGCCTTGAGGTTTTGAACGGTGATGCACCCGATAACGGCACGCTTTATTTTATTTGCCGATTAAATGACGAAAAGGAAGTTCATGACGAACAAAATTGGTACAAAGCAAATCCAAGCTTGCAATATTTCCCAAACTTACTCCGAGAACTTCGGAAGGAATACGAAAAATGGAAAATTGATCCGAATAATAACCCTTCATTCATGACGAAGAGAATGAATTTACCGCAAGGAACAGAAGCGAATCCTGTAACCTCGTGGGAAAATATCAAAGCTACAAACAGGCCTCTCCCCGACCTTGAGGGTAAGCCGTGTGTTTTTGGCATTGACTACACAAAAACTACTGACTTTTTGGGTATCGGTTTAATGTTTTTGATTGACGGCTCAATCGCATGGAAACCGTTTTCGTGGTATTGCTCACAATCGGCAGATCTTGGACGAATTAAATTTCCTTATGTTCAACAGCCTGATTTACAAAGGGTTGACGGAGCGGAAATACCTCCCGAAATTGTAGCTGATTGGTTGAGAGAGCAGAAAAAGCGTTACAACATTGTCGGCGGAGCGTTAGATAACTACCGCTATACATTACTCAAAGAGCCGTTAATGCAGTTGGGTTTTGAATGCGACCGCAAAGGACGAAATAATCTAAAACTTGTAAGGCCGTCAGACAAAATGCTTGTCGCTCCCCTGATTGCCTCTGATTTTGCAAATCACCGTATTGTTTGGGGGGATTCGGCGTTAATGCGTTGGTACACAAACAATACTTCTGCCGTTGAGGATAAAAACGGCAATATTATCTACGGCAAAATTGAGCCAAAATCACGAAAAACAGACGGATTTATGGCATTTGTTGCCGCATATACACAGCTTGATTTGCTGAAACAAAATCAGCCGATGTCGGTTGATGAACTTAAGAATTGCTTTAACGCAATTGTATTTTAAAGGCAGGTGAAAAAATGAAAGTAATAAACTGGGTGAAAAATCTTTTTAGAAAAGATGCCGTTGCAGCGGAATTTAACGAGGACGGCTCGACAGTTGATGAACAGAGGTTTCACCTGACTGAGCTTGCTCTATTTACGGCGATTGATTTTATCGCCCGAAGCTTGGCGAAATGCGAATTTGTTACGGTAAACAATAACCGAGAAAGTCGCAAAGCTGAATATTATCTCTGGAACTATTCGCCGAATAAGCATCAAACCAAAATTGAGTTTTTTACGCAGGCTGTTGCAAAGTTGATTTTTGACAATGAACTGTTAATTATCGAAACAGCCGACAATCAGCTTTTAATTGCGGACAGTTTTTCAAGAACAGAACACGCATTGATTGATGATTCTTTCAGCGGTGTTACTTGCCGAAATTTTACATATCAGCGAACTTTTCTTGAAAGTGAAGTAATTTATCTTCAATATAATAATTTTGCTCTGAGGGGCTTGTTAGCCGATATGTGCAACACTTACGAGCAGTTAATGTTATCGGCTCAGGAAAGATATAACAAAGCTGTCGGACATAAAGGAATTTTGGAACTTGAAAATTACAGCTTTGGTGATGAAAATTTTGCCGAAACCTACAACAAAGTGCTGTCAAAGCAGTTTAAATCATTTTACTCAAACAAAAACGCTGTTATGCCGATTTTTAAGGGTATGAAATATTCAGAACCCTCAACCGACGCAGGAAAAACCACAAACAGCGAGATTAACGATATTCAGAAGTTAAAAACTGAGGCATACACGATTGTCGGAAACGCTTTACATATTCCGCCGGCAATTTTGAGCGGTGAAGCTTCGCAATTGTCTGATGCACTGGATTGTGCTATCGGAAATGCAATTGATCCGATTGCAAATATGTTTGAGCAAGAGATTACAAAAAAGAGATTCGGTAGCACCGAATTTAGCAAAGGTAATTATCTCTTAATTGACACAACAACAGTCAGACATATTGACGCAATCAGTCAGGCGAATAATCTTGATAAGTCAATTGCCAGCGGTGTGCTGACACCTGCGCAGGCTCAAAAATATTGCAACATGCTCCCTTGCTCAGAGGCTTGGGCGCATACATATTACATTACTAAAAATTACCAAACAATAGCAAATGCTTTGAAGGGTGGTGAATAAATGAAAAGTAGAAGTTACAACATTAAGCAGATTGCTGAAAATCAGAACGTTTTGCAAATTTATCTTTACGGTGAAATTGAGCCGAGCTGCTTGAATATTTGGGGCGACCTCGTAGAATCCAAGACAAGCGCTGAATATATTCGCAAGGCGATTGAAAAAGCAGGCGAAATTGAAGGCATTGAGCTCTATATTAACTCAATCGGCGGTTATGTCGATGAGGGCGTGTCGATTTACAATCTGCTAAAAAGGCAGAGTGTGCCGGTCACTGCATACATTGACGGTATGGCTTGTTCAATTGCCTCTGTCGTCGCAATGGCGGCTGACAAGATTGTAATGCCGTCAAACACAACAATGATGATTCATCATGCGATCGGCGGTTGTTACGGAAATGCGAAGGAACACAGAGAATTTGCAGCTCAGCTTGACAAGATCAGTGAAGCAAGCACAAATTCTTACCTTGTACATGCAGGCGATAAGCTCACGAGAGAAACCCTCGAGCCGCTTCTTGATGCTGAAACATTTTTGACGGCAGAGGAAGCCTTCAATATCGGCTTGTGTGACGAAATTCTTGATCCGGTTGATTTAACCGAATCAAAAGAAGTCGTTGACGATGCACAGCAAAAGAAGAATCCAAAAGCAAAACAGGCAGCGGCAGAACTTGCAAAAATGCTTGGTGCAAAGCCTGAACCGCCTGAACCACAGACACCACCCGAGTCAAAACCGAAAAATCCCGAAGAAAAGGATAGCTTTGGCTTTATTGAAGAGTATTTCAAAAACAAAAATTATTTATAAAGGAGATTAAAAAATGAAGAATCTTGACGCGATTAAGAACGCAAAAGCAAAGTTTGCACAGAACTTGAAAACTGCCATTGATTCAAAAGACGAAACAAAAATGACCGAGGCTCTCAATGCCTACGCTGACAGCATCCAGCAGTCAATCATTGAGGTCGCACAGGAAATTGGCGAAACAGCCGACAACACAATCCTTGCCAAGAGAGGATTCAGACAGCTTACAAGTGCAGAACAGAAGTTCTATAACAATTTTGTCACAGCGGCAAAATCTGCTGATGTTAAGCAGGCTCTCACTGGTCTTGATGTTACAATTCCGCAGACAATTCTCGATACAGTGCTTGAGGACATTACAAGCAATCATCCTCTACTTGATGCAATCGGCATCGAAAACACATACGGCTCCGTTAAGGCGATTTTTGCCACAGACACAAAACAGCTCGCCGCTTGGGGCGCTTTAAGCTCAAAAATCACACAGGAGCTTGCCGGCACAATCCAGGAAAAGGATTTCTCAACATCAAAGGTAAGTGCCTTTATCCCTGTTCCGAAGGATATACTCGACCTTGGCGCTATATACATCGACGCATATGTCCGCAGAATCCTCGCCGATGCACTTGCTTATGCTCTTGAAGATGGCTTTATCAACGGCGACGGCAATGGCAAGCCGATTGGTATGCTTAAAGACCCCGAGGGTGCTGTAAAGGCAGGCGCTTACACTGAAAAGACAGCAACAAAGCTCACAAGCCTTGACATTAAGTCATATATGGGTGTTGTTGCCAAGCTTGCGAAGGGCAAGGGCGGTAAGACAAACAACATTACATCGGTTGACCTCATCGTAAATCCTGTGGATTATCTCACAAAGATTATTCCTGCAACTACGGTTCTTGCAACCGACGGCTCATACAAAAACAACCTCTTCCCATTCCCGACGAATGTTTATCCGTCTGAAATGGTTGCGGAAGGTACTGCTGTTATCGGTCAGCTTTCAAGATATAAAGCTTGTCTCTCAACAGGCAAGGAAGGTAAGCTTGATTATTCTGACCAGTATCAGTTTCTCGAAGACAACAGAGTTTATCTTATTAAGGCTTACGCAACAGGCTTTTCGCTTCACACAAACGATTTTCTTAAGCTCGATATTTCGGCGCTCAATCCTGCCGAAATTAAGGTAACTCTTAATCAGGCAACAACAGTTTAATTTATTACGGAGGTGTTGAACAATGGGAATTATGAACGATGTAGTTAATATGCTCGATTTTGACCGTGAGAACATCGAAACAGATGAAAGCACAAAGTTGAAAATTGAACTGATTATAGCCAACGGAAAACAGCACCTCCGTGATTACAACCCTTTGCTTACTGATGAGGATTTTGAACGACCAACAAGGGCAAGAAGTTTGTTGTTCGATTACTGCCGTTATGCTTACTCAAATGCGGTTGAAATGTTCGACCATAATTTTGAAAACGAAATTTTGAAATTAAGGCAGGAATACGAGGTGCGAATGTATGATACCGAAGAATAACATTGATTTTTTGACATTTAACGACGGACTTGCGAAAATCTATGAAACCGACGAAAACGACGACATCATCACCGACAGCCTGAAAAAATATCGCTTTGGCAACGAAAAAATCGGTGTAACTCGTTTTTATGGAGCAAAGCAGAACGATATTGAATTGTCAAAAGTTATTCATATTCACAAAGATGAAACTTTGAGAACGGATATGGCGGTCATCATTGACGGCACAAGATTTAAAATCGAACAGATACAGCATGACAAAAGTAAAAATCCCCCTTGCTCGATTTTGAGCCTGTCACAGAGGGGACTGTATGAGGGTGGTGCAGATGTTTTTTAAGAATTATGACGAATTTGTTGAACTCATAAAGTCTTGTGACTTTAAATGTGTAGAGGCAGATTACAACAAATCAACTTCTGCTCCTTATCTTGTCTTTTTTAAGGGCGACGAATCAGGCGTTTACGCAGACAGTGAATTGCTTTGGAGAAACGCAAAAATAATCATAGAGCTTTACACAGCAAAAGACGACCACAAGAGCGAGATAAACTTTGAAAAGTGGCTTGCTGATAACAATTTAGGCTGGACAAAGCCTGACCGAGCGTGGGACACAACGAATAAACTTTGTGTAAGTTATTACAACTTGGGCGTGACTTTCGATGAGTAATTACAAAAAAGTCGGTATTGACCGAATCGACGATACTTTATCAAAAGAACTTGCAACCTATTCGGCTGATGTGCAAATGGGCGTTAGATTGTTGGTTGACGAAAAATCCGAAGAACTCAAAAACGAAATCAAGAAAAATGCACCTGTAGGCAGAAGAAAAAAATATCGCAAATCGTTTAGGGTAAAAGTCACGAATGAAACATTTAGGTTTTATGAAAAAACGGTTTATGCCGCTAAACCTGAGTACCGGCTTACACACCTCCTCGAAAAGACTCGTAAAAAGAGGGGCAAAAAAGGCGGAACGGTACAACCGAAGGTACATATTGCTCCGGCAACAGAAAAAATCCATAATGAATTTGAAGCCGGAATTAAAAAGCTCATTAAATCATCGGAAGCTATGGGTGGCGGTGATTTGAGCGGTATAAAAAGAATCTAAAAACATAAGGAGTGCTTATTAATGAACAAAACTATTAGAAAAGTAGGCTATGCTGTGCTGACAGAAAGCAGCACAGGAGAGATCACATACGGTAAACCCGTGTGGTTTAAGTCAGATAAAGCCGGTGGCAGAAGCATTGGCGCTGAACCTATCGGCGATTCAAACACAGTATATGGAGACGGTCTTCCCCTTATCGTTGCAAGTGCAAATGGGGGTTACACGATCAGCCTCGAACTCATCTCTATTATTGATGATATCGAAAAAGACTGGTTTGGCAACGATGAAGCTACAGAAGGCGGCATTGTCGAAAAGGGTGGCATTAAGGTAATGCCGAGATTTGCCCTCCTCGCTGCCAAGGAAACATACAAAGGTGACAAGCTCTACGAGATTGACACCTATTTTGACTGTGTAGCAGCAAGAGCGAGCAGAAACGACAAAACATCAGAAGGTAACTTTGATCCACAGTTCCCGACCTTTACGGTTACAGCAAAGCCGCGCCCTGACAATGACTTTGTACGCTATACATCATATGCAGATACTCTGCCCGACAGCGTTGTAGTTCCGACCGTTAAGGCTACAAAATCGGCAGCTCCTGCAGGTCAGGCCTCATCAGACAACACAAAGGCGGTTAAAGGTTAAGCTATGAAAGACACAGTTGTTATTAACGATAAAAATGTTGAGGTTGAGGTTACGGCATATACAATGCTCATCTATGAGGACACATTCAAAGGCCACAGCTTTCTGCGTGATGCCGACCGCGTTCTTGTCCCGAATCTTAATGATGTAAAATTTGGCACTGCTGTAAAGCTTTTATGGGCAGCGGCAAAAACGGCAGACGATACGATTCCTAATTTTAAGGCTTGGTCAAAAGGAATCAGCATTAAGGACGCTATTTCTGCGATAGGTAAAATCGTTGATCTCATTGTTGACAGTCTTAAAAGCGACAACCCAAAAGTGACAGCGACAGCGACCTAAACGGATTTAAAACTTTCCTGACGGCCAAAGAGGTCTTATCTTATGCCGTCAGGAGTGGTCTGACTGTCGCTGACCTACAAAGATTTACAATAGGTTTTGTGATTGATTATATTGAAACCTATTTTGCATTAAGAAACAATAACAATATCCACGAAGATGAAGAAAAATACCAGAAAATGAAATCTGTATTGCCTTTCGTAACGGAAAGATTTGAAAACAAAGAAATCTCGACGGAGCAGTACAGCGAGTTTATGAACAGATATAAAGAATTGGAGGACAGATATGGCATCTACGATTAAAGGTATTACCGTCAAAATTGCCGGTGATACAATGGATTTACAGAAATCCTTAAAAGCTGTACAGTCCTCATCCTCGAGCTTGCAGAGAGAACTGACTGCAATTAATAAGCAGTTAAAATTTGACCCTGAAAACACTGTTTTGCTTGCCCAAAAGCAAGAAGTACTAAAAGAACAAATTGAAAACAGCAAATCTGCCCTTAAAAAGCTACTTGATGTGCAGGATCAGGTCGAAGAACAGGCCAAAAACGGCGAAATCTCAACCGAACAGTACAGAGTCTATCAGCGTGAAGTTGAAAAAGCGAAAAGCAAACTTGAAACTTTCACTAAACAGCTTGCGGAAACCGAGGAAAAAGCAAACGCAATAAACCTCGAATCTGCCCGAAGTGAGATGTCAAAAACCGAAACAAGCGTTGGTAAAGTCGGCGACAGCTTTAAAAACCTTGAAAATAAGTCAAATAAAACTGATTTATCCAAGGTCAAAAAAGAAATGGATGAGGTTAAGTCCTCAGCCGACAACCTTAAATCTGCTGTTGGTGATGCCTTAAAAGAAGCAGGTGCAGCGGCAACAACGGTCGGCGGAGCGTTGACCGGAACTGTCATAAGTGCAAACAGTGAAGAAAAAGCTTTAAATTCCTTGCAGGCTCAAACCGGCTTGACCGCCGAGGAGATGACAAAGTACAAAGATGTCCTTGAAGATGTTTACAAAGGAAATTTCGGCGAATCTCAGGAAGAAGTTGCAAATGTCCTTGCTTTGATTAAGCAGACAACGAACGAGACCAATCCAAGTAAGCTTAAAGATATGACCGAAAATCTCTTTACATTGAGAGATACATACGATTACGATTTTGTCGAAACCTTGAGAGCGGTCAACATGCTTATGGAGCAGTTTGGCATAACGGGCGATGAAGCGTTTAACCTTATTGCTCAGGGCAGTCAAAAAGGCCTTAATAAAAACGGCGATTTGCTTGATACAATCAATGAATACTCCGTACATTACAAGCAACTCGGCTATGACGCAAACGAGTTTTTTAATTCGCTTGAAAATGGCTCTAAAGCAGGTACTTTCAGTATCGACAAGCTCGGCGATGCGATGAAAGAATTTGGCATTCGCTCTAAGGACACAGCCTCGAGTACGCAGGAGGGATTTGCTCTTCTCGGCTACGGTGCAAAAGCCTCGGCTGAGGACATTCAAAAAGCCAAGGACGAAGTCGCAAAGCTCGAAAAAAATCTTTACTATGCAAAAGAGGAGCAAAAAGGCTTTAACAATTCGACAAGCGAATTAACAAAGCAAAAAAATACCGATAAAATTGAACAATATTCAAAGGCGCTAAAAACTGCTAAAGAAAATCTTGCAAATCTCGAATCAGCAGGCAAAGGCGCAAAAGGTAGTATTGAGGATTTGCAGGCAAGATTTGCAAAAGGCGGAGACAGCGCAAAATCAGCAACAACAGAAGTCTTAAAGGCTCTTTTTGAGATGGACGATAAGGTCAAGCAGAATCAGGCAGGCGTTGACCTCTTCGGGACGATGTGGGAAGATTTGGGCATTGACGGCGTAAAAGCCTTAATGAAAGTTAATGGCTCTGCCGACAAGGCCAAAAATACCATGAAAAAGATTAAAGACATCAAATATGATGATGTCGAAGCCGATTGGGCAAGCCTTGGCAGAACGGTGCAAACCGATGTTATCAATCCTATTGGCAAATCATTATTCCCCGAAGTCAAAAAACTTTGTAATTTTGCGAGTAAGCACACCAAAGATATCATCCCAACACTTAAAATTGTCGGCTCTCTCGTCGGTGGCATTTGGGTAGGCAAAAAAACAACCGTTGTTGTAAGCGGTGTACAAAGCCTTATAGGCGCATATAAAAGCCTCAGAATTGCTACAGAGACTGCCAAAATTTCGCAGGAAGGTCTTAACCTTGCGCAAAAATCAAACGCAATCGGTATCATCGTAGGCTTAGCCGCTACGCTTGTAGGCTCTTTGTGGTCAATCGCAAGTGCAAACGATGAAGCCAAAGAATCACAGGACAAGCTCAACGAAGCACATGAACAGGCTCAGGAAGAAATCAAAGAGCTGAAAGATGCTAATGATGAATATGTGCAGAGTAAGAAAGATGCGGCGTCAGAGGTTGAAAGTGAATTTAAATATTATGACGATTTGTGGGGCGAATTGCAAGGCATTGTAGACCAAAACGGCAAAGTCAAAAAAGGCTACGAAGACAGGGCGAAATTTATCACAAATGAGCTGAGCAGAGTTACAGACAACGAAATCAGTTGGAACGGTAATGTTATAAAGTCTTATAAAGACCTTAAAGGCTCTATAGATAAAGCACTTGAGTCTAAAAAAGCACTTGCTATGTTGTCAGCAACAGAAGATGTTTATCAGACTGCTGTGTCAGGGCTGTCTGAAACAAAATCTGATGCAATAAGTGCTTATGCCAAAAAGAAGAAAGCACAAGAAGAGCGCGACAGTGCAGTGAAAACTGCACAAAAATATAATACAGAAGGACTTGACAGAAACAAAAAAATAATCAAAATTGCGGGGTGGGCATTTGAGAGCGGAAAAATCTCGCAAACCGATTATCAAAAATACCTTAAAGACGCACAGAATAAGCAGAATACAGCTGAAAACGAGCGTGCTTTATCATCATTTGGCGCGGCATACGGTGCTGAAAGTAAAAAAGCTAAAGATAACCTCAAAGAGAAAGAAAAAACTCTTAAGGAAGTTGAAAGCAAATATAACGAGTATCAAAGAAAAATCGTTGAGTATAACACGACAATCCAAAACTGGGAAAATTTATCAGCCGCCACAGCATCTGAAAACGCAGAGAGTATTACAGAATCTATGACTTATCTGTCTAACAACATCGTTACTTGTACCACCGGTAACAAAGCTGCTCTCGAACAGCAGGTCAATGATTTTAGGACAAATGCCGAGAATTTAAGGACGGCATACAAGGACGGTGTCGAAGGCGTAACAACAGACCAAGTCGAAGAAGCCGAAGAGTTGCAGGAAAGAGCAGAAATCGAGCTTGCTAAGTACAACGATATGTACGGAACGGTCGCTGCAATCGCTACGGGCAAAGCTGACGAAATCAACGCACAGCAGAAGAAAATCAAAGAAGGTTTTATTGATGCCGAAACAGGCTCGAAAGAGAGCCTTGAAAATCAGCTCACGAACTTTACTGCAAACTACGAACTCTTAAAAACTGCAATGGCTGAAAATCAACCGGGCGTAACCCAAAAAATGGTTGATAATGCAAAAGAGCTTGTAGATAAGGCAACCGGGGAGCTTAAAAAACTTGAAGGAAATAGTAAAGATGCGGCTGAAAAAGGCGTTAACGGAGCTGCCAACACGCTTGAAAGTAAAGATTCGAAGGAAAAACTTGAAAAAAGCGGTAAAACTGTAAAAAGAGCAGTAAAAAAAGGCGTTGGGGATACATACAAAGATGGTAAATCGTTGGCCGAAATGTTTGACCAAGGTTATTTTGACGGCATAATTGATATGTTAGTTACATTATTCGGCGGTGAAGATAATCCAGCCGCACAAATGGTTAAGGCTAATATTACAGCGGCTGCAAAAGCGCAGGATTCACGCTCACCAAGCCGAAAAACCCGAAAGTTAGGCAGATTTTTTGGTGAAGGTTACCGCCTTGGTATTGAGGATGAAATTGAAGAAACACAAAAGGCGGTAAGGTCTTTAACATCGAGAGCCCTGTCAGCGGTTGAAGGTAATCCAATCGGAGCGATCAACAATAAATTTGCGGACATTCGCACCCAGAGCCAAAATGCGACGGTAAACGGTCAAATGTTGAAAGCTGTTACAAATTCGCCTACGATTGAAATTAAATTTGCAGGCGATGTAAACATCAATAATGACATGGATGTTGATGATTTTAACCGCCGTGTATCAAATGCGATCATGCAGACACTTGTCGGTGAAGTATCAAAGTGGGGAAGTTAAAAATGAGGCATAGTTTTACATACAACGGCACTGATTTACGGACAATAGGCTTTTTTATAGCTACACCTCCCAAATATCAAATTGCAAAGCGTAATTTTGATTTTACCTCTGTCTACGGCAAAAATGGCGGAGTGATTTCCGACAATGGCGTTTTTGATAATGTTGAAATGCAGCTTGAAGTCAACAGTTATCCGTACATTGTACCGAACGAAAGCAATGCAGAACTTGTAAGAGCGTTTGCAGAATGGCTTACCGTTTGGGACGGCAAATATAAAATCTTTAGGGACACATACAACCCCGGCTATTTTACAAAAGCGATTTGCACAGGAATTGAGCCGATAGAAGAGGTTGCCCCCCTTTGCTTATCAACGACTATAAATTTTAGCCGAGAACCGTTTTGGTATAGCGACTTAGGGCAGGAGATTATCCGACCAAAATTGACCTCAACACAAAACGCAGAAATCGAAGTCTATAATCCTGAAAATTACACCGCAGAGCCACTTATTAAGATTATTAACACAGGCTCAAAAATAAAGCCGTTGACATTGTCGGTTAACGACAGCCCGATTTTGATGATCACAAAAGAGACAAGCCAAGACCACATCGAATTAGACTCAACCGAACAGTCCGCTTATTTTAATGCTAAAACTAACCTTGCTAATAGTTATATAAGTTGCACACAATTTCCGATTCTTTCGCCGGGGCTGAACACAATTAAGCTATCATCAACGGAGGCAGATGCATTTACAACGCTCGAAATCAAACCAAATTTTAGGAGACTTTAAAAATGCAACCTATAATATATAAAACGGCCGATCAGTACATCACAACAAAGCCGTTGTATCAGACAAACGGTCTTGGATTTTTGACCGATTGCACAGAATTTTTGACGACAATGGAAAGCAATGGTGCTTATAGCTTTGTCGCAAAAGTAAAAAGCAATGATAAACTTTTAAAATATATAAACCTCGGATCTTATATAAAAGCTAAAGCCAACAGTAAAGACGGACCTCAACTTTTTTATGTAACAAAAATCGAAGCAGACAAATGCGGTGATCTAACCATATCAGGCGAACATGTTTCAAGATTGTTTTTTCAAAATGGCGTAGAGCCAGGCTATCACAATCACACAATAAACGCAACACCGTCGGAGATAATCAACAGCCTAATGGACCCCGGAGACAGCTCACCAGTTTGGTTTAGAGCCGCGCCCTATAACTTTTTTTCATTTTCATCTAATATTCCGACAAAAAAAGAATTTTCGCTCGGCTTTAATACAGCTGAAAAATTCGAAACCATTTTCAATGATGATTCAGAGGGGTTAATTGCTTTGTTTAAAGGGAAGTTGAGATTTAATAATTTTTCAATCACGTTTAATCAGCCGAATATAAATCACAGTGGTTATCGAATAGCTTTTGGAGCGAATGTGTCTGATTATAAGCAAACGGCATCACTCGGAGAGTATTTTACACATGTTTTGCCATATGCCCGTTGTCAAACTACTTCTGGCACCGAGGTTGTTGTAACCGCAATTGAGTTGTACCCAACGGAACTCAGGAGCACGATTAAAAACACATATCTATTTGATTGCACGAGCAAAATAAAAAGATATATTGTGAATCCAATGGATGGCACTAATTATAACGAGGTAAGAGATGCGTTAAGAAGTCAAGTTGCCACTTATAAATATGATACTTCGCAGTCAGCCGAATCTTTGAGTATTACCGTTAATCTCGAATCTGAGCTTATCAAAATGTATAACTTAGGTCTATACGATAATGTAACAGTAGTTATGCCGGACGGCACTGAAATTGTGAAGGGAGTGGCTAAAACAGTCTATGACAGCATCTCGGAGAAATACAAAGAAATCACAATCGGCAATTTAGACATGTCAATGTCTGATTTGTTAAAAATCCAAAGGAGGTTTAAAAGATAATGGCAATTAGTTTAAAACATAAATCGGTTACGATTGATGTTAATAATCGAAATGCACCGAATGTTGTTGGTATTGTCAACGTCAACGATAAAGCAACACGCTATCTTGATGTTACTTTAACGGCAAGCGGTGAAAAATTGACCTTTGCAGATTGCACAGTAACTGCAACCTTTGCGACAGACGGTTATTTAATTTCGGATTCGGTCGCTTGCACCCTGAACAGCACGGCAGATTTGATTACCGTGCCGTTAGAAAATTTTAAGTCTACATCGGGCTTTTTGTCAATCGAAATTAAGATTGCAAACGGTGAAACGCAGGTGTTAAATACTCCGCTGACTTTAAAAGTCATGGTAACTCCGAGCCTTGCCGAAAACAGCAAGATAAACAATGAAAGTATCGGCAGTTTTGTTGGAATCAGCCGAGAGATTGCCACGGCAAGAGGAGGTTCTAATTCACTTGGAGCAAGGCTTGATACAGTTGACACAAATCTTGCAAAAAAAGCAAATAAAGCCAATACTCTTGCAGGTTATGGCATTATGGACGGAATTAAAGATGCAGCAGGCACGGTCAGAGCTGTCAACTTAGCAGCCGATGTCATAAATAAATTTGGCGAAAAAGTAGACAGTAGCGAATTATTTGATGTTACTAAGAGTATAAATTTAGCCAATTTGGCAGATTATTCACAACATCAAAATGGTGTAACCGTTACAGTCGCCAAAGGCAAAATCAGTTTAAGCGGTACATCTACGGCGGCCACTAACTTCTTTTTACCTTTGAAATCATCAATAACATTACGAATTGACACACCTTACTGTTTGTCATTACAGGATTTTACAACTAACAACACAGGATGTGTATTTTATCCAGCTTATAATCAAAATGTTATCAACTCAAAATGGTTACTGTCAGAAGTGAGTGCGCTTAAAAACGCAGCAGCTACATACACTCCTATACAATACATGTTTGTTAATAGCATTAAAATTGCCGTTGCCGCAAATAGATTAACAGATAATAGCTGTTACTTGCAGATTGAGCAAAACAATCAAAAGACTGCATATGTTAACCCTGAAAAGATTGTCCAAAAGGTTAAGCCTACATTGTATCAAGCTCCTGACTACACAATGCACTATTTGTATGTTTCAAATGATTATAATGAAGGCACAGAGGGATTTGGAGAAACAAAATTTAACTCTATCTTGTCAGCTAATAACAGTATATCAGACAACAGTTATCATAATCGCTACACAATCATCGTTGCACAAGGCACATATACGGATATGCAAGATAGATACGCAGGAATGTCTGATGTCGGCTTGGTTGGTTACAGAGGCGTAATGACTAAGGATTATGTTTACTATGAGTCTGAAAACATTTATAATCCTGCCGCAACAATAATCAAATGGGACGGAGCAACAGGATTTGATAAATCTACATTAAAATCCGAGGACATAATCAAAAAGTGTCCATTCCACCTTGATTTGAATGTTCATACACATATCAAAGGATTTACATTTGATTGCAAAAACATTAGATACGGTTTACATCTTGAAAGCGGCGGCACAGGCTATGCAACTGAATGGACGGTATCTAATTGTATCTTCAAGTGGGGCGGTCGTGCTGATTGTGTGGATTATGCGAATAAGACAACAGTGCCAGTCTTTGGCTGCGGCCACAGTTTTGGCGAAGTCGGCTTAATTGAAAACTGTAAAATCATACCTACGCATTGCACGATAGGTTATCAAAATCACGATAATGCCGATAACAGCGATTTTGGTTTACCTATTAAAGTTGGTGCCAAAATCACCTTCAAAGATTGTGATTTTGGAGGTACAGAAATACAGGCACGCACGCTCAAAGGAGCATATGCTGACACGCCTAATGTACTAACAATTGACAATTGTATCAATATATCAGCTATCAATAAGATGTATGCTGCTCCAGCCGACCATTGCGACTGGATTGTAAATACTATAAATTCAAAAAATGAGCAAAATTAAGGAGGATTTTTGCAATGAAAGAAAACATTTTACAGGCATTATTTGCCACGGTATGCGGTGCTATTGTCGCATATCTTAACATCTTGCTTGTGCCGTTTGTGGTGATGATTGCGGTAATGATTATCGACTACATCACAGGAATGGCACAGGCATACATCAGCCACACGCTTAACAGCCGTGTCGGTGTAACTGGCATTATCAAAAAGGTAGGCTATATCGTAGCCGTAGCGGTCGGTATTGTTGCCGACTATCTCATCAGTTCGGCACTTGTCAACTGCGGAATTGACCTGCAGATTAACTACTGTATCGGCATGATTGTTACGATTTGGTTTATCATCAACGAGTTGATTTCAATTTTAGAAAACCTCTCGGAAATTGGTATTCCATTGCCGAAATTTTTGGTATCAATCGTCAAGAGATTAAAGACAACAGTCGAAGTAAAAACAGATGAAAGCGAGGAATAATTATGGCAAAGAAAATCTATCTCAGTCCGTCGAATCAGAACAGAAACACCTATGCAACGGGCGGTACAAATGAAATGGCTCAGTGCGACAAAATTGCCGCCGCAACAGCCAAAGCTCTCAAGCGTTGCGGTTTTGAGGTTATGGTCGCAAAGTCGGGAACGCTTATGCAGACACGCTGTCCCGAATCGGACAAGTTCGGTGCAGATATTCATATGCCGATTCACACCAACGCTTTTAACGGCAAATACACAGGCGGTACAAGAGTTTTCTGCCTGAACTCAAACGGCAGAAAGGCTGCCGAATCGGTGAAAAACGCCCTCGGAGCAATCTCGCCCGGCAAGGATGATTCTGTCAGCTACAAAACCGACCTTTACGAAATCAATGTGCCGAGGGCATTGACCGTGTATGTTGAGTGTGAATTTCATGACACCGTGACAGGCTCGAACTGGATTCGCAACAACACAAACGCTATCGCTGAGGCAATCTGCAAGGGTATGTGTAACTACTTCGGCTATAAATATAAGTCGGCAAGCTCATCAGGCACAACAAAGCCTGCACAGACTGCAAAGCCGACAACACCAAAGCCGAGCACATCAAAAGCGTTTAAACCGTATATTGTCAGGATTACCGCAAATGACGGTGTGAACATCCGCAAAGGTGCAGGCACAAACTATCCCGTATGTGGCTCAATTGCAAAAGGCGGAGCGTACACAATCGTAGCCGAAAAATCAGGCACAGGCGCTAAAAAGTGGGGCAAACTCAAAAGCGGTGCCGGTTGGATTGCCCTTGATTACACATCTAAAATCAAGTAATCTAAAATAATCAAATACATAATTGCAAAAAAATCACCCTCATCCGCCGTAAAAAGTGGATGAGGGGAGTTTGTTATTTGCGGATATTTTTAAGCTCTTTCAGTATAAGCCGTTCAAAGTAAGGTTTAGGGTAGTTTGGATTGTTGTCGCTTTCCCAATTTTCCCAAGTGCGGTACGGCACTTCCATTATTTTTGCAATTTCTGCTCTGCTCAATCCTGTTGCAATTCTTGCCTCTTTAATTTTATTCATTATATGTTCTCCTAAATCTTATAAAATCACAAACAGTTTGCACAAGGACTATAACTGCATTTATGCCCAAGGCTATGCGAGCAACAACAAAAAATTTACTTGCAACGCATACGATAAATAAACAAATAAGGCTGAACAGCCAAAAATTATTTTTCTTCATATTGCATTATTCCTTTCATATTGATATAATAATATTACCCCCATAAGGGGGGAGGGGCTTAAAGCCCCTCTTGATGTTACCACCATCTAATGGCTGTTATCAGAGCAGATAGGGCAAGTATCGCTTTGATTATTAATTCAACCATTTTGATGGTGGATTTTTTTGGCTTTTTCATTTCCTCACCCCCTTTCATTGTCTATATTATACACCTAATAGGTGTATTTGTCAAGCACTTTTTGCAAAAAAAATATAAAAATTTTATAAATAATTCAATTGCAATAATTACTACAGATTTACTACAGACGATATTCTAAAAGTCCGAAAATACCGATAAATACTGACTTTTTCAAAATTAACCGCATGACTGTTAATCATGATGTCACTGGTTCGAGCCCAGTTGGGGGAGCCACAACAGAGTAGTCTTTTGACTACTCTGTTTTCTTTTTTATCTGGCTTAATGTCAATAGTTGGGGTAACCCGAAAAAACAGAATATATAATAATTACAAGCGGCAGCGAATTAAGCTGTCGCTTGTTTTGTTGTAGAATTAACATGTTTATGAATATACGCCTGACTATAAATCTTAAAATATCACCGCGGGCATGGTGCCAAACTTTTTAATCTATCATTTATTACATTGACATTTTCAACCATACAATAGACAATAATACATATATATGTTATGATAATCATATAACTAATTTAAATGAGGAATACATAATGGTAAAACGATCATATTATTCAAATGACATTCAAAGTTTCCTAAATCAAGATAATTACAGTATATTTGGCGAAATAACAACGAATGACCAGTTTTCTGCTGAGGACTTACAAAAGAATACTTGGAATAGAGAAATTGAAATTTTGAAGCGAGAGTTATCTCAGTTTTTAGATGGACATATTATATTTGAATATACCATTCCACGAATAGGTAATCGAATTGATAATATTGTTATTTATAAAGGAATAATTTTTCTGTTAGAATTTAAAGTTGGTGAAAAGAAATACCCTTCATATGCTATTGAACAAGTAACTGACTATGCTTTTGATTTAAGTTGTTTTCACAAAGAAAGTCATAACAGACTTTTAGTTCCAATTTTAATTTCTACTAAGGCTCACAGCGTAAAACAAGAAATTCGGATTTCAAAAGATAATGTTTTAGAAACGATTTGTTGCAACGAATACGAAATTGCCAAATACATAACAGAAGTTTCTTTAAAATTTATTCAGGATGAAATAATACCTGATGATTGGATTAACTCACTTTATATGCCAACACCGACGATTATAGAGGCTGCACAGGCCTTGTATCTCGGTCACAATGTTGAAGATATTTCGAGAAATGATGCAAGTGCGAAAAATCTTAATCAAACTACTAAAGCGATCAATAAAATTATAGATTATAGCAAAACTCATAACAGAAAATCAATTTGTTTTATTACAGGTGTTCCGGGTGCAGGTAAAACTCTTGCAGGTCTTAATATAGCTGTAGAAAGGCAGAAAATAGCTGAAGATGAGCATGCTGTATTTCTCTCGGGCAATGGGCCGCTTGTTGATGTTTTACAAGAAGCACTTGCTCGTGATGATGCAAAGAGAAATCATATTTCAAGAAAAGAAGCCTCCAGAAAGGTAAAAGAATTTATACAAATTATTCATCATTTTAGGGATGACGCAATATCTGTTGATACTCCTCCTGTTGAAAAAGTTGCAATTTTCGATGAAGCTCAACGAGCCTGGGACGAACAAAATTTGACTGATTTTATGAAAAAGAAGAAACATATTGAAGATTTTAATATGTCAGAACCTGAATTCCTGATTAGTATATTAAACCGTCACAATGACTGGGCAACAATAATATGTTTAATCGGTGGTGGTCAAGAAATCAATAAGGGTGAATCGGCCGGTATTTATGGATGGTTTGATTCTTTGAGAAATAATTATCCAAACTGGGACATTTACGTTTCCGATAAAATCACTGATGATGAATATTCAAAAGGACATAATTTTGCCGAAATGACGAAAAATATGAATGTAAACATAATTGAAGATTTGCACTTAGCCGTTTCGTTACGTTCATTCAGAAGTGAAAATGTTTCAAATTTTGTAAAGGCTCTTCTTGATGTGGATATTGATACTGCTAAAAGATTGTATGAGCAGTTTAACAATGATTATCCTGTCTTTGTGACTCGAAATCTACACAAAGCAAAACTATGGGTTAGAAGTCAGGCAAAAGGATCGCAAAGATATGGGCTTACTGCAAGCTCCGGTGCAAAAAGACTCAGAAAATACGGAATATGGGTTCAAAATAAAATTGAAGCCACGAATTGGTTTTTAAACGGTAAAAACGATGTTCGTTCATCATTTCATTTAGAGGAAACCGCAACGGAATTTGACATTCAAGGTCTTGAACTTGATTGGACAATTGTTTGTTGGGATGCAGATTTAAGATTTGAAAACGGTGATTTCAAACATCTGAAATTTGTTGGCACAAAATGGCAAAATATAAAATCTGCAGATAATATTCTTTACTTGAAAAACGCTTATAGAGTCCTCCTGACGAGGGCAAGACAGGGATTTGTTATTTTTGTACCGTCAGGTGATGAAACTGACACGACTGCAAAACCAGAATATTATGACGGAATTTACCGGTATTTGAAAAGTGTAGGAATCAAAGAATTGGAATAACATTGTCGTTCAGAAGCTGAATTTGAAGTAAATAATGTAAGATACTCACGAAAAAGGAATGTTCAGGCGCTATTTTATCATACTGACCTGCTGAGATTACTACGGGAGTCGCCTGACAATTTAAATCAAGGAGACCGCAGAGAATTATGTGTTTTGAAAATAGTCCGGCCTGTGCCTGCTTAACCTTATCCTGCCAGTCATGGTCATAACCCTCAAGATTTGCGTTTGCACTTGCAAGCTGATTTGATACATCATCGTACTTGTCCTTTTCGACATACTGACCACCTGCAAGGTTGCCGAGCTTAACATTTGCCGCATTGTTTACCTTTTCGGCAAACTGTTCAAAGGTTAATGCCTCGTCACCAAACAGGGCTTTTAAAATTTCCATTAAGTCCATTTGTTTGCTCCTTTCAATTTATTAGCAATTGTGTGTGCTCAGATATTTGAGCAATATTAAAAGCCCCCGAAATTCGGGAGCTTATAACCATAATCTGTAATTTTCAGGATAAAAGTAAAAGGGATGTTTCAAACACCCCTTTAATACCCTTTTAAATTCGTTTAATTTTGTTTTTATTCAATCAACTATGTAACTTTACCTTTTAGCAACAAAAGCTGATACAAGGCAAATAAGCACTCTAAGAGTTATTGCGCTTTTGATAAAGCAGATTGTCATAAATCTGATACATTCGTTTACCTAATTTGTTAACGGTATCCTCATCATCCATACCACTATCAACTATCTCCATATTGATTTCATCTTGAAAATCGCTAACTTCTTTTACATCGAAGTAAATATTGTTATTTTTTTCTTCTTTTGTAGTTACTAACTTATAAGCATAAGGAATTTTATCCTTTAAAAAATTAAAATCCTTTTTAGATAGTATAAAAATCATGTAATCACCTACTTTGGATTTACTTGAATTAAATTACCAGTATGTGGGTTAATGGTAACGCCACATATTTCTATTGAATGTAGAATACTATCGCCGCCATGTGTAATTTTTATTTTACCATTGAGTATAGCATCTTTTATATCTTCTAAAGATACACCATTCCTTATCTCATCATTATGTTTCGGGTCGTGCCAAGTACCAAAAACACGCTCAAGAAAATGATAACTTTGGGATTTAATTTGGATACCTGATGCAGCTGTTAATCCAACTAATTCATTTTCTATTCTGTCACGATATTCTTCGTATTTGTCAAACCCATATAAAGGAGACATCATACCACTATCAATAGATTTAACATAATGTTTTAAAAGTTCATACCTTTCAACATCATTATACTTCACATTGTAATATTCTGCAAGTGTTTCTATGTTATTGATATTATGTTCTTTGCTCCAAGTTCTGTAATGCTTTTTAGCAACGCCAGTAGATTTTTGAGAGGTACTTCGACCAAATCCGTAAACTTGCGAGCGTGAACCGTCAGGAAGTAATCCTGTTTTTTTACAAAAGCTATTCAGTTCTGATTCCTGCCGTTTCAACTTGCTTGAATAGTGGCTGAAAATTTTTTTCTAATTTTTGTAATATTTCTTCGTCAGAAAGGTTATTAAGAGCCTCATCACAAGCGGCAAGTGTTCTTTTGGTTGCCCTGATTTTGCGTTCAAAAGCTCTTTGCTGTTGTTCCGCTTCGTAAAGCGTGTGCATTGAGCCGTCGGGATATTCAATGTTTATAGCGTTAAGTTCTTCGATGTCTTTGGCTGAGTACATTCGAGCAGAACCCTAAGAGCTTTTCTGTAAAATATGCTCTATTTTTTTTGCTTTTTATTTGTAGGCTCTTTTTCTACCCCAACTTTTATTATAGAGCCGAAAAAACTTAACGCATCAAATCTGTACTTTGAGAAATCAGAGTGCTTTTTTATTGTCCGAAGACATTAAACTACGGGAGACACCCGAAAAACTGAAAGGATATGAAAAAATGGCGGTTGACGGTATTTTGAGATTTGATACAAAAATTGATACCGATGGGTTCCGTTCGGGTACAAAAGAAATTTCGTCAAAAATGCTTGACCTTAAAATTCATATTTTCAACAAATGACAGAAAATTTTCTTTGCTCAGAGGCTCATTTTGACTGTTGTAAATTTTAAGAAGTTTGCCGATTTCGATAACTCCGTAAAGATTTGCCGCAGCCGCAAAATATCTGTATAAAAGGTCTTGTGTTTCCTTTGAAAGTGTGCATTCTGACATTAAAATTTGTGCTTGCTTTGCGGCAGAGTCATTATATCTCATAAGAAAATTGCACAAATCAATAAAAACGATTAGAATTGTTTACTGCATTAGCAAAATTAAATCATAATTACAACAAACCCTTGCGTAATTATTTCTATATTTGTTAAAAATATTCTCCTTTTTTATTGCTTATTGATGCTTTCTGTGGTATAATTCTATAGATGTATTGCGTAAGTTAGTTTTGGGTTGAGGAGTATTAAATATGAAAGACAGAAAAATGTCGTTTTATAACAGAATTGTGAAAAGAATGCTTGATATTATCTGTTCACTTGCAGCGATAGTGTGTCTGTCAGTACTTTACCTTCCGATATGTGCCATAATAAAATGCACGAGCGAAGGTTCTGTTTTTTTTAGGCAGAAAAGAATAGGAAAAAACAAAAAATATTTCAATATTCTGAAATTCCGTACAATGAGAATTGATACTCCCAAGGATTGTCCTACACATCTTCTTAAAAATCCTGAACAGTATATAACTAAGGTGGGTGCGTTTTTAAGAAAGACAAGTCTTGACGAATTGCCTCAGATTTTTAATATTTTTAAGGGCGATATGTCGGTTATCGGTCCAAGACCTGCACTTTGGAATCAGGATGATTTGATTTCTGAAAGAGATGAGTATGGTATAAATGATTTAAAACCCGGCTTGACGGGTTGGGCGCAGATTAACGGCAGAGATGAGCTTCCTATCCCTGAAAAAGTTCAGATGGATAAGGTTTATTGTGACAATGTCAGTTTTGTTTTTGATGTAAAATGCCTTTTTATGACAGTTGTAAGCGTGTTTAAGCATGATGGTGTAGTTGAGGGCGGAACAGGAGCAATTGCTGATGAAGAATAATCGTAAAAAAGTTATGATTCTTACCAATCATTCTTACATGCTGTATCGTTTCAGAAAAGAATTGATTGAAGAACTTATGAAAAACTATGAGGTCGTACTGAGTATGCCTTTTGTAGGACATCATGAGGATTTCATAAATATGGGACTGCGCTGTATTGAAACTAAGATGGAGCGCAGAGGGGTTAATCCGATTCACGATTTTTCACTTATGAAATTTTATAAAAAAATATTACAGGAAGAAAACCCTGATTTGGTAATTACATACTCTATCAAACCAAATGTTTACGGTGGATTGATGTGTGAAAAGTTAAATATTCCGTTTTATGCAAATGTTCAGGGATTAGGAACGGCATTTCAAAAGCCCGGACTTGCTCAGTTTGTAACAGTTCTTTATAAAACCGCTTTTAAAAATGTAAAAACGGTATTTTTTGAAAATCAGGTTAATGCAGATGAATTTGTTGACAGAAAGATTATTTCTGCCGAGAAAGAAACTATTTTGAACGGCGCAGGAATCAATCTTGAAATTTATGAGTACAAGCCTTACCCGAAAAGTGATCCGCCGCATTTTTTGTATCTTGGCAGAATCATGAAGGAAAAGGGCATGGATGAATTGTTTTCTGCGGCTGAGAAGCTTCACGATGACGGCTATAAATTTGTACTTGACCTTGTAGGCTTTTTTGAAGATGAATACAAGGAAAGAGTTGAGTTACTTGAAAGTAAGGGCGTTGTAAAATTCCACGGATTTCAGGAAGAACCAAGACCTTACTATGCGACCGCCGATTGTGTTGTAATGCCAAGCTATCACGAGGGTATGAGTAATGTAAATCTCGAAGCTTCGGCAACAGGCAGACCTGTCATTACCACTGATATTCCGGGTTGCAGAGAGTCGGTGGAAAATGAATATACAGGCTGGCTTTGTGAACCTAAAAGCGTTGACAGCCTTTATGAAAAAATGAAAGCTTTTCTTGAAACAGATATTTCAAAACGAGAAGTTATGGGTAAATACGCCCGACAAAAAATGGTGGACGAATTTGATAAAAAAATCGTTGTAAACGATACAATAAAGGCTTTAGACTTGTAATTAATATAGATTTTTCAGGTGTGATTTAATGATAATTTACTGGTCCATGATACTTTGGATTTTTTTGATATATATTTTGTATGATATCACTCATAAAGAAGATATAGCGCTTACCGATTATAATTTACAACAGGGAATACAAAGAAGAGTTCCGTGGGCGTATGCTTTTTTAGTTTTCGGTTATTTCATATTTTGGGCATCAATGAGGCACTATGTTGCCGATACAACCGCATATGTTGCAGCTTTTAATAACTATTCAACAAACTTTTCGGAAGAGTTTTCAAAATTGAATTGGGATCCATGGTCTTCCGAAGGCAAGGGAGTTCTCTTTAATGCATACAGCATTTTCTTTAAGTGTTTTATCTCAGATAATTACACACTTTGGCTGAGTTCAATTGCGATTTTCTCCGGTGTGTGTGTAATGATAACATTGAGAAAATATTGCATGAATGCAGATTTCTTTTTGGCTTCGTTTTTGTTTTTGGCATTCCTGTGTTATTCGGGTTATATGCTCAACGGTATGAGACAGTTTATTTGTGTTGCCGTGTCATTTTTGTGCTGTGATTTTATTATTACCGGCAAGTTTTTTAAATTCTTGACTATGGTAGCAATTTTGATATTTATCCATTCTACGGCAATTTTCTTAATACCGATTTACTTTATTGCCAGGTTAAAACCTTGGAGCAAGTTAGTTTGGCTTTTTATTTTTGCAATGGTATTGATTACTGTTTTTGCCGAGCCGTTTTTTGGCAAGGTTGATGAATTTGCTCAAGGCACATCTTATGAAAATGATATAAGTACATATTTTAAAGAAGATGACGGCGTTAATCCGTTGAGAGTTTTATTCTATGCTGTTCCACCCGTTTTAGCTTTTGTTTATCGGGAAAAGTTAAGCAAATATTATGAAAAAATGCCGGTGCTTTCTTTGTGCGTAAACTTATCTGTGTTTACGGCATCAGTTTATCTTGTAGGTATGGTTACCAGCGGTATCTTTATCGGTAGGCTTCCGATTTACAGTGAATTATACGATTTAATTTTGATTCCTGTTTTGTTAAGGATATGTTTTAATGAAAATAATAGAAAATATGTCTATTTTGGATATGTTGCAGTATTATTGCTCTATTATTATTTAACAGGACCGACATATTACCATAGCGATTACTTTGGTGGATTTTAATTATTTGATTTAGGGGTTAATAATTTGAATGTTTTAAGAATATTACATATTGTAACATACATGGGGCGTGGCGGTCTTGAAACTATGATTATGAATTATTACAGAAACATAGACCGTACTAAAATTCAATTTGATTTTCTTGTACATCGTCAGGAAAAGGCTGATTATGATGATGAGATATTATCTTTAGGCGGACATATTTATCATATGCCTATGCTGAATCCCTTTTCTAAGGCTTATTTTAATGCGCTTGATGACTTCTTTGATAATCATAAGTACGATATTGTGCATTCACATTTGGATTGCATGAGTGCATATCCTTTAAAAATTGCACAAAAACATGGCGTTAAGGTGAGAATTGCACATTCGCATAATAAAAGTCAAGACAAAAATTTAAAGTATCCCATTAAGCTTCTTTCAAAACATTTAATTTCTAAGTACGCTACGCATCTTTTTTCTTGCGGTAAAGAGGCAGGAGATTGGATGTTTGGCGGAAATGCATATACTGTCTTAAATAATGCAATTGACGCTGAAAAATATCGGTATGACTGTCAAATAAGAAATCAAGTGCGTGACGAACTGAAAATCAGTAAATCTGATTTTGTAATCGGACATGTCGGAAGATTTAATCCTCAAAAGAATCATCCGTTTTTGATTGATGTTTTTAAGAGTGTACATGATAAAAACAGAAATTCCAAACTGCTTCTTGTAGGAACAGGTAACGGACAGAGTAATATAAGAGAAAAAGTTGATAATCTTGGTTTATCGGATTCCGTGTTTTTTTTAGGAAACAGGGGAGATGTGAATAGAATACTACAGGCAATGGATGTCTTTTTGTTTCCGTCTTTGTATGAAGGATTGCCACTTTCAATAATAGAAGCGCAGGCTGCAGGATTGCCGTGTATCATTTCTGACAGTGTTCCGTCTGAATGCAGAGTTACAGACCTTGCTGAGTCGTTAGATTTGAACTTGCCGATTGATGAGTGGGCGGATGTTGTCTTAGAAAAACAAAGTACGATTAGAAAAAACACGATTGATGATATAAAAAAATCAGGTTTTGATGTTAAACAGAATGTCAGCATTTTGGAATCATTTTATAACAGATTTAATCAATAATGTAGGAGAGTAATAATGAGAAATAAAGCAGTGCTTATAATTCCATATTTTGGAAACATTCCTGATTATTTTAATTTATGGTTAAAGTCGGCTGAGGCTAATTGCGAATTTAATTTTTACATTTATACTGATTTGGCTTTAAAAGTGAACAAGAATTCTAATGTTAAAATTAAATATATGACATTTGATTTTATTAAACAAAAAATAAAAAGAATGTTTGGAAATAGTGTAAAGATAAATTCTCCATATAAGCTTTGTGACTATAAACCTGCTTATGGTGATATATTCTATGATGATATAAAAGAATTTGACTTTTGGGGTTTTTGTGATATAGATTTAATTTTTGGTTATCTTTCTCATTTTATTACAGATGATATATTGGATAAAAATGAAAAAGTATTTTATCACGGACATTTTAGCTTGTTTAAGAACACTCCCACTATGAATAGGCTGTATTTAAGAAAATATAATGGCGTTTGTGATTATAATATCGCTTTTCACACAAATTATTGTTGCCATTTTGACGAAGACGGTACTGTAGCATATGCACCAAAGTATGATAACATAAGTTTATATTTTGATTGGCTTTTTTACGATGTTCCGTGTTGTTCATATGAATTTACAACTTTAGCGGGTGATACTGAAAGATATGTGGTTTGGGACAATGGTAAATTGTTTGTTCGTGATGTCACCGGTTTAAATTATGAAGTGATGTATGTACATTTGCAGAAACGCAAAATGTTGGGATGGCAGAATATAACGGATGATTGTGAGCACTTTTATATTTTAAGAAACTATTTTATTGTATGTAAAAAAGATGAACTGATTTTTAGGTTAAATTCCGTGGATGTTGAACAAAGAAAAATTTTTATGGACAGATATCATAAATTGAGAAGAAAACAAGTGTTTAATAATATCATGTCTGGAGCTATAAAAATGCGGATAAATAGATTATTGTTTAAAATTCGAAATTAACGGAAGTATTATTATGAAATTTATAAATAAAGTACAATTGACGATATTTACCCCTGCTTATAATAGGGCACATACAATAGGTCGTACATATAAATCTTTGTGTTCCCAAAAATGCAAGGATTTCGTGTGGCTTATAGTTGATGACGGTTCAACTGATAATACAGCTGAATTGGTAAAAGACTGGATGTCAAAAGATAACGGCTTCGAAATTCAGTACATATATAAAGAAAACGGCGGTATGCATACCGCACACAATGTTGCGTATAGAAATATACATACCGAACTCAATACTTGTATAGATTCTGATGACGCTTTATCTGAGAACGCTGTTGAAAAAATTATAAACAAATGGAATCAGGTAAAAAGCAGGGGTTATGCAGGTATTATTGCACTCGACGCCAATATGAATACGGGAAAGGTTATAGGAAAAGGCTTTCCTAAAGATATGACAGAAACCACATTGTCGGGTTATTATGCGTCAGGTGGTTCAGGGGATAAGAAACTAATTTATCGTACTGATATTATTAATTCTGTCCCTGAGTATCCGGTATTTGATAATGAAAAATATCTTGCACTTGCATATAAATATAAATTGATAGATCAGAAGTATAAACTTGCTGTTTTAAATGAAGTAGTGTGCGATGTAGAATACCAGGAAGACGGTAATTCACACATTATGTATAAGCAGTACATGAAATGCCCAAAGAGCTTTGCCTTCTGGAGAAAGATATGTATGCAATATCCTGATTCTTATAAAAGATTATTGGTAGATTGTGTACATTATGTTGCCGACAGTATAATAGCAAAAAATAAACATTATATCAAAGAGTCACCTTGTAAAGTCTTAACATTTTTTTTGAGTCCAATGGGCTTTTTGTTTTACCTTTATATAAGAAGCAAGTCAGATTCTATTATGAAAGTAGGAGATTAATGAGGTGAAAACAAAAAAATGAATGCATTATTTAAAACAGATTTTTACCGTATGACTGGTAATGAGTGGAAGGTAAATTTGTCTAATATATGTAAATTTATTTTTCAACATAATATCAGATTTATGTATCATTACAGAAAGTATTCACAAAACCATAGCGTTTACCGTAAATATAAAATTTATAGATATAGCCGAAAATATGGCATAGAATTTGCACCCGATGTACAAATTGGGGAAGGTTTATACCTTGGACATCCATACAACATAACAGTAGGTGGAGGAGTTAAAATTGGTAATAATGTTAATCTTTCAAAGGGATGTACATTAGGTATGGAAAATAGAGGAAATCGTAGAGGAGTTCCGGTAATAGGAAATCATGTGTTCATTGGAATCAATGCGACAGTTGTAGGCAAAATTACTATTGGTGATGATGTGTTTATAGCACCTAATAGTTTTGTTAATTTTGATGTACCTGATCATTCTGTGGTTGTTGGTAATCCGGGCGTGATTCATAGCAAAAAAGATGCAACTTTAGCATATATAAATTTCTCTGTAGAATAAGAGGTTTAGAGCGACAATGAAAAAGGTACTATATTTGATTCCTAATCTTGCACACGGTGGGGCTGAAAAAGTTTTGGTTAATCTCGCCAATAATATGGATAAAACAAAATTTGATGTAACAGTTCAAACTTTGTTCGATGTAGGTGTTAATCGACAGTATCTTAACTCTGATGTAAAATATATCGGCGGGTTCAAGAGAATGCCTCGTGGCAATACATATGTGATGAAACTTTTTTCTCCTGAAAAACTGTTTAAGTATTTTATAAGAGATAACTATGATATTATTGTTTCGTATTTAGAAGGTCCTACCGCACGAATTGTAAGCGGTTGCACTAACCCAAATACTAAGCTTGTCAGCTGGATTCACATAGAACAGCATACAAAAGAGCTTGCTTCCAAGAGCTTTAGAAGCTATAAAGAAGCATTAGATTGCTATTCAAAGTTTGACAGGACTGTTTGTGTATCTGACACTGTAAAAGATGATTTTGAATCAATTTTTGATACTAAGAAACCTGTTGAAGTTCTGTATAATACAAATGAATCAGAAATAATAAAAAAACTTTCCGATGAGAAAGTTAATGATGTTAATTTTAGCAAGGACATAATCAATGTTATCTCAGTAGCAAAAATTGTACCTTCAAAGGGTTATGACAGGTTAATTAAGATACATAAAAAGCTTATTGAAGAAAATATAAAAAATCATATTTATATTCTCGGAATAGGCGAAGAAAAGGAAAAATATGAAAAGTATTTGACAGAAAATAATCTTACCGATACTTTTACATTTTTAGGTTACAGAGATAATCCGTATAAATATGTGAAAAAGGCAGATTTGTATGTTTGTTCTTCGAGAAGAGAGGGTTTCAGTACAGCTGTTACAGAAGCATTGATTGTCGGAACTCCTGTTGTTAGCACAAATTGTAGTGGTGCGTACGAATTATTAGGCGAAAACAATGAGTACGGTATCGTAACAGAAAATAATGAAGATGCACTTTATGAGGGCATCAAGAAAATGCTGACAACGCCTGATTTGCTTGAAGCTTATGCCGTAAAAGCAAAAGAGCGTGGTAAAGCTTTCAGTACCGAAAAAACAGTAAAGGCTGTTGAAGAAATGTTAGAAAATTTGTGATTGATATGTCATTAAAATCTTTTATTAAGTCCAAAGTGATGAGATTAAGAAGTGAGATTTCAACGGAAGAGTTAGTAAAACTTGGACTAAAGGTCGGTAAAAATTTCAGCAGACAGGAAAAGACCTTAATTGATCAATCACATTGTTGGCTTATAACAATTGGTGATGATGTTACGTTGGCTCCGAGAGTCCATATTCTTGCTCATGATGCAAGTACCAAGAAAGGCATTGGGTTTACTAAAATTGGTCTCGTTAATATCGGAAATAATGTGTTTATCGGAGCTTCTTCAACTGTATTATCTAATGTAACTATTGGCGATAATGTTGTTATCGGTGCCGGAAGTATTATTTCTAAAGATATTCCTTCAAACAGTGTTGCTGTCGGAAATCCTGCAAAAGTTATTTGTAGCTATGCTGAATTTATAAATAGAAAAGAAAATGAACTAAACAGATCACCACATTATGATTCTAAATATACATTAAGAAATCCTAATTTTAATGATGAAATGAAACGAGAAATGATTAGAGATTTATAATTACATAATGGGTTTGGCTATGTTGAATGATTGTTACAAAATTAGATGTTGTGTGGAAAATTTATGTCCATTAAATAAAATGAGGTGTGTAGAAGTGAAAGTTCTTATCATAAATGGTGATTGCATTACGAAAAATTCGTCGGCAAATTTATGTCATTTAGCGTATATACGAGGATTGGTTGATTTAGGATATGAAGTAACTTTACTAAGTGCAGATTCAAAGGAATACGATGTTGACAAATCAATGATAATTCCCTCTTCGGTTAAGTGTATATACTATTATGGTACAACCATTTATGAAAAAATGTCAATAAGCAAAAACAAGAGAAAAGTTGCCCCCTTTGCGCGAGTCGATTATTACACAAATAAAAGCAAAGTGAGTTTTAAATCAAAGCTTATAGATTCTGCCAAACATTTTGTTTTGTCACTTTATGGTGTTCACGGTATTTATAAAAAATTTGTTAATAAAGCAAAGCAATTTAAATCAACTGAAGTTTATGACTATGTTCTCTCCATTTCAACACCGGCATCAAGTCATTTACTTGCCTATAAGTTGATTCATAATAAACATATTAGGTATAAAAAATGGATTCAGATTTGGGAGGATCCGTGGACTTCTGATGTATACGGTTTTAGTGGTTCTAAAAAAATAGAAAATGAGGAAAGAAGATTATTGTCCTTGGCAGAACATATCTGTTATGTCAGTCCGTTGACGTTGGAAAACCAGAAAAAACTATATTCTGAGTCTGCTCACAAAATGTATTGGGCGCCTTTGCCGTTTTATTATAAAAATGATGAACAAGGTTCAACGGTGAATAAATATAATAATTATGGCTATTTTGGCGATTATGCTCCTGTAAGTAGAAATTTAGCACCGTTTTATGCGGCTGCTAAAAATATAGATATTAATGTGAACATTTGTGGTAATCCCAGCAATCTGTTTGCTCAAACAGATAAAATCACAATTTATCCAAGGTTGCAATTAAATGAGCTTAAGCCTATTGAAGATAAAACTAATGTGCTTGTTTTTTTGTGTAACAGAAAGGGCGGACAAATTCCGGGAAAAATATATCAATATTCCGCAACTTATAAAACTATTCTGTTTATTCTTGATGGTACAGACGAAGAAAAGAAAGTGTTAAAATCATATTTTGAACAATTTAACAGATATATATTCTGTGAAAATACAGTTGAGGATATTGAACGTGCAATTAAGCTAATAGAGAACAATGATTTTGGTAATGTAAAAAATGAGCCGATTGATGAATTTAATCCGGCTAAAACAATTATGAAAGTTCTTGAAGGTTAGTATATGGATAGTAAATCGCTGATAAGTGTGATTGTTCCAATTTATAATGTTGAGAAATATCTTGAACGCTGTGTTGACAGCATTGTAAATCAGACATATAGAAATCTTGAAATAATCCTTGTTGATGACGGTTCGCTTGATAACTGTCCAAAAATGTGTGATGACTTTGCCAAAAAGGATTCTCGTATAAGGGTTGTACATAAGAAAAACGGCGGTCTGTCTGATGCAAGAAATTCAGGTATGAAAATTGCTTACGGAGAGTGCATTGTGTTTGTTGACTCCGATGATTACATTCATTGCAATATGATAGATAAAATGTATGGCGTAATGCTAAAAGATGGCAGCGAGGTTGTTTCTTGCGGTGTTAAATGGGTTGACGAAAATGGTGAGGTAATATCTGAACCTACAGTTGACAAGAATGAAATATTAGACACAAACGAAGCAATGCTTGAAATTATAATTGATGGTAAACTTAAGCAGCATGTCTGGAATAAAATGTATAAAACAGAATTGATTCAAGATATTTTATTTGAAAAAGGCAAATATCACGAAGATGTATTTTGGTCTTATCAAGTGTTCGGTAAAGCAAGAAAAACTTCTGTTATTGTTGATTCGTTTTACTATTATGTACAGCGGGATAACAGTATTATGGGTTGTGGCTTTTCTGAAAAAAGGCTTGATGTTTTAGAAGCAAATCGTCAAAGATGCGATTATGTAAAAAGGTATTTTCCTGCATATTATGATACTGCTATCAGCATTTATATGGGAACTTGTATGTATCAGATGCAATGTGCTTTGCATTCAAAAGCGGAAAAATATATCATTGATAATATAAAGGAAAATTTAAAATATAAAAACAAAGGTAATATTTTTAATTATGTTAAAGGAAAACAGGCTGTTTGGATGAAGTTGTATTTTGCGTTTCCAAAATTAACTTGTTTATTAAGAAATTGCTTAAATGTAGGAATTTAGTATGAAAAAAGTAATGTTAGTGTTTGGTACACGACCTGAAGCAATAAAAATGTGTCCGTTAGTAAATGAGCTGAAAAGCAGAAAAAATATAGTAACAAAAGTTTGCGTAACCGGACAGCACAGACAGATGCTTGATCAGGTGCTTGAAATCTTCAATGTTGTGCCGGATTATGATTTGTCCATAATGAAAGACAAGCAGACATTGTTTGATATAACAACAAATATTTTAAATAAAATCAAGGAAGTACTTGAGACTGAAAAACCTGATGTTGTGTTAGTTCACGGCGATACATCAACAACATTTGTTACGGCTCTTGCGTGTTTTTATATGCAGATTCCTGTTGGTCATGTTGAGGCAGGACTCAGAACATATAACATATATTCACCGTATCCCGAGGAATTTAACAGACAGGCTGTCGGCATAGTGGCAAGCTATAATTTTGCTCCTACAGAAATGTCAAAGAACAATTTAATTAACGAGGGTAAGAATCCCGATAATATTTTTGTAACGGGTAATACTGCGATTGATGCCTTGAAAACCACAGTAAGATCTGATTATACACACACTGAACTCGAATGGGCATCTGACAGCAGATTGATTATGTTGACTGCTCACAGACGAGAAAATCTTGGTGTACCGATGCATAATATGTTCAGAGCAATCAGAAGAATTGTCGATGAAACTTCTGATGTAAAGGTTATTTATCCGATTCATATGAATCCGGTTGTCAGAAAAGCTGCCGATGAGGAACTTGGGAATGATGACAGAATACATATCATAGAACCTCTTGATGTACTTGACTTTCATAATTTTCTTTCAAGAAGTTATCTTATATTGACAGACAGCGGCGGTATCCAAGAGGAAGCTCCTTCCCTCGGTAAACCTGTTCTTGTTATGCGTGATACAACAGAAAGACCGGAGGGCATAAAAGCGGGCACTCTGAAATTAGTCGGTACGGATGAAACCATAATTTACAACGAGTTTAAAAAATTGCTCACAGACAGTGAAGAATACGAAAAAATGAGCAAAGCGTCAAATCCATACGGTGATGGCTTTGCGTGTAAAAGAATTGCTGATATATTGGAGAAATAAATTATGAGTATTAAAGAATTGATTAAGAAAGTTATAGGATATAGTAATGTAAAAATGGATTCAAATTACTATCGTGAATTAGGTGCTGTGATAGGTGATAATGTTGTTATTGGTGCAAGTAGCGTTGTAACTCATGATATACCCAGTAACAGTGTTTATGCCGGAAATCCCGCGGAATATATTTGCCGTTTTGATGAGTTTTCAGAAAAACATAAGAATAACCAGATATCTCACCCTATATTTAGAAAATATAGATGGTATGATTGGCCTAACGCTTCAGCTGAAGAAAAAGAACAAATGAGAAAAGAACTAGAGGATAAATTTGGATATCTTTAATTTGAGGCGTGATGAAAAATATGAAGCATAAATATAAGATTACATTGTTTACCCCAACATATAACAGGGGATACATTATAAGTAGATTATATGAATCAATAAAAAGACAAACATTCAGGGATTTTGAATGGATCATATTTGATGATGGTTCAACTGATGATACCGAAAGCCTTGTAAATATTTGGAAGTCAGAAAATAATGATTTCCCCATTATATATATGAAAGGAAAAAACGGAGGTAAATGCAGAGCCACTAATCGTGCATTAGAGGTTGCTCAAGGCGAAATTTTCTTTACAATAGATTCGGATGATTACTTGACTGATGATGCCTGTGAAAAAATAAATGACTGGATGGAATCTATAAGAAATCTTCCTGATTACTGCGGTATAGTTGCCAATCGTGGACAATCGCCTACAGAAACAAGGAATACCACCTGGCGTGATGATCCAAAATCTCCTTGGTATAATAAACCGTATAGAGATGCAACATTTTTGGAGCGTTATCCTGAAACGACAAAATATCCGATTGACGGAGAGAGAGCAGAAGTATTTTGGACGGATATATTTAAAAAATATCCTTATCCTGAGTTTGATGGTGAAAATTTCATTACTCCCTGTATTCCATGGAACAGAATGGCTCACGATGGTTTTAAAATAAGAGTTTTTGAGGATATTATTTGGATATGGGAGTATCTTGACGATGGACTTACCGTCAAAGGCGCAAATAATAGATTTTTAAACAATCCGCAAGGTCATTTTCTTACGCATTATGAAAAAGCAAAGTTTTTGCATTATTCTTTTATTAAAAAGTTAAAAATGTATTATACTTTTTATTGCGATTTTTCAGATAGACTGCCAATCGAGAAAATTGCTGAATATTTGCATGCACCTAAATTTTTAATTAGTATGTGTGCCAAAGTACATAAATTAAGAAAATAATATGTAGAGTGAGAATATATGAGAAAAATTGTTATTACAGGTGGAGAGCTTCAAAACAAAGGAGCTCAATCTATGGTATTTATTTGTGTTTCCGAACTGCACAAAAGGTTTCCAAATCACGAGATTTTTGTAATTTCAGATTTCTATACAGATTCTAAACAGGAAAAAATTTTTTGTTTTAACATAAGAACATTCGGTACGGTTGTAGATGTTATTAGAAAAAATAACCTTAAACAAAAAATATATTATATGATAAAAGGTTATGACAAGAAAGAAAACGAGAAACAGAATGAATTTTTTCGTGATGTTGATTTGATGATTGATATTAGCGGTTACGGACTTGGTGATGCTTGGAACAAGTACGAAATTGAACATTATTTATATAGAATTGAGTGTGCAAAGTATTTTGGCATAAAAGTGTATCTTATGCCCCAATCGTTTGGACCTTTTAAAACATTTGATAAGTCTTTGTTAAAAAGAACTAAAAAGGCACTTGAGTATGCAAGCACAATATACGCAAGAGAGCGACAGGGATACGACTTATTGATAGAGAAATTTAAACTAAAAAATGTTAAAATATCTTATGACCTTGTACTGAATAATAAGAGTGTTGATTTGAACTCCGTATACAAAAATATTCCGATGTCGTGTGACTTTAATGTAAAAACAAATAGTATCGCAATAATCCCAAATGTTAGGAACTCAGTAGTATGCTCTGAAAAAATTTTGCTTGAGGCATACAAATCGTTAATAGATAAATTTATAGTATACGGTAAGAATGTATATATTTTAAGACATTCCAATAGTGATATTGATATTTGTGACAAAATCTTTAAAATGTTCCATAATAACAATGTCTTTTTGATTGAACAGGAATTATCATGTGTTGAATTTAGCAATATTGTAAATAAATTTGATTTTGTAGTCGCATCCCGTTTTCACTCTGTTGTACATTCATATAAGAATGCGGTTCCGTGCCTAACAATGGGTTGGGCAGTGAAGTATTTAGAGCTTCACAAACTCTTTCATCAAGAAAAATACTGCTTTGATGTGAGAAATAATTTTGATATATCAAAATTATTAAGTGCTGCGGAAGATTTGCTGAATAATCATTCAAATCAATCGGAAATTATTTCTAAAGAATTAAATCAAGTACAAAAACACAACATATTTGATGATATAAATTTGGAGAACTAAATGAAATCTGTTGCTGAAATACGAGATAATAATTTATGCTGTTCTTGTGGTATTTGCAAAAATGTTTGCCCTGCAAATGCTATAAAATACATAAGAGAAAACGGAATGTTTGTTCCTGAAATTTCCGATGTCTGTGTATCGTGTGGAAAATGTTATAAGGTATGTCCGTCTGTACAGCATAGTTATGAAAAAAACAACTTGCACCAAGCTATGGTTGGAAATTTAAAATTTGCAATAAACGCTTGGAGTAAAGACAGTGATATTCGTCATTTTAGCGCTTCCGGCGGTGTGATAACTACAATTGTCGAGTATCTGTTATCACACGATTATTATGATTATGTTTTTTCTGTGGATACATACAATTACCATTCTCAGGTAAAAACAAATAAGTATGACAAACACTCATATAACTTAAATGATATAAGCACACAAAAATATACTAAATCAAGGTATATACCTGTATCACATGAAAATTTAGTTGATTTTATCATGAATAACAGTGATAGTAAGGTAATAATAATTGCCACTTCGTGTGCTGTGCGTGGAATATTGAATGTTATAGATAAGTTTAAGCTTAACAGAAATAATTATCTGTTGTTGGGCTTATTTTGTGATCAGGTATATAATTACAATTGCTGGGAATATTACAGCGATATGTTATTTGATAATTACGGAGATATATCCGAATTTAATTTTAAAAACAAAGATAGTGGCGGTTGGCCGGGAAATATGAAATTTTATTTTTCTGACGGGAAATGTGTTTTTAAAAATAAATCAGAACGAGTTAAAATTAAAGACTATTTTAAACCTGAAAGATGTGTTTATTGTGTTGATAAGTTAAATGTTTTTGCTGATATTTCTTTAGGCGACAATTATACAGATCAAAATTCGTCTTCTTTAGGAAGCAATTCCGTTATTATAAGGACGAATTTAGGTGAGAAAATATTTAAACTTATTTCAGAGACAATCGACTACGAGCGTATTGATGTTGATAAAATTTGTGTTGCTCAATATTTTGATGGCAGAAAGAAAAATTATGAATTTTCTTTATTAAAAAATTCCGAGTTGAATGATAACTTTCAGCTCAATTCAGTTATGGATTATGAGCATAATTCAAATGCTGCTTCCGAATATAAAACAGTATTAAGAAATTTACATTATGGTGAAATATATCCACTGAATCGTAAGAAGCTTATTAAGCAAATACAGAAAAGTGGCAGAAAAACTAATCAATTAAAGAGAATATTTTGTGCATTATTAAGGAGATTGCATAATGAAAGTTAATCAACTTCGTGCGGGTACATTACTATCATATGTTAATCTTGCAATAGGTAGTATTATACCTATGATATATACCCCTATTATGTTAAGAATGCTTGGACAGGCTGAGTATGGTTTGTACAGCTTGTCAAACTCCATAGTTGGGTATTTGTCATTGCTGAACTTTGGATTCGGCAGTACCATCATCAGATACATATGTAAATATAGAGCAGAAGGAAAAAAAGAACAGGTAAGAAGTGTATTCGGGCTTTTTCTGCTCATATATGGAATAGTATCTGCTTTGGTAATTATTGGCGGATTTGTTTTAATGTTATGTACAGATGCGTGTTTTTCTAAAGGATTGACCCCACAGGAAGTTGATAAGTTAAAAATATTGATTATTATGATGGCGTTTAACACAGCCATTGCATTCCCAATCAGTGTTTTTTCATCAATTATCACTGCATACGAAAGATTTGTATTTAGAAGAGTTGTTGACATTTTTTCTACAGTATTAGCTCCTGTTGCTAACATTGTACTGCTATACTTTGGATTCGGCTCAATTGGTATGACCTTTTCAGGCTTGTTACTTAATTTTATTGCATGCCCTATCAATATATATTATTGTTTTAAAGTTTTAAAAATAACGCCAAAGTTTGTACGGTTTGAAAGTGCATTTATTAAAGAACTGCTTGTGTTTTCGGTGTACATATTTATAGGAACTTTGGTAGATATGCTGTTTTGGGCTACGGACAAGGTCATTTTAGGTGCATTGGTAGGAACTGTAGTTGTTGCTATTTATAATGTCGGTTCAACATTTAATAATATATTGATGCAGTTATCGCAAGCTGTATCTGGCGTAATTGGTCCTAAAATCAATTCAATGGTTACTTTGGACGGTGATAATACTGAGGCTTTGTCGGAAGTATTTATCAGAATCGGAAGATTACAGTACCTTTTATTGGCATTAGTAGTTTCTGGTTTTATAGCTTTTGGTCACCCATTTTTAATTATGTGGGCGGGTGAAAGTTATGGCGAATCTTATTATATAGCTCTATTAACAATGATTCCTCTGGTAATTCCGTATATTCAAAACACAGGATTAACAATTGTTATAGCACAAAATAAGCATAAATTCCGTTCTTTGGTTTATTTAGCAATAGCTATTTTAAATGCAGTATCCACATATTTTATAGTTCCTTATTGGGGTGGTTTTGGAGCAGCACTGTGCTCTTGTGTATCCTATGTATTAGGTCAGGGAATAATAATGAATATATATTATTATAAGGTTACTAAAATCAATATTCCTTTGTTTTGGAAAAATATTTTATGTATGTCATGGATTCCGGCCTTATTGTGTGTGATGACATTTGTTGTGTCAAATTTTATAAGCTTTTATTCATGGAGTGCATTTTTGTTTGCTGTTTTGATATATGCGTTATTATACTCAATTGGCAGTTGGTTTTTCTCTATGAATGATTATGAGAAGGATGCTATTCGTGTGCCAATTAGAAACCTGATGAATAAATTAAAAAAGCGAAAGGCGTGAATAAAAAATGAAAATAGCTGTGGCCGGAACAGGGTATGTTGGCTTGTCTATCGCTACTTTGCTGTCTCAGCACAACGAAGTTATTGCTGTTGACATCATTCCCGAAAAGGTAAAACTGATTAACGACAGAATACCGCCGATAAAAGATGAATATATCGAAAAATATTTCAAGGGAAAAAATCTAAATCTGTATGCTACCTTAGATTGTGAAAAAGCGTACAAAGATGCAGATTTTGTTGTAATAGCTACACCAACAAACTATGATCCAAAGAAAAACTATTTTGATACATCTGCTGTTGAAGACGTTATAAAACAAGTAATAAAAATCAATTCCAAAGCTATCATCGTTATTAAATCAACGGTGCCGGTAGGTTATACTAAGCATATAAGAGAAGAGTTTGATTTTGATAATATAATTTTTAGTCCTGAGTTTTTGCGTGAATCAAAGGCATTATACGATAATCTATATCCTTCTCGAATTATTGTCGGTACGGATTTATCGGACAAAAAAGTTGTTGAAGCAGCAAATTTATTTGCCAAATTATTGAAACAAGGTTCTATCGCTGATAAAGTAAATATACTGATTATGGGTTCTACAGAGGCAGAGGCGGTTAAACTATTTGCAAATACATATCTGGCTCTTAGAGTGTCCTACTTTAATGAATTAGATACCTATGCCGAAATGAAAAATCTTGATACTAAGGCAATCATTGACGGCGTATGTCTTGACCCACGAATCGGTAGCCACTATAATAATCCAAGTTTCGGATATGGTGGATATTGTTTGCCTAAAGATACAAAGCAGCTTTTGGCAAATTATAACGATGTTCCTCAAAATATGATTTCTGCGATCGTTGAATCTAATAGGACAAGAAAAGACTTTATAGCAAGTCAGGTCCTGAAAATGGCAGGATACTATGATTATGATAGTGAAAGTCAGTACGATGCCTCAAAAGAAAAAAAGGTTACAATCGGTGTTTTTAGATTAACGATGAAGAGTAATAGCGATAATTTCAGACAGAGTTCAATACAAGGTATCATGAAAAGAATTAAAGCAAAAGGTGCAGAAGTTATTATTTATGAACCAACATTGAATGATGGGGAATCTTTTTTCAGAAGCCGTGTTGTCAATAATTTAGAAGAATTTAAAGCTAAAAGTGACGCAATTGTTGCTAACAGATATAGCCAAATTCTTGATGATGTTAAAGATAAAGTGTATACCAGAGATATTTTTATGAGGGATTAAATGATTTAAATAGGATGTTTTTATACTATCCAAGTAAATCTATAAAAAATTTTTATGTTGACTTGTAAAAGCGTCAAAGCAGGTAATTATATTTTGTTAAACTGTACAAAGTTTTAATTCATAATTCGAAAGGAGAATAATAATGCCTTAGTTGAGGGAAGTACAATTATTTGATTTACAAATACTGAAAGATGTTGTAAGGGTATGTGATAATAATATTATTAAATATATGATTTCATCTGGTACTTTACTTGGTGCTGTCAGACACGGTGGATTCATTCCGTGGGATGACGATACAGATATATATATGCCACTTTCGGATTATAAAAAGTTTTTGAAAATAGCACAGCGTGAGTTGGGCGAAAAGTATTTTGTCCAAAACTACAAAACAGATAAGAATTATTCTGAAATGTGGATACAAATAAGAGCTAACAGTACAACATCAATGCCAATAAGAGAGTGTAAATGTGGAATTTACTTTGGAATACATATTGACATATTTCCATTGGTTGGTGTTAGCAATGATCCTAAAAAGAGAAATAAACAGAAGAAAGCCTTAGCTTTGAATAGAATGATTCTACATGATACATATGCCAAAGCATTAGATGAACCGATAAGTTCAAAATTGAAGTTGATTTATGCTATACCAAGGGGTATTCGTAGATTGATATGTAGGATAAATGAGCATAATATTATGCTGGATCCAAACGAATTTGAAGATTGTTGCGAATTATGGTATTCTATGGACGCCGCAACTATTAGATCAACTTATCTTATTGAAAGTTATATCAGTATAAAATTTGAAGACTCATATTTTAATACTTACAGTGATTATGACAGTTTTTGCATAATATGTATGGTGATTACATGACTCCTCCTCCAGAAAATGAAAGAGGTGGTCATGCTGATTTAAAAAGTATGCTTAGTTTAGTAGATGCTGTTTACATAATATCAAGTCCCGATACGAGAATTGAATTTGCAAAAACTGCAATTTTATGTGGTAAGCATGTACTTATAGAAACTCCTATATCATTAAATAGGAAAGATGCTATATTGATATATCAATTGGCCGATGAAAATAATGTAGTTTTGTGTGAAACATTAAAAACTGCCTACTCACTTGCTTTTCAAAGAATGTGTTTGTTAGTTAGAAGCAGAATTATTGGTAAAGTAAAGGGTGTAGAAGCAACATGTACCGATATATCTTTAAATAATCCAAAATGGTTGTATAAAATGGTTGTATAAAAATAAGTTTGGTGGAGCATTAATTGAGTGGGGATCTTATGTTATTTTGCTGTGATGTCAATCTTAGGTCAAAATGAAAAAAGTATAAATTTTATTTCTTCATTTGATGATAATAATGTTGATATTTATACCAAAATCAATATGCTATATCCGAATGCTGAAGCATCGTTAAAAGTGGGAATTGGTGTAAAATCAGAAGGTGATTTGATTATATCAGGTACCACCTGATATATATATATTCCCTCTCCATGGTGGAAAATGGATTATTTTGAAGTTAGAAGAGAGGATTTTAGAAATAATAAAAAATATTTTTACCAATTTGAAGGTGACGGTATTCGTTACGAATTGGTTGAGTTTATAAAATGTATAAGAAATAACTTGGAGAATAATAAATTGACATGTACTGAGAGTGCTAAAATTGCAGAAGTAATAGAAAAGTTTCTGTCTGGCGATAATGTTAATTGTATTTAATTCTGGATTGTTATACAAAACTCCCCATAGATTTCATTGCGAAGTCTATGGGGAGTCTTTTTGTGAATTATTGATTACTTCTTCTTCTTCAATTCATTTTTAAAGCATTTTTTATCGAATGAGGGGTTGAAGGCGTAGAAGTTCTTTTCGTTGAGTTTATCGGTTAAGAGGCGGAGATTTTCGCCGAAGCGTTGGTAGTGGACAACCTCACGGGCACGCAGAAAGCGAATCGGATCTTTTACATCGTAGTCATCGCAGAATCTGAGGATGTTATCGTAGGTTGTTCGGGCTTTTTGCTCAGCCGCCATACTTTCGTGCAGGTCGGTTATCGGATCGCCTTTAACCTGCATTGATGCAGCTGTATAGGGAAAACCTGCTGCCGCCTGTGGGAAAATTCCGGTTGTGTGGTCAACAAAATAGTCACCGAATCCCTGTTCCTTGATTTTATCCTCGGTGAGGTCTTTCGTCAGCTGATATACTATTGCACCGATCATTTCAAGATGATTAAGTTCCTCTGTGCCTATGTCGGTGAGAGTGCCCTTGAGTTCTGGCAGGGGCATTGCAAATCGTTGACTCAGATATCGTAATGACGCACCCAACTCACCGTCCGGACCGCCGTATGGCAGAATGTTACTTATTCTGACTGAGAAATATGTTGAGGTGGGAGGCTTTGCGGTCAAATATTATTCTTTTTATAATTATGGATAGTAAGTCGTTTTGCATTTTTAAGGGATAAGTATCTTTAATTGTGAAAGCATCATTGATTAAATTATTCTTTACAAGAATATTGATTGCTTTAATTACAACTTTTTCAATCTTTTCAATTCTTACGCTGTGCGATGAATGGCAGTTGCCGTGAATGTAGGCGGAGCATTGGAGAAAATTATTTTTAATCGGAACGAGGGTTGAATTGCAGTTTGAACACTTGACAAGATTTTGAATAAGGTGTCTGATTTCGGTTTGTTTATGGGAATGTGCTTTGCTTATTATTCCTTGCAAGAATAATATTTGCCTTGTTTGTTCAAAAATTACTTCATCAACAATCGGTTCGTGAATGCCGTTTGAAATTATCAAATTTTCGTTATGGAAATCTCTGCCTGTTTTGCAGATTGGATTCCACCTGATTTTGCCAATATAAACGGGATTTTGCAAAATGTATTCAACGGCACGGCAATCCCAGAGGTTGCCCTTGGTGGTTCTTATTTCTGACGAATTCAAGTTGTCACAAATCATATTTATATCTTTATTATTCAAAAAATCGGCAAAAATTTTACTGACAATTCGGGCTTTTTCAGCGTCAACCACAAGCCTTCCGTCTGTCACTTTATAGCCAAAGGGTGCAATGCTGACGATGCCGCCACGCTCGGCTTTTTCGGTCATTCCTCGCCTTACCTCGCCCGAAAGCCGAATCGAATAGTATTCGTCCGACCATTCGATAATGCGTTCAATCAGCTTTCCGAAAGGACCGTCATCAACGGGTTCGGACACGCTGATGACTTCAATACCGTTTTTTCTCAACAGCGATTTATAGAAAATGCTTTCCTCCTGATTGCGGGCGAATCGTGAAAATTTCCAGACAAGTACGGATGAAAACATGGGAGGCTTTTGCTTTGCAAGGCTTATCATTCGGTTAAATTCAGGTCGCTTGTCGGCATATCTTCCCGAAATTCCGTTGTCACGAAAAATAAACTTTTCATCAATCAGATAGCCTTTTTCATCTGCAAATTTTCTGATGATTTTCAGCTGACTTGACGGTGAAAGCTCAGTTTGATTTTCGGTTGACACCCTTATGTATGCCGCCGCATAGTGATTTTGGTTGTAATAATCAGACAAATTAGCCACCTCTTGCAGTAATAATTCTTTTATGCAATAATATGCCTGCGATTGGAAGAAAATTCTTCGGCAAATTTCTCGAAAACACTTTACTTTGCTAACGCACTAATGTATAATATACAGAGGTTGTTTTGCAAGGTGATTTGCAGAACATAGGTAGAGAGTATATCAGATTACGGAGGAATAATTATGAAAAAGAAAAAGTTACTTTCTGTACTTCTTGCAGGTGCAATGTCAGCGTCAATTTTTGTAGGTTGCGGTTCTTCTGCAACGGACTGGGATTATATCTCAAACAAGGGAGAGCTTGTTATCGGTGTTACATATTTTGAGCCGATGAACTACCTTGATGCAGACGGCAAGCTTACAGGTTTTGAAACTGAGTTTGCAGAGGCAGTTTGCGAGAAAATGGGCGTTACTCCAAAGTTCCAGAAAATTGACTGGGATTCAAAAGAGGTTGAGCTTAACTCAAAGACAATCGACTGCATCTGGAACGGTCTTACAATTGATGACGACAGAAAGACAACAATGGATATTTCAACTCCTTATATGGAAAACAAGCAGGTTATGGTTGCAAAATCTGATGTTGCAGACAAAATCAAGTCAGCAGATGACCTCAAGAATAAGACAGTAGTTGCAGAGAAGAAGTCAGCAGGTGAAACTGTTGCTCAGACAGACGAGTTCTTCTCAAGTGCAAAGTATGTTTCAGTTGACGCACAGGCTAAGGCTCTTCTCGAGGTTAAGTCAGGCACAGCAGATGTTGCGGTTATCGACTATGTAATGTCAATCGGTACACTCAAGAGCGGTTCGGATTATTCTGACCTCAAGGTTGTTGACGGCAAGGACTTTTCACCTGAGCAGTACGGTATTGCACTTCGTAAGGACAGCCCCGAAACACTCAAAAAGCTTAACGATGCTATTCAGGCAGTTGCCGATGACGGCACACTTGATAAGATTGCTGAGAAGTACAGCCTTCAGGATCTTCTCCTTGTAAAAAAGAAATAATTTAATTAAAATAAGCTTGTACATACAGGGCGGACTATGTTCGCCCGTTGTGCTTTTTATTGATTATAAATTTACAGGTTCAAATTTGTAAGCCTTTTGATATATTCAAAACTGAAAATACTTGGATAGAGTGGTATATAAAATGGATCAATTTTTTAATGTAAGCGGTCAGTTGCTTGAGGGATTCGGCGAAAACTGTATAATTTTCATTGTAACCCTGCTTGCGGCAATTCCGCTCGGACTTATTATCTCAATGGGTTCAATGTCAAAATTCAAGCCGTTAAAATGGCTGACAAAAACGTTTGTGTGGATAATCAGAGGTACTCCGCTGATGCTCCAGCTTTTCGTAGTGTTCTATGTTCCGCCGCTTGTGTCAAACGGCAGTGTGACATTTGCACGAATGAATGCCGCACTTATCGCATTTATAATCAATTATGCCGCATATTTTTCTGAAATCTTCCGTGGCGGTATCGAGTCTGTTCCAAAGGGACAGTACGAGGCAGGTCAGGTGCTTGGCATGACAAAGGGTCAGATTTTCTTTAAGGTTGTGCTTTTGCAGGTTGTAAAGAAAATTACTGCACCCATGGGCAACGAAATTATTACTCTTGTAAAAGATACTTCGCTTTCAAGCGTTATCGCAATTCCGGAAATTCTTATGAGAGCAAAGGACTTCTCAATGCAGGGACTCATCTGGCCGCTTTTCTATTCGGCAGTATTCTTCCTCGCATTCTGCGGAATTCTTACCTTGCTTTTCTCATTTATCGAGAAAAAGCTTGATTACTACAAGGGTTAAGGGGGAAAGGTTATGTCTTTGTTAAATGTTGAAAACATCCGTAAAAGCTACGGCAAAACAGAGGTTTTGAAAGATATCAGCTTTTCTCTTAAAAAGGGCGAGGTGCTTGCGATTATCGGCTCATCTGGTTCGGGCAAGACTACGCTGTTAAGGTGTCTTAATTTTCTTGAAACTCCGAGCAACGGCAAGATTTCCGTCAATGACAAGGTGCTTTTTGACAGCAATGACAGCTCTGCAAAGAGCGACAGCGAAATCAGAAAAAGACGGCTTCACTTCGGACTTGTGTTCCAGTCATTTAACTTGTTTCCGCAGTATACGGTTATCGAGAATATTATGCTTGCTCCAAAGCTTGCCGCAAAAGAGCAGATAAAGCAGACAGGCGAATATATGGGCGCAAAAAGCTATAAAGAGGCACTTGAAATTATCAAGAACAATGCGAAGTCTTTGCTTGAAAGGGTAGGACTTTCCGAAAAGAGCGAGTCATATCCGTGTAACCTCAGCGGCGGTCAGCAACAGCGAGTTGCAATTGCAAGAGCGCTTGCACTCAATCCCGATGTGCTCTGCTTTGACGAGCCTACCTCCGCACTTGATCCCGAACTCACGGGTGAGGTGCTTAATGTTATCCGCAGTCTTAAAACCTCCGACAGCACAATGATTGTTGTAACTCACGAAATTGAGTTTGCAAGAGATGTTGCCGACAAGATCATTTTTATGGCTGACGGTGTAATTGCCGAAGAGGGCACTCCCGAACAGGTAATCAACAATCCGCAAAATCCAAGAACCCAGGCATTTTTGTCAAGGTTCAACTGATAACTGAATATCAGGTGAGGAAAGCACTCGAAAGGGTGCTTTTTTACATATTTTGGCAAATAACCTTGAAAAGTTTATGCCATTGTGCTATAATAATCGTGTCATTCACTGACAAAGGCACAAAGCCTGAAAAAATGAGAAATCCCGATAGGAAAAACGGAGGAAAAACAAATGAAAAGAATTTTCACAATCAGCGTTGCGGCTGTTATGGCACTTCTTATGGTGCTTTCACTTACAGCTTGCGGTAATTCAACACTCGGCTATTACAAGCTTACAAGTGCAGAAGCAAGCGGTATGAGCTTTGACAGCAGTACTCTTGCCGCTGTCGGTATGGACAAAGGCTACATTCTTCTTAAAGAAGACGGCAAGGCTAAGCTTTCTGCAGTCGGTCAGGAGCAGGAGTTCACATACGATGACAAGAACTTTACAATAGGGAGCGAGAGCATTCCATACACACTCAAAGACGGTGTTATTACAATGGAAAAAGATGGCACAAAGCTCGTTTTCACATTTGACGCTAACTTCAAGCCCGAATCTTCTAATTCAGAATCATCAAAGTAATAAAACTTAACGGTGCAAAAATTTCGGCAGTCCAAATCGGACTGCCGTTTTTGTATAAACAAAAAAAGAAGGGCAGCGGAATTCCGCTGCCCTCAATTTTTATAAGATTTTATCAGTCTGAAAGACACTCGTCAAGTGCATCAACAATTGCGTGCCTGTCCATATGCTGACCGATGAATACAAGCTTGATTTCTCTGTCGCCGTATTTTTCGTCCCACTTTTCAGCCATATCGGGATACTCTGCAAGATAGAGCTTCTGCTGTTTCTTTGGGAATGCGGCAAGCCACTTGCCCTGTTCCGTAGCAGTAATCTGAACGCCTGCCTGCTCGAATACATAAACATCTTCTCTCTTGTCATCAAACCAGAGAACACCCTTTGCACGGACTACGCTCTTTGGCCAGTTCTCAACAAACTGCTGGAGCTTGTCCTGATTGAAAGGACGAATGCGGTGGTAAACAAATGAACCGATGCCGTACTCTTCTTCACCGTCCTCATGATCGTGGTCGTGGTGACAGCAATGACCGTGTTCGTGGTCGCAATGAGAGTGGTCAAGACCGTCCTCATCATGATCATGATCGTGATGCTCGTGTTCGTCATGGTCTTCATCGTGGTGGTGATGGTGGTGATGATGACCGTGACGGTCTGTATCCTCGTCATCTTCATCCTTATCATAAATCTGAGCCCAACCTGCGGATGCGGCTGTTTCTTCAAAATTAAAGCACTTTGTATCGAGAATATCCTTAACTTCAACCTTGCCGAACTGCGATTCAATAATTCGTGCCTTTGGCTGAAGCGTCTTAATCATAGCCTTAACTCTCTTGAGCTGATCCTCTGTTACCTTGTCAACCTTGTTGAGGATGATTGTTGAACAGAACTCAATCTGCTGAATAAGAAGGCTTTCAACATCTTCTTCGTCAACATCTTCCTTGAGGAGATCATCACCGCAACCGAATTCCGTTGCCATACGGAGTGCGTCAACAACTGTAACAATGTTGTCAAGACGGACAAGCTCTGGTATATTGTTTTCCTTATCGCCCTCAAGAACCGAGATTGACTGTGCAATCGGAAGGGGTTCGCAAATACCGCTCGCCTCAATGAGAATGTAGTCAAACTTGCCTGACTTTACAAGGTCTGTAATCTGGTTGATAAGGTCAACGCTCAAAGTACAGCAGATACAGCCGTTTGTAAGCGGAACAAGGTTTGTATCTTTCTGAGTAACAACGCCTGCCTTTTGAATAAGCTCTGCGTCAATGTTTACTTCACCGATATCGTTTACGATAACGGCACACTTGTAGCCCTCCTGATTGCCGAGGACATGGTTGATAAGAGTAGTTTTGCCTGCACCGAGATAACCTGTAAGAAGCGTTACGGGAACAGGAAGCTTAATGTTAGCCATATATTTCATTTCCTTTCGTTGGATTGTGCTTATTTTATGCGGATTACCGCCGTCCTTAAATATAACACTTTGCAAAATTATTGTCAATACAAAGTACGGAGTGCAGTCAATCCGAATAGCTGATTATTGCTGTACATTTTGTGTTTTTTGTATAATCACCTTTTATTTATTTCGGTTTTATGTTACAATAGTCAAAAGTAATTTTACGGAGATAGATTATGATTGTACTTGCATCTGCTTCACCACGAAGAAAAGAGCTTTTAAGTTTTATAACAACCGACTTTAAAATCGTTCCCGCAGACATTGACGAAACGGTTGAGAACAATGTTCCGCTTGAAAAGCGTCCCGAATATCTTGCCGTCAAAAAGGCATTGCATATTTCAAAAAACGGCTATGAAAAAGATATTGTAATCGGTTGTGACACGGGAGTTTTTGTTGACGGTAAAATGCTCGGCAAACCTAAGAACAGGGAAGATGCCGAGAATATGTTAAAACTGCTTTCGGGCATACAGCACAAGGTTATCACGGGTTGTTGTACCGTCAAAAACGGTGTTGCAAAATCATTTTCCAATGTAACGCTTGTTGAATTTTTTGAACTTTCCGATTCGGAAATAGAGAAGTACATTGCAACGGGCGAGCCTTTTGACAAGGCAGGTGCATACGGAATACAGGGCAAAGGTTCTCTGCTTGTAAAGAAGATTGACGGCGACTATTTTAATGTTGTCGGACTTCCAGTAAGTGAATTAAACAGGATTTTGAAAAAGGAGTATTCATATGAATGATAATATAAATAAAACAGTCAATGAAATTCTCGAAAGCTATTCAAAGCATGAACAGACTTGCAGACTTTCGGAGGATAACATTATCAACAAATCTGTGCTTATTCAGGTGCTTGAAGAAATCCGCAAGCTGTTGTTTCCGGGCTACTTTGACAAGAACAGAGTAAGAGAAGAATACATCGGCTATATTGTAGGCGACAGAATAGAATTTATTCAGTACAATCTTAAAAAGCAGATTGCAAAGGCTTTAAAGGGTTGCGAAAAGTGCAACGACCTTTCATATGACGAGGTTATGGAAAAGTCAGAAAAGCTGGTTTATGAGTTCCTCTCAAAGATTCCGTCAATCCGCGATTACCTTGCAACAGATGTTGTTGCGGCCTTTAACGGCGATCCTGCCGCATACAGTACGGATGAAATCATTCTCTGCTATCCCGGATTTTTTGCAATCACTGTTTACAGAGTGGCACATGAATTGTGGAAACTTAAAATCCCGATGATCCCGAGAGTGCTTTCGGAGTACGCACACGGACTTACGGGAATTGATATTCACCCCGGTGCGACAATCGGCAAGTATTTCTTCATCGACCACGGCACAGGCATTGTAATCGGTGAAACTACCGAGATAGGCGAGAATGTAAAAATCTATCAGGGTGTAACCCTCGGTGCGTTGTCAACAAGAAAAGGTCAGCAGCTTAAAGGTGTTAAAAGACATCCTACTATCCGTGATAATGTTACAATCTATTCGGGTACAACTATCCTCGGCGGTGAAACCGTAATCGGCAAGGGTGCAACAATCGGCGGTAACGCCTTTATCGTGAACTCAATTACAGAGGGTATGAAAGTAAGCATTAAAAACCCCGAACTCCAGTTCAGTCCCGACCTTTCGGAAAACAATCAGGACAAGTATTGGTATTGGATGATTTAAGCTTACGCTTTAATGGAAAATTGTATGCGGATTTGCAACTGTTGAATACATAGTCAAGGAAAAATCTCCGTACGGTTTGCAGAGAAAATTCTATCAGATTGCTGAATTCGGAGTTGATGAAAACTTCCGCAGAATGGGTGTTGCAACCAAGCTGATAAACTTCTGCAAACAAGAGGCTAAGAACAGGGGCTTTGACAGGCTGGAACTTGATGTGTGGAAATTCAACGAGGGTGCAATGAAGTTTTACGATTCCGTAGGATTCAAAACCTACAGAGAATACAAGGAAATGAATATTTAAACCGAAAAAATCCGTATGAAGATTGCTCCATACGGATTTTATTTTGTGTATCAAATTTTATTTATTGCCATTTAAAGGTGACGAGTCCGTAAACATAGATAAATGCGATAGCTGTAGGAACTACATATTTGAAAATCGGTTTCATCCACGAACGCACTTTCATACCGATGCCCATGTTGGCTTCTTTAATGAAGTTATCCCAACCCCAGCCGAACTTGTTGCAACAGAACAGAGCAAGCACAAGAGAACCGAGAGGAAGAACATTTGTGGAAACAATGAAGTCCCAAAAATCAAGCCATGTTGTACCCTCTGCAAACGGCTGAAAATGAAGAACGCTGAATCCGAGAGCCGTTGTGAGTGCAAGCACAAACACTACAATTCCGCAAATAAGACTGCCTTTTATTCTTGACCAGCCTGTCAAATCACGAATCATTGCAAGAATATTTTCGCAAACACCCAAAACGGTTGACATTGCCGCAAACACCATAAACAGGAAGAAGAGCGAACCCCATATTCTTCCGCCGGGCATATTGTTGAACACGGTTGCCATTGTGTCAAACAAAAGGTTCGGACCTGAATTAACTTCAAGGTTGTAAGTAAAGCAGGCAGGGAAGATGATTATGCCTGCAAGCAGAGCTACGAGTGTGTCAAGAGAGATAACATTGATTGCCTCGCCCATAAGTGAATGGTCTTTGCCGATATAACTTCCGAAAATAGCCATACCGCCCATACCTGTTGACAGCGAGAAAAATGCCTGATTCATCGCACCCACAACAACATCACCGTTGATTTTTGAAAAGTCGGGTTTGAGGTAAAATGTCATACCCTCACCCGAACCGCTCAAAAACAGACTGTGGATTGCAAGCACAATCATAAGTGCAAGCAAAGCAATCATCATATATTTTGTTATCCTCTCAAGTCCTCCCTGAATGTTGAACGAGAGTATAACAAAGGCGATAACAACCGTTATCATCATAAAAATAACATTGACTGACGGATTTGCAATCATTGTGGTAAATCCGAGGTCACGGTTGTTACCCGTCAGAAAATTTATGAAGTAGTAAATTATCCAACCGCAAACAACTGTGTAAAAAGCCATAATTGCAAGGTTGCCCACAAGGCATGCCCAACCGAAACCGCCCCATTTTTGCTTTGGCTTTTCAAGTTTGCGGTACATTTTAATCGGACTTGTCTGTGCCGCTCTGCCCACCGAAAATTCCATTATCAAACACGGAATTCCCAAAACAATAAGACAGATGATGTACACAAGCATAAAACTTCCGCCACCGTATTGTCCGCACATCCACGGAAACTTCCACACATTTCCGCAACCGATTGCACAGCCTGCCGAAAGCATTATAAAGCCGAGTCGGCTTCCTAATTTTTCACGATTCACAACACAAGTCCTCCTGCCGAATTTATTTTATCTACACAATATTTTTTCGTCATAAATACTGCTCCTTTGTTTATTTTGCAATACAAAGAGTAGTATAGCAAATAAAATACCATTTGTAAAATTGATAAAACTGTGCTATAATAGCGAAGATATCGTTCGTATAAAAGAGGATTTAGTTATGGATACCAATGTACTTAAAACCTTTGTAGCTGTGTGCGAATATTCGGGATTTTCTGCTGCAGCGGAAAAGCTCGGCTATACCCAGTCAACCGTTTCATCACAGATAAAACAGTTGGAAAGCGAGCTTAACACGGTGCTTTTTGACCGCTTTTACCACAGAATCAGCCTGACTTCCGACGGCATAACGGTTCTGCAACACGCAAGAGAAATTCTTGAATCTCACGAAAAGATGCTTGAAGATTTGCGTACCCCCGAAACAATCGAGGGCAACATTCGCCTTGCAATGTCAAGTTCTGTCTGCAACCGATTTTTTAAAGATGATTTTCTTGAGTTCAGAAAGCATTTTTCTAATATTCACCTTGTCGTTGTCGAAAGCGGTACAGAGCAGATGTTTGATATGTTACGCAAAAATGAGGTTGATTTGATTTTTACGCTTGACAGCCACATTTATGATTCGGAATTTATAATTTGTGCAGAGCATGAGGAAAAGGTTCACTTCTTTGCATCAGTTGACAATCCACTTTTGAATAAAGAAAATATTTCGCTAAAAGAATTATGCACCGAGGATTTTGTACTGACCGAAAGTAATATGAGCTACAGAAAATTGCTCAACAATGAACTTGCCGCACAATCGCTTGAAATTCACCCTGTTTTGGAAATAGGAAACCCTCTACAAATTTGTTCTCTAATCAAAAACAGCAAAATGATCTCGTTCTTGCCTGATTTCATCACGGAGGATTACTACAATTCGGGAGAGATAAAACATCTTCCCGTCAACGATTGTGATGTTTCGGTGTGGACGCAGTTGCTTATCCACAAAAACAAGTGGAAATCCCCTGCGCTTAATGCGTTTATTGATTTTTATCGGGATGTTATACGAAAATAAAAAGTATCACATTTTGCCCTACGCACCGCCGTATTGCGTTATGATAATCTTGGCAAGCTTTGCGTTCGGCTTTTTGATATTGACGGGGTACTGTAACTTTTTTTCATAGACAAACATCAGCAATCCTCCTCGTTTTCCCACGGCCACGGTCCCTTTATCCAGCACCACATATTGGTGCTTGTCATACTCTTTTTCAAAGGACCGAATTTTTCTTCATATTCTTCAACAAGCGGTTTCAATTTTTCTTTGAAACCGTTCATTTTTTGTATCATTGCCGTATCGTGCGGATGGGTGTCAAGATAAATCTGAAGGTCAAGTGCGGCAAATTCGTAGGTTGAAATTTTCTTTAAAAGAATTTCTCTTTCAGTCAAGTCCCTCACCGCATTTCTTTCCGTAGAATGGTTTGTTGAGAACGGGGAACATTGTACCCGACTCAAGTCCCTGCAACGGGCTGTAGGTTGGGGAGTCGAACTGCTGAAAGGGAACATATGCCATAGCCTCGCTTGTTCTCTTTGGCAGACTCGGTATTCCGTACTGCTGAGAAATAATTTCTTTAATATCCAATTTAATTCTCCTTTTTGTTCAAACTTATGAACATTGCTGTTCATTCTCATAATATGCCCGTTTCAAACTTGTGTTTACATAATAAAAAAACAGAGCCGACAGCAATGCCGTCAGCCCTGTTAGAGATGTTTTACCGTGAATATCCGATTAAATGTTAATTAACCTTTTTGGCAGAATTTGAAGTAACCTTTGCAATGATTGCAAAAACTACGCAAAGCACAATTCCGATTGCCGAAACGATGCCTACAAGAGTAAAGTTTGTGTTTGAAATGAGTGAAAAATCAAGCACACCGCTGTCGGGGTTCTGAAGTGACGCAAAAACTGCAACAGCGTCAATAATTACGGCAACCATAAGTGAAAGAATTGAAATTGATGCCGAAACGGTTTCTGTAAGGTTCTTTTCAATTTTCTTTGCAACGCTGATTTTTTCACTTCTGAAGTTAAGACAGCCGAAAAGCCAGAATACAGCCGCCGCATTGATTATTGTTTCGGGAATCATATATGTAGCGTTGTAGCTGAGTGAATAGAGAAGTCCGTCGGTTGAGGGGATTGAAACACCTGCCCATACGGTACAGCCTGAAATTACATGACAGATATATCTCAAAGCACAAACTCCTACCGTGCCTGTTACGGCAGCGGCAGATGGATTGCTGACCTTGTTTCTGAGAAAGCCTGCAAGACCGATAACCGTGAATGCGAATATATAGTCCAAGAAAATGATTGTTACAGCTGCCAAAAATGATGTTGCGTATGAAAGGGTTGACGCAGTTTGAATAAGCTGAATAATGCTGAATACAAATCCCGAAAGCAATCCCCATTTTACACCGTGACGATATGAGATAATTACAATCGGAACAATGCTGAATGCGGTAACACTGCCGCCGTAGGGAAGTTCAAGAATTTTTACAAAGCTTAAAACTGCCGCAAGTGCAATCATAATTGCACATTCGCACATAACAAGTGCATTTTTCTTACCGTTCGTTTTCATTAAAACTACTCCTTAAAATAAAATTCTCTCGGAGAAAAAACACAACAAAAAAGGAGTATGCCAAAAAGACATACTCCAAGTGCGTACACTTCAAGCTTGATATGTCCCTTCGTTGGCATTATCCAAATCAGGTTTACGGTCGAAATCGAATTTCCTCTCAGCCGATAACAGCTCCCGTTTTGTATGTGATTATTCTCACCTTAACTTAAGAATGTACTCACCCGTTTAAACGGCGGAGAACACTCACAGGATTATTATAAACTGTATTTTGCAATTTGTAAATCATTTTGTGTGCAATGTTACAGATAATCGCATATTAATTGACAAATGCTTCGCTTTTGTGCTAATATGTAATCTGTGATTTTGCGGTTTATTGCCGAATGGCAGTACATTTTGCAATAATTGACAAACTAATTGAAGAAGGTTTTTTAATGGACAGCAGATTTAATTCACCGGCTGAAATTGCGTCGCTGGTGTCAAAATCAGGTGTAACAAAATCAATGCTTTCTCTGCCGAAAATGATTTTGCTCGGACTTATGGCAGGCGCATTTATCGCATTCGGCGGTGCGGCAAGTGATGTTGCAATGCACGGAGTTGCCGATGTGGGGCTTGCAAGAGTGGTTGCAGGCGTAATCTTCCCTGTAGGACTTATGCTCGTTGTGTTCACAGGCAGTGAACTTTTTACAGGCAACTGCCTTATGATTATTCCGACACTTGAAAAGAAAATTAAAGTCGCTTCAATGTTAAGGAATCTTGTAGTTGTTTATATTTCAAACTTTGTCGGTGCAATGATTATTGATTTGCTGATATTTTTTTCGGGACAGCTCAATTATTCAAACGGCGGACTCGGTGCTTTTACAATCAAGGTTGCACTTGCCAAAACAACAATCAATCCTGCAACGGCAATTATCAGCGGCATACTTTGCAACATTCTCGTGTGCCTTGCAATCGTTATGGCAACAGGTGCAACAGATGCAATAGGTAAGATTTTCGGTGTATTTTTCCCGATTTGTGCATTCGTAGTCTGCGGATTTGAACACTGCGTTGCAAATATGTTCTATATTCCGACAGGTGTTATGGCGGCAATGAATCCCGAATATGTTGCAAAAGCTCAGGAGCTTTACGGTATTACGGCACAGCAATGTCAGAATCTTGCAAATCTTTCGGGTTGTGAATCTCTGCTGTTCGTTACAATCGGCAACATAATCGGCGGTATGGTCTTTGTGGGACTTCCGCTCTATTTTGCTTATATTCGCAAAAAGAAAAGTGCTTAAAATACATAAACATAAATAAATAATTCATGAGAGCAGTCGTTTTGACTGCTCGTTTTCTTTTTAGTGCAAATTATTTAAAAGTATGTTATAATAAGCCTTACAAAACAAAAACGGAGGATATAATGGATTATTCACAGATTCTTTCACAGCAGTTTAATATTAAAGAGGAATATGCAAAGAACATCATCACATTGCTTGATGACGGCAACACTATTCCTTTTATTGCACGATACAGAAAGGAAATGCACGGTTCAATGGATGACCAGTTGATTCGTGAATTTGCCGAAAAGCTTGAATATTTAAGAGGACTTGACAAGCGCAGAGATGAAATCCGTTCACTCATTGACGCACAGGAAAAGCTCACGGATGAAATTAACATTGCACTTGACAGGGCTGCCACGCTAAGCGAACTTGAGGATATTTACCGCCCGTACCGTCCAAAGAGAAAGACAAGGGCGTCAATTGCAAAGGAAAAGGGACTTGAACCGCTTGCTAACGATATTTTAAAGCAGGAAAAAGGTTTTGATCCGTCAAAGTCGGCAGTCGATTATATTGATGAAGAAAAGGGAGTTACCTCCGTTGAAGAAGCAATTCAGGGCGCAATGGATATCATTGCAGAACTTGTGTCGGATAATGCGGAAATCCGTAAGAGAATAAGAAATCTTACAAATGCAAACGGTGTGCTTGTGTCTGTTGCAACAGATGAAGAAAAGGACAGCGTTTACAAAAATTATTATGACTACAAAGAGCCTGTTAAAAAGATTGCAGGTCACAGAGTACTCGCCGTGAATCGTGGCGAAAAAGAGGGATTTCTCAAAGTCAGCGTTGAAACCGACAGCGAAAAACCGCTTAATTCAATTTTCAGAGCAATGATTACAGACAAAAATCAGCTTTGTTCAGACATTATCCGTGAGGCTTGCACAGACGCTTATCAGCGGCTTATTTATCCGTCAATTGAGCGTGAGGTCAGAAACGACCTTACAGATACCGCCTCCGAAAATGCTATGAAGGTTTTTGCCGTAAACCTCAAGCAGTTGCTTATGCAGCCGCCTGTAAAGGGCAAAACCGTGCTTGCACTTGATCCGGGATATCGCACAGGCTGTAAGACTGCCGTTGTTGACAGCACAGGCAAGGTGCTTGATACAACCGTAATTTATCCTACACATTCAGACAAAAAAATTCAGGAGTCAAAGCAGACCTTGCTCCGCCTCATCAAAAAGCATCATGTTGATATTATTTCAATCGGCAACGGTACTGCAAGCAAAGAAACCGAGATGTTCACAGCCGAAACAATCAAAGAGGCTGACCACCCCGTTTATTATATGGTAGTCAGCGAGGCAGGTGCGTCGGTTTATTCGGCATCAAAACTTGCCGCAACAGAACTTCCCGACCTTGACCTCACACTCAGAAGTGCCGTGTCAATTGCAAGACGACTTCAGGATCCTCTTGCAGAGCTTGTTAAGATTGAGCCTAAGGCAATCGGTGTCGGTCAGTATCAGCACGATATGCCGCAGAAAAAACTCGGTGAAACACTTGACGGTGTTGTAGAGGACTGCGTAAACTCGGTTGGTGCAGATCTTAATACGGCATCGCCTGCACTTTTGTCGAGGGTGTCGGGACTTAACGCAACCGTGTGCAAGAATATTGTTGCTTACCGTGAAGAAAACGGTGCGTTCTCATCAAGAGCAGAACTCAAGAAAGTTCCGAAACTCGGACCTAAAGCGTTTGAGCAGTGTGCAGGATTTTTGCGTGTTCCCGAAAGCAGAAATCCGCTTGATAACACAGGCGTTCACCCCGAAAGCTACAAGAGTGCAAAAGAACTTTTAGGACTTCTTGAATATTCTGACAAAGAAATAAAATCAGGCAACTTCGCCGATATTCAGCAGAGAGTAAAGGCAAAGGGAACAAAGTCACTTGCCGATGTTCTCGGAATCGGACTTCCAACCCTTGACGATATTGTAAAGGAACTTTCCAAACCGGGCAGAGATCCCCGTGATGAACTGCCTGCACCAATGCTCAGAAGTGATATTCTCGACATCAAGGATTTGAAAGAGGGAATGGAGCTTAAAGGAACGGTCAGAAATGTAATTGACTTCGGCGCATTTGTTGATATCGGCGTTCATCAGGACGGACTTGTTCATATTTCGCAGATTTGTGATAAGTACATCAAGCACCCGAGCGAAGTTCTCAAAGTCGGTGATGTTGTAAATGTAAAGGTTCTTTCGGTTGATCCCGAAAAGAACAGAATTTCTCTCACAATGAAATTTTAATGCGAATAAAGCAAAAAGACAGTTCTATTGTTCCGCAAATCGCCTTTGCATTATTCCGCAAGCGTTGATATTGTTCCGCAAAAGGAGAATTTTAAATGCGTAAACTGGCTGTATATGTACACGGAAAGGGTGGTAATGCTACAGAATCGGAGCATTACAAACCTTTGCTACCTGAATATGATGTTATAGGCTTTGACTATAAATCAGAAACACCGTGGGATGCAAAACAGGAATTTACAAATCTGTTCGATAATTATTGCAAAAATTATGATTATATAGTTCTGATTGCGAATAGCATAGGTGCATTTTATTCTATGAATGCCTTTTCAGATAAACAGATTGACAAAGCTATGTTTATTTCGCCTGTTGTAGATATGGAAAACCTCATTACCAATATGATGAAATGGGCGAATGTAACAGAGAATGAACTTCGTGATAAGAAAACAATCTCTACTGAATTTGGTGAAACTTTATCTTGGGAATATCTTTGCTATGTTCGTGAAAACCAAATTTCTTGGAATGTTCCCACCTCAATTTTATACGGTGAAAATGATAACCTTACATCATTTGAGATAATCAATAAATTTGCAGAGAAGATAAACGCTGACCTTACTGTTATGAATGGCGGTGAACATTGGTTCCATACAGCTGAACAGGTGAAATTCTTGGATAATTGGCTAACAAAGTTCATTTGATGATATTTTATAATAACGAGGTGTGCTTATGAAAAAGGCAGTTGTAATAATTTGTACTATTGTTATTTTTGCGTTTTATTTAAGCGTGTCGAATTGTTGAATCAATCGAAAAGTGTATCGCCTTATTGAAAGCAGTTGAGTAAAAACAAAAGGCTGACGATTTCTCGTCAGCCTTTTGTGTGTAATATTCGGTAATTATTCAGCCTTTTACTGCATATGATTTTCAAGGTGATTTTTCAATGCGGCAAAGGTTTCGTCGCTGATAATGTGTTCCATTTTGCAGGCGTCTGCGGCGGCAGTTTCGGGATTAACTCCGAGCTTAACAAAGAGCTTTGAAAGAACGGTGTGTCTTTCATATGTTTTTTCTGCAATTTCCCTGCCGAGGTCGGTGAGAATAAGCGAGCCGTCATCGCCGACTTTAAGATAACCGCCCTCTTTGAGAAGACCAACGGCACGGCTGACGCTCGGCTTTGAATATCCCATTTCTTCACATACATCAATTGATCTTATATAATTGCTCTTTTTTGAAAGAACATATATTGTTTCAAGGTACATTTCACCTGATTCTTTTAATTGCATAGTCTGCACTCCTTTACACTGTCTAATCATATCATGATATGAACAAAAAATCAATAAAATAAATTACGCTTTCAATAATTATGAAAAAACGATTTACCGAAATCAACAAAAATAATATCCGAATTACAGATGTGAAATATTCAATTTGCCAAAATTCAAAATAAAATAAAATTTTTTCGCAAGCCTATTGACATATTTCGAGTTTTATAGTACCATATAATCGGTTAGCGAGAGCTAACCTTTGATTAACGAATATTGTTAGTATCTGCTAACTTAAAGGAGATTGATTTTATGATGCCTTTGATGTTTGCTAACACAGGTGAAACCAATATTATAAAGAAAGTCGGAGGTTCTCCCGAGGTTAAAAAGCACCTTGAAAATCTCGGTTTTGTTGCCGGCGGAGAGGTTACCGTTATTTCGTCACTCGGCGGAAATGTTATCGTTAATGTAAAGGAAACACGGGTTGCAATCAGCGAAGAAATGGCTCGTAAAATTATGATTTGATTCTATGTAACAAACACACGGCGGAGTTGTTCCGAGAGGTGTTTTTATACGGCTTTATGCTCAATTTTAGATGGAGGAAACTGTTATGAAAACTTTAAAACAGGCAAAAGTAGGTGAAACCGTAAAGGTTGTTAAGCTTCACGGTGAGGGCGCTGTCAAACGCAGAATTATGGATATGGGCATCACAAAGGGTGTTGAAATTTACATCAGAAAAGTTGCTCCGCTCGGAGATCCGATTGAAATTACTGTAAGAAATTATGAACTTTCACTCAGAAAAGCCGATGCTGAAATGATTGAAGTTGAGTAATTTATACTTATAAATCCTACGGGAGAAATCCCGTATTTTTATAACATTACGGTTAGCTTTTGCTAATCTAAGAGAGGATAACTGATATATGGAAATTAAAATTGCTCTTGCAGGTAACCCTAACTGCGGTAAGACAACTTTGTTTAACGCACTCACGGGTTCCAATCAGTTTGTCGGTAACTGGCCCGGCGTAACTGTTGAGAAAAAAGAGGGTAAGCTCAAAAAGCACAAGGATGTTACAATCATGGACTTGCCCGGTATCTATTCACTTTCACCTTATACTCTTGAAGAGGTTGTTGCCCGTAACTATCTTGTCGGTGAACGCCCCGATGCGATTCTCAACCTTATTGACGGTACAAACCTTGAAAGAAACCTTTACCTCACAACACAGCTTACGGAACTCGGTATCCCTGTTGTTGTGGCAATCAATATGATTGACCTTGTTAAGAAGAACGGCGATTCAATCAACATTGATGAGCTTTCAAGACAGCTTGGTTGTAAGGTTGTTGAAATTTCAGCTCTTAAAGGCACAGGCATTATGGAAGCAGCCGAGGCCGCAATCAAAGCCGCAGGCTCAACAAAGACAATCCCCATGCACAGCTTTAACGGTGTTGTCGAACACGCAATCGCTCACATAGAAGAGGCTGCGGTTCACAATATGCCCGAGGAACAGCAGCGTTGGTACGCTATCAAAATTTTTGAGCGTGACGACAAGGTTCTTGCAAAGCTTGACATTCCGCAGAATGTTATTGACCACATTGAAAAAGATATTCAGGCGGCTGAAAAAGAGCTTGATGATGATGCAGAGAGTATCATCACTAATGAGAGATACATCTACATTGCCTCAATCATCAAGAGCTGTTATAAGAAGAAAAACAAGGGTAAGCTTACAACATCGGACAAGATTGATAAGGTTGTAACCAACCGTTGGCTCGGCCTTCCGATTTTTGCGGTTATTATGTTCCTTGTTTACTACATCTCAATGCAGACAGTAGGTACTGCCGCAACGGACTGGGCAAATGACGGTCTTTTCGGTGACGGCTGGCACCTTTTCGGTATCGGTTCATCACAGGCTGCCGAGGCTGAAGAAACCTACGGCGATTCAGACGCAATTATCGAGGCATTCAATGCTCAGTACGGAAATGACGACATTGCAGAAGCGATTGACCTTGAATCTAAAAATTATTCCGAAGATGCCGCTAAGGCCGCTCTTACAGAGCTCGTAAATCTCACACCTTCAGACGCAAGTGTTACATATTCTGTTCAGGATGAAGAAACTCTTGAAATTACAGAAACTCCCGACACTAAGAAATCTGATCTTGAAAAGGCTGTTTCAAACTACCTCAACACAGATTATAAAGAGGGTTACGGCGCTCCCGATGCCGCAACATACGGAATCTGGGTTCCCGGTATTCCAAAACTTATTGAGAACGGTCTTAACCAAATCAATTGTGCAGACTGGCTTCAGGGTCTTATTCTTGAAGGTATCGTAGCCGGTGTAGGTGCGGTTCTCGGCTTTGTTCCGCAGATGCTTGTACTCTTTATTCTCCTTGCTTTCCTCGAAAGCTGCGGTTATATGGCTCGTATCGCATTCGTACTCGACCGTATCTTCCGTAAGTTCGGTCTTTCGGGTAAGTCGTTTATCCCAATGCTTGTCGGCACAGGCTGCGGTGTTCCGGGTATCATGGCGTCCCGTACAATCGAGAATGAGCGTGACCGCCGTATGACTATTATGACAACAACATTCATTCCCTGCGGTGCTAAACAGCCGTTCATTGCTATGATTGCAGGTGCTATCTTCGGTGGTTCACCGTGGATTGCAACATCGGCTTACTTCATCGGTATGGCTGCAATCGTAGTTTCAGGCATTATGCTTAAAAAGACAAAGATGTTCTCAGGCGATCCCGCTCCGTTTGTAATGGAGCTTCCGGCTTATCATCTTCCGACAGTAGGCAACCTTCTCCGTTCAATGTGGGAGCGTGGCTGGTCATTCATCAAGAAAGCCGGTACAATTATTCTCCTTTCTACAATCTTTGTTTGGTTCACAACATACTTCGGATTTGTTGACGGTACATTCCGTATGCTCGGTGAGGACGAAATCGGAAACTCAATTCTTGCCGCAATCGGTAACGGTCTTGCATGGATTTTTGCACCGCTCGGCTGGGGCAACTGGCAGGCAACCGTTGCATCTATCACAGGTCTTGTTGCTAAGGAAAACATCGTTGGTACAATGGGTATCCTTTATCCGGGCGGATGGACAGAAATCGGTGCCGCATTCACAGGACTCAGCGGTTTCTCTTTCCTTCTCTTCAACCTTCTCTGCGCTCCTTGCTTTGCCGCTATGGGTGCTATCAAGAGAGAGATGAACAACATCAAGTGGTTCTGGTTCGCAATCGGTTACCAGTGTGTATTTGCTTATGTAATTGCATTTATGGTATTCCAGTTCGGTTCAATCTTTGCAGGCGGTCTTAATGTAATCGGTCTTATCTTTGCCGTTGCAGTATTTGCATTTATGATTTATATGCTTGTAAGACCTTACAAAGAGGCTACAACTCTTAAAGTTAAGCCGGCTAAGAAGTAATAAATTTATTGATTAACAATGGGAGGAATAAAAATGTTTGAATGGTTAGCGGCTAATATCGGCACAATCATTGTTGCATTGATAGTTATTGCCGTGATTGCTTTTGTGGTTTTCCGTATGGTAAAAGACAAAAAAGAGGGCAAATCCTCCTGCGGTGCAAACTGTGCGCACTGTGCGTGCCGCGGTGACTGCCATAATCATAGGTAAATGTTTTGCAGGGGTGCAGTCCAAAAAGCTGCACCCTTTTTTGTTTGTTATTGAAATTATGAATTTGGTGTTGAAGAAATTTTACGGTGTAAAGTGTATTTAGAACTATATTCTGAATCGTAAAAAATAAAAGGAGGGATAAATATGGAGTATGTTTTTTACGGATTGCTTGCCGTGGCATTCATTGCGTTTGTGGTTCTCGTAATCAGAAGTTACAGGAAAAAGCTTGCAAGCGGATGCTGCGGTGCAAGTGACGAAAGCGTTAAGAAAAACAAGGTTGCCGATAAGGATAAGTCGCATTATCTCTATGAAAAAACTCTTGTTGTTGACGGAATGGTCTGTAAAAACTGTTCCGCAAGAGTAGAAAACGCACTCAATTCAATTGACGGTGTGTGGGCGGAAGCCGATGTTTCCTCCGGCAGGGTTACAGTCAGAATGAAAAATGAAATTGAGGATAAAGTCCTCAAAAAGACAGTAAACGGTATAGGCGCATACACCGTTATGAAGGTGGAGTAAGGCTTTTTAGGAGAAAAGAGGCAACCTTATGGCAGTATTGCAGAAAATTGATAATCCGTACGGTATGATACAGACCGTTGAACACGGCGAATCGTTCAGTATATACCGTTCACAGGACAGCACGGGCGATTGTGAAATCACCGTGTACCCTGTGTTTTCGGGCATTGAGCTTGTGTATTACGATGTGCATATGCAAAGCTGTGACATCGACCTTGCCAAGGGCAGAAAGACGCTCATTATTACTCATTGTCAGGAGGGCAGAATCGAGTTTGAATACAAAAACGGCGAATATTTATACCTTGCGTCAGGAGATTTGTCAATACAGAAGAACACGGAGAACATCCGACACAGATATTGTCCGCTGAGCCACTACCACGGTGTATCGGTTGCAATTGATATGAACCGTGTGCCAAGGTGTTTTTCGTGTATTCTTGACGATGTTTTTGTCAGCCCCGAAGAGCTTGAAATGAAATTCTGTTCCGAAAAGCCGTACTCAATTATGCGTGAAAATATCAGCATTGAGCATATTTTTTCGGAACTCTATTCCGTTCCCGAAAATATCCGAAAGGGCTATCACAAGGTTAAGGTGCTTGAACTTCTTTTGTTTTTGAGCGGTCTTGATTACAAGGGTGAGAGTGAGGAAAGACGGTATTTTTCACGCTCACAGGTTACCGCCGCAAAAGAGGCAAAAAAATATCTGCTTGCTCACCTTGACGAGCATATAACGATTACAGAGCTTGCCGATATGCTCGGCATCTCTTCAACTTCTCTCAAGATCTGTTTTAAGGGTGTCTACGGCGACACGATTAACGGCTACATAACGAACTGTAAAATGCAAAAGGCCGCCTCGCTTTTGAAAAATACCGACAAAAGTGTTCTTGAAATTGCGGGAATTGTCGGCTACAACAACGGCAGTAAGTTTGCGGGTGCTTTCAGAAGGGTGATGAACAAATCGCCGAATGAGTACAGAAAATCGCTCGTCTGAACAGAGCCTTATATGTCCGTAAAGAGCAGTAAAAAGACTTTGTAAAGTGCTATAATAACATTGTCGAAAAGATACGCCTATAATTAAAGTACAGATGTTACCCACCGCCAAAGCGGCGTGAAACATCGCAGAGTTTCATTCTGAGTATGAAACTCTGAGGAGCTAACGCTCCTTGCATTACTTGCAAGCTGTCGCAATCACTGCTTTTTGCAAGCAAAAGCAGGTGCATTGCTCCGCTTTAAATCATTTCGACAGACTGCGGAAATATCCGCAGAGTATTTGATGATTACTTTGCCGGGTAATTATTCATAATATCTCTTCTCCTTTCAGGGACAGCGTTTGCTGTCCCTAAATCTTTGCTGAAATTGTCTGTCCGTTTGGAGCGCAGAAAACCTTTTAAGAGCCGATAACAACATTGATTGATGGTATATTTTAACTGTAAGATAAAGACAACAAACAAGTCTTGCTTATGGAATCAAGTTAGCAAAAGCTAACTATAAAACAGTTATCGGATAATCACTGTGGTGTATTTATTCAATTCAACTCTATTCAAATCATTCATTCAATTTTTAGAGGAAAAGATGTCAGAGGATTTAATTATCAAGCATTGTTCCCCAACGCTTGCAGGAATAAAAACGGCTAATCTTTTCAACTGTCCGTACTCGTCACGGCTTGAGTGCGAATGTGATGTAAGAAGGCTGAATAAAATGTTCTGCAAAAAGGGAATAAAAGTTTTGCCACTGAAATTCAGCAACGGAAAGGCTTTAATCTATATTTTTCGCCCGTCCAAGCTTGCTGTTGATTTGTCCGATAAATATGCGTGTAAGCTGCTTGAATCGCAGGGGTATCATTCACACGATGCCGCACGCTGTATAAGGGAGCTTCGACACCGTCTTAAAGACTCAACTGAGTTCCCGCACGAAATCGGATTGTTCCTCGGTTATCCTCCCGAAGATGTCCGCGGCTTTATTCTTCATAAAGGAAATTGCTGTAAATGTTCAGGCTGCTGGAAGGTTTACGGTAATGAAGAAAAAGCAGTCAAAGAATTTGCCAAATTCAAAAAATGTTCTGACATCTATTACTCTAAGTGGTTACAAGGCACACCTATCCAAAAGCTGACGGTTGCGTGTAACTGATTTAAGGTGCAATTAACTATTAAACTGAAAGGTGAGTACAGAAATATGAGTAAAGTAGCAGTAGTATTCTGGAGCGGTACAGGCAACACAGAGCAGATGGCAGAAGCCGTTGCCGAGGGTGCAAAGTCCGCTGGTGCAGAAGTTACTCTTGCAAATGTAAACGATTTTGATTCTTCGTCGGTCGCCGATTTTGACGGCATTGCATTCGGCTGTCCCGCAATGGGGGCGGAGGTTCTTGAGGACAGCGAGTTTGAGCCTGTTTTCAATGAATGCGAAGGTGCATTAAACGGCAAAAGCATTGCCCTCTTCGGTTCATACGGCTGGGGTGACGGCGAATGGATGAGAAACTGGGAAGACACCTGTAAGGGTGACGGTGCAAACCTTGTTTGCGAAAGCGTTATCTGTAACGATGCTCCCGATGACGACGCCCTTGAGGCTTGCAAAAAGCTTGGCGCATCACTCGCTTAACTTAGGCTGTAAGTATTCAATTAGTTAATACCAATTTCATAATTTCATAGAAACGCCTGTTTACACCTGTAAGCAGGTGTTTTTATTTGTTCGTTATTATTATTTTTATTCTGTTTGCGAATTATGAATAAGACTTTAAAAAATCCTGCAAAAATTCCCTTTGTTTATTCCAAAAAAACTTGATTTTAAAGCCTTGTTGTATTAAAATAAGCAATGGATACATATAGAAAAGGAAGTAATTGGTATGCTTACATTAGACAAAATCTATCACGCATCATATGTTTTGAAGGATGTTATCAGACAGACTAATATCGTTCAGGCAAGGGGTATTTGTGATGATTGTGATATTTATCTCAAACCCGAAAATCTTCAGATTACAGGTTCATTCAAGGTAAGAGGTTCAGGTTACAAGATTTCTCAGCTTACCGAAGAAGAAAAGGCAAGAGGTGTTATTGCCTGTTCTGCTGGCAACCACGCTCAGGGTGTTGCACTTGCCGCTACAAAGTACGGAATCAAGTCGCTCATCTGTCTTCCTGACGGTGCGCCTATTTCAAAGGTTGAGGCTACTAAGAACTACGGAGCCGAGGTCTGTATGGTTCCGGGTGTTTATGATGACGCTTATAACGAGGCTTTAAGACTTCGTGATGAAAAGAACTATACATTCATCCATCCGTTTGACGATGAAAATGTTATTGCAGGTCAGGGTACAATCGGTATCGAAATTATGAACGAAATGCCCGATGTTGACGCTGTTGTATGTGCAATCGGCGGCGGCGGACTTATTTCGGGTGTTGCCTGTGCAATCAAGAGCCTTAATCCTAACATTAAGGTTTACGGTGTTCAGGCAGAGGGCGCTCCTTCAATGGTTGAGTCAATCAAGAACGGCGAGCCTGTTCATCTTGACAGCGTTTCTACAATTGCCGACGGTATTCAGGTTAAAGAACCGGGTGAGCATACATTTGAATATGTGAAGAAGTATGTTGACGATATCGTAACAGTAAGCGATGACGAAATTTCATCTGCAATTCTCAAGCTTATTGAGTCACAGAAGATGATTGCCGAGGGCGCAGGCGCAGCTCCTTTGGCTGCTGTAATGTTCAACAAGCTCCCTGTTAAGGGCAAGAAGGTTGTTTGCGTTGTATCAGGCGGTAACATTGATGTTACAATCCTTTCAAGAGTTATCAAGCGTGGACTTCTCATGACAGGCAGACAGCAGACTGTTTGCGTTGAACTTCAGGATAAGCCCGGTCAGCTTGTTGCCGTTTCAAATATCATTGCAGAAAAGGGTGCAAATGTAATTTCTATCCACCACGAAAGAGGCGGAGAGGGTACGGATGTAAACGGTTGTTACCTCCGTGTTGTTCTTGAAACAAGAGATTTTGCTCAGATTAAAGAAATTCACGACGCACTTGTTGACGCAGGCTTTAAGCTTGTTTAATCAGTAATTTTTAATATATTGACAGGAGGTCATTATAATGGAAAAGGTTTATACTAAAAATGCTCCCGATGCTATCGGTCCGTATTCACAGGCTGTAAAGGTAAACGGTCTTGTTTTTACATCTGGTCAGATTGCAATTAACCCTGCAACAGGCAATGTTGAGGCTGCAACCATTGAGGCTCAGACAGAACAGGTTTGCACAAACCTTAAAAATGTTCTTGAGGCATCAGGCAGTTCACTTGAAAAAGCTGTTAAGACAGTTTGTTTCTTAAAAAATATGGAAGATTTCGGTGCTTTCAATGAGGTTTACGGCAAGTATTTCACATCAAAGCCGGCAAGAAGCTGTGTTGCAGTAAAACAGCTTCCAAAGGATGTCCTTGTTGAAGTTGAGGTTATTGCAGAAGTTTAATTCTGATTAAGAATTAAAATAATATCCGCATAAAAATCACAATCCCGATTAACCGTAAAAAGTTAATCGGGATTTTTGTGTTTATATTTGAAATATATGTTGTTATGAGAATGTAGGGACGGATAGTTTGTAATGCCCACAAAGCATATCATGCCCGAGCGTAGCATTGTAATTGTTTGTACAATTTATCAACAATATTTTTTAAAATAAAAAAATCGGGAATAAGGTTTGTGCACAAACCTTACTCCCGAAATTATCGAACAATTTAATTCTATTAGCCGACAGCCTTTAAAAGCTCGTCAACCTTATTTGTCTTTTCCCATTCAACACCGAGTTCTTCTCTGCCCATATGACCGTAAGCGGCAAGTGGGAGATACTTTGTTTCCGTGAGCTTGAGCTGTCTGATGATAGACTGCGGACGGCAGTCAAATACCTTTTCAACAGCGTTTGCCAGTTCTTCGTTTGAATATTTTGATGTGCCGAATGTGTCAACCATTATTGAAACAGGCTTTGCAACACCGATTGCATATGCAAGCTGAATTTCGCACTTCTTGGCAAGCTTGGCGGCAACAATGTTCTTTGCAATATATCTTGAGTAGTAAGCGGCACTGCGGTCAACCTTTGTCGGATCTTTACCGCTGAATGCACCGCCGCCGTGACGAGAAAATCCGCCGTAGGTGTCAACAATAATCTTTCTGCCTGTAAGACCTGAGTCGCCGACCGGACCGCCGATTACAAATCTGCCTGTCGGGTTTACGAAAATCTTTGTGTTCTCGTTCATAAGCTCAGCAGGGATAATCGGTTTGATAACATACTCGATAATGTCTTTTCTAATCTGCTCAAGTGTAACATCTTCATCGTGCTGTGTTGAAATTACAACCGTGTCAATGCCGACAATCTTGTCATCGTCATATTCAACAGTAACCTGGGTTTTGCCGTCGGGACGGAGATATGAAAGAGTGCCGTCTTTTCTTATCTTTGTAAGCTGTTTTGCAAGCTTGTGGGCAAGAGAAATTGGCATCGGCATAAGTTCGGGTGTTTCATCACACGCATAACCGAACATCATGCCCTGATCACCTGCACCAATCTGATTGTCGGTATCGCTTTCGCCGTCTTTAAGCTCAAGGCTTTCGTTTACGCCCATTGCAATGTCGGGTGACTGTGCGTCAATTGATGTGAGAACCGCACAGGTGTTGCCGTCAAAACCGCACTTCGGATCGTTGTAACCTATGTTGTTTACAACCTTTCTTGCAACATCTGCGATGTCAACATAGCAATCGGTTGAAATTTCACCCATAACATGAATCATGCCTGTTGTAGCCGTAACCTCACAGGCAACATGAGCGTTTTTATCCTGAGAGAGGATTTCGTCAAGAACTGCGTCGGAAATCTGGTCGCACACTTTGTCGGGATGACCTTCCGTTACAGATTCGGATGTAAATAAATGTTTAGCCATTTAGAAAACTCCTTCCAAAAAAATAAGCACCGTTCTTCCGAAAGGTGCTGTGTTTACTCATCTTTCGGTAAATACCGCAGGATTTGGCACCTTGCATACGCAGGTTGCCGGACTTCACAGGGCCTGTCCCCTCAGTCACTCTTGATAAGATCATTCTTATTCAATTCTATAGATAAATTATACAGTATCTTTCGACAAATTTCAAGATTTATTTGCAATTTTAAAAAGGTAAAAATAGTAAATATTTCAGCCGTTTGGATTGAAAATTTTAACTTATAGTGCTAAAATTAACCCGAGGTGACTGCAAATGAGTATTACCGTGAGAGAATACGGGGAAAATGATATTAAGGGTATGATTTCCGTATGGAATGAAGTTGTAAGGGACGGAGTTGCCTTTCCGCAGACTGAAGAACTTGATTTTGAAAGCGGAAAAAAGTTTTTTGCAGAACAAAGCTGTTGCGCAGTTGCAACCGATGAAAACGGCGAGGTTCTCGGAATGTATATTCTTCATCCGAATAATGTCGGCAGATGCGGTCATATTTGTAATGCTAGCTATGCGGTTTCTTCATCGTCAAGGGGAAAAGGTGTCGGCAGAAAGCTTGTGTCGGATTGTCTTAAGCGTGCTAAAAAATACGGTTTCAAAATTTTGCAGTTTAACGCTGTTGTAAAAACCAACAAACCTGCAAGAAAACTTTATGAAAGCCTTGGCTTTGTAAAACTCGGAGTTATTCCGAAAGGCTTTTTGATGAAAGACGGTCACTATGAGGACATCTGTCCTTATTATAAAGAACTTTAAAATTTCAATTTAATCAGGAGGACACGAGATATGATTATTGATTTTAAAAATATGGAAGAACAGATTTTGCCGAATTTTAAAGGCGGAGAAAAGGCGTATGCCGTAAAGAAATTCACGGATGACAGAAATATGATTATGCACGGTCGCCTTGAAAGCGGTGCGTCAATCGGACTTCACACTCACGAGGGCAACTGCGAAATGTTCTACATCATTGAGGGAACAGGCAAGGTGCTTATGGACGGCGAGTATGAAAGGGTTGAGGCAGGCATGTGCCACTATTGCCCGATAGGTCATACACACAGCCTTATCAATGACAGCGACTCTGACCTTGTGTTCTTTGCAGTTGTTGCAGAGCAGAAGTAATTTTATTTTAGATTTTTAATTTCCGATTATTCTCTGTTGTATCTCAAATCCCTGAGCAAAAACTAAAACAGGGGTGATTACGGTGAACAGAACTGCAGAAATACTCGGAGAAAAATGGGATTTGCCGCTTGGCTTTACAATGGCTCTCGGTGAAAATCCCGACGCAATGCTTGCCTTGGCAAGTATGCCGAAAAAGCACCGTGACAGGTGCATTGACAGGGCGAGAAACGCAAATTCCCGTTGTGAAATGCAGAGAATCGTATCGGATATAGCACAAAAATCTTTTACCGATTTTATAGGTTGACAAAAAAGCAACGGAGCGGAAACTTCGTTGCTTTTAAACTGTTATTTGGTATTATTCATTTGTACTTCTATAAAATTCATTTTCACCGATAAGCTCGCTTGCATTTCTCCAACGAACTTTCTTTGAGCAGATGACCGTGCCTTTATAATTGTGTATGTCATCTTCCTTTACATCACCATTATCGCACCAATAAATAAGACCGTCTTTTATGAAAAATGATGCGTCCAATATTTCACAGGTGTAGTTCGGATTTACAGGGTACATTCTTATATACTCAAGTTCCGAAAACTCAAGTTCAAGTGCGGAAATATCATCAAATTGTCGCTGAATAAGAACTGTTAGTGTTCGTTTTGTATTTGTGGGAAGCATTGACAGGTTTTTATTAACATATGCCCCGCTTGAATATTTCATTTCTTTTATGCAACTGTCGTGAAATCCGATAATTTCTTTCATGAAATTGTCAATTTCATGCTGTGTACGAAGTTCGTTCCACATAGATATCAACCTACAATCAATAGAAGTATATCAATATTATACGGCATTTTAATTTTTAATTATATTAGCAAACTGTACAAATATTTTCTGATTGTTTTGTTGATAAAGATAATTGAGTCGTGTTGTTTATTGACTTTCAGTGCGGAGAAATTTATAATGGTAATATTGATTTTTCGGAGGTGCTCTTATGACGATAAAATGTTTTGACAAATTGCCCGATGAGGCTGTCAAAATCAGAACGCTTGTTTTTGTTGAAGAACAGGGGTTCAAGAATGAATTTGACAGCATTGACGAGATTGCAACGCACATTGTAATGTTTGACGGCGATAATCCCATTGCTGTGGGAAGATTCTTCCCGTCAGAAAACGAGGGCAAATATATTGTCGGACGGGTTGCCGTAAAAAAAGAGTACCGTGGCAAAAATCTCGGAACTGAAATTTTGAAAACCTGCGAGGTCGAAATCAAAAAAATCGGCGGTACTGCCGTTACGGTTTCGGCTCAGGTTCAGGCTGAAAATTTTTATAAAAAGCAGGGCTATGTGTCGGTGGGTGAAACCTATTTTGATGAGCATTGCCCACACATTAAGATGATTAAAAATCTTTAACAAACTGACAAAACAAGGCGGATGAAGTGTTGCTTCACCCGCTTTTTGCTTATCTGTACTTTTCAACAAAATCGGCGATAAACTTTTTGAAAACGCTTGCCTGTGAAATTTCCATCTCTTTGCAAAGTTTTCGAAATTCTTCAACAAGGTCTTTCGGTGCAGAAAATGAAATCTGGCTGTAAACCTTTTCGTTATATCTGCGTTTTACTTCGGTTGATGTGAAAGTTTTCTTCTTTTCTTCCATAAAAATTCCTCCTCAAAAACAAAACTGCATTTAATAATTTCATTGTTTTCCTGCAAATTACATTGATATTTTCAATGTAACTATATTATACAAAAGCCTGCTGTCCCATTATCCTCCCTATGATTCTGAAAATATAGATTTTGTTGACAGCTGAAAAGTAAAATTGTTCCGAATTTACTTGTATTGAAGGTGAAATTATAATATAATAAGCATTGTTATGTAAATTTTGTTATGTGATTTATTAACGGAGAGAACTATGACTGAAAAAGAAAAAATGCTTAATTCACAGATGTATAACGCAATGGGTGAGAAACAGCTTCGTAACGAACGCTGTTCGGTTAAAAATCTTTGCAGAGAGTACAACAATCTCCCGTTTGAAGATGAAGAGACTCAAAAAATTCTTATAAAGAAAATTGTCGGCAGTACAAAGGAAAATTTCTACATTACCGCTCCGTTCTGGTGCGACTACGGCTACAATATCGAACTCGGTGAGAATTTCTATTCAAACCACAATATGGTGATTCTCGACTGTGCAAAGGTGAAATTCGGCGACAATGTTTTTGTTGCACCAAACTGCGGATTTTACACGGCAGGTCATCCTGTTGATTATCCGAGAAGAAACGCAGGCTTTGAATATGCCTATCCGATTACCGTCGGCGACAATGTGTGGATTGGCGGAGGAGTTCAGGTCATGCCGGGCGTCACAATCGGAAGTAATGTTGTAATCGGCGGCGGAAGCGTTGTTGTAAAGGATATTCCGTCTGACTGCGTAGCCGTGGGAAATCCGTGCAAGCCTATCCGAAAAATCACGGACGAGGATATGAAAACCTGTTTTGACAAAAGTATGAATAAATAACTTCAAGTGAGGATTTTATGGAGCTTAAAAGTAACGAAGAAAAAATTACCCGTGCATTGCTCGTCAGTGTTGACACGGGCGAATATGACGCACAGGCGTCACTTGACGAACTTTTTGAACTTGTAAAAAGTGCTGGAGCAGATCCCGTTTTGTCGGTAACGCAGAATCTGCAAAAAATTGAAAAGGGTACTTTTGTCGGCACAGGCAAGCTTGCCGAGATTGCCGAAATCTGCGAATCACAGGAGATAGATTTGCTTGTGTTCGACAGCGAGCTTTCTCCGACACAGATTAAAAATATCGAGGCTGAAACAGATGTCAGAGTGATTGACCGAACAACGCTTATTCTCGATATTTTTGCCCAGAGAGCAAGGTCAAAAGAGGGCAAGCTTCAGGTTGAGCTTGCACAGCTTAAATATATGCTCCCAAGACTTACGGGCAAAGGTATCGCAATGTCAAGACTCGGCGGCGGTATCGGCACAAGAGGTCCGGGTGAAACAAAGCTTGAAACCGACAGACGACACATCCGCAGAAGAATTGAAAGCCTGAAAGAAGAGCTTTCTGACCTTGAAAAGCATCGTCAGATGTTGCGTTCACGCAGAAAAAAGGACGGTGTAATAACCTGTGCGATTGTCGGCTACACAAACGCAGGCAAGTCAACTCTTATGAACTGCCTTACGGACGCAGGTGTGCTTGCACAGGATAAGCTTTTTGCAACGCTTGACCCCACCTCAAGAGCGTTGAAGCTTCCGAGCGGTGTAACCGTTATGATGATTGACACGGTAGGACTTGTTCGCAGACTTCCGCACCACCTTGTTGAAGCGTTCCGCTCAACCCTTGAAGAGGCGGCACAGTCGGATATTATTCTAAATGTATGCGACGCATCAAGTGACGAGGCGAGAACACATATGCAGGTTACAACCGACTTGCTTGAATCCCTCGGCTGCGGTGATACACCGATTATAACCGTTCTCAACAAGTGCGATTTGCTTGACGAAACAACGCTTGCACAGGACTTTAAAGCCTGTGTTCGCATAAGCGCAAAGAACGGCACGGGCATAGACGAACTTCTTAATGCAATTGAGAACAATCTTCCTGTCAGAATGAAAAGAGTAAAAATTCTTCTGCCGTTTGCACAGGCAGGTCTTGCAAATGAAATCCGCAACAAAGGCACTCTCATTTATGAAGAATATGTTGCCGAAGGACTTTCGGTTGAGGCTGTTGTTGATGAAGCACTTTATGCTAAACTTGCAAAATATGAATGTGAATAACTTAAAATTTATTTAATTTGACATTCTGTTTTTTGGTTGTTATAATTATTGTGAAAGGAAAATGATATGTCATTCTTTGATATGATTCAATCATTTGACACCTCGGTTCTTGAATTTATTCAGAACACATTTAAATGCTCTTTCCTTGATCCGATTATGGCTTTTTTCAGCTATATGGGTGAAATGGGACTTTTCTGGATTGCAGTCGGCATTGTGTTTATAATTTTCAAAAAAACTCGCTCAATGGGAGTTATGATGCTTGTTGCAATGGCAATCGGCTTTCTTATCGGCGAAATCGGAATAAAAAATCTTATAAACCGACCACGGCCGTTTATGGTGAATATCGATTATTCAACAAGACCGTCTGAGTTGAATCCCGGCTCTGGGCTTAACATAGCCATTCCGTCAGGCAGCAGTTTTCCGTCGGGACACAGCTGTTCGTCGCTTGCGGCGGCTACCGTTATGCTCTTCAAGGACAAACGGTTCGGAATACCGGCACTTGTGATTGCACTTTTGATTGTGTTCTCAAGACTTTATAACTATGTTCATTATCCGTCAGATGTTCTCTGCGGAATGTTACTCGGTGTGATTTGTGCCGTTGTCGTTGTGCTTGTGTTTAAAAAGACAGGTCTTGACAACAGGCTGTCACCGCAAAAGGTCAAAGAAGGCTGATTTTATGAAAAATTACAGATTTGTAGGTAAAACTTCAAAAGAAACATTTCTCATCAAGGGAATAAATGTTTTCAACGAGCGTTGGGTTCACGAGGGCAGCTGTGCCACCGTGACAAATCCTCAGAACGGCAAAAGCTATGTATTTTCAAAGTACATAAGCGGAGGAGTTGAGTTCGTTGCAGGAAAGGACGCAAGCGGTTACTGGCTGTTCTTTGTTGAGGTATAAAACCATAAAATTCTTTGAAAAAAATAATATATATTGGGAGTAAATTTTAAAAATGGAAAACGAAAAATTACTGGCAAAAAATTTGTTTGATTATAGCAGGACTATTGCAAAGCCCTTGCTTGAAACCGTTGATTATCCGTGGGAGGCTCTTCCGAAAATAAGCGAATTTATCATTGAACTCGGAAAAACTCTTGATCCCGAAATCTACGAACAGAGGGGAGAAAATGTGTGGGTTGCAAAGAGTGCAAAGGTTTTTGACTCCGCATATCTCGGCGGACCGCTCATCATCTGCGAAGATGCCGAAATCAGACAGTGCGCCTTTATCAGAGGCAACGCAATTGTCGGCAGGGGCGCAGTTGTGGGTAACTCAACAGAACTTAAAAATTCAATTCTTTTTGACGGTGTTCAGACTCCGCATTATAACTACATTGGTGACAGTATTCTCGGCTACAAGTCACACACAGGCGCAGGTGTAATCACATCAAACCTTAAGAGTGACAAGAGCCTTGTAACCGTTCTTTGCGATGGCGAAAAGGTTGACACAAATGTTAAAAAGTTCGGTGCAATGCTCGGTGACCATGTAGAGGTAGGTTGCAACAGCGTTCTTAACCCCGGTTCGGTAATCGGCAGAAACACCAACATCTATCCGCTTTCGTTTGTAAGAGGTTATGTTCCCGAAAACAGCATCTACAAGCGTCTTGGCGAGGTTGCCGAAAAGATTGAATAATATTTATGCATTTGTCGGCAAGCATAATTATTGTGTAGTTTTTATGCGATAAAGGAAAAATAACAGATTTTAAATTTTTGCGTTTTTTTGTTGACAATTGTGATGTTATTTGTTACAATAACCAAGGTTTTGATGACTTTTATCAGAACAATTTTCTGCCGTGTGCAGAAGTTGGATTGTATAAGCCCGTAATACGGACGGGTGTTTCTACAAACTGCCTTAAACAGTTTACTATAATCCCCGTTAAGGGGCGTAGTATTATGTTTTGGCGGTTTTTTTATTGCCCTTAAATGTTACCCACAACAAATAAAGGAGAAAATGATAATGAAAAAGTACGATGTTATTATTGTAGGAGCAGGTCCGGGCGGAATTTTTTCTGCATATGAGCTTGTAACAAACAACTCTGAAATAAAGGTTGCCGTATTTGAAAAAGGTCATCTTCTTGAAAAGAGAAAATGTCCGATTGACGGTGACAAAGTTAAAAAGTGCATTTCATGCAAAACCTGTTCCATTATGAGCGGTTTCGGCGGTGCGGGTGCGTTTTCGGACGGCAAGTACAACATAACAAACGATTTCGGAGGCACGCTCTACGAACATATCGGCAAGAAAAAAGCTATTGAGCTTATGGAATATGTTGACAAAATCAATATGAAGTTCGGCGGAGAGGGTACAAAGCTTTATTCCACAGCAGGCACAAGCTTTAAGAAGCTTTGTTTACAGAATAAGCTTAATCTTCTTGACGCATCAGTCCGTCATCTCGGTACGGACATCAACTACATTGTGCTTAAAAATCTTTATGATTACCTTGAAAACAAGGTCGATTTCTACTTTGATACACCTGTTGAAAATGTTGAACTCAAGAACGGCAATGATAAGGAAGGATACCTTGTTGACACAGCCGATGAAAATTATGAGTGCAAAAAGTGCATTGTTTCAGTCGGCAGAAGCGGCAGCAAGTGGATGGAACATGTTTGTCATAACCTTAATATTCCCACAAAGTCGAACCGTGTTGACATCGGTGTTCGTGTGGAGCTCCCTGCCGCAATCTTTTCACACCTCACAGACGAACTCTACGAAAGCAAGATTGTTTACCGCACAGAACAGTTCGAGGACAATGTGCGTACATTCTGCATGAATCCGAAGGGTTGCGTTGTAAACGAAAACACGAACGGCATTATCACAGTAAACGGTCACAGCTATGAAGACAAGGCAAAGCAGACAGAGAACACAAACTTTGCACTCCTCGTCAGCAAGCATTTTTCAGAGCCTTTCAAGGACAGCAACGGTTATGGTGAAAGCATTGCCCGTCTTAGCAATATGCTGGGCGGAGGTGTAATTGTTCAGCGTTTCGGTGATTTGATTCGAGGTCGCCGAAGCAATCCGAGCAGAATCAAAGAAGGACTTGTTGTTCCGACTCTTGACGCAACACCGGGCGATTTGAGTCTTGTGCTTCCAAAGAGAATCCTTGACGGTATCATCGAAATGATTTATGCTCTTGACAAAATTGCCCCCGGCACAGCCAACAATGACACACTTCTCTACGGTGTTGAGGTCAAGTTCTATAATATGGAAGTTGATGTTGACGAGCATCTCGAGTCGCCCCACAAGGGACTTTATATCATCGGTGACGGCAGCGGTGTTACACATTCACTTTCTCATGCCAGCGCCGGCGGTGTATTCGTTGCAAGGGAAATCTTAGCAAATTAAAAAATGACGGCGAGCCGCCGTTCCCAATTCGTGAAGATAGATTGCATAATAAACAGCATATTATGCCCGAGTGCAAAATTGCAAGTGTTTATGCAGTCTATGCTGTAGGGGCGTTCATTGGACGCCCGCATTGATGTAACATTTTGTTTATTCACATAACTTATGATTTAATCAAAAATGTGTATTCATTTGCAGCGGTGAACAAGGTTTGCCGCTGCAAAACAGACGATATCTTTCTGTGACTGCAAACAATAAAAATAACCATAACCTATTGATTTTATCAATCGGTTATGGTATAATGAACCCATTGTGAAGCAGACTGGATATTCAGCTTGTCTTGCAATGGTGTTCTTTTGTACAATATATTTCTTTTTACGAACAAAGAAATGAATAATTCAGTTCAGAATTGCAAGAAGTCAAAAAGCGTGCAATTAAGTGAGCGACAGGCCCTGTGCGATTGGGGTCTGTGAATCATGTCAGGCGGGGAACCGAGCAGCATTAAGCAGTATTGCCGATGCGATGCAGTAAGTCTGTCGTTCACTCATTTGTACGATTGCCGTTGTTTCGGCTGACGGCTTGCATTTTTTGTTGATTGAGGGGTGAATTTTTGTATCAGGTACTTTACAGAAAATGGCGACCTAAAACCTTTTCCGACGTTTCGGGACAGGAGCATATAACCACAACTCTTTTAAATGAGCTTAGCACCAACCGTCTTAACCATGCGTATCTTTTTACGGGTTCAAGGGGTACCGGCAAAACTACCTGCGCAAAAATTCTTGCAAAGGCGGTCAATTGCCTTCATCCCGTAAACGGAAATCCCTGCGGTGAATGTGAAATATGCAAGGGCATCGACAGCGGCAGTATGCTTGATGTTACCGAAATGGATGCCGCCTCCAACAGAAAAATTGACGATATTCGCCAGATTATTGACGAGGTTCAGTTTAAGCCGTCAAAGTGCAAATACAGGGTTTACATTATCGACGAGGTTCATATGCTCACAACCGAGGCTTTTAATGCCTTGCTCAAAACGCTTGAAGAACCTCCCGAGCACGCAATTTTTATTTTGGCAACTACCGAGGTTCACAAGCTTCCGCAGACAATTCTGTCACGATGCCAGCGTTTTGATTTTCACAGAATCCCACCCCGTGCAATAGCAGACAGACTGCTCTATGTTGCAAGTCAGGAGGGAGTGACGCTGAGCGACGGTGCAGCGTTGCTTGCCGCATCTGTTGCCGACGGTGCGTTGCGGGACGCTCTTTCTCTTCTTGACAGATGTATTGCAATCAGCTCAGACATTGATGAAGATGTTGTTCGCAGTGCCGCAGGACTTGCAAGAAAGACCTATCTTTTTGAGCTTGCTAACTGCGTTATCAATAAGAACACCGCAAAGGCTCTTGAAATTGTCAACAGGCTTTACGGTGAGTCCAAGGATATGGCAAGGCTCTGCGATGAACTGCTTTCGCATTTCAGAACGCTTATGCTGATAAAGTCGGTGAAAAATCCGAGAGATATCATTATTATGGCTGACGATGAGTTTGAGCAGGCTCAAGTCCAGTCGGATTATCTTTCACTTGCCGACATTGTTTATTATATGGATGTGCTTTCAAGGGCATATCAGAATATGGGCAGGGGAACAGGCGACAGAACAGAGCTTGAAATGGCGGTTGTAAAGCTGTCGTCGGCAGAGCTTGACGGAACGGTTGAGGCTTTGACCGCAAGGGTAACCGCCCTTGAAAAGGCAGTTAAAAAGGGAATAAGGGTAAACTGTGTTCCCGAACAGGTACAAGCTGTGTCACAGCCTGTTCAGAGTGAAACTCCAAAACCGGAGGTTCAAAAATCCGAACCCGAAAAAGTGCAGGAAGTAAAGCCTGTTGTTGAAACGGAAAAGGATGAGCCTGTTGCTCCGACACCGAAAATTCAGGGTCAGCCTGCACAGGAACAGCCTGTTTTGACAGCTTCCGCACCTAAAAAAGCAGTGCAAAGGCAGAGCGTTGACCTTGACGCAATCTATAACAACGCACAGCCCTTCCCCGATTGGGCGGAGGTAGTCAACAATATGAAGCCTGTTTCAAGGACGATTGCGGCGGCATTTGCAAATTCTTCTGCTTACACAAGCGGAAAATATATGCTGATTGACACAGATAACGAAATGGCTTTTGAACTTCTCAAAAATAACGAAAGACGGCAGGAAATCCGTCAGCTTATTTTTGAAACAACAGGTCAGCACTATAACCTCGGTCCGTACAAAAGACCGAGTGCAAAACAGGAAGACAAAACCGATCCCGTTGACAGGCTTGTTGAAAGCTTGCAGGGAAGCGATGTAATAATAACACAAAAATAACCGAAAGGAAGATAAAATTATGAAAGCAAGATTACCAAAGGGTTACGGTAGCGGCGGAGCAAACAACATTCAGCAGCTTGCCCGTCAGGCTCAGAAGCTTCAGGACGATATGGAGGCAGCATCAAAGGAGCTTGAGGCAAAAGAGTATGAGGCAGCAGCAGGCGGCGGTGCGGTAAAGGTTACCGTGACAGGCAAAATGGAACTTACAAAGGTTGAAATTTCACCCGAGGTTGTTGACCCTGAAGATGTAGAAATGCTCGCAGACCTTGTTATGGCAGCCGCAAATGAAGCAATCAGAGCAGCCGCCAAGGAAAAAGAGAGCAAAATGGAAACAATTTCAGGCGGACTTAACATTCCGGGAATGTTCTGATTATGTCGGGATATAATGTTGCTCCGCTTGAAAATTTGGTGGAGCAGTTTGAAAGAATGCCGGGAATCGGCAACAAAACCGCTCAAAGGCTTGCGTATTATGTTCTCAATCTGTCAAAGACTGAAGTAGAACAGCTTGCAGGTGCTGTGATGGACGCTCACACTAAGATTCACTATTGCAGTAAATGCTGCAATCTCACTGACAAAGACCTTTGTCCCGTGTGTGCAAATCCCGCAAGGGATCATTCCGTTATCTGCGTTGTTGAAACTCCGAGAGATGCTACGGCAATTGAAAACACCCACGAATTTAAGGGCGTTTATCATGTTCTCCACGGTTCAATTTCGCCGCTTAACGGTATCGGCCCCGACAATCTTACTATAAAAGAACTGCTTTCAAGGCTTAACGAGGAATCGGTTGAAGAGGTCATTATGGCAACCAATCCGACTGTTGAGGGTGACGCAACGGCTTTGTATATTTCAAAGCTCTTAAAGCCGCTCGGTGTAAAGGTGACGAGGCTTGCCTACGGCATCCCCGTTGGCGGCGATCTTGAATATGCCGATGAATACACCCTTGCAAAGGCTCTTGAGGGCAGAAATGAAATTTAATTTCACTCACTTTCCAAAGTAGGGTTTACAGCAGTGAAAAGGCGGGAGCTACTGCGAAAATTAACCGCCGTTTATGATGTTGATTTACCTATTGTTAATTCTTTTTTAAAAATTCCGAAAAAATCGGAATATATTCCTGCATAAATCTTAACCGCTCCGTAAAAGGGGCGGTTTTTTTAGAGGTCAAGCCTGACGCTCCCAAAAAGCCGAGAGCAAGAACGGTTAAAACAGAAGAAGCAGATTAAGCACTTTACGAATATGTAAGGTGCTTTTTGTTGTTTGTGAAGATTATTATAAAATAACTTTTATTTCAAAACTGCACAATAAGTACAGCAATGCAATTGACATATTGTGTATAATGTGGTAAAATTTAAGCAAAATAATATTAACAGGTTTCAATAAATCAGGAGGTGCAATTGTAATGAGCGTAGTAAAAAATGCTAAAAAAGCAGGCAAAAGGAGTCTGGCTTTGATTCTTAGCCTGTCGGTTTTGTTATGCGGTATATCATCGTTATCGGTTACGGCAAAAGAAAACGACAAGGATTTCACACGACTGTATGATTATGATGAGCTTGCAAAGCGTTATCTTTCGGAAAACGAAGAGGCGCAGTCCGAATATCCAAACGGTGCATTTATGTTTCCTCTTTCATCGTCACAGCTTAAACAGGACGAATTTTATGCTGTTGATGTGTTCAGAGAGGGCGGAACAAAGGGCGAGGCTTCCATTACGGTAAAATCAGTCGATTTGACAGCCTGTTACGGTGTTGATTACGAGATTTTTCTTGATAACAAATCCTCTTCAACGCCCGTTGACGGTGAAGCAAATCCCTATTACGATATGGAGGAATACAGCTTTATTGCAACGCACACTCAAAGCGAGAGGATTTATCCGTCAAACAATGATGAAAATACTCAGCAGGTGCGTAAAAATGCGAGCAAGCATAACGACTATCTTCTTAATGAAGTAATGCCGACTTCGAGTGAGTTTACTCTTAATTTTGCAGACGGTGAAAAATCTAAGACCGTATATATTCAGACTCATCAAAAGGATGAAGTTACGGCAAATCTTGAATTTACACTGAATCTTTGTAATCCAAAGGGTGGCAGTATAGGCGCTCAGACAAGCTGTGCCTTTACAATACTTGAAGACAGGGAAATTCCTCCTACATATCTTGAGCTTGTCGATACAAGCGTAAACCCAAACAGCGATGAAGCATATGTTACCGTAAAAAGAACAGGTAATATGGGTACTACGGGTACATTTTCAATAAGAACCGAATCCGCATCCGCAAAAGCAGGTCAGGCATACAAGGCTGTTCAAATGCCGCTTGAATTTACTCCCGGAATGTCTGAAATTAAAATTCCGGTTACAATGCTTGACGGTGCAAAAAGCGGCACATATTTTAATGTGTGTCTTGACGATATAACAGTTGCCGACAGTAAAAATCAGACAAAAAAAGTGAATATTACCGATATTGCAACCGCAGAGGAAAGACATCTAACCACTCTTACGGCTTCGGAAGAATATGTTTCCTCTTCAATGGTTGACACAAACACAGGCACAAGGGGAGTTCAGATAATTGACGCCTCACAGTTTGATGTTGCTACCGCTACGGACAGAGGTACAGGCAGTCAGAATCACGCATATAAAGCGGACGGTGCTGATATGAAGCTTGAATACGATAACAACTGGAGCAGTAAGAATAACTGCGTTTCAGCTCGTTCAAGAGAAAAAATTAACTTTACCGGTGTTGATTCAATCACAATTGCAATTGATAACTTCGGTGGCTCAACAGCGTCTGACGACCAACTTTTTTATGTTGCCGATACCGATAAATTTCAGTCGAATACCTCTAACTATGATTGGGTGCATGAACTCGGCGGTATAGGCGGTTGCTGGAATATGACAAATATCGGCGATTCGTTTATTCAAAGAACAGCTAATCTTGATCAGAATCAGGTTAAGGGAGATCATTATCTCTATCTCGCTCTTCACAAGGGTGCAGTAGTGGGTTATGCCGGTTACAAGGTTTATAATCGCGGTGCTGAAAATCTTAACCACAATCTTCGATTGAATATGACAAAATATAACCTGAGCATTATTGAGCCTGACACTACGGCAATTTATGTTGACGGTAAGCTTTCAAATGTTCAGGTCGCAAAAAATGTTCTTCTGGTTGACCCTGCGTCTATGCATGACAGCGACAGAAACACAGGTGCATCCTTTGATATTTACAGAGATGAAACATCGGCTGTTTCTGCGGCTATTGACACTCAGTTTAACGGCTTGGTAAAGCTTGAGGGTGTGTATTTCTGTGAAAGCGGAAAAACCTCAAATCATTCTGAGCTTTATAAGCTTGACAGCGATTCGTTTACTCTTACCTCTGAAATTCTTGAAAAATATGCTTCGTATATAAAGGATAAGAAGATAGTAATTCAGCCTGTGTATACGGTGTCAAATTCTTCCTTGCGTGTTGAAAGCTTTGACAACACAAAAACAACAGGACAGAAATTTGTTGCCGATAATGAAAACTGCAAGGGTGAATTCTATTATTCAAACGAGCATATCGGTACGCTGAGCTGGACTAAGCCGAGAGAGAATACAAATAACTACCTTGTTGCGGATACACTTAAATTCAATTTTGAATATGCCGATGGAATTTCGTCACATCTTTGGAACATGAAGCTTGACACAAGGGCGGCGTCAACGGATAATTTGCTGTCAACTGCCGATATTATAACCAAAAATACAGGAACGCTTTCGGTTGATGTACAGCTTTCGGATTTGTATTTTTCGGTGACTCCGAATTTCAGCCTTGCAGATACAACAACTGTATTAAAGGTTACAAATCCCGACAACGGTGATTTTATCGGCAAAAACGGAAAGTATGCAGTTAAAAACTCCGACGGCTCGGTTACACTTAAAGGCTACTCGGCACAGGACGGTGCAACCGATACTGTATTTAATAATATGTCGGTAAATGAAATTATCACTTTTTATGCTCAGCCTGACAAGGGCTACCGTGCAAGGTGGAGCTATACCGACAGTGCGTCGCATCAGACAAAAAACTATTACGGAAACAGCTTCTTCTTTGCAATACAAAACCCTTACGATGTCAATGATAACCATATTACATTGACCTTTGAAAAAACAGGCAGCGATTATCAAACCTTTAACTTCTACGGACAAACAATGCTGCAGGAGGGTACGGTTATAAATCCGCCGACAAGCCAAACCGATACATACAACCTTGTAAGCGGAGCACAGATTACTATGGACAGCTATTCGGCTGTGTCGGATGAGAACGGTGAATTTTGTCTTGAATCAAATCCTAACGGTGAAAACTCCGAAATAGTAAAAATTTCGGCATCAAAGGACGAAATCCACAGAGCGTTGGTATTTTTCAATCACCGTTACTATATTTGCGATATCAATATGGCTGACTATCTTTCATCAGGTAATGAAACAAGTATAACAGCACAGCTAAAATTGCAGTATAAAACAAACGGTGTTGTTCCCACAAGGATTAACGCAGTTTCTTCGGACGGAACGGTTTACGGCGATACAATTACACTCATAACCGCAAATGCCGTTCAGTTTGATCTGTCGCTGAACACAAAGGGACAGAGTGCCGACAAACCTGTCAATCTTGTTCGCTGGAGCATTGAAAATGAGGACGGAATAAAATCCAAATATGATGTTGAGCTTGAAAAAGGTCAGACAGTTTCGCATTGGGCAAGTACACTTTCGGAAATGGTAAAGCAGGGCGACAGGCTTTATGTTGAAATGTTATGGAAAGGTTACAACAGCAATGCAAACGAAATCTATTCAAGCTACGGAAAGTTTGATACAGGATACAACTTTGTTGCAACCTCGGTAATAGATACAATAACCTATGCGCCTGATGTGGGTGCGCCGAGTACAATGGCTCAGCCTATCCCTGTCTTGGGCAATGTAAGTCCTACTGTTTCATTAAAAGGTTTTACCCCGATTATCAATTCAGGTACGGCAGGAAAAGACAAGGACGGTCACGAAATCAATACACTTACAATCGGAGTAAGCTTCGGCAAGCTGAAAGATGCCGCTTCAAAAGACAGCACATGGGCGTCGGCAGGTCCTCTTGATAAGGCGAAAAAGCTCGGAAACATATTGGACGGTTACGATACAGCCAACAATTCATCCGCAGGTCTTCCAAAAAACGCCATAGGTCAAGCACTTACCGACTCGCTGAATATGAAAACGGCGGTAAAGCTCTCGTTCAGCATTACATTGTGTTATCAGGGCAACTATTATGTTGACGATAACGGCGAATGGAATTTTGTCGGAAACCTGTTTATTGCAGGTGCAGGCGGTTCAATAAGAGTGAGTATGCCGTTTGTGCTGTGCTACATTCCGTGTTTTGCATATTTTACGGCTTCAATCAATGTGAACATTTATATGGGCATTTTTGCAAACAATGACGGTGAAACAGGTTCATCGGTTGCTCTTACTATCGATCAGCTCGATGATGCAAACGCTTCAACCTTCCAGGGTGTATATGAACTGAAAATCGGACTCGGAGCGGGTGTCGGCGTTGGCTTTGACGGCTTGCTCTCTGCATCGGGCGGTGTTGACTTTAAGTTTGATATCCAATTCAATGATTATCTCAGAGGAGTAGGAACTGTCGGAATGTCAGGCAGTATAACGCTTGAACTTTTGTTCCTTAAAGCGTCTTGGAGCGACAACTTCTTTACAACCGAAATGTTCAACACTCTCGACGATTCAAATGATGTTATGAATTTGAGCAGGCTTCAGTCTAAGATTGAAACTGATTTGCTTAAAAATACAACGATAAAGGATATGGTTGTTTCAACAGCAGAAACCTCCAAAAAATTGACTGTTCCGAAAAATGCGACCGAAGAAAAGGTTGTGCAGTCAACCGACACACTCGTAAATCCAGAAATTATTTCAATCGGCAATGATAGATATCTTATCGTAAGTACATCAACAGATATTGCAACATCTAAGGATAATGTTCTTCATTTCTATATCTATGATGAAAAATCTGACAGCATTGTTGATTCAGGCTCACTTTTAAAGCGTGCGGTTGAAGACGCTTACGGCAAAGAAACCTCTGAAAAAATTTCACAGCTTACAGAGGATTACGAAAAAATAGACCACGACGCAGTTATGACGGACTGTGGAGATGATATCCTTATCGCTTGGAACAAGTGTATGATAGCGTCACGCAGCAATAACCGTGATTTGCTGAATTCAGTCGGCATTGCAACTATTTTCTATAATAAGGAAAGCGGCAAATTCCACGATTATAGGGTGATATCGGATAAAAGCAAAAAGCAGCTGTATATGATGCCGAAGGTTGTGTACAACAGCAAGAGCAATTCTGTACAGATGTTCTACCAGTCAATGAACATGGAAAAGGTTACCCTTGATACCACTATTGAGGAGCTGCAGTCAATGCCAACCGCTTTGCTCACATCCACCTACAGTGCGGAAACGGGAAAATGGTCGGCAGGAGAGGCGTTATCAATCAACGGAAAGTATCTCAAATATTTTGACGCCGTTTCATACGGTGACGAAACCTTGCTTTCATATGTTGCCTCCGACACATACGGCTTTACGCTTGATTCTATTGATAAATTTGAGGTTGAAAGCGATTTTGACTCATCGCAGTTTGAAACAAACAATTCTCTTTATATCCAAAGCTTTAAGATGGACAACGGAAAAATGACATCATCGAATCCAATGCGTCTTACAAAGGACGGATATGTTACGGCTAATCCAAGGTTCATTAACATAAACACTCAGGGTGTTGAGAATACTCTGTTGTTCTACAAGTGTAACGGAGCATATTCTTATCAGAATATTACCAACATTTTTACAAACGGACTTTACAGTGACGCAGACGGATATTCACAGATAAGCGACTCGTATGTTGAGCCTAACTTCATTTCCGAAAAAGACGATTATACCACAAACGATGACTTCTCGGTTTTCACAAACGGCAGCGGTGATATCTACGCATTGTGGACAACAACCGAGAGCAATCAACAACAAATATGGGCAAGGCAGTTTGTTTTCAACCGTTTTGATAAGGTTACGGAAGTAGGTAAACTCGATTCCAACGGAGTCCTTATGTATGACGAAAATTCAAATCCGATTACCGAAAAACTTGACAACCCGATATATCTGCTTAACGGTTACTGGGGAGGCAAGACCTATCTTACAGAAAACGGTATTTACGGAAGCAAAAACTCAGGTCTGTATAAAGGCAATTTCTCAGCGGTAGTTCTTGAAAACGGCGACCTGCTTACTGCATTTAATGCCTTTGACAGAAAGATTACGGATGAGGGTTGTACATATGTAAACAATATGTTTGTTGTTTCCGAATATAATACGGATTCCGAATATCATATGCCTGAGGCGATAGATGCAATTGAGTTCGGCAACGATTATCCAACGGGCGGTGAAACAGTCAATGTTACCTGTCACGCTGAAAATCTTGGCATCAAATCGGGCAGAAATGTAACCGTAACACTGTATGTAAACGGAAAAGCTTATGACAGTACAAAGGAAAGCGTATGGCTTTCGGCAGAGGCAAAAGTTTTTGATTTCTATTACACTCTTCCCGATGATAAGAAAGCAGACGAGGTTTCAATGTATTTCACAGTAACTGAAAACGGAGAAGAAAAGCTCGTTTCCGATTCATTCAGTTTCAAGCAGGGTGCAGACCTTGACATTACATCATTGACATTGTCCGAAATCAACCTGATTACCGATGATAACGACAACGCTAAGTTCTTCGTTCGTGCAACGGTTCAAAATAAGGGCAATGAAGATTATTCGGGCGGAGATTATGTAAGGCTTGTTGATTATGATGTTGAAGAAATGTGTAAAGCAATGGAGGACGGCTATAAGGCGAAAAATCCGATTTACACCTCCTTTGGCAGAGAAAAGATAAACAGCGTCAAAATCGGAAATACTGCCGAGGTCTGCTTTATATCCGACGATATCCCTTCACGGGTGTTTGAAAAGACAGGAACCGATACGGCATATCTTGAATGCTTGATTTCCGATAAGAACGAAAAGAATTGGAAAACACGCAATTCAGAGGAAGATATAAATGTAATCTCTGAATTTTATCCCGGACTTACATCAAAGCCTGTTCCGGAAAAAGTTCAGTCCCTGAGCATAGACGATGTTGCCGTAAAGGTTGATGAGTCCAAAAAGCTTGACAAGACCGTTCAGCCTGTTGCTTCACAGATAAACAGTAAGATTACATACACTTCATCTGATGAAAGCATAGCAACGGTTGATAATTTTGGCGTTGTTACAGGTCATAAGGAGGGTAAAGCTGTCATTACTGCAGCGGCAAACGGTATTACCGATACCGCAAATGTAATTGTTGACAATTCAGCTGTTACCCCGACAAAACCGACCGCACCGAACCCCTCGGATTCGGCTGCATCTGAAACAAAACCCATTGATTCTTCAGATTCGGCTGCATCTGAAACAACCCCGCTTGACTCCTCAGGCAACGGCACTCAAATCAACAACAACGCAGACACAGTTCAAACAGGCGGAATAATATTGACAGCAATTTTGTTCGCTCTGATAATTTCTGCCGCAGCTGTAATCTATATGAAAAAACGAAGAAACAAAATTTAAACCTGAGCAGATTTGTTTTATGAACAGCAGTAAAAACGAATAAACGATAATCCCCTTATGGCAATATCATAATAATTGTCATAAGGGGTCTTTGTGTTTCATCTGAAAGTATGACTCTGTCTGTCGGTGCCGATATTGATACAGAGTCGGAATTTATCAACCCTAATTTTGTTTTTTAAGAAGATATTCAATTGTATAATCAATATCTTTGTGTTATTATGTAATAAAGTGATACAATCTTAATTTGGCGGTTCACATAAAATCTATTTAAAATTAACCGGTTGGTGGCATATGGTTCGCAAAGTAGACAAAACAAAACTTCTGACTGTTATCGGGATAATTATATTCCTGTTTGGCGGTGCGGTGAGAATTTTTTCTCATCTTACTTCCTCAGCAGATAATTATATGGAAAATTTTGATGTTATTATTTTTTCGGGGCTTATTATAGGCTGGGGTGTGTCTGTTTCATATCGCATTGTTCAGAAGAATATAAGAATCTGCCTTGTGATATCTGCGGCGCTTATGCTCTTGTGGATGGCTCTTCGTGCTATAAAATACAACAGCCCTGCCGACATCAACACATATGGACGGTACCTTTGGTATTCATATTACATAGCAATGGTGTTTTTGCCGCTTATGATGTTTTTTGCAACGCTGAATATCGGTAAGCCCGAAAATACAAATAACCGAAAATATCTTTTGATTATACCTGCCGCCGTTCTTGTGCTGCTTGTTATGACGAACGATTTTCATCAGCTTGCTTTTGTATTTGAACCTGATTTTCACAATTGGAACAAACAATACAGCTACGGACCTGTTTACTATGTAATTGCAGTGTGGATTTTTATGCTTGTGCTTTCGTCAATTGTGCTTTCAATCAATCAATGCAGAATTTCCGCAACACGCAAAAAGCTGTGGATTCCGATTGTAATAATTCTTGTCGCAATAATTTATACCGTTTGGAACAATCTGAATCACGGATATTCGGGACTCAGAATTTATAATGTTCCCGAGGTATTCTGTTTTGCCTCAATTGCTTTATGGGAAAGCCTTATTCAGATAGGTCTTGTGCCGTCAAATACGGGTTACGGCAATTTTTTCAATGCGTCAAATCTTAACGCTCTCATATTTGACAATGAGGGCAATGTGAAATACCGCTCAAAAAATGCGGCAAATGTTTCAAAAAATGTTGTTCTGAAAAACGGTAACAGCGTTATGATTGATGAAAATATAATTCTTAAAAAGCATAATATAAAAGGCGGTAAGGCAGTTTGGACGGAAGACATATCGGCAATTAACCGAATTAACAGAGAGCTTTCGGAGATTAAGGAACAGATTTCAGAATACAATGTAATCTTGAAATCAGAGGCAGAGCTGAAAAAACGCAGAGCGGCAGTAACCGAACAGAACAAGCTCTATGACAACATAACCGAATTTATCCGCCCGCAGCTTTGCGACCTTGAAAATATACTCAAAAACATTGAGAATAACAGCGGAGATATTTCGGTCAATTATGCCCGTGCCTGTGTTGTGAATGTTTACATCAAGAGAATAAGCAATCTGTTCATTATGGCAAAAAGCAGAAAAATGCTGAATGCTTTTGAGCTTGAAAACAGTATCCGAGAACTTGCCGAGTACATTTCTGTTTACGGAATTTCCTGTTCGTTTTTCAGCAATGTATCGGGAGAAATATCCGCTGAAAAGTCAATTGCAATCTTCAAATTTATCGGAGAATTTATAAGACTCAAAATGAATTGCACAGATGCGTTGCTGTTTAATTTAAAGGCTGATAATAAATTTATTGATTTAAAAATCAATTGTGACAGCAAAAATGAAATGAAAATTCCCGATGATTTACTTGACGATATTACAAAACTCGGCGGAAATGTCACCACGGAATATGACGGCGACACGCTGTTTGTGTTTGTTCGTATGCAGAGCGGAGGTGACGGCATATGACTCCCGTGTTTGAAATGCGTTCATTCATTTGCGTTGCACTGATGAGCGTACAGTTTGTTGTCACCTGTATGGCAATCCACAACGCAACAGTGTCTTTTCTGTATAAAATCAAATTGTGGAGGTCGGTTTCGGCTGTTGCTATTGCGGTGATTTCATCGGCAATGTTTTTGGTAAGCACTCAGATTCTGAGTAAAATTTACTATGACAATTCAATTAACATAATGGCTGAATTTTTCGGCAGAATGCCGTTTGCTCTGTTTGTCGGTATAACGGCATACTGTACGGCAATGTCTGTGTACATAACGGCAAGGCTTCACCGCTGCAGGAACAACAATATTTCCGCAATGTCAATCAAGGAGAGCTTTGACGGTCTGCCTGCCGGACTTTGCTATTTTGATAAAAATGGACTTGTTGTGCTGAAAAATAACCTTATGGAGAGTATATGCCTTGAGCTTACGGGTAAATCGCTTAACATTGCAGCGCCTTTCAGAGAAAAGATAAAAGAGGTTTCTCAATATGAAAATGACGGAACATTTACAGTCAGATTAAATGACGGCAGAGTTTTCAGCTTTTCGTTGTCGGAAACGGAAATTTTTTCAAAGTCATATTTTCAGCTTGTCGCAACCGACATAACAGAATTTACGAAGCTGACTTCAATTTTGGAATATGAGATAGGCGAGCTGAAAAAGGTTAATGTTCATCTGAAAAAATACAATGAAATGGTCTGTGACCTGACAAGAGAAGAAGAAATTCTCCGCACAAAGGAGATAATTCATGACAGGCTCGGAAGCACTCTCATAGCAACAAGAAAGTATCTCGAAAACAATAATCTGCCTGAAAATAATAAAGAATTGCTTGAAATGTGGAGAAACAATATTGCTGTTTTAAACACCGCAGAGAACGACCGCAAAGACGAAAACTTTGCTAAGGATATTGAAAATGCCGCAAGGCTGGTGGGCATAACGCTTGAAATAGCCGGCAATCTTCCGACAGACAATAATGCGGTTGCACGGGTGCTGACCTTTGCAGCATTGCAGTGTCTTAACAATGCCGCAAGACACGCCAAGGCGGATAAAATGCTTCTTGAAAGTCTTGACGACGGTGAAAATTATATCTTTAAATTCAAGAATAACGGCAGAAAACCTCCCCGAAAAATTAACGAGGGCGGCGGACTTTCTTCCGTAAGAAAAAAAGCGGAGCAAATCGGCGGAAGCATGAAAATATCGACTTCCGAAATTTTTGTTCTTGAAATCACAATTCCAAAAAGTGAGGTGCTTCAATATGACAAGAGTACTGATAGTTGAAGATCAGTCAATGCCGAGAACTTTATTTGAAATGTATGTAAATCAAAGTGAAAGCTATACGCTGGCAGGCTCAATCAGCAATGCCGATATGGCGGATTATCATTGCGAAAATTCAGATGTTGATTTGATTTTAATGGATATTTGTACGGCCATGGGTGCAAGCGGTCTTGAGGCGGCTGAAAAAATTAAAAAGAAGTTCCCGAAAATCAAGATAATCATAGTTACCTCAATGCCTGAATATTCCTACCTGAAGCGGGCAAGACTGGCAGGAGTTGACAGCTTTTGGTACAAAGAGGTAAGTCCCGAACCTATCATTGAGCTTATGGACAGAACAATGAACGGTGAGCGTGTGTTCCCCGACACAACTCCCGAAATCAGATTCGGCAATGCAATGAGTACGGATTTTACGGAAAGAGAGCTTGAGGTTTTGCGTGAACTGACAAGCGGCGATACAAACACGGAAATTGCAAAAAGGCTTTACATTGCTCCCGGTACTGTCAAAAACTATATACAGTATATGCTTGAAAAAACAGGCTTTAAGTCGAGAACAGAGCTTGCCGTAAAGGCAAGAGAGGCGGGAATTGTAATCCTTGATAACAAAAATGACGAAAAATAAATACTTTTTTCTGAATATGTGCCGTTTGGCACATATTTTTTTGCTGTTAAAACAGTATAATACAATTACAGGATATAACTGCTTGGACGGTGATATCTTTTGTACAAAATGCTCCCTTTGTCAGGTTAATATTTAAAGGCAAGGGCGCATAGAATTTATTATTTAATGACAGGAGGAAAAACTATGGAGGCAAAAGGTTCAACTTTTCTTAAAGTAACGGGAATCCTTATGATTGTATTCGGTGCTATTGCATTGATCGTGTCAATCATCGCTGTTCTCGGTATCGCCGCACTTGCAGCTTTTAACGACGGTACATACGATATGACTATGCTTTATGTCGGCGGCGTTTTCGCACTTATCAGTGCGGTTGCTGAGTTTGTTGCAGGTATTATCGGCATTATCAATGCAAAACTTCCGAACAAGGCAAACACATGTATTGTATGGGGCGTTATTGTTGCGGTTATGTGTGTTGCAGGCGAAATTATCAGTATGATAGGCGGCTCACAGTTTAATGTGTTCTCTCTTATCTGCGGTCTTGTTATTCCTGCACTTTACATTATCGGTGCTGTTAAGAACAAAGCATAATTATTTTATTATTTACCCCCCTTTTAATTACCCACCATTGATATTTTTAGCACAAGTTCACAGCTGTCCGAGCAATCGGGCGGCTGTGTTTTTTTGTTTATGTTGTGAAATATGCCGTTTGGCACATTCATCTTGTACCGCAAAATTGTACAATATAAGTGAAAGATATAGGTGAAAAGGGGTGATGTCCGTTGAAGAAAATTTTGCTCAGTGTTCAGAACAATTTGCTTAGTGAGGCTATTCAAAATGCACTTGTCAGGAAGGGAAGATTCTGCATTGAAAATGTTTCGCCGAATCAGGACGGAGAAATTCTTGATTTGTGCATTGCACAAAGAGTTGATGTTTTGCTTATGGATGTCACAAGACTTGCCAATTCAACTGTCGAGAAGCGGCTTGAGCTTTGTGAGAAAATAAAAGAACATTTGCCAAACTGCAAAACGGCTCTGCTTTGTGATGAACAGTCATACCCCGATCTTGCCGACAGGGTTAAACAGGCAAAACAATTCGGAAAAATAAGCTCGTTTTTTTATTCATCCGTAACGGCAGATTATCTTGCTGCCGCACTTGACGCACTTTAAAAAGGAGGTACTGTTTATGGGTATATTTGACAGCTTAAAAAATATGACAAATCAGGCTGTAAAAAACAATGTTACAAAGGCTGTTTCGGGAGCAGTAAACAATGCAAGGTACAAAAGCAAAACATTTGTATTTGCCGATTATCCGAAAAATGCAGATGAACTCAAAAAAATGCCGGAGCTTGATTTTTCGTCACCTCTTTCAACAGCGGCATTTGCAATGCTTGTGTTGCTTGAATATGATGAAAGTCCGGAAAACACAATAGAAATGCTCAATGTATTAAAAGGACCTCAGCCGATGAACGGGATGGATATTCAGTTTTTGCGTGACAGAATCAAGGGCAGGGGATATATTCCTCGCTCGTATTTTGAGGGTTCATCCGTGAAGAACGATTATACACCGAATGTTCCGTACAAAATAACCGTTTCCGAGTATGCATATACCTATCAGAGCGAGGGTTATGCAAAGGTTCAGGTTCAGTCGTCGGGAGCGGACTCACCTCGCCCGATTGAGCTTCGCAGAAAGGGCAATCAATGGTTCTTGTGGCGCAATCTTGCACTCTCCGACATACGAACTCCCGCTTCGGATGACCCTTGGGCATAAAGGAGGGATTTTTATGAAAATCAAGAAAAAAGCAAAGCGTATTTCGAGTGTTGCCCTGTGTGTGCTTATGCTTTTAACGGCTCTTCCGATTACAGCCGTAACCGTAAATGCGGCGGCTCAGGCTTATATCAAATATATCGACACCGAGGTTTACATAGGAGATGTCCTTAACATTATCGTGGGAGTAAACGGCGGCAGTACAGACGAAACCTTTACCTATCAATGGCAGGCAAAGTATCCGAGCTTAAGCTGGGTTAACCTCTCCGATAAAACCGACAGACCCAACTCGAAATTTTCGGGTGTTTTTACAGACCATCTTAAATTTCAGACCTACGCAGAACTTGTAGGACCTGACTCAGGGTGGAAAGATGTTGTCTTTAGATGTAAAGTAACGGGTTCAAAGAGCGGTACTTTTTATTCGGGAAAATGTAACTTTCCGGGACTTCTTGAGAAGACAGAAATTCCTATAATTGGATTTTTAGGCTTGGAGAAACCTGAACAGCGGAAAATCCCCTCAACTACGGCAACTCCGATAAACAGCACTTACTACAGTTTTGATTATATTGAGTGGTATGAGTACAAAAACAACAAAGTTAGCAGAAAGCTCAACGACGGAGAAGCTTTTGACAGCGGTATGTATTGTTGTCAGCTATACTTTAATATGAACAGAGGATATGCGGTTGCCAAGAACGCAGTATGTGGCTTGTACAACGACGACGGTCAGGCGACAATTCTTCAGGATGAAACCACAGGTCAATATTATATTTGGGCATATTACGTTGTTGCAGATAAATCGCCATCATTTACACATCAGTCCACTGAGGCAGAAATTATGAAAGGCAAAGAAAAAACTATATCGGTTACTGCCAACAATGCCGTAAGCTATCAGTGGCAGATGAAAGTAAGGAGAAGAACAAGCACCGGTATAGCAAGATATGTGTGGCGAAACATAGATGACGACTCATCCACATCAAGCAAATTTTCCTTCAAGGGGACAAAAACAAATGCTTTGAGCATCAGACCGAATACGGATTTTGATGAAACTCAGTTCAGGTGTGCTGTCACGGGTGAAAACGGTGATGTCATTTACAGTGTATCGGTTAAAGTGACGCAAGAGGTTAAGGCCAAAATTATAATGAACTTCAAAACAGGCGGCTCACCGAAGGACACTATTACTGTTAAGATGGATAAATACACTTTTGACGGCGTTTATAAGGGCAGCTTTGAACATGAAATGGAAAACAGTAATGCAGAACCCTTATATTTGTATTATGAAACATTCCCAGGCAAATATGTCATTACTGTAAGCAAACCGCAGTGTGTTACAAGGGTGTATGAGATATATCTGTATAAAGACGATATTAGTTTTGATGTAAACATTACAGTTCTGTATGATGTCAATATGGATGGTGTGGTTAATGTTATTGACGCAACACTTGTTCAAAAACAGGTTGTTCATAATGTTGAATTTGATTCCTATCAATTAAAACTTGCCGACACAGATAATGACGGAACAATTTCTGTAGTAGACGCTACAAACATTCAAAAGAAAATCGTTAGTCTTTTGTAAAGGAGAACGCTTATGGGACTATTTGAAAAGAAATATTGTGACCTTTGCGGGGAAAAGGTAAATGCCCTCACAAGGCAAAAGCTTTCAGACGGCTATCTTTGCAGCGACTGCAAGCACAAATTAAGTTCGCTTTCATCAGGTTGGAAAAACAGAACAATAGCTGATGTTAAAACTCATCTTGAACAGCGTGAACAGAACAGACAGAAATATTCGGCATTTGTTCAGTCGGCAAGTGCCGGCACAAATGAAAAGCTCGTTGTTGATTTTAATAACAGAAAATTCTATTTCACAATAGGCAGAGATTTCAAAAACAGCAATCCTGAAATATTCGATTTTTCACAGCTGCAGGACTTTTGGCTTGAACTCGGATATACAACCCTGCAGGATTCCGACCGTGACGGAATTCCCGATGAGTACGACCGCTATGATAACCGTCAGGGTATGAACAGCGGTTTTGGCAGTCAGTTTGACGCAACAAACTCATTTTCCGGGCAAAACGGTATGCTTGATGTTCCTCTTGCGCTTCAGCCGTATGTTCGTGATACAAACACATCGTCATCACCGCAAAGAATATCTTCTTTAAAAGCAAAATTCATCATAAATCATCCGTTTATAACTGACATATCAATGTATGTTGATTCGTCAATCGGTACTGTAAGAAATGAGCTTATGAGAGCGTTTGATGACGGAATGCAGTTAATGAGACTGTGCGAACAAATCAGAAACGGTATGCAGAACAATATGGGTTATCAGCAGAACGGAATGCCGATGCAGAACAATATGGGATATCAGCAGAACGGAATGCCCATGCAGAACAATATGGGATATCAGCAGAACGGAATGCCGATGCAGAATAATATGGGATATCAGCAGAACGGAATGCCGATGCAGAATAATATGGGATATCAGCAGAACGGAATGCCGATGCAGAACAATATGGGATATCAGCAAAGCGGAATGCCCATGCAGAACAATATGGGTTATCAGCAGAACGGAATGCCTATGCAGAACAATACAGGTTATCAGCAGAACGGAATGCCTGTGCAGAGCAACACAGGAAATCAGCAGCCGCAACAGCCGTTTAATCCGCAAAATGCTGCGGCGATTGTTTGCCCTGCCTGCGGCTATAAGCCTGACGGCAATCCTCCAAAATTCTGTCCGTTCTGCGGAACGACCATGACATAACCGATATGGATTTACGGTCGCTGTTCCATAATATTTTCAAACGAAAAATGCGTGCAAAAAAAGAAATAGTGTCCGTGAGTTATTCAAAAAATCATTCAAATTTTGACTACTGCTGTTCTTTTTATGTGCGAAAAGAAGGCACAATTTACCTTTTTGACGCTATCTGCAAATGCGGCTATATCGCTTTTGAAAATGTTTTAATCAGCGAAACGGATATGAAGTTGTTGTGCGACGCTGCCGAAGACGCATTGGAAATCCTGAAAAAATATAATCCGAAAAACAAAGAACTGACAGTCGATGACGCCACGGTTACAATCGTTGAAATCATATTTTCCGACAAAAACAGTATGTCGGTCAGTATGACGGAACAAACCTTGGATTCGCTTGAAAAAGCGTTCTTTGCTCTTGCTGAAAAATATTGCAAAGATGTTTAATCTCTAAAAATAATTGAAAAGCAACCCTATGAAAACAACTCCCACGGTAAAATAATCGTGGGGTTGTTTTTTTTGTAAAAGAAAATGAGTGCATTTTTTTCTTGCCATTACCGTAGTAATTGTTTATAATTAAGGTATGACAATAAAAGAAGGCATAAACGATGCAAACAATAGATGAGGTACTTGATAAACTGAAAAAATCTGATTTTCGCAGTCGGTTTCATTTAAAGCAAAAGGACATCGACTACATAAATGAAAAGGGAATGGATAAAATCCGCTCCCACGCAGAAGATTTTGTCAGAACACGGCTTGCACCAAAATATATTCCGAATGACGGAAAGCAAACGCCTATGAGGGGACACCCTGTTTTTATTGCACAGCACGCCTGTGCCTGTTGTTGCAGAGGGTGTCTTAACAAGTGGTACAGAGTTGCAAAGGACAAACAGCTTAACGAGGCAGAACAGCAGAAAATTGTAAATCTGCTTATGGCTTGGATTGAACGGGAATACAATGATTATAATTCCAATAAAGAATGATAGACAAGGGCAAAAAGATGAGTGATAAATTAAGCGTGTTGAAAGATTACTTCGGACACGATTCTTTCAGAGACGGACAGGAACAGATAGTTGACGCTTTGCTTGACGGCAGAGATGCACTTTGCATTATGCCAACGGGTGCAGGCAAGTCTATGTGCTATCAGATTCCCGCATTACTTTTTGACGGGGTGACAATTGTTGTGTCACCTCTCATTTCGCTTATGAAGGATCAGGTCGGCTCACTCGTTCAGTCGGGAGTTCCTGCGGCATACATAAACAGCTCCCTTTCATATCCGCAATTTCTCAGAGTACTTTCAAATACTGAACACGGAAAATACAAAATCATCTATGTTGCACCCGAAAGGCTGTTGACTGACGGATTTCTCGACACCTGCAAAAAGATAAAAATCTCAATGGTTGCAGTTGACGAGGCTCATTGCGTTTCACAATGGGGACAGGATTTCAGACCGAGTTACCTCAAAATTGTTTCATTTATTAAAAGCCTTGAAAATCGTCCGATTGTCGGAGCATTCACAGCAACGGCTACAAATGATGTAAAAGAAGACATAAAGAAAATTCTCAGGCTTGAAAATCCGTTTGAAATTACAACGGGATTTGACCGCCCCAACCTTTTCTTCGGTGTAATAAAGTCATCGTCAAAGGACGAAAAGCTTATTGACCTTATTCGGGAGCGTGGCGACAGGTCGGGAATTGTCTATTGTGCAACCCGAAAAAATGTTGAATCTGTCTGCGAATTGCTCTGCGATAACGGCTTTTCGGCTACAAGATATCACGCAGGACTTGATGAATACGAACGCAGGAAAAATCAGGAGGATTTCGTTTTTGACCGAAAAAATATTATGGTCGCAACCAATGCTTTCGGTATGGGAATTGACAAGTCAAATGTTACATATGTAATTCATTACAATATGCCGAAAAACATTGAAAGCTACTATCAAGAGGCAGGACGGGCAGGACGTGACGGCGGTGAGGCTGATTGTATTCTGCTCTACAGTCCGAAGGATGTCCGATTGAACCGCTTTATGATTGAAAATTCCGAGGGCAACGATGAGCTTACAATTGAAGAAAACGAGCAAATTCGTGAGCGTGATTTTGAACGCTTAAAGCATATGACCTTTTACAGCACAACAAACGATTGTCTGCGTGGATTTATTCTGCGGTATTTCGGCGGTGATAAAAAGGCTTACTGCGGAAAATGCTCCAACTGTCTTTCTGTTCACAAGCTTGTTGATGTCACAATTGATGCTCAAAAAATTATGTCGTGTATTGCAAGAACAGGACAAAGATACGAAAAAACTGTGATTTGTGATGTGTTAAAGGGCAGTAAAAGCGAGAAAATCCTAAAAGCTGAGCTTAACAATCAGTCAACCTACGGAATAATGAAAGAGGTTACGGCAAGGCATATTTTCGGTACAATTGACTTTCTTGCCGAAAAGGAGTATATTTCAGCCGACAATGAAACCGAGGCTCTAAAACTTTTGCCAAAGAGCCGAGATGTGCTTTTCGGACGGGAACGGCTTGTGATGAAGAAAGTTGAAAACTCCGAAAAGGTTGTCAAAACGCACCGCCCCGAAGTGCCTGTCAATTCCGAATTACTTGATGCACTCAAGGCTTTGCGAAAAAGCATTGCATCCAAAAAGAGCGTTCCCGCATATGTTATTTTTAGCGATGCAACGCTGATTGATATGTGCAAAAAATGCCCCGAAACACCCGATGAAATGCTTGAAGTTTCGGGTGTGGGCAGAACAAAGCTTGAAAAATTCGGAAAAGAATTTCTTGAAGTAATCGCAAAATTCAGATAACTTCATATACTGTTAAAGGATGAACGCAAGCCGTTTGTCCTTTTCTTTTACAATTATCGAAATTGTATTGAAATAATTAGCACAAAGTGATACAATAGTTACGGAGAGAAAACAGATTGGAGGCATTTGTATGGCTGACATATTTGATTACATAAGCTGGCGCGGCGATTTGACATTTGAGCAGGATGGTTTTAACGAGCTTGACGCACTTGTGCTTTCACGGCTTTCATATCTTCCTTTTGACGGTGCGGTATCGTCCTGTCTGTTTGATGAAATTACCCTTGAACAGGCGGCAATGCGTGTGTTTGCAACCGATGATTACGAGAAAAATATATTGTGGAAGGGTGATGTCGACCTTTTGAAAGCGACGGCAGAGAGCAAGAGATTCGGCAAAATTCTTGTTTCGGGGTATGTAAACGAGGTTGAGTCCGATGTGAGTATGCAGTTTTCCGCAATCACTTTTGAATTTCTCAAAAAGAATTATTTTATTTCATACAGAGGAACGGACTTTTCTCTTGTCGGCTGGCAGGAGGACTTCAATATGTTCTTCACATTTCCGTTGCCGTCACAGAAAAAGGCTCTTGATTATTTTGAAAAGGCAGTCCGTATGCTCAACGGAAAATTTATTCTGGGCGGTCACTCAAAGGGCGGAAATCTTGCGGTTTATGCCGGTGCTTTTACCGATGAAAATTCAAGAAATCATATTGATTATATTTACAATTTTGACGGACCGGGGTTTTCTCTTGACAAAATCAGGGACAGCGGATTTTATGAAATTGACGACAGAATCTACACCTTTGTTCCGCAGTCAAGCATTTTCGGCATGATATTTGAGCATGAGGAGAGCTACACCATTGTAAAGAGCAATCAAAAAGGTTTTCTTCAGCACGATATCTATTCATGGGAGATTGAGCAGAACAGTCTTATCAGGCTGAAAAGCACTACAAATTTCAGCGTTTTCTTTGACCACACGCTGAAAGAATTTGTTGAATCGCTGACAATTGCTCAAAAACGGGAGTTCACAAAAGAGGTTTTTGCCCTTTTGTCGCTGACCGAAACCGCAACCTTTAATGAGATGCTGAAAAATCCGCTTAAAAACACGGGAACAATCCTAAAATCCTTTGCAGGTCTTGACAGCAAAACAAGAAATATGCTTTTGAAAACAATCTTCGCATTCGTTAAAAGTGCAAAAAACAATTTTTCCGACATAACAGGCGGTCAGAAATCAATTAAAATAACGACATAATATCATATAATATTATAAATACTCCTCAGATACTTTATTGCATCTGAGGAGTTTGCTATAATTATATGGCAAGAAAAAAGTTAATGTCCCTGAGAAAAGCCTTTATGAGACTAAAACAATCGGCAGGAAATGCTCGGGTTGTGGTAAAGTAGAATACTATTGATTTTAAAAAAAGGTTGTTGCCTACAAATGGTAACAACCTTTCTTATTGTGTTTACTATAAAGAAATAACCGCCCTGTAATCGCAATACAGAGCGGTTATTAAAAATAAAAATCGTTCAAGCGAAACAGCTAAAGCTGTTTCCTTACTTGTGTATTAACACAATAATAAAAATATGTCAACTGTCAGGGTACCAATCGGTATCCTGTTTTTTGTACAAAAAACATATGAAAGCGGAGTGTTCAATAAGCTCTGCTTTTTAAATGTCAATCGTCAGTTCAACGGGGCAATGGTCAGAACCTAAAATTTCGGTATGGATTTTTGCACCGTCAAGCTTGCTTTCAAGAGCTTTTGAAACGATAAAATAGTCAATACGCCAGCCCGAATTTTTTTCACGAGCCTTGAATCTGTATGACCACCACGAATACACGCCCTCTGTATCGGGATAGAAATAGCGGTAGGTGTCGATAAAGCCGTCATCGAGCAACGCTGTCATCTTTGAACGCTCCTCATCGGTAAAGCCTGCATTTTTACGGTTGGTTTTTGGATTTTTCAAATCAATTTCATTGTGTGCAACATTCAAATCACCGCACATAATAACCGGCTTTTTTTCTTCAAGTTTTTTCAGATATGCCTTGAAATCATCTTCCCATTTCATTCGGTAATCAAGCCTTTTCAGCTCACTTTGCGAGTTTGGAGTGTAGCAGGTGACAACAAAGTAATTGTCAAATTCTGCCGTGATAACTCTGCCCTCGTGGTCGTGTTCGTCAATGCCGATTCCGTAACTTACATTTAACGGCTCTTCCTTTGTGAACATAGCCGTTCCCGAATAGCCTTTTTTGTCGGCATAGTACCAATACTGATGATATCCTTCAAGCAGGAGGTCAATCTGTCCCTCTTGAAGCTTTGTTTCCTGAAGACAGAAAATATCTGCGTCAACATCTTTAAAAAAGTCCTCAAAGCCCTTTGTAACACAGGCACGAAGTCCGTTTACATTCCACGAAATCAATTTTTTCATAATTTACTCCCGTACATACAAAAGGGAGCAAGCATTGCCTGCCCCCAAATTGCCAATCTGTTAATTATTCTTCTGCGGAAAATTCATCCTTGCCTACACCGCAGAGAGGGCATACCCAATCCTCGGGTACATCTTCCCATGCCGTGCCTGCATCAACGCCGTTGTCGGGATCGCCGATTTCAGGGTCGTAAACATATCCGCAAACATCGCATACATATTTCATACTATCAAATCTCCTGTTCAAAGTCTGTTGTGTAATCGGTTAGTTGTTGGTCATACGATTATCAAGCTGACTTTTTTGATTTTTTATTGTTTTAATGATTACTTAAAGTATCTGTTAAGAAGACCTCTAAAGCCTGCGCCGTGTCTTGCTTCATCCTTTGCCATCTCGTGAACCGTGTCATGAATAGCGTCAAGGTTCTGAGCCTTTGCACGCTTTGCAAGGTCAAACTTACCTTCGCAAGCACCTGTTTCTGCATCTACACGCATCTGAAGATTCTTCTTTGTGCTGTCTGTAAGAACTTCGCCTAAAAGTTCTGCAAACTTGGCAGCGTGTTCAGCCTCTTCAAAAGCATACTTTGTAAATGCGGCAGAAACCTCGGGATAGCCTTCTCTGTCTGCAACTCTTGCCATCGCAAGGTACATACCGACTTCACTGCATTCTCCCTCAAAGTTAGCTCTGAGATCCTTGAGAATATCTTCGCTTACGCCCTGAGCAACGCCAACCTCGTGAACTGTTGCGAAAGACGCCTCCTCGTCCATCTGCTTAAATTTTTCCTTCGGTGCCTTACAAACAGGGCAAGCCTCGGGAGCTTCGGGACCTTCATAAACATAACCGCATACTGTGCAATACCATTTCATAATTACTTCTCCTTTGTAATAAATATTAGTGTACTTCTGCCGAGCATTTGGGACATATGCCGTAGTAGATAACAAATCTGTTTTCTACCTTAAATCCCTCTTCGGCAAGCTGTGACTCAAGGTCATCAGCATTTTGATTGTCTTCAACATCAATAACCGCCTTGCATTTGTTGCAGACAAAGTGGGGGTGCGGCTCTGTGTTGCCGTCAATACGCTCCTCACCGTTTACATTGCATATAACGCTGACCTTTCCTTCATCCTTAAAAAGAGCAATGTTTCTGTAAACCGTGCCAAGACTAAGGTCGGGAATTTCGGGCTTTAATTTATCATAAACCCAGCGTGCGCTCGGATGAGTGTCCGTACCGCACACAGCGTTGTAAATTGCATTGCGTTTTGAGCTGAAATTTCTTTTTGCCATAATTCATAAATCCTTATGCAATATTAGTCAGTACCGATTGACCAAAATCAGTAATCAGTATTAACTTTGGCTATATTCTATCACGCAGATGTTTGATTATATTTACAATAAAGAATTATAGATAAAAAATCTTGCACAAAGAATTGGGAGGAAATATAGTGAAATCAAACAAAACAGTAAAAATTATCATTTTTACGGCACTCTTTCTGTCTGCGGTAATTATAATATCGGTAATGACAGGCGCAGTAAAAGAAACAACGGCTGATACCGACAGTGTGAAACTGCCCGTAATAATGTATCACTCACTTTTAAAGGATGAAAAAATGCAAAATGACTACACCGTTTCACCGACTCTTTTTGAAAACGATTTAAAATATCTTACCGAAAACGGCTACACAACCGTTGTTGTAAAGGACCTTACCGATTATGCTTACGGCAAAAAATCATTGCCCGAAAAATGTATTATGCTGACCTTTGACGATGGCTATTATAATAATTATTATTATGCACTCCCTTTGCTTGAAAAATACAACTGCAAGGCGGTCATATCGCCGATTGCGTCAGTGTCTGAAAAATTTACCGAAACCAAGGACATTTCCGTGACCTACGGTCATATAACCTTTGACGATATGAAAGAAATGTCCGATTCGGGCTATGTTGAAATTCAGAATCATTCGTACGATATGCATTCTTTGAAATCACGGAAGGGTGTTTTGCCAAAGGCGGGGGAGAGTGACGAAGCATATAAATCTATTCTTACGGAAGATGTTGTCAAGGCTCAAGGCTTGCTTGAAAATGCAACAGGAAAAAAACCGACCTGCTTTGTATATCCGTTCGGTGCAAAAAATGACCTGACCGAAAAGCTGATAAAAGAAATGGGCTTTTCGTGTACACTAACATGTACGGAAAAGCCCAATATAATTACTAAAAATCCCGACAGCCTCTACGAGCTGGGACGATACCGCCGTGACCGCAGCGAGTCAATGCAGAATCTTCTTATCCGAATTGAAACGCAGACATAATATTTATACGGCAGATTTTTCAGCCTTGGCGTTTCTTACAAAAGCCTCGCACAAAGCTATGAAGATGAAAAACAGCGGAGTTGTAATCGGCTGATAAAGGTTTACAATAGCCTGAACAGCATAGCAGATAACAGCCGAAACGCATGCAATCAGCATCGGATTTTCCTTTGCATACTTAACTGCGTTCTTAATCGTACCGCACACAATGGCAAGATAGGAGAGAAGTCCTGTAATTCCGATTGTGATAAGGTAGTTTAGATATTCGTTATGAGCGGCATTTGTTGAGCTGTCACCGTATTTTGAAAGGTCGTTAAAGTACGGTCTGAATGCGGAGTAGAACATATCGGGACCTACGCCAAACAGCTTTTCAATGAATGAAGCGTCGCCGAAAATCCATATCGACCTTATCCACATAAAGCCTCTGTGAGTACCCCATCTGTCGTTAAAGCGGATAATTCTTTCAAAACTGCCGAGGTCGGTTTTGGTGTCAATACAGCTGAAATAAACCATAATTCCTATCATGGCAACAGCACAAAGTCCGAATACAACGGCAAGAGCAATCGGCACGGCTTTTGAAATTGTGATGTTTGGTTTTTTGTAATCAATAAGATACAAAATCCCTGTAATAACGGCACAAGCTGCAAGCAATATCCAGCCGATGCCTGAGAAAACGAAAATTTCCTGAAACTTATCAAAGCCCTTGCTTTTGTCGCCAAAGCAGAGCGAGAACAATCTGAGCAGCTTTGCAAACAACAGCATAACAGTTGCCGAAAGGAAAAATTTTTTCAGTCTGACAAGGCTGTTTGAAAACCATACAAGGTAAATAATCATAAATACAGCCATGCCGAGAATGCCGGAATCGCTGTCGGCAGTCATAAGAGCCGCAAAGCCCAATCCTGTTGCAATAAGATAAATTGCCCTGAGCAAGGTTTTCTCCGTGATAACCGACATTGCAATCATAACAGGCATAGCGATGCAGATGTAGCTTGAAAGCAGATTTTTGTTGCCGATTGTTGAAGTGAAGTCGGTAATAGTCTGTTGGTCGGTGAGAAGAGTAAACATCCCGAGAGGATCAATATAGAATGAGTTAAGCACCGCAAGTGCATAAACTATCATTGAACCGAACGCAAGCGCAACGAATATGTATTCAAAATATTTAAAGCACCTTGTAATCATAAAATATGCTGCGGTGTAAAATGTCATCAGCAAAAGTCCGTTGTTTCGTCCGTCAGAGCCTAAAAGCGCATCCAAAGGACTTGCGGACAACAGCGTTGAAATGACATTTATCCCGAGGAATACAATAAATGCCCAGTCCATAAACGAAAGCTCTTCATACAAATGCTTTGGTTTAGGCTTTTCAAGCTTTGAGTCTTCCGGCGGTTTATCAACGCTTGCGGTCATAATAATAAGAAATTCCGCAATAACGAGAATACCCGTCAATATAATGAAAAAGTAATACTTGTCATGCCTGATGTTAAAATATGCGTCGGTAAAAAACAACGGAAAAAGCGTGAACATAACAAGCAGATAATAGTTTGTGAGCGCCTGCTGTACCGAATATTTTTCTTTTGGCTTAGCAGCGGGATTTTTATGCTTTGTAGAAGCCATAATATAATAACCTTTCAATGTAATATACTTCAATTTTATAACGCACGCACAATGTTGTCAAGAAATAAAGTTGTTTAGAAGTCCTGTTTTTCAAATAAATTTTATTGTTATATAATCAAAAAACAACAATTGCATATTTTTGCACCGCTTTTATTTTAGAAATTATACTCATAAGCAAAATAAGTGTTGTAATTATCTTCCAAAAATGGTATAATTCACGCAGAGATGTATTTCCATATTTGCAGGGCAAAAGACTTTTGTAATTGATTTCAGGTAATTTATGAATTTTATCTATTTGCAGATTGGGCGGTTTTATGAAAAAATTAGTTATTTTTGGCTTTGACGGGACTCTTGCCGACACAGCCCCCGGAATTTTATATTGTTTCAATACAACGGCAGTTGCAATGGGTTATGAGCCTGTTGAACACAGCGCACTCTACGGCGTAATCGGCACACCGCTTGAATACGGCTTTAAAACGCTGTTTAATATGAGTGATGATGAAATTGAATATGCTGTCAAGAACTACAGCAAGCTCTATTCTCAAAAGGGAAAAGAGATGTTCACAGTTTATGACGGAATTTATGACGCTCTCCGTGACCTCAAGAAAAACGGCTTTAAGCTTGCAATTGCAACTCAAAAGCACAGAATGTTTACAACAGATATGCTTGAAAACTACGATGCTGCGGATGTGTTTGACGCAGTTTGTGCAACAGATGTCGGTACAAACCTAACAAAGAGCCATCTGCTCTTGCAGGCGTGTGAGCAGACAGGTGTTTCAGTTGAGGAAAGTGTCCTTGTAGGCGACGGTACTATTGAAGCAAACGGTGCGGAAGAAATCGGTATGGACTTTCTCGCCGTTCTCTACGGATGGGGCTTCAGAACCAAAGAAGAAACCGAGAAATATAAATGCAGCGGCACAGTGGCAGCTCCTGCGGAAATTGTTCCGAGAGTTCTTGCACTCTGATTGTGCAGATCACCGCAAGCCGCATTATTTCAAGGCTAAGATAAATAAAGCTTTAGAACACAAATCAAATCGGGCGGTCGTAACGACCGTCCGATTTTTGCATATTTGCATAAAATATACTTGTATTTTTCAAAGGCGGTAATTGTATATTAACTGATTTTGTTTGCACCAAAGCGAAGAAAAATATGTGATAAACAAAAATACAAGATGTGAAAATATTATTGCCAATCTGATTGGTGCTTTAAGCACATAAATGCAACTGCTTATGTAGGTATATTGAAAATATAATTGTTCATTTTTGACAAAAACATATATAAATATACAAAATCATCCAAATGGTCTTGACTGATAGAGCTTAAGGGTATAAGATTTAATTGTTGATAATACTTATTAAGATATTCTATTCAGGAGGAGATAAGTTTGAAATCAAGAAAAATATTGCCAATATTACTTTCAGCAATGGTAACTTTTGGCATCACAACAGCAGTATCTGTTACTGCAAATGCAGTTGAGGTTGCAAAAGCACCTGTGCAGAATAAACATAACGCACAGACAAGTCTTGCAACTCCCAAAATTTCAAAGGCAGAAAGTGTTTACGAAGGCGTAAAACTCAGTTGGAACAATGTTGACGGTGCTGCCTTGTACCGTGTGTATTACAAAGGTAAAAACGGCTGGACAAAGTTGACCGATACAACCTCAACCTCCTGTATTGACAGTGATGTTTATTCAGGCGGAAACTATACATACACAGTAAGATGTATCACCGAAGACGGAAAAAAATTCTCGAGCGGTTACGATTCTAAGGGAACAAAGCTAACCTACATTGCCGCTCCCGAAATTTCAAAAACCGAAAGCGTCAACGGCGGAGAAAAGCTGACATGGAATAAGGTTAAAGGAGCTAAAAAGTACAGAGCTTATTTAAAAAACGGCAAACAATGGATAAGAATAGGTGATACAACCTCAACATCCTTAGTTCACAAAAATGTTGCGTCGGGCAAAAGCTATACTTACACGGTACGCTGTATAAGTTACAACGCAAAAAGCTTCACAAGCGGTTTTGACCATAAAGGAACAGAAACAACCTATATCGCAACTCCTCAAATTTCAAAGCTTGAAAGCGTAAACAGCGGTGTAAAGCTTTCATGGAACAGCGTTGGCGGTGCGGAAATGTACCGCGTGTTCTACAAAGGACGGCACGGTTGGACAAAGCTTGTTGATACAGCAGAAACCTCCTGCGTTGACAGCGATGTTTTGTCCGGCAATAACTATACTTATACGGTAAGATGCATCAGCAATGACGCAAGAAAGTATCAGAGCGGCTATGACAAAAACGGCGAGTCCGTAAAGTATATCGCCACTCCAAAGGTTACAAAAACAAATGTCACCTATAACAGCGTAAAGCTTACCTGGAACAAGGTTAAGGGTGCTGAAAAATACCGTGTTTACCGCAAGAACGGAAACACTTGGAAAAGAATTGCCGATACAAAATCAACTTCCGTAACGGATAAGAATCTGTCGGCTGAGAAAAGCTATACTTATACTGTACGCTGTATTACTGCGAACGGAAAGAAATTTGCAAGCGGATATGATTCAAAAGGCTTTACAGCGACAACATCCCCGGTACCGCCTGTTATATTTGATAAAACAAGCGTTACGGTTGATAAGGGCAAAACCTACACAATAAAAACTAAAGTGGCAGACAAATCAAAGCCTATAACCTGGTCAACATCCAACGCAAAGGTTGCAACAGTTGACCAAAAAGGAAAAGTAAAGGCAGTGGGCAAAGGTTCTGCAATAATAACAGCTGAGGTTGACGGCATAAAGACCACATGCAAAGTAAAGGTAAAGGTTATAAAAATATATCTCAGTCCGTCAAATCAAAATGCAAACACCTATGCAACGGGCAATACCAACGAAATGGCTCAGTGCGACAAAATTGCAGCCGCAACAGCAAAAGCACTTGACCGTTGCGGATTTGAGGTTATGGTTGCCAAGTCGGGTACACTTATGCAGAAACGCTGTCCCGAATCGGACAAGTTCGGTGCAGACATTCATATGCCGATTCACACAAATGCCAGCGGTTACGGTAACTACACAGGCGGAACAAGAGTATTTTGCCTGAATTCAAGCGGTAAAAAAGCCGCACAGGCTGTATGCAATTCACTCGGTGCAATCACTCCGGGTAAAGATGACGCTGTTATCTACAAGAAAGATCTTTATGAAATCAATGTTCCGAAAGCACTTTCTTTGTATGTTGAATGTGAATTTCATGATACCGTAACAGGCTCAAACTGGATTCGCAAGAATATTAATGAAATAGGCGAAGCAATATGCAAGGGCTTGTGTAAATATTACGGTTATACATATGTAGCACCTGCAAAGAATACAAAGACAACAAAAAAATCAGCACAGGCTGTTTCATCACAGAACACGACCGAACCTACACAGCCTGCGACAGAAAATGAGCTTGTACAGGAACCGACAACGGTGTCTCAGCAGGAATCATATGAGTCGGTACAAATGCCAACAGAACCGACTCAGCCTGAAACAGAGCCTACAACAATAGCTTCCGACAGTATATATTAAAAAACAGCTGATAATATATCATTCGGAGGAATAGCAGTGAAAACAAAAAGAATAATGCCGTTGTTGCTTTCCGTGATAATGACAGCAGGCGCAGTAACGGCAGTTCCGTTTAAGGCAAGTGCGGCTGAGTTAAACGCACCCGTCGTTTCGTCACAGTCGGCAAGGTCAAGTCTTGCAACCCCGAAAATCTCAAAGGCAGAAAGTGTAAACAACGGTGTAAAAATAAGTTGGGGAAGGGTAAACGGTGCTGCAAGGTACAGAGTTTACTACAAAGGCAGTAAGGGTTGGAGAAGGCTTGCAGACACAACCTCAACTGCATACACAGACAAAGCCGTTTCATCGGGCAAAAATTATACCTATACCGTAAGATGCCTCAGTGCAGATGCAAAGAGATTCACAAGCGGTTATGATTCAAAAGGCAAATCCGTAAAGTTTTTGTCAGTGCCGAAAATAAAAAAGACGGAAAATGTTTACGGCGGAGTAAAACTCACCTGGAGCAGGGTCAGCGGTGCTGAAAAATACCGTGTATATTGCAAGAAAAACAATAAGTGGAAGGGTCTTGGCAATACAACCTCAACATCATTCATCGACACCAAGGCAATGTCAGATCATAACTGTACTTACACCGTAAGGTGTATCACAAAAGACGGCAGAAATTTTGCAAGCGGTTATGACGGCAAGGGCAAGTCAATCTTATATACGGCGTCCCCAAAGCTTTTGAACGCCGGTGCTGCATACAGCGGAATAAGGATTGAGTGGAAAGAAGTTATCGGTGCTGAAAAATACCGTGTGTATGTCAAGAAAGGTAAGAACTGGAAAAAGCTTGCCGACACAACATCGACTGAATTTACGGATAAAACCGCAGGCAGCAAGGGGACATATACCTACACCGTAAGATGTATAAATCCATCCGAAAATACATTTATGAGTGGGTTTGATTCAAAGGGTATAACCGTAAATGCTGCCGATAAGCCGTATATTATGCTTGACAAGGCTAAACTTTCTCTTTATAAAAGCAAAAGCTATACTTTGAAGAAAATTATTTCCGATAGAACCAAAAATGCAGTATGGTCATCTTCAAATTCAAAGGTAGCTACTGTTGACAAAAACGGCAAAGTTACGGCAAAATCAAAGGGTGTTGCCACAATTACCGCCAAAGTGAACGGCTATTCCGCAACCTGCAAGGTGACTGTCATTCAGCCGGTTAAGGCTAATAAAATCATCTCAACGGCAAAATCACTTGTCGGCAAGGATGCGGGCAAGGGCTGCGACATTATGAAATGGTATGGAAATTATGATACAACAGTCAATGCTGTTGCGTGCTGTTGTGCAGGTCAGATGTATCTTTTTAATAAAGCAGGTGCGTTGGATATGATTCCGGGCGGCAAAACCACATCGTGCGGTGTTGTTGCCGTGAACTTTTTAGAGGCAGGACAGCTTTACCGTGCGAGTGATGTTAAGCCGGGCGACCTTGTTATTTTTTCGTGGAGCGGCGAACCTACAAAATACGATTCAAGGCTGAAAGCCAAGGGCTGTAAGTCACTTGACCACATAGAGCTTTGTATCGCTGTAGATGATTACACCATAACAACAGTAGGTGCGAATAACGGTGGCACAGAGTGCGATGATTTCAGAGTCAGAACAAGATATAAGAGTAACATTTCCTGTTGTTGCAGACCGAAATATGCAAAATAAACATAAAAACAACCGCTTGTTTAGGCATACTAAACAGGCGGTTGTTTCTTTATTCAACAAAATATTTGATACAACATTCCTTACTGCGATGACTTACAAATATCTACTACAATGAACATGATATTCTCAAAAAATTGTTTCAACTTGCTATTGCAATTTGCGATGATTTTATAGGTTAACAAAAAAGCAACGGAGCAAAAACTTCGTTGCTTTTAAATTGCTGTCTGTTATTTGTTTGCACTTTTATAAAAATCTCTAAAATTGAAAGTTGAAAATTAAAATTTAGTTCGGGCAACAGATTTACAAGATGCAAAATTTCTGTTGCCCGATTGTTTATGTAAGTAATCGCAATACTTTAGCAATAATGAGAGCCGACCATAGCTGATAACTGAATTAGCATAGAAAATTATAAAATAGATTATACTATTATGATTGTGCAAATATTACATAATACAAATGAAATATTCTAAAAAATTATTGCATTATGTAATTATTGGTGGTATAATTTAAGAGAAAGTTAATGAGAATTAAATGTTTAGTAAAGATTACTTAATATAGGAGAGTTATTATGGCTGAAAATGTTAAACAAAATGATGCTAAAGAAAATAACGGTTTTTCAATGGAAAATATAGTGACAACTGCACTGCAAATTCCTGGTATAAAGGTCAACAGAAACCAATTGCTTGCAGATTATTTTAAAAATCAAAATGACGCAAGTATCGAAGATGTTCTAACTAAAGGACCGATTGAAGCAGGCTGTTCAAAGGAAACACTTTCAAAAATAGCAGATAAAGTTATTTTTGAAAGAACAGCATTGTCTTCAATGGCCTCGTTTGCTGCCGGTATTCCGGGTGGACTTGCAATGGCTGCTACAGTACCCGCTGATATGCTCCAATTTTTTGGTATCACACTTAGATTAGCTCAGGAACTTACATATATTTATGGTGCACCAGATTTATGGGATGACGGTTCGCTTGATGATGAAAAAGTTAGGGGTCAACTTATCATGTACTGCGGTGTTATGTTTGGAGTTTCATCAGCTGTTGCAGGTGTTAGATTTATTTCTTCACAAATGTCTAAACAAATTGTAAAAAAATTACCACAAAAAGCACTTACTAAAACACTTTGGTACCCTATTGTTCAAAAAATAGGTACTGCAATAGGGCTTCATGTAACTAAAAGTTCAGTTGCAAAAGGATTGTCAAAGGTAGTTCCTGTTGTTGGTGGAGTTATATCAGGTGGAATGAATTTTGCCGCTATGATGCCAATGGGAAAACGACTTGCGGTTGCACTTGATGAGGCTAAATTCAATTATACAGAGGAAAAAGCAAGAGAAGATTTTGAAACAATAAATACAGTTGCCGAGGAAGTTGATGAATGTAGTGAGTGTGTTGACTTGGAAAATATAACTGATGTCAATGAAGATGAAATTAAGAAAATAGATAGCGAGGAGTGTACTTCTGATAAAGTAGTAGCAATAGAAGATAACGAAAAAAACAATAATAAGTGTGAAGATGATGAAGATAATAAGGAGAAAGAGCAAAATAACAGTAATGATTTCTTTGGATTTTTTCAAAAAATCGGTTCGGATATTGGAAATGGAATTTCAAGTTTATTTGGACAGAACAAAGATGAACAAGCTATTGAAAATTTAACAGATGATGTAAGTGAAGAAAAGAAAATGGAGGTGGAATCATCTCAGCTTGATGAGGGTGATGGTCAGAATATTGAAGAGGACATTTTTCAAAAAATAGAGAAACTTGCAAACTTAAAAAATATCGGTGCAATTACCGAAGAAGACTTTGAAACCAAAAAGTCAGATTTATTATCAAGAATATAATCAATTGAAAAGACACCTTAAATACGAGGTGTCTTTTTTTAATCAAAAAACTGTACCTATAAAAATTCTGAAAATTGTACATACAAATAATGACAGTGGTGTTGTATAATGACAACATCACAAGATAAATGTTGAACTGTTCAGAAATTTTAAGGCGTGGTATGATGACAAAAAAAGCTGTACTAATCAATGATCTCTCAGGGCTTGGCAAGTGTTCGCTGACGGCGGCAATCCCTGTTTTGTCCGTAATGGGCATTCAGGCGTGTCCTATGCCGACAGCCGTTTTGACAAGTCAGACGGGATTTGAAAGCTTTTACTGCAACGATTGCACTGATAAGCTTGATTATTACACAAGTGAATGGAAAAAACTCGGCTTTCAGCCTGACGGAATCTATACGGGTTTCCTCTCAAGCGAGAAGCAGGTGGACAAAATCCTTTCATTTATAGACAGCTTTGAAACCGACGACACGCTTGTACTTGTGGATCCGGTTCTCGGTGACGGTGGAAGAACCTACAGTCTTTATACCGAAACTCTCGGCAAAAAGATGAAAAAACTCGTTTCTGTTGCCGATGTAATCACCCCGAACCTTACCGAATGTTGTATTCTGTGCGATACCGACTATTCAGAACTGATTGAAAATGCCGATTCTCCCGATTTTCTCGATACGGTTGCAGAGCTTGCCAAAAAGCTTTTGAAACTCTACAAGGTGAAAACCGTGATTGTTACAGGCATTGAGCATAAAATTTCCGATGAGGTTACAAAGATTAACAATCTCATTGCAACCGATGATGAGGTGTTTTGTGTCAGCTGTGAAAAGACGGGCGGAAGCTATTCGGGTACAGGCGACTTGTTTGCCTCGGTTGTCTTTTCGGGACTGCTCCGTGGTGACAGCCTGAAAGATACCGTAAATCTGGCGGTAAAATTCATACAGACCTCTCTTTGTGAAACCGTTAAACTCGGCATTCATCGCAATGAGGGCATTGAATTTGAAAAACATTTAAAAATGCTTTTGTGAGGAAATTACTATGACTGCTAAAACTGTTTCAAAAACCGATTCAAAATTTAATGTAAAGCTGATTGCAATTACGGCAATGTGTGCGGCTCTTATCACCGTTACAACTGCTTTTATCAAGATTCCGTCACCGCTTGGATACTCTCATGCAGGCGACTCTATGATTTATCTCGCCGCAAGTATCCTTCCCGGTCCTTTCGGAATTATCGCGTCATCAATCGGCGGCGCTCTTGCCGACCTTATTTCGGGTTATCCGCATTGGGCAATCCCAACAGCTATTATCAAGGCTCTTAACGCAGTTCCGTTTGTGCTTTGCAGAATGGCAATGAAAAAGCGTGGCAAAGATGAAAAAATCATCAGTCCGTCATCACTTCTTATGCTCATTCCAACAACAATCGTTACAATCGGTGGTTACTTTATTGCAAACGGTCTTATGTATGACTTTGGTGCCGCAATTGCGGAACTTCCCACTTGCTGGTTGCAGCCCGGTGTAGGAGCTTTAATCTTCATCGTTGTGGGCATCGGTCTTGATAAAATCAATTTCAAGAAAAAACTCTCGCTTTAATGTGAGTTTCAATAAGGAGAAGAAAACATAATGGCAGATATTCTTTATGTGTACAAAACATCTATCTATGCTAATCTGACGAACAAATGCCCTTGCAGATGCACATTTTGTATCCGCAACAATACCGATTCGGTCGGCAGTGCAGATACACTCTGGCACAAGCATGATCCGAGTATGGAGGATATTAAAAAGGCTGTTGATGATTTTGATTTCACAGGCTACAAGGAGCTTGTATTCTGTGGCTACGGCGAACCGACTTCAACTCTTGACAATATGCTTGAAACCGCAAAATATGTAAGGGAAAAGCACCCCGACATCAAACTCAGACTCAACACAAACGGTCTTTCTGACAGAATCAACAACAAGCCCACAGCTGAGTTGATTTCAAAGTATATTGATTCTGTTTCAATCAGCCTCAATACCTGTTCATCGGAAAAGTATGACGAAGTTTGCCGTCCTGTTTTTGACCATGCGTATGAGTCAATGCTCAAATTTGCAGAGGATGCAAAGAAATATTTTGAACATACGCAGTTTTCAATCGTAGATACAATCCCCGAAGAAGACATCAAGGCTTGTCAGAAAATTGCCGATGACAGGGGAATTTATCTCAAAATCAGAAAATATTCCGACTGATCAATGCTTTAATCGCAGATTATAAAACAAAGCAGAAACAATAAAAAGTATCCATAGTAACGGTTTTGAAGCAGAATTAAGCCGTTGAACAAAAATTTGAAAATAAATCGTTGCTATGGATGCACTTAATTTTGCACCAAAACACAGGCAGCCCCAACGCTGAACAAGAGAACAACGGCACTATGTGTCAGTTAATTCATTGTGTCAGTTATTTTATTTTTTTGAATAAAAATCAAAAATAGTGTTGACAAATCGAAAAATACGGTGTATAATAAGCAAGCTGTTGTTAGTGAACAACATTTCGAGGTGTAGCTCAGTTTGGTAGAGTGCTTGGTTTGGGACCAAGATGCCGCAGGTTCAAGTCCTGTCACCTCGACCAAAAACGGTGGTTTTTCAACCACCGTTTATTTTTTGCCAAATTTTCTTAAAGTACTCTAAAATGGCTTAAACACTGGGGTTATGAGCTGTTGCTCAGTTAATTTGAGTAAATTTGAAAACACTTGAATTAAGATAAAGTGCTGTCAAAATTGCTGTCAATCGCAGTCAAAAGTGCTGTCAAAAACGCAGTCAGTAAGCGGCTTAATGAACACTCAAAATTTCAAAAGTGCAGTCATTTTTAAAAATTGCACGCAAAATACTAAAAACAGCCTAAATTCGCTTATCGTTTGTCCGACTGAAAAAATATTTTTGGAGGTCAACATTATGACAAATACTAAAATTACTTACTCTCAACAAGGCGACTATCTTTTACCAGACCTAAAACTCCCCCAACAATCGAAATGCGAAATCGGCGTTTTCGGACTGCGGCATAAAAATTATTTGCTCCGATACCACAAGATAAGATATTATAATCTGCTGACTTCAGGCAAACTTGTGGAGTATCTATCCGATATTGATAATCAGGCGAATGAACTGTTTACAACGCTTATAAAGCAACTATCCGAAAAAGAAAATGTGACCGAACAGCTAAAAGCTGAAAACCAAGCAGAATGGATACGCAGGATGAACTCAATCCGCAACAGAGCATTGGAAATTGTCAACAAAGAATTGATTTACAAATAAGCCAATATAAATCGTCATAATTTGAAATGTCATAAAATTATCGACTTACTTCTATTGAAAAGTCAGATTTGAGGTGATTGCGTGTTATTCCGAAAGATTGAAACGTTGATAGAAGAACAACTGAAAAGCGATACCAAGAAGATTTTGCTGATTGACGGAGCTCGTCAGGTCGGCAAAACATACATCATCCGTTATGTGGGGCAAAAGTTGTTTGAAAACTTTATTGAGCTGAATATGGTGGAGGATTCGCTGGGTGAACGCCTTTTCGACGAGGTAAAGACTGTTGACGATTTTTATCTTCAGGTCAGTATGCTTGCGGGTAATAAGATGAAACAGAAAGAAAATACGCTGATTTTTATTGATGAAATTCAGGCGTATCCTCATCTGCTCACGCTTTTGAAATTTCTTTCTCAAGACGGAAAGTTTACCTTTATTGCAAGCGGCTCACTGCTAGGTGTCACATTGTCGCAGACGACCTCAATCCCTATGGGTAGCTCCGCAAGGTACGGATGTTTCCGCTGGATTTTGAAGAATTCCTTTATGCAAACGGACTTAATGAATTTGCCATATCGGCAATGCGTAAAAAGTTTGAGTGTGAAGAATCACTTGATGAGCCTACACACAATAAAATGATGGACTTGTTCCGAAAGTATTTGCTTGTGGGCGGTCTTCCGGACGCTGTGAACTCGTATCTGAATGACCATAACATTCAGCTTGTCCGTGACATTCAAAGCGAAATTCACGACTATTATGCCGCTGACGCTTCCAAGTATGACGAGGAGAAAAAACTGAAAATCCGGCGCATTTATGACCTTATTCCGTCCAATATGGAAAACAAGAAAAAGCGTGTGGTGGCGCAAAACATTGAAAATAAAAGAGGCAAAACATTCGGCGATTACAGCGATGAATTTGAGTACCTCATAAGTGCCGGTATTGCTCTGAATGTTCAGGCAATCTCCAATCCGGTTTTTCCGCTGATTGAATCCACCAGAAAAAACCTGCTGAAGCTGTATCTGAACGATGTGGGAATTCTCACGGGAATTTTGTACGGAAACAATATCCGTGCTGTTTTAGATGATGAAAAGAGCGTTAATCTCGGTTCAGTCTATGAAAGCGTTGTCGCTAGCGAGCTAATTGCTCACGGCTATAAGCTGTTCTATTACGATAACCGCTGTAAGGGTGAGGTTGACTATCTTATTGATGATTACAACAGCCTGTCCGCCGTGCCTATAGAGGTAAAGCCCGGCAAGGATTACACCGTTCACAGTGCGCTGAACACCTTTGTTCAGAATGAGGATTATCATATCAAAAAGGCTTATGTCCTCTCCAATGAAAGAACCGTCACGCACAACGGAAAGATAACATATCTGCCAATTTATTACATTATGTTTTTCAAAACACACCCAATACAAAAGACCTGAATTTTTAAAATTGCAATTAACAAAAACCTCCTTTAGTGCAATAAACGCATTGAAGGAGGTTTTACTATATTGTTTGAGTAAAAAGTTGATATAAACTGGATACAAGGCTATTGTCGCTTTGTCAGGGTTAACATTAGAATAAAATCGTTCTTTCGGCATTTGAAGACATCCTCAGATAAGATATTTAATACAATACCATGAAGTGGTGCTTGAAAAATTCTTCACTACAAGCTAATTCTATTCCCATCTCGTAGGCAAATACTCACCAATACAGGCATATGGGTACTCACGTGCCTGTTTTTATTTTGCTTATTTGACAATACTACTTATAAAACGCTTTTAGCTTTTAGGTCTGAAATTACCAAATCAATTGGTACAAATCCTTGTTTTATAGAAGTATTATCCTCATCTTCAGAAGAACATCCTCCTTTAATAATGCCAACAACTTGGTGATTTGTATTCAAAACTATACCGCCGCTTGCTCCGTGCACAATTTTTCCGCTTACTTTATAAAAAGGCGCTCCAAACAATTTTGTTTTTCCTGTAATTTTGCATTCTTCTTTTGTAATTGTATCACCTTTAATGTAATTCGGAAATCCAGCGATGACAACAGTATCTCCGATTTTTAAATTTGAACTGTTTCCCATAGATAAAGATGCAACATTAGCAATTGATATATTATACAATGCATAGTCTATTATTTTATCAGCAGATACCTGATTTATATCTGCGCTAATTGGAGATATTACGGCTTTGACATCATTTTGCCACAAATAATAGAAGTCTTTGTCTTCTGTTACATGATAAGAAGTAAATAAGCCATAACCAGGAACATAGAATCCAGAACCTTGTTTCATCTCATCAGTACTTTGCAAAACAAAAACATTTTTATTAATAATTTCATTCATTTGATTAAAGTAAGTAAGGTCAAATATATTTTTTGAAAAAACTTTGTTAGCTTCTAAAGCTAATGAATAGAAAGTAAAACTATGTTCACCTTTAATTTGTTTTATAAAATGAATTTTACCAATCAACACAGATTTGTACCATTCTTCAATTAATGGCTGCTTTTTGGGATCGCTCCTAAATGAAATAATATTCCTGTTTTTACAATATCCTTTATCAATATACTTCAATGCTTCAATATATATTCCGTTCTGAATACAATTATGTAATAGAGCTCTAATGTTTTTATAATACTCGCGTTTAACGTTTGGAAATTTATTTACTATTACTCCGGTAACCTCTTGTCGTAAATTTTTTGTTCGAAATGTTATTTTTTCATCGTTTACAATTAAACTGTTTTTATCAAGAACCTTTTTTAACGAATCATCCAACAGAATTTTATCTCCAACCTTTGATATTATATTATCGCTAATGCACCGATTGTATGATGAAAAAGTTATATCATCTGCATATCTTGTATAGACAAGTCCATACTTTTTGGCGTATTGCATTAATTGATTATCTAAAGGGACACATAACATATTAGTTAAAACCGGGGAGGTGGGTGCTCCCTGCGGTAAAATACCGTTCAAACAGGCAATTTGAGCTATTGTTGTTGCAGCTTCTTTGCCTATTGAATATGGCTTGGAACATAGCAGTCCAACGACTCTTCCAAAATGAAACTGACTAAAAAAGTCTTTTAGATCTATATTCAAAATTTCAGCTTTTTTAGTGTGTTGCAAGGCGTTTCCAAGGATAGTCTTATTTTTTATAAACCCGTATGCACATATTTTCGGCTTGTACATTAGATTTAGTATATATGCTAATTTACGTTGAATATTACGCAATTTTTTAGATGGTGCAAATATTTGTCTTGTTCCACCATTCTTTTTAGAAATAAAGAAAGATCTATACATGTTTTCAGGTCGTAAAACGAACAAAAAATATCTCAAACTTTTTTCATCTATCTCTAACATATCAGCTATATCGGTTCGTGTTTTTGCTATGCTAAATAGTTCTTTAATTTCATTATCGCTTCTTTTAAACATAATCTACCCCAAAAAGATGAAGATATACAGGGAAACTCTACCTTCTGCGACATATACAGAATAATAAAGGCGTGTATACGAGGACAACGCAAAAGCGATCACGCAGCATATGCCTCACACATTAAAAACTCCGTTGCGTAACGCTAACGAAAAACAGAGACCCTGAATATCTTCGAAAGTATTATATCATTTTAGCACATTGAATACAATGTTTAATTTGAAACAATTATATGAACATTGTATGTAACATTTCGAATAGTTTTCTGCCCTTCCAAAGAATAAAAATTATTTCTATTTGTTGTTTTATTAAAAGGGTCATAAACAAAAACAATAAGATCCTTTAGTTCATTCCAAGCTGCATAATCGATAAAATCTATTTTCAATTGTTTAATAAAGTCTTTTTCGTCTTTATCTTTTGCCTTGATCATTTTTAATTCAATGTCAATACCTTCATTTTCTATCATCAAGTCAACTTTAGAATTAGTGCCGCCGATTTTAAAATGTGGATTTTCAAATTCAAGATTTATAAATATACTTCTCAAAATTAAGTAGGATAAATCTTGCACATCATATTCATCATTAATTTCAAAAACAGTATGATTTTTTCTTCGATTATTTGTTAAATGCTTAATAGCATCTTGAAAATTATAAAATATATTTTTTATTAGTTCGACGGATGACATATTATTATATTTAAATGCCGTAAACTTTCTTGAAAGTTTATCATACATTGCAATATCAATTGCATCAGCACTGTTGTTATTTACTAATAAATCAAAAACCTTATTCTCGTCATCTTTAGAAAGTTTGGAAGATTTAAAAAGCAAGTTTAACAAGAAGTGATATGGGTCATCCTCAAATTCATCATATGTATTACGTAATCGGTCGTCATAATTCTTAAAAATCAGACTAAGTGCAAATTTGTTTTTTAGAGAAAAGGAGTTAAACTTCTCGTCAATTTCCTTTATTTGAATTTCCGGAGATGCCAAATGTATTCCGATGAAGCAATAAATATTGTTGCTGTAATCGATTCCTTTTACAGGAGGACGATTAATTACTTTTCTAACCAAATTCTCACTCTCTTTTATATTAGAATACCCTTTGAATGCAATTTGATTTTGTCCAGTAAAATTATCTGCATTGAAATTTTCCATAGAATATCCTAAATAGTAATGCAAGAACATTGAGTCAAGGGAGCAAGTTTGCAATATATCATCTTTTTTCGCAGTTATCACAGAAACCATAATTTCTCTGTCACCCCTTTTACTCTTAATTTATCATAATCCCATTTTTTAACTATTTTTAATTTCTCTATTAAGTTGGCCATAATTGAAGGATACAAAATAGTTATGGGCTTTTTTGAAGGCATAAAACTTCTTTCGGAAAGATGTGAAAAGAAGAATACCTGTTGAGAAATATAATAAATATCTTTAAAACTAGATCGTTTATCTATTGATATTTTGAGCGGAATAGGACTTTTATCATTTACAATCATTAAGCTCTCTAAAGCATTAAGTCGTATGTATTGTCCTTTTCTTAAGTCATTCTTACCGTCGTTAAAGTATACTCTGAAATTATGTCCGTAGTTTAAATGCACAAACGCATACGAGATGTTAATGTGCTTATACCGTTCAAGAACTTTTTCTAAAGCACGAATCTCTCTGTTTTTTCCAACAGATTTGTATATGTGAAATATTAAATGAACATCAGATTCTCCCAACAATAATGTCTCAAACAATTGACTTATTAGCTTCTCTAATTCCTCAGGATAATTGTTTATTTCAACAATAGGATTACACGCTCCTGCTAAATATACACCTGAATTGTCGAAAACATTTGCTATACTGATAACTTGTTGATTATTATAATTCACAGTTGAGCCAATGCCGATAATAAGTTCCCGCTTGGTAGTATCTTTCTTTTCAATTCCCCAAGCAGTACCTCCAAGTTTAGCATAAATATTTAACGATATGTTTCCTAATATAAAATCATTAGGGTGCTTTAATGTTTCAATGCATATACATTGAGTAGGAACTTCTTGTCCAATCAGTTTAGCTTTACAGTAATAGTATGGCGATAAAGCAGGTTTCATATAACGGTAATCTTTTTTTATAACAAGAATAACAAGATCGGAATTTTTAGCGTTTAAATCAAGTATTGCTTCTCCGAAAGATTGCACACTTTCTTTTTCCACCCAGCTGTATTCATATTTTAAATCTAATCTGAACATTTTTTTGATTTTCGTGGCTAACTGTTTAGTGAATACATTAAGCGTCCCCTCGTATTCCTTAGAAGCAACTAATGTAATGGTTCTCACTGTATCATTAGATACAGCTGTGTAAGGACCTACTTTTTCTAACGCTACGCTTGGCAAACCACTAATAACTTGATCGTTTGCATAGTATTTTTTAGGGGCTGCAATTATTTCGTTTTCAAACACCTTATCATAAGGAAAATAATTGTTAACACAATTTGTGATTTTAATATTTCCATACAATTGGCCTATAAGTCCTTTTTGTAACCAACTAATAACTTTTTTAGTGAAAGAAAACTGTTTGGCTTTGTTCTCCGCATCTAATTTAATCTTATCCAATTTATGTGATAAACCTCTAGCCTCTTTGTATCTGGTTAATGCACGAGTGTTTGCAGCAACTGTTCCAGATTTATTCTCAAATAAACCTCCACAGTCAATATTGTGATTAGCAAAATCTCTTTGAGTCCAATTAAAGCAGTAATCTAAATTTGAACTTACAGAAAAACCAAAGTGTATTTTGTCATCTTGTCGAAAGAAATATGTGGATACCTTTGCACATTGAAACACACAAAGCGCATCATCTTTATAAATCGGTGACTTCTTCTTTGCAACTAAATTATGAGAATATTTTTCATAGTAAAGATCATATGCCTCTGTTGTCTTGAATAAATCATAGATTCTATTTTCCAACATTTTGCTTACTACGCTAGGATACTCAGTTGGATTAATATTAACTTTTACGGTAGAAAGACTTTCTGCTAAAACATTATCAGAGTTTTTAAGAGACCAAAAATATATTGCGTTTCCTGATCTATAAAAGCAGATATCTTTATATTCTTTTCTTAGACTGGATAGTTGTTCATGATTAATGTAGTCGATAGAAAACACGTCCGTATCACTATCTGTTAAAGAACAAAAACAATAATTAAGATACAAACCACTCATTTGAAAACCTCCGTATTATATATTTTAGATACTCTCCGGTACAAGTGATAGTTTATTAATAGACTTGTGGACTCTCACTAAGGAGTCGCAGACAGCTAAAACATCTTCTGAATCCCAAGTGCACAAAGATTTCTCATCAATAACGCCTGCACCTTCGCCTATAATTTTTGCAATCTGTTCTTTATCCGCTACGTCTACTACAGCCTGATATGCAGCGTTGCTTTGTACCTTTTTGAGGTTTATGATAAGCCTGTCAAAAGAAGCCGAAGTCGACAAGTTCACTAATTGTCGCTGGTATCATCACTTTAATAAATTTCAAAAAGCATCCTAACACTTTTCAATAGGATTAAACCATACAACAATTACGCCAATTGATTTTTGAGGGTACTAAAACCGTATCAGGAATCAGCTACTGTTTACATGCTTTTTATCGTCCCAAATGATAATAGACCAAAGTTTGCTGACATACTCCAAAGAATTTTCAGTATGGTATTTTGCATTCATTTTTATATTTTTTGAGAAAATTTTATTCACCTCGTATTATAGTTTCCTCAATAATTTCATCGATTTTTGCACGAAGTTCAGAAATTTCTGATTTTATTTTATCTTGCTTCTTAATTTGAAGTTTAATTTCATTTACAATACATTGTTGTTCTTCAATTGGGATATCAATCATTGGGAATTCTTGAACAACGGTTGGAAAAATATTTGTGTTGTTTCCAAGGCCCTTTTTATATATCTCAACAAGATACTGAAAGTAACTTGTTCGAAAATAAAAATAAGCAAATTCCGGGTTATAGTCCTTTAGCCTAATCCGCATAGTGAAATCCGCGAAGATACCATTTATCTCATCACTATTGATCAGAGCGACTTTACCTATGGTACCCTCTCCAGATCTTGCTAAAATAATATCATTCTTTTGAACTGACTTTTCGCTTTTGGCATTAGAGTATTTTTTCGAAACGATACTTGCTCCTTCAGAATTGAAATACCAATCTTTTATAGTAGCCATTGAAATGTAGTAATAATCACCTTCATCAGAGTAATCTTCAGGAGATATACTAGCACCAAGGACAATTGGCTCAGATAAAAAATGTTTAATTTTTTTATCCGTAATAGCATTAAGTTGTTCCATAACAAAAGTGCCTGCATTACGATGAAACTTTGCACTAAATCTAAGGTCGGGATTGTTGGAAAAATCCGATTGCTTACAATCAAATTGCTTGATTTTTTTCAACTTTGAAAATTTAGTATAATCAAATACGAATCTTTGAGAAAATACATTATCAATAATTATCGATTCATTAAGCAGTTGCTTTTTTAATTCTCTAACTCTTTCTTCAATACTATCAATTTTAGATTTGATTAATTTTTGATTTTTGAATAGTAAATCTATCATTATTTTATCAAATTTAAGCAATTTAAGATCGTTTTCATTTAAAGTTGGATAACCCTTTCCTTGTCTTGAAATAGCAATTAAACTATCATAAAAGCTACTTCGAAAACAATAATATAGAATCTCAGGCATCATTTTTGCTCTTAAGTGAATAAAGGCAGAGGTAAAATAAATATCTTCATTTTCTTTTGTTATGCGAACATATTTCTTAAGGTTCGGGCGTATTTTAGATATTAGTATATCGTCTTCTTGTACTGATATTATATCTCCTTTTTCTATTTTTTTATAGTAGTTCTCTTGTAGCAAATTTCGTTCTTCAAAGTTTAATATTTGAGGAAAAACATCACCATTCTTGTCTACATCACTTATTTCACAATAGCGAAATTGTTGATTTAATTGACTAAGTGCTATTTTCGATTTGGGTACAATTTCAAATAATTCGCTAAATGAATATATCAAACCATTGAGTTTGGTTTGATATTTATGATAGTCATAGTCTTGACGTAACGTTTTTTCGGAACTAATAGTTGAAATATCTATTGTTTGAATGTTCATATTCATTACCTCAATCCCAATGCAATGCACGCATATAATCAAGTATTGTATCATTAACCCCATCATCAATTAAGATTCTGCCATTGGAATCTGTTCTAAATAATTCATTAGGCATTTGTTTTTCGCCACGTTTTGTACGTTTGTATCCCACGTTGTCAGCCTCAGCCATAAAGATAGAGTAATCAGATTTAGAAGCAACTTCTCCAAAAACCCACCAAGTATTAACAAACCCAAAACTATCCTTAGTATCTTTGTCATACTTACAGAGTTCTTCAAGTTCTGAATAATATTTTGAAATCAATTCAGAACTTGATAAACCGTCATCGCGAATTGTGATATACGATTTCAGCATTCTTCTAATAATATCTTTCTCTTCATCAGGTGTAAGAGCTTTTACCGACGGTAGTTTTGATTTTTGTTTTTTACCATCAAAGACAGCAATAAGATTTTCAACTCTAACTTTTAATTTTTGCCAATCACTGCTTGCTTCTTCCCATAGTGTATTCCATTCTTTAACTTCGGCCTTTGTCTTTTTCTGAGCAAACAAAATGCTGGTTTTAGTGGAAGTATATGGTTCAAAGGCAAGCTGAGGTAATGATACTACCGCTTTAATTTTGAAGTATTTATATAGGAACAAACGGATATACTTATTTTCTGTGGTATCAAACACACTTTCAGGAAGAACCGCAGCTAAACGGCCGTTTTCTCTAAGTAATTGATACCAGCGTTCGATGAAAAGGTTTTCTGAGTTCTTCTTTGCACCAAACATAAAATCTTTTTTAACAGTCTTTTTTGTATCATTGTCAAGCTCAACGCTAAAAGGAGGGTTTGTAAGAATTAAATCAAATTGTCCATTAACCTCTCTGTTTTGATATAAAGCATCTTCATCACTACCTTTCATAGCATTTGGCGCAGTTTCTTTTTCGTACTTTGAAAACGGAAGCAAACCGTCCTTAACAAAAATATTTGTAGAACCATCTCCGTGAAGAATCATATTAACTTTAGTTGCAGTTCCAAGATTAAAATTAATTTCTGAGCCATAAATGTATGTTTGAGCCCATTTGTTTTCACGATGATCCGGATAGAACCAATCAGAAAGCACCTTATCTTTTACAGCTCTGGCTGTTCCGAGTTCTGCATTATACCCATTAGCGTTTCTATTGCGATATTTCATATTCTCTGTAATAAATTTCATATATTCGATAAGAAAAGTTCCGCTTCCTGCAGAAGGATCTATCATATATGGGATTTCTTTGTCCTCTTTAATGCGTTTGATTGCTAATTTATCAGTTTGCAAAGCATAAAGCATAAAACGGACAATATTAATATGTGTAAAGAATTGTCCTTTGCTTTGCTTGAAACCATTGCGAATGATTCCTTCGAAGAAATCACCTAAAATATCCTTACCGCTAAGGCTGTTTTTTCCATCAACAAAGGAAAGCCCTTCTAACTTTTGTACTGCATATTTAAGCTTAGATAAAGAAAACTTCTTTGTGTCTATTACATAAGATTTTTTTAGTTCGTTTTCATCAAGTATGTACAATTTAGATTTAAGAGCACGGCGATAAAGTTCATTTATTCTTTCAAAGAGCTGTTCATTTGTTTCAAATTCTTCATCTCCGTCTTTGGCAAAGGTCATAGATTGGAAATCATATGTATCGCCATCTTCTTTCTCATCTTCATCTTGAATTTTTGCAAGAATTAGATTGGTTAAAGATGCAAACACTTCATTATCATCTGTGCCGCCTCCGCCCCATAAAACATTGTGTAAATCAGACTGCAGCTGATTCAACATTTCATTGGTAAAATCTGTTTCGAGGTCTTTTACTGATGATTTCACATAAGGTGTCTTTTGTGCTTTGCCATAACGAGCAGGAATAGTATTGGTATAGTCACGGGAAGTCACCCAATCCGCGAAAGAAGAATGTTTTTTATTATCTATGATAATACATTCATCTGTTATCGAGCCTGTTGCATCGTTAGTAGTATATAGGACTAAGTATTTAACATCATGCCCTTCAGTTCGCTCCATGCCTGCTAACTTAAAAAGTTGTTCTTCAATAACACTATCCTTATCTATGGTTGCATATTCCTCTTGGTTTTTAACTTCAATAAACAAGAATGCATCACCATTTGCATCTCTTACAATTACATCAATGCGACTTGTTATTGTGTGAGGACGACCGGCAGTATACTCATGTTCAATTTCAATTTTTTCGGGAGCATAACCGAGTTCGTTAACTAGTTTTGTTAATAAAAAAGCACGACAAAGTTCTTCAGGCTTAGCTTCTGTGCGTTTTTGACACTGAACGATTCTGTCATATTCAAGTTTTTCTGCAGCAAGATCAAGTTTAGGTACAACCTTAATCGGATGAGAATCAATGTATTGTTTAATTAATGTGTTATTCAAAGTTGAGAACCCTCCTGATTAGTTAGCTCAAGTTATTGACAATTCTCAGTTGTCATTCTTATATCTATTTCATGATTATGATGTCTATAAACTCTGGCATGAATAATAAAAAAGATATAATATTTTCTTATATACTGCTTTTGCTTTGTAATGTTCCGCCCAAGCGAAAATGTTATTACGGCTGACACCTACATAATCGCAAATTCTTTTTTTATCAACTTATTCAATGTCGAAATCTACTAAACATCATATTGTTTCGTCAAATGCAACTATTGAAAATATACTATTATAATATAGCATATTTCAATGCATAAATCAACAAATATTGGCGATTTATACCAAAAAAAGAACGGGAATATGACTAACATAATTAGTTAAAAACGGAGCTGTATTTCTTAAAAGCTACGTACTAAAATCTATAATTTATTTTTGTTCTGCAAATTACGGTATGTCGTTTTTAGGGTAGCCAAAGAATTATATGTTTTACCGATAGTGCAAAACTGCATAAAACTATTAACCCAACACTTGCTGTAAGGCAGGTGTTATTTTTTTGCAATTTTTAATATGGGTAAGTTTATTTTCTGCAATTTCTATATGGGATAAATTTTTTAGAACATGGGTTGAATTTCAGGCTCTCCCACTCAAAATAAGTAGAGGGATATATTTATTTGAATATCAAACGAAAACGGAAAATTCATTTTTTAAAAACACAAAAGTAAAAAATTTTCAAAAATACCCTGACAAAACGCCTATGTTTGTCCAAATAAGTGAGAGGGTATTTTGAAATTTTTGAAAAAACACCCCCTCAAAAATACTGATTTTGTCCATACAAGTGAAGGGGATAAAGAAATATATTTTTAATTTTCTTTATCAAATTCGAGAAAATTCATTAACAAATTATTTTCTAAGGAAGTGAATCTAAACAATGAAAAACGCTTATTTTCAATGTGTCAGTACTCGAAAGAGAGAAAGAAAAAAGTAAACCAAGGAAACCTATGACAAATCTTAGCGAGCAGACTGTTTGTATCCACAAGCGGATAAAACAGTAAAAGCTCGTTAGTGGATACCCCTAAAACCCCGGAAAAAATAAGAAAAGGAAGGTAACATATGAAATCCAAATTTATCAAACTGCCAAAGGCTCTCTTTGATGATGCATATATAGACTTGTCGTGCGGTGCAAAGCTGCTCTACTCGCTGTTGCTTGACCGCAGAATGCTTTCGGAGCAGAACAGTATGACTGACTCAAACGGCAGAGCCATTGTGTACTTCACAAACAATGAAGTCTGTCAAAAGCTGAAATGCAGTCATGACAAGGCTACGAAGCTTTTTCGTGAGCTTGAACGTTTCAAGCTTATACATAGGCTAAGGCAGGGCAAAGGCAAGCCTGACATTATTTATGTTGATAACTTTATTGACAGCGAAGAAGCCTCATTCAAGAGTGCGGAAAATACGCTTTGCAGAGTGCAAAAATTAAGTGTACCTGACTGCGGAAAATCAGCAGGAAATAAAACTGAAATTAATAATACCGATAGGAGTAATACCAATCTATCAATCGACTATGACGAGGTTGAGAATGAAATAAAATTCCAAATTGAATATGATGTACTGGCGGAGCGTGATTACGGCAGTGTGCTCGACGAAATTGTCAGACTTATGACAGACACTTACTGTTACGCAAGTGATACTGTTCGGATTAACAAACGGCAAATCCCCATACAGTCTGTTCGCAAACGACTGTCAATGGTAACAGCCGAGCATATCGAATATGTAATAAGCTCGCTTGAAAAGAATAAAAGCAAAATCAAAAATATGAGAGCCTATCTGCTTACGACTCTCTACAACTCAATTGACACTATGGAAACCGACTGCTTGTACGGTAATTAGGGAGGAAATCAAAATGGATGAAAAAATAAAATTTTTAGGCACAAAAGAGATTGCCGAGGCACTCGGATGCAGTTTGCCGACTGCCCGAAACATTATGATGAGGGCTGATTTTCCGTTGGTGAGAGTCGGCAAAAACTTCAAGGTCAGTGAGCAGGCTTTTATAGAATGGAGCAGCAAGCGCAGAGTATAAAATAAGGCGAAAATCTGTTGACGGCTTATCGCTTTTGGAGTATTATAAATACAGTCGGATAACGATAAGCTGTCTTTAGGTTTTGAAAGGACGGATTACAATAAACGCTAAAGACACAAAGAAAAAACAAACCTACGGCAACGGCTCAATATATTTTGTAGAAAGCCGTCAGCGCTTTGCAGGTCAGGTTTATTTGACAATCGACGGTGAAAAGGAACGCCGCACCGTTTACGGAAAAACGAAGAAAATCGTCAAGGACAAAATGCGTGAGCTGCAAATTCAGGCTCTCTCAGGCAACCTCGAAAAGCGCAACCGTAACAAGGTTGAGATAAAAACAATTCATCAGCTTGCCGAAAAGATGATAGAGGAACAGCTTGCCCTGAATGAAATCAGGCAGTCAACCTATGACCGCAAAATGGAAACTCTGAAAATGCTTTCCGATATTTCTGATAAGCAGCTTACGGAAGTCACCGAGGACGATATAGTCGGTTTTTTCAAGGTAAAGCTTGATTATTCCCAGTCGAGCATAAATAAGATGTATCAGCTTTTGGGAGCAGTATTTGTAAAAGCAATTAGCAAAAAACTCATTGAGAGCAATCCTTTGAGCGACATCAAGTGCCCAAAATCGAGAAAAAAGCAAATTCCTGTCAGAGCCTTGACGGTTGACGAGCAGATAAGGCTTTTGAATGTGCTGAAAACCGAGGACATACACTACGGCGACATAATGCTTTTGTCAATGTTTACGGGAATGCGAATCGGCGAGTGTTGTGCCCTCACGGCAGAGGATATCAATCTAACCGACAAAACAATAAATGTCAGTAAAACCGTATCGAGAGGCGAATTTGGAAACACCGTAATCAACGATACCAAAACCGCCGCAGGTATGAGAACGCTTTTTATCAGCGATGATGTTGCAGACTTTTTGAAAGAATGTTTAGGCGGCAGAAAAAGAGGTCTGCTGTTTACTTCGAGTAACGGCAGGCTTGTCACATCAAACCAAGTCAACTACGTTTACTCAAATGTGATTAAGAATTACGACATTCTTGACAGCTCGGTGTATGGCAGGGTAGATTTACATTCACTCAGGCATACATACGCAACGAGGTGTATTGAAAGCGGAATGCCTGCAAAGGTACTCCAAAAGCTTTTAGGACACACGGACATAAACATCACGCTGAATGTTTACTGCTCTGTCTTTGAAAAGTTCAAAAACGAGCACCTTGCGATTGCTGACGAATATATGAAATCAAACAACCTGCAAATCGCCTGAAAATGAAAAAATCGCCGTCAAAACCGCAGTCAATTGCGATTAAGTCAGCATTTAAGCCACTTATAAAGGTCACCTCGACCAAAGAAAAAACCGCATTAGAAAGCCATTTTTGAGCTTTTTAGTGCGGTTGTTTTTTGCCTTTTATCTGCTGGCTCAATGTCAATAGTTGGGGTAACCCGAAAAAACAGAATATATGAGAATTACAAGCGGCAGCGAATTAAGCTGTCGCTTGTTTTCAACAAAAAATCATCACAAATGAGAAAAATTACCTACATATTGTTGACTAATTATAATTAAAGATATAAAATTTAGTTACAGATGCAAGTATCATCAAAACATACTTTTTAGGAGGCATAATAATGAAAGCAAAAAGAATAATGCCGTTATTGCTTTCTGCAATAATGACGATAGGCACGGCAACGGCAGTTCCGTTTACGGCAAGTGCTGTTGAAACGAATGCCCCTGTTGTTTCGGCACAGTCAGCAAAGACAAGTCTTGCAACCCCGAAAATCTCAAAGGCTGAAAGTATAAACGGCGGTGTAAAAATAAGCTGGGGCAAGGTAAAAGGTGCGGTAAAATACAGAGTTTACTACAAAGGCAGTAAGGGCTGGACAAGGCTTGCAGATACAACCTCAACTGCATACACAGATAAAGCCGTTTCATCGGGCAAGAATTATACATATACCGTAAGATGCATTAGTGCAGATGCAAAGAGATTCACAAGCGGTTATAACGGCAAAGGCAAGTCAATTAAATATGTAGCCGCTCCCGAAATTTCAAAGGCTGAAAGTGTAAACGGCGGTGTAAAGATAAGCTGGAATAAGCCAAACGGTGCCGAAAAGTATAGAATTTACTACAAGGGTAGTAAGGGTTGGACAAGGCTTGCAGATACAACCTCAACTGCATACACAGACAAAGCCGTTTCATCGGGCAAGAATTATACATATACCGTAAGATGCATTAGTGCAGATGCAAAGAGATTCACAAGCGGATACGATTCAAAGGGCAAATCCGTAAAATATATTTCAGCTCCGAAGATTACCAAAGCCGAGAGCGTAAACGGCGGTGTAAAAATCAGTTGGAACAAATCAAACGGTGCTGAAAAGTACAGAGTTTACTACAAAGGCAGTAAGGGTTGGACAAGGCTTGCAGATACAACCTCAACTGCATACACAGATAAAGCCGTTTCATCGGGCAAAAATTATACATATACCGTAAGATGCATTAGTAAAGATGCAAAGAGCTTCACAAGCGGTTATAACGGCAAAGGCAAGTCAATTAAATATGTAGCCGCTCCTAAAATTTCAAAAACTGAGGTAACCTATAACAGCGTAAAAATCAGCTGGGGCAAGGTGAACGGTGCTGAAAAATACCGTGTGTATGTAAAGAACGGTAAAAGCTGGAAAAAGCTTGCAGACACAACCTCAACCACATTCAATGATAAGAATGTAAGTGCCAAAAAAACATATACCTACACAGTAAGATGTATCAATTCATCAGCTAACAAGTTCACAAGCGGATATGATTCAAAGGGTGTCACCGTAACAACCCCTGCAAAGCCAACGCAAGACATTAAGATTGGTGACAATTACGAAAATCTGGGAGTGGTAACCGGAATTAGGTACTATAAAAATCATGACGAGGTAAAAATCCATCACTACAGTGAGTGGGTTTCAACTACCCGAGAAGAGCCGGTATTTAGTTCTGGCTACATAGATGTATGTAATAATTGTGGGCAAGAATTAGCAGATTCTCACCAATTAGAAGAGCATATGCTTTGGGAAGTAAGAGAAAATGATGGCTGGGGTTCTTATCACGCAGTAAAAGTTACAAAACAGGTTGGTACTAAAATAGTAGAAGGTGGTCATTGGACAGAAGAGTGGGAAGAAACGATTTCACATGCTTATTATGAAAAAGTATCAGCTGACGATGACTGGGATCTAAAACAAATTGATTGGAAAGGTAAATCAATGAGCGGTACAGATAATATACATAGATAAATATTACATCTGAGGATGTACACATCACTCATTGTGACAAACATGTTGACGAAGGTGTACCGAGCGGTTACTACAGCCAAAGCGTATTCATCAAAGTCGGTGAACGCGTACAGCGTGAAGGTTGATATGTCGATTAAAAACCCATAACAAACATGGCTGACAAAAGCCGTGACATAAATTCAAAAAGACCTCGTGAAAATATCCACGGGGTCTTTTCATTATGCGAAAGGAGAATAACCAAATGCTTGACTTTTTCACAGACCTCTATTACTACAAAAAAGCCTATCTCATAGGCGAAGACTGCCTCGGTCATGCAGTACAACCCTAAATATTTATGCTCACGCTTTTAAAGAGGCGGAGGCAAAGGCTCTGGGAGCAGTTGCAGATGTACTTGACAGCAATAGCTTTAACAAGACTAAACAGGCTTAAATATACTCAATAGCGCACAAATAGCGCACAAAATCGAAATATAAGAAAAAACAAACCTCGAAAAAGCGCATAAACAAGCGATTTTTCGAGGTTTTCTGTTGGTGCAGGTAACAGGACTTGAACCTGCATGAAATTGCTTTCACATGGACCTGAACCATGCGCGTCTGCCAATTCCGCCATACCTGCTTATTAAATTGAAAATTGAAAATGGAAAGTTGAAAATGATTGTGTCAACCTTTGCATAATCAATTTAAATTCCCTTGATTTTTACACGGTGTGGAAACCGAGGCGGAGCTTACTTTCAGATAAATCCTACTCTTCAGCTGATTTCGCAACAGCACTCAAAATGTGCTATATTATTATAGCAGACCGACAGGTAAGTGTCAAGTGACATTTACTTTATCGGTCTGTTTTACGCTGATTATTTATCGGAATCGGGTTTGCGGATTTTGAAACCGTCATATTTTCCGATGTCGCAGAGGGTAATTTCGTGGCAGCCCATTCTTGTTGACAGCGGTGCAAGCTCCATATAGTCGCCGTAGAGGAAAGTAAGGTACTTGTCATATTCCTTTGGCACGGGGAACTTGTAACCCTCAAAATCGGCATAAACAACATCGTCAAGATATTCCTTTGGAAAAGCACCGTTATAAATATTTCTGCCCATTCCGTCATAGAGATATTTTGCATTCTTTTTGTTTTTAAAGAATTTTAAAGTACGGACTTCAAGCCACATACTGAATCTGAGCGGAAATATTTTCTTGCAGAAATTTGTTACAATGCTCTGGATTCTACTGCCGTTTTCAGCCTTGCGATTGTTCCATTTATTGAACACCAGCGCTCTTGTGAACAGAGTCACAGCCATATGAATTTTCCGTCCGATTGCTGAATTGGCTGTGTTATCATGACAGAAAATATCAAACGCAATTCCGTTGTGCATTGCGTGATGGTCTTTTGCAAAGTCGGTTGCAAAGAAAGTGTCGTCAAGTCTGACCTTGGCAAATTCATAGAAACAAGCCTTGTCCGTATGGTACGATTGAAAAGTCATATTGCTCGGAAGTTCCTTTGGCGCAATCTCGCAAAAGCGGTCAAAATCTTCACGCAACATCATAATATCGGCATCATCATCCCACGGAATGAATCCTTTGTGACGGATTGCACCGAGAAGTGTTCCGCCGCCGAGAAAATATTTTATGTTGTGCTTTCGGCAAATTCTGTCGGTTTCAAGCAGAAATGCAAGCTGAATTTCGTGGATTGAATCAAGTCTGCGCTCATGTGAGTGGGGGATACGGAGAACTTTTTCGGACTTCATCTTGTCCATTATGCAGATTTTCAGCATGGTTTCAAGGTCAATGTCGGGAGTGCATCCGTTTACGGAAATTTTGTTTGAATTTATTGCACAGCCGTCAAGCTCCGTAAAATCGCCCGACTCAATTGTACAGCGACTGCCGTAAATATCGTTGAGAACAGCCGCAATCATAATCAGCGATGCGTTGCAGTTTTTGCCGCCGACATTATAAACTGCGTTTTCTTCAAGATTTGTCATTGCGAAAACAATCGCCTTTAAAACATCGTTGATATAAACAAAGGTGCAGCGATCCCTTGTTGCCGGAACAACTGTGTCACGGCGGTTGGCTATATCGTCAAAAACAGGATCAAGCACGCTTGTAAAGTTGCTTGACGCTCCCAAAATTATGCCCGTTCTGAGCGTTGTAACGGTTGATTCGCTGTTTTTCAAAACCGAGTGCAAGGTGGTTTCTCTCGTTCTCATAAGCTGACCTGCAAGCGATGAGGGAGAGGTTGCGTCAAGTTCTGCGTACTCGTTTTCAGAATAAACTCTGTGCGGTTTGGCTTTGCCGTAAATTCTGCTGTCGTTCACAACGACAACCCTTGCGCTTGTGGCTTTTGCAATTTTGGCACAGGCATTTATCTCTGCAATGCCGTCAATCATAATCTGTGGGTTGTTGTCTGTATGTTCACCGCAGATTCCTGTTGTAATTACATAGTCGGCACTTGAAATTTCTGATGCAGAATTATAATCAACAAAATCAAAATCATCTCTTAACAAGAGTTCGCTGTGGTATGATGCCATTGCGTTGCGTGATTTGCCGAGAAGGATAACTTTTATTCCGAGCCTTTTAGCCTCGTTATTGTAGAGAAAGGCATAGCAAAGACACCTTGCAAGTTCACCGCCCGAGATGACAATTGTTTTGTTCCTGAGCTTTGCAAGAGTTTCTTTTTCAACTCCGGGCAATGCCGCCCTGTCGGCCTCAAATTCGTTTAAAAAATCTTTAATACGCATTACTTTATCCTTCGCAATTTCGCACGCAGTTCTGTTGCTCTTATACTGCGTTTTATTCCGTCTTTAAGCGTGGTTGTCGGACTAAAGCCGAGTGATTTTATTTTATCGTTGCACAAAACATACGGTGTGGGGGATGACGGAGAAAATTCGGGTTCTTCTTCGTCTTTTCTGTGAACGAACACTACGGAGAGATTCTTTTCGGGATTTGCCGATTTTACAAGCTGTGAAAATTCCCGCATTGTCACATTTGCGTTACCGTTTGAAATGTTGTATGCCTCACCGCTTTTTCCGTTAAGCAAAATATCAATCAATGCCGAAACCGTGTCCGTCACATAGCAAAAGCTGAACTTTTCGCCACCGTTATCTGTAAGCATAATGCTCTGATTTTTTGCCGCACTGACAATCAGCTTTGCCCATTTTCTTTCATCGCTCATTCTGACACCTCCGAGTGTGGGGCAGGGACGGGCGATTTCTACATTCATACCGAACTTTTCAGCATAGCAAACAGCAAGTGTTTCGGCTGAACGCATACTTTGTGCGTATGCACTGTCGGCATCGGTCGGATCGAGATAGCCTAGGTCGTTTTCGCAAATGTTATTTTTACCGCTGAAAACCTCCCCGTAAACCATATATGAAGATACGAGCAGAACCGATTCGGCATTTGACTCTTTTGCATATTCAAGCACATTTGCAAAGCCCGAAATGATTGTATCCGCAATCTCGGGATTACTGCAATCTTCCTCTGCAACCTCACACGGACAGTTGCAGTATATTACAAAGTCGGTTCTTTCAATCTCCGGAAAGTTCTTTGACTTTCCGATTTCAACAACAAAATCTTTGCGGAGAGTAAGGCTGCCGAAGTGCTTTTCGGCATCTTCACGGCTTTTTGCAAGGGTGATTACCCTTGTGTTGTTTTCAAAAAAATCATTGCCCTCAAGCAATGTGCATATAATGTAATATGCAATAAGTCCGTGACAGTCCGACACGAAAACAGTCTTGTTTTTTAACTGTTGAAAATTCATCCTGGTGTCTGCAATTTTTTTAATGTCCTCAAAAATTTCGGAGGGCAGATTGCCTTTTACGGTACAGTCCATATGGGTTTACCTCTCAGATAAATCAGAAAAGCTCCGCAATTGTGGAGCTTTTGCTTTATTCCGAAACGGAATTATTTTTTCTTTTTTGATTCCTCATACACTCTGAGGGTTTCATCTGTCGGGCCGTCAAACATAACAGTTCCTTTTTTCAGGAAGATTGAACGCGCGCAGATTTCTTTAACCGAAGCGGCATTGTGACTTACATAAAGTACGGTTACACCGCTTTCGATAATCTCTTTAATTTTACTTTTACACTTCTTTTTGAAGGTTGCGTCACCGACCGAGAGCGCCTCATCAACAACAAGAATATCGGGTTCAATGTTGACATTGATAGCAAAACCAAGACGCATTTTCATACCGCTTGAGTATGTTCTTACAGGCTGGTCAATGTAATCTCCAAGCTCTGCAAAGTCGATGATTTTCTCCTCAATCTGCTTAATGTAGCTGTCCTCAAGACCGAGAACATAACCCTTCAGATAAATGTTTTCTCTGCCTGTCATTTCCATGGAAAAGCCTGCAGTGAGCTCAAGCAATGCGGCAACCTTGCCGTCAACGGTGATTTCGCCTTCGTCGGGAAATGCAACGCCCGTAATCATCTTGAGCAGAGTTGACTTGCCTGCACCGTTATCGCCGACAATACCAACCGATTCGCCACGATTGATTACCATTGAAACATTGTTAAGTGCCTTGTTCGTTTTTGCATTTCTCGGCTTAAAGAAAAGAGCCTTGAATCTTGCCTTGTCATCTTTGTAGAGTGTGTAGGTTTTGCTGACATTTTTAAAGGTAATAATCGGATCGGATACTTTTGTTTCAGCCATAATATTACCTCCTTAAAGTACATCAGGAAGTTTTTTCCTGAGTCTGTTGTAGTTGAAAATACCAAGGGCGAAAATTACAACAAATTCAATTGCAAACACAAGACATTCCGTTTTGTTTGCATAGAACGGTCTGTTGTAGAGGAAACAGTTGCGGTAGCCGTTTACGAAAAAGTTAATCGGATTGATAAGCATAAGCTTGTTGAGGAACGGCGAATCAAAGCCGTAGGAGTTGTACATAATACCCGATAACCAGAAAATACCTGACATAACGGAAACAATAAGGCTTTCAAAGTCCTTACTGAACGCAGACATCGGGGCTGTTGACCATGTGAGCGCAAGGAAGAAGATAAACATCAACGGACAGTACAGGAAAAATTGCAGATTGTACCAGCTCGGTCCGATTGTGAAAAGTACATATGCGTACATAAATGCCATAAGAATCAGGTGAACAAAAAGCCTTGAAACCTCAGTATAAGTAAGGATTGTTGAAACGGGGAACTTAACCTTTGTAATAAATTGACGGTTGATTCTCAGTTCCTTTGCACCCTGCGTTATGCTGTCCTGAATAAAGAACCACGGAATGATACCGATGAACATAAAAGTAAAGAAGTCAACGGAAAAAGGCTGTGCTCCGCCGATGTCAAGGTTAAGTGTTTTAAGCTGTTTGATACCGCAGGAAAAAGCGAACCAGTAAACAAAAATTGTAAACGCAGGCTTAACAACAGCCCAAAGAGGACCGATTACGGCGCCTTTGTAAGTTTTAATAAGTTCGTTTTTGGCAAGGAGCAAAATCTGCTTTCCGAAGCCACGATGTTCTTTTAAAATTGTAAACAATTACTATACCATCCTATCTCTTTTGTGATGCACAGGCGCCCGCCTGCAAGTGAATAAAATCGAAAAATGTATTATGCACTCTTTAACAGTATATATTATATTACTTTTTCCTAATTTGTCAATCAAAACAGGGCAATTGAAATCTATTTGTAAGATTGTCCGAAGTCCCGTTAATTCTGTGTATTTTAGGCGTTCGGGAGGCGGATATGACAACCTGTCACGGAAACTGTTTGAAATAAGGAATAATATTCCGATAAGAATAAAAGGGCAGTACATAAATGTTTTGTGTTTTTTAAAAGGCGATACGGCGGTTTAATAAAAATCGTAACGAAACAAAAGCCCGAGCAGAGCCTAAAATGCTTTGCCCGGGCTGAATTTGTTTTTTATCAGTCTGCCTGGATTTTTACAAACTGTTCCTGCATATATGAATAAACCTCATCGGAAACATTTGAAAATACATAGCACTTGTCAAGATATTCATCACTTGGGAAGATAAATTCGTTTTTCTTTGCATCTTCATCAATGTAATCGTCATACGCAACCTGATTAGGTGTTGCATAGTTGAGATATTCAAAGTTTGCGGCGGCAATTTCCGGATCCTGCATAAAGTTGATGAACTTCTCTGCATTTTCCTTGTTTTTACTGCATTTCGGAATACACATTGCGTCATAGAAAAGGTTTGAGCCGTCCTTTGGCATTGCGTAGTCAAGATCCTCGTTGTTATCAATCATTGTCATAATGTCGCCTGCGTAGTACGGAGCAATTGCCGACTGGCTGTTTTCCATTTCGGTAAATACCTGATCCATTACATATTTTTTAAGAAGAGGCTTCTGCTCTTTAAGCTTAGCGGCGGCTTTGTCAACATCTTTCTTTGTACAGTTGGCAGGGTCAATGCCCTCAAGCTGCATTGCAATCGCCATTGCGTCACGGCTGTTGTTGAACATAAGAATCTGACCCGAAAGGTCTTTGTTCCAAAGTGCGTCCCATGAATCGGGCTTTGTCTTAACCTTTGTTTTGTCATAAACCATACCTGTTACGCCCCAGCTGTAGCATACGGTATATTTACCTTCGGGATCGCAGGCAAGCTTTTTGAAACGATCCATAAGATTGTCGTAGTTAGGAATATTGTCAAAGTTAAGCTCCAACAGCATATCCTCATCAATCATTCTGCTGATCATATATTCGGACGGAATGACAACATCATAGCTTACATTACTGTTTTTCAGCATATTGTAAAGTTCTTCGTTGGTTTCATAGGTTGTGTAGTTTACCTTGATGTTGGTGCGTTTTTCAAACTCCTCGATAATGTCGAGTGAGTCGTCTTCGCCGTTTGAAATGTACTCGCCCCAGTTGTAAACATTAACTTCTCCTGCGTCAGCTGAGTCAGCCGAAGCACCTCCGCCGCAGCCTGAAAGGCAAGCCGCACATGTTGCCGTCATTGCAGATGCAAGGACAATGCTGATGATTCTTTTCATTTCTCAATCTCCCTTAAATAAAATTTTAAAAATCAAGTTCTCTTTTTCTGCATCTTTTCTTCGTGTCTGTCACGCAGGTTGATTACAACCATGACAATGAGTACAGCAAGGAAAAGCAGCGCCGAAAGAGCGTTGATTTTCGGTGAAATTCTCCTGTGAGTCATCGAGTAAATTTCAATAGAGAGGTTCTGGAATTTTGCACCTCTTGTGAAATAGGTGATGATGAAATCGTCAAGAGAATATGTAAAGCTCATGAGCAGGCCCGAAACAATGCCCGGCATAAGCTCATGAATAATTACCTTGTAAAATGCCTGCCATTGGTTACAGCCAAGGTCAAGGGCGGCGTCATAAATGCTCTGATCCATTCGTTTGATTCTCGGCATAACATTAAGCACAACAAACGGAACACAAAAGCATATGTGCGAAATCAAAACGGTGAAAAATCCCATTTCAAAGTTAAAGATAACCCCGAGAGTCGTAAACAAAAGCATAAGCGAAACACCCATTACAATGTCAGGGCTGATAATCGGAATGTTTGACGCATTCTGAATAAGCATTCTCTTTTTGCCTTTAAAATTACTGATGCCGATTGCGGCGGCAGTTCCGAGGATTGTTGCAAAAACAGATGCAAGAACGGCAATAATAACAGTGTTCCACAATGCGTTCATAATATTGTCGTCACGAAAAAGCTGTACATACCATTTGAATGTAAATCCTTTCCAGACGGTAGTTTTGCCGTTGTTGAAGGAATAGAAGATAAGTACGGCAATGGGTGAATAAAGGAAAATAAGCAGGATTGCAATGTAAATTTTTGAAAGAATACCTGTTTTCTTTTTCATTATGCAATCGCCTCCTCATCACCGAACAAGTTCATGATTATCAGGAACACGAAAATAAAAATCATTAGTATCAATGAAATTGCCGAACCCGTGTTTTGGTCTGTCCAGAATATTTTTTCAATGACATCACCGATCATAATGTCGTCCGGACCGCCGAGATACTGTGCAACCAGGAAGGTGCTTGCACTCGGAACAAATACCATTGTCACACCCGAAATAATTCCGGGAACGCTGAGCGGTGCGACAACCTTTCTGAATACGGTAAAGTTGTTTGAACCGAGATCATGTGCCGCCTCAATAAGACCGTTGTCGATTTTGCTCATAACGGTGTAAATCGGCAGAACCATAAACGGAAGATATTCATACACCATTCCGAGAATTACCGCACCCGTGTTGCCAATGTAGGTTGAATGAATACCCAAAAGCGAGAGCATCATATCAATCGGACCGTTGTCCTGCAAAAGCGTTACCCATGCGTAGATTCTTAGCAGAAAGTTCATCCACATAGGAATCATAAGCAGCATAATGAGCGTGTTCTGGGTTGATTCTTTCATTCTCGTGAGAAGGTATGCAAGCGGATATGCAAGTACAAGACAGATTGCCGTTGAAATAAGCGCAATCCAAAGTGATTTTACAAAAATATTTGTGTAGTAAAACGCATTTGTGAATGCCTGAAGAGAAAAATTACCGTTTTTGTCGGTAAAGGCGGTAAAGCCGATCATAATAATCGGAATCATTGTGAAAACAACCATCCAGATTATGTAGGGAATAGAGGGCTTGCGTGATTTCATTTATCAACCCTCCTTTTCCGAAAACTCTGAGATTACCTCAAACCGAGCCTTTGAAAAGTCAAATGAAAGCGGAACATAGGTTGCAACCTGCTCGTCTGTATCGCTGAGCATGAGCCACTTTCTTTCATCCGATTCAAGAATGATTTCGTTTTGTTCACCCTTGTAAACTACCGATTCGATGTACAAATCCTTCAAATCGCCAACACCGTCGCCTGCAAGTGAAAGAGCGTCGGGCGGCAGAGTGATTTTGAGTTTTGTGCCTTCTTCATAGTATTTATCGGGAACGGTAACGGTTTCGCCCTCAAGCTCAAATTCAAAGGAATTGTCGTTCTGATTTGCGTATGTAACGGTTGCCTCAATAACATTATCATAAAACGGAAGAAGCTTGTTCATAATCTGAATGTTGAACGGGATAACCCTCATACCGATTTTGCTTCCGATTTCAGCCGATTTGGTGGAGTGGATAAGAATTTCACACTTTCCGCATCTTACGCTCATCTCATAGTGAACACCCTTGAAGGTTGTGTTCTCAACAATTCCGACAAGCTGACCGTCCTCGGGAGCGGTAACTTCAATATCCTCGGGACGGATGACAACATCGACAGGAGTGTTTTTGCCGAATTCCTTGTCAACACATTCAAGCTCTTTGCCGAGAATCTGGATTCTGCAGTCGTCAAGCATAATTCCGTTGAGAATATTTGCCTCACCGATAAAGTCGGCAACAAATGCGTTCACAGGCTCGTTGTATATATCCTCAGGAGAGCCGATTTGTTCAATAACACCGTTGTTCATAACAACAACACGGTCGCTCATTGTCAGAGCCTCTTCCTGATCGTGAGTTACATATATAAATGTTTTCTGAGTTTTCTGCTGAATTTCCTTAAGCTCAAGCTGCATACTCTTGCGAAGCTTGAGGTCAAGCGCACCGAGAGGCTCGTCAAGCAGAATGATTTCGGGATCGCACACAAGCGCTCTTGCAATTGCAACACGCTGCTGCTGACCGCCCGAAAGCTTTGTAATTGAACGCTTTTCATAGCCCTTAAGGTCAACGGTTGCAAGCATATCGGTTACACGCTTTTTTATTTCATTTTTCGGCATTTTTTTGAGCTTAAGTCCGAAAGCCACATTATCAAAAACATTGAGGTGAGGAAACAAAGAATATTTCTGGAACACCGTGTTTACATTTCTTTTGTTAGGCGGAGTACCGTTAATTCTTTTGCCGTCAAAAATGACATCACCGCTGTCGGGCTCAACAAAACCGCCGATAATACGCAGCGTTGTGGTTTTGCCGCAGCCTGACGGACCGAGAATCGTAACAAATTCCTTTTCATTTATATCAAGGTTGATGTGGTTAAGAATTACCTCACCGTCAAATTTGATGAAAATATCCTTGAGTGAAACTATTGTTTTCTTTGATGTCTGTTCCATTTATGCACCCCTGTTCCGATGATATAGTAGAAGTCTGTAAGTAAATGAAATAAAGGCGGAATGTGTCAACTTGCATAAAGTGCAGGCGAACACAGCCCGCCTTGCCGTTTCTGCAAAGACATAACCATGATGCTCGGTGTTTTGTGCAGAAAAATAAGACGGCTGTGTTGCTCCGTCCTTTCTTTCACATAAATCCTTATTATTGCTTAAAAAGCAATAGTCGCAATACAATTTGAATTATATTCTAAATGCATAAAAATGTCAATCAATATTGCGTAAAAACAAAATGTATTTTTTTGAAAAATAAAATTCTTTTAGAGAAACATACCGAGAATCAAAGCTATGAGAATTGAATATAATGTTATTTAATGCAAATTTATTGTCACCGATTGTTCCTTTGCAGTATCAGCAGTAAAATCTGCACAAAAAAGTCTGCTTTAATTTGTAACATAGGGTATGTACTTTTTTGGACAAATTTGTTATAATTGAAATGAAAATTTTATGAAAGGATGTTTTCACAATGAAGAAAGCAAAAAAAATTGCAAGTCTTGTTGTTGCGTCTGCACTCTTGACATCTTCTTTTGCGGCAATTACCTCCGTAAATGCTGCCGAGATTGATTCCGCACAGGTTGCGTCTGCCGACAATACCCTTCGTGATAAGGTCGGCGATGGTGTTATGCTTCATGCATTCAACTGGTCTTACAATACAATCAAGGAAAATCTTCCCGCAATTGCAGCGGCAGGATACACAACAGTTCAGACCTCTCCCGTTCAGCAGCCGAAGGACTATTCAACCTCGGGTGATGTAGTCGGTCAGTGGTGGAAGCTCTATCAGCCAATCAGCTTCCACATTGCAGAGAAGTCTTGGCTCGGCACAAAGGACGATCTTAAATCGCTTTGTGATGAGGCTGACAAGTACGGCATCAAAATCATCTGCGATATCGTTTCAAACCATGTTGCAAACGCTGATGACGACAAGCCAAACGCTGTCAGCAGTCAGGTTAAACAGTATGAGCCTGATTTCTATAAGAAAAGAAAAACTCTTACCCGTTATTCATACAAAGGCGATGCAAGCGACAGTTCGGTTCAGGCTGTTGTTCAGGGTCACGTTTCAAGGTGTCCTGACCTTGTAACAAATGATACTGTTATCCAGAACTATATTATCAACCTTCTCAAGGAATGTATCGACTGCGGTGTTGACGGCTTCCGTTTTGATGCAGCAAAACACATTGAAACAGAGGATGACGGTGAATATGCGTCAGACTACTGGAAGAATGTAACAACCTCGGCTTCTTCTTACTACACACAGAAAACAGGCAACGACCTCTATATCTACGGTGAAATCCTCAATAACTGCGGTGCAGGCAGAAGCTACAACTCATACACAAAGTATATCAATGTTACCGACAACAGAACAGGTGACGCTGTGCTTTACAATGTTGCAAAGGGTAAGGCAAGTTCAGCCGCAAATGCAACATACCAGTCGGGCGTGGCAGCATCAAATGCGGTTATTTGGGCAGAAAGCCATGACACATATGAGGGCAACTCAGGTTCATGGGGCTACTCAAATACTTCAAGTGTTTCGGATGAAAATGTCGTAAAGGCATGGGCAATCGTTGCTTCAAGAAAAGATTCAACAGCACTTTTCTTTGCTCGTCCGGGAACAGCTCTTATGGGCAATGTTTCAACAGATTCAACCTACAAGAGTACAGCTGTTTCTGAAATCAACAAGTTCCACAACCTTTTTGTAGGTCAGTCGGAAAAGCTCGGTTCTTCAGGCGACATTGCTTATGTTGCAAGAGGCACAAGCGGTATTGTTCTTTCAAATTGTAAAGGCACAAACGCAAGCGTAAGCATTTCAGGCACAGGTCTTGCAGACGGCAAGTACACAGATACAGTTTCAGGTGCAGAGTTTAAGGTTGTAAACGGTGTCCTCACAGGCTCAATCGGCAAGACAGGCGTTGCTGTTGTTTACAACGGTACAACAACTCCAAAGGTAACAAACTCTGTTGAAAGCGGTACATTCAAGGGCGACACAATGACACTTACACTCGGTCTTGAAAACGCAGCATCAGGCACATACTGCCTTGATGATTCAACTCCTGTTAAGTTTACTGACACAACATCAATCCGCATCGGTTCAGACTACAAGCCGGGTGAAACAATCAACCTCACAGTTACGGCAACCGACGGTGTAAAAACTACTTCAACGGTTTATAAGTACACAAAGAGTACTGCTGAGGAATCGGGCGTTTATGTATTCTTCAACCCTGCTACAAAGAAGAACTGGTCAGCTCCTTATCAGGTTTACATCTATGATGAAAACACAGACAAGGGTATGGTTTACAAGAATGCAAACTGGCCGGGCGAAGCAATGACTCTTGATCCTGCTACAGGCTACTATTACTACGAAGTTCCGAAGTCATCATGTATTTCAGCTGATGAAGATGATCAGAATCAGGCTGTGTCAAACTTTGACCTTTCGTCTTCAGCCAACACAAGAGTAATTATTTCCGAAAAAGGCGGCGAGCAGTATCCCGGCAGAACAGATGCTGCTATCAGCCTTAACGGTTCTTCAAAGGCATACTCACTTTCAAAGGCAGGTACTTGGGAGGATACAACACTTACCCCGACAAAGGTTGAGATTGAGGCTACAGATGTTACAAAGGGTACGGCAACAGAGCCGACAACAGAGGCTCAGACAACCGCTCCTGTTCCTGCAACCGATCCGACACAGCCGAACACAAAGCCCTCACAGCCGTCAGGCGGTGCTGTTTACGGTGATGTAAACAATGACGGAATTATCTCTGTAGTTGACGCTACACTTGTACAGAAGTTTATCGTTCATAATGAGTCGCTCACAACAGAACAGCAGATTATTGCTGATGTAAACGGCGACAATGTTGTTTCGGTTATTGATGCTACTGCAATTCAGAAGTATATTGTGCATTCTGAAGGCAGCGGCCGTACAGGTGAGGCTTATACAACGGTTGAACCAACAACCGCAGAGCCAACAACTGCAAAGCCGACCGAAGCTCCTGCAACGGCAGAACCTACAACAAAGCCTGCTGACACATACACTCTTTACTTCAAGACTAAGCTTGGCTGGATGACATCGGACGGTGTTTCGCTCTTTGCTTATGACCTTAACACAGGCGTAAGCTATCAGCTTGAGCAGGATACAGACGCTTACCCGAATGTTTACACAGTTGAAGTTCCCACAACAGTAACAAATGTCAGCGTTTATCGTAATCTCTCAGAGGTTGACGAAAAACCTGTAGGCGGCGACGACGGTAATGTTTACAATTGCTGGGATGCAACAGTTTCAAAAACAAACAACTGCATCACACTCAGCAATGACGAAGCTGTTTCAACAGCTCCGTATGCTCCCGAGCAGAAGCCTGCATTCACACTTTCAAGAGTGTACTTTGATAACTCAAAGGCACACTATACTGATGTTTATATCTACGGTTGGGCAGAGAGCGGACTCGGCAACGCAGCCGTTCATATGAATAAGATTGCAGGTACAGATATCTGGTACTACGATTTTGACACACCGCTTAGCCCCGGTGCAAACTGTTTCCTCTTTAAGGACACAGAATCAACCTGGGTAACACAGACAAACGACTTGACAGTTGCTGACGGTAAGAACTGTTTCCGTGCAAATCCGGGTTCAAAGTCCGGCGGTGTCTGGGTAAGTTATTCAGAATAATCTGTTCGGATAAAGCTTATTGAACTGAAACATTCCCCTCGATGAAAAGTCGGGGGGAATGTTATTTTAGAACAGTTTTTTCTTGAAAAAGTGTCGGAAATACAGTATCATATTTTTTAGAGATATATTGTCGAAAAAACGCAGAAAAATCAAAAAAGTTTTGGATTGACGCTTATGAAGATAGAACAAATTTTTCGTGAATTTGAACGAGCCTTAGAAAATGAATATTATATGGAACTTGCAAAAAAAGAGGTTATGACTGTTCCTCTTCTCATCGAAGTTTTTCTTGACGATGATTATGCCAATTCTTTGTGGGCGGAACAGCTTCTTGAATGTATAAGCGGGGAAAATCCAAAACTTTTGTACCCGTTTTTTGAATACATTGCAAAAGGTCTTGATAGTAAGAACAGCTATCTTGCATGGAACACATGGAAAATACTTGTAAGGCTTTTGCCTGTTGATTCCGATAATAAGTTTGAACTTGTTAAGGAAAAATTTTACGACGCGCTTTTATCGCACAATCTTCCGGAGTTTTCAATAGCGTGTGATTGCGCTGTCCCTGTTTTTTATTCAAAGCCTAATGAACAGGAGAGGATTCTTAACATAATGAAAAAATCTTCTGAAAAAAAGTTTTATCTTGGCAATGATGAGTTGAAAAACAGCGGCAAAATGGCAGAAGAAAAGGTACAAATTTTCCTTGAAAGAATAATAAATGATAAAACAAAAGCTGAAAACAACGCTTTACTGATATAATCCCCTTAAAGCAGATTCTTGAAAAACAGTTATCAAGGAATGCTCTGAGGGGAGATTTTTATGTAAAAAAGAAGAAAGAAAAAATACGGCACTAAAATGGGATAAAGACAATTGTTAAATCATATTTTAGAATTTGTCAATATTATGTTGCAAAAAATCCGCAGACGGTAAAATCTGCGGATAAAATGTTTAAAATTAAATTTTTTTAAAATGCCTCTATAAGCGGATTGACTGCACCCGGCTGTATTTTTTCGGGATGGTCAATGTACTCGATTGCCTTGCCGCAACCGTTGATAACGCAGTCTGCGGCGGCTTTGTGAACTCTTACCTTCAGCCTTGTGGATTCGCTGAGAAGCCTTGCAAATCCCGTCAGCTTGGCAAGACCGCCCGTAAGGATTATGCCGTCGGAGTAAATGTCGCCGACAAGCTCAGGCGGAGTCTGTTCAAGCACATCCTTGATTGCTCTTATAATGTTTAGCGCAATGTCCTCAATTACCGGCTTGATTTCGGCATATCCCACATCAATAAATCTGGGCAGACCGCTTACGGCATCTCTGCCTTTAACTCTGAAAAGCTTAGGTTCTTTCGGAATTTTTACACAGCCGACTGAAATTTTGCACTCCTCAGCCATATTTGTACCGATAATCAGGTTATGTTCTTTTCTGATGTATTTAACAATTTCTTCATCCATTGCACAGCCTGCCGACTTAATGCACTTTGAAACCGAAATTCCGCCGAGTGAAAGCACCGCAATGTCAGCCGTACCGCTGCCTATATCTGCAATCAACACACCATGCGGACTTGTTATGTCGAGTGAACAGCCAATTGCCGCCGCCTTTGGTGCTTCAATAAGATACACCTTGCGGACGCCGATTGAGCTTACTGCGTTTACAACCGCTCTTTTTTCAACCTCTGTAACCTCACTCGGTATTGACGCAACAACCTTCGGCATAGTTACCTTTGACGGAACAACCTCCTTGATGAGAATTGAAACCATATCTTCAACAAGCTCGGAGCGTGAAATAACGCCGTCGTCAATCGGATGCATTGCTCTTATGCCTGCCGGTGTTTTGCCAATCATTTTATAAGCCTCGTTGCCGACGCCGATAATGTCGTAGGTGTCAACATCAAACGCAACAACGCTTGCTTCGTCAAGCACTATTCCTTTGTTTTCAATAAAAACTCTTGTTCTGTCAGAACCGAGGTCTATAGCTATATTCATTTTAATCACTCCAATGCCGTTTAGCAATGTTTAAATTTATAAAAGCAATGATGTGCAAAGCGTACAGCAGCAAATCTCACCGCATTTGCACTTGTTAAGTATTCTTGCACATTCGCCAAGCGTACTGCCTGTTGTGATGATGTCGTCAATAATCAGTATTCGCTTGCCCTTGATTAAATTTCTGTCAATCGGTGAGTAGACACCTATAACATTTTTTGCTCTTTCAGCCGCTTTTATGCTGTGCTGAGTTTTGTTCTTCTTTGTTTTTACGAGCAAGTTGCCGTATTCCATACCGAGAAGTGCCGCACATTCCCGTGCAAGCAGCTCCGCCTGATTGAAGCCACGCTCTTTTAGGGTATCCTTGTGCATCGGTACGCAGGTTACAATGTCAAATTCTTTGTTACTGTAAACATCTTTTATTGCCCGAACCATTTCGTATGAAAGTAATTCGGCATATGCACCGCAGTTGTGAAATTTAAAGTTGAGAACCGCCCTGCGAAAAATTCCGTCATAGGGAAAGGGAGAGGTACAGATGTAACCTCCCGTTGCATACCGTACAAACGGAAATTTCGGAAATTCTTTTTTGCATTTGTCGCAACATTTTTTGTTCGGTTCAATAACCTTTCCGCAGTACGGACAACGAACCGTAAAGAGAAAGTCCTTTATTCGGCTGTAAATTTTATCAATAAAGTGTGTCATCTCTCAGCAAAAATTCTTTAAGACCGCTGTACCGTTTTGTACGGCGGTTATTGTTTACCATATATTCAACGGTTGACGGATTTCCGACAAGCACAAGCGTTTTCTTTGCCCTTGTAACAGCGGTGTAGAGCAGATTCCTGTAGTAAAGCTGAGGCGGCCCCGAAAACATCGGAATTATAACTGCTTCAAACTCGTTGCCCTGACTTTTATGCACCGTGATTGCGTAGGCAAAGTCGAGATCGCTTGCAGATTCAAAGGTGTACCGTGCAGTCTTATCAAAAAATTTAACGGTAAGCGATTTTATCTTTTTGTCAATTTTTGTGATGATTCCTATGTCGCCGTTGAAAATTCCCTCGCCGGTTTCGCCGTTTTCTCTAAACCAGCGAATATCGTAGTTGTTCTTTATCTGCATAACCTTGTCGCCTGTGCGAAAGGTTTTTGAGCCGATTGTGATTTCAGGCTTTTCATCATCCTTCGGATTGAGCGCCGCCTGCAATTTGTGGTTAAGCTCGGCAGTTCCGAGTTCGCCTTTTTTGGACGGTGCAAGCACCTGAATATTCTCAAAAGGAGAGTAGCCGTATGCCTTTGGCAGCCGGTTGGCACAGAGGTCGGTTATTACCGTTGAAACCTCTGATTTATTATTCCTCTGAAGAAAGAAAAAATCCTTATCGGCGGAGTTAAGCACAGGCATTTCACCGTTCACAATCTTATGTGCGTTTGTGACGATAAGGCTCTGCTGTGCCTGACGGAAAATTTCATTCAACCGTACAACGGGGATAAGTCCGCTTTCGATAAGGTCGCTGAGTACATTGCCCGGCCCCACAGAGGGAAGCTGGTCGGAGTCGCCGACAAGAATAAGTCTGCATCCGATTGCAAGCGCTCTCATAACGCTTTCCATAATAAATGTGTCAACCATTGAAACCTCGTCAACAATCAACGCGTCACATTTCAGCTGATTGCGTTCGTTTTTGTTAAAAATGGGGTTGTCGTGTTTATCCCAGCTGACCTCAAGCAGTCTGTGCAGGGTTTTCGCCTCATCGCCCGTGAGTTCGCTCATACGCTGAGCCGCTCTTCCTGTGGGGGCAGAAAGCAAAACGGTTTTGCCCTTTGCCTTCATTATCTTTATTATAGCATTGAGGGTTGTCGTTTTTCCTGTACCGGGGCCGCCGGTTAGTACGAGCATACCCTCGGTGAGTGCCATTGTGATTGCCTGCTTTTGCAAATCGGCATATTCGATTCCGTCCTCTTTTTCACACTTTTCAATCGCCTTGTCAATGTCTTTAATTTTCTCTGAGGGAAATTTAAGCAGCATTTTTATTCTTGACGCTATGTACATTTCACACAGGTGAACATTTGGGGAAAACACGAACTTTTTGCCGTCAATTTCATCTTCGATAAGTGAACGGTCAAACAGCATTTCTTCCATACACTGCGAAACTTTTCCGCCGTCAACTTCGAGAAAATCTGCTGAAATCTTCAGCACCTTTTCCTTTGGCAGACAGGTGTGTCCGTTTCGCTCGTTGTGATGTAAAATATACGCAATTCCCGCACGCAAACGGACATTTGAATCGGGTTCTAAATTTTCTTTTTTCGCAATAAAATCCGCACTCTCAAACGATACCCCAAAATCACCCTGACAGAGAATGTACGGATTTTTCTTGATTAAATCGACACAGCTCGGACCGTAAGCGTTGAAAATTTTGACCGATGCGGTGTTTGAAATTCCGTACTCGCCGAGAAAAAGCATAAGTGTTCTTACACCCGTGTTCTGTTTTAACTGCTGTGAAAAATCCTCGGCTTTTTGAGGAGAAATTCCCTTTAGCAATGCAACTCTTTCGGGCTGATTTTCAAGCACATCAAGTGTTGCCTCGCCAAATTCCTTTACAAGCCTTTGTGCGGTTTGAGTGCCGATTCCCTTGATTGCTCCCGATGACAGATAACGCAGAATGTCAGCCGCCTCGGTAGGTCTGCTGATTTCGCAAATCTGCACGGCAAACTGTCTGCCGTAGCTGGGATGATTTGTATATTTGCCTGTGAGCTTTACAACATCACCCGATGACACCTGTGGCATAATTCCGACAGCGGTCAGATAATCGTCACCGTCAGCAAGCTCAATTACCGTGTAGCCGTTTTCATCGTTTCGGAAAACCACGCTTTCAATTGCTCCCTCAAGCTGAAGAAGATTGTCGTTGTTCATTAAAACTTACTCCTCAAATCTTTTTGTGAGTTCGCCGAGAGTAATTTCGTAGCCCGCTCTTTCGTAGTCAAGGTAATTTGTACACGGCTTGAAGCCATTCGTATTTTTTGAAATCTGCAATGCAATGTATTCAAGAAAATGCGGATTTTTAATCATAATAGGACCTGTAACATGAGTTGCGAAAAGATTATGAATGTGTAATCCTTCTTCTTTTGAACCCTCGCAGTTGCCGAGTCCATGCTTAACTGTGAAAAGAGGTTTTTCTAAGAATTTATCATCTTCGGGCGGAATAGGGTGAGTTCCGTTGTAATAATCGTTATAATCACACATGATTTCACTGCACTTGTTTACAAAGCCGACAATCGGTTTTGTGAGAATGTCAGATGTATAAACAATATCGCCTGTAATTCTGCGTTTGTTCTGCTCGGTAACTGTAAAATCATAAATTCCGAGTCCATCATAAACCTTGCCGTCAGAGTCTGTAATTGTTTTTCCGAGCATTTCAAACGAGTTGCCCGTCATAAGAATTACCTTGCCGCTGTTGATGTATTCAACAAGAAAATCCTTGTACTTTTTAAAATCCTGCAAAACAAGCTTCTGATTTTTTTCTGTACCCGAACCGATGTATATAAAATCGTAATCGCCCAGGTCGGCATTGTCAAACAGGGTAAGCCTGTCGGTTGTAAATTTCACACCGCTCTTTTCAAGCATTCTTTCAAGCGCAGAAACATTGGCATATTCTCCGTACAGGTTCATTATATCGTGATACAAATGAAGAATTTTCATAATCAGTCCACCTTTACCTTTTCAAGAAATTTACCCTTGTCTGAGAAACAGGTAATTACATAAATCTTTTCTTTGCGGTCATTGTCAAGATAATCAACGGCTTCTTCAATGTCCTTGATAACCTTGATTTTGTTCCTGTCAACTTTTGAGAAAGAAAATCTTGTTGCAAGGTCGTTGCAATATGTTCCTGCAAGCACAATGTTCTTTACATTGTCGCTTTTGAGAAGGTCAAAGTTGATGTCCCAAAGCCATGAAACATCGCTTGTAAAATACTTTCTGCTGACTGCGTCAACAATAATCAAAACATCGCACTTATCCTTGTCGGATGCGGCAAGCTTGAGTGACTGATTGTACGAAATGCTGTTTTCATGTTTTGATGTAACAAGCGTACCCTTTCTGTTTCCGAGCGTGAATGTTACAACACGGAAGTTTTTAAGAACATAATTGCTCAGGCTCTTTGCAATTGTGTTGCCGTCAACACCTGTGATTGACGCAACGGTAAATGCCGCAAGCAAATTGTAAACATTATAAAGCGATTTGAGCGTAAGTTCAATCTTGTACTTATTGTTGATTGTAATTTCGCCTTTTTCAAGATCGGCAGATGTAACTGTGTAGCTTGTATCCTGTCTTTTAAGACCGCAGTTAGGGCATTCATAGTTGCCTATGTGGTCGTAGTGATAGCTTGAATATGTCATAGGAGATTTGCAGTGAGGGCAATATGCACCGTCATTATAAACACCGACAAACTCCTTTGTATCGGTCGGAAGATTGCCTGCACCGAACCATACAACATTATCCCTGCCATAGCCAAAGCACGAAACAAGCGGATCGTCGGCATTAAGAATAAGCTGAGTTTCGGGATGAATACTCTCCTTTACGGCATTGTAAACCCATTCGGGGTGACCGTTTCGTGTGAGCTGGTCACGGTAAAGGTTTGTGATAACATAGTGAGTAGGTGTGATGTATTTGAATGTATATTTTGCAAAGCGTTCGTCACTTTCAATAAGAAGAATGTCCGACTTAACCTTGCCCGAAAGAGTACAGCTGCCGAGAATAAGAGTTGTAACGCCCTCAATCTGGTTAGAACCCTCTTTGTTCCAGGCAACTTTTTTGCCGCTTTCACAAAGAATATGTGCAATCATCTCAACGGTAGATGTCTTGCCGTTACTGCCTGTTACGGCAACAATATATTTCGGCAGTTCAATTCGTCCGAGAATATCGGGGCAGAGTTTAAGCGCAATCTGTCCCGGCAGACTGCTGCCCTTGCCGAGCAATCCTCCGACAAATTTCAGAACCTTGCACACAATAATAGTAAATAGTTTTTTCATTTTGCCACTTCCTTAATCAAAGACAACCTGTGTTGCCTGTACATACCTTGTATATACTCTTCATCATTATACCACAATTTTATTTCTTTGAATATATATTCTTAAAATTATTTTTATGATCTCGGTAACGGTAAAATCTTGACAGCCGTATAATTGTTTAATACAATAAGTGCAGACAATTAAGGACAGACAATTTTGTGTAGGAGTGAACAAAATGAAGTCAAAAAACACAGCGGGGATTATAACCGTAGCCTTGCAGGGCATTTTTATTGTGCTTATGCTTGTTAATATAGGTTATTGCCTGTGTACTTTGCAGATGAAAATGTTTTTTACCACAATATACAATTCGGTATTCGGCTCATTTGCAAACTATTTTAAAACAGGAAATCAATATGACCTTGTCGTGTTTTTGATTTTGCTGATTTTTTTGATTGCATTAACAACGATTACGGCATATGCGCTTTTAAAAGATGAAAGTACAATGACAGAATGGATTTTTGTTTTAAACGGAGTCGTTTATTTGTCAGATTTATTTATTGAAACCGATATGATAATGTTGATGCCGAAATTTTTCTTTTTTAATTTTATTATAATCTTTCTTATGCTGTTGTTGGTTATTTGGTCGGGAACTGCAAAAGTTTTTGGCAGAAGGGTTTATGTGAACACAAAGTTGATTCCCGACAGCTACTATCAATCTGATAAAGACTTTAAAAATCACGGGTACGAGTGCAACCGTGTTTTGAAAAATGTAAAAATAGCCTTAGTTTTTCAGGCAGGTTTCTTTTATATCAGCCTGTTCACAAAGTATTACGATATAGTGGGCTTGCTGTGGGTAGTAATTCTCTACGCAATCGGCTTGATAATTGTAGTTTCATATTTTGTCACTTCCTTTTCGGATTACAGAAAACTTTTGTCAAAATACGATTTCTTTGATGAAAGAACAGAAAAAGTCGAAATAATTTCAAAATATGTAAAATGTGAAGGAATATCGTTAATTGCATACCTTTTGTCAGGTCTGTTTGTATTTTTAATGTAAAGGTGGATTTATATGCAGCCGAAAAATAAAAAGATTATTTTAATAGCGGTAACAGCAGCTGCTGCAATTGGTGTGTTTTTGTTTGCACCGTTCGGCACACAGCAGATTGGAAACACTGTTATCAACGGAAATTATTATGATACGCCCCTCGAAGCGTATAATCACGTAGATGCAAGCTTTGATGTACAGTATATAATAGATTCTGAATCTGTCAGTATTGTGTACGCAAGGCATGGTTACAAATTTAATATAATTTTCAGCAGTTTGTTGTTTGGTGCATATTTATTTAGATTTGTTTTTTACCTTGTAAAATGGATAAAATGGGTGAGAGATGACTCGGATGTTTTAAAACCTAACTAAGATGCAGTGCAAATTTATGCAAAACCACCGTTGAACTTTTTGAAAATTATAACGGCGACTGTAAGCTCGCTGAAATTACCGAGGAGAGCCTGCAGACAACGAAATTTTCTGAAATATTATAACAAATCAAAGCTGCCACAGAGTTTTCCGCGGCAGCTTTTTTGTTTGAATTTCGTTTGAATTTTCACTTTATCATTTCAAAAAATTCCTGTTTTGTCAAAAGCTTTGCAAAGCCGTAGTCACTGCATATTTTTTGGCAAATCCTTTTTGTTTCACCGTCCATACCGCAGTCAAGGCAAATTACACAGTCGTTTCTTCCTCTGCTTATCCATTTTACCCTTGCGGCAGCACTTCGCAAAATATATTCGGCATTTTCACATTTTCCGCTGATGGGAGCAACAAACATAACGGTATTATTTTTTCTGCTGCGAAAGAGAAAAATTGTAAATTCACGGACAAATGCACAAATTCCGATTACGGCAAAAACAACAAGAAAAACAGCCGATACAACATTCATGTAATTCACCTCAGTACATTTTATTGCAGATGTTTCAAAGTGTGCGGTATAAATCTGCAAAATGCAGAAACAATATAAAAAGCGGCTAATCCGCAAAAATGAATGAGGAGAATGAATACTATGGAAAACAATGCATATTGTAACCAAAGCATTATGTGCTCGGTAACAAACTGTAAGCATCACAACAGCACAAAGGACTACTGTTCGCTTGAAGCAATCAAGGTCGGCACTCACGAGGCAAATCCGACTGTTTGTCAGTGTACGGACTGCCAGAGCTTTGAAGCAAAGTGCAGCTGCAAGTAATTTGATTTGAAGCTTACACCCTCAGCCGCTCGGACTGGGGGTGTTTTGGCTTTAAAAGGGGGCGGATTTGTGGGGATTTTTTCATCGGTGATTTTTCAAATTGCGGTTTTGTTTTCGTTTATATTTATCGGTTTTATAATCCGACAGGGCGGATTTTTGCCCGAAAATTCAGCCGAAATTTTTTCAAAGCTTGAGAACAGAATCCTTATGCCTGCCGTTGTAATCAACACCTTCCGCTCCAATTGTACGGTAAAAAACATAAGCGAAAAATGGGTGTTCATTGCCTACAGCACGGGAGTTCTGCTGTTTTGCATTGCAGTGGGATTTGCCGTTTCAAGGTATCTCGGCAAAACGGAATATCTGAAAAAGGTGTACCGCTATTCAATTTCCGTTTCAAATTTCGGATTTGTCGGAACTGCAATGGTGTCGGGAATATACGGCACCGAAAGTATGGAGCTTTTCGACTATCTTATGTTTACTTTACCGCTCAATTTGTTTACTTATTCAATAGGAATTGCGTGGCTCGTGCCGAACGGACACGGCAAATTTTCAATGAAAAATTTTGTCAATCCGATTTTTGTTTCAATTTTTATCGGAGCAATTCTCGGTTTATTGCCGATTCCGAAATTCAGACTTGTTACAACAATAATCAATTCAACCGCCGCCTGTATGTCGCCCATTGCAATGATTCTGACAGGTTTTGTAATAGGCGGCTACAGTCTTGCAAATCTTTTCGGCAAATGGCAGACCTATGTTGTTGCAGGAATCCGCCTTGTGTTTCTGCCAACGGTTTCGGTGCTTGTGTTAAAGCTTTTTAACGCACCGCAGGAGGCAGTTGTTGCAACGCTTTGCGCAAACGCAATGCCGCTTGGACTTAACACGGTAATCATTCCGTCAGCCTACGGAAAAAGTCCCGATGAGGGGGCAAGTATGGCGCTTGTGTCACAACTGACGGCAGTTTTCACTATACCGATTTTGTTTTATATTCTGATTTAACTCTTGAATAATTCCCACTCCGTTGGTACAATATAGGTATAAAAATGTTGGAGGTTTGATTATGGAATTATCCGAAGCTTTAAATAACAGAAAAAGCACAAGACATTATATAGATAAAAAAGTTGACAAAAGCCTGCTTGATGAAATGCTGTCGGCGGCAAATCTTGCTCCTTCGTGGAAGAACTCGCAGACGCCGCGCTTTTATGTTGCAACAGGCGAGAAAAGTAAGAATGCCGTAAGAGAGGCACTCCCTGAATTTAACAGAAAAAATTCAGAAAATGCGTCCGCATATATCGTGACAACAGTTGTTCTCAATCGTTCGGGTTTTGACAAAGACGGTACTGCCGTGACTGAAATCGGCAACGGCTGGGCATATTACGATCTCGGTCTTAACAATATGGCACTTTTGCTAAAGGCAACCGAACTCGGCATTTCAACCCTTGTTATGGGTATCCGTGACGGTGAAAAGCTCAGAAAAGAATTTGACATTCCCGAAACAGAGGCTGTTGTCAGCGTTATCGCAGTCGGTTACACTGATTCCGAAATCGTAAGACCGAAGAGAAAATCTCTTGAGGATTTTGCAAAATTTTACGAGGAATGAGAGGGTTTACATAATGAGTGAATTTATCGAAAAACTGAAATCAAGAAGAAGCGTTCGCAGCTTTAAGTCTGAAATGCCGCCAAAGGAAGTTATTGACGAAATCATTTGCGCAGGTCTGTATGCACCGTCAGGAATGAACAGACAGCCGGTTATTATCGTTGCCGTAACAAACAAAGAAATGCGTGACAGGCTTTCAAGAATGAATGCCGAAATTATGGGAAAAGATGTTGATCCGTTCTATAACGCTCCCGTTGTGCTGATTGTGCTTGCCGATAAAGCAGCTCCTACATATTTGTATGACGGTACTCTTGTGATGGAAAATCTTATGCTTGCCGCCCATGATGAGGGACTCGGAAGCTGTTGGATTCACCGTGCAAAGGAAGAATTTGAAAGCAAAGAGGGCAAAGAAATTCTCAAATCACTCGGCATTGAGGGTGACTATGAGGGTATCGGTCACTGCGTTATCGGTTATGTGAACGGTGAATATCCAAAAACTTCACCGAGAAGAGAAAACCGTGTTTTCTATGTTGAATGAGGGAATTTGTTTTTTGAAAGGATTGAACAAGGTTGACTTTGCAACAGTTGAAATATGTTGTCACCGTTGCCCGCACAGGCTCAATGAGTGAAGCGTCAAAAGAACTTTTTATTTCCCAACCGGGACTTACAACATCAATTCGTGAGTTGGAAACGGAAATGGGCATAAAGATTTTTACACGCACAAACAAGGGCGTTGTAACTTCAAACGAGGGTGAAAGATTTCTCGGTTATGCACGACAGGTTCTTGAACAGGCGAGCCTGCTTGAGGGAGTGTATAAGTCGGGAACAAAGATAAAGCAACAGTTCTGCGTTTCAACCCAGCACTACTCGTTTGCAGTCAATGCATTTGTTGATCTTATCCGACGGTTTGCAGGCGAGGAGTACGATTTTTCACTTCGTGAAACCGAAACCTACGAAATTATTGACGATGTTGCAAAGATGAAAAGCGAAATCGGAATTCTTTATCTCAACAGCTTTAACAAAGATGCTCTGATGAAAATTATAAAATCAAAGTCGCTGACATTCACCGAGCTTTTTACGGCAAAGCCTCATGTGTTTGTATCAACCGACCATCCGCTTGCAGACAAAAAATCCGTTACAATGGAGGAGCTTGCCGATTATCCGTATCTCTCGTTTGAACAGGGGGAGCATAATTCTTTCTATTATTCGGAAGAAATTTTCAGCACGGTCGGGCGTACAAAAAATATCAGAGTGACAGACAGAGCAACCCTGTTCAACCTTTTAATCGGACTCAACGGCTACACAGTTTGCAGCGGTGTAATCGACAATGAGCTTAACGGTGATAATATAACCGCAATCCCCCTTGATGAAGAGGGCAATATGAAAATCGGTTATATCGAAAATAAAAAGATTTTAAACAGTAACCTTGCCGAGGCATATATTGAGGCTTTAAAGAAACATATTTGATATAAGAAAAACTAATAGCAAACGGCTGATAACAAGTATTTTACAAGTCTGTGAATTCATAATATAATTAACTCATCAAATTTCCACGGAGGTATTTAAGATGAGTAAACAGCACACACCATTTAGATTTGAAACAGTAGGTAGCTTTTTAAGACCCGATTATCTTAAAAAAGCAAGACTTGATTTTGAAAACGGTAAAATCACAAAAGAAGAGCTTACTGCAGTTGAGGACAAGGCTATTCTTGACCTTGTTGCAAAACAGAAAAAAGCCGGTATAAAAGCGATTACCGACGGTGAATTCCGCAGAGCAACATGGCATCTTGACTTCATGTGGGGATTTAACGGAGTTGAACACAAAAAAACCGAAAACGGTGTTGCATTCCACGGCGAACAGGCTTTGATTGACGATACATGGCTTTCCGGCGAAATCTCGGTTGACAGTCATCCGTTTGTTGAACATTACAAATTTGTAAAGGCTCTTGAGAATGAAAACACAGTAGCAAAGCAGACAATTCCTGCTCCCGCACAGTTTTTCCAGCAGTTCATCATTCCTGCAAATATTGAAACGACAAGGAAGTTCTATTCGACAGATGAAGAACTTATCAACGATATTGCAAACGGATACAAAAAGGTAATCAAAGATCTTTACGATGCAGGTTGCAGAAATATCCAGTTTGACGACTGCACATGGGGCGTTCTTGTTGCGGAGGGTAGCGTAATCCGCTATGGCGAGGATGCAGATTTTAAGAGTATCAGTGAGAAACTTCTCAAGGTAAACAACCTTGCAATTGAGGGTAAGCCCGATGACCTCGTAATCAATACTCATGTTTGCAGAGGTAACTATCATTCTGCATACTTCAGCAGCGGTGCATATGATCCTGTTGCAGAGGAACTTTTCGGTGAAGAAAATGTCAACGCTTATTATCTTGAGTTTGACGATGAGCGTTCAGGCGGTTTTGAACCGTTAAAATATGTGAGCGGTGACAAAAAGGTTGTTCTCGGCCTTATCACAACAAAGTCACCTGTTCTTGAGGATAAGCAGACTGTAATCAATCGTATTCATGAGGCGGCAAAGTATATTCCGCTTGACAGATTGTATCTCAGTCCGCAGTGCGGTTTTGCATCATGCGAAATCGGTAATAAGCTTACCGAGGAAGAGCAGTGGGCAAAGCTTGCTCTTGTAAAAGAAATTGCAGAAGAAGTTTGGAAGTAACTATATATAAAAAGCCGACACTTTTCGGAGTGTCGGCTTTTTATCTGTCATAAATCAGTCCTTGCGTTTTGAACTGAATTTGTATGATATAAGGTTGAGGACAAGGAAAATTAAGATTGCACCGATTGAGTACATCATCATAAATGTGAAATCCACTTCGTTTCCGAAAAGGTTGAGGTTGGTTGCAAACGCTTTTTCTGCCTCTGCGGCAAACATTCCGTGGTCTGCTCCTGCGAGTGAGGTCGAAATATCGTTAATGCACGGGCTGACAAGCACATTTCTTATCATAGCCGCAATGTGTGAGCCGGGGATAAGATTTACAAATGTCTGAACTCCGTCCGAAAACTGGCTGACGGGAATGTATGCGCCGATTACAAAACCGATTGCAACCGAAATAAGTGTGTTGAATGCGGCATAGGTTGAATTCTTTTTGAAGAATGACGCAACAAACATAAGAATAAGTACAGCCGAAACAGAGCCTAAAATCACAAGTCCGTATAATTTTAAAAGCTCTGTAAATTCGGGAAAGCTTGAACCCGATATGCACGAAAATGCGATGCCTGCCGTCAGCAAAATTGCGCTGATTACGATTGTGTTTACAACCGCACCCGAAAAGTAGGAGAGAACAACCGTACTGCCCTTTACGGATGAAGCGTTGTAGTCGTAGTCAATCTTGTTCTGCTTGTCGGAAATCATTACCGAAAGCGAGTTCATTGCAACCGTAACAACAGATGTTCCGATAACGCCCGATACAAGCCATGAATTTACAAGTGCGTTAATCAGATTGTCCTCTGTTTTGATGTTGAAGCCGTCAAGCATTGAAGTCATTGAATCAACATAATTCTGTTTGAGAAATAAAAGATACAATCCGAGTATGATAATCTGCGTCATCATTGAGAAGATAATTGCGGTTTTGTCCTTTAAATATACCTTTATATTTCGTTTTGTCATACCCTTGTATGAGCAAAGTGTTCTTTGAAATTTCATATCAGTCACCCAGCCTTTTACCCGTTACAGTCAGAAACACATCGTCCATATTGCCTTTGATAATCTCAAAATCGACAATTTCAGTATGTTTGTTTGTGATTTCAAGAGCCTGTCTGCTGTTTTTGATTTTGATTTTATACGCATCTCCGACTCTTTCAAATTCGAGATTATCAGCCTTGAGAAGATTATCGTTTTCAGAATTTTCTTCCGTGTACCAAACAAGGCTGTTTGACGCATAATCTTTTTTGAGATTATGCGGAGAATCGTTGGCAACAATTTTGCCCGAATCAATAATCACCACATTGTCGCAGTCAACTGTTTCTTCCATATAGTGGGTTGTGAGGAATACCGTAAGTCCTGTTTCTTTGCGAAGATTGTGGATGATTTCCCACACCTGCAGCCTTGTTTTCGGGTCAAGTCCCGTTGTCGGTTCGTCAAGGAACAGGAGCTTAGGTCGGTTAATAAGCGCCCTTGCAATGTCAACCCGTCTGCGCTGGCCACCGCTCAATGTGCCGTATTTTCTTTTGAGAATTTCCGAAAGGTCAAAGGTTTGTGTAAGGCTCTCAATTCTTTTGGCGATTTCTTTTTTGTTGAGTCCGTAATATGACGCTCTCGATTCAAGATTTTCTTTAACGGTGAGCTGTTTGTCAAGTACAGAACCCTGAAAAACAATTCCGATAAGCTCCTTGATTTTGTTCTTTTCTTTGTCAAGGTCATATCCGCCGATTTTAACATTGCCCGATGTTTTTTCAAGCACCGTACAAAGAATGTTGATTGTGGTTGATTTGCCTGCACCGTTAATTCCGAGAAATGCGAAAAACGAACCCTCTTCAACCGTGAATGATATATCATTTACTGCGTGAACATCTTTATAATTCTTTACAAGATTTTTAACTTCGATTATGTTACTCATTAAAAATCCCCTCCTTCTGTCAACATAGTAGCACCTTGCAATTCAAAAGAAAAGCAATTTTAGCTGTGTTGCAAAAAGAGGGGAGTAAGTTGCAATTTTGTATGTCAAAATGCAGTTATTCGTCCTGATAATCCTAGTCAGCGTTAAATCTTTTGAGCGATTCATTAATTGACTTTGCCGTGTTTGTCCGTGTAATGTAGCTGAAAAGGAATGTCAACAGATACACGACGGTAACCATTGCAAAAACCAAAAGCGCCATAGGAAAATTCTTGTACCAACCAAGTAAAAATCCCTCGGTCATAACAATTGCCTGAATAAGGCAGAAATGAATGACAATTCGTATGCGTGCCTGCAGTTTGGTGGGTTCTTCTTTAAAGTAAAAAAGCAGAGTCGGAATTGAAGTTACCGCACCTGTTCCCATTACAACCCACGGAAAATAGGGGGGATAGTATTCGATTAACGCAATTGAATTTGCAAGGCTTACAACAAAAAGCATTGCAACCGTGATTATGAAAAAGTCCTTTATGACTTCTTTTATAATTTCTTTTAAAGAATCATTCATAACAATACCTCACATTCCAAGCTTTTTCTTCAAGGTCGGCACATACTGCCTTGAAATAATTGCCGTTTCACCGTTCGCAAGCTTTGCCTCAAAACGGCTGTTGACAGACGGTGACACGGAACGGATTTTACCGATATTCAGTATCATCGACTTTGAACATCTGAAAAATTTTGTCCCTTTTAAAATTTCCTCAAGCTCATACAGCTTTTGTTTGGTTTCATAAACATTGTTTTTGCAGTATATAAAGGTTTTGTTGTCAACCGATTCTATGTAGAAAATTTCCTTTGTGTCAAGCTTGAACATCTCGCCGTCTTTTGATGCAAGAAGAAAACTTTTCTGCCCCTTAATGCTGTTTGCAAGCGACATAACCTCGTCGCTGATTTCATGACAGCAAATTATAATTTCTTCCCGTTCCTCAATCCCAACCTGACGGATTGTAACATTAAACATCGCATTCCCTCCGTTCATCAACCATTTTACCATATCAAAAAGAAAATTAACAGTACCGAACCCTAACTTGCAAAATTATGTCGGTAAATTACAATTTTTTGTTGACAAATAAAAATGTTACTAATAGAATAATACTATTATTTATTATCTGATTTATTGGAGAGGTTTAAATGAGAGCGTTGACATTTAAAGGATATCTTCTTTCACAACTACAGGAATTGTCGGGAGTGGGCGGAACATCGTTGTACTCGTTTTCAAAACTTGCCGAAAATAATTTTCGCCTTAAAGATGCTTTATGTCTTTATCTTATGATGTTTACCGATAAAAATTTAAAGAATAAACTTCTTAAAAAGTACGACTATCTTAATGATGGTTGCGAAAAACTTTCGGGAATTACGGACAATAATGTTGGAAAATATGTTTCCGAAAAAGAATTAAGCGAGTACAAAACAATCTATGATAACTACCTTTACAGATTAAACAAACACAATAATGAAACAAAAATCAAAAATTTGATGTATAAAAAAATCTGTGAAGTTAAACAGCAAAAGTGTATTACAAACTACCGCATTTATAAAGAATTGAACCTTAATGCAGGTAATGTCAATTCTTTTCTCAAATACGGCAACACTGATAAATTGAGTGTTGAAACAGTAAGAAAAGTTCTTACATTTATTAATGAATATTAATAAAAATATATTGACAATATAATATTGCAATGATATAATCAGCTAAACAAAAAGATTAACATTGTATTGCTTTTGAGAGGTGTTGTTTATGTTTTGGTTAGTTTTCTGGATTTTGGTGTGTGTTGCAATTCTTGCTTACGGAATTCGCAGAATGGCAAATCACGATTATCGTTTTGGCTCGGGACTTTTCAAGAGCAGTGAATATAATCTTGACGAAAAGGACGAGTTTGTCGATAAAGATTATTATGACAAAAAGAATCTTTTTAAATAGTATAAAGCAAAATCTAAGGCTCTTGAGTTGTTTCAAGAGCCTTTTGTTGTGTAAAAACGCTCCCGCATTGTACGGGAGCATTTCTTATTTTATCGCTTTTATGAACTTGTAATACGGCTTTTTGATGCGAGGGAGATTATTGTAAATTTCTTCAATGGAATTATAGTAAGCGTTTTCAATAATTTTCAGTTCATCATCGCTTATCGTGTGATTGCTGAATCTCGCCTTTTCGTACACGGATTTCACTTCATCTGTAATCAGAAGATGCGAAATTTTCGTGAGATTTTTAAGTTCTTTATAAATGCAGATTGCCCGTTTATTGTTTCTTCCTGTTTCAAATCTTTGTTTTCTCTTTTTGATAATGATAATTCTTCTTGAGAAAATTGCGATTAAAGCAAGGGCAACAATTCCCAATGACATCATAGCGATAGTAAATCCGTTAAATTCAAATGAAGATTTAATGTCATTTTTCGGTTTTGTGCTGTGAGAAACCTTGCCGTTTGTCGGAGCAGTCGGTGCTGTTGTCGGTTCAACAGTTGTTGGCTGAGTTGTGTCCGTACTGCCACCGTTTGCTCTTTGAGAGCCGACATACCTTGCCGGCTGAAACGATGACGGTGTACATTCAAGCGGAATCCAACCCGCCGTATCGCTGTAATACTCAATCCATGCGTGAGCGTTGTCTGTTGTTACGGTAACGGTTTGATTTGCGTATGCGGTTGCATAGTAGCCTGTAACATATCGTGCCGGAATCCCGAGTGCTCTCAGCATAAGCGTGCCTGCCGTGGCAAAATGGACACAATATCCCGTGTCGCTCTCGTTGAGAAACCAAGTTGCAAAATCTTTGCCCGAAGGCATTTTCGGAGTTTTGAGTGAATAGGGTTTACTGCTTGAAATATAATTTTTTACCATTTCAATCTTTTCGGAAACGGTAAGCTCCGAGTCGAGAAAGCCCTCTTGGTCTGCAATTCTACGCAATTCAATTTGTGTTTTTCTCGGAATTTCAAGATAGGTGTCATACACAAATGTTTTGTAATTTTCCGCATCGGCTGAATTATTGTATCTGTATGTGTTTTCAGCATAAAACGGATAGTGCGAATAATAAAATTCGTTTTTATCCGTATCGTTTTTTACGCACACATCGGCAACCGAATTGAGAGTGTCGGGTAGACTTTCCAAAAAGTAGGGAACATAGGCAATCTTACTTTTATTCAGCATATGAACCCTTGTATCGGTTAAAGCATTGTTTCCGATTGTTGCCGTAAACGGTACGAAATCCTGCGGATATCTTGCGGCATTATTGTCGGAAATGATACTCCATATATTGTCCCTGTAGTCGGCATATGCTGTGCCTTTGAGATAAATATTACCGCCAACTGCCGAAGTGACCGTCATAACAGGTGTATGCGTCTGCGTCAGCGGAGAAATATCGTTGAGATTTTCTTTTTCTTCAAGTGAACCTTTGATTTCATTAAGGTTTTTTTCTGTGGAAGTTTTTCGTCCGTCATCAATATTAAAGCTGTTTTCAATGCTCTGTAAAAGGTTTTCCTGCCAGTCAAATCGCTCATATTTTTCAATCGGATTGAACGCAAGCAGAATTGTCATCACAACAAGCATTATTCCGAATGAAATTGCCGCAATCACACCGCCCTGTGACGGTCTGAATTTGCGTGTGTTCTTTGAAATGTACAAGGCAATAAGACTTGCAATTGCAATAAAAAGACAAACAAGTGACGGCAGAGTGTTTACAAGAATGAAGCAGGGAACGAGCAGTACCATTGACAGCAATGACGGAATCAAAATACGCTTGTATCGTATCAGGCTGATTGTAAAAACTGCACTCAGTATTGCCGAAATAAATACAAAAAGTCCTGTTGCGCTTGTGCCGAGGGTATCTCCCAAAATGATTTTGTTCTGTACGGAAAGATACTGCGAAAGCGGTTTTAAAACCTGAGTAATAACATAACTCAATTGCTCAAGTATGCTTTCAAGTGAAAACAGCAGAGTGAATACGAACACAATCATAGTGATTGCTACGCTGATAAACAGTACACCCGACTTTTTGACAAGGGAGGCAAGCAATCCGTAAATTGTGCAGAAAATAGCCGTAGGAACTACTATGATGTACCATTCTGTTTTTATATCAAAAGAGGTGACAAGACAGTAAAACAGGCTTGAAATCAATGTTACGCAGAGAAGAATGTCAATCGTAAAGCTTGTTTTGTTTTTCACAACAAGTCAACCTCCTCACGATCGGCAAAAATATTGTAATGCTGAAAATCATTTGTGTCGGCAACAAAGCTGCTTTCCGTGTTTAGATAGAGTGCGGAAAAATAGTTTAATATATCGCTTTCGCATCTTATCTCAAAAGGATTGCCGTTCCTGTCGCAGGCAAAGCAAATGCCTATGCTCTTAATCATATATCGGCAGACATACATCAGCTTTGCAAAAACAACATCATTTTCGTCTGCATTATCTCCGAAAAAAGGCATTATAAGACAGTTCTTGATTATCGGAACATTCGGTTCTTTCACAATCAAATCGTCACTTTTTGACGAAAGCTTCCAATGAACATTGCGCAGACTGTCGCCGTGACGGTATTCACGAAGCTCATAAATTTCGCTGTTGCCGACAGGCTTAGGCTTGTATCCCGTAACCGTGAAATTACTGCTGTCGGGGATGATTTCCGGCTTTTGCGACTTTGGAAGAACACGAACAAAGCTGTGCTTTTTTATTCTAATCGGAATAAAAAATATACCGAGCATATCGTAAATTTTACCGTTTTTGCATACAATGTCAAGCTGTCCGCAATGCTGTGTAAGACTTCTGCATTGTCTGATTAACGGCTTTGTAAATGTACCCGAAAATCTGATTTTTATGTTTTCAGAAAGATTTGTTGTAAGGTTGGTGGATTTTATGTTCAGCGTGAGCATAGGGCAGAAGAGCGGTTTTTTCTTCTTGCCTGATATTGCAATGTAAAAATCGTCTTTCACATAAACATTGTTTTTTGCAAAAATTTCAATATCGGAGCGTACACTCCGTATCATAAAAGGCAGACTCAGCAAAAGCGAGATTATCGGAATTGAAACAACCGTCAGAAACAAGAACCACGAAAACCAAGCATAATAAAAAATGCTGAACAAAAATGTTCCCGTCAGCAGACAAAGATAAATTATTATGTTCCTTATCATTTTCAAGTCCTCGGCTTTGGAGTTTTTCTGAGAATTTCGTGCAGAATTTCTTCGCCGTTCTTTTTTGATGCAGAGGCTTTTGCGTTGAGAATTACCCTGTGGTTTACGGTGCAGACAAAAATATTCTGCACATCTCTCGGCACAATGTAATCTCTGCCCTCGGCAAATGCGACAGCCTTTGCCATATCGGTCAGTGAAAGCGTTGCTCTCGGGCTTGCACCTCTTGAAAGCAACGGATGCTTTCTTGTTGCCGAAATGAGTGACACAATATATCTTGCCATATCGTCGCTGACAAAAACATTCTGAACCTCCGACTGCATATCAAGAAATTCATTTTTGGATACAATGCAGTTTACTGAGTTAAGGGGATTTTTACCGCTTCTGTTAAGCAGCATTTTACATTCCGCATCGCTGTCGGGATATCCCATTGAAAGCCTTACCGTGAATCGGTCAATCTGTGAATCAGGCAAAAGCTGTGTTCCCGACGCTCCTGTCGGGTTTTGCGTTGCGATAACAGAAAAAGGCTTTTCAAGCTTGAAAGTGCTGCCCTCAACCGTTACCTGCCGTTCTTCCATTGCTTCAAGCAAAGCCGCCTGTGTTCTGCTTGAAGTTCTGTTTAACTCGTCTGCAAGAAAAAGATTACAGAATACAGCGCCTTTGTTGAAAGTAAATTTTCCTGTATCCTTGTTATAGACCGCAAAGCCCGTGATATCAGACGGCAAAGTGTCGGGAGTGAACTGTACTCTGCCGTATTCAAGACCGAGCGCCTTTGAAAACGCAACCGCCATTGTTGTTTTTCCCACCCCCGGAATATCCTCAATAAGAATGTTACCTCCTGTGAGCAACACAAGCAGAGCGGTGACAACCGCCCTGTCTTTACCGTTTATTACCTTTTTTACCTCATTGGTTATAAGTTGAAATTTATTCATTATTTGTCCCTTTGTGTTAAAAGTTGTTGTTATATTTTTTATACAATAATTGAGCCTGAACAACGCTCTCTTTAAATTATATTTGATTTGCTTTTTTATTGCAAGTCTTTTTCGTAAAATACAGACGAACTTCAGATGTGAAAATATGTTTTTAGGTTATGCAGAATATATGCAAAAAAACGGCAGTCCGTAAAGAACTGCCGCCTAAAAATTAAATTGACAAATAAGAATTAAACTGTTAGAATAAAACCGTGATACCTGCATTAAACGGTAGGCGGTTTCTCCTCACAAGAGGAGGTGATAACCATGACAATTTCCGATGTATGTTTACTCGGCACTTTAATCGTCAGCGTTATCGCTCTTTGTTACCAAGTTTTCGGTAACAAAAAATGACTTCTTTTTAGTACATAGCAATATGTACACTTAAATAAAAAAGAAACTAACCGCCCAAAATTCTCCCAACGGCGGTTAGCTTCTAACCAATACAGTGGAGAACCCGCTTATCGCAGGTATCTCCTTTTCTATAATTATATTAAACCAAATAAAGAAAAATGTCAAGTACCTTTCGGGTACCTGACATTTCCTTTATTACCAAATATTTGGCAATAAAAAGTAATTTTGTTTCTTCGTACATATATGTACATTTAAATAAAAAAGAAAATAACCGCCCGAATTTCGAAGCTCCGGCGGTTGTTTCCTAACCATAAAGAGTGAGAATCCGCTTATCGCAGGTATCTCTCTTCTACGATTATATTAAACCAAATAAAGAAAAATGTCAAGCATCGTTTTGATACTTGACATTTTTTATTCAATCGAAATTATCTTCCGAGAATTTCTTTTTTCTGCTCATGGTTTTCATCGTACAAAAGACCGCAGACAGCCATTTTTCTGATGATATTTTTAACGGTGAGGTCAAGACCTGTGTTTTCCGAGTAGTCGGCAGGATAGATAAAATCAACCCTGTCTTTCATCAGCAAATCTTCAACCTTGCTGTCTTTTTTCTGATAAACTGCAATTGAATATCCGCCATAGGCCTTCATCATTTTCATACACGGAACATCCGAAAGACCGTCGCCTATGTAAATCATATTGCAGAATGGAACCCGTTTGCTGTCCTCAGGCATTGAACGGTTGAGGTCGATATCATTCGCAACATCAAGAACACCCTTGTTTATTCTGTAAACAAACTGCGTTTTATTGGTGTAATTTACATCTGTTTTAGGCCACACGGCGTTGCCGCTCTCATCGTAAAGAAACTCACACGCAAAAATACTTTTGAAGTTTTTGCTGATTTCCGTTCCCTCAATAATTTCTTTCATACCGGATGAAATAACATAATGTTCAACCTGCATTCCAAGATTTTTGCCGAAGTCGGAAATCCTCTTGAACCAATCCTTTACGCCCTCAAAAAATTCAACATTCGCACCCATTTCAACAAGGTCATTTCGCAGAAGCGGAATATCCTTTTCTCGGGACATTCTCACCATGGCATACATATACGCAAGAATTGAGTCCATATGCTCGTTTTGACCGAGTTCGTTTGAAAACCTCCAGAACTCATCCTCGGTCATATGAAGACGAGGAATAAAGCTGTAATCCTGCATATCCTTTGTGCAAAGGGTACGGTCAAAGTCGTACATAATTGCTACAACAGGCATTTTCTCCATAATTTCTCCTTATCCGACTGTAGTCGGCTGCGTAACGCCCTCGGCAGATGTTGAAGCTGCCTGAGTTGTCGATTTCTCCTTGTACTGTGTAATCTTAACGCTTTTTATAACAATGTTTTTGACAGGAATACCGTCCTTGTCAACTTTTGCAGACGCAATTTTGTCAACAACATCCATTCCGTCAATTACCTGTGCAAATACCGTGTAGCCTCTGTCAACTGCATTGTATGCACCGTCAAGGTAGGCGTTGCCGCCGTTTTCTTCATACAGCTTTTTAACGCTGTCGGGAACGCTGTCCGTGTCGTAACAGTTTGTGCCGTTTTTGTCAATAAATGCAGTCAGAAGGTTTGAATCCTTGTAGTTTGCAAGCTGGGTTTTGATAGAATCCCATTGATTTGCAAGATGTTCCCAGCCGCCTTCATTCTTATATGTTTCGGCAGTTTTCTGATTTATAAAAAACGCGCTTTCGTTTGTATCCGCACCTGTGTTTGACATTGCAACAGCACCTCTGATATTGAAAAGCCTGTCGCAAAATTCATCTTCAAAAACATCGCCGTATGAGCTTGTGCCGCAGTAACCGCCGTTAATCATAAAGTCCTTTGTTACCTTGCTGAAAAGTGAATTATTGTACTTTCCTGCCTTTGCAAGATTTACAAAATTAGTAACAGTTTTTGGAGCCTGCTCGGGAAAAAGCCGCATTGTAATGTCACCGTATGAGGTGTGAACAACTGCGATTGTATCGCCGTCCTTCGGCATATCAAGCTGGAAGCCTACAGGGTTTGAATCGTGAATAATGTTCGGGTTGATGCCGAGAGTAGCGGTATCTATGCCGATGCTTTCAAGATAATTCTGTGCGGTAGGCTCATCGGCAGTGCTGACAGCCGCAGTAGTTGCGGGAACCGTTTCATCCGGTGTCTGCGAGTTTTCAATCTGTTTATCACCGCAACCCGAAAATGCCAACGCAGAAGCACACATAATTGACGCAACCGATACGGCACATATTTTTTTAAGACTGTAAGTATTCATAGGTTTGTTTCCTTCCTGTCAAGCCATATAGCTATGATACATAACCTCGGCTCTTCTAATCTGGATCTAAAACACACATTATTTTACCGCAGTCACAATTTGAATTACGGTAAAATTACCCATCGAAAATTTTGCGGAGCAAAATTTGAGGGGATATAAAAGCACTCAACAAAAGCTTAGATTTCATCACACTTTTCGTGCCTATTATACCATAAATGAAATAAAAATGCAAGTTTACCGCATTTTATGAAGGAAAGCGTTGCAAATGCAAATAAAATTCTCAGGTGAAAAATTTTATCCGTGTAATAAGATGCAAAAAAACTTCATATGATTTTTTGTAAACCTAAATATAACGGAGGCTTTAAAATGTCAGAATATTTACCCGAAGGAAAACTTATATCCGAACAGGAAAACATAAATATAATTCATTCTCTGAAATTGCTTGAAGAGGCAAAAAACAGTGAAAAAATACTTGAGGCAAAGGCAATTGTTTGTGACAGCAGTCACAATCTTATTGTTGACCTTGGGGGCATCAAGGGCATAATTCCGAGGGAAGAGGGGGTAATCGGAATAAAAGACGGCTCAGTTCGTGACATTGCCGTAATTTCAAGAGTAAACCGTCCCATTTGTTTTGTGGTTACCGACATAACCGAAGCCCCGAACGGAGAACCTGTTGTTATGCTTTCAAGGGAAAAGGCTCAACGCAAGTGCCTTGACGCGTATATTTCAGGCTTGCGCTGCGGAGATATTGTGCCTGCCCGTATAACTCATCTTGAAAGTTTCGGCGCATTTGCCGACATCGGCTGCGGAATTATTGCATTGATGCCGATTGATACAATTTCGGTTTCAAGAATTGAGCATCCCCGTGAGCGGTTTACTGTTGGGATGGATATTAAGGCTGTAATAAAATCAATTGAAAACGGCAGAATCAGCTTGAGTCATAAAGAGCTTCTCGGAACATGGGAGGAAAATGCCGAAAAGTTTTGTGCCGGAGAAACCGTGTCCGGAATTGTTCGCAGCGTTGAAAATTACGGTGCTTTTGTTGAGCTTTCACCAAACCTTGCAGGTCTTGCAGAAACAAAAGAGGGCGTTTGTGTGGGAGATCAGGTAAGCGTTTACATAAAAAGCATCATTCCCGAAAAGATGAAAATAAAACTGATAATAATAGATGTTTTTGATTATAAATACAATCCCACATCTCCTGAATACTACTGCAGCAGTGACCATATTGACCGCTTTGTTTACTCACCCGAAAACTGTAAAAAGCGTGTTGAAACATTATTTAAACCGTGAGTTGACAGAAAAACTCCCGAATGATATTATTTAACTGTAAATCGAATTATTGTTCGGGAGGTTAAAAATGCAATTTACAACAGCGGAAATAATTTTGCTTTTACTGTGCTTAATAACGCTTACAGTCAGCATCATTACATTGATAACAGTTTTCAAAAAGAACAGTAACAATAAGGCGGAAGATGAGCTTCAAAAAATATTGCTCAATCAGCAGAGCTTTGCACAGTCACAAAATGACAGAGCGGTTCAGCTTGAACAAAGACTTCACAGCTTTTCGTCAGGCAACGCTCAGAGCCTTGAAAATATCAGACGCTCGGTTGATGAAAAGCTTGAAAGTATAAGACGGGAAAATCTCCGTCAGCTTGATGAAATGCGACAGACAGTTGATGAAAAGCTTCAAAAAACACTTGAGGAAAAAATGAATAAATCATTTTCTCTTGTCAACGAAAGACTTGAACAGGTTTATAAGGGACTCGGCGAAATGCAAACGCTTGCGGTAGGTGTGGGCGATTTGAAAAAGGTTCTTTCAAATGTCAAAACAAGGGGCATACTCGGCGAAATTCAGCTTGGTGCAATTCTCTCCGAAATTCTTACAAAGGAACAGTACGAGGAAAATATTGCAACAAAAAAAGGCTCAAAAAATGTTGTTGAGTTTGCGGTCAAACTGCCGGCTGACGGTGCCGGCACAGTGTATCTGCCGATTGACTCAAAATTTCCGGGCGATACATATTCTGCCCTCCGTGAGGCTGTTGAAAGCGGTGACAGGCAAAGCATTGAATCGGCAAAAAAAGCACTTGTTCAGCGTATAAAGGGCGAGGCAAAGGATATTCACGATAAGTACATTGATCCGCCGAACACAACGGAATTTGCGATTATGTTTCTTCCGTTTGAGGGGCTTTACAGCGAGGTTGTCAATATGGGACTTGTTGAAGTTCTTCAGCGTGAGTATAAGGTGAATATTGCAGGTCCGAGTACAATGGCGGCTCTGCTCAATTCGTTGCAAATGGGATTCAAAACTCTTGCCGTGCAAAAGAGAAGTGCAGAGGTTTGGAAAATACTCGGCGGTGTAAAGACCGAGTTTGACAAGTTCAATGATGTGCTTGTAATGACACAGCAAAGACTCGATCAGGCAAACAAGGAACTCGATAAGCTTGTAGGTGTTCGTACCCGTCAAATTCAGCGTCAGCTTAAAGATGTTGAATCGGTCAGCCTGTCGGAACAGAATCTTTTTGAATAAGCAAAAATTAAGGCGAAACAGACACAAATCTGTTTCGCCTTTGTTGTTACTGTTGATTAACCTTTGTAGTCAATCCATTCGTCATCAACCCATTTTTGTCTTGTTTCGTTCCATCTTCTGTACTGGAGCTGACCACGACTTCCACGACGCCATTTTATAACTATTTTATCCGCTCTCGGCTGGATAGAAGTTGAATCGGCACCGCTCTCCAAAGATGAACTGTCAGAAGTTGCGGTTTCAATAACTATAACGCTGTCGGGGGTTGAATCTGTTTCTGCTGCACTTGCAACCATAACGGTTCCCTGTGCGATAATTGCTGCCATAATAAATGCTGTGAAAATTTTTGCGGCTTTCTTTTTCATCTGTTATTACTCCCTTAATATAAGACAATAATTATAGTAGCCGTTTTCTACATCGGAGTATGGAATAATAATAGAATCATCTTTTGTATAGACAATGCCTTTCTTTTCATCGTAAGGCTCAAAAATAAGGTGAGTGGTTTTGTCTTCTTCAACATACACATACATATTTGTTTCGTCATACACTTTGACACTATCGTTGTATTCACCCGATTCAATGAGATCGGCTACACAATCCTCGTATGTCGTGTCCCAACCGGGGACAATCAAAAAGCAGTATGAAGCAAAGAATATACCGACAATAAGCAATGCCATAAAAGCTGTAACAATATTGTTTATAATTGTCTGCTTTTTCTTCGGGTACAGAATCATTTCCATTCTGCTTACAATTTTTTCGCCCTTTTCGTTGGTTACAAAACTCATTCCGACAAGCGCACTTTTCAGTGCAGTTTCCCTGTCGCTCTCTTCACTTTCTTGTTGTTCTTTATAGGCTTTCATTTGCGTTACAAGAACTTCGTAATAAACAGTACATCTGTTCTCGCTAAGCTCGCTTGTAACACGCTTGTCACACCTTAGCTCAAGACAGTAGGTTAAATCTTTTTTCAAAAGGTGGACAAACGGATTCCACCAAAAGATTCCGCAATAAAATTCCGTCAGCAATTTAATCCAAATATCCTTGTTCTTTATATGACAGCATTCGTGCATTGCGATATATCCAAAATCCCTGTCGTCAAATTCACGATTCGGAATAAGAATAACATGATTGAAAAATCCGTATGTAACAGGGGAGATAACGCAATCGGTGATTTTTAGCTTAACTTTTCTTCTGATTCCGCACTTTTGCGAAATGAGGTCAAGCTTTGCCTGCATTTCGGGTGTGCCGTCAATAACATTTGCTTTCAGAGCTTTGACTGCTTTGTAATACTTAATCATCACCCATAAAATGTATATCACACTTCCGACAATCCATACTGACACAAGCAGATTGAGCAATGTGAATTCAGGAACAAACACAGCTCCCTTGTCGGGGGTCAGGACATTCATTATAGAGGCATATACATTGTGATCGGAAAATGTATATGTAAATTTGAATTCAAACGGCAGAGCCATTCTTGCAAATGTTACAGCATACAATCCCAAAATTGTATAAAGACCGTAGTAATTAGAAAAGGCAATCTTTTTTCTGAAAAAGTAAAGCAGCACTATAAAAATGCTGCTTATTACAATAGAAAACAAGAATGAATAAAAACTTATTTGCATAGATTATTTGCCGAGTTCTTCGCGACGCTTTTTAAGAAGAGCCTCAAGCTTATCGAAAATTTCTGAGCTTTCGGTTTTTTCAATAAGCTCGGAGAAGAGAGTCGGAATATCGCTGTCGGCAAAATTCGGTCTGTCCGAAATCTGCTTGATTGCATAAGCGTCCTTTGTCATTGTAGGAACAAAAGTACGGGCATAGTTCTTAGTCATCTGCTTAACGCCGACAACCTTAATCATGTCCTTTTTGAGAAGAGAATTGATAAGAAGGTTAATGTAACTCTTTTTCCATGTTTTGTTTACAGCCTTCTTAACAATTTCTGAGCTTGTGAGCGGCTCATCGAGGTCCCACAATAAGTACATAATTTCTTCTTCACTTTTAGTAAGCATGATATTTACCTCCAAAAATTAAGTTTATAAATAATATTAAGCATTCAACTTGCCTTCATTATACTATTTGGTACAGAAAAAGTCAATAAAAATCTTAAAAAATTATGTGATTCAGGACAAAAACAGCCAATTTTGCACATATTGTTAAAAAATGACTATAAAAGAGCGGAATATTACATATTATAAAAAGCATAATATTGTGGATTGTACACACAAACTTCAAAAAACAAAAACAAGTCACCGCAAAGAATATTGCGACGACTTGTCTTTTTATTGAAAATATTCAATTAAGCTGTTTTTATTCCGAAATCTTTTTCTGTTCCTTTTTATCGTGAATAAGTCTTGCAAGATAAACCGCAGGCGTGTCGAGCAGGCTTGTAAAAATGTAAATTACATAGCTTGACAAAAAGATTGAAACGAGTGTTCCGAAATCATAAGTTCCCCAAAACGCAAAAGCGGTGAAAAGGGCTGTGTTAAGAATTTGACTGATAAGCGTTGAACCGTTGTTTCTCAGCCATAAAAATCTTCTCTTGTCACCGAATTTCTTTTCCGTGAACTTCCACCACTTGTGATAGAGCCACACATCAAACAGCTGACTTATCGCATATACAATAAGTGATGCAAAAATCATTCGGGGAGTGTTTGAGAAAACCGCCTTGATTGACGGCATAATTGTGTCGTTCGGACTCGGATTGTAAAGCATCCAGCTTTGTGAAAGCACAAGAAAAAATACCGATGAGAGTATTCCCGTAAGAACCGCCTTGTTTGCGGCTTTTTTGCCCTCACATTCCGAGAGAATGTCCGTAATCAAAAATGTTACCGCAAAAAGCACATTTCCGAGAGTCTGTTCCATTGAAAAAGCGTTTACAAGGATTAAAGCCTCAATGTTTGCAAGAATTGTCGCAACGGCTGAAATGCAGTAAAGCCCGGCTTTGCCGAAAAGAGCATAGCCTAAAACTGCCATACCGTATATGAATACCACCGAGAATATAAGCAAAAGTTCATTTATCATATCAGTCACCAACCCCAAAATCCGTGTTGTTAATTAAAATATCCGTCCTCTTGTTATCCTTATATATAGGATAGACCTTCTGCATAAACTCTTTTATGACAGCCTTATCGGGTTTGACTCCCGTGGTGTTGTCACACATAATGTTGACGCAGATTCGTTCAAAATACTTTAATCCCAGTTCAATGTCATTTTGCATTGTTTCGGCTGTCTGTCCTTTAATTCCAAAAAGGAAATTAGCTTCGTCGAAATTCTCTGCAATAACAGCGGGACTGCTCTCTTTGATTCCTTTTTTCAGAACATTTTCTCTGAAATCGCAGTCAAAGGTTTCAAGACCGAGCTTCATTTTCAAATCAAAATCCGCAAAATCTTTTCTGAGCTGACTGATTTTGTTCCGATAAAGATAATGTGCCTCAAAATGAATGGTACTTATCTTTTTTTCTTTGCACACCTGTTTGATAAAATCAAGTGTTTTTTTGTCAAGCTCAAAAACCGAGCCTGAGTTAATGACCTCAAGGTCACCGAAAATTCCCGTAACTTTTTCAAGCACGGCTTTGTTAAGACGAAAGTTTTCGTCCTCATCACTGCACCTGTCGGCGTAGTAGTCGCAGAAGATGCATTTTTTGTAAACGCAGCCGCTTCCGCGCAGAAGAACAATCTCCCGACTGTTCTTTTCATTGATAATACTGTATCTCTCCATACTCTCTTCCCGGCACAAAAAAAGCACCCACACAAAAGAGGGTGCAAAAAGGGCGTAAAAAGTCCTGTGCCTTTCTCCTTAGTTTTGATAGAAGGAGCAGCCTATCGGCGTCCTTCCGGCAGGATGGTTACGAACTGCCACACAGTATGCTATCACAAATTCCGCTTTATGTCAACTGCAATTTATTATTGCATTATATATGTTTAAGGGGTATAATGGAAACCGAAAATCAAGTGCAAAGTAACTTCTTGAACAACCTTGCAGGCTCAAAATTCCATATAGGAAAATTAGCTAACATTGTCATAAATTCTCAAAAAAAACAGCCTATTTTCTTATATTTTTTAGTTGACAAAGGGACAATCCTTTTGTATAATAATAAACAGCGTTTTAATATGTGTCTATGCTGTCAAGAGGTGCAGATATGCTTTTTGAGCTTAAATCCGTCTTTCAAAATGACGGTGAAGAAAAACAAGTTGAATATAACCTTGACTTGTCAGGTCTTGATGTTGACGGAGTTTATCCATTCAAAACTCCCGTTGTCGTGACTGCCAAAGCAACAAACAGAGCAAGTTTGATTACTCTTGTAATCAACGCACACTTTGATTACAGCCGTGACTGTGACCGTTGCGGTGAGCCTTATACAAGAGAGATGAATATGAGCTTTGAACACATGCTTATTCAGACTCTTGCCGATGAGGACAATGACGACTATATTGAAACACCTGATTTTACACTCGAGCTTGATGATGTTGTAATTTCTGACATTTTTCTTTCGCTCCCGTCAAAGAATCTTTGCAGGGACGATTGCAAAGGTCTGTGTCAGATTTGCGGACAAAACCTCAACAACGGTGAATGTTCCTGTGATAAGCGTCAAACGGATCCAAGACTTGAGATACTTAAACAGTTGATTGACTAAGATAAATTTTGTAAGGAGGTTTTTGTAATGGCAGTACCCAAGAACAAAACATCACACGCAAGAAAGAGCTCAAGACGTTCAACAGTATGGAAGATCAATGCTCCTGAACTTACTGCTTGTCCTAACTGCGGTGAATTAACAGCAGCTCACAAGGCTTGCACAAACTGTGGTATGTACAACGGCAGACAGGTTGTTGTAAAGAAAGACGAACAGTAATTTTTTATTACAAGCATTACGGGCGGCAGTTATCTGTTCGCCCTTTTGTTTTGCAAAATTTACGAATTATTCAAAACAATCTGCAAATCTGTTGATTAAAAACGATATTTTGTGTAGAATAAAAGTGTATGTAAAAATCTTTTGCGAGGTGAAGGTGTGGCTGTTAAAATTTATGATGTCACAATCGGCAGTCATGCCGACAAAGCAGGAATAAAAAAGGGAGAAACCCTTCTTTCAATCAATTCAAACGAGATTGTCGATGTTCTCGATTACCGATTTTATCAGGTAAACCGCAAGCTTACTCTTGAGGTTGAGGATGAGGACAAAAATGTTCGTACCATAGAAATGACCAAGGGCGAATATGAGGAAATCGGCCTTGAGTTTGAAACCTATCTTATGGACAAACAGCATTCGTGCCGTAATAAGTGCATTTTCTGTTTTATTGACCAGCTTCCGAAGGGTATGCGTGAGTCGCTCTATTTTAAGGACGATGACAGCCGACTTTCGTTTTTGTTCGGTAACTATATCACGCTGACAAATATTACAGAGCACGAAATTGACCGAATTATAAAAATGCACATAAGCCCGATAAATGTGTCGGTTCACACAACAAACCCCGAGCTTCGTTGCAAGATGATGAATAACCGCTTTGCGGGCGATACGCTAAAATATCTCAAACGCTTTGCAGATGCAGGAATAACGCTTAACTGTCAAATTGTTTCCTGTCCGGGAATCAATGACGGTGACGAGCTTGTCAGAACATTGACCGATCTTGAAAACCTCGGTGTTAATATGACTGCGATTGTTCCTGTAGGACTTACACGCTACCGTGAAAACCTTTATCCGCTTGTTCCTTATAATAAGGAAACGGCAGGACAGACAATTGATATAATTGAAAAAATGGGTGATGAGTGCGTCAAAAAGCACGGCAGACGAATTTTCTTTCCGGGTGATGAATTTTACCTCCTTGCCGAAAGAGAAATCCCGTCACCTGAATTTTATGAGGACTTTTCCGCTCTTGAGGACGGAATCGGTATGATTGCGTATCTGACCGATGATGTCGGCTGGAAGCTTGAAGAGCTTGATGCAGACGAAAGCCTTTGCCATAAGGTAACAATTGCCTGCGGCGAGGGTGTGTTTCCGTACATGAAGCGGATTATGTCGATGATTAACGAAAAATTCCCGAATATAACTATAAATACAAGGGCGATTAAGAACAACTTTTTCGGCGGCGGAGTAAATGTGTCGGGACTTGTCACGGGCGGTGATCTTATTGATCAGCTCCGTGACGATGACCTTGGTGACAGGCTTATTATCACGTCATCAATGCTCCGTTTTGAAAACGATTTGTTTCTTGATGATGTTTCAACAGATGATGTTGAACGGGAACTCGGTGTAACTCTTGTTCCCGTCAATAACAACGGAAACGACCTTGTAGAGGCTGTAATTGCAGGAAAGGACTGATAAGATGAACAAACCCGTAATTGCCGTTGTCGGCAGACCAAATGTGGGAAAGTCAACGCTTTTCAATAAGCTCATCGGTCAGAGATTGTCAATTGTTGACGATACTCCCGGTGTTACCCGTGACAGAATATACGGTGAGGTGGAATGGTGCGGAAAAACTGCCTTTATTGTTGACACAGGCGGTATTGAACCGAAATCAGATGATATTATTCTTGTGCAGATGCGCCGTCAGGCTCAGCTTGCAATCGACACGGCTAATGTTATTATTCTTGTAACAGACTGCAAGTCGGGCATGGTGGCAACGGATATGGATGTTGCACAGATGCTCCAGAAGTCGGGCAAGCCTGTTGTGCTTTGTGTAAACAAGTGTGACACACTCGGCGAACCGTCACCTGAATTCTATGAGTTTTACAATCTCGGTTTAGGCGATCCTATCGAGGTTTCAGCCGTTCACGGTTACGGTACGGGCGACCTTTTAGACAAGGCTTTTTCAAGCTTTGATTATGATGAAAATGCGGAAGATGACGGCACAATTATCAATGTTGCGGTAATCGGCAAGCCGAACGCAGGCAAGTCATCTCTTGTAAACAAAATTACAAACGAGGAACGCTGTATTGTGTCTGATATAGCAGGCACAACCCGTGACACAATCGACACGCTTGTTGAAAACAAGTACGGAAAATTCAACTTTACCGATACCGCAGGACTTCGCCGTCAGAGCAAAATCTATGATAATATCGAAAAATACAGTATTATCCGTGCAAAAATGGCTATTGAACGCAGTGATGTGTGCGTTATTATGATTGATGCGACAGAGGGCGTTACAGAACAGGATACCAAGGTTGCAGGTCTTGCGCATGAGGCAGGCAGAGCGTGTATAATTGCCGTAAACAAGTGGGACGCTGTCGAAAAAAACGATAAGACAATGCAGGAGTTCCGCAAAAAGCTTGACGCAGATTTTGCGTTTATGTCATATGCGCCAAAGGTATTTATTTCCGCAAAAACAGGTATGCGTATCGACAGGCTGTTTGAATATATCATAAGCTGTAATGACAGCGCAAACCGTAGAATCAGAACAGGTATGCTCAACGAACTTCTTGCTCAGGCAACAACAAGAGTTCAGCCGCCGTCGGACAAGGGTAAGCGACTTAAAATTTTCTATATGACTCAGGCTTCCGTAAAACCGCCGACATTCGTTTTCTTCTGCAACAATGCACAGCTTTTCCACTTCTCATATCAGCGTTATCTTGAAAACAGAATCCGTGAGGCTTTTGCTCTTGAGGGTACGCCGATCAAAATTGTGGTAAGAGAGAGAGGAGAAAAGTAATGGAGCATATTTCGGCAATTTTAGCAAACTGCTGGTGGATGATTCTGCTTTCGGCATTGATTGCGTATCTTCTCGGCAGTATCAACACGGCTGTTCTTGTCACAGGCATTGTGACAAAGGGCAAAAAGGATATCCGTCAAATGGGCAGCGGCAATGCAGGCTTTACAAATGTACTGCGCAGCGTCGGTAAAGTGCCGGCAATCATCACCATTGTGTGTGACGCACTGAAGTGTATTATCGCCGTGCTTATCGGAGGGTTCATTTTCTCGTTTGCATCGGTTGCATTTCAGGGTGAAAGCCCTGTTTTTATAAACGAGCTTATCAACTGCGGAAAATATGTTGCAGGTATTTTCTGTATTCTCGGACATTCATACCCCGTGTATTTTCACTTTAAGGGCGGTAAGGGTGTTGTAACCGCCGCCGCTCTTATGCTGACAGAGGATTGGCGTGTGTTCATCGCAATTATTGTAACTTTTCTAATTATCTTCCTCTGCTCAAAAATTATATCACTTGCAAGTGTTCTCTGTGCGATTCTCTATGCGCCTTACACCTTTGCAATGACATTTATCTTTGACTTCATAATTTACAAGGATTATTCTCTTACATATGTAATTTTCTCAACCGTAGCGGCTCTTTTAATCGGTGTTTTCGTTCTTGTAAAGCACAAAGAAAACATCAAAAGACTTCTTAAAGGTGAAGAAAAGAAAATTACAGCTAAAAAATGACGGCAGTATTGACCGAAAAGTGATTTGGTTGTACAATAACTTTGGTATGATATTTGTTATATTTTAAATATTTCTGATACGGAAAATAAATTATATTGAGAGGTTGAATTAAAATGTCAGATTGTATTTTCTGCAAAATCGTTGACGGCTCAATTCCGTCAAAAAAAGTTTATGAAGACGAAAAAATTCTCGCTTTCTATGATCTTGAACCACAGGCTCCCGTTCATGTGCTTGTAATTCCAAAGGAACACATCTGCTGTGCAGACGCAGTTAATGAAGAAAACGTCGGCAATATTGCTCACATTTTCACTAAAATTCCCGAAATTACAAAATCACTCGGACTTACAAACGGCTACCGTATTGTAAATAACTGCGGTGAGGACGGCTGTCAGAGCGTAAAGCATATGCATTTCCACATTCTCGGCGGCAAAAAGCTCAATGGCACAATGGCGTAAAAGGGGACTGCAATAATGGATACATATAAGATTAATATTGAAGGACTTGACAGAGAACTCAGAAAATTCCCTGTAAACGATAAGCTTGATATTGCCGCATTTATTATGTTTGGTGACATTGAGATGACAGAGGTTGCCGCAAGAGAACTCCTCAAGCGTGTTCCCGAACACGATGTTGTTGTGACTGCCGAAGCAAAGGGTATTCCGCTTTGCTATGAAATGGCTCGTCAGGGCTGCAGAAACTATGTTGTCGCAAGAAAAAGCGTTAAGGTTTATATGGGCAATCCTATCGGAGTGACCGTTAATTCAATCACAACAAAAAACGAACAGAAACTCTACCTCGGCGAAGATGATGTAAATCTTCTCAACGGCAAGAGAGTTCTTCTTGTTGATGATGTAATTTCAACAGGCGAAAGTCTTCACGCTCTTGAAACGCTCGTTGAAAAAACAGGCGCAAATATCGTTGGCAGGGCGTCAGTCCTTGCCGAAGGTGACGCTAAGGACAGAGATGACATTATATTTCTCAGCGAACTTCCGCTTTTCTTTAAGTAATACTGAGTAATTATAAAATCAAATTTAAACAGCTGTTGAAGTGTGCAGATTATACCGTCCGCATATTTTGACGGCTGTTTTCCTTTTTTATACCATAGATATAAAGTGTAAAAATTAAAGTGTAGAAATTGTTCAACTTATAAATAATTGAATAGAAACAGTGGTGAATAGATAATTTAATGAGAAGAGATAGCAGCAAAATTAACAAGAATATAAATATTTTTTAAAAATAATATTTATATTGACAAATGAAATTCTATATGATATTATAAAAATACCAAAAATGATATACTTGAAGTAATAAAAATAGACTAATTGTTTTTTGTAGATAAAAATAACCAAATAAATAATAAAAGGAGATGCCATTATGAAAAAAGTATGTTTATGCCTTGCTTTTGTGTTGGCAGCGGTATGTATTCTATGTTCCTGCTCTGATTTACCTGCACCAAGTACCTCTGAAACCGTGAATCCTTCCGTAGATGTTACTTTGAAAAAGTGGGAAGATTGCGGAGCGAGTATTGATAAAGCGGAAGAAATTTCCGGAATTAAGTTTGGCGAAAGTTTGAAAAATATTGTAAGTGTAAGAGCTATTCCATACACGGCGATCGAAGTGGTTTGTTCGTTAGATAAATCTGCCTCTGACAATACTGTGACCTTGCGCAAGGCTGTCAGCTATGCTGTAAAAAACAGTGAAAATCTCAGCGGAGTCAATACAAACAGACTTTCTCCCACAATGGCGACTTTTGAAATTAAGGGTGCGAATTTTGTAAATGAAAAAGGTAAAATTGTAGTAGGAGAATATAATGATAACAATTATAAATATTCTTTTTATTGCAAAAAAGGATTGAATGGTAACCGAGTGTATAATTATATTAAAAAAATGATTACTGAATAAGGATTGATTTTTATGAAACGGCTGTTTGGACTTATAGGATTTACTTTCCTGTTTGTTCTTTCAGCCGTTTTTTATTCCGATTTTAACGAAATTGTCTTTGCAATAATCGGCTCGTTAGGAGTGTTATCCGTTGCAGTAGGTATATTCTTAATTATTTCAAAGAAAAATAAATCATTCGGCAAGTCGCTGTGCGTATTTGCTTTTGCTGTAATATATTCTGCGGGCAATATAATCGGCTATTCCGAATATATTAACAACACGGTCATAAATAATTATTCTGATAAAGAAATTACAGCAAGCGGATATATCTGTGATGAAATCATCACCACCGATTCATCATGCAGTTTCGTAATCAAAACCGACAAAATCAACGGTCAGCCGTCAGATGCAAAAATTCAAATTATTTCATATACAAATGTTGATGCAGAGCCCTTTGAAAAGGTCAACTTCACGGCTCATACATACAAGAATAATGTAAACTCTCAGATCAGTCACGGAATTTTTCTGAAAGCATATTCCTATGACGGCTTCAAAATTGATGCGACAGGAGAGAAAGCAACAACCTTCTATTCACTTGCGGTTTCAATAAGACGGGCGATGAAAAATTCCCTTGATATGCTGTTGCCGGAGGATTATTCAACGCTCTGCCGCGCCGTTCTTTTGGGCGAGAAAACAGCTCTTGGTTCAAGCGTTAAAGATGATTTTTCATTGACAGGCACTTCGTTTTTAATAGTGGTTTCGGGAATGCACCTTGTTATAATCACTTCGTTTGTATTATTCTTCATAAGAAAAATCACAAGGAACAGATTCATAATAACAGGCTTTACCACATTTACGGTTATTGCTTTTATGGCTGTAACGGGCTTTGCACATTCGGTTGTCCGTGCCGGAATTATGATGATAATTGTGTCGTTTGCATCGTCAAATCTCAGAATAGCCGACTCGCTGAATAATCTCGGCTTTGCCGCAATTGTCCTGACAGCTTTCAACCCATATGCGGTAGCCGATATCGGTATGTTGCTTTCATTTTCGGCAACGACGGGCATAATTCTGTGGTCAAAACCGATTGAACGCTCTGTGCTTAGATTTTTTCACTACAAAAACAAGCGCAAAGAGGGCATAGCAGGGACGGTTGTCTATTATATTAAAAGGCTGTTTAAAATCTGCGTAAATATGCTGTCGGTTTCAGTATCTGCATTTCTGTGGATTTTGCCGATAACCGCTGTTGCATTCAACAGAATTTCCCCGACAGTCATACTTGTTTCTCTGTTATGTGAACCGTTTGTTTCGGCACTTTTGGTGTGTTCTCTGTTGTGTTCGGTACTGTTTATCTGTCCGTTTATATCATTCCTCGCATACCCGTTTGCGCTCGTTTCGGGATTATGTTCAAAGGCAATTTTGTGGTTGGTGTCAACTTTTTCACAACTCCCGTTCAGCACAGTCAAAACCCATTCGCTCTATTGGTTTGTGTGGATAGGCGTCAGCATTTTTCTTGCAATCGGCGGATGGTTTGCCATAAATAATCGAAAATTCTATGTTAAAATTTCCGTTTTGTTATCAGCTTCTGTCCTTATAATCGGTGCTTCACTCAATGTGCTTTTAACAGCCGATAACGGTGAAATGAAAATTTACAGTGTCGGCAACGGTGTTTTTGCAACAGTCAACTGCCCCGACAGCTGTTCCGTGATTTCATGCGGAGGCAACAGAACAAGCGCAGATGATGTGACAGCCGATATCGGCGAAAGCTATTCCGATATTGAATATATGATAATTCCAAATCAGAATAATAAATACTCTTCTTTTGAACGCTTTGCAGTCACAAAATTTGACTTGAATAATATTTTGGTATATGATAGTGACATTGAAAAACAAAACCTTTTGAACGCTTTTGACGGCAACAGCCGACAGACTTTCGGCGGAAACCGGCGTTTTACGCTGAATCTTTCCGATACGGTGACGGATGAGGTAATCTGCGAAGATAACACAATGTTCCAGTATATAAAAGGGAAGAGTGCGACAGCTTTGTTTGTTCCGTCACACGGAGATGTTTCAAAGCTGCCTGAAAAATATCGCAATCCCGACTATTTGCTGATTGATTCCGTACCCGAAAATTCCGAATTGATATCATGCAAAGCCGTGATATTTTCGGGAACTGAAAAGCAGCTTCAAAAGCGTTATGATTCTATAAAAGAAATCAGCCCGACAGTTATTTCAACCGCTGACGGCAGTATAACGGTAAATTTGAACGGAGGATAAAATGCCACGCATTACAGAAGCAGACCTGAAAAAACAAATCAAGAACAAAAGTTTTTCGCCTGTTTATCTTATTTACGGCACTGAGCAGATGTTTGTAAAAAGCTATACCCAAATGCTTCGGGAAGCTGTTGCAGGCAAAAATCCCAATAATTTTAACTGTCAAACCTTCAGCGGTGACATTAACCTTTCGGAGTTGGCAACAGCACTTCAAAAAACACCGTTTATGGCAGAGAGAAACTGCGTTGTTGCAAGTGACATATACTTTGATAATATGTTAAAGGATGACCTTGACACATTTAGGGAGCTGGCAGGCAGGGCTTGGGACGGTACTGTTTTCATTGTTTCAATGCCGACTTATATTCCTTCAAAGAATAAAAACTCGTTTAATGCACTTGTAAAGCGTATTGAAAAAATCGGAAGCGTATGCTGCTTTGAAAAAATCAATTCGCAGATTGTTGAGAAATATGTTGCAAAATGGGCAAATGAAAACGGCAAGCTGATTTCACACCTGAATGCCACAAGGATAATTTCCAATGTTGGCGAGGATTTAAATCTTCTGAAAAACGAGGTCAACAAAATTGCCGCATATGCAAAGGGTGAGGAAATTACCGACCGTGACATCGACCTTTTGTCAACCGTAAACCTTGAAACGAGAACCTATGATATGGCTGACGATGTTATCAACGGCAGAGGTGACAGAGCTTTTAAAAAGCTCGATATACTTTTCTGTCAGCGTGAAGAGCCGATTAACATTCTATATGCGCTTTCGTCCGCCTATGTTGACGCGTATCGTATGCGTGTTGCTGATGAGTGCGGAATAAGAAAAGAAACCGTGGCAAAGGATTTTGCCTACAAAAACCGTGCGTTTGTGTTAAACAGGGCGAGAACCTCCGTTTCAAGAACCTCAACCGAGGCACTTCGGAAAAGCCTTGATGTGCTTGTTGAAACCGATGAAAAGCTGAAATCCGTTTCTGTCAACCAAAGGTTTTTGATTGAACAGCTTATTTCCCGTTTGCTTCTGATTGCAAAGGAGGGCAGAGTCTGATGCTCAAAATCCGTGAGGCAGTCATAGTTGAGGGCAGATATGACAAGATAAAGCTTTCATCAATTGTTGACGCTCCCATAATTGAAACCAACGGTTTCCGTGTCTTTTCCGACAAAGAAAAACAGTCGCTTATCCGCAAAATTGCCGAAACAAGGGGAATACTCATAATGACAGACAGCGACGGTGCAGGCTTTGTAATAAGAAATTTCCTTAAAGGCTCGGTCGATAATTCAAAAATTAAAAATTGCTATATTCCGCAAATCAAGGGCAAGGAAAAACGCAAAATAAAAGGCGGTAAAGAGGGACTTTTAGGCGTTGAGGGCGTCAGCGATGAGGTTATAATAAATGCAATCCGCAAAAGCGGTGCCGAGATAATCGGCGAAGAAAATAATATTCCCGAAAGGAAAATTACTAAAGCCGACCTCTTTGTCCTCGGACTTACGGGAACTGAAAATTCAGAAATCAACCGCAAAAAAATTCTTAAAAAACTCGGCCTGCCGTCATATCTTTCAACAAACGCATTTTTGACCGCAATCAACTGCCTTTATTCTCTTGAAGAACTAAAAAGTATGCTGTGATAAAATAAAAATTACATAAGCTAAATAAATCACCTGTTTCCGTGAAAACTAAAACAGGTGATTTTTTATGAAAAAAAGTTTAAGACTGCGTAACGATTGCATTCTTTTTTCAATAGGCGGGGCAGGCTACGCTCTGCTTGAAATTTTGTGGCGGAGAAAAACTCACTGGTCAATGGCGGTCACGGGCGGAACTGCGTTTGTGTCGCTTTTCAGATTTTACAAGCATTTTTCAAAAATGAATATGCTGCAAAAATGCATATCGGGCAGTGCGATAATTACCGCACTTGAATACTGCTGCGGCTGTGTTGTCAATCTGAAATTCAAGCTTAATGTGTGGGATTATTCCAATTGCCGACTTAATTTTAAAGGGCAGATTTGTCCGTTTTACAGCACCTTGTGGGCTTTTCTTTGTATTCCTGTCAGCGCATTATGCACTTTTCTCTGCAAAAAAATACAGTAAAAAAACAGGAGTGGTAAGTAAAAGTACTGCTCCTGTTATGTTTTGCTTATTCGGACTTTTTGTCCTCTTTTTTTTCATCGGATTCGTTTTCTTCGGCGGTATCGTTTTTCTTGACAACAACCCGTAAAATACGCTGATCCTTAACCTCCATAACGGTAAACTTAAAGCCGTCGGCCTCAATGTTGTCACGCTTGTGGGGGATTGTTCCTGCATGCTCAAGAATATAACCGCCGACTGTTACGCTGTCACATTCAAGACTGTCCTCGTCCATATCAAACAGACCGAGCATATCTTCAAGCTCCATATCACCGTTTACAAGGAACTCGCCCTTGCCGATTTTGTAGTAGTTATGCTCAATTTCCTCGTCCTCGTCCCATATTTCACCGACAATTTCCTCGAGCAAATCTTCCATTGTAACAATTCCGAGTGTGCCGCCGTATTCATCCGTAACAACCGCAAGATGAATTTTTGTGCGTTTGAATGCACTCAGAATTTTTGAAAGCTGTTGTGTTTTGAACACAAAGTAAGGCGGCTGCATAAGCTCCTTAACATCGGGAGCTTTGCCGTCTGCAAGTCGTTCAAGATAATCTCTTGTGTGAAGAATACCGACAACATGGTCAACCGTGCCTTCATACACGGGGATTCTCGAATAGCGGTTTTCAATGATGATATCCTTGATTTTTTCAGGTGAATCATCAATGCTTATGAATGTAATATCAACTCTCGGTGTGAGAATTTCCTCAGCAGTAGTTTCGTCAAAGTCAAGTGCGGAGCGAACCATTTCGCTTTCGCTCTCTTCAAGAACGCCTTCCTCCTCGATGCTCTCAACAATGTATTTAAGCTCGTTTTCGGTAACTGACGGAGCGTCGCCGCTGCTGCCTGCAATCTTTAAGGCAATCATTTTGAACCGTGTGAAAATCCACACCAGCGGTGTAAGGATTGCCATAAGTCCTCTGAGCAATCCGGCTGTTTTGAGCGAAAAGGCGTCGCAATGCTCCTTTGCAAGGCATTTCGGTACAATCTCACCGAAGGTCAGCACAAGAAAGGTTGTTGCACCGGTTGCAATTGCCGAGCCTGCGTCACCGAAAAGATTCATACATAGTACAGTCGCAATTGAAGAACAACTCAGGTTTACAACATTGTTGCAGATGAGAATTGTTGTAAGGGCATTGTCGAAATGTTCGATTATGTAGAGCGCTGATGCCGCTTTTTTGTTGCCGTCATCCTTGTAACGCTGAACACGCACCTTGTTTACAAAGGAAAATGCCGTTTCAATCGCAGAAAAAAATGCAGAAAACGCAATAAGAACTAAAATGACAACACCCATAATTATGTCAGATGTCAACTGAATATCACTCCATAACAACTTCCGACAGGTTCTGTCGGGATAATATTTCTTTTATACTACTATAATTCTTTAAAATAATTATTGCTTATTAGAAATAAAGAAATAAAATTATTGAAATAACTTTGCTAAAATGATATAATGAAACGGTAATGTGCCGTGAATGTCCTAATTTGATGTGCGGCATACATTTTATGCGCAATTTCGGAGAAACTATTCTCGGAGGTGCATACAATGCCACAAAAATCAAAATCTTCTAAAACCTCTTTAAAAAAAGGAAACTTTGTTAAAAATCCCGCTTTGGAAGATGAACCGCAAAGGCTTGCAAACGACAGCCCCATAAGTGAAGAACACACTGACCAAATTGACGAAACAGGTTCTGTTCTGACAACTCACAAGGACTGCGTTTTTCATTGTCTGACAATTATAGGGCAAATTGAAGGTCATTACATTCTTTCACAGCAGAACAAAACAACGAAATATGAGCATGTTATCCCCCTGCTCGTTTCGGTTGAGGAGGACGAAAGAATTGACGGTCTTCTTGTGCTGATTAACACGGTCGGGGGAGATGTTGAGGCAGGACTTGCAATTGCCGAGGTGATTTCGGGAATGAAAAAGCCGACTGTTTCAATTGTTCTCGGCGGAGGTCATTCAATAGGTATTCCGCTTGCTGTAGCGGCTGACAAGAGTTTTATTGCCAAAAGTGCTTCCATGACGGTTCATCCGGTCAGGTCAACAGGGCTTACACTCGGAGTTCCGCAGACCTTTGAATATTTTCAGCGTATGCAGGACAGAATCACAACATTTGTTTCCGAAAATTCCAATATTACAAAGGATCGTTACAACCGGCTTGTACTCAACACAGGCGAGCTTGTAATGGATATCGGGACTATTCTTGAGGGAGAAGAGGCTGTTGAAGAAGGCTTGATTGACGAGGTCGGAACAGTTTCCGACGCCATCGACGCTCTCTACGGTTTGATAAAAGAAAACAAGAGCAGGTCAAAGCCTAAAAAATCCCGCTCAAAAAAGCAGGAAAAATAATTTCGGGCATTTTGCCCGAATACATATATACCGTGACGCTTATGATTTTTATGAAATCCGAAATGCCAACCCACACAGCATTTCAGCGTACAAATAATAAAGAAGATTTTTAAAACTTATTTTTTTGGAGGGAATACATAACCATGTCAATTTTAGATGCTATTATTCAGGGTGTTGTTCAGGGACTTACCGAATTTTTGCCCGTATCAAGCAGCGGACACCTCGCAATCACACAGCACATTCTCGGTGCAGGCACAGGTGAAAGCAATCTTTTCTTTAATGTAATGCTCCATGTCGGCACACTTGTTGCCGTTGTTGCATTCTACCACAAGCTTGTGTGGGATCTTATCAAAGAGTTTTTCCTTATGCTCAAGGATATATTCACAGGCAAGTTCAAATGGAGCAAAATGAATTACAACCGTAATCTTGTTGTAATGCTAATCATCGGTCTTATTCCGCTGTTTTTGCTTTTTCTGCCAATCCCCGGAACAGATATGAAACTCAAAGACCTTGCAGACCGGCTTTCCGCAAGTCCTGTTCTCATAGTAACTGCCTGTTCGCTCATTCTCACAAGCGTACTTTTAACAATCGGTATTATCCGTAACCGCAAGAGTGTTGCCTCAACTCACAAACATCTTGCAACAAAGAGTAATGCAAAGGCAACAAGAGATAATTTTAATGTTGTTGACGCAATCCTTGTCGGTGTAACACAGGTTTGTGCCGCACTCCTTCCGGGACTTTCCCGTTCAGGCTCAACACTTTCGGTCGGTGAGATGAGAGGAATCTCAAAGCAGAAGGCACTTGACTACACATTCGTACTCGGTATCCCGTCAATCCTTGCGGCGGCACTTCTTGAGGGTGTGGATGCAATCAAGTCACCGGAGGGTTTAAGCAATATTGAATTTCTTCCGCTGATTATCGGAATGGCAGTTTCCGCAGTTGTAGGCTATCTTGCAATCGTAATTTTCAAGTGGTTCCTGAAATCCGACAAAATGGAAATTTTCGTAATCTACACAGCGATTGTCGGTGTTGCATTTATTGTAATTTCAATCATCGAAATGAACACGGGCGTAAACCTTTTCACAGGTGCGCCAATTGCATAAATTTTAAATGGAGTGATTTTATTGGCAGCTAATAAAAAAACAGCTGACAAAACTAAAAATACTGCGGCAGGGAGAAAAAAGACTTCTTCAAAAACCTCATCAAAAGGTGCAAAAACTGCAAGCCGAACCAAAGCATCCGCTGTTCCAAAAAGGAGCAGCGGACTTTCGCCGCGTGTAAGGGCAATCCTCTATGCCGCCGTTGCGGCTGTTTTTGTCTGCATAATTTTCATAAAAGGTTCAAATGTCTGGACAATGATACGCAGTTTCTTTTTCGGAGTTCTCGGCTTCGGAATTTTTCTTGTTCCCGTAACGCTTTTCTATTTATGTGTTATGACCGAAAAGGAAAAGCAGGTTGCACGCTATAAGCTGAAGCTTTTTCTTTGTGTCGTCATAATTCTGTTTATCGGGGCGTTGATTTATGCAGGCAGCGGCGCAAAATATTCGGATATGAACTTTTTTGCTTGTCTTGGCAATCTGTTCAAGGACGCCTCCGACACCTCAAGGTATATGACTTTCGATTGCGGAATAATCGGCGGACTGCTTGGCTATCCGCTTGTTGTCCTGTTCGGCAGTACAGCCGCACTTTTTACAAGCTTTGTTGTAACAGCCGCACTTGTTCTTATTGTTGCGAACATTTCAATTAAGGATATGACAGCGGCGGCGTCAAGAACAGCCGTACATATCCGTGAAGCAGGTGAGGAGAGGGCAAGAGTCCGCAGAGAACGCAGAGAAGAAAACCGTGAGAGAAAGCTTGCCGAAAGAGGCAATATCGACATTGCGCTTGAAGGTGAAAACAGAAAGTCCTCGGGAAGTTTTATTGACATTCCGCTTGATGACAAAAAGACAAAGGTCAAGAAAGCAAAGTCGGCAGTAAACGGAATTGACACGGATATTGCCGATTCAAAGGAAGAAAATGCAGCTGACAAGGATCTGTCGCAGGATCTCATCAACATAATCAATCGTGCAAGCAAGCCTATGGGCAAAAGTGCCGATAACACCGTTTCGGCACTTGCAGAGGATATTTCAAATGAAAAGTCAGCTTCCGATGCCGAATATCTACAGAATGAGTCTGATTCCAAAACTGAAAGCATCGCTAAAAAAGCACTTCTCAAAAGCAAAAAAGACAACAGCGAGGAGGCCGGCGATGAAATTGCGGAACAGCTTGACAGAGCTGTTCGTTCTGATAATTCTCAGAGCGAAGAGAAAAAATATCAGTTCCCACCGATTCAGCTGCTCAAGCCGAAGCTAAATTCCGATGACGGCGACGCAATGGAAGAAATGCAGAATAATGCCAAAAAGCTTATTGATACCCTCACAAGCTTCGGTGTAACGGCAAAAATTGTAAACATCTGCCGAGGTCCGTCCGTAACACGCTATGAGTTACAGCCTGCCCCCGGTGTTAAAATCAGCAAAATTACAAATCTTTCCGATGATATCGCACTCAACCTTGCCGCAAACGGTGTCCGTATTGAAGCACCTATTCCGGGCAAGGCCGCAGTCGGAATTGAAGTTCCGAACAAGGTTGTAAGTATGGTAACAATGCGTGAACTGATTGATTCGGACAAGTTCAAAAACAGCAAGAGCAAACTCACAACCGTTCTCGGCAAAGATATTTCGGGTGAAATCGTAGTTACCGACCTTGCAAAAATGCCGCACTTGCTCATTGCAGGTACTACGGGTTCAGGTAAATCCGTATGTGTAAACTCAATTCTTATGAGTATTCTCTACAAGGCAACTCCCGATGAAGTAAAGCTGTTGCTTATCGACCCGAAAATGGTTGAATTTTCAAAATACAAAGGTATTCCGCATTTGCTCATTCCCGTAGTATCCGACGCAAAAAAGGCGGCTGGTGCGCTTGCGTGGGCGGTAAACGAAATGCTCCAGAGATATAAAATTTTCTCCGAATACGATTGTAAGGATATTGATTCATATAATTCTCTTATCGAAAAAAATATGAATTATATGGAGAAAAATCCACCTGTTGTTAATGAAGAGGGAGAAGAGGTTCAGCCTGTTCTTGAAGTAAACGGACTTCCCGTTGCCAAAGAAAAAATGAGCCGTGTTGTAATTGCAATTGACGAGCTTGCCGATTTGATGATGGCGGCTCCGAGCGAGGTTGAGGACTCAATCTGCCGACTTGCTCAGATGGCTCGTGCCGCAGGTATGCACCTTATCCTTGCAACCCAAAGACCTACCGTTAATGTAATCACAGGTCTTATCAAGGCGAATGTACCGAGCCGTATTTCACTCAAGGTAAGTTCAAACACAGACTCCCGTACAATTCTTGATACAGGCGGCGGTGAAAAGCTGATTGGCCGAGGCGATATGCTGTTTTTGCCTGTAGGCGCTCCAAAGCCTATTCGTGTTCAGGGCTGCTATGCTTCCGATGAAGAAATCGAGGGCGTAACCCACTACATAAAGAAAGCGTATTCGGCTCAGTATAATTCTGAAATCGAAGAAAAAATCAAGAGAATTGCCGCTGAAGAGATTGCTCAGGGCAAAAAATCGGGTGACTCCGATTCAGCATATGACGAAGGCCTTGATGTTGACAGCAAAATGGAAGAGGCAATTAAGTGCGTAATTGAAGCAGGACAGGCGTCAACCTCACTCTTGCAGAGAAGACTCAAGGTCGGCTACGCAAGAGCAGGCAGAATGATTGACGATATGGAACAAATGGGCGTTGTAGGCCCTCATCAGGGTTCAAAGCCGAGAGATGTTCTCATGACCTACAACGAATGGCTCGAACGCAGAAATGCACTTGAAAACAGAGCCGATTAATAAATAAAGGAGGGTTCAATATGGCTTTTTTACCGATGAACGCAAAGGAAATGCGTGACCGAGGTTGGAGTGAAGTCGATTTTGTATATGTTTGCGGTGACAGTTATGTTGACCATCCGTCATTCGGTGCGGCAATAATCACGAGAGTTCTTGAGGATTGCGGTTACAAAACAGCATTCCTTGCACAACCTAATTGGAAAAACAATGATGATTTTACACAGTTTGGAAAACCAAGGCTCGGTTTTATGGTGTCGGCAGGCAACATTGACAGTATGGTTGCCCACTACACGGTTGCAAAGCGTAAAAGACATGATGATGCCTATACGGCAGGCGGTAAAAACGGCAGGCGTCCCGACAGAGCCGTCACCGTTTACTGCAACATAATCAGAAAGCTATATCCCGATTCTCCCATTATAATCGGAGGTCTTGAGGCATCACTCAGAAGATTTGCTCATTATGATTATTGGAAAAACGAGGTAATGCCCTCAATTATTTTCGACAGCAAGGCAGATTTGCTTGTGTACGGAATGGGCGAGCTGCAGACAATTGAAATTGCAAAAAGACTTTCCGAGGGTTATCCTGTTGAATCGCTTTACGACATCAGAGGTGTTTGCTATAAAATTCGTACAGACGATTATGTGCCAAAGTCGGTTGTCGAACTTCCAAGCTACGAGCGTGTAAAAGAGGACAAGCGTGACTATGCAATTGCATCACGCAGAGAGCTTGAGGAGGCTGATGCAGTAAGGGGCAAAACCCTCATTCAAAGGCACGGAAAGTACATTCTTGTGCAGAATCCTCCGATGCAGCCGCTTGACACCAAACAGCTTGATTATGTCTATTCTCTGCCATATGAGCGTTGGTATCCAAAGTGCTACGAAAGTCTCGGCGGCGTACCCGGTATCAACGAGGTACTGTTTTCAATCACACACAACCGTGGTTGTTTCGGTGCTTGTAATTTCTGCTCACTTGCTTTTCATCAGGGCAGAGCGGTAACCGTCAGAAGTGAAAAGAGTATTATTGAGGAGGCTGAAAGTTTTCTTGATAATCCACGATTCAAGGGTTACATAAGTGATGTCGGAGGACCTACCGCAAACTTCAGACTTCCGTCATGCGAAAAGCAGAAAAAGCTCGGACTTTGTAAAAACAGAAGATGTCTCGCACCGACACCTTGCCCGAATATGCAGGTGTCACACACGGAATATCTTGATATTCTGCGAAAACTGAGAAATCTCAAGGGCATTAAAAAGGTGTTTATCCGCAGCGGAATCCGTTTTGATTATCTTATTGAAGATGAAAATGACGAATTTTTCCGTGAACTCGTAAAGTATCACATCAGCGGTCAGCTGAGAGTTGCCCCTGAGCATTGTTCGGCGGCGGTTCTTGACAAAATGGGCAAGCCGCATATTGAAAGCTACAAGCGTTTTTGTAAGATGTTCTACGATTTTACGGGCAAGGAAAATAAAGACCAGTATGTAGTGCCGTATCTGATGAGCTCACACCCCGGTTCAACACTTTCGGATGCCGTAGAACTTGCACTTTTCTGCAAGCATGAAAACATTCACCCAAAACAGGTTCAGGACTTCTATCCGACTCCGGGTACAATTTCAACGAGTATGTTCTATACGGAGCTTGATCCATACACTCTCAAAGAGGTTTATGTTCCGAAGTCTGAAAATGAAAAGGCAATGCAAAGGGCGTTGCTGCAGTATTTCATTCCCGAAAACAAGCCGCTTGTAATCAAAGCACTCATCAAAGCCGGCAGACGGGATTTAATCGGAAACGATAAAAAATGTCTTGTAACTCCGATGGCTGGACAAACACAGGGCGGTTATTCAAAACAGAACAACAACCGCAATTCGCAGAATCAGAAGGGAAGAGGCAAAAACGGCAAAGATAAGTTCGCAAAGTACAGACGAAAAAACAAAAAGAAATAAAATCTTTTTTATACTGAAAATATCGGTATGCGTACTTTTCATTGCCTGTGTACTGCTTGTTTCATTCGGAAAACCTCTCGGAATACCCGATTGGAACGATGTCTATACATTTTTCGGAATTTCAGCCGATATGGAGTCCGATTTTTCTGTTTCATTTATCAATGTCGGTTCGGCTGATTGTACGCTGATTAAATGCGGTGACAAAAGTGTGCTGATTGACGGAGGAACAAATCTTGTGACCGATAAAATTACCGCCTATCTCAAACGCAGTTCGGTAACTCATCTTGATGCCGCAATCGTGTCACACCCCGACAGCGACCACATCGGTTCGCTGCCCGATATCATAGATGAATTCGGCACGGATGTTGTTTATTTCGGAAAATATTCCGACATCCACAAAACACCCGAATACAAAAAGCTTGTTAATTCTATAAAAGAAAATAATATAAAAACCGTAATTCCGGTTTCAGACAAACCCGTTGAAATCGGAAATATGACCTTTAAATTTTATCAACCCGAAAAGGACTTCGGCAACACAAACGATAATTCGCTTGTAACAATGCTTCAATATGACGAAAAGCGATTTCTTTTTACAGGCGACATTTCGTCAAAAAGGGAAGAATCAATGGTTAATTCCGACAAAGAATTAAAATGCGATGTTCTCAAGGTTGCACACCACGGCAGTAAGTATTCTTCAAGTGAAGATTTTCTTGCAAAGGCAAGCCCCGAAACCGCTGTAATAAGCGTTTCGGCTGACGATACGGCACTTCCCGATTACTATATAACAGCCTTGCTTAACAGCGTGTGCAAAAATGTTTATCGGACAGACAGCGATAAAACCGTTATGATAACAGTCGAAAACGGCGAGATTTGCACCAAAACTCATGCCTGAAAGGTTGACTATAAATTAAATAATGTTATAATATTATTGTTTAACTGACAAAAATCGAAAGGAATTTTTAAATATGGGAGTATATGAAGAACTCGTAGCCAGAGGACTTATCGCTCAGGTTACTGACGAAGAAGAAATCAGAGAGCTTGTAAACAGCGGTAAAGCCACATTCTATATCGGCTTTGATCCGACAGCCGACAGCCTCCATGTAGGTCACTTTATGGCTCTTTGCCTTATGAAAAGACTTCAGATGGCAGGCAACAAGCCAATTGCACTCGTAGGCGGCGGCACAGGTATGATCGGTGATCCGTCAGGCAGAACAGATATGCGTCAGATGATGACAAAGGAAACAATTCAGCACAATGTTGATTGCTTCAAAAAGCAGATGAGCCGTTTTATCGACTTTTCAGAGGGCAAGGCTCTTCTCGTAAACAACGCAGACTGGCTTCTTGACCTTAACTATGTTGAACTTCTCCGTGATGTAGGCGCTTGTTTCAGCGTTAATAATATGCTTCGTGCAGAGTGCTACAAGCAGAGAATGGAAAAGGGACTCAGCTTCCTTGAATTTAACTATATGATTATGCAGTCATACGACTTCTATGCTCTCTATCAGAAGTACGGCTGTAATATGCAGTTCGGCGGTGACGACCAGTGGAGCAATATGCTCGGCGGTACAGAGCTTATCAGAAGAAAGCTCGGCAAAAACGCATATGCAATGACAATCAACCTTCTCCTCAATTCAGAGGGTAAGAAAATGGGTAAAACCCAGTCGGGTGCAGTATGGCTTTCAGCCGAAAAGACAAGCCCCTACGATTTCTACCAGTATTGGAGAAATGTTGATGACGGCGATGTAATCAAGTGCCTTAAAATGCTCACATTCCTTCCGCTTGAAGAAATTGATGAGCTTGCAAAGCTTGAGGGCAGTGAAATCAACAAAGCAAAAGAAATTCTTGCTCATGAGCTTACAGAGCTTGTTCACGGCAAAGAGGAGGCTGACAAGGCTCAGGAGGCAGCAAGAGCAATCTTCAGCAACAAGACAAATACTGACAATATGCCTTCAACAACTCTTACAGAGGCTGATTTTGCAGACGGTGAAATCGGAATTCTTGACCTCATGAAGAAGTGCGGACTTATCCCTTCAAACGGCGAGGGCAGAAGACTTATTCAGCAGGGCGGTGTTTCTGTTGACGATGGAAAGGTAACAGATGTTTACGCAAAGGTTGCAAAGTCTGATTTTGAAAAAGGCTATGTTGTAATCAAAAAGGGTAAAAAGGTTTACCATAAGGCAATTCTTGGCTGATTTTGAAAATTAAATAAAGGGGATTAGGGCAAAATGAAAAAGTTTTTTTCGGAGTTTAAGGAATTCATAATGCGTGGAAATGTGCTTGATCTCGCAGTCGGCGTTATCATCGGTGCGGCTTTTCAGGCAATCGTAACTTCTCTCACAAGCGACATCATTTCGCCGATTCTCGGTATCTTCGGCGGTGTCAACTTTGACCAGTTTCAGGTTACAATCAACGGCGCAACAATTATGTACGGTAAGTTTATCACAGCGGTAATCAACTTCCTGATTATGGCTTTCGTAATCTTCCTTATCGTAAAGCTTGTCAACAAGGTTATGTCACTCGGCAAAAAAACTGAACCCGAAGAAGCTCCCACAACAAAAAAGTGTCCGTTCTGTTTCAGTGAAATTGATATCAAAGCCACAAAATGTCCCCATTGCACAGGCGATATCATCGATCTTACAGAAAAAACAGACGAAAAAAATAATATCGCTGTTACATAAACAGATATTACACAACTTAACAACCAACAAAAAGCCACAGTAGAAAGTTAAAATCTACTGTGGCTTTTTAAATTGAAAATTATGATTGAGCGTAACATTGTTACCGTCTGTACAATTATATATTAAAACACCAAAAACAAAAATACAATTCCGCAGAGGATTGCTATTGCTGCGCCGACTATGACATCACGCACATAATGCACTCCTGCACACACTCTTGATACGGAAATCATAACCGCAATGAAGAGGTATGCAATCCCTGCCCACACATTGAACCGCAAAATTGCCATTGCAATGATGAATGCACTTGCGGTGTGGCGGCTCGGCATACTGTCGGGCTTGCTGTTCTTTGCAAAAACAGGCGCAACTCCGTACCGCACATACGGGCGTTCTTCTTTTATGATAATTCGCAGAAGTGTTATTCCCAAAAACACCCCCGCAGGCACAGTCAGCGACGTTAAAAACAAATCTTTTTGCCATAAAAATGTATATACAAGCAAAACCGGATAGCTTGCAAATACTATCAGCGGAAAAATTTTATATACGAATTTCAACACATTTTTTGCGGATTTGTTATTTTTGAAGAAATCGGTCAGTTTAATATATTGTTTACGGCTAATTTTCTACATCTCCCGGAGCTTTTTACACTCAGATTTTAACATAACCGTTACACTATTTCAACATTATATTTATCAAACCAGTAGTCAAGTTCGATTATATACGCAAGAATCTGCGGTGCTTTCATCAGCTGACCGTACCACGGATTTGTGATTTTATCGGGATTTTCAATGATATCTTCAATCCCTTTACTGTCAAGCAGTTCGTTTAGAATTGAACGCTTTTTAAGAATTTTTCTAACCCTTTTTACACACTCGTTGAAGTAAATCGGATTGTGCGTTTTCGGGTACGGGCTTTTCTTTCGCCAGCAAATTTCTTCGGGCAGAATATCCTCAAAAGCCTTTCGCACAATTCCCTTTTCACGGTTGCCCCATGCCTTTAATTCCCACGGCATATTGTACGCATATTCAACAAGTCTGTAATCGCAGAACGGCACTCTTACCTCAAGTCCGCTGAACATTGAGCATCTGTCTTTTCGCTCAAGCAGACATTGCATAAACCAGTAAAAATTCAGGTAGAACATCTCTCGCATTCGCCTGTCAAGGTCGGTGTCGCTTTTAAGCTTTGGGGCAAGGCTTATTGTGTCAAGATACCTTTGTCTGACATACTCTTCGCCGTTTTTCAGCACACCGTCCTTGAGAATGCTCCTGCGAATATCCTGACTTTTTGACCACGGAAAACAATCCTCAAAAAGTATTTCATGGTTGTGATACCACGGATATCCGCCGAAAAGTTCATCGGCACATTCTCCCGAAAGTGCAACGGTGTAGTTTTGCTTGATTTCTTTGCAGAAGAGCAAAAGTGACGAGTCAACATCAACATACCCCGGCAAATCCCTTGCCTGAACACTTTCATAAAGTGCGTCGCACACAAGCGTGTTGTCAAGGACAATTTCCCTGTGCTTTGTGTCGGCATTTTTTGACATCATCGAAATAAATTCGTAGTCGGGAGTAGGCTGAAAATTGCTCTTTTGAAAATATTTTTCGTTGTCACGGTATTCAACCGAGTAGGTGTTGATTTTGCCGAGTTTGTGTTCCTTGTTGTACATTGATGCGGTCTTGACAATTATACTGCTGTCAAGCCCCCCCGAAAGGAAAAAGCACAGCGGAACATCACTCACAAGCTGTCGCTGAATTGCATCAGTCAGCAGATATCTCGTCTTTTCAATGGTAGTTACTTCATTGTCTGTATGCTCTTTTGCCTCAACGGTGTAGTATTTTTTTCGGCGAAGCTTTGAGTGCCTATACATTGCACATTCGCCCGGATTAAGCTCAAATACTCCCTTGAAAACTCCGAACGAAGGCGTTCTTGCAGGTCCTAAAAAGAAAATTTCATTGAGTCCCTGTTCGTCAATTTGAGGCTTTACAACCTTGCTTGCAAGCAATGCTTTTATTTCTGACGCAAACAGCAAGCCACCGTTGTATTCGTAGTAAAACAGAGGCTTAACGCCGATTCTGTCCCTGCACAAAAACAGAGATTTGTCGCTTGTGTTGTAGACTGCAAAGGCAAAAATTCCGTTCAGCTTTTTGCAGCAGTCAGCACCGTATTTGATGTATGATTTCAGCACAACCTCCGTGTCGCTGTGACCTCTGAAATGAAAACCCGATGCTTTCAGTTCCTCACGAAGCTCGGCTGTGTTATAAAGTTCGCCGTTATAGACAATGACATAGGTCGTGTCCTTGTGACGAACCGACATCGGTTGTTTGCCGTTTTCACGGTCAATTACAACAAGCCGCCTGTGCATAAGCGCCGCCCCTCGGTTAATGTACAAACCGTTTTCGTCAGGACCTCGCCTGTCAAGCGTTTCAGACATTCTGTTGAGCAAATCAATTTTTTCGCTCATATCCTGTGAGTGGTCAATCCATCCTGCTATTCCGCACATAAAGTAACCTCCGTCAATTTTGTTTGTAATTTTTGAGTGAATATAAAAAGCATAAAGCGGTAAAAAGCAAAGCCGCTCCCGAAAGGACAGTTCCTCCGAAAAAACCGGAGTTTTCAACCGTTGACGTTGAAAAAACATCGGTTGTGACGGAGAAAAGTTTTATTCCTAAATGCGTAAGCAATGCGGTGATAGATCCTTGCAAAATTCTGCAAAAGAAAAATAACATTTTGTTAACCTTAATATCTCCAAGTGCCGAGAAAATCTGAAAATGTACGCAAAGTCCGCCGAATCCTGCCGAAAATGCAACAACCTCAATCGGCAAATCTTTCGATACCGCAGTAACCGCATTGCAAACTTCCGTGAGTATCAAAAACGGTTTTTGAATATTTTCATCCGTAATGTGTGAGCAGAAAATCTCAGTAAATGCCGAAAACAGCACCACAAATGCACAGATTGCAAACATTCCCCTTGCACCTTCAAGAACAGACTTTACAAGTGCGTCGCCTTTTTGCGGAGTGCTTATTAATGTTTCTGAATTGGAATTATCATCAAGTTTGTTTCTGCAAATGAATTTTAAAGCAAATCCGAGTGCTAAAACCGAGATGCATTGGGCGGCAAATATAATAAACCCGACTTCAATGCTCGAATAAAGCTGTGCGCCTATAAAATTCACAAGAAATCCGGGACCCGAACACACCAAAAACAGACCTGCCCGTTTACACTCACTTTCACTTGCCGCACCTTTTCTATAAAGTGAATTTACCGTCTTTGCACCAACGGGATAACCTCCGACAAGGGAGAGAATTATTGCCGATGCAAAGCAACCGTCAAGTCCGAAAAGCGGTTTTGTCAGCCATGAAAGATGTCTGCCGATTTTTTCTGCAAGACCGCTATCTGTAATATATGAGGCAAGCACCATGAAAGGGAAAAGTGACGGTACAAGCGTTGAAAGGCACAAGCCTATGCCGTTTTCAGCTCCCTTTGAACATTCCTCCGAAAAACGCAAGGCGACAACGCACAACAGAAAAATCCCTGTTGCCTTAAAAATGTTCACCGTCCTTGCGGCATTTTTACTCATAAACAAAACAATCACCAATTATATATATGAGCTGTATTGCATAAAAATAAATAAGAAACAAAAATAGGGGAGATTTTTTTGCCAAAGAACAAACGAACTGCCGATAAAAACGAAAGATTGCCTTCTCCTATGTTTGACATGGGAACAATGCCGTACATAGAAATGCTCGGAAACCGCAGGATAACAGTTGAGGGTTCAACCGGAGTTCTGCTCTATGACAGCGAAAGCATAAAAATAAACACCTGCAAAACCGTAATTTCATTTTGCGGGAGAGGAATGAAATTGAAGTGCATTTCAAGCTCCTGTGTTGAAATTGAAGGCTTTGTAACCGACATCAATTTTCTCTCGTGAGGTGAAACTATGCTCCTTAAAATGATACGCTTTCTCAGAGGAAGTGTGGACTTTACCGCAAGCGGAAAATTTCCCGAAAGGTTTATGAACATAACCTCAAAAAACGGTGTGAATCTCTGGAATCCCGTTCCGAAAAAGAACGCAATATCAGCCTCAATGTATCTTTCCGACTACAAAAAAATCAGAATTCTTGCGCGCAAATCAAGGGTTAAAACAAGAGTAACCGCAAAACACGGACTGCCGTTTATTATTAACCGCTATAAGGCAAGGACAGGACTTTTTGCAGGTGCGGTATGTGGAATTATTCTCTGTATTTTTCTTTCAAATTTTATCTGGTCGGTCAAAATTTCAGGAACAGAGGAAATCAGCAATACATATCTTGAATTGTTGCTTGAAGATAACGGAATTTCTGTAGGTATGTGGAAAAACAATTCCGATGTTGACCAGATAGAACGCAATATTCAGAGAAAATGCGGTGATATCCGTTGGATGAGCATAAACATAACAGGCAGTCTTGTCACGGTTGAAGTAAAGGAAACCTACAAAAAGCCGAAGCTTGACACCTCAAAAAATCCTTGCAATGTAAAAGCGGTTAAAGACGGAGTCATAACACGGATTCAGGCATATAACGGCAGACCTGTTGTTACAAAGGGCAGCGGAGTTGTGAACGGTCAGATTCTTGTCAGCGGGCTTGACGAAACCAAGCAGGGCGATATGCGTTACTTGAGAGCAAACGCAAAGGTTTATGCCGATGTTTCAGAGCAGAGAACGCTTTCACTTCCTAAAAAAATAACTTACAGTACCGTTACCGATAATTATGTTGACAGGAAAAATTTCAGATTTTTATGGCTTGATTTTCCCTGTAACCTTGCCTTTGAAAACTACGACAATTTTGTAAGCACAGTTCACGGAGAAAATCTGTTTATAAATGATGTTGTTCTGCCGGTAGGACTTAAAATCAGAACCGACCGTGAACTTGTAACAACCGAAAACTCTGTAAGTAAAAACAAGGCTGAGGAGATTGCAAAGGCTGATTGTATTCTCTATGAGATTTTTACAAAGAATAAAAGCGAAGTTATTTCAAAACAAATTTCCGTTAAAGAAAATAAAGACGGCTACAGGGTGACAACAGATTATATTTTTAACGAAAATATTGCAGATCAGGTTGATTTTGATGTGACAGAATAGAAAAGTTGTGTTATAATCAACTTGTATGTTTTGCTTTGAACGGCTGAAATTTTGCAGTCGGACACAAACGGAGGGATAACTATGAGAATTTTATGTATAGGTGATGTCGTAGGCAGTATCGGTTGTGAATTTCTTCGCAACAATCTTCCCACGCTCAAAAAGGTGAAAGGCATTGATTTTGTAATCTGCAACGGTGAAAATTCCGCTGACGGCAACGGATTGACTCCCGTGTCTGCAAAACACCTTTTTGACAGCGGAGTTGATGCAATTACTCTTGGAAACCATTCGTTTCGCAGAAAAGAAGTCTATGACTGCCTTGACTCAAATCCCTTCATTGTCAGACCCGCCAATTTTCCCGAAAATTCAACACCCGGTAAAGGTATAATTAATGTTGACACAGGACGAAGAATTGTGTCGATTATAAATATTATGGGTAATTCCTATATGGATAACAACCTGAATTGCGCTTTTGAATGTGTAGATAAAATGATTAAACAGGCTGAAAGCAAAATCATAATTGTTGATTTTCACGCAGAGGCAACGGGTGAAAAAAGGGCAATGGGTTATTACCTTGACGGCAGAGTTTCCGCAATGTTCGGAACACACACCCATGTTCAGACCTCTGATGCACAGGTTCTTCCGAAGGGAACCGGCTACATAACCGACACGGGAATGACGGGTACAATCCATTCCGTTCTCGGTGTAAAGAGCGAAATTATAATTGCAAAGCTGAAAAATAAGCTTCCGCAGCGCTTTGACCTTGCAAGCGGAGAATGCAAAATGGAATGTACGCTTTTTGATGTTGATGACAAAAGCGGAAAGTGCGTTTCAGCCGAGTCAATGCGTATTGAATAACACAAATCAGCATAAAGTAAATTGTTTCCAATTGTCAAAAAATATGAAACAATCCCGATTAAGTCGGCTTTTTTTGCAGATAATTAGTGTATTATACTATTGCAAAAAACAAGCTGATAATGTATAATGTTATAATGTGAATTATTGTAAAACTGCGTTTGTCGGTGCAAAATCGGCTTATGCAGTTGATTAAGAAATGTACATTAAAAGGATGTGCCTAAATGATAAACGGACAAATTCTCAAACAGGCTGTTATTTCCGGTGCGAATAATATTTCAAACCAAAAAAACAGTATAAATGATCTTAATATTTTCCCTGTACCCGATGGAGACACAGGTACAAATATGTCAATGACAGTCAATGCGGCTGTCGCAGCACTTGAAGATTTTGACGGCACCTGTGCAGGTGATGCCGCAGGTATCACAGCCTCTGCAATGCTCCGTGGAGCAAGAGGCAACTCGGGTGTTATCACTTCACTGATATTCCGTGGCTTTGCCCAGGGACTTAAAGACATTGAAGAAGTTGACGGCAAAAATCTTGCCGCAGCACTCGGAATCGGTGTTGACGCCGCTTACAAGGCTGTTATGAAACCGACAGAGGGAACGATTCTCACGGTTGCAAGAATGGCTTATGAGGCAGGTATTGAAGCCGCTAAGTATGACAGAGATGTTGTGTCTGTATGGCAGACAATCGTTGACAAGGCTAACGAGGCGCTTGCAATCACTCCTCAGCTTTTGCCTGTGCTTAAAAAGGCAGGTGTTGTTGACGCAGGCGGTAAGGGCCTTTGCGTAATCTTTGAGGGTATGCTCTCTGTAATTAAGAACGGCATTATGATTGAAGCTGACGATGACACAGCTCCTGCAACCGTCAGCACATTTGAAAGTGCCGCCGCTGAATTTGACGATGACATCAGATTCACATATTGCACAGAGTTTATCGTTGACAGAAATGCCGAGATTGAAACCGAAATCGGCGAGCTTCGCAGTTATCTTGAATCAATCGGTGATTGCGTAGTTGTTGTAAATGATGATGAGATTATCAAGGTTCATGTTCATACTGAACAGCCGGGCAATGCTCTTTCAAAAGGACTTGAGTTCGGTCAGCTTCTTACCGTTAAGGTTGAGAATATGAAGGAACAGCACAAGAATGTCAAGTCAACAAAGAAAAAGGCTGAAGAGGAAAAGTTTGTTCCCGCAGAACCTGAAAACGATTTCGGCTTTGTTGCAGTTGCCGCAGGTAACGGTCTTAAAGACCTCTTTAAAGACCTCGGTTGTGACAATGTTGTTTCCGGCGGTCAGAGTATGAACCCGAGTACAGACGATATCTATGAGGCAATTATGGCAACGCCTGCCAAGAATGTCCTTGTTCTTCCGAATAACAAAAATATAATTCTTGCCGCAGAGCAGACAATCCCGATGGTAAAAGACAGAAATGTTATTATTGTTCCGACAAGAACAATTCCGCAGGGTATGACGGCTATGCTCAATTTTGATCCCGAAATTTCTGCCGAAAGCAACGCACAGCTTATGACTGACGCACTTGCATCGGTGGGAACAGGTCTTGTAACCTTTGCCGCAAGAAGTAGTGAATTTGGCGGTAAGAAAATCAAAGAGGGCGACATTATCGCTCTTGAAAACGGCAAGCTGACAATTACGGAAAAGAGCACCGTTAAGGCTCTTGTTAAGCTTGCAAAGAATATGGTCAGCCGCGACACTTCATTTATCACTCTCATATACGGCGAGGATGTTACCGAAGAAGAGGCGGAAAAGGCTTATGAAGAGCTTCGTGAAAAATTCGGTTCAAAAACCGATATTACACTTGTCAAGGGCGACCAGCCTGTTTACTATTTCATTTTAAGCGTAGAATAAGCATTAAATCAGTTTTTTCAGGGAGCATAATTTTTTCGGTTATGCTCCCGATTTTGTAATGACAGGCTGTCCTGCAAATATGGATAGGCTGTTCTGAAATAAATAAAAACGGAGGTGCGGTAATGACATCACTTTATAAAACTCCTGTTTCAAGCCTGAACGGAATAGGTGAAAAGCGTGCCGCACTTTTTGCAAGACTCGGAATAAAAAGCGTTGGAGATTTGATAAATTTCTATCCTCGAACATACGAGGACTGGAGCAATATCAAGCATATCAATGAACTTGAATACGGTGAAACCGCCTGCATAAAGGCGATTGTTGCAACCTCGGTAAATGACACACGCATAAGCGGCGGAAGAATTATTTCAAAAACCGCAGTCTATGATGACACGGGTTCAATCCAGCTTGTGTTTTTTAACAATAAATACATAAGCTCAATGCTCAGACAGGGCGGAGAATATTTCTTTTACGGAAAAACTTCATCCGACAGCTACGGAATGCAGATGCTGTCTCCGACCTTTGCGCCTGCAATTAAAGGAACGCAAATCCGCCCGATTTACAGGCAGACAGCAGGACTTCCGAGCAAATCGGTTGAATCGGCCGTGCGACAGGCACTTTCAATGCTGCCGTCAAAAATCAATGACCCTTTGCCGGATGCCGTAAGAGAAAGATTTGACCTTTGCCCGCTCAGACAGGCATTGTTTGACATTCACTTTCCAAAGAATTGCCAACAGCTTGAAACAGCCCGAAAAAGGCTTGTTACCGAAGAGCTTGTTGTGCTGAACCTCGGAATGAGAAATCTGCGTGACCGCAGTAGGGGAGTAACCTCGCTTAAAATTATAAAGGATTATTCAGAAGAATTTGAATCGCTTTTGCCGTTCACAATGACAAATGCCCAAAAACGGGCGGTGTCGGACTGCATAAACGATATAATCAACAAATCATCTCCAATGAACCGACTTGTTCAGGGCGATGTAGGTTCGGGCAAAACGGCGGTTGCCGCCTCGGTCTGCTACACGGTTGCCAAAAACGGATTTCAGACCGCATTTATGGCGCCGACTGAAATTCTTGCCCGACAGCATTACAAAACATTTCAAAGGCTTTTTGAAAATACGGATATCAAGGTTGGTCTGCTGACAGGCGCACTCAAGGAGTCCGAAAAAAAACAAATCAGAAAATCGCTTGCAGACGGTTCAATTGATATGGTAATCGGAACACACGCTCTCATCACCGATAAAACCGAGTTTAAAAATCTTGCACTTGCAGTAACCGATGAACAGCACAGATTCGGCGTTGCACAAAGAGCAAAGCTTCTCGGCAAGGGCAACAATCCGCATCTGCTTGTAATGAGTGCCACCCCGATTCCGAGAACCCTCGGACTTATTATTTTCGGCGACCTCGACATTTCAATAATTGATGAGCTTCCGCCGTCAAGAAAACCCGTGAAAACCGTGTTGCGAACTTCTGCGATGCGCGGCGGAGTGTATGATTTTATCCGCAGTGAGGTAAAACACGGCAGACAGGCGTACATAGTCTGTCCCCTTGTTGAAGAAGGCGAGCTTGACGATGTTGCGTCAGCCGAAGAATATGCCGCAGATTTGATGCTGAGGGAATTTCCTGACATAGCAGTCGGCATTGTTCACGGACAGATGAAGCCCGACGAAAAAGACGAGGTTATGCGTAAGTTTGCCGAGAATGAATATTCCGTTCTCGTTGCCACAACGGTAATAGAAGTCGGCGTTGATGTTCCTAATGCTACGGTTATTGTGATTGAAAACGCCGAAAGATTCGGACTTTCACAGCTTCATCAGCTGAGGGGAAGAGTAGGCAGAGGTAGTTCGCAGTCCTATTGTATTCTCATCAGTGACAAAGGCAGCAGAACAACAAGAGAACGGCTTGAGGTCATGTGTTCAACGAACAACGGTTTTGTCATTGCCGATGAGGATTTGAAAATGAGAGGTCCGGGCGACTTTTTCGGTCACAGACAGCACGGTCTGCCGCAGATGTCAATTGCCGATTTTGCCGACACAAAAAGCCTTGAGCTTTCGCAAAAAATTGCAGATTATATAATGAACCGTTACGGTGATATCCGAAACGATGAAATACGACTTTTAAAAGCAGAGATTGACCGCCTGTTTGATCGCGGCGGACAAAATGCTTTAAACTGACAAACTATAAATGGGAGAATTAAGTAAATGAGAAAAACAGCAATCAAAACACTTTCACTTCTCTGTATGCTTTGCATCATTATCTGTTCCGCCTTTACAACAGCGGGTGCTGCGTCCTATCCCAATGATGTAAAAACACAGTCGGATTCAATATTGCTTGTGAATATGGATTCAGGTCAGACCGTGTATGAAAAAGATGCAGATTCAAAGCGTTATCCTGCATCCACAACAAAGATTATGACCTACATAATTGCGGTTGAAAACATTGCCGACCTTGACAACACAAAAATTCCGATTAAACAGTCGGTTCTTGATGTTCTCAAAAACACAGGCAGTTCCCTTGCGAATGTTGAAAATCATGTCGGCAAGAGTATGACAGCAATCGACCTGCTCTACAGCATGATGGTTCCCTCGGGTAACGATGCCGCAATGGTTCTTGCCGATTATATCGGCGACGGAAATGTTGACAATTTTGTTGAGATGATGAACGAAAAGGCAAAGGAGCTTGGCTGCAAAAATACCCATTTTGCAAATCCTGATGGACTTCACGACCCTAACCACTATACAACTGCCCGTGATATGTACAAAATCACTACATATGCGCTCACGCTCCCTCGTTTTGAAGAAATCACAAACACCTGCACATACACTTGTGACGGTGACGATACACCCCTTGTTACCACTAACTACCTCATTGACGCTAACCGAGGCGGCGAGTATTATTATATGTATGCAAAGGGCATCAAAACAGGTACAACCAACGAGGCAGGCAGATGCCTTGTAACAACAGCGTCGGCTGACGGCTATTCATATATGGCAATTCTTCTTCACGCTCCTTATGAAGAGGGTGTGACCGAGGATTACGCAACAATGACCGATGCCGCTGACCTTTTTCGATGGGCATTGACAAGTCTTGAAATGAACACGGTAGCAACATCGTCAAAGCCGCTTTGCGAAGTAAAGGTTAACCTTGCTTGGGGTAAAAACAGTACATTGCTTTATCCCGAAACCGACCTCAGCGCAATTGTTCCTAAAGACTGCACAGATGAGAATATAATTATTGAACAGGATGTTCCTGAAAGTATTGACGCTCCAATCGACAAAGGCACGGTAGTCGGCAAGGCTACAATTTACTATAAGGCAGACGAAAACAGCAAAAAGCAAAAGCTTGCCGAGGTTAATGTTGTTGCAGGCGAAAAAATAGAACTCAGCGGAATCCTTTATGTGTTCAATGTTATCGGCACAGTGTTCCAATCATACTGGTTCATTGTGGTTATCGCACTCATTGTTCTTATCCTGATTATTTACCTTATTATTTCAAAAATCAGCTCGAAACGCAAAAAGAAGAAGAGAAATGTCAAGCATTACCGCAATCTCTGATGAAATAAAAGTGTAATTAAATTGTAAATTTTCTATACTTGAAATTTGAAAACGGTATGTTATAATTATTTTAGGGAATAATTATTCGGAGGTTTTCATATGAAGTGTCCATATTGCAGTTATGAAGAAAGCAAGGTTATCGACTCTCGTTCTGCCGATGACGGCGAAAGAATCCGCAGAAGAAGAGAGTGCCTGAGATGCGGCAAACGCTTTACCACACATGAGGTGATTGAAACTGTTCCGATAATTGTTGTTAAGCGTGACAAATCCCGTGAGGTTTTTGACCGCAACAAGCTTACAGGCGGAATTCTCCGTGCCTGCGAGAAGCGTCCCGTTTCAATTGAACAGATTGAAAATATGGTCAATGATATTGAGGCTCAGCTTCAGTCAAGCCTTGACCGTGAAATCACTTCAAAGCAAATCGGTGAGCTTGCAATGGATCAGCTCAAGAATATTGACGAGGTTTCATATGTCCGTTTTGCGTCTGTTTATCGCCAGTTCAAGGATATTAACACCTTTATGGACGAACTCAATAAGCTTCTTACTGAAAAGAAATAGTTTCTTATAAAGAATAATTCCGATACTGTACAGCCTTTCTCGGTTGTACAGTATTTTTTTGCGGTGTACCGCAACTCTCCGTTCGTGCAGATAGTTTGCAATATCAAAAACATACTATGCCCGAGCGTAAGTATAGCGATTGCTTTTGCAATTTTAAATAGAGGAGTTCATCGGATGCCCACAAGTAACAGCAGAATATTTAAGCTAAGAGTGTTGTACGGAAAGCAACCTATGCAGTTAATTAAAAATTATACGAAAAAATCAAAAATGCCTCTTGACTTAAAGTCAACTTCAGGGTGTAATATATTCCTGTAAAGTAAAAAACAAACTGAAAAATAGTAAAAATTCTGAAACAAAGGAGATTTACAATGGCAAAGTTAATTGCATTTTATTCACGAGCAGATGAAAATTATTTCGGCGGTCAGTACCGTTATGTAAAAGTCGGCAACACCGAAAAGGTTGCAAAAATGATTTCAGACCTCACAGGAGCCGATATGTTTAAAATTGAGCAGAAAGTTCCGTATTCCGCAAACTACAAGGAATGTGTTGCTCAGTCGGTTAAAGACCTTAAATCAAAGGCAAGACCCGAACTTGTTTCATTGCCGAATCTTGACGATTACGATGAAATTTATCTCGGCTATCCAAACTACTGCGGAACAATGCCTATGGCGGTTTATACTTTCCTTGAAGCATTTGATTTTACGGGCAAAACAATTCATCCGTTCTGCACTCACGAGGGAAGCGGACTTTCAAACACAGTCAATGATATTAAAAATACTGCCAAAGGTGCAACCGTAACAAACGGACTTCCCTTGTTCGGAAGTGATGCCGATAAGGCAGAAGGCATTGTTAATGATTGGATTAAAAAATTTTAATTACACAAGGAGATAATATTATGAAAATTGCAGACAAGGATGAATTTGAAAAGCAGAATGTATTCGGCACAGGCACTACAAACACAGCTTATGCAAAATATTTTATCGGAGAGTCATACCTAAATTCACTCACAAAGCCCGAGGACGGACTTCACCTTTTAAATGTAACATTTGAACCTGGTTGCCGTAACAACTGGCACATTCACCACGCGAAGAGCGGCGGCGGTCAGCTCCTCATCTGCACAGCAGGTGAGGGTTGGTATCAGGAAGAAGGCAAAGAGCCTGTAAGCCTTACACCGGGTAAGGTAATCTTAATTCCAGCCGAGGTTAAACATTGGCACGGTGCTAAAAAGGACAGCTGGTTCTCACACATCGCAACTGAAATGCCGGGCGAAGAATGTTCAAACGAGTGGTGCGAACCCGTAACCGATGAAGAATATAATAAACTCGGTTAATCGAAAGGCGGCTTCTGAATATGAAAAAAGTTATCGTTTATTATTCTTATCGTGGCAACACAAAAAGCATTGCCGAGATGATTCAGAAAAGCACGGGTGCTGACATTGCAAGAATCGAAACTGTTGTTCCGTATGACGGAGACTACAACTCGGTTGTAAATCAAGGACAGGATGAAGTGAACAGCGGATATTGTCCCGAAATAAAACCGCTTAATATTGACCTTAGCAAGTATGACGAGGTAATTCTCGGAACACCTGTTTGGTGGTACACTTTTGCCCCTGCAATGCACACATTTCTCAAGGAAAATGACCTTTCGGGCAAGACGGTTTATCCGTTTGCAACCAACGGCGGTTGGATTGGTCACACATTCAAAGATTTTGCAAATGCCTGCGGTACAGCCGATGTAAAGCAGGGAATGAATATCCGTTTTGATGAATCGGTTCTGCGTACACCAAAGTCTGAAATTCAAAAATGGATTGATTCAATTAAATAAGCCTTTCTGTAATGCGGTTCTACCGCAAAAATAAAAAAACTGTACAGCCGATTATGGTTGTACAGTTTTTGTTCTATATACTATTGTTTGCCCGACCTAACATCATACTAATTGTACAATTTCAGCCGTAGGGGCGTTCATCGGACGCCCGCTTTGATGTATTTATATGTTTTACCTGAATGTTTGATTTGTAGAAAACTGTGTATTCATTTGTAGCGGCGACTGTTAGTATCACCCTATAAAGCCTTGAACGAACACAATAACAATCAGCACGGGGAGTGCGTATTTAAGGTACGGCTTCAGCACTCTTGAAAGTTTAAGACCTTTACCCGTGTTACATTCTTCAAAGTAATTGTCAAAGCCCCAGCCGAATTTTGTTGTGCAGAACAGGAGATAAACCATTGCGCCAATCGGAAGAAGAAGGTTGCTGACAACGAAGTCCTCAAGGTCAAGCACACCTTTGCCGAGAATGTTGAAGTCACTCCAAATGTTGAATCCAAAAATACACGGCAGACACGCAAAGAACATAATAATTCCATTGATAATTGACGCCTTTGTTCTGCTCATGCCGAATGTGTCGGTAAGAAAAGCAACAAGGTTTTCAAACACGGCAATAACCGTTGAAAAGCTTGCGAATGTCATAAACAGAAAGAAAAGCGTACCCCAAATCCGACCGCCCGTCATATTTACGAAAACATTCGGAAGCGTCACAAAAATAAGGGCAGGTCCTTGGTCGGGCTGAACGCCAAATGAAAAGCAAGCAGGGAAGATGATAAGTCCGGCAACAATTGCAACAAAAGTGTCCAATGCACAAATCTGAACAGCCTCACCGTAAAGCGTGCGGTCTTTGTTCATATAACTGCCGAAAATTTCCATTGATGCGATTCCGAGTCCGAGTGTGAAAAACGCCTGACTCATTGCAGATGTGATTACCTTGCCGAGTCCTACATCTTTAACCTTTCCGAAATCGGGAACAAGGTAAAAACTCAGGACTTCTCCCGCATTTGAAAGCATCATACTGTTGATTGCAAGAATGATAATCAGCGCAAGCAACGCAATCATCATAACCTTGCTGACCTTTTCAATGCCTTTTTGAAGTCCTCGACTGCATACAAAAAATCCGAATACAACGATTATCGCAAGCCATATAATCATCTCAACAGGCGATGCCATAAGGTTGTTAAACACTCCCGAAACCTGTTCTGAGTTCATTCCGCTTTTAAATGTTCCCGTTGCAAATTTATAGAAGTAATCTAACATCCAACCCGAAACAGGTGAGTAGTTCACTAAAAGTGTACCATCGTATGAGTCAAAACAAATTATACATAAAGAAGTATGTCGAATTATAAATAGTTATGTTACGAGCCAGTAGGCTCTTTTTTTATACCCAAATTTAGGTCGTAAAAGTGTTGTGATATAATATAGTTGTAACACCTTGACCTAATAAGATATAATCTTAGGAGGAAACGAGGTATGTTACAAATGAGTAAACAATATGAACCGGAATTCAAAAAGAAGATTGTACGTCTTCATCTTGAAGAGGGACGAACCCTCAAAGGTCTTGCTGCCGAATATGGCGTATCCAAGGCAAGTATATCTATTTGGGTAAAACAGTTCCGTGAAGAATGCCAAACAAATGAAGAAGCCAAAGCAGATTATGATTTCATGAAGGAGAACCTTAAACTGAAAAGACAGCTGGCAGAACTCCAAAAGGAAAATGACTTTCTAAAAAAAGCGGCGGCATTCTTTGCGAAGGAAATCGATTAGTGGCTTATCGATTTATTCAGCAGTATGGGCACAAATACGGTGTCCGTTGGTTATTGAAAAGACTGAGCATCCTACCAAATGCTTATTATAATTTTTTGAAGAATAGGAAATCTGAATATCATAAGCGTAAGGAAAAAATCAAGCATGAAATTGTGGACATCTATCACTCTCACAACGGCACTGATGGTTACAGAACTGTGCACGCTTATCTTCTTCGCAAGGGATACAGCATCAGTTGTGTAACTGTCCATAAGTACATGAATACAGAGCTTCAGTTATTTTCAATTACAAGAAAACGCAAGCCAAACTATGAATATGGCGCTCCTCACAAAGTATTTGAAAATAAGCTCCATCAAGATTTTAAGGCAGAATCCATAAACCAGAAATGGTGCACTGTTTTAAATGCATAGCTTGTGTACTGACAGCCTCTGTCGCTGTAGAATATTGCTCCGCTTATATCTCCGTATTTAGACTTTAATTGCTTCAAGGTATCTATACAAAGCTCTTTTTTCATATTATCTCTCATTTCAAGTGCAAGAATTTCTCCGTTAAAGCAGTCGAGGATTGCTGAAACATACAGCTTTCCGTATGAACACATTACTTCCGTTATGTCTGTCAGCAACTTTGAGAGCGGCTTATCGGCAGAAAAATCACGTTTTATCAGATTTTCTCTGTCTTGCGTTTCTGTGTCTGCCTTTGTTATTCCGTGAGATTTTCTGCACCTGTGAATAAGTCCGCCGGCTTTCATTGCACGATAAATTTTGCTTTTGCTTGCTTTTATTCCCTTGAGTCCAAGTGCGGTCTTTACACGCTCTACGCCGTAATTATCGTTATCGGGATGTTCTGCGAATATCTTATTTATTTCGACCAGAAGCAGTTGCCACGATCTTGGCTTACTGCCCTTTTTCAACCATCTGTAATAGCCTGATTCACTGACCTTTAGCACCTTACACATCGCATTTACAGGATATTTTTTCTTGTTATTCCGAATAAATGGATATAGCTGATTGGCTTTTACTTCTTCCGGTCTTTTGCGAAAAAACCAAGTGCGTCCTTTAATATGTCATTTGCTCTTTTCAGTTCTGCATTTTCTTTTTCCAGTTCAAGATTTCTTCTGCGTACTTCTTCGTCACTCATTTCTGATTTTACTTTGTTAGCCTTTGCTTTGCGATTCTTTCTCCAATCGGCTAGTGTGTAATACTGTATTCCAAGCTGTTGTGCAGCCTTTTTCACACCTAATTCATCTGATAGCTTCAGCGCTTCTGTTTTAAATTCTTTACTGTAATTCATTTCTTTTTTTCTTTCATTTTTTATTCTATTCTATCAGATTTTTGGGCTTTTTCCACTGCACTTTTATTATATCAGTCCAGGTATGAATAAGTGCCATATATAGACCCTAAAGTAGTGCTTGAAGCAAAGAAAATGAACTTGCTAACCATTCTTAAAAACTTTGAGCCACACGAACACACGATAGCTTGAAAATTTCAAACGGAAAATGGATGTGGTTTTCTCGTGGGATTGGAGGTACAACAGCTCTCAATTATCTAATTGAGGTTAAAGGTTATAGCTTTATTGAAGTGGTGGAAACAATCACAGGTAAACAGGTTGTAGTTGCTCCAAAACCTATCAAACAGGATAATAAATATTATGAAAGACCACTTCTACTATATCGGTTCAGTTCATTATAAAATGATTAGATTTTTGTCTTGACAACTGAACCACTATATTCTATAATAGAGATGAGGTGAGTCTGGTGTTTTAATATTTCAAATTTTGAAAACTTTTAATTTTTTATTAACATTTTTATTAACAGGAGGTAAAAGATGAAGAAAGTAAAAAAGATGATTGTGTTGGGTATGGTCGTTCTTTCTTTGATGTCTGCTCTTACTTTTTCAGTATTCTCTGCCGGTAATGTTTCAGATACAATTATCAACATTAGTGCGAGAAGTAACAACGGAGGTACTCCGTGCAGATCTATTTGGCGTGAGAAGAAAGATTATACATCTGTTTGGTGCGAAAACAAGAGCACATCAGGAGGTTCTCTGAGTGCTTGGGTTCAGCGTACAAATAATAAGAATACTTCCTCCGTAAAAACTGTAGACAGATATTACGGTTCATGGAGCTATAATGGGGCAACTAAGAATATGAAAAATTTACCAAAGGGTACATATTATTATTTGCCTAACTATGTTAAAGAAGACGGCTATAAATATGCTACTTTGGGCTACATTATGAATAAGGAAGCTGTGAGTTACCACATAGCATGGAGTCCTGACAGCATATAAAATATTTGTGGCTTTGTAAGTTATGCTCTGTGCCTTTTAATGAAGTTTTGACTTTATATATGCGCGCAGAGCATGACTTTTAGACTGCGGTAGGGAGTTGCTTATAGAGGTGTTTATATATTGAATAAAAAAATAACAACCGTAATTATTTTGATTATCATCTGTACTTCATCTATAATAGTTTCCATCTTATACTTGATAAAAAATGATATTATTGACATCAACGATATATACACTAATGCTGATGCAAAAAACACACAGGTCGCAAATGAAAGTTCTATTTCTTCCACAGAAAATTCAGCAGTTGAATCGAAAAGTTGTGTTCTGCTTGAGGAAGGTGCTGAATACGATACTATGTACGACGATAGAACAAGCATTTATGTTAAATTAAATAATATCAGCATTTCAAAAAATAAGGCTGAACTTCCCGAATTTGACACATTTGAGGACTGGGATGAAATTAAAGATAGCCAAGGAAATATTACAAATGAATATTCATATGTAGTGCTTAACATTACAATGATGAATAAAGGAAATGAAAATGTGGAGGTATCATTGAACAGCTTACTTTTGCATTTTGGTACAGATGGTGGATATAACGAAGCACGAAGTTTTAATTCAAGTGAGAAAAAGACTTCAAAAAATTATTTTGTAGAAAAACTTGAACCCGGTAAAAAATTGAATGTTAATGTAGCATATGTTGCTGAGGACAAACAACTTAATGAGTACAAAGACCAACTTTATTTGATGACAGTGCTCTCAGGCAATCCTTTAGGAGAAGGAACTATGCAAGTCATCAAATCCGAAAAATAATAAATGGAGAATGATAAAATGCAAAGAATGATTAAATTCGAACTGAAAAGAAGTTTTAAAAACAGGCTGTTTTTAATTTCTTTGCTAATTTCATTAGCATTGGTAACATGGTATTCGATTGAAAGAATACCATACTGTGTGCAGTTGAATTCTGAATTTTTAAATGATGAAAATTTAATGGGATTTTTTGAAATTTCATATACAAACTGGATTGGCAGTCATAATATCTATCTTCAGCAAAACATTTTTTATATGGCTATTCCAATTCTCGCCACTTTGCCATTTGGAAGTTCCTTTTATGATGATATAAACAGAGGATATGCAAGGAATGTGTGCGTTCGTGCCAAGAAAAAATATTATCTTGTGGCAAAATACATAGCTGTTTTCGTAAGTGGTGGTTGCGTGGTTGCTATTCCAATGGTTCTTAGTTTTCTCATTTCTTCAATATTTTTACCGACAATGCTTCCTGAAGCATCTTATACATTTACTAACATATATCCTGCGTATAAGTGGGCTGATTTATTTTATGTGCAACCGTTATTATATACATCGATATATATTTTTATCACATTTTTGTTTTCGGGAGTAACAGCAAGTTTGTCATTGTTTATTACATTCTTTTTAAACAGAAAATTTGTGACTTTTGTTTTTCCTTTTTTCATTTACATTTTTTCATCATTTTGTCTTGAAATGTTGGGATTTGATGCCTACAGTATCAGAAATCTTGTCACGACTACAAGTGAAAGTGGGACTACCTTTTCTGTAACAATTTTATTTTTGATTTTCTTTTGCCTTTCATTTTTTCCGTATTATTTTATTGGAGCGAAAAAAGATGTTTTTTAAAGCGTGTAGAAAAACTTTTGTTGCAATGACATATTTTAAATATTTGGTTGTTTTCTGTTTACTCTGCAGTTTTGTATTGTTTTACTTTTTTGCTTTTTTAAAAAAAAATATGATGGATATAACAGACAACATATGTATGGCAGATTTTGTGGAAGCCGCCGGGGGTCACACGACAACTATCTTTTTTGTACCAACCGCCGCATTACTTTCAACGATATTTTCCGAAAAAAACAGTAACTTTACAAATGCCTATATTCGCTTTAGATTTAGAAATACATTGGTTGTCAGAAATAGTTTGAAAGTTCTTGCTTTTTCTGTGGCTTTTTGCATTTTATTCCTCGTCGCAGTTCTTGGTATGTCGAGATTTTTTTCACGAACAGTAATTAATTGGAATTCATATGAAAGCTATTATTATCTGTGTGAAGGATGCATAAGCAATGTAGGCTTTGCAAAAGTAGTGATGAAAACTTTTGTATGTCTTTTAATTCCTACAATATTTTTTTCTGAATTAATATGTGCTTTTGGCTGTATAATAAACAAAGTATTTCCGTTCTTAGTGACGGTCACAACATGTATTGCAGTTTCATTTGATGGTGATTGGAATATTGACTTTTGGCTCTTGATTTTTGGGACAATTATAGTATTCGTACTAAATTTATTGTTCATGAAAAGAAAGGATTTTTTAAATTGAAAGTTCGTCTTTTTTTTCGTTTGCTTTCGCATGATATAACAGAGGGAATCATACATAATCGTAAATTTTTTATTTTTGCTGCGTTGCTGTTCATATTTATTGATTTCGTGTATTGGCATAATATTAGCTTATATTTTAGTGATTATAATTCGGTTGTAGACTGCGGTGTTCTGGATTTTTTTATGAATGTTTTTGCCGGATGTGACCCTTTTGATCCGGAGGCAAATAAGGGTGTAGATATTCCCATAACGTGGTTTTCTTTTAATGTACTTCCTTATTTGTTTGTGGGATTATACATTACAAACGATTTGCAGACAAGTGCCGATACCTTTATTTTGCGGGTAAAATCCCGATATTTATGGTGGTTGAGTAAAATAGTTTGGTGTGTTGTTTCTTCAACTTTGTACTATTTACTGTTTTTTGTAATTTCGACAGCTTTTACATTGTTTTCCGGTAATTTTTCATTAACTCAAAACAGTTTAATAACTGAAGAATTTTTGGAGCTAAGCACTTATGGAAAAAGTATGACAGAAATTTTCATTTCCTCAGTACTGTTACCTTGGATGATTACAACTTGTCACATGACATTTGATGCAATTATCAGTATTACATTTGGACCTGTTGTCGCGTTTTTGATGATAGTCTGCCTTATGACCACATCTGTGTTTTATTGCAGCGAATTTTTGCCGTTTAACTTTTCAATGTTGATAAGAACTGATTTTTGCGCCATAAATAATATATCAATATATACAGAACTGGAGGTTGCCTTTTTAATAATCGTTATATGTTTATTTTTAGGCTTGCCAATTATCAAAAGAAAAAACATTATTTAAAGTAGGAGAGATTTATGAATATAGAAATTTGTAATTATACAAAAAAGTTATCAAAAAATCTTGTACTGGAAAATATAAATTTATCACTTTCCGGAGGAAAAATTTACGGTTTTGTAGGTAAGAACGGTTCGGGGAAAACTATGCTTATGCGTGCAATTTGCGGACTGATTTTACCTACCGGTGGTTTTGTAAAAATAAATAACAAAATCATAGGAAAAGACATATCGTTTCCTGATAGTGTTGGGGCTTTAATTGAAAATCCGGGGTTCATTTCTGAGTACTCCGGTTTTCAAAATTTGAAGATTCTCGCTCAAATACAAAAGAAAATAGACGATAAAAAAATAGTGGATACTATGAGAATGGTAGGGCTTGACCCAAACGAAAAGAAGAGTTTCCGAAAATATTCACTTGGTATGAAACAAAAACTTGGAATAGCAGCAGCGATGATGGAAGAACCTCAAATACTTGTTTTAGATGAACCTTTTAATGCGTTGGATGAAGCTTCATGTGAAAATGTCAAAAAAATGATTTTGTCCGCAAAAGTTCCCGATAGAGTTGTGTTGCTGTCGTGCCATGACAAAAATCAGATTAACGCTCTTTGCGACGAAACTATAGAATTAGCGCAGGGTAAAATCATCAGGAGAGATAGTCTTTATGAGAAAGAAAAATAATTTAAAAGTTATTGTAACGCTCCTTATTGTAACAGTATTATGTATATGTGGTGTCATTAGGTTTTTTAGTATCAATTCAAAATATCCGCAAAACGAAAAAGTTGTATATAAAATGGGCGATTCATTTGTTTGTCAAAATGCAAAATTCACTATAACAGATACATACATGCTTAAGCGTATGGACATTATGAATGATGATGATTTATCAGAATATTTGGAAGAAAATTCTGACTATTTGAAAAGTGAAGATTTGAATCTTGGCTTAATAAAAATTATAATTTCCAATACAACAGATGATGAAATAACTGTTGATTTAACAGCTTTTCATATTGAATCAGGTGCTTTTTCATTACAATTTTATTACCCGCTCGTTATGTATTACAATGATTGTGGAATGTATATTAAACTTTCAAAAGGTGAACAAAAAACGTTTATTGCACCCGTTCCTATCTCTTCTGAACAATTTCTCAATTATGATTCCACCGATATTAGAAACAGAACGTATTATTTGGTATCATCTTTATATCCTCAAAAAATAATGTCAGAAGTCAAATTTAATTAAATTCAAGATATTTAAATTGGTCAAATAAATAACAATGTTGGTTTAGCATAATTAGTGCTGAATTACTTGGACATTGAAAAGTTGCCTCGTTGTATAATCATGACGAAAATCTGATTAACGCAAAACTGCAATACAGCAAGGTGTCGTAATCCGTTTCTTGTTCAAGCTTGAAAAAATATTTAAATTTCCTTTTAACGGTAAACTATTGTTTTTTCTCTTGTGTTCGTGCCGCATTGTATTTCTCGTCTGAGTTTGGTTGCAACGGCGGCGGGCATATTCACGGGCAGCTTGCACATTGATTTCATCATTCAGTTTGCCGTCAATCTCACTGTGCGGCGATATTAAAAACGGAAGTGGATTTCTTTTCATTTTGAAGTCCCTTCCGTTCATTTTTCTTTTCGTTTATCTGCTTTACGGCGGCTTTATACCGCGCCAAAGTTTCCTTTACAGACTTTGAATAATCCGTTATGCTCCACTTGCCGGTTTGAGTGTGTCGAATATGATAGTTGATGATTATCAGCCTTTCACGCAGGGTTGGTGGTGATCTGTTGACTGAGCCTGCACAATCTTAGCAAAGCATTGCTGTGCTTGGATTCAAATACCTTGTCACAGCCCTTGCAGCTAAGTGAAAACGGCTCGCCAACCTTGTGTTTTCTCGCCTTTATCAACTGATAGCATTCCCTGCTTTTTAGACGGGCTGTTTCAGCTGCTTCTGCCGCTTAATTTCTTCCTCGCTCAGCTGAGGTTGAGGAATTTCAAACTTGCCGATGAAATTGAGATAGATTTCAACCTCCTGCATACGTTCTCCGTCAATATAATACGGAGCGTGAACTAAAATTTTGTCGATAAACTCATTTATCATCGGCGTAGTAAGCTCGGAAAAATCGGTGGTTATACATCTTTGCACCGCAATCGGCACAATAAACAAGACCCGTCAGCGGATTCGCCACTCCGGTGGTGTCAACACGTCTCGGCGTTTTTGTCAGTTTCTGAGCAAGCTCCCAAGTTTCTCGGTCAATGATTGCTTCGTGCGTGTCATTGAATATCAGCCAGTTCTCCTGCGGATTTTTCACTGAGCTTTTGTCCTTATATGATTCCTTGTGCGTACGGAAATTTACGGTGTCTCCGCAGTATTCCTGTTTTGCAAGAATACTGCGGACAACATATCCGCTCCAACTGAACGGGTGGGTAAACTCCTTTTTGTTTTTCCTTATTCCAATTCCTTTTTTGTAAAGTAAACAGCCGGGGTTTCAACCTTGTCATCAAACAGCGTGCGGGCTATGTCATAAGGTCCGCAGCCTTCTATTGTGAAATGGAAAATTCTGCGGACGACTGTAGCCGCTTCCTCATCAATCAGCCAATGATTTTTGTTGTTCGGGTCTTTCTTGTAACCGTAAATAGCCGAGTTGGTTGTCGGCTTTCCCGATTCGTGCAGATAGTTTGCAATATCAAAAGCATACTATGCCCGAGCGTAAGTGTAGCAACTGGTTTGACGGTTATGTTACAAAAACAAATCCACGTCTAAAAGGTAACACAAGATAACAAAAAACTGTACAGCCGAATATGGTTGTACAGTTTTTAGTTTTATATGTTATTTTATAGGAATGTAACATTGTACAAATTTGCACAATTTGAGCCGTAGGGGATTGCTAATCCTACCCGATAAAGCCTTGAACGAACACAATAACAATCAGCACGGGGAGTGCGTATTTAAGGTACGGCTTCAGCACTCTTGAAAGTTTAAGACCTTTACCCGTGTTACATTCTTCAAAGTAATTGTCAAAGCCCCAGCCGAATTTTGTTGTGCAGAACAGGAGATAAACCATTGCGCCAATCGGAAGAAGAAGGTTGCTGACAACGAAGTCCTCAAGGTCAAGCACACCTTTGCCGAGAATGTTGAAGTCACTCCAAATGTTGAATCCAAAAATACACGGCAGACACGCAAAGAACATAATAATTCCATTGATAATTGACGCCTTTGTTCTGCTCATGCCGAATGTGTCGGTAAGAAAAGCAACAAGGTTTTCAAACACGGCAATAACCGTTGAAAAGCTTGCGAATGTCATAAACAGAAAGAAAAGCGTACCCCAAATCCGACCGCCCGTCATATTTACGAAAACATTCGGAAGCGTCACAAAAATAAGGGCAGGTCCTTGGTCGGGCTGAACGCCAAATGAAAAGCAAGCAGGGAAGATGATAAGTCCGGCAACAATTGCAACAAAAGTGTCCAATGCACAAATCTGAACAGCCTCACCGTAAAGCGTGCGGTCTTTGTTCATATAACTGCCGAAAATTTCCATTGATGCGATTCCGAGTCCGAGTGTGAAAAACGCCTGACTCATTGCAGATGTGATTACCTTGCCGAGTCCTACATCTTTAACCTTTCCGAAATCGGGAACAAGGTAAAAACTCAGGACTTCTCCCGCATTTGAAAGCATCATACTGTTGATTGCAAGAATGATAATCAGCGCAAGCAACGCAATCATCATAACCTTGCTGACCTTTTCAATGCCTTTTTGAAGTCCTCGACTGCATACAAAAAATCCGAATACAACGATTATCGCAAGCCATATAATCATCTCAACAGGCGATGCCATAAGGTTGTTAAACACTCCCGAAACCTGTTCTGAGTTCATTCCGCTTTTAAATGTTCCCGTTGCAAATTTATAGAAGTAATCTAACATCCAAGCCGAAACAGGCGTGTAAAACATCATCAAAAGGTAACAGCCTATCATACACAGCCAACCGTGAATGTGCCATTTGCTCTTTGGCTTTTCAAGTGCTTTATAGCTTAATACGGCACTTTTTCTGCTTGCTCTGCCGACTGCAAGCTCCATTGTCAGAACGGGAATTCCCATAAGCACAAGAAATGCAAGATAAAAAAGCACGAATAATCCGCCGCCGTTTTCGCCCGTAACATACGGAAAGCGCCAGACATTGCCTATGCCAATCGCACAGCCTGCACTTACAAGGAGAAAACCTGTCCTCGACTTAAAATTTTCTCTTTGCATAAATATTCTCCTTAAAAATACTGTTACTTTAATTATACAAACTTTTCACCGATATTTCAAGGAATAAACTTTTTATTTATGCAATTTGACAGGGATTAAAAAGCTTTGTATACTTTTATTGACAGAAACATTTAAGCCTTGTTTAAGATTCGAAATATATAATAGAATAAGAAAACATTCGGGAGGTTACCAAATGCGACTTTTACTTGCAGAGGATGAAAAAGAGCTTTCAAAGGCTCTCACGGCAATTTTAAAGCATAACGGATACTCGGTTGACGCTGTTTATAATGGAAAAGATGCGCTTGATTATCTTCTCGGCGGTGACTATGATTGCGCAATTCTCGACATAATGATGCCGTTGCTTGACGGAATTTCAGTTTTGAAAGGAATCCGTCATGAGGGACTTGACCTGCCGGTTATCATGCTTACGGCAAAAAGTGAAATTGACGACAGGGTTTTCGGACTCGACAGCGGTGCTGACGATTATGTTACAAAGCCGTTTGTCGCAAAGGAACTTATTGCACGAATCAGAGCCGTTACACGCAGAAAATCCGAAACCTATAAAAACATAAAGCCCCCACACATTTTCGTGTAGGGGCGGTTTTCTTAAACAAAGAAATTGTCCTTATAATTAATATCTTTCTCCGACAGCAACAATGACACTTCTGCCTGCCATATTAATTCGTTTGTCATAGAGAATAACATTTCTGTCCTCAAGGATTACATCCTGAGGCTCGTTGCCTGTGTTGACATAAAGTTTCCAGTGGTATCCTTCGGGAAGGTCGGGAAGCTCAACATTTACATAATCCCAATAAGCATTGACGCCAAAGTAAACAAACTCGTCAAGTCCCTGTTGTTTAAGACTTGCACCGGCGTACATAACGCCAATCATTCTTGTATCATCGTAATACTTGGCACTCCACGCAACATTTGAATGGATGCTGACAGGCGGATAACTGCATGTTGCCTTGCCTCTGCTGTCTGTAATAATATGGAATCTCTTTCTGAAAGCAATCATATATTTGAAAAATTCAAATACATCCTTATGCTTTTCTTTTCTTGTCCAGTCAAGCCATGAGATAATGTTGTCCTGACAGTAAGCATTGTTGTTGCCGAACTGAGTGTTGCAAAATTCATCACCTGCAAGGAAAAGAGCAGGTCCCTGACTGCACATAAGCGTTGCAAAAGCATTTTTTACCATTTTGATACGCAGTTTGTTGATATTGTAATCGTTTGTATCACCCTCGGCGCCGCAGTTCCAGCTGTTGTTGTCATTAGCGCCGTCAGTATTGTTCCAGCCGTTTTCGAGATTGTGCTTTTCGTTGTATGAATACATATCGTAAAGCGTAAATCCGTCATGACAGGTAAGAAAGTTTACCGACGCATTGTAGCCTCTGTAGGTAGGGTCATACAAATCTCTTGAGCCGGTAATTCTCTGAGCCGCATCCCATGCAAGATGGCTGTCGCCTTTAAGAAATTTTCTGAGGTCGTCACGGTACCGTCCGTTCCATTCAGCCCATCTGTTCCATGACGGGAAACTGCCGACCTGATAAAGTCCGCCTGCGTCCCACGCCTCTGCAATAAGCTTTACTCCGCCGAGAATCGGATCAAACGCAAGGCTTTTGAGAAGCGGAGGCTTATCCATAGGAGTACCGTCCTCGTTTCTTCCCAAAATCGACGCAAGGTCAAAACGGAAACCGTCAATGCGGTATTCTGTTACCCAATAACGCAGACAGTCAAGTATAAACTGCTGCACAATCGGCTGATTACAGTTGAGAACATTGCCGCAGCCACTGAAATTGTAATACTTTCCGTCCGGAGTGAGCATATAGTAAATGTTGTTGTCAATGCCCTTGAACGAGAAATACGGTCCCATTTCGTTGCCCTCTGCCGTGTGGTTGAACACAACATCAAGGATAACTTCAATTCCGTTTTCGTGAAGCTCACGAACAAGCTGTTTAAGTTCTCTGCCTTCGTGATGATGCTTGTGGTCGCTCTCATAGCTTGTGTTCGGAGCAAAAAAGCATACGGTGTTATAGCCCCAGTAATCGTAGAGCTGACGACCGTCATAATTACGATATGAGCCCATTTCGTCAAACTCAAAAATAGGCATCATTTCAACGGCATTGATGCCCAGCCCTTTAAGATAGGGGATTTTTTCACGGATACCTGCGAATGTGCCTTTGTTTTTAACGCCTGAGGAGCCGTCCTGAGTAAAGCCTCTTACATGTAATTCATAAATAATAAGCTCTTCAAACGGAAGCTTCGGCTGAGTGCAGTTGCCCCAGTCATAGTCGCTGTTTACAACTCTTGCCTTATAAACACCCTCATGCTCCTGTTTTTTACCCCAGCCGCTCTGACCGATTACAGCCTTTGCGTATGGGTCAAGAATGTATTTCTTTTTATCAAAAATAATGCCTTTTTCGGGTACATACGGACCGTCAAAGGAATATGCATACTCAAAATCAACCTCATCAAGACCGAACACGAGCATTGAATAGGTGTTGCCGATTTTGTAAGAATCCGGAAATCTGAGCCTTGCATACGGAAATTTTGCATAAGGTCTGAATAAAAGCAATGTACACTCAATGGCATAAACCGAATGAATAGTAAAGTTTACACCGCCGGAAACGGTTGTTGCACCGTTTAAAAGGAAGTTTCCGGGTCTGACATCGAAACCACCTACATTATCGGTTGGCTTTAAATCCCTCAACATAATATTTAATCCCCCTAAGTTCCTCTCAAAAAACAAAAATTCAATCATAACACAACATATGTCTATATGTCTATTTTATCATATTATGTGATTTAATCAACACACTATTTGCAAAAATATAGTCAAATCTTGTCATCGTCGATTAAGAAGCAGCATTTTTACACAAAAAAAGACCGAAACGAAAATCATATTCGGTCTTTTTGGTCATTTGTTTACTATTATTGTCAACCGATAAAGGTAAAGCGGTCTGTTTCTTTGCCGTCAACATCAACTTTTTCGGCAAACATTTCGACAGGTCTTGCCCACACTTCACTTGTGTTGTGGAGATTTCTGTAAATTACAAGCTTTTCGCCTGTTTCGCTGTGGGTCGCAAAGTTGATAACCTCATATTCGCCACCCTTGAAATGTAGGTAAATCCCCGGCTTGATTTCTTTTGTCGTATTTTCGGCATTGTCCGAGCTGTTTTCACAACAGTTTTCTGTTTCGGCAGGAGTTTCTTCATTTGCAGGAGCTTCAACCGCCTTACATTCTTTGTTGTCTGCATTGAAATCAACCTTGAAACTGCCGTCATTCACAACAAGAATTCTCGACTGATACGGCTGCATTTCAATTTCATAGTAGCCGTTTACATCTATAACTTCGTTGCCGTTGAGAACATCGGTAAGCTTTGCGTTACAGCCTGTGTCAAAACCGATTCTTTCAACACGGTCTGTAAGGTTGAATGCAACAAAAACAGTCTGATTGTCGGTTTTTCTTCTGTATACAAGCTTTTCATTCTGAATATTTATGTTTTCAAAATCGCCGTACTTGAGAGCTTCGAGTGCAAGTCTTACTACACCGAGTTTTTTGATATGCTCAAGAAGTTCATAGTTCGGATTCGGAATGGAATCAAGGTCAAGACATGGACGAAGCTCATAATCGCTGTAGGCAGTTCTCATACCCTCAATGCCGAATTCACTTCCGTAGTAAATTGACGGTACTCCGGGCATTGTATACATCATTGTGTAAACATTGTTGAGATGATTTTTGTCTTTAAGCATACTTGCAACACGGTTTACATCGTGGTTATCAACGAAATTATATGTGTAGATATTTCTGTAAATACCGCCGTTAGCAAACTGTCTGTTAAGAGAATGAGCAATTTCAAAATAGTTGTGGTCATTATGGCTTGAATAAATGCCTTTGTAGCATTCGTAGTTTGTAACCGAGTCAAGCACATCGGGATTTGCCCAATGATTGTAATCGCCGTGGGTAATCTCACCGTAGAGCCAGAAATCGGACTTTTTCTCTTTGCAAACATTTTTTAATTTTTTGAAAAATTCAATGTCAATGCAGTCAGCCGCATCAAGGCGAAGTCCGTCAATATCAAACTCATCAATCCAAAATCTTGCACAGTCAAGAAGATAGTTTACTACTTCGTCATTGTGGAGATTAAGCTTTACAAGGTCGTAGTAACCTGCCCAGCCCTCATAGCTGAAACCGTCATTATACGGGCTGTTGTTCCGGAAGTTTAAATTTTCAAACCAAGACGCATATCTTGAATTTTCACGGTTCTGCCGAACATCTTTGAAAGCAAAGAAATCTCTTCCTACATGATTAAAAACGCCGTCAAGCATAATTCTGATACCGTTATCGTGAAGTGTTTTGCAAATTTTTTTGAAAGATTCGTTGTCACCGAGCCGACAGTCGATTTTTTTATAATCAATAGTATCATAGCCGTGTTTTGAACTTTCAAAAACAGGGTTGAAAACAAGTGCATTTACCGACATTGACTTCATATGGTCAATCCAGCCGTAAATTTTGTCAAGTCTGTATTCCTGCTTAAAATCATTCTCCTTTGGTGCTCCGCAAAAACCGAGCGGATAAATATTGTAAATTACGGATTCATTTATGTATCCCATTATATTATCTCCTTTTTGCACAGAATAAAGCAATGTACGAATACAGTGTTTTGTGTACATTAGTCATAATTATAACACTAAAATTTCTATTGTGCAACTGAATAATTTGTGTTACAATGTAACATATTGATGATTTAAAAATGATTTTAAAAAATCTCGGAGGAACAAAATGCTTAAAATGCCCGAAAACAAAACAAGAAAAAAATTAAGAATCACACTTTGTGTGCTTTATCTCGTCGAAATCGTACTCTGTGCGTTGCCGTATTTCCAGTACATTGACGAAAAAAATGTACTTCATTCATATTCGGTATTCGATATTATGTCTGTGTGGGGACTCAGCGGTTCAAATGATGCGGTTTTTAAGTATTCGCTCTTTATGCCGATTTTCTTCATTATCCCGATTGCAGGATTTTTCTTCTGCGCTCTTGACAAAGAACGCAATATGAAGAATATCGTTTCAATCATCTGCTGTCTGCTCGGTGTGCTTTCAATTCTCACAATGGTAAGCTATACAATCAGCCTTGCTTCTGTAATTGCACTTCTTTTGTACATTCTCATCTGCTTTCTCACAACGCTTTCAATCTTTGCAAGATTTACCGACAAAGATGCTACAAAAGCTCCTGTTAAGCAGAAAAACACCGATCCGAACAGGGAAGTGTGATTGACAAATTAAAAATTTAAAATTGAAATTTCGGTCGGGAAGACAGTTTGTTTGATGCAAAAACATTGTTTTCCCGACTCTGCTTTATAAGATAAAAGTATTTAAATAAGGCTTTGTTAAGGCTCTGTGCCAATAGCAGGGGCGCCTCGTGATTTAATATTTTAAACCACGGAGGAAATACTTTTTGAATAAAATGAATATATTCGCTATTTTTTCTTATATCCCTTTTATAATAAATCAAAATGTGATACAATATGACTGATAATCTGAAAACGGAGTTGATTAAATGAATTTCATCAACAGAAATGAAATTGCAGACGGTGTATTCTTTACTAATATAAAAGACAGCCGTTTTAAAACAATGAAAATCAGCGTGAACATTGTTGTTCCGCTTTCTATCGAAACAGCGTCGGAAAATGCGCTTGTGGGCGGATTGCTTGTTCGTTCATGCAAAAAATATCCCGATTTTACTGTTCTCAGCAAAAAACTCAGTTCACTTTACGGTGCGGATCTCACTTCATCGCTTTCAAAACTGGGTGAAAGTCAGGTGCTTAAAATTTCCGTTTCGGGTCTTGATGACAGATATTCTCTTGATGATGTCAGCATTGCAAAAGAGCTTTCGGAGCTTTTGTGCAGTGTGATTTTTGAGCCGAATGTCAAGGACAACGCTTTTATCGAAAGTGAACTTGAACAGGAACGCAGACAGCTTCTTGATGTGATTGATTCTGAATTTAATGAAAAGCGAATCTATGCAATGGAACAGCTTATAAAACATATGTGCAAGGATGAGGTTTTCGGAACCAAGCGTTACGGTACTGCCGAAAAAATCAAGGCCGCAACTGCCGAATCACTCTACAGGGCGTGGCAGAATCTTCTCAGAACCGCAAAATTTGAGATTCTCTATATAGGCGACAGCCCTGCCGACAAGGCAAAGGAAGTTTTTACAAAGGCATTTGCAAATATCGAAAGAAATGTTGCGGCTTCATCTACCAATGTTGTCAAGAATGTTCCCAAAGAAAAACATATTACAGAGGAAATGGAGCTTTCACAGTCAAAGCTTGTTATGGGCTTCAGAACACAGATTTCCGCAGGAGATGACGAGGCGGTTGCCGAAAGACTTATGTGCGCTGTTCTCGGCGGTACTGCAAGCTCAAAACTCTTTAACAATGTTCGTGAAAAGCAGAGCCTTTGCTACTACTGCTCATCTGCCTACGATTCAATTAAGGGCATAATGTACATCAACAGCGGCGTTGAGGGCGAAAATCTTGAAAAAGCCGAAAAAGCTATTCTCAAAGAAATTGATGATATGAAAAACGGCGAAATTACGGACTTTGAAATTGAGGCAACAAAGCTTGCTGTTGTTAATTCATTCAAGTCAAGCAGCGACAGCGTAAGCGGTATTGAAAACTGGTACACAGGAAGAATCTTTAACGGCGACCTTGAAACTGTTGAAGAAGTTTCCGCAGAGGTAAATGCCGTTACCAAGGAACAGATTGTAAATGCCGCAAACAAGCTCTTGCTTGATACGGTTTATGTTCTCAAAAATAAGTAAGGGAGGCGGACAGAATGAATATTACAGAAATTAAATCGGAAATTGCAGGCGACAGCTATTATAAAGTTGAACACCCGTCGGGTCTTACAATTTTTGTTTATCCAAAAGAGGGTTACACTTCTTCATATGCAATTTTCGGCACACGCTACGGCAGTATTAACACAAAATTTTCCGTAAACGGCGGCGACATAATCACAGTTCCCGACGGTATTGCCCATTACCTTGAACACAAGCTTTTTGAGAGTGAAGAGGGTGATGCGTTTGTAAGATACGCAAAAACAGGCGCAAATGCAAACGCATATACAAGCTTTGAAAAAACCTGCTATCTTTTCTCATGTACGGACAAGTTTGACGAAAGTCTTGAAATTCTTCTCGATTTTGTTCAGGATCCCTACTTTACGGCTCAGACAGTTGCAAAGGAACAGGGCATTATCGGTCAGGAAATCAAAATGTATGACGACTCTCCCGATTGGCGCGTAATGTTCAATATGCTTGAAGGTATGTACCACAATCACCCTGTAAAAATTGACATTGCCGGTACGGTTGAAACAATTGCGGAAATTACAGCCGAAAAGCTTTATGAAGTTTATAATGTTTTCTACAACCTTAATAATATGGTTCTTTGCGTTGCAGGTAATGTAACGGTTGACGGCGTTCTTAAGGTTGCCGATAAAATGCTCAAGCCTTGTGAGAAGAAGGAAATCAAAAACTATTTTGAAACAGAGCCTTATGAAATCAAAGAACCTTATGTTGAGCAGACTTTTCCTGTTTCTATGCCTTTGTTCAATCTTGGCTTCAAAGAAAAGGCGGACAAGCCTCTTAACGAAAATCAGCTTGCCTGCACGGATATTCTGCTTTCTGCGCTTGCGTCAAATACAAGCACACTCTACAGAAAGCTTATGGATTCAAATCTTATCAATTCAAGCTTTTCTTACGAGCTTTTTGAAGGTCCCGGTTACTGCTCGGTAATCTTCGGCGGTGAATCAAGAGCGCCGAAGCAGGCGGCTGAAATGATTAAGCAGTATATCTTGGATATTAAGAAAACCGGTATTGACAAAGAGGACTTTGAAATTGCAAGAAAGTCTGTTTATGGCGATTCGGTTTCATCTCTCAACTCAGTAAGTGCAATTTCAAATTCAATCATTGACTATGAAATGCAGGGCAATGAAATTTTCACTTATATTGACGCGGTTGCAAACGCAAGGCTTGAGGATATCAACGCAAGACTTGCCGAGATGCTCGATGTCAATAACTGTACTTTGTCTGTTGTAAAACAGCCCGAAGAGGTGTAATTATGCCTTATCATGTACAGTTTCCCGGATTTGGCTGGGAATTTGATATTAACCCGATTGCATTTTCAATCGGTGATTACAAGGTCTATTGGTACGGAATAATCATCGCCTGCGGACTTCTGCTTGCCGTACTGTATGCGTGGAAAAGTTCACCACGCTACAAGGTTGACGGTTCAAAGCTGATTAACTGCATTTTCGCAGGAATAATAACGGGAATTATCGGTGCAAGACTCTATTTTTGTTTCTTCAAATGGGACTATTACGGACAGAATCCGATTGAAATTCTCTACATCAATAACGGCGGACTTGCCATTTACGGCGGAATTATCGGTGCGTTGCTCGGCGGCTTGACCGTTGCCAAAATACAAAAAATGGAGATTATGCCTGTTCTTGACATTGCAATGGTCGGTTTCCTTATCGGACAGGGAATAGGCAGATGGGGCAACTTTATGAATCAGGAGGCATACGGTGCTCCAACGGATTTGCCGTGGAGAATGCTGAGCGAGGGAACAGACAACATAGGAGTTCACCCGTGCTTCTTCTATGAATCAATGTGGTGTCTGCTCGGATTTGTACTTCTTCATTTCTACGGAAAATACAAGCAAAAGTATTCGGGACAGATTTTCTTTATGTACCTTGTATGGTACGGATTTGAAAGAACCATTGTTGAAGGACTCAGAACAGACAGCCTTTATCTTCCGTTCCAAGTTTTCGGAGCAGACATAAGGGTGTCACAGGTTCTTTCGGCAGTAATTTTTATAACAGGTATTGTATTCTTAATTATAAACAGAAAAAAGGAGGATTCTTTCTATGCAGATTATCGACGGAAAAAAGGTATCGGCACAGGTAAAGGAAGAGGTAAAGAGGCAGACGCTTGAGTTAAAGGAAACTCACAAAATAACCCCCGGTCTTGCGGTAGTAATCGTAGGCGACGATCCGGCGTCAAGAGTATATGTAAACAACAAGAAAAAGGCTTGTGAATTTGTAGGCTTTAAGTCTGAGGAGTATGCACTCCCTGCCGAAACAAAACAGGAAGAACTTTTAAACCTTGTTGAAACTCTCAACAATAAGAAGGATATCAACGGTATTCTTGTTCAGCTTCCGTTGCCGAAACACCTTGATGACAAGGCTGTTATTGAGGCAATCAGTCCGCTTAAAGATGTCGACGCATTCCATGCCGTAAATGTCGGCAAAATTATGCTCGGCGAGTATGATTTTCTTCCATGCACGCCTGCAGGCGTAATGGAGATGCTCCACTCCTACAACATTGAAGTAAGCGGTAAAAACTGCGTTGTAATCGGCAGAAGTAACATAGTCGGCAAGCCTATGGCAATGCTTTTGCTCCACGAAAACGGCACGGTAACAATCTGTCACAGCAGAACAAAGAATCTTGCTGAAATCTGTTCACAGGCAGATATACTCGTAGCCGCAGTCGGCAGACCGAAGTTTGTAACTGCCGATATGGTAAAAGAGGGTGCGGTTGTGATTGATGTCGGTATGGACAGGGATGAAAACGGCAAGCTCTGCGGCGATGTTGACTTTGAAAATGTCAAGGAAAAATGCTCGTTTATCACTCCCGTACCGGGCGGTGTAGGTCCTATGACAATTTCAACTCTTATGAAAAACACTCTCAAGGCGTGCAAAATTCAGAACAAGCTTTAATATTTAAAAAATATCGGGAAAATTGTTGACATCGAGTTTTCTTTGTGATATAGTATATAAGCCGCATATTGTGGGTTTTAAGTGATTCGTTCCACCTGCACATAGCGAGCCCAATGTAAAGGATGGTACTAAAATGTACGCAGTTATTCAGACAGGCGGCAAGCAGTACAAGGTAACTAACGATGAGGTTATCTTCATCGAAAAGCTTGACGCAGAAGCAAACGACACAGTAACATTTGATGTTGTAGCAGTCGGCACAGACAACGGCATCAAGGTTGGCACACCGCTCGTTGAGGGTGCTAAGGTTACAGGTGAAGTTGTAAAGAACGGTAAAGGCAAAAAAATCAGAGTTTGCACTTACAAGCCTAAGAAGGGTGAAAAGAGAGCAAAAGGTCACAGACAGCCTTACACACAGGTTAAGATTACTTCAATCGAAGCCTAAAAATGACTACGGTAACATTTTTTAAATCAGATGATATAATTTGCGGTTTTGAAATATCGGGTCACTCCGACTATGCCGAAGAGGGCAGCGATATTGTATGTGCGGCAATCAGTTCTGCCGCATATATGACTGCAAACACAATCACCGAGGTCTTGCATATCAATGCGCAGGTTACCGAGGATGACGGACTTATGAAAGTAAGAATGTCGCCGAATGATGCTTTAAAGGCTTGTGACATACTCTCAGGCTTAAAGCTTCACTTAACTGCTCTTTCCGAGCAGTACAAAAATCATATTAAAGTTAAATTTTCGGAGGTGTAAGGTAATGCTTAAAATAAACATTCAGTTATTCGCTCATAAAAAAGGTATGGGTTCTACAAAGAACGGCCGTGACAGTGAATCAAAGCGTCTTGGCGTTAAGCGTGCAGACGGTCAGAAGGTTCTCGCAGGCAACATCCTTGTAAAGCAGAGAGGCACACATATTCACCCTGGTGAAAATGTAGGCAAAGGCTCTGACGATACACTGTTCGCAAAGATTGACGGTGTTGTAAGATTTGAGCGTGTCGGCAAAGACAGAAAGCGTGCAAGCGTTTATCCTGTTGAGCAGTAATCTCAAAATTTATGAGGGTGGATTTTAAATCCGCCCTTATTTTTTACATTTTTGTTTATACTAATAACAAACAAGTCTGAAAATCTTTACATTTGTACTGATAATTTTGAACAGCAAAACTGTTACGGAGAAAAATATGTTTGTAGATACAGCGAAAATTAAAATAAAAGCCGGTGACGGCGGTGACGGTGCCGTTTCGTTTCACCGTGAAAAATATGTAGCGGCAGGCGGTCCCGACGGCGGTGACGGCGGCAGAGGCGGTAACATTGTTTTTGTTGCCGATTCCAACCTTTCAACGCTTGCCGATTTCCGCTACAAAAGAAAATATGCCGCAAAAAAAGGCGAAAACGGCAGGGGCGGCAGATGCCGCGGTAAAAATGCCGAAGACCTCATCATCCGTGTTCCTGTCGGAACTGTTGTAAAAGAGGAGAACAGCGGAAGAATCCTTGCCGATGTTTCGGGTGATGAACCCTACATTGTTGCAAAAGGCGGTAAAGGCGGTTGGGGTAATCCACATTTTGCAACTCCTGTCCGTCAGGTTCCCCGTTTTGCAAAACCGGGACTCCCGGGTGAAGAGTTTGATGTTGTTCTTGAACTCAAGCTTCTTGCCGATGTCGGTCTTGTAGGTTTCCCAAATGTCGGAAAAAGCACCCTTGTTTCCGTGGTTTCACAGGCAAAGCCTGAAATCGCAAACTATCACTTCACAACGATAACGCCCGTTCTCGGAGTTGTGTCAATGGGCGAGGGTTCGTCATTTGTTATGGCTGACATTCCCGGACTTATCGAAGGCGCATGGCAGGGTACAGGTCTTGGACATCAGTTCCTCCGCCATGTTGAGCGTTGCCGTATGCTCGTTCACATTGTCGATGTTTCGGGCAGTGAGGGCAGAGATCCGAAAGAGGATTTCATAACAATCAACAATGAGCTTGCAAAGTTCAATCCCGAGCTTGCCGAGCGTCCGATGGTTGTTGCAGGCAATAAGTGCGATATGGCAACCGATGAGCAAATTGCAGACTTCAAGAAGTTTGTTGAAGATCAGGGCTACGATTTCTTCCCGATTATGGCGGCAATCCGCTATGATGTTGATCCGCTCCTCAAAAAGATTCAGGAAATGCTTTCAAAGCTTCCGCCAATCACTCATTATGAGGCAGAGCCTGCTCCGATTGTGACCGTTGAAGATTTTGACGACCATTCTGTCACAATTAAGAATGTCAACGGAATCTATACCGTTGAGGCTGACTGGCTGTTGCAGGTTATGAAGGGCATCAATTTTGACGATTACGAAAGCCTTAACTACTTCCAAAAGGTTCTCATAAACGGCGGTGTAATTGACGCACTCCGCAAAAAGGGCTGTTCCGACGGCGACACTGTTTCGATTTATGAGCTTGAATTTGACTTTATGGATTGATATTGCATAATACGGAGTTAATATGGAAAACACATCTGTTCATTCATTAGCCGATGAAATTTCTCCGCTCACACTTGCCTTTGTGGGTGACGGTGTATATGACCTGCTTGTGCGTGAATACCTTGTCCGCAAGGCTAACCGCAGTGTCGGAGAACTCAACAAAATAAAAGTTTCGCTTGTAAACTGCAAAAGTCAGGCTGAATTTGCAAAAATTCTTATGCCGACTCTAACCGAAAAGGAGCTTGCCGTTTACAAGCGCGGCAGAAATGCCGCACCTAAATGCACCCCGAAAAACGGCTCTGTTGCCGACTATCACAGTGCAACGGGACTTGAAGCGCTTTTCGGCTATCTGCAAATAAACAAAGACCAAAGCAGAATAAATGAGCTTTTTGAAATAATTATACATACTCGTTTCGGGGAGTGATTTTATGCAAACGAATTTAAAACCGAATTCCTGTCTTGCAAAGGCAGGAACACTATTTTTTGATTATCTTGTAATTTTCGCCGGAGCAGTTCTTTACGGCATATCGGTAGCAATGTTTACATCACCTAACAATGTTGCGCCCGGTGGACTTACCGGTGTGGCAACAATGCTCAACTATATGTTCTCGTTGCCGATAGGTATTATGATTTTTGTAATGAACATTCCGCTTTTCATCTGGGGATTTATCGAAAACGGAAAAGGCTTTCTGACAAGAACCCTTGTTGCAACGGCACTTGTGTCTGTTATGATTGATGTTCTTACGCCGATTTTGCCCGCATACACAGGTGACACAATCCTTGCGGCAGGCTTTGGCGGAGTTCTGAACGGACTCGGACTCGGTCTTATCTTCTACCGAGGCGGTTCAACGGGCGGAACAGACATCATCGCCCTCAATCTTCACAAGCATTTTCCGTTCATTTCAACTGGTACAATAATTCTTGTGTCCGATATTCTCGTTCTTTTAATGGTATTCTTTGTATATCACAGCATTGAAAATGTGCTTTATGCTTTGCTTGTAATTTTTATCAGCATAAAGGTAATTGATGCTGTAAGCTACGGTACTTCAAGAGGCAACGGCAAATTGATGTTTGTTGTAACAGACAACTACAAAGAAGTCAGTATGGACATTATGAAGAACCTCAAGCGAGGTGTCACATATCTTGACGGCGAGGGCGCATACAGCGGAAAAGAAAAAAAGGTTATTATGTGTGCAGTCCGTCCGCAGGAAGTTTACAAAATCACTTCGGGAATCAAAAATGTTGACCCAAATGCCTTTATTATTGTAACAACAGCAGGTGCAATAAAGGGCAGAGGCTTTGTCAAAATAGATAACAACTGAAAAAGGCTCAATGTCAATAGTTGGGGTAACCCGAAAAAACAGAATATATGAGAATTACAAGTGGCAGCGAGTACTGGCTTGCTATTGATAACCTTATGAGCGGTAAAACTCTTGCAAACCTCAATGGGCTGTAAAAACAGCCCTGCAAAAACAAAAAGGCACATAACCGAAAACAGTGACGGTTATGTGCCTTTTTGCGGTTTATTTATCCTTATTGTTGCTGAATTATTTCTTAATCCAAAACCCATATGGGTTTTATTTTTTAACAAAAAAGCATCAGCATACCTGAAATATACCGCAAAATAATTGCTTTTTAAGAATAATGAAAATGCACGATATATTGACAAAATCTACAAAAAACACACCGTAACTTGTGCATAACATAAAACCCTGTTGTGAAAACGGCAAAACTGAATGTAAAAATAAATATAAAACTATCACATTAAACAAATACAAAAAAATGTTGTAATTTTATTGAAAAAATCTCTGTCAAATGGTATAATCAACTATAAAGAATATGGGTTAGTGTTCTCATTTTGACTGAAACAGGTTAAGGATACAATTTTCGGCTGAATTCCCGTTGTTTTTTGTAAATTAACTTCAAAATCCCGTGGCTTTGCCGATTATGTTTCACCGTTGGTCAGGCGGTAAAGGTCGAACCCGAACCTAACCAAAACCAAAATATTCGGTTATGGAGGTAATATTTATGAAAACAAAAATTTCTCATTTAGGCAGAAGCACTGTTTCCGTCATCCTTGCGGTAATGATGCTCCTGTCAACAATGCTTATCGGTACTGTTTCAACAGTTAATGCTGTCACTAAGACTTTTGAAGCCGTAAATCTTGTTGGTAATATTAACGGTAACACTAAATGGGATTCAACTGAGTATCCTTTTACTTTTGATGAAACAACAGGTTATTGGTATTTAGACATTACCATTACACAGTCGAGTGAATTTAAAGCTCGTGTTAATAATGGTTGGGATATTAGTTTCGGTGCTTCTGGTGGTGACAACTATACTATATCTGAGTCTGAAATTGGTGATTACAGAATCTCCGTTAAAGACGGTTCTGCTAATAATACTGATCTTACTGTACAAAAGACAGTAAAAAAAGTTGCTGATAGTGTAGCTCTCACAGCTAATCCTACATCTGTAAAAGTCGGAAATTCCGTTACTCTTACACCTACAGTAAGTGGTGCAAAATCGGATAATCTTACTTATACTTATAAAAAGACATCTGATGGCACAGCAACTGAAGAAAAGAATGCTGACAATTCTCTTACTGTAACCCCGACTGTAGCCGGCACTTATAAGTATACGGTCACAGTTTCAGCAGACGGTTGTTCGCCTGTTACAAGCAACGAGGTTAGTTTTACAGTAACTGATTCTGTTAAATATTATATTGGCGGTAGATTTAGTACTACATGGCATGAACCGTCAGCTAATGATCCGCAGTTTGTAGAAGATGAAAGCAATCCTGGTCTTTTCTACTATGAAACCGGTGAAACTATAGCTGATTTGTCAGGTACGATATCAGAAACTTACGGCGATACTCCAAAGTATTTTTATATATACAAAACAGCGACGAATGAATCAACTAATTATCTTACCACAAGTGATAATGCCGGTCACAATTTCCAGAATAATACTGTTAATAACCCACTTCCGCTTATGAATCAACCTGGTACAGAGGAGAAGCGCCTTGTTCGTTTTAACGATGATAAGGACACTTCTACAACTCCGGTTACCATTTGGCTTGATACAAGAAATAACGAATATAAACTTTGGTATACAACGGCACTTCCTCATAATGTTATTGTAGCAGATGGTGTATCAGCGTCTGTTGATAAGAAAACAGCTACAGCCGGCGAAACGGTTACTGTTACTGCAACCTCGATTCCGCAAGGACAGATTCTTAACACGGTAACTGTTAAGGGTGCAGACAATACACCGGTTACAACCACCGTAAGTGGCAACACCGCAACATTTACAATGCCTGATCAGAATGTTACCGTAACAGGTGTAACATTCCGTGAGGCAAATAAATACACAGTAACATTCAGTTCGAATAACAGTGAATACGGTACTGTTTCCGCTGAATACAACGGAGCTGATTTTACTTCCGATACAAAAGTAACCGAGGGCGATACAGTAACATTCACTGCAACTCCAAAGGATGGCTACGCTCTTTCCGACTGGACTGTAAACGGTGTATCAGCTTCTTCAACAACTAAACAGTATGCAATTACAATCGATAGTGATACAACTGTAGTCGCTAACTTTAAAGAAGTAACCGGCACTCTGTCAAAATATTATCTTCTCTGTGGCACAGGCGCAACATTCAAAGCGGATTCGTATACGCATGTTCCTCTTTATACAAATGAAGATGGTGTATTCTACGCAGACTTTGATGTAGCCAAAGATTCCATTCCTAAAAGTAAAGATTATTTTATCATTTTTTCTACAAAAGAAGATACTTCCGGCATAATTGTTGATAGTAATAATGTTACAGTTAATGCGGTTAATAAAAATGGATTCTCTTTTAGTGACTATAACGAGAATGTTCAAAATCCAAGTGGTGGTACAAATAATGTAAAATTTGCAAAAGTTTACATTAACAAAGATGAAGTTACCGGCTTTACCATTAAAATAACCAATCTTGATTTAACTAATAAGAAAATCACATACTCTGCTGAGCCTATTTTTGATGTAGCACCTGCTGATACTGTTGAAATCACGGCGAAAGACGGTACAATTCGTGCGGGCTATACTGATACTGATGCCAGTAAAACAACCGCTGTTTTAGGTGATACAACTCTTTCAATAAAAACTCCTGATGCTAAAGAAATTACTGTATCTGATTCATACGAGATTGATGGTAAAAATCGTGCTGTTACTGCTAAAAGAGTTCCTAATGGCTCAACAGTAACCGTTACAACCACAATTGACCCTACGGCAACCTTTGCAGGTCACAGTGGCAGTGATTACTATGTTAAGGGATTCAGCGTAAACGGTATCTTTGGCGGAGTTCTTTCACAGACTGAAGGTAAAAATCATAGTAGTGATGTATATACTTATACTTTTGAAGTAAATCAAGAGATTTATGGTTCAAAGCTTGAAATCACTCCTGTGTATTTCCTCAAAAATGATGAGAACTGCGTATATTTCTACATTGAGAACTACGATTCTGCAAAACAAATTTGGGGCAATACTCCTTCATGTTATGTATATTATGGTAGTGGTAAGACAACATTAGAAGCATTAGGCTATTACCCTGGACAACCAATGGTTGACTACAACGGTTCTATCTTTACTCAGATTCCAAAATCTATAGTCAATGGTGATACCCCAGAAAAAATTACAGGTATGACGCTTAATAACTATGTTTGGGACGATGTTCATAGTGCTTATAACGGTAAAGATCAAAAAACTGATAATGCACAGACATACGACTACGATGATTTTGTTAAGATAGCTGATAGCAGTGTTAATGCTGATAACATTATTTATCGTTTTAAGTATAATACACACGATAATGTACCAAAAGATACATTAGATACTTCTGATACTGATGCTGATGGTTGGGAAGTATTCCTCGACTACCAGAATTATCCGACAGATATTTTTGGTAATAGAATTGGTAATGAGAAGCTTGACTATAAGGACACTCAGAGTGTAACCAGTAAGGAGAAGTGTCTGTCAATTATTTCGGACGGTTATCAAAATAACTACATCGGTAAATATGCAACTGCGTGGAGCATTTATAACAAGGCTGGCAAAAGAGTGGCTACTATTCCTTCATCAGCTCTCTTGTATGCCCTTGACAAGACCGATGCGCAAATAAAAAAAGCCATTGATTCTGCATTAACTCCTGCTGACTTCCTCCCAGGTAAGGAAGATAGAGATACTTATTGGGCAACATTTAAAACTTTATATAATGATTATAAAGGTTTTTATGCTCAGATTAACTTTGAGGCAGCTATCAAAGGTGGTGCCGATTATGGCAATCGTCTTGACGGTCGTTGGTACTATACTAAGAGCAGTCAGAAAATCACCGGTGAAATCAAGATTCAGTATGCAAATACACTTGATGACTACAAAGTAGGCGGTTTCCATGAAGATACATTTGCTGATGAAGATGCTTCATCAATTGTCGGTACGACAACAGGAGCAAGTGCATACTTTACCGATCCAGCGGATAGAGTAAGAAAACTTGAAACTGAAGCTGATAATACTCAGGATTATAAGTTTGAAGTTAATGCAACTTCAACTGCAGCATACACATTTGTTGGTTGGTACCGTCTTATTGATGGTGATTACAAGGCAATCAATCCTTCAGATATGAGAAGTTTGACAGGTGCAGTTACACGAAATTCAGATGTAACGCTTGTTGCTCGTTATATCAAAACCCCGGGCGGTTCAATGACCTTCCACCATTCATTGTACAACGGAACAAATGCAGGCGGCGGTAAAGCCACTCCCGAAATTCAGGTTGTTGTTAAAAACAACGAGGGTAAATCTCTTTATGATTCAGGCAGGATTGCCGGCACAGCTTCAATCGATAAGACTAAGATTGCTGAATTAGCAGCGCAAACAGGTCTTACTGTAACTGTTACTCTTTACACAACAACAAAGAACCTTTATAATTTCAATGGTTACTATTCTGCTGAAAACACAACAGATATAACTGCTTTTAATCCTACTACTGGTTTTACAACAAATGTTAGCGGAGACAGAACAGAAGGTCTTGTAACTACATCAGAATATACGTTCTCGTTTAATGAATACTATAATAAGTATGCAAGCACTCTTACTGCTGCTGATGCGGGAACAGTATATTATAATTTCTATTCTGACATTACTTCTATTAAAGTACCGTATAAGGTTCAGTTCTCGTATACTGACAGAATGGGTAATCAAAAGTATTACAACAAGGCAGGTTATGTTGATCCCGAAAACACTTCATCATACACATTTGATGAGAATGCTACTAATGTTGAAGGTGTAGAATCACATTCTGTAAAGGTAACTCTTACAAATAGCTTTATCCTTTCTCTTGCACCGTATGAGTCAAACTTTACAAAGAATCTTACTTGGAATGAGACTCCTGTTAGTAATACCGCTTTTGATTCATCAGTTACTAACTCAATAGCTTCAGCTGTTGTTAATTCAACTCAGTCAGACAGAACAATCCACCTTAATATTTATAAAGACAGTGAGGGTAATCCTACTCCGCTTATAAATGATGCTGGTCAATTTAAGCTTTACGAAAAAGATGGTTCATCTGAATTACCTTACGGTTCAGTGTTCTATGAACAAAATTCTGACGGAACTTATAAGTATGATATCACTGCTCCGAAAACATATAAAGATAGTGGTAAAGAACTTCAGTTTATGTATTGGGCAATCTACTCCGATCCAGAATGTAATAATCTTGTTATTAAAGCGTACAACAGTGAAGGAGCTTTCAGCTATGTAGCGTATGATAACTGTTGGATAGCTCCTGTTTATGGAGAAAGCTCAACTCCAGTTGCATCTGTTAAGGAAGTTTCTACTTCAACTCAGTTTATGGAAGTAACAAGAAACCAGTGGACAGCTGATAATGCTGACAGCTTCAACGGATTTGACGCTGATAGTATGACTACACTTGATACAGCTGAAGATTTCATTAAGGGTAACGGTGAAGACAAGCTTTACGCTGACTTTGTACTTAACTTCTTCTATAACGGCAAACAGCTTAGTGTATTTGATCCTGACAGCAAAAAGGTTCAGACGGGTATTGTGATGCAGAAGTTAGAGTTAGAAAAAGATTCCATTGGTGTAGGTTACAATACTGATATGAAGTACTACGCTAATAAGTACATCAATGATCTTCCTGTAGCAGCTGAAGAAGCTAAAAAAATAATTTTGACAGGTGAATCAAGTATCGAGTCGCTCACAAAACAGATTAATAATGGTAGACTTGATAACAAGAACAGACTTCAGTATTATGCTCGTTTCAATAATACCGAAACTAATGCAAATTGTGTTTATAGAGTTTACACTTATATTAAGTATGTTAATGAATCAAATGAAACTGTTGTTGAACTTGGTAATCCTATCTACTTTACACTCTATGATATTGCGAACGCAACAGTTTAATTTTAAATTTATTGTGTGCAACAGACAATACTGTTGCACACATAAAATTTAGGAAGGAGTTATTTATGAAAAAAGAGTATTCTTCTCCTGAATTTGAATTAGTAAAATTTAAATTCGAGGATATAATTTTGACCGGTAGTCTTGATGATACTCCTGAGGCTACTAAGAGTGATGGTGACGATTGGGGGTAACGATATGAAAAAAACATATTGTTTAAAATCCCTAAAACGCTTTTCCGGATTGTTATTATCTGTATTTTTGATTATTATTTCTACATTTCAAATTTCTGCGGCTTCATATGAAACCGACGGCTTTGTATATTCTGTTTCCGACGGTAATGCAAGCGTAACCGGATATAAAGGTGATAAGACCGAAATTGTTCTTCCGCTTAAGCTTCAAAGCTGGTCGGTATCTGAAATTTCTGATTTTGCCTTTGTAGGAAAGACCGCAATAACATCGGTCAGGCTTAACGAAGCAAGATATCTTAGAAGAATCGGTACTGATTCTTTTTACGGTTGTACTTCACTTGAATCAATTTCAATTCCTATCTGGGTGAGAGATTTTGGTTCTGCCGTGTTTCAGAATTGCACAAGTTTGAAATCTGTTACCTTTAACTGCGTGCCGAGTAAAATTACCGATCAGATGTTCTTCAATTGTACTTCTTTAGACAAGGTATATTTACCTGCCGGTACAAGTGCGATTGGTAAGAGTGCTTTTGCTGAATGTAAATCATTATCTGAGGTGTATATTCCTACATCCGTGACTTCTATTGCTTCTAACGCTTTCAGAAGCTCTCCGAATGTAACAATCAAGGGCAGTTACGGTTCTTATGCAGAAGAATACGCAAAGGCTAACAATATTTCGTTTAACGGCATTTCTAACTATAAAATTGGCGATGTTAATATGGATGGCAAGATTGATATTTCTGACGCAACCCTTGTGCAGAAGTATGTTGTCGGTATTGTTGAACTTTCGACTGAGCAAAAACATCTTGCCGATTATAACAGTGACAGCAACATCACAGTAGTTGATGCAACCCAAATTCAGAAGTTTATCGTTCATTTAAACTAACCAATAAAAAACAGGCTCACTTTTTGTGAGTCTGTTTTATTTCGGAGGACGCTTTGCCAAAATACTTAATAGCTGATTTTATCGTTGAAATTGAACCAAAATTTGATTACTTAAAAAAATTGTGCGAACCGTTTTTGTATGAAGGGGAGAGAAGTGCAGATTTTTCTGCCATACCGTCAGCCTCATACTTAAATTCCCTGTTGAGCCGTATGGTTGAAGGTTCAACCATTGATGAAGCCGAAGAATTTGCAACGGCGTCAATTTTTAACCGCAAAATAATTCACCGTGGCGCTATGCTTGTGCATTCCTCGGCACTCGTTTTTGACGGAAAAGCGTATTTGTTTTCCGCCGATTCAGGCGTCGGCAAATCTACTCATACAAAGATGTGGCTGAAAAGATTCGGCTCAAAAGCTCATATTCTCAATGACGATAAGCCTGTTGTGAAAATTAAAAACGAAGTCCCGCTATGCTGCGGAACTCCGTTTGACGGTGGAAGCGGAATTGCTGACAACGAAACCGTTCCCGTAGGTGCTATAATATTCATTGAACGCTCAGACGATAATTTTGTTACAGTCCCCGACACAAAGGAGATTGTACAAAGGCTCTACAAATCAACTGTCAAATTTGTGAATAAGTCAGACGGAATGTCTTTGCTCTCAAATCTCGATAATCTTATTCGGCATATAAAATTTTATGTATTGCATTGTAATACAGATGATTCTGCCGTGGATGTTGCCTACAACAATATAATTAAAAACTGCAAATAAAAGACGGTCTGTTCTCGCAGACCGTCTTGTTATATGTATAAAATTGATTACTTGATTTCCTTAATCCAGCCTTCGGGAGCTTCGATTCTTCCCATCTGAATACCTGTAAGTGTATCGTAAAGCTTCTTTGTAATCGGACCCATTTCATCCATACCGCTCGGGAAACAAATTTCCTTGCCGTGGTCGTTAATTTTGCCGACAGGTGAGATTACGGCAGCTGTACCGCAAAGACCGCATTCTGCAAAGTCCTTAACTTCATCAAAGTAAACTTCTCTTTCTTCAACCTCAAGACCAAGATAATGCTCAGCAACATACATAAGTGAACGGCGGGTAATTGAGGGGAGAATGCTGTTAGACTTTGGAGTAACAACCTTGTTGTCCTTTGTTACAAAAATAAAGTTAGCGCCGCCTGTTTCTTCAACCTTAGTTCTTGTAGCTGCGTCAAGATACATATTTTCGTCAAAGCCCTCTGCATGAGCGGTAACAATAGCGTGAAGGCTCATTGCATAGTTAAGTCCTGCCTTGATGTGACCTGTGCCGTGAGGAGCAGCTCTGTCAAAGTCTGAAACCTTAATTGTAATAGGCTTTGCACCGCCCTTGAAGTATGGACCAACAGGAGTAGTAAATACTCTGAACTGATATTCTGCCGACGGCTTAACACCGATTACAGGACCGCTGCCGAACATATACGGGCGAATATAAAGTGTTGCGCCTGTGCCGTACGGAGGAACATAATCGGCATTTGCCTTAACAACATTGCAAACAGCCTCAACAAACTTTTCTTTTGGAAATACAGGCATCTCAAGACGCTTACAGCTGTCTTCCATTCTCTGTCCGTTAAGGTCAGGTCTGAACACAACAATTCTGCCGTCACAGGTAGTGTACGCTTTCATACCCTCAAAGCAAGTCTGAGCATACTGCAAAACGCCTGCACATTCGCTGATAGTAATTGTGGTGTCGGTAGTCATACTGCCGTTGTCCCACTTACCGTCTTTATAATTAGCTACGAATCTTTCACCGATGGGCATATAACCGAAGCCGATGTTTGCCCAGTCAATATTCTGCTTTTCCATCATAAATACTTCCTTTCAATTTAAGAAAAACCTCATTGGTTATGTACATATTTTAGCACTTTAACACGCAACTTGTCAATGTTATAACAGCATATTTCACCGTTTTTATTATTATTTAGGCTGTTTTTAAAGCATAATATGAATTTTAACGCATACGCAACTTTCATTTAGCGGATATTATATGCAGAAAATTAAAAACATAATATTATATTCTTTTTTGGAACAAAAAAACCGCTTTGCGGATATATACTAAACTCAATAATTTATCGGGGTGATATTATGGCTGAGGTTGTAAAAATTGTTTTGACCGGCGGACCTTGCGGCGGCAAGACTGCGGCATTGGAATATATCAGCGGAGAACTTAAAAAGCTTAATATTCCGACAATTACAATCAGCGAGTCTGCAAGCAGGCTTTTAAGCGCAGGCAAAACTCCCGAAAATATGGGTTCATACGAATTTCACAGAGAGCTGTTTGAAATGCAGCTTGCCGAAGAGAATGAAAAAACGCAGCTTGCAAAGGAAATGAATTGCGAAAAAGCGGTGTTGCTTTTTGACAGAGGCTTGCTCGACAGCAGAGCATATGTTACGGAGGATGAATTTGCAAAGTATGCAGGTATTCACAATTTGAATGAAGATGTGATAAGAAATTCATACGACGCGGTGTTCCATCTTGTGACTTCCGCAGACGGCGCAGAAGAGTATTACGGCAAGGAAACCAATATTTTCCGCAGAGAAGACAGCCTTGAAAAAGCTAGAGAGGTGGACACAGATGTTATGGCTGTGTGGACAGGCACACCGCATTTGCGTGTTATCGACAACTCAACCGACTTTGATACAAAGCTGAAAAGACTTTTAAAGGAGGTTGTCGCATTTCTCGGAATTCCGAAACCGCTTGAAATTGAAAGAAAATTTTTGATTGAATATCCTGATATTGAATTTTTGAACAGCATAAAAACCTGTCGTAGAATTCCTATTACACAGGCATACCTCACTACTCCCGAGGAAGGATATTTCAGAATCCGCAAAAGGGGAGAGGGTGACAAGGCTGTATATATCAAAACCGTAAAAATCAAGATATCGGATATTAAGCGGATTGAAATTGAAAATTATATTTCAAAAGAACAATACGACTCATACCTTGCTCAAAGGCAGTATGTTACAGGCATCATCAGTAAAGACAGATATTGCATTGTCGATAACAACACATACTATGAACTTGATGTTTATCCGTTCTGGAGTGACAGGGCTACAATTGAAATTGAATTGCTCAGCGAAAATCAGCCGTATCAGCTTCCTTCATTTGTTAAGCTTGTCAGAGAAGTTACCTCAGAGCCGAATTACAGGAATCTTGCGCTTGCTCAGAAATACGGAAAGCCTTAATTTTTTCGACATATAAGTTTGTGAAATAAATTTGAAAAATTTTGAAAAAAGTGTTGACAAATTAGCGTAATATGGGTATAATATAAAGGCTGACTGATGAGGTCAGCAACTTAATGCGCCAATAGCTCAGCTGGATAGAGCAACTGCCTTCTAAGCAGTAGGTCAGGGGTTCGAGTCCCTTTTGGCGCGCCAACCTAACAAATTAGGAAACCCTTGAAAAGTGGCTTAAATAGTAGCTTTTTGAGGGTTTTCTTGTTTTTGTCATTATACATAGCCTCGTTCCAAGCGTGGCAAAAACCTACTTGTTTTACCAAGTAGTACCAAGTAATACCAAATAAACTGTTGTCAAAACTGTTGTCAAAATTTCAAAATTCTCTGACAACAGTTTTCAAAACACAAAATCGGAGGTCAATTTATGAAAAACACAAAAAATGACAAAAACACAAATCAACCAGCTCGTACCAGAAGAGACAACGGAGCAGGTTCAATTACCTTACGAAAAGACGGAAGATGGATGGGTTCAATTCAGTACGGATATAAAGCTGACGGTAAACCAAAACGCATTACCGTCTACGGAAAAACACAACAAGAAGCAAAGAGAAAGCTAAGAGAGAAAAGTGAAGAGTTTGTTAAAAACGATGGCAATATCATATTAGCTAAATCAATTAAGGATTGGTTTTCAGAATGGTTGTATAAGGAATTAAAATACACCTTAAAACCGAAAAGTTTTGATGCAAAAGAAAGAACGATCAATAAATTTATTATTCCAAATTTTGGTTATATACAAATCAACCAGTTGACATCTAAAGATGTTCAAGCCCTTATAAACAAAATGGTGAAACAGGGGTATTCTTTATCCCAAATAGATAAAGTAAGATCAACAATAGCACAAAAATATCGCTTAGGTATGCAAAATAATGAAGTAACAATAAACCCAGCACTAAATGCGAAATTGCCAGCATCATTAAAAGCCGAGGTAGAAGCCAAACAAGTGTTAGCATTAAGCGAAGAAGAAGTAAAAAAATTAACCGAACAGGCATATAAAACATATCCTAATGGAACAAAAGTATACTCAAGAGGAGAATTTATTGTTTTCTTACTAAATACCGGATTAAGACTTGGGGAAGCAGCCGCTTTAACATGGGATGATGTTGATTTTGACAACCACACAATTACTGTAAATAAAAGTTATGTTCAAGCGTTAAATCGAGACAAAAATAATATCAATCCGCAAACACAAAAACCTTATGCCTATACGATGATATTACAAAAGTCTCCAAAGACAACACGCAGCACAAGAGTTATACCACTAAACAAAGAAGCTCAGAGAGCTTTAAAAGGATTGTGGGATTGTAATAAAAAATACGAATTGGTATGTGCTAATAAGAACGGCAAACCTAATGTTTCATCCAACTTGAATAGAAGTTTAAAATATATGCTCAAGCAAGCAGGTATAAGCACCTCGTACAGTGTTCATTCGTTGCGTCACACCTTTGCCACACAGTTATTTCGTAATCATGTGGACATAGAAATAATTAGTCAATTATTAGGGCACGCAGACACTACGATAACCTACAACACCTACATTCATATTATTCAGGCAGAAAAAATTGAAGCAGTTGGTTCGTTGGATTTTGTGAAATAAAATACAAAAAAATAGGGGTAACTCAAATCGAGTTACCCCTAAAAATTTAAAAACTATGGGAAAGTCATTAACCCTCTCAATACAAAACCTAATGGTTTTTGATACCTTATTTTGTTTTATCCATTGGCACTTAACCGTTGCATATAATAGTTACATAATTCGATACCGATACGATTCCTATAATTGTCAACGAGACTGCTATTGATATTGTAAGCAAGAGTGTCGCAGGCATCCTTAATTACTTTTTGTGCATCAACTTTCTTGCCAAGTGTTTTTAATAATTCGTTTTCATCTACGATGTGTCTTTTGTATGTCGCTATTGTAAGTACCGCTTTGATGTATTCTCCGCTTGAATTACGAAACGTTAGTAAAAAACACCCTATTGAACCTTTAGGATTTCCGTTTCCATCAACTTCATCTAAATCAGTAGGATAGTAGTGTCCCTTACCAAACGCTTCTTGTTTATCATTAAAGAATACATATGGTCGTTCTGCATCCAATAAATACGCAAAAGTAGATTTCTTATTTGCAACTACATTTGAGACAGATGCCGAATACTCATCAATATTATACCAAGTAGACTTGTCACTAAATGGGAAATTACAAATCAAGTTAGTATGTATTTCTGATTTATCAAAACGATGAGCTTTGTCTGATATTAAAAAAACTAATACTACGAGACAATTCATCTAATATATTTTGAATTTGACGACAAGGGTTAGTGTAAATCAATGGAGCAAGTTGTCCACACTTCATTACATTTTCTATTTCATGAAGCTGTGTATGAAGCTTATTTTTGCATATAGTATCTACACTGGAATTCACTTCAACAAGCAAGTCCCTCTCTGCTGTAATCTTAACCAACTCTTCTTTATCTTTGGTGTGTATTTCACAATAGCGATCTACCATAGACATTCCTAAGTTAAGTAGCAATACAACTACTGTTAATATCCACCCCAAAACTGTAAGATACCGTCCTTTTTCGCTATTCTCTGTCAACCATCCGTTTCCAAAGAAAGCTAAGACTAAAGAGAACCATACGCCTGATAGTTTAACCAAAAACAAAGACACTATCCAATTATCTTCAACTGCTTGATGAATTTTTGATATTACAGCACCTAATTTATTATTTTCCATTCCTCTTGTTTTCTCCCTTACGAGGACTAATCATCATCAAAATGGAATATTCTCTCACCTTAATGCTTCTCTTAACATTGAATTTTTCACTTATCGCATATTGATACATTGTCCTATTTGGTTTTACGACCATATCTTTAACTCCCATAATAATCCTCCAAAAATCCAACTCTGACACCTCTCATTTTACAATTTTTTACAATATATGTCAATGGGTTTATTACATAAATGTATCATAACACATTTATTTCAAGAAATATTTTATTTTATGTCAAATATATTTAAAAGGATTATTTTAATCCCATTTGATTTCAGTTTTATTATACTTAGATAATCTATCTAATATCCATTGTTTTTTATGGTGAGACTGGTTGTCGAAATCCTTAACCTTATTTTCATTTACCTCAAAAGGCTGACTTATCGGTACTGCAAGCACTGACATTTTTAACATCCTTTCTAAAAAACAAAATTGGCGTTTATGACCATTGGTACGCCATAAACCAACCCACCTCTTTATCTTCCTCTATGTTAGTCAACCATAGTCCTATCTTCACTCGTTGTCCAATTATTTTGAGTCGCTGGCATCGTGCTACGACCAAGAATCTAAGCCATTTTATCTGTATTCTACAGAAAGGTAGTTGCGTTCGCATTCCTGACATCTAAAGGTAGATGTTACCACTATACAAATCTGCCCAAGTGGGCTGACACTAAATGTCATAATTGCCTGTGAGTCCTCAGATTATCACAGGGCGATCACTAATATATTATGCCCATAAGTTCGAAAGACATTGCAGGAATACCAAAACCGTGTACCCTAAAATATCACAGTACGAACTTATGTGTTACCTTTTAGTGTATCATCCAAGTGCCTCTTTAGCGTTGGCAATTTTCTTATCTTTAGACCAGTTGCAATCATTGATGAGATGATAAATTGCATTGATGAGCTTCTCGTCAACGATACCGTTAACTGTAATTTTAGCTGCTCTCTGTGCCTCTTTAACAGCCTTCAGAGTGCCGTCACCGAAACCATTCGAGTTATCAACCTTTGTCTTGATAATTTTCATATTGTAGAGTGTAATCAACTGCTTTTTAAATGCAAGAGTAGCTGTGTTGTGTGAGCCGTATTTAATCATTTCTTCTACCTCCGTATTTGTTGTACTTGAACCTGATGAAACATAATCAGGTCTACACGCATAGCTGATGCAGCTTGCCCATCTCTTCTGTCTAAGTACAGAACCGTTGCCGCCACCAGTATTACCTTCAATCGTAGTATAAGAGCCATCTGAATTAACTCTCTCAATAATACCTACATGGTCAACAGCATAAGCACCCGGAACAATTGTACTTGCCTCATTACTCCAGTGAAACAGCACAACATCACCAGCTTTATAACCCCTACGAACAATTTTACCTTTGTTATAAAAAGTCTGAGCAAGAACACCACAGCCAGCAGTTTTACAAAACAGCATATCGTCTGCACCTGCCTGTTTGAATACCCACCAAACAAATGCAGCACACCAGTCGTAGCAATCGCCAGATACTTCCGCCCCATAAAATGCTGTGTTATATTTACAGCGTTTTACATTTGTTGCCCTTGTGCCAACTTCAGCACGAGCAATTTTTAAAATCTTATCTACTGTTGTTTTTGCCATAACGATACCTCCTTATTCTTCAAGTAATTCGTCAATCTGTCGCTTTGTAACGGTATTTTTTCATAATTATTCTTCACTTTCGCAGATAATTTTCTTGTTTTCAAACTTCTTGTATGCGTCAAGATACATTTCGTTTTTATCGCCATTGTATGTGCACTCGTAGTACATACCATCGTGTAATGTTGTGCTGATAAGGCATTTGTGGTTTTGCAAAGTCTTGCATGACCACACTACAAAGGTGTCAAAAATAGGTGTATCATCTGACTTATCTAAGTGATTTAAAACATACTTGTTTATCTCAGATGTTGCAAACTTAATAAAATTTGCATTTGTCATAACTATTCCTCGCTTTCATCTGTTTTAAACTACAAAGCACCCACCTCAATTAAGAGATGAGTGCTAATTTTATGTATTGTATTTAATTATTTAGGTTCACCATAAGTCATAGCCTGTTCACTATCTGATGTACCCTTAGTTGTAGGATCAACTACAACACCAAGCACCGCAAGTAAAGCAAATACGGTATTCACTACTGCCGTAAGATTATTACCAAGTTCACCAAAATCAAGCTCAAAACCAAATACCTTAGCTACTGCCTGAATAAACAGAAGTGCCGCAGGAATAAGTGCAAGCCAAAATGTTTTATTTTTAAATCTTACTGTCCAGTTAATCATATAACCAACTCCTTAAATATTCTTTTCTGGCAAATGTAATGCCAGTTTATATCTATCAGTACAATATGTGTCTCCACCGAGATTGTGATACTCTTTATACAGGTCAATCAAATTGAGTTTTTGTATCGAGGTGATACTACCCTTTACAAGACACTTGTCACACAACTCTAAAATACTATTTCTCAAACCTGCCTTCACTGCTTCAGCTAACTTAACCGACATATCCCACTTCTCTGTGTCAAGAGCAATGTGAGACTCTAACATTGCTTCAATTTTGTTAAGTTTCTCTATTGTGTCATTAGTGTTGTTTGTGTTTCGCACCCAACCGATTATTTTACGGCGTAAAGGCGTGACGATAGCAGTCAACACTGTCAGTATAGCAGTAGCACAGCCAAAGCATACACTAATAGTTTTAATAATTTCAATTATTTCATTACTCATTCAATCACCACATTGGTTATTACTCCTTCACTAATTGATGCTTAATTGCTCATCTTTTGAATTTACAGTATTTACAATCCAGTCACAATGGTCGGCTGGAGCAGCATACATCTTATTGATAGCAGATATATTGATACAATTGTCAATTGTTAGTACATTTGGCGTGTCAGCATATGCTCCTTTGAGCGTGCGTGCCTGTATTTCTGTACCTCCGAAATCGCAATCTTTGAAGGTAATTTTTGCGCCAACTTTAATAGGTAAGCCAAAATCGCTGTTATCGGCATTATCGTGACTTTGATAACCTATCGTGCAATGCGTAGGTATGATTTTACAGTTTTCAATTAAGCCGACTTCGCCAAAACTGTGGCCGCAGCCAAAGACTGGCACTGTTGTCTTATTCGCATAATCCACACAATCAGCACGACCGCCCCAAATAAAGGTACAGTGTCCCACAACCCAATTTGTTGCATAACCTGTTCCGCCACTTTCTAGGTGTATGCCGTATCTGATGTTTTTACAGTCAAATGTAAATCCTTTGATGTGCGTATGAACATTCAAATCAAGGTGGAATGGGCACTTTTTGATTATGTCCTCGGATTTTAATGTAGATTTATCAAATCCTGTTGCTCCGTCCCATTTGATTATTGTTGCGGCAGGATTATAAATGTTTTCAGACTCATAGTAAACATAATCCTTAGTCATTACGCCTCTGTAACCAACCAAGCCGACATCAGACATGCCTGCATATTTGTCTTGCAAATCTGTGTATGTACCTGCCATTACAACTATTGTATAACGGTTATGATAGCTGTTGTCTGATATGCTGTTATTTGCCGATAAGATAGAGTTAAATTTTGTTTCTCCATATCCCTCTGTATCTTCATTATAATCATTTGAGACATACAAATAGTGCATCGCATAATCAGGACCTTGATACAGTGTAGGCTTAATTTTTTTAACAATCTTTTCGGGGTCAACATATGCAGTCTTTTGATTATTTTGCTCAATCTGTAAGTGACAACTATTGTCTGTTAATCTATTTGCAGCAATGGCAATTTTAATACTATTAACAAACATGTATTGTATAGGAGTGAATGTAGCTGCTGCATTTTTAAGAGCACTCACCTCAGATAGTAACCATTTTGAGTCGATAACATTTTGATTATAAGCTGGATAAAATACACATCCTGTGTTGTTAGTTGTAAAATCCTGTAATGACAAACAGTAAGGTGTGTCAATTCGTAATGTTATTGATGATTTCAAAGGTAAAAAGAAGTTAGTGGCCGCCGTAGATGTACCGCTTAAACTGATTTTGCCTTTGGCGACTGTAACGGTTACACCATTTTGATGTTGTGAATAATCTGCCAAATTGGCTAAATTTATACTCTTAGTAACATCAAATAATTCGCTACTGTCTACTTTTTCGCCAAATTTATTTATGACATCAGCTGCCAAATTGACAGCTCTGACAGTGCCTGCTGCATCTTTAATTGCGTCCATAATGCCATAACCTGCAAGAGTATTGGCTTTATCTGCCTTTTTTGCAAGAACCGTGTCTGCAAGTTTTTCGGCGGTGATTGCGTTATTTGCAATTTTGTTAGAAGTTATAGCGTTGTCTGCAAGTTTTTCGGTGGTTATATTTCCGTCAGGAATAACGGCAGTCCCTTCTGGTGTAAGTGTAACTACCTTACGCAAAGCCTCCACTAATGCACTAAACTGTTCGCTTGCTTCAATTTCGTGTCCATTGGTTGCAGAACTAATAGTAAGATTGATACCACCAACTTTTAATACCTTACTGTCGGAAACAATATTTAGTTCACCATAAGCAATGCCCGAATACATCGTCATTGATGATTTAATTTCAAACTCCACAATACCTTGCTTTGCATCAATAATCGTAGCGTCAACAATCTCTTCAAAACCACGAGGCAAAGTAGAGGTATAAGTGATTGACGCTCCTGTCAAATCAATTGAACCATTATCGTCAATAATCTTAAGGCGAGGATATTTGACACCACCCTCGCCCTGAACCACAGTAAAAAACTTGTTGTTGTCTTTCCAAGCGTGTACTGTATATATTTTATTGTAGGTTTTCATTATTCTCCTCCTTATCACTTCGTTAATATGTACATTGTATTTTCATAAATAGAAATATTACTTGTACACAATAACGAATAATTTGGCTTTAAAACCCTCCTTTTAAAACTTTTCAAATTCGCTGTCATTCTATTCTGTTGCTGTCTGAGCAACAGTCTTAATCTCTCTGATCACCGTAGCTTTTGCCCACTGTTTTGTAAAAATGTTTTTCATTGTTATAATCCTTTCGATATAATATCATTAAACTGCTCAATAGTTATAACGCCTTTATCAACGGCTTTTTGTACCATATCAGCAGTCCAAAGTCTTTGCGTGTACCACCTTTTGATTTTTTCGTACATTTTTAAGTCTCCTCAGGTAATAAAGTGTCGGTCATCATAGCTGTATATGTAACCTGTGCCTCGAGTTTATCGAAATCGGTAGGCTCGTTATTAGATTCTGCTATTGATGTGATTTCTTTGATTTCTTCGGCAGTCATGTCTCTATAAATGCCGTTGTCATAAATTCTCATTTATATCGCCTCATCTATAATAAAGTTCCACAGTTGTTCCTTTCGGAAGTGCTATATCTGTTGTTGCAGATTTTAAAAAGAAACCATTTCGCTTTTCTGTCGTGTAATATGCGCTTAATGCCTTGTCTCCTCTTCTAAAAGCTGAATGCCCGTATATTAAAGTTGACGGATGCTTTTCACATTTTATCAGATAAGCATATTGTGCTGCTATGTTTGTTGCAAAATTAAAGCTTCTATAATTTCCAGTTAAAAACGCACAACAATATTGCACATTAAACTTGCAGGTTGATGAACCTGTTATAATGTTCAAATAGCAAATGTCCCAATCATCAGTTTCTAAAAAAATTTCATTGACATCTTCGTCTAATGTGATTTTTTTAGTTATGAAAGCTTTTTCGTCGCTACCAGAAATTTTAATATTCCCGCTGCCGAGCAAACTTTCGCCGTTTATAGTCTTGATATTTTCGCCCGACACAAGATTGTCTTGCTTTTTGGCAAGTTCAGGCTTAAGACTTTCGGTAACTTCGGTTGTAAATTCCGATTTATCCTCAGCAGTAAAATAATCAACGCCTTTTGCTGGAGTTTTACCATCTGCACCGTTCTGACCTTTTTCACCTTGCTCGCCTTTAAGAGATTTTAACCAATCTTCTTCAGTGCCGATAAAACCACCATTTTTTGCGATTTCATAAGCTGATAAACCATTTTGTCCATTCGTACCGTCAAGACCGTCTTCACCTACGATTTTACCAAGATTTGTTGAATCTCCATTCGAGTATGTAATTACAAGTTCTCCACTTGTATTAACTTCGGATTTTGTAACACTTACACCGTCATTTCCGTTCACACCGTTTGCACCTTGTGACGGTTTATTTGTATCTGTTTCGCCAATAAACCAATTACCGTTATCACCAATATGCGGAGTAATTCCATCAGCACCCGAAACACCGTCTTGTCCTTTTAGTTCACCATTGTTGAATTTCTGTTGGAAAGTTTCGCCATCTGCAAACGAAATATCATCGGCAGTATAGGTTTGCTTGATGTTCAAATCTTCAAGCGACTTATCTCCATTAAGTTCAACGCCATTGATAGAAGGTTTATTGTCCAAATGTGCATAATCACCGTCAAACTCTTTAAGTGTTCGCCAAATAGTGTTACCGTCACTGTCTATAGACAATACCTGTCCGACAACACCGTCTATAGTCGGTTTAGGGATAAAGTTTTCTAAAACATTAAAATCATCAGTGCTTTCAACCTTTGTGTCATCTGGTGCAAAAGAAACCTTAAAATTAACGCCTGAAAATCTCACATTACCTTCAGGAAACTGTAATTCTACAATACCTTTTAATACACCCTCAGCCGTTGTCATCTGTAAATACAAAGGCAAATAAATCAAACCTTTATCTTTATCTACTCTGCACTTAACACCTACTTTGTGTTCGTCTGGCTTTAATCCATAATAGGTGGCAAGCGTACATTCTGAAAGGTCGATATCAGTACCGTAATTTTTAACTTCAATCTCAAACTCAGTCACACCGTGTTCTCTTTGTGTAATTGGTTCAAGAATCTTGTTAATATAAGCACAGTCAATGCTTAAATGTCTAATAATCATATAATCACCACCTATTATTCTGTAAAATTAAATGTTGTATTTCTAACACTTGTTTGTGAAATCGTATTGAAACAATCAATAAATCTCTTCTTGAGAGGTTTGGCAGAATAGTTTGTATTAAATGTCAAACTAAAATCTGATACATCATCATAATTTATATGGATTGAAAGCAAAATAGGGTACTGCCAATCACCGTCTTTTACTTCAAGAGATAGTGCTGTTCCAAGTGTTAAATCTGCAATGTTATCCTTCATTTCGGGAATCGTTAATATGTTAGCTGATTCAATCTCAAATTCATAACACTGTTTGCTGAGATAATTGTCGTGGTCGGATTTAGCTTGAACCCTTACTTCTTGCAATGTTGTTATAATATCATTAGCGGAATAGGTATCACTAAATACAACATTGTCATTTGTCCAATCTCCTTCAGTAATATAATTTTGAAGTTCTAAAATTTCAGCAGGGGAGAGGATTGTTGCAATACCGTCTTTGTTTGCCTGAACTGCTGTTTTGTAATTCAGTGTAAACTTTTTAGCTATTGTTTGCATCTTGTTATAATATGTGTTGTATTTGGCTACTGCGTTATCATAATCATTTTTTGTATTCCAATATGTCTCTGCTGCCGAATACAATTTTGTATATAAAGATTTGGAGTAATAGCATTCGTAATTTTTATAATCGTATGGCGCTACTTCCATTCCACTCGGAATACGCACATGGTCATTCACAAGAACTTGATAAGCATAACGCAACTCTCCACTTGAAGCATTAGGGATTGGAGTATCGCTAAATCCATATTTGTCTATTAGTTGTGTATTAATTGTATCTGCAACTGTTAAGTATGTTGTTAAAGCTTTTGATACTTTAGAAACTTGTTCTGCTTTCTTTTTATTGTACTTAATCAACAATTCCCCTGTATTAGCATATTCTACAGATTGTTTTTCGATGCTCGTCTGCCATATCGTAAGAGCTTCTTTTAGGGTTCTGTTTTTAGTGTTATCAGCCACATAATCTAATTGATTTTCAATACTACTAAAATTGTATAATATATTATTTCCCGTAGGGTTGATTAACCCTAATCCGTATTGATCGTTAGATGTATGTACTCTTAATGCAGTAATACACCTATCATCAGTTGTGTGAATATTCGTATTTTTGATTGCATTTTGCCATGTTAATATCGTCTTAGAATGAGTGCCTAAATATTTTTTACCAGTATCATAATACCGTCGCTCTTCTGTCTCTATATTTCCATCTATTATATTAATTGTCATATTTTCTGAATCAAAAATGAAATAGCATTGGTACGATGAAGCGATATCATTATTTAGAAAAGTATAAACATTTGCATTATCAACATCGTCAAGTGTTCTATACCTAACACACACTGCTTGAGCAATGTATCCTATTTTCCATTGTGGAAGATAGTCAAGTATTTGATTTAGTAATCCCCGGACAGACCTTTGTTTGTGTCTTGTATTACTATAACAATCGTAATACCAATCATTACTGGTAACAAGATCGTTAATACGATCAGGTACAAATAGTGGTAATGTACTGTTTGACAAAGAAAACGCTCTTTTTGATAAAGTTATCTCATAAGACTGAGCTGTTACTTTTAACACGGCATTACTTCCATTATCGTTTATTTCTTCCGTATTAGTAATAACCCACCATACATTTCGTATGCCATAGTTTTTGTTTTTATTTGTTTCAAAGTGTGTACACAGTCTTTCTCTCGAAAAAATTTGCACCCAAGAGGCATTAGGGATATATGTATAATAAGTGTGGTTACTATATGTCGCTCGGCTACATACAAGACTTATTCGGATATATCCTTCATCAATAGTATCAGTATTGTCTTCAATGTTACCATTGTCATCCTTTACTGTAAAATCTACATATCTTCGATATGGCTTTTTCGATGTATCATAATAGTAATTATCATCAGATTTAAGCCAACTATCTGCGTTAGCTTCCTTATAGTAATGAATTTTGAATGAATACTGTAAAGTGTCACCGCTAAAACAATCTGTCGCAATGACATCCCCTTTATGCACAGGTATAAAACTTTTACAAGCCAAATACCGGTAGGCGTACCATCCTTGCTGATACAAGTCTAAGTTTTCTGAATAATCTTTAAATACCCCATCATCAATCATACCACCCCACACCCACTCATAACCGTATGTAGTGCCAATGTCAAAAAGCATAGTTTCATTTTTAATACTGAAATTGCTAATTGCTGTATTGACATCAAATGACAAATCATACTCTTTTCGTGTACCTGCTCCTTTGAAATCATACAGATGATCTGAATAACACCTTTCACCTGTAAATTTAAAATACTCAGTTGAATCATTGAGATACAAAAGCATATCGGGTTTGAGATTATCATAATTAGGATTATCTATCCAACTGTTGGTACGAGTATCATAAACTTTTTTAGGTACTTCAAAACTCATTTCCGAAGCTGCTCCGAAATTATAATCAGCAGTCCAATTATGTATATTTTTGACATAGCCAAGTGAGGTCTTTTTATTCTGCCTATACAATACCATATCGGGAGTCTCTTGTGCGTAATTTCGTGTTTGCATTAAATACCACCCAACCTGTGCATTGTCGTGTACTTTAAAACTAAGCTTTTATCGGGATCGAAAACATCGTAAGCATAGTTATGTTTAGCGTCAGTTTTATCTGCGGATTTAATGTATAGATAAATCTGATTTTGACCATTGCCAAGCCAAAATAAAGATATATAATCGAGATTATCTTTAATAATTCCATTGTATTGAATGAATGGGGGAGTGAGTGAATGAAAAGTTTTTTCATTAGGTTCTTTCATTGTTACCATTCCATATTTAGTATCCAGTTCATATATGGCATCTTTATTTGTATGATAATTCACATTCGCATCGAAAACGAACATAGACTTATTAAGTTTATTTCCAACATACACTCTATAATTCGATAATGTGTAATCTATTTGATGTTCTGTCCAGTTGTGTCCGATCTTTAAATCAATAATAGGATAAATTTTGTTATTGATAGGTTGTCCTTCAATATCAATTGTAGTTTCAAAAGATAATGTTTGCCCTGTATTTGACGGTTTAGATGTAACTCCCTTAAACTCAACTTCGTTATCCTGATACCAAAATCCACTATCATTTTGTACCTTACAACGCAAACCTCTATAGCCTCGTGCATCGGTAATATCACTGTCAGGAATAAATAATGCGTTGAGGTAATAGTCGGATGTTTCATTTTGCAAATAAAGTCGTTTCCAACCGTCTTGTCCGAATAACCAATTTTTAATTTCAATCATTACTTCGGCTGGAATATTATCTTCTGGACTAATAATTTCAACTGAAAATTCAAGTGGATGTTCAGCATAATTAAGATTGTATAAAAGCTGTTGTGCATTATGGGGGAGAGCCACAGTAGTGGGTTCATATTCGCCTCCACTTGCAAACTCATTACTATCGTCACTTATAAAAGCTAATATTAAATTATAATCACCTGAGTATATATCATTATAGGTAAAATAACAATCTCTATACAACCAAAACACCTCCTTAATAAAAACATAGATAAATATATAATCTTACTTGTAAAAATAAAAATATTATGGTAAAATAAAACAAAAAGGGAGTGAAGAATAATGAATGCAAATAACACTAAAAACAATAGTGGAAAACTGATTACCATTGGCATTATAGTGGGCGTAATACTGTTACTTTCATTGATTGGCTCAAATTGTTCATCAACTTGTATTGAAGATGGATGTGACCGACCAAGAGCTAATAACAGTTATTGGTGTACTTATCATGAATCAATACATTATTTAGCTCACGAAATGGAACAATCTAAGTAACACAAAAGGCTGTCGTTTGACAGCCTTTCTTTTAATTTTGCAATAAAAAAGAGAAGATAAAATCTCATCTTCTCTTTAAATATGTCTGTTATTTACGGTATATGACATAAGTCTTTTGATAGTGTTATTCATAATCTTTTCGGATTCCTTGTGTAGCGCATTAACAGTAGCCTGAGTAGCATCACCTTGCACATTGATGTTAATAGCAGGGGAAACAACAGTTGATTTATTGTTCACGACATTCGGTGCTATTTCAGAGCCAAACTTCTGTACAAAATAATCAGTTGGAGCTGATGCAAATTCAAACAATTCATTTGTCATTGCTTTGCTAAATACAGGGTTGCCTTGCGGTAAGATTGTATATCTGCCATTACCAAGAGATGTAGGGATAAGTTCTGAACCGACGCCCTCTTCATCAACAATAGACAAGCCACCTTTGGCTGATTTTGTACCAGAAGCATACGCTTTCATTTTAGACCATAAAGAACCTGCCGGTAGCGCTCTTCCGCCATACCAATCTTTACTAATCCGACTTATGAAATATGTTTCGGCATCCTCTTTGTTCGTTTGGTTGGTTTTATACACTTTGCCGTTATAGGTAATTTTATACCCATGACCTGTTATACTCGATGGTCGTATTTTAACTGAATCAATCTTTGCTTTAGTAGTCTGTGCAGAATTACCCAACTCGTCAATTTTTTGCTTCAAACTATCAATTCGAGAAGTGTAATTATCAATGCTTCCTGTTACATTAGCAATAGCAGAGTCTACATCGTAGATACGAGATTGTAGTGTATTCATTAAATCCATAACATTGAGCTGCGCAGTGCCGTATTCATAAAGAGCACTTTGAGCCGACTGCCACATATGGTTAAACTCAGCCTCTGTGGTTGTAGTGTAATTTTGACAATACCACAACAGGTTGTTATACAATGTACCATTGTCATTGTCAATCATATCACATGCAGCTTTGTGTAACAACACCTCGTTGTTTAAGAAATCTTGAATAGTTTGGATTTCATTATCATAATGCTTATCTATCTCTGCTTTCAGTTTATCCAAAGCCTCTTTGCGAGTGTCATACTGATAATCTGATAGATAATCATATAAGTCTTCTCTGGACTCAACCAAATCATCAATATTTTCTTTGTGAGCCTTTTTGCCTGCGGAACTATCGTCCAGTCCAGTAATAGCAGCAGACAATGCGTTTGAAGCAACAGCATTTTCTTTCTCTTTGAGTTGTTTGTTGAAATCAGCTTCTTCTTTTTCTTTGTCAAGAAGTTCCTGCTTCTTTTCAATAAGCTCATCAATTTTATCTTTGCGTTCTTGTAACGCATCTATTTCGTTCTGCTTAGTTTGCTTAATGTATTTTTCTGTCCAATCGACTAAATCTTCAATTGCAGATAAAGCGTCTTCATAACCATTCTTACTGTCTTCTAATGCCTGCTTTTTGTCTTCTAAAGCCTCTTTAGTTTTTTCTAAAGCCTTTTCCTCGTTTTCAAGTGCCTCTTTATGCTTTTCTGTAGCGGATGTTACTTCATCAGTAGTAGTTGATAAATCGCTTAGTGAAGACTCGTAGTAGTCTATTAAAGCCGCCTTTTTACGCCAAGCACTTTCTGCTGTAATTACAGCTTGTCGATATAGGTCGCCTGTGCCTTGCTCTGCATCTTTTGCCGCTGCTGTTGCGTAAGCTTCTTGCCACTTAGCATCTGCTAAATTTAATGCCGACTCAGTTGCACCCTGTTGGTTTTTCTTTAAATACTCAAGCACTTGGGTTTCGTTTTCTAACTGGTTCACTTCGTCCAAAGACGCTTGTAAATAAGAAACCTTAAGCTTTTCCAATTGAGCTTTTGCCAATTCTCTGAACTTATTAGAAGTTAAATCTAATTCGCCTTGCTCATTGATAAGCATATCAATGTACGAACTATCTAATGACAATAAAGATTGAAGTGTAGAAAAGGAGAGTGTTCCGTTTTCGCTATACTCAGAAATAGCCGACTTAACGGTATTAAAAGCTGAAAAAGTTGACTCTAAAGCTTTATTAGCATCTTCGGTTGAAATCTTGAACGAGAATCCATTCGATGCTTCTGTTTTGATTTTCTCTACTAATTTTTGAACATCTTTTAAACTGTTTAACGCAACATCGCTGTTGTATATCTGTTTAATGGTACTAAAATCAAGCGTAGATAAATATTCATTAACATCTTTACTTGACTGGATTTGCTCTTCAGTGTCTCTTCTGACTTTTGTACCCGGGATAAACTCACCTTTTGAATTGCCAACTACACGCTTTGTAATATTCGCAATTGCTTTATTGATATCCACATCGTCAGCAATTTCTACATCAGAAAACAACACTTTTACAAAAAGTTCTCTTGTATCGGCGTTCATTCCATCAATGCCCGACAAAGCATTGATAACTTTATTATTAAGATCTTTAAAACCTGAGACATCTATTTTGCCGCTTCTAATATCGTCTATTTTGCTTTGTACCTCGTCCAGCGTATTGGTTAATTCTGGATCATTAAACGCTTTAACAATACCTGATACAGTTTGCTTAACTGATTCTAAATTGTCTGCTGTACTCGCTTCAGGATCAATAATCTTACTGTAGAAGTTATCCCATGTGGCACTATTTATATATTGTTCAATAAGAGCTTGACTTTTACTGTCTAATGTGCTAAACTGTTCATCAGTATAGTGAATATATGCATCAAGCACAGGCTTAAAACTGTTGTTTACCAAATCGTTAATTTGACGATTTAAAGATGCCTTGTAGTTTTGAATTGACGAGATGGCGGTTGATATGTCTTTATCTTCGATTTTATAAATTGACTCTCCGGTGCTTTTATCGTAATAGAGGATATCTTCAATACCAGCACCCTTAATAATAGTGTCCAAATTGTGCATATCTGCCCACATCAGAGAGATATCTTCTTTAGATTGTACTTTTTTTACTATTTCGTCAATATTCTTAAGTTGGGTGATATAGGTTTTATCATCCCCACCAAATTTTCCCTGATCCGTGGCAATATTCTCTAACGCTTTGCCGAAAGTATCCTGCTCTTTAGACACGATAGTTTCGTAATAAGCATTCTTTTCATCAGCCATTGCCTTATTAAGAGCTTCAACATTATTTTTACACTCTAAGATAGCGTCATTCTGGGCTGAGTAACCTTTTACCAAACCCGGATACATCTGTGCAATCTCATTAGAAAGTTCAATATATCTCTCATACTGAGTAGAGGTTAAAGAGATATTTTCTCCATAAGAATTAACACCATCAGCCAATTCGTAATATTCATTTTTGATTTTGTTTACAGATGTTGAATGAGATGTATAAGCGTCTTTTTTGTCGTTAATCTCTGTTGCGATTTTTTCAAGGTCTGATAGGTTATTTTCAGCTCTGTGGGTGTAGTTATCAAGTTCTCCAAAAGCCCAAGAAATTGCACTCATTGCAATTTGTATCATAACCATATTGCCAATACCTGCGGCAATATTCTTTAACGAAGAGCCTAATGAAGATAGCTTGCTTTTAATGCCTGAAAAGGCACCAGACATTGATTGAGCATTTTTACTTAAGAGATTCTCTGATTCGGCATAATCTGTGTTGTATTGTATGCCTTTTAATAATTCTTGGTTTAAATCTTTAGTAGCTTCTGCAAATTTTGACTGCTTGAGTATATCTGCTTCATTAGCAGTTACTTTATTTCTTAAAACCTTGTCATCTAAGCTTTTGGCGTAGGTTTTATATTCTTCATATTTGTCAGTAGCCTTGTCAATATCTTGCGCTGCTCTGGCTTTGGCAGCCGTAGTAAACCATCCGATGTGTTTATTGTTTTTGTCATCTAAGTATGTTTGGAGTATCTTTCTCTTAGACACAATATATTAATAAGAAGGTGTTTTAATGTTTGAAGTAGCAATATGTCCAAAATGTGGAAAAGTTAATTACCCTGCATTGGATAAGAAATGTTATTGTTGTTGGGTTGGTTTTCTTAAAAGACCTCGTAAATTGCTTTTTGAAGTCACAGAACAATTGCAGCGAGAGCACTTTGAACGAGATGTTTTGGGGAGCCAAGAGGCTGAATATCTTTTTTGGTATGAAAAATTCCTTAAAGACTGTCCTGAATATGATAATAGTCTATATGAAGAACACTTAAATAACAACAGACGCTGGGATTTAGTGACGAAACAACGACTTAATGAATTATCTTCCAAGCCAACTGTTAAATGTCCATATTGCGGTTCTCTGCGTACTACTAAAATTTCAACAAGTAGTAGAGTAGCTTCATCTCTCACACTCGGCTTAGCAAGCAATAAGATAGGCAAGAACTATCAATGTAATGACTGCAAAGCTACCTTCTAATTAATAATTTGAGCAGTGTTTTATGATACTGCTCTTTTTGTTTGTTTATAAAACTTTTCTTTTATATGATAGTCACTGTTGTCTCAGTGTCGATTTGGACTATACAATTTAAGGTCATTTCATATCGTTGAAACTACCTCAAGAGGCTTATAGTCTCTGAACCTCCGCTTATGCGGCTGGATGCTGATTATGGCTTATTACGGCGGTTAGCTTTTGACATACGCCGAACAATAACTTGTTTCTGACTTTCGTCTCCATATGGCATATTGTTCATCACCATTTCCCAGAACGGCTATCATTCCGTTTGCAGTTTAACCTCTCATTTAACGACATACATCACCATTTCTTGATTATAGCACGATTACGCTACTTTCTCGAAATAGATAGGCATACTCCTAAAACCCGTCAATTTGGGTTTACCCTTGTCGCTTCCCATTAATCCTGACAAAACGCCAGATATGGAAAGAGTACCAATGTTTGCTCCAAGATGAGAGAGCAATTCATTAGCTTGTGTTAAAAATCCTAACAATCCAGAGCCAGTATCAACTACGCCTTTAACAATATCACTTGATACTGTTGTTGTTGATAATTCCTGCCACTGTGCCTGAAATTGTTTTACTTTACCTTCGATACTATCTATGTACTTTTCGTGTTCCTTTAATGCAGAACCATCTGAGTTCTCAGAAGTATCTAATGAATTGATTGCTGTACCAATGTTTTGAATTACAGCAGAAGCGTAGTTAGACCTATTCTTACCGGCAATAAGCTCAAGTAATGATGCTTTATTTGTATCAGCCAAGTCATCCCATACGAGAGCGATATCTTTAAGAATATCATAGGTGCTACGGAATGCACCATTGTCCATAATATCCACGCCAGAAGACGAAGAAGTTTTTGTTAAAGCTTTGATTTTGTCTTGAAGCTCAGAAGTTGTTGTGCACATTCCTTCCGTATCTTCTCCAGCCTTTTCAAGCTCTACCGACATACCTCTTAATCTCATAGCAAGCACTTTAAGTGCATTGCCTGATTCATCTGCACTCTGTGTAACTTCGGTCATTGCGGTCAGCAACGCAATGGTTTCATCAAGGCTATTACCCGCAACAGCCATAGATGCGGCTGAGTTCTTCAAGCCTTCGCCTAAATCACCTGATGAAACAGCGTAATTATTCATTCTGTTACTATCTACAAATTAAGTAGATTTGACCACTATAAATAGTGGCGACTAAGTAGTTTCCTCTTAGTTCTCGCATTTCGTTGTTAGATTATAGTGCGAGTTCGGACTGGATCTTCTCCGTGCCTGCAAACACAGGTTTAGGATTTAGCTCAACCTACAATGTCACCAGTGTAGGTATTACAGTCTCTACGGATTCTTTATAATTGGATAGATTTTAATGTGTTTTTGATTCTTAATGTGTTATTGGTTACTAATTCATATCTGTATGAATGAAATATGGATAAGTTGTTAGTTATATATTTTTGTATTAGTGTCTTACATAGTAAGGGGTTTTGGTTGATATCTGTTTCCCATAAGTACAAAATCGAACATCCTAAATGTTTTTTGATATACAGTGCTTTGTCTTTGTCGTTTTTTATATCTTTGCACTGTACAGCATTAATATTTGTGTGGTTATAATATAAGGGATTTGCGTGCCAATAGTCACCCATCACTTCTATAACCAATTTATATTGTGACAAATAATTATCGCAATAATAACTTCCTATTTGATATTCCCTTTTATAGTCAATATTCATCTCTTGCAACCAACCATCTACTATTAGTTGCGGCTTTGAATTCAATATCGAACCATTGCAAATTTTTGAGCGTAATGCCTCTTGTGCTTTATTCATTCTTGCCATCTGTACCTCTGTTGGAGGTTTATAATTTGAAAAATTAGATCGCTGTCCTCTATAATATATTTTTTTATGATTCCAGCAACACGCTTGTGAACAATAAATGTGATTTACCCCTTCTTTGTTGGTTCGATTTGTTTTCCACAAGGGAACATAGCATTCTTTGCCACAATACGAACAGTTTACAGATTTTCTATTGTATTGAGGATGACACTTTCCTTTTATCGGATTTTCTTTTTTGTAATTATGATAACATGTATTTGAACAATAATGTGATTTATGTATTGGAAAACATTGTGAAGGAGGGATGTCGTAAGGTTTGCTACAATATTCACACTGCAAAGTATAAGTAAACTTCTTTCCCTGTATATTCAACAATCGTATAACATTGTGAATTACCGCAGCATCAATATCTAAAATATTTTCCATTTGATTTAATGAAGACACACCTTGATTAAATATCAATTCCAAAAGCTTTTGGTAACTATCGTAATTCATACCAACAGGGAGAACAAATTCTTTGTGCCTTTCTTGAAAGTCACATGCACGACATTTTGCGATTTCTCCTGTTGTAAGAGCGTATCTATAACTAACATATTTCTTTTGAACAATACTTCCACATTTTTTACATATATAAGTTGTTATATCACTTGTATTAAAAAGTTCTTTTTTCATAAACCTCCAATGTATTTTTATCTATCCTATAAAGTCTTTCCTCGGTCTTAACCATCACTGGCTTTTAACCGATATAGCTATTTTTCTTTAGATATATTTCTATACCTTTGAGCAATATATTTTTACTCACCTCATTAAGTTTATCGACAATGCTTTGTGCCGATGAAGCTTCCATGTTAAAAGCTTTTAATATGGAAATAATGTCACTACTTGCTTCGCCAACACCATCTAAATCGTCACCGACATTAGCATATATGGTTGCTACCTCTGCCAATTGCGTTGAGTCAGGTATATCATAACCCATACGAGCAAAATCAGCGGTACTTGTAACAAAGTCACTAATAGTAGTACCCAGCTCTTTTGCTTTGCCAGTTGCCGTAGTTAAATATTTGTCATATGTCGAGTCGGTGCTGTCTGTAACTTTCTTAAGCTCCACCATAGCAGTGTCTAACTCGGTCACAATGTGTATCATGTCTTGAACAGTAGCAATAGCTTTATTCATAGACGAAGTGATAAAATTCCACGAACCATATTTAAGATAGTTCTTTGCAAGTGTGCGTAGAGCGGTTGAGCCCATCAATCCAGCAGACTCGGCAGAAGTCTTAATATTTGCAAGCTGCGACTGGAAAGATTTAAGCTGTTGGTCACTGACTTTTGCAGCATCTGATGTTTTATCTAAAATGGTTTCAATTTGTCCAGCGTATGCTTGAGCAGCTTTAGGATTGCTACTCGCAAATTTCATAACCTGCAAACGCAGTGTTTCTACTGCTTTGCTACTTGCGATCGTGCTTTTATGTGCGGTTTTTAAACTCTGACTCCATTTGGTTTCAAATTTATGTAAAGCAGCATTGTTTCCAAGCTTGCCAGTTACTTGATTTGTAGCGGTTATTTCTTCGTTAAGTGATTGAAATTTTTGGAGGTAGTCACTAAGTTCGTTTTTTAGATTGTCAGGAATATTGCGTCCGTTAAGTAAAGATGTTGTTTGCTGACGCAAAGCTCGCATATTAGCCAAATATTTATCCAACTGACTATTATTAACAACCTCTCCTGAGCCATTTAAAATATCATAGTGATATCCTTGCGCTTTGCCAGTTGCGTTGGCAGTATTGAGCTTCTCTTTAATATTGTTAATCCTACTTTGGAACTTGTCTATAAAAGAATTATCTGCACCATTCCATACACCATTTTCAAGTAGTTTTTCACATTCTTGGCGTATGTCTTCCAAGTCTGCTTTTGCTTCTTGTAATTGTCCTTCGGGAATAAACGCTACATTTTTACTGCGGTTTTGAATGTCATCATATACTGTATCAATATCACTCCGAATCTTTTCTATTTCAGAACGGTTGTTGTTTACAGTATTAGAGATAGAGGCTGATAACGCTTGTGCCTCTGTCACAAAAGACGAAAGAAGTTCTTTTGGTACATCTTCTCCATTATTCCACATATCACCAATAATATCTTTTTTAGATATGAGGGTTGTAAGTTGAGACCACGCAGTACGATATTCAGACACAGTTAGCAAGTTTTTGCTTTGCTCTTGTGTTAATTGATTAGTCGTTTGTGATACAAGAGCTTCTGCGTCTTGAAACTCCTTTAAGGCAGCGGTGCTTTCTGTAATAACAGCTAATTGACTTTGTAACTCGGAAGCGGATATTTCATTTGTGCGACCAGTAGGAGATACTACACGACTCCCTGTATCAATAAGCTCCTGTAATTCTGCTTTAGTTTTGTCTATAGACTCAGCACTAATTACACTATTTGAATTATGACTCTCAAGGATGGCATATAAGGACTGGGCAGTTTGAATAATATTATTAATTTCATTAACACTCTGTCTGCCTTCTGTATTGATTGCAGTTACATCTTGCGATAATTTTACAACCTTTTGGCTCAAATTGTCTAAATCAGCGACAGGAACTTCTAACCCTTGAGATAATGACTGTTCTGACTGTCTTCCTTCAGAAGCCAAACTTCTTGATACCGTAAGAAATTTCTCAATATCTTGTGTATTTAAAAACTGATATCCTTGTTTTTGAAGGTTTAAACCGCCAATAATGCTTTGGATTCTGCTCTGAATCTGAGCTAACTCTTTTGCGGTTTGTTGATAACTTGTCACATCGGCTGTCGTCCGATTGCTATTGTTATTCTTGTTATATTGACTACGAGATGCTTTGACTGTATTTCCAGTAACACCGACCGAAATGCTACCAATTGCTTTTTCAATGTCCTTCTTCAAAGACTTCATTGCGTTACTACAGTCAAACTTTTTGATTGTAACTACTGGAATTTTTGGAGGGTTTTTAAGAGATTTTTCAAATAGCATCTGAACGCTCTTTTTTAATTGGTCTTTGGCTTGTTTACTCTGATCGGCTTCTATATTATATATTTTAATACCGTCAATAGCTTTAGCTAATTCTCCAACACTCTTTTTGAAAATTTTCTTGTCTTCATTTCTTGTTCCAGCTACTACTTGGACGGAAATACCAAAAATATCGTTTTCATTTGCCACACATACCACCACCTTATTTCAACTTTGCTATAATTTTTGTTGTAATATTTTTTTTGAAGTCTGAATTGTTTAATTCTGCTCTCGTTGACGCTATAGGATTACGAACCCCCATAAAAGCATATTTTTTTGCATCATATCCGATAGTTCTCCATAAGTCAGAGGTGTAACTATATCTCTTTCTGGTATATCCATTCCGACTATATCCTGCTATCCAACGAATCAATGCGTCCGATGTAGTGGTTGGCACTTGATGAGTAACAACTGAGCGGTTTGGCGTTGCTACAGAAGTTATGATAATCTTATTGCTCTCTTGGGACACGTCTTGAATTTGGGAGCTGCTTCCTAAGCCATTCACACTACGCCTTACATAAGTTGTAGGAGTATATGTATCATAAATATCTGCTTTGATATTTTTTCTTAATTTGTCTTTAATATCTTGAGCAATATCGGTTTTTAAGACCTGAGAAGCCGCCTTGTTAATTGCTTTGACAAATGTGTCATACGAATTGAAAGTCTTGATACCACCAGCCCCTTATTTAGCAGAAGAGAAGAGGGGAAGTGGACTGTTGCTTGGCTTATCTTCTTCCTCTTTGATAATGTGGTTTACCATATCCATCATCTTATTGAGGTCTACCTTATCGCCAATAGACGATATGTTTTCAGTTAATACTTTAAACTGATTCATAATTAATGCAGTTTCATAAGTCTTTTCGGAGATTTCCTTTTTCTGCATATATTCAATTCTCTTCTGAACACCTTCATATATTAACGCCAATTCTTTTTGATTGATTTTACTTTTAACAAACTCTGCAACACCTGTTTCTGTTACAAAAGAATACATTTTTTCAAAAACAGTAGGAATTGCAAAATTTGCATACTCTCTAAGAATCTGCATATCAATCAATGTAGATGTGATTTCGGGAAGGTATCTATTTTCTGATATATCAAATACAGTTTCCGCTACTGTACTACAGATATTTGAAAGGCGTACTGCTCCGATACTATGTTTAATTCTTAAAGAGATGTGTTCTATTTCTTCAGGCTTTTTATCATCTGTTATTGCTGAATGAAATACATAATCATAAAACTTTGGCTCATTTTTTTCTGCGTAATAAATTTTTCCAAAAGTCATTACTGGAATTTCTTTATAATCCTTTTTTTTATTTGTGCTTTTTTTCATATATAAAATCCTTTCGTTCCTTGTGCTGTATATTAATGTTATGTACAGCGTAATCTCCGATACAGATAGCATCCGAAATGTTATCGTTATCGGTATCAATGTCATATTTATTCTTTACATACTGCAATGATAGTATTTTACTTTGTTTTTTCGCTTTGTTATCATTAGGAATAGTTGCAGTGATTTTTGCTTTAATTTCTTTACTTGTTCTGCCTCTTGCGTTGCAATAATTTTGCCACACAGAGGGCGATATGAGTTGGTATAAATAATGTTTTTTTTCACAGAGGTTAATTAATACGCCTTGTAACTGTGCCAAATTTTTAAATACTGATACATTAGCTCTCAAATTAATATCTTCAAGAAATACAACTGAAATCTTTCTCTTTGTGATAAGTTGACTAATATACTTTTCAATCTCACAAACAGCCTCTGAAAATGTGTATTTACCATTTGGAAAACTAAAACTGCCATAGTCTACAAGCTTTTGCTTTTCGTAGTCGTATATCGCCCAACCACCGTTGCGAGCCTGATCAACCGCTAAAATTCGCATTTTATTTACCCCCTAAAAAGAATAGGGAAGATAAGGGAGAAAATCCCATCTTCCCTATAAGAACATCATTTCTGACTACTATTATCTTCGTCAGTTTTCTTTGTAATTGCTGTTTTTCCTCGCTTTGCGGTTGCTACTCCATTGTCAATAACATTACCCTTAATAAGTACATCCCTTATTTCTGGCATCATGGATTGCGTAGCCTCTTTACTAATCTGTGCAAACTGTTCTTTGAGTTCTTTCGGAGAAGCACCGAGACGCATATCCTGTATAATCGAGTAAATTTGATAGTGTTCTGGCGTATCGGCAACTGCCCTCCATCCACCATATTTAGAACAGTTTACACAAGCTTCATATTCTTTACCACAAATGAGGCACTTTCTGATAGCCATAATTACGCCTCAGCTTCGTCTTCGGGAATAACTACATAGAACTGTTCTTTATCTTTAGAACAATAGTTAGTCATACCTTCAAATTCGATAGGCTGTGTGCCATCTGGTTTAATTTCGAGTGAAAAATTGTTAGAAAGCTTTGCTCTTTCAAATACAATAATTGTATAAATCTTTGTTGATGGATCACAAACATCATGACAAATACTATCAAGAACAAAAGTACCAGCCTTAGAAAAGTTATCACTTGAGTTGGTAATCTTAACCGCATTCTCCATCTCACACTTATAGATAACAATAAATGTCATAGGAGAACCGTCTTCTCTCTTAACAGGGATATCATCACCAAGAGTGATAGTTTTACCAGCAATAGTGAAGTTTGTTTTATTTGTTGCAAGGTCACTCGCTGTGACTGCAAATTTCTCACCAAGACCACCCTCTGTAGTAAGTGCCCAAATAGCTGTTACAGGACTTGTCGTGAGAGGAGTCCAGTTGAGTGTAATTGTTTTAGCAGTAGGGTTTGCTTCAAGAACATCTACCTTCTTAGTTACAACCTTCTTATCAGCGGCACCAACTTCTTTCTTTGTACCCAACTGGTCAGCAAACACACCAAGATTAATAACAGAGTTAGATGCTGTAAATTTTGAAGTCTTAGTTCTGTCAAATGAACCAATTGTTGCACCGACATTATCTGTAGCATTTACTGCTTCGCCACCGCACTCAAGTGTACCATCTTTGATCTGATTAGCTGTCCACTCAATATCGCCTGAACTAATATCCTGCTTCGTAAGACGAGTAACCCTGTCAAGTACAAGATTGTCAATATTATACATAATAAATCCTCCTTATAAAATAAAAAGCACTCCCCTTGAGTGCTACAAATTACGCATCCAATTAAGAACGCTTTTATTACTTATTTTCTTTAAATCAACACAGCCACTATAATACCCAGTCATAATGTTTTCGTAGTCATTTATTGCGTTAATACGATCAGCAGCGTCCATTAAAACATAAATAGGCAAACTCCAAACCGTTGAATAACTATATTTAAAATTTGCGTGATTAGTCAACGCAGAAACAATAGGGAGTAGGGTTGACTGTGCTTTTTGGTGCTCTTTCCGAGCGTATTTTTTGTTATCCCTATCTTCATCTACCATGAACCTTTTGGTGGTTGTGTTTCCACCTTTCTCTTCGTGCTTTTTTAATCTGTGAATTTTTCGTATGTAATTAACTATAATTTCGTAAACAAACCTATCAATAATTAACTGAGTGTTAGTATCGATTAATTTAATATCTTGAGAAGTATTATCTTTAACCAGTACCATTCTTTGTAAATCAATATCCTCTTCAAAAAGTAGTGACAAAATATCACTATCTATGGATTTATAAATTAAAGTAAAAAAATCAAAATCATCTACTTCATCCCACCATAAATTAAAACCATCATATAATTCTGATTTGTAATCAGAAGGTGTTGCACAAATTTTACCTATTTCTGCAAAATATTGTTTCTCACCAATGTCACATATATCATCAAGTGTTGGTTGTTTTAGAGTTAGATGAGTAGAAATTTTAATAGGTTTGCCTCGATATAGCGTCATCTCGTCTATATCTAAAAAATCAATTGCCTTACTTCTCATAATTTGCTTCCTATGCGGTTATGGTCTTGCAAGGTATATTCTAACGCTTGTCCGTAATAATCCTGTATGGGGTTAAATTCGTTAGCCGATACGAGTTCTAATCGCCCAAAACCAACATCTGTCATACCATTAATTTCTTCATCAATATATCCTGCAAGCAAATCAGTACGGACGCCCTGTAACATATCCATTAACTGCTCGTGTGCAAATATATAAATCATTAAAGATGTCGTTTTTACAGCCGACGAGTTGACTTGTGTTACCCCTGACTGCATTGTCACAAATACACTTTGTTCCTCTATAGTCTCAGGAACATAAGGAAACAGCTTGATAAACGATTTGGCTGGGCTTTGACTTCCTTTAACTACATCTACGAAACTATCTTCATTATCCGTGTCTATACATATTAAATTCACAATATTCTGATTGTTTAAGCAACGCTTTTTAATCAATTGTTTAAGAAGTGTCATACCTGTAAAACTATTATGTTTAACATCTTGCATTACGACCACCCCTTAATCACAAATTCTTTTTCTGTTGATAAATTGTATAATGAAGACATAACCCTTAGCGTAACTCTTTTTCCAATAAATGAATATTTAAGCGGAATATAAAGCGTTAAGGTATGATTGTCGGCACTTGGCTTGATCGATACATAATCTTCACCATTCTCTAAAGAGTATTCGTACCCATTTGAGTTCTGAATAATATCACCTTGTTTATCAACTATACTAAACGATAGTTCACAATCTTCGTCTATATACAAAACTCCATCATTACATCCCTCGATACGAATAGTATATGGCTGAGAAGTTGGAACATCTATATCGTCTTTGTTTGAGTTATTAATCAAGGTGTAATAATCAGCAACCATTAATTCAGTATTATCATTGGTAGATCTGTTGCATTCTTTTAAACCAAAAGTATATACACCTTTACCATTATAAAGCCCCGGCAGGCGATCAGGTTTTGTGATTTGATATGCCAGTATGTTCTGTTGTGCATCAACATCATCAACCAAAAATCTTTGTCCTCTGTATAACTCCTTAGTTTCACTATCCTTAGCTATAATAAGGTTTAAACGGTTGTCACCAACAGTAATTTCTTTAGTTTCTCTTTCGCCAGACGAATTGCGGTCATTATTGGTAATAATACAATGTCTTTCGATTATGTCACCATTGTTGTTAATCCATTTGAGTGTGTAGTTACATTGCTGTATTTTTGCTCTTGTGTATAACTCATCCTGTACATCATGCGATATAATCAACCAATAATTATCTTGCCATTCTACCAGAGAACCTCTTTCAAACTTTTCGTTAGGGAGAGAGAGTAAATTCTTAATATCATCTCCGTTGTCGCTCCTCGTAATGACAGCTTCTCTTTCTTCACCGTTTATTGTTACAGTTACATAAGACAAGTTCTTATTGCGTAATAATTCAGTTTGTCGCTGCTGCACACGCTCTATCATTTGCTGTCGTTTAGTTTGAGGCAACGAAACATACTCATTCATGTACTCATTCCATAAAGACACAGTTATCACCTTCAATTCTATATTTAAGCTTTTCACATAGAGTAATCATTTTGAAAATATTTCGTCTCACATCTTCAACGCTGCTGACATAAATATTTTGTTCGTAATAGCTTAATATAGCAAGAATACGCATAATCACAGCGTCATATCCTGTGTCTTTAATAAGCATATCAAACCCCTTTAACTCTTTAATAATATCTGAGATATGAGTATCTATAAATTCAGAGTTTTGCTCTTTTAAGGGTAGAATTTTAAATATCTGATTAATTAAACACGATAGATAATGCAAATATATTTGTTTGTTCATATATGTAAATCCGTTAAGTCTCCGTGTTCAAAAGAGTAATTATTTCCTCTGTTTTTGAAACATGTTTCAGCCTCTTTATATGCTGTTCTTACACGGTTTAAAATTTCCGCAGGCGAATACCCACTGTAATCTGTTGTGTTGAGTGTGTTTTCCAAGTTGTCTGCGTTATTTGCATATGGCTTAAACCACTGTGCAACCATACCTTCGGTAATAATGTCTACAATTTCGTCTACATCTTCAGCGTTAAAATTCTCTAAAAATGTTCTTGTTGTATCATCTCTATTGTAAAGATTATAACCACACTTTCTATTGAAAGAAGCACATGCTCGTTTTAAATATCCATCACATACTCTTGTTTTTTCTTTATCGCTAAGATGAGGATCTAAAAACTTCCACTCTTTTACTTTATCCAGAAAAACTCTGGTAAAATCATCATAAGAGACTATCATCGGAAACCTCCTTATCTATCGACTAATTTGACACCAAGACTCTCTTCTAATGCCGTAATAACCGAAAGTGAATCGATTTCGTGATTTGCTACTGCATTGCGTGCTTTATAACATACTGACATTCTCTGAGAGCGGTTTAATTTTGAAACAATTGCTTTAATCTCGTCGGAAGTTTTGTCAAACAATGTATCAAAGTCTTCAACTGTGAGCGCATTGGTGTAATATTTCTCAGCATTAAGTACCTCAAGAACTAAAGTGTCCTCAAATAAAAACCAATTGTTAGAAAAGAAGGCTTTATCTGTGGAATAGATTGACTTTACATCTGCAAATGTCAAATCCTGAACATCACCGAACTCTTCCCATATAAATTCTTCGTGAGTTCTTCTGTTCTGTGCAATAAGTTTGCCCTGAAAGCCGTTAATTACAGGAATAATAGCTTCAGGCGGAAGTGTTTTTCTTAATTTAATATGCTGATTTTCCAGAACATCCGTATTTGCAGATGTTTTTGTTTTTGTCTTGGTTGTTCTGCGTGTTGTTGTAACTGCTGTTGCCATTTGATTTATCCTTTCCTTCATTGAAACGGGCGTAGTTAAAACTACGCCCGAATATCAGTATCATTAGTTAGTAAAAGTATATCTACCAATACCAGTGTTTGCGCCACCTGAAAGCACAATGCCAATACCATACTTTTCACCATAAAGGTACTCGTATGTAAGGTCAGCATTTTCTGTCGGGTTGCCAAGAATAATTGTTGATACACCTTCGTATACAACCTTGATAGGCTTATCATCGCCTGCAACGATATTGAGAGTCTTATCGTCAAATACAAAGTCAGTAGTGCCGATCTTATGTCTCTGCGGAGTTGCAAGTACATTAGAACCATAATACTTACCATAATAACCGTTATTGTAAATATCGCTCTGTGAGTCTCTGCCCTGTACGCTTGGAGCAATCCTACGAAGACCAGCCTTTGTGCCTGAAATTGTTGCTGTCTTACCACCAGCAGCAGCCTCTACATGTGCAATTGTGTCAAGGAGAGTATCCTCGCTATATGTGCCCGCAACAGGGAAGAAGGCTGTACCGCCAAAATCGTCTGCTGTAGCAGATGCCCATACCTTGTAGATATCATCAAGAATCTTCTGACTAAAGGATTCACTTACTCTTGCAATAAGTGTATTAAAATCCACTGTGCCATTAAGCACTCTCTGAAGCTCCTCATAGATTTTTACCATTTTGAGAGTTGTATCAATTGCTACAGTATTATAACCGCCAAATCTCTGTCTTCTAACGCCCTGTGTGCCATCTGCAACCTCAGCAACCTGATAGAGAATAGAATCCTGTACTTCAAATGCGTTTACATCACCGGCTGCAATATTTCTAAACTCAACAAAGTTGTTAAAGAAGTCACTCTTCTGAAGACCTTCTACTACAGTGCGAGAAAGAATTTCCTCTACAATTGAGAAGAGCTGACCGCACTTACCGTCTCTAATTCTCTTGTAATCAAGCTTGGTTGAGCCACCATTAGCTTCAACAAGAGATTTTCTAAGAACTTCCATTGAGTCCTTATTTGAATACTTACCAACTTCACCGTGATATGCGTCAACAGCAAGCTGAACAATGCTATTATTATCTGCCATAATACAATCCTCCCTTACTGTACTTCAATTGTATAGAGTGTGTATCTCTTATACTTTGTTTCGTCAACAATTTTGCCAATCTGTGTTGATGCGGCTGTTGCAGTTTCGACAACCTTCATCTTTGTGCCCGCCTGTACTTCTACTGCGTCACCCTTCTTCGGCGTACCATCAAGAGCTTCCGCAGAAACGCTAAAAGTATCACCTGTATGGAAACGGAAACCCCTAAGAGTTTTACCAGCTGCGTTTGTGTATTTTTCAAGGTTTGTGTCTGATTTAAGTACAGCCTTCTTGTCCTCCTCTACAGTTGTAACAATAGCAAGCTGAGCTCGTGGGGAATTTGCTGCGGGGGTTGTTGCCTTATGAATCTGCTTTTCACCTGCCATAAGTTCACCCACAAGTACAATATTGCCGTTATCAATTGCTGTAGCTGCACTACCAGAACCCATATATTTCATTGAAACAATAAGTGAACCATCTGTGGTTGCACTAACATTATCGCTGTTATACACAGCATGCTTTACATCAGCCATATAAATGCCTCCTCTATTTAATCTTTGGGTTTAATGCCAAACTTGGCAAAAAGACCACCGTAATCATTTGTGTCATCAATAACACTATTCTTATCTGCTACGCCACCTACATTTTTATCAATACCAAATGCCAGAGGCTTGTCTGTTTTCTTAGAAAAACTCATGCCGTTTTTGCCCATAATTGCATAACATTTCTCTTCAATATCAGAAATGTTCATACCTTCATGCTCGGCTTTCAATGTCTCATATTCATTAACCCCTGCCAAATTACTGAACTTTGCAAACACAGCGTCTTCCTGTGACTTACGCTCTTCTGCTTCTTTTGCTTTCTTATACTCTTCCAGTTCAGTCTTTTCTGCGGTAATACTTGCAAGACTTGCTTCATACTGTTCTTTGTTTGATTTGAGTGTCGAATAAAACTGAGATTTTACCTCGTCTACCATATTAAACACCGCAGACTCTATCTCTTTGTCACCCTCTACATAATCAACAATGGCATACTTTTTTCTCTTTGCTGTAGATTCGTCTACCACAACATCGTCACCCTTAAGTTCATAGTTAAAGCCAACGAGCTGTCTGTTTTCGCAATCTGCGTAATATACCTCTTTAGACTCACTGTCGTAGTCCACAAACCAATACTTGCGCACTTCATAGAATGAATCATCATCGAGAGTAATCTTTGTTTTCTTATCATCCATTGCATGGATTAATTTCTGACAAACATCAGACTCCAAAGCAAACTTTCTGCTTTCAAGCTCAGATGTTAAATCCTCGATAGAAATATTTTCAATATCCAAATCACTTACATCTACTGCATAGTTTTTAATCAGCTCTTGTTTCTTATCCATAATATCTCCTCCTTTCTTCTGTGTGCTCTTACTTATTTCTGAGAGCATAGCTTTATAATCCTTCATCATCTCGCTATATTTGTCATGAGTGCCACTTTGAGAATACATTTCGACACATGCTCCTTCAAAACAAGGCTCAACATCTTCGCCTAAAACACAAAAAGCCTCAAATTCAAAATCGTTGATCTGATATACTCCATGCTCGTCCATTTCACCATCTATAATAGAAATCTCCATTGACTCAGATGCACTGTTTTCGGAAAGTAATTTATACACACCTTCTTGCCTTGTCCATAAATAAGCTTCAACACACAGATATTCATGAGTACCACCGCTATCTTCAATGGATTCCCACCAATACTTTGCAGATTCAGGCACTACTCCGATAGGTTCTGTTAAATTAACCAATTCTGTTTCTGTGTCTGTTGTGATTATCTCAACATCGTGTCCACCATAATCCTTTTCTTCTCGTAGATAGTGAGTAACAACAGGACAATTAAAAATTGACCAAATAGCTCTTTCAAATGCTTCTTTCGATATGTATGTCTTATTGCGATTAAGTCCCGTATAAGCCACTTTAATTACACCTTTTGCAAAAGAACTATTGATTTTTTCTTCGTTGTCGTACTGTATAATGTGATTAGGGATACTATATTGAATCGTCACACGCTTTTTATCTTGCTTCACTCTTACTCACCACCTTCCAGATGATTTTAAATATGTAAAAAGCCCCACTCTATAATGAGTGAGGCTTAAAACATTAACTTGTCTGAATAAATACAAGCCACATTTTCAAATAAAGCTTTATTATTTGAGAGCGATGATTTGTTCTCAAATACATATAGTGTTGGGCTTGTAGAACATTTTCTCTTATTGTCAATAACCGAAATAAGAGAATACCCTGCATTGATTAACAGTTGTTTGTCTTTTTCATTTGTTACATAAATAAATTTCACTACTCTTCATCTCTTTCCTGAGCAATTTCACCGTTGTCACTAATTTCTCCTAAATCTTTGGTTGGTGCTCCCGCTTCTCCATTGCTATCCGCTGCCTTTGTACTCTGTGTAGCTGAACTGCTCAATGGAACAAACTTATCGGGAATGCCCATGATAGAGTTTTCCAAAAAGTGCATACTGTCAATATCTGACTGGTTAAGTCCTTGCGATGCACAATAATACGAAACCATCGGCAATCCGTATTGACAGGCTTTTAGATACGAGTCGCCAGCTTCTTTGCGATTGAAACGACTTACATCCAAAAATGATATCTTAAACATTTTTCCATGTGAGAGAGTATGAATGTAACGATTAAGCATCTTTTCAATGCTTAACACAATTCCATAAGTAATTGCTTGGTCGGCTTTTATAGATAAAAGCAAAGCATTTGACGATGCTTTTGCGTTGTTAAATAGAAGACTCGAAACACCTGCTGCCGTAAAAAGATGATTCTCTGCGTCTGCTACATTGTCTACATCAGAGGTGTTTGCATGATTAAAGCTAATCTTCTCAACCGGCATCGGAGTTAAAACCGATCCTACTTCATTAGGCAGTACGGAATCTAAGTTTCTCCATATATCTTTAGCCATTTCATAATCCATAGGAAATGAGCCGTCATCATTCATTAACAGTTTCATTACCAGTAACGCATAATTCTCGATTTCGGTTTGTGTCAAATTGAGCTGCTTATAATCTTCAACTTCATACAATTCACGCAAAAGTCCAACAAAAGGAGGCACTGGATAACTTAAAATATCTTTATTGCATTTGATTGCAAAAGATGTCGGAGCATCCAATAACTGCCACTTATATTGTGTACTGTCTTGCTTATATAAATTATATTTAGTTGTAAATTCAACAGGGTATAGAGGCAGTAATTCCGACCTCGAATCAAAATACTGAAAATTAAATGAGACATCCAATACACCATCTTGAATGGACGCTATGTCACAATAATCAGAGGGAAGCTGCTGAATCATGATGTTATCTTTAGTCACCCTCATAGTTCCATAAAACACATCTTCTCGTAAGCACACGGTTAAGATAGTGTCAAATGAGCTTTTAATGTTAAACCCATCCAATGTATGCAAAATCTTTGTGTAATTTTTCTTAATCTTTTTTGTGTCTGACATACTTGATATATCTACATTGTATGGAGACACAATATAAGACAAGTCTGTTAATCCGACAAAATACTGGATAATTCTACGAAAGTGTGAACTTGCCGAATACATATAAATAACCGCATTGCGTAACTGTGCTTGGTATCCATATGGATTGGATAAATATGTATTGATTTCGTCTTTTGTGTACAGAAAAAAGGAAGGTGTGTTTCTGTCATTGTTTAGGTCTCGAAACACAAGCTGATTTAAAGCAGCAAATTTTTGCTGAGTCGTTTTTATCTGCTCTTTATATTTTTTATCATCTTCTGTTCGTTGTTTCTCAGTATGAATTTCTACACTATCAATCTTATTCATTTTTCACACCCTTTCTTTTAACGGTACTTGTACATGTCTGGTGCTCTAAACACAAAAAAGTCTTTTGCCGAATAGATCGTGTTGCCTTTTTGTCGTATACTGTCTTCAATCTGTCTTGCTACATAATAGTTGTAAGACAAACTTGAAAAACGGTCTTTTCGCATACCAGACACCTCTTTAACTTTAATAAGTTTATTGTTTTCTTCAATGTTGAGTTTTACCAATTCATTAACCAGTAGCGTGGTATTTATATACTGCTTAATAATTTTTGTTCGCTCAATAGGACTAAGATTACTATATCCTTTAATATCATTAAGGCAGGTTTCTGCATCAAACTCATTTATGAGTAATTTAATACGACCAGACTTAAACCCTTCTCTTAATGCTAATGCACAATCTGAGTTAAATTTAGCACCTGCTTTAATTGCCCAAATAACTTTTGGAGCAGATTTATCTTTACAACGACTTGCCATATCTGGGTTGTTACAGCAAGACAATGGGGGATAGACTACACCAGTTTCAGTGTCTTTAATTTCTTCCACCAGAGCATCGTATACACCAGAGCCAACACCGTTCGCATCAATGACTATATAATCACAATCAAATTGTTCATATAATTTTCGCACAATCAATGCTTGTACTCTTGTCAGTTCGCCCTCAAGTGTGTCGCTGTATATGATATTATGGACAAATCTACCGCCTTTTTGCTTCTGAGGTACACAGCTATTAATAAAAATAGCAGAAGCATCATTCTTGTGTTTTGTTGTCGTTGCCATAAGCGCAATATCAATTGACAAAATACGCTTTTCATCGTGTTGCTTAGGCGGAATAATTAGTTTTTTGTCTCCTGCCAACCTGCTATAATCGGGTGGCAGCCAAGGATATTTGATTGTTCGTGTCTGGTTTATAACAGGATATTCGTAGAAGCTACCTTCAAAATCACCATAAAACAAACAATCCATTTCCATTGACCATGACACTTCATTGTAATCCGATTCAGCCATATCATCCTCAACTTGTTCTCTCATAAGTAGACCTTCTCTAATTGCAAGCTGATACGGAAAACCACATATAAAACATTTTTTACTATCATCTAACATGGTAGCTGCATAACCCTTTGCTTTTGCATAAGACCAATGAGAACAAAACCACGCTGAAGACATATAAATTTCCTTGTTTCTCTCTTGGTATTCTGGTTTTACATGCCAACTACCATCTGGTCTTTGATATTGATATTTTTTCAGTTTGAAAAATCCGGGCTGTCTGGGATTCGATAAGAACTTTTTCAATACGGTTTGAATGACATCCTTTGATACCATTCTAAATTCATCGGTAACAAGAATATTTGCTCTTGCACCTCTGGCAGAGTCTCTCGAAGTTACTACCAATATTTTTGATGTATTCCTAAATTTGATTTCGCCTTTTTCGCCTGTAATACTCCAAGATTCAATTTCAGCTCTCAAATTAGGGGCACCGGGCATAATCAGATTTATAATCTTGTCCAAAACCAAATTAGCCTGTTTTCTGTTACCAGATGCAATACATATTGTTGTTCCCGGATATAAAATACATCTAACAACGCAAAAAATAGCAACCAAAAATGTTTTACCTAAACCTCGACAGGCTAAAAACATAAACTGGTTGCATATATTCATAAAACATATAAGTATAGATTGAAATGGTTTTAGAATAATATTTAGATAATCTTCAACAAAGTGTTCTGGGTGTTCTCTGTAGTATCCAGTTACCGTGTTTACTTTATCCATTGTTTCTTGCCGTTGTTCTTTTATTCGGTCTTTGGTTGTGACCGAACTTGTGCTATAAATACTGTCAGTCTGTGTCGATGTCATCAGCATCACCGCCATCCTTGTCAGAAGGTGCGGTCTTTAATGCTTCCGCAAATACCGACTCAAAAATAGCTTCATCATCTTCACCAGCGTATTCTGGACGCTCAACCCTATATCTATTCATTTCTTCTTCGTACATATGAGCGTATCTGTTATGTATTTTTAGCATTTTACACAAATGTCCGAGAAAATAAGTTGTAATATACCAAACTAACTGATTCTTGTTTTTGCACTCATCTATATGTTTACGCTCTTCATATTTTTCTATTAATACACCAAAAGTGTTTGTTTCAGCTAAGTCACTTTCTTTTGTCTGGTTAGGTGATATTCCTAACTTGGTCATAATGTTACCCATGCTTGTCTGTAGCGAATCAATTTTTTCGTTATGTTGATTTGCCTCTGAGATTCTTAAATCTGTAATGCATAACTGTTTGTATAACACTTGTTGTTCAACTGTTAAATTGTGATTGTCCTTAGTGAGTTTTTTGTATAGTGACTTAAGATTAGCATAACTATAGGCTGGATAGCCATATCCCCAAAAGGCTTCGTCTGCGGGAGTTATGCCTAATCTAACCTTTAACTCATCTTCGCTTTCGCCACTACCACCAAAATTCAAAGCACCTGACGGCACAGAATCTATCACATCGTCCTCTGTGGCGCTTCCTTCTTTGACCTTTTTGAATTTTAATTCTTCTTCGTCCAGAGTATCATCAAAAGTTTTGCCTGAGTATTTTAATAAGTTTGCCTTCTCCATATAAGCTCTAAATCTTGGACGAGATGAACTTGTGTCTCCTAACAGAGCGTATATTTCAGGAGACCAGTAAACATCAAAGTGTAAACACACCCGCCTTAAAGCTTTCTCTTCGCTTCCAAAAACTTCTCGATAGTGATTATATAATTCATCTACACAATCTTTACATACTGGAAAAAACTTTCCGTCACCTTGCCATAATGGAGAAGAACCTCTTGAAAATGCTTTGGCTCTTTGAGACTCTGTAAATTCCTTTTTGCATTTCTTGCAGCGGTATACCGGTTTAAAGTCAATACTTTTTTTTGGTGGAGCGATTTTACTAACTTTAGGCAAAGAATCACTCCTTATCGTGATTTAATTGTGTGTTTAAAGACAAGGACGCTGTAAATTTTGCACATCTCGATGCTTCGATGTTGATAATTTCGTGCGTGATAGGATTTGTTCCTCTTCGAGCCTTGCCCTCATTAACATAAAAAGTACCAAATTTATGTATCTGTACGGGTTGACCAGTACATAACATTTCTGCAACGCAATCAAAAACATCTTTGATTACTTCTTTTGCGTCCTTTTTTGTGTAGCCTTTATCGGCTAACATACTAATTAGTTCTGTTGTTTGTGCCATGATTTCTCCGTTTCTTCCGTGTGCAATCTAAATGTTGCACTTGTCTTTATTTGCTTGTAATTTACTCTTATCTTCTTTGATATAAAACCTACGAGTAACATCCGTGCTTTTGTGATTAAGCAACACTGATACCTCTTCAAGCGACATACCAGCATTTTTATATGCTGTTGCTCCACTATGTCTAAAATCATGAGGATGTAATGTTGGAACTCCAATCATTTGACCAATCTTTTTACAATAGTCGCTTAGTGTTGATACTGTCGCAGGGGTACAAGAACCACTCTTTCTATGAGCTGATACAAAAACATATCCACCATCTTCAATATTATTCTCTGTTCTATATTGTTTTAGATTTAGCAAATATTCTTTAGCTTCTTCACTAAAGAACAATTCAACAAGATATCCTTCTTTTTCAAGGACATCTTTGGCCACACGACTATCAAAATCAAGTTGTTCCCATCTTATGTTTGCAATGGCATTTATTCTTGCCATTGTGGTCAGTGAAAAGATAGCATACGCTTGCATTGTAAGTGCTTCGTAATACTGCGTGGGCTTAGTCTTTCTTTGTTCCTTAGCCTTTTCAACATTCTCTTGTAGCTTTTCTCTCATAAACTGAATTTGCTGTGTAGTAAGAAATGTTTGTGCAACAACCGCCTGACCTTCTTTTGGTCTATCTATAAAACTCATTGGGTTCTCGTCAATCAATCTCTTTTTCTTTAAAAATAAAAAGAATGCCGATATACTTGACATTCTTCTCTTAATACGATTTGTATTATTGCCCTGATCTTTGCAATAAACGATAAACTCAGAAATATCTGAATCATCAATCTCTTTAACTGATTTATTGTCTTGATAATCGTATATATAAATCCACCAGTTAGCTAAATCGTTATAATAATTATAAATTGTCTTTTCTGAAAGCTCTCTGATTTTCATATCTAATAAATATTTATGATATAGTTTGAGTGTTTCAGGATTGATTTTTTTTAGCTTCTCTTGATTCAACATACATATTCGTTCACTTCGCTTCGGCATATTTCACCACCTACTCAAAAATAATATTTACTTCGTCTCCTTCTATGTATTTAACATATTGACAAAAGAAACGAAGGGATCTACGCATTGCCGAAAGTCTTTGATAAGACACTCCTCGTTCGTGTCTCATATATTTAATAAAGTTATTGATGTCTTCACTTGTACACTTTGTAAAAGACTTATTTTTGTTAAAATGCCATAGCCACTTAAGAAACATCCGTGTGTCGTCAACATAGTGCTTTACAGTGGCAGGAGAGTACGGTTCATAACTCAAATATGTTTCAAAGTTATCCATTAGTTCTTGGTTATATGCACACATTTTTTCTTTATTAAACATATAACCACATCCTTAATTTAGAGACATAAGTTTGGTTTTCTCACGAATAGCGTGACCGTGCTCATCGAAACACATATATACAAATCCTTCTTTCTGAGAATTAACCAATCTGCCTTCGCTATATTTCATTTTTCTTGTTTCACAACAAGTTCCCTGTTCATAGATTGCAGAATTTCCGATGACATAATACCCTTGACGATGAGTATGAGCCATAACAATATTTCTAAAATCAAATCCCTCGTTGCGAAAATAATACAAAGCTTTTTCTGCGGTTTTAAGCATTACCGAAGAGTATGCTCGTGGATGACAGAATACCGTATCACCAAACTGAGAGTACCATTTACCTGTAAATTCAATTTCAATGTTGCTATCTTTGAATACATGCGTCAGGGGAGAATACTCAGTTTTCGTTCCTATTTCGTTGTCATAATCAATAAACCCGTCTGTGAAGATATAATCAAGTACAGATGACGGCATTATGTCGCATAATTCACTGTTTGTCTTTTTTGCAATATAATCACCTATTCTCAAATCGTGATTGCCGTTGTTTGCAATTACCTTTTTGGGATTCAGCAAATGAATCAGGTCAATTAAATATTGTCTTGCTCTGATAAGTTCTTTGGTTATGCTTACATATTTCGACTTATTCGTAAATTTTGATAACTGGGCGCAGTCTACAAGGTCTCCGTTTAATTGCAATATATCTACACGACCTATGTATTTCTCAAATGTGCTAAGAGGCTTACAATAAGGAAAATGCAAATCCGATATTGAAAGAACTCTCGTGCTTACATTATCTTGATTTTTATAATTATAATAGTCATACACACCTGACGCATATTTTCTAAAGTGGTCAGATGATACGCTCTCACCAAGCAGGTTTACAATTTGAGACCATTTCAAAGGAAATTTTGTGCCATTTAGCTCTCCGTTCTTTTTAGCTACTATTAGCCTGATTTTCCATTCCTCGTGGGTTTCGTCTGGTCGCTGTAAACACCAATTGTCTATATATTTATGTGTGTTAGCTTTCTGCATAGTAAGACGCTCAACCCTTTCGTCTCTGTTTAGAGGCACGATTTTTTGCTTTAAGTATTTTAGCTGCCTCAATATTTGTGTCTGCAATCAGACGGAGATATTCGGTCACTTCTGGCAAATATCTTCTGTGCCTTTTTGCAGGCTTTCCTCGTCCTGTCTGGGGAATCCATACATCAGGAAACTCCGAGCGTATAATCTGACTCTCTTTTTTTGTGATTGTAATAATTGTAAAAACTCCTTAAATTCAATTTATCACTTGACTTGCAATGCAAGAAATGATAGTATATTATGGGGTATTGTATTTAGTCCCCCTATACAGCCTAACTCGCAAGACAAAAAACCGCATAAAATTCGAGATTTTTGGGTGTCCGAATGCCAAAAAAGGGCGGGAAGTACCCCAAAATTGCAAAAAATCACCCCGATTATGACTATAATCGGGGCAAAATTTTTATGCTTTTTTAAATCTAACCCCAAAAAATTCTATATCTCCTTGTTCACACATTTTTAATTTTTGTACTGGGGTTTTGCTTTTACGCAGAAGATATAAGAAATCTTTAGGTAGGGAATAGAATAATATTTTAATCAATAGGCGGTATATGTCTTTGTTTGTTGGTTTCTCGGCTTCGTGTAGCAAATAACTCATTGTACTTAAACCAATTCTCTTATAAGACACATATGTCAATAAGTCTTGATAAATTTGTTCTGCTTGCTCATGCTTTTCTATATTCGATGACTCTTCTTTTAGCCATACAGCGTTTATTTCACTTTGTTTCTTTCTTACAGTGTAAATAAACTCATCAGCTTGCTCTTTGTTGATATGTGAAGAGTGAGGCTTGAAATCAATAAAAGAAGTCAAAGGCAACATGGGGTGTTTATCATTACCAACTATACGCTTACGCACTGATTTTTCAAGATAATCCATAGAGGTATCATAACAACGGTAAGTCTTATTTTGAGAAGTACAATGTTTATGTCTTTTATGATTGGCTTTTTGTTTACTCACCTCTAACATAAATTCTGGCAGTGACTTGCTTCCGTTTTCGTCTTTGAGATACTTTGTGGTTAGTCGTTCGAGCTCTTTTGTCATTTGTACATCAAACTCTTTTTTAGCCTTATCTATTTCAATATTAGACATTACAGACAACTGACAGATATCGGTATATATGGGTTGGACACTTTCAAACGATGCACCGTTATTAATATTATCCCACATAATACTTGTAAGCACTTGTGCAAGGTTAATAATTTCTCCAATCTTATTTTCACTTGTCTTAATATCCAAGTCTGTTAAGTCATTAACGGTGTAATGCCTCTTGATTTTTTTAGCTTCCACCATATTCGTTGGAACAAGCCATTTATCATAATTTTTAATTGCTGCCTTTAATAGAATAGGATTGTCTGTGATTAATACACTATCTGAGTCAAAGTCGCAGCCATTAAGCCGTTGCAAAACATTTTCTCCTATGCTGTTAATACACAATATCTCTTTGGTGAAGTTGAAGTATGTGTCTATTTCCGGACACTCTTTGTTATAAGCAACCCATACATTACCTGTACAACAATGAGGACTTCTTGATCCTAATAATTTTTGATTATAGGCAAATCTTTTTGAATGTATATTACCTATACCCAAGTGAGATGTACCGTCAAATTTACCAATTGATTGTAGAAGCATCTCATAAGGATTTCCTACAAGCGTTGAGTAATTACCAGCTACGGAAATATGACCTCTCTTCATATTGTTCTTATAAGATCTAATGGTCTCTCTTACTGTGTCATAATACAATTTAGTATCACAAAACTTGTCATTAATACCAAGCAAAGTGTATACCAAATCGTTTTTAGAGGCTATGGCTTCGCCTGTGAGCGTGTTATTTGTCTGAGCCTTAATGTGATACCTCAAAACAGTTTCGTCCGTTTTGAGAGCTTTTAGATAGTCTTTTGAAGGCTTCAAAAACTCTTCCATATCTTCTTGTGACAACTGTAATGTATTTAAAAGCTGATAATGGGTTTGAACTAATTTACCGTCCATAATATGAGTCGGCTTTTCGTACTTAACTATGCCAAATTCTGTGTCGAGATTGTCAAGCCATGCGTCAAATGTTCCAAACTTCAAATATTTAATACTGCTTGGAGTAGTTACGAGTTTTACATCCTGTATACATTTAGCTCGTGTATATCCATTAAGCTGTGACACATCAGTAATACCGTTGTCGGCAAACCATCGTTGAAGGTTGGTATTAAAGCAAGCTGACTTAAAAAATCTGTTACGCAACAGTAAAAAACCTTTATGCTGATATTCTCCAAATAGACTAACATCCATAAGAGACTGTCCATCCCAAATGCTATTACATATCTGCACCTCTTCTGGTTGTGTTTTTAATACACCTTCATCTATACGGGTAGTCATTACTCTATCTGTAAACACATCTTCATAATCGTCTACAAGTAAAATATTTTCGGGCTGAATATACAGGCTTGCAATAGTGCTACTCAAAGGTAACGCTGTATAGGACTCAAATGCGGGCAAATCTATTTCTTGCCCCTGTTTGATAGTTAAACCACACTTAGACCAATTAAAAATTCCCCTATATAAATTCTCATCAATGAATAAGCATTTTCCTAAGCGGGAACTACCATTGCTTCTTTTATATCTTACATATTTTACTCCATCACAAACAAAACCGTTTGCGTACAAGTCGGCTCGTAAATCACCAACCGAGTGTAACACCTTTATGTTGTTCTTAGCCTTATACATTCCATCATCGTAATAAAAGTATTTGCCAAGTACATCTTTATGTATAGGAAACTCTGTAGGAGTGTCTGTCTGAATAGCAAGCAGTTCACCGTCCTTAACACAGACACAATCTTGTAAGGTTAATTCATCTAAACGATAGCCGAATTTCACATAAATGTTAGCGGTTATTCTATTGTATTCTTTGTTACTGTAATTGAAAGTAATGTTAATAACTTTCTGAGTGTATTCTTTTCCGTTGACCGTACAGGAAAAGCGATTATTTCGAAACACCTTCTTATATACCTCAATGATTTTCGGAAGTTCTTTGCTATGAGGAAGTGTGTTAATAAATTTTCGGTAGTTGATATCTCCGTTGCGATAACGGATGTTATAACCTACACTATCGGGTTTATTATAATGGTTTGCGATAAATACATCTTTAGCATCCAAAGAGAGGATGTTTACTCCGTGTATATAATCACTCAACAACACTCACCTCGCTCTCATACATAAGCGAATATGTGTTGTCTTCATCGTTTAGTTCGTGTACAACCTCTGCATAAGCCATAACACGCTCGCTCATGTCCTCTGCGACCTCCTGAGCGATTATTTCTTCGGCAGAGTAATTTGTACAAGGTAAACTATTCGTGCCACACAGGTCAAACCAGAGGCATTTACGACAATCTTTCACCTCCTCTGCTGTAAAATTCTCTGTTTCTGTGTAGTTAAATGTATATTTGTTCAATGGGTTGGACTCCTTTATTTATTATTATTTATCCAACCGACCAGTAAATTTCTCATCCTCAAGGATGGGATATAGATGTTAATTTCTTTGTTATCTCTGATTGCACTTCTCCAGATAAACTGAAGCATTTCACTGAGAGCAAAACCGTCTTCATCGACCGTAACGCCATTGTTCTCAAAAAATCTTATAAAAACAGGGGAGATGTACCTATTGACCGGATAGGCGATCGCTGTCCTGCTTTTAAACTTATTAGATGCTCGTAAGTTACAAGCTATAAATCCTTTTGTGTATCCTTTACCTTGCACTTTAGATTTATACTCTTTAAATGTTGTCCACATACACTCATTAGATTTTGCGTTCAATATGTTTCTAAAAAAATTATATATATTTTTTTTAAGTGTAAGAATTTCCTTATCGTGTGTTTGGTACCAGTGTTTGCTAAGTGCTGTGGGAGGTTTACCAATTTCATTCATTTTGTCATTATCGCATATATGTATAAGTTTAGTGATATCCGAAATGTCATGCTTGACTTCGTAATCTACGAATGTAAAGTTTTCGTAACTGTCCCCCTGTATCCACCAATATTTGGGCTGAATCTCAAACATCTGAAAGTAGTAAGCGGTAAAAGACGCCTCATACAAATAAGTAAGGATAAATACTTTGGAAAAGGCTTTAAAGTTTTCAATCGGTAGTAGTTGAACAAAGTCATTGTTTGCACAGTACAAGTTGTGACAATTGCACATCGTTTCTATACTTTTCATATAAGCTGTTCCTTTGACCGAGTTCCAAGTGGCACACCCTTTATCATCAAATTCACAAAGTGATGCAATAAACTCTCGATCACTTGATGACAAAACAAGTTGAGATATCGTTTCTATTGTTTCATCGAGTATCAGTGTGTAATTGTTGTCTTTTATTAGTTTGCGTGTTTCGCTGTCTATATTTGAGAAAAGTGAGTGGGTGGTCGCTACATTCTTTTTATTTGTAACAAGCTCTTTGAATTGTTGCCTTTTTGATGGACTCTTTTGAGGCTCTATAAACTCTTTGTCAGTACAGGCTGTTATCACCCTATCAACTTCTGACAAATATGGAGTACAAAAAATGAAGTGTTCATCTTCAGGTGCGTTATTGATGTAATTAATTGCAGCTGAAGTTTTACCTTGTCCCATTAAAGCATTTACAACATTCAGTTCCACTTGCAGCCCTCCTTTATATGATGTGTATTGCGTTGGTTGTTGTTCGTAATAAGACCTCTCCTTTACAAGTAAATGTTTGTGTTGATGTGTGAATTGCCTCTACATCAAAATCACTCCTTTCAAGACTTATAAAATGGTGTTCATTTTTGTCACAAAAATCCCAAAACCCCAATGCCAATGCGGGTTTTCGCCACTTTGGGCAAAAAGGATTAATTACACTCTTTTCACAATTACTCTATTCTCTTTCTATATATTCTTTTTTTTCTAAAGAGAGAGGCTTTGAAAAAGCCGATGAACACTATGTTTTATTTTAAAAAAGCACTTTTGGTTTTTAACTATTCGTAATTCCAAAAAGAGCTCCATACTACGGGGTAGAATACATTTGTCCCAAAAGTTTTGCAGACTAAGCCTTTACAGACAAATGTATTGGTCGCTTAATTCTCTCGAACAGCAAGCTTATTCTGAGATTGCCAATCGTTCATTAAGCTCCTTTACTCTAAACTTTACCTTAGAATCCGTAGATAGTAGTTGCAAGAGAGTGTGTCTATGTTCAATAAATTCATTTCCCAACAAGGGAAAAGAAAAACTAAAACAGTAGCTACTCCTTTATGCAAGTGACTGGAAGAGATTAGTAGCTTCTAAATTGCTATTAACTACATAACTGTAATCTGTACCAAGGTTGAGTTTCTTGCAGGAAGCCAAGATTATATCTTGTGTTAAGCCTATATATCTTAATGTAATGGAAGGAGAACTGTGTCCAAACATTTCCTGTAATAGTAAAAGCTTATCGTTGCTAAAGTTACTCATAGCCATTTGATGATAACCAAAGGTTTTTCTTAATGTATGAGTGCCTACTTTTTCTGTAAGGTTACATTCAGTTTCTAAGCCTTTAAGAATACTATATATATATTCTCTGGTTAAAGGCTTACCTAAGTTCTTGGAACGGTTACTGTTGTCACCAGTAAATAAGTAGTCATTCAGAGTTTTGGAATTGTGATTGAGGAACAATTCTACGGCATCCATTACTGCTGAGTTAATGGTAACTACTCTATTGATTTTTTTTCTTCTTGTTTTTTTTGTTTTTAATTCGATGATAGGAAAGTATTCTTTGAACACTAACTGTTGGTTCTTGACCTCTAATAAGTGATTAAAGGTAAGTAACCTTAAGTCACTGACTCTTAATCCAAAATTGATTCCCAATATAAAAAGCATGTTGTCTCTGTATCTACCTTTACTAATTAAGTAATCAGAGATACTTTTTAATGTATGGGTATCTTTGATAGGATCTACATCGTGTCTTTCGTAAGATTCTATATTTTGAATTTCTGAGGGTACTGTGAGTTGAGCTGACGCTCGGAGTTTATTGTTTTGTCTAACTAATTTCTCAGGTTGTATAGGCTGTGAGAAGTCTACATAGATTAGGTTGTTATTCTCAGTTTTCATATGTATCGAATATCCTTTCTAAATTGTTTTCTGAACTAATTGTACCATATATCATAAAAATGTCAAGTAAAAATGACTTAAAAATCAAAGTTTTTTGAAAAAATTCCAAGTTGTGGAAATGCAAGTATATTCATTATTTTTTGTAAAGGATATTTTTATCGGAACAAATTCACCATTTGTATAGGAAATAAATTTCAGGATTTGTAGAGGGAGAGGAAAAAAGAGAAAATAAAAATACGAGATTTTAAGCCTGACTGTGAGAAGAAGTAACTGCAAACATAAAGCATAATTATGCAATCTGAAAATATAGAAAATATCCCCGATATAACATACTGCTATTTTGTTAATTGAAAATTATACATTATTTTGCATAAATATTCATTTTATAGTATATATATGATTGCAATCATTAATAGTTTTCAAAAATAAAAATGATTTGACAAATTGCAAGCTATGTGTTATCATAGATACATGGGATATCCCATAAGATATAAAAAATGTTGCATATGCAACAAAAAATTAGGAGGCTATCATGAAAAAAATCTCACACGCTATCACACTATACGGCACATGGTGCAAGACTTGTATTCCTTTATCTTATTTCGACAGTTGCAACAAGCTTGTTAAAGAGGAAATCAAGAACACACTACGAAACAAGACTATTCAAGCCTATGTACACGGGTTATATAAGACTGCAAGCACTAACCGTGTATATAATAATCTGTACACTCTCACATATCAAATCGGTTGTAAAGTGTGCCGCAACAATAAAATTAAAGACTTGTTACCGGGGTTATACTCCGATTTTCAACAAGTTAGCAAGGCTATAACGGCACCGGCTCAAATTCAACAAGCAATTAGACAGACAATTAAAGACTTGAATTTTGACTACTGCAAACAATATCACGACAAGAAAACGCACTCCGTCAAGCCGTGGAATACTCAAACGGTCAAGGCTCACATAGGCTATTTATTAACTTATAACCCTAACAAGTCATTATCCTTTTTTGCCGACTTGTTACACACGGGACTTGAAGAACCTCTAACGGTTGACGGCTTGACCGTATGGAAGCTTGCAAGCTCATGTACAAGTTTACTTGACCTTAAAAACAAATTAAGTCAGGTGTTTACACTCAAAACAACTAAACACAAATATAATAAAGATAAGCATACGCTTGTTGACGGCTCAATCTATCAAATGACTGTAAACGGCTTGCGCCGTGTGTTTATCATCGGCAACGGTGATACAGTCACGGAGACAAACGATACATATATTTGCGAACGGCAACAAAACGGCTTGCAGTATATGTATAGTTTAACAAGTAACTATATATACTCTCAGCGCTCCGCCGACACAATAAGTTTACAAGCTCCTACAACTCAAGATTTGACACTTGCCGACTCATTGCAAGACAAATCAGACGCGCGCGCACTACAAGAATTTAAAGCATATGTAAATATCATCAACGATTTTTACAACACATATAAAAGCAGTAGTAAAGTAGTATTAAAAACATTTGATATCTATTGTCAATATTTGACGGTTAAATGCCTCGGCTTATCCGATAATATTGCAAGCAAGAAAATCAATGTACCGTGCCGCAGCGTTGAGCGGTATAAAGCCATGTATAACACGATGTTTTATGATTTCGTAACAAATAAATAGGATTAAAGAGTTTTTCCGCTCCCGTTTTGTGGTGACCCCCAAAAGTTAGATTTTTTAGGTCTAACTTTTGGGGGTCGGGTCATTTTTACGGGAGCGTTTTTTTTATGTTTTTATTGCTCAAATTGTGCAACATGTATATTATAATTCTTTTAAAAAAATATAGATTGTATAGTATTTTTGGCGGAAAACGCCTTTTCTATTTCGTATATATAGTGCAAGAGCAAACAACAAACAAACAACACCGCAACAAGCGGTAAACATTTGTTAGTTATTTGTAATTACAAAAACGATATCACGTAAGACACACCGATTTTGCGGTACAATGATTTGAAATGAAGGTTTTGAGTCGTACTGCGGAACTCGAAAAGGTCTTGAATTTCGTTTCGGATAAGCGTGAGAGCGTGCCGAGCGGCGTATCGTTTGCCTACCTGTGGGGCTGCACCAAAAATGTAGTCACAGAGCGGAACATTCCGCTTAAGGGCGATGGAGCTTCGTGGAAGCCGAAGCAGATTGTTGAATGGTGGCGTCGTTGCATCCAGATTGTAACGGGTAGTTTCGCTGTAATGAAACAGTGCAGACTTGAGTAAACAAGGAAGATGGCTGAAATCTCCGCTAAACCGCTTGAAGTGAACAAGTGTCGTAATATCTAAATCACAACAATAATAACTATTAAAGGCTCTTGGCTAACCTGAGCAAGTCCGTTTCAGATCTGAGGCGGGTGACTTGTATTCTGCTCAAGACCTTGAGTGTCGGGTGACAAAGATACCTTCATATCTGCCTTGAGCCTTTTAATATACATACTTGTTTTCTATCATTCTGCAAAGCACACATCTGAGGTAATGGCTTGGTCTGTTGCCTGAGCTGTGTGCTTTGTTGCACACGAATATTTTAATAATAGGAGTGTTCAAAATGACAGAAACTGAAGTAATGGTAAAAGAAATCGTAGGAACTAAGAAGATTGAGCGCAAGACCTCATCTGATGGACTTGACAGCAAGCTTGCTGCTCTTGAAAAAGCTACAAAAGCGTTGCAGACAGCCGCTGAGAGTGAAAACTTGGCTGAGTTTGCAAAAGCAAACGAAGATGCTAAAGATGCTCAGGATGATTACAACAATTATTTCACAAAATACTGTTTTGAGAATTTTCTTGAGGCTGAACATCCGGCATTTGAAGTGTTAAAAGCAGGCTTCCTCGATTACAAGTCAATCAAGGGTGAGTCAACAATGGGATCGGTTACATACAGTGTTGTAACCGTATCTAAGCAGATTAACTTTTTGGCATTCAATGCAGAGGCTCGTTGTTTCGGCAATAAGCTCGGCAAAGTCGCAACACTGCTTGCTTACTATGTGAGCCTGTATAAGACCGCACAGGTAGCTAATGGCAAAAACATCATTAGCGGTTTCAATCACGCTTATCAGACTACAAAAAGGACTGTGGCACAGGATCAGCTCTTGAGTAAAGCACCATCTAAAACGCTGCTCAAGAAGGCTTTGCAGGATGTTATCGATGAGCTTTGGTTTGTCGATAATGGCAAAAACGAGAACAAGTATGTTGTTACTACTCAGTGGTGTAATTTTATGCTGGATTTTATTGTTACAGCAAGAATGACCAAAACTGAGGCTTTTTATCAGACCGCCTCACCTGAGAAGGTTGTACAGGCTTGTGCAAACTTGATGCACAAACTCATCAATCGCTATGACATCTCAATCAAAGTTGAGGACAAAACTGTTCCGGCTGTTGAATTGACTGCTCAGGATGAAAATGAGGCTGAGACTGACAAGAAGTAATATCTAAGTTCTAAACTCGTTTAGCGGTTGCGAGTCAAAACAAAACCGCTGCCAAAGCGTATGCTTATTTTTAAGGAGGTTTAGTAATGCACACACAAAAGCATAATAAATTGACTAACCTTGAGCTTGCTATAATGACCGTAGGCTATTGCTTAGCAGGAGTTCTAAGTTTGACTGGCTTGTATTGGTTTTGCAAACTGTTAGTCTTAATTGCACCATAGGAGGAATACCGATGAGTCAAAAAGATAAGCTTGAAAACTTCTTGAGTGTTACGGCATCTCATGGGGTGAGTTGAGTACATTAAACGATACACAAATCAAAGCCATTGAGGTGGCTTATTATGACCGTTATGGCGAAAATATCGCTATAAGCTTTGACTTTTAAGGAGGTGAAAAGATGGGAGTTGTATGGGTGGAAAATTATGCGTATGAATATGCTGCTAAGTTTCTTCATGACAAAGAAGTGACTTTTGAAGCCACTCGTCCCGATAGAGGTTCAAGCAGAGTAAGGCTTGAATTTCCGAAGCTGTCTCAGAAAATGTCTGAGTTGCTTATGACTAAGATTTGCCATAAGTCAAGACAGTACGCAAAACTCGAATAGAAAGTATGTTCGCTTGAACACTCGTGTAAAAAATGGTAGAATATTCCTGAAGCGTGATTATATCACGGCAAGATAAACGATGTTTGTCATTAAAAGAGAGGAAGGAATATGATTGCCAGAAAATAAAGACAATAGTGCGATGAACGCTCATGAGACTCACGAGCAAATGCTCAAAATGCTACAAGAGGCAGGAGAACAAAATCCGGATTGCCCAGAAGGACAATTTTTACTCAATTGCCTTACGGGTATGAACGAAGCACGAAACAAAGCCAAAGCAAGAGTGGTTGATCCGGTTAGCGTAAACCAAATTAACGGATTGAAGAAACTGTTTGAAGGCATAGATGGGGTTAATGTGGATGTAGACATATCTGCATTTCGTGATTGTTTTATGTTTACCGCTGAATCAAGTCATATTATTACGCTTGATGCGGAGCAAATTGCAAATTTTTATCCGTTATTGGAACACTCCACTAATTTTCAGGCTGGTTATGATGAAGTCACAGAAACCCATTGTATGGAGATTGATTTTCCGCACTATGTGTACGAGTGGTAACTCGTTTAGCGGTTGCGAGTCAAAACAAAACCGCCACCATAAAATCACTCTTTTATAAGAGTGACAAAAAGTAAATATAAACCAATTAAGTGTATGCGATAGATTTTTGCATACACTTTTCTTTTACCTAAAAAGAGGTGGTAAGAGTGTACGAGAGTGTCAAAACAATACAAGATATTCGTGATGAACATATTGATGTATTGAGGGATTTTGGTGTAAAGGTTACATCTCAGATTGTGCGAACAATCGAAACCAAGACAACCGAAATTGCGATTGAAAATTACTGTCGTATTTTAATAATTAAACGATTAGAACAGGAGGAATAGCTTCTTATGCTAAAGGTTGGAGATCAAGTTCAAATATTGCCTTCTGCTGTTATAGTTGGAATACCTGAGATATTTATTGGACATACAGCGGTTATTAATGCAGTATATTCTAATAATTTGATAAGCAATTCAGTACAAATCAAGGTTATCGATGAAGACAACAATACTTGGCGTTGTTTTCCTAAACATCTCAAGAAAATTCAACCGTCCGAAACAGCTAATATCAGTATTTGGAATTATATTTGAGAGAAGGTAAATCAATGTTTAAAATCGGAGACAGAGTAAAAGCATTACCAAGCATAACACAACAGGACGGTTGTGATAGTCAGTTCTTGATTAACAAAATAGGCATCATACAGTTCGAGAGTCAAGACGATAGAGGTGTAAATTGGTATGCTGTAAGTTTTGATTTTGATGATGATCGGTTACATGGTTGTACAGGGTTTACACCGCACTCAGATGGTTGGTGGTGCGACGGAGATTACTTATCACTCGTGCCAGAAAGTGATGTTTGGTAATGAATTTTGTAAGGAGGTGGTTTTATGTTGAAAGTTGGAGATAAGGTTAAAATACTTCCAACAATACTATCAGACTATCCTAATTTTCCGTATGTAGGAGTAATAGGCAGAGTGTGTACCGTGGTAGACAGTGATGTGAATATAGGTGTTGAGTTTTCGACTCCTTACAATTACTTACACAACTGTGACGGAGCAGCTGAGTCCCATTCTGGCTGGTGGTGTCTTAGGAGGTATTTGGAATTTATACCTGATGATGATAATTTGCCGGATATTTGGGAGTATATCTAACATATGAACAATTTTAGGGAGAAGAAAATAAGTAATTGAATATATTATCAAATGTGATTAAATGTGTTTGAATATACTCAAAGGAGAGTGCCATAATGAATACATCAGTGGTCTTAATTACAACCGTAAAAAGTGGAACGAATTATTAGATAAAGTAATGAATCAAAAATCAAAACCATAATAGTAACCCATAAAGATAGATTTATCAGATTTGGCTATGATTGACTTGAAAAATTCTGTATGAAGTTTAATACAAGCATTGTGGTAGTGAACAACGAAGAACTATCACCACAGGAAGAACTCGTACAGGATATTGTTTCAATACTCCATGTGTTCTCTTGTAGGTTGTATGGGCTTCGTAAGTATAAAAAACAAATAAAGAGGGAGGAGGAAATTGCTAAAGAGTTTCAAGACGGAAATAAATCCGACAGAGGAACAAAAAGCCAAAATTCGTAAAACAATAGGAACTTGTAGATATATTTATAACTTCTATCTTGCTCATAACAAAGAACTTTACGCTAAAGATGAAAAGTTTATGACTGGTAAGAGCTTTAGTGTTTGGCTAAATAATGAGTATCTTCCACAAAATCCAGATAAGTTATGGATTAAGGAAGTCAGTTCAAAATCTGTAAAGCACTCAATTGAAAATGGCTGTATGGCATTTACCAGATTTTTTAAACATCAAAGTGGTTTTCCTAATTTCAAAAAGAAAGGTAAATCTGATGTAAAAATGTATTTCGTAAAGAACAATACTAAAGACTGTAGATGTGAGAGACATAGGTTGAATATACCTACTTTAGGTTGGGTACGCATTAAAGAAAAAGGTTATATACCAACAACTAAAGACGGATGGAAAATCAAAAGCGGTACAGTATCCGTCAAAGTAGACAGATACTATGTGTCAGTTCTTGTAGAAATTCCCGACGTTAAGATTGCTAATAATAGCAATGGTGGTATAGGAATTGATTTGGGTTTAAAAGACTTGGCGATTGTTTCCAATGGCAAAAGTTATAAAAATATCAATAAGTCAACAAGAATTAAAAAATTGGAAAAGAAACTGCGTAGAGAACAAAGATGTCTCTCACGAAAATATGAGAACTTAAAGAAAGGAGAGTCCACTCAAAAGAATATACAAAAGCAAAAGCTCAAAGTACAAAGACTTCATCATAAAATAGATAATATCCGTACTGACTATATCAATAAAACAATAGCTGAGATAGTGAAAGCCAAACCATCTTATATAGCTATTGAGGATTTGAATGTATCAGGAATGATGAAGAACAGACATCTTTCAAAAGCTGTTGCGTCACAGAAGTTCTATGAATTTAGAACCAAGCTTAAAGCAAAATGTGATGAAAATGGTATTGAATTAAGAGTCGTAGACAGATGGTATCCATCATCCAAAATATGTCATTGCTGTGGTGCTATCAAGAAAGATTTGAAGCTTTCAGATAGAATATACCGTTGTGATTGTGGCTATGTCGAGGATAGGGATTTCAATGCTGCTCTTAATCTAAGAGATGCTTTAACTTACGAAGTTGCATAATGAACGCAAACGTAAGTATGTACTGCGGGCTATCGCAGGAATTTACGACTGTGGAGTGTACAAGAACTTGTGAGTAGCGTATTGTTTACAATCGCCAAAGCATACACATCGAAGCAGTAAGAAGTATCCGCAAGGACTTTAATTTCTCGATGTGTTTGAATATATTTGAACACATTTTGAGTGGCAGGTGAGGGATGATATGACGGTAATTGCAAAGAATGGTCACTTTGAAGTTATTGATGAGCATGGTAATGTTTTGTGTTCGGGTGACACCGAAACAGAAGCTGTTGAAGCGTATCAAGAAATAGGATTTGAATAATGTAACATTTGCTTGCTTTATTAAATAAAGCCGCCTTACTTAAAGTAAGGTGTTAGAAAGGTTAGAGAGAAGAAAGGATACAGGCTGAAGGAACCTTTGGAAAGGGGCAGGCTTTCGCACGAGATGTCCTCAAAGAAATCGAAGTTCTTAAGCCAAAAGGACACTTTCCGAAACCACACCTGAACGCAAAAGCCACAGAAAAAGATTACTTTAGTAGTCGATAATGACATAAACCCAAATCGATTACCAACAAAGAGCTTAATCTACAGACTCTTCTCAAGTATCAATCTTTTATTTAAGAAATGTTGCAGCACCCCTTTAGATAGGGGTGAGCGGTTACAAAACTACTACCTCCTCGTGGTGTAACTGGGTAATGCTAAAGTAGAAATAAATTAAAGTGCCATACGAGGCAGAAAGGAGTCACAAAATGACTGTAAAAACATTAAACAATGTAATGGTTATTGAAGCCAACTTTTCAATGGAGGAACTTTTTAAAGTTTACAAACACAAGCCAGATGTATTGTCATTAAAGGATGATGATGGCAATATGCTTTTCGCTGTAAAGCCAAGCGAACACAGAGAGAGTTTTAGCGATTGCGGAATTTCTTTCGTAAGTAATTCTTACACAGCGCCAAAGGCATCAATTACAATTCCTCTCCCATCAGAATCTGCTGACAACACAAAGGTGTGGATTGCAGAAAACTTTGGTTCAATCCTGACAAATCTTGAACAGATTGAAAAGAATGTATCGGAAGCTTGTATTGATATTGATGCAAACATTGCAAAAATTGTCGGCTCGATTGTAACAGCGTAAACAAGGAGGAAATAATAATGAAAAGCATTAAAATTCAGAACAATCTTAAGTCAAAAACAATCATTGGCAACCCGGATGAAATGACAGTTCAGCAGGCTTTCAATGAAGCCCAGCTCGAAATGGGTAATGGTATTCTCAATCTTAACGGCGTTGTGGTATCTGCACAGGATGTCAACAGAACACTGTCTGACATTGTTGGCGCAAGAGATACATACATTCTTGCATCGGTTGTCAAAGCTGATTGTGCATAATTTGATTTGAAACAAGGGAGAGCACGCTCTCCCTTTGGCATTTGCATTGTCGAAAGACTGCTTTACTTAAAGTAAAGTATCAGAAAGGTTAGGAGCAGAAGACTCATCCATCCGGATGATGCTGATGGAGGCAAGGTGAATGAAATGCACGGTGATGAAAACGAGTAGCGACGACTATCTCACAAATCCAAGATTCCCTACCGAAATGAACTTTCGTATCCACGCTTTGTAACTGGGATAGCCTCATACGGGCTACGATTACATCAGGAATCCCAATAACCAAGCTTCCCGCAGGCGTCATCTTGCTGCCATAGTTATATTTAGAAATGCCAAAATCTAAGGAGGAATAGAAATGGATTTAATTACAAATTTATACACACGGAGTTGTTTTGATAGCCGTCTTAAGTTTGGAGATGATTGCCCCAAGATAATCGAAGCATTTGTCAAATGTGTTTATGAACCTTATTACACTAAGAACGGTGATTTGCCATCTATATTTTTTGGTTGTGTTCACGGGATACAGACACCACAGAGAGGTGAAACAGACAAAGCTGTTTATATATGGTATAGCGACATAGAACCCACCATGGAGGAAATTAATAAGAAATTTAACTGTAGTGTGGAATCGTATGAGAATTATGACAAGTATTGCGAATTAACCCATAATAAATCAAAAGGATGGGTTGGCGACAATCAGTATATTTTTTGGGCAGAGCCGTTTGATGCAAAATGTGTAGGAGAAACGATAGCTGTTTTCCTTATTCCGCTGTTTGACTTTGTTTGTACAGCAAAAGAGATCAAAAACAAATTCAAACCAATTGTTGATGGAATAAGCCAAGGTTCGTATGATAAATTGTTCGAGTTAGCCGACAAAATTTCAGAAGAAAAAGGATTATCGGAGGTTGTGTTAAATGCTCAAATTGCCGATCTTGCACAATATAAAAAGAAACGCACTCTTGAGCGACTGCACGAAAGGATTAAGGATTATGAATCAGATTATAGACATTATGTAGCATATGCAGCAGAGGTTTACGAAAAGTTGTTGAATTGCCAAAAACAATTATCATTATACAATGATAATGATAATGATAATGCTGCATTGATAGATATGCTTACAAACAACAGTGCGATTTCTGATGTGAAAATTAACGGAGGAGACCTTGAGTTTGTAGTATGCAACCCGATTACTCAGTATGATGAGGATGCTTTTGCCGAAATATTAAAATCAGAAAATTCCACTATTAATAATATGCCAAGCGTAAGTAAGGATGTTTTATGTTGGATGGTTGATGGCAGAATTGATTTATTAACCGAATGTAAAATCTGTATAAATCTTAATAACAATTCATTTGATGCTTGTGAGACAAATATATACGGTTATATGCCTCATCCTCATTTGGCTTTATTTAGTTGTTTTGGAGGTTTTAGCGTAGATATCGCAACTGCATTAGTAGAAGGCAATATCTGCTATGCAATACAGCTTATTCTTACTGCGTCACAAAATTTGAATTTTATGGATTCTACGGTGATGGGCAAATTGGGCAATCTGCTCAATGAGGCAGACTACTCGTGTATTATGGATAAGGAGTCTGGGGAAGTTATGACAGTAGACGAATGGAACGAAAGGAGAAAATAAAATGCAACTTTTAAAGATACCGACAGGTATGGAAACACCTACAATATCTTTCACTCCATTAGCTTTTGCCAAAATGATGATGCTTGTTGAGGTAAATGACAAAGAGGTGGGGTGGCATGGCACAGTCGAAAGGCAAAACAACAACTTTGTTATTACTGATATCTTTGTATATCCTCAAGTAGTTACTCCAACAACCGTTGAGCCTTCTCAGGAAGAGTATAACGAATGGCAGACTGAGTTGCCAGATGATATACATAACAGTCTTAGATTTCACGGGCATTCTCATGTAAATATGGGAACATCGGCATCATCTGTTGATACAAAATTTCAGCAAGACATCGTGAAAATGATTGATAATACTGATTTTTATATCTTTATGATTATAAATAAAAAAGGTGATTTTAATATATATCTTTATGATGGTGTGCTTAATTTAGCATATAAGTCTACAAGTAAGGATACTCAGCCTGAGATAACATTAAACACAAATAATATTCAGTCGTTTGGAAAAATACTTTGTGTTTCACCTGAAGTTTACGATACATTGATGTCTTTCAAGGAAGAATTAAACGATATGGTTACAGAACCAAAACGAGTATCGTATTCGTATTATGAATATCCTTACAACTACGGTAATACGGGTGTAAAAAGCCAGAGTTCTATTGAACTATCTATTGGAGAAATTCAAGATATATTCGGTGTTCCTTATTTGGACGCCAAAGATGTACATGATGAGTTGAGTGATCTTGTACATAAAGGAGCGATAACTAACGATAGGAAATCATTGATTGAACAGGCAAGTTTGTATATATATTAAGGAGGTCTTACGGAATGGATTTAAGTAAATTAGGAGATATTAACCCATATCAGAAGGAGTTGTCAACCACTATACATATAATTGGATGTGGGAGCGTAGGTAGTACGCAGGCAGAGCTTCTTGCAAGATATGGCTTTTGTAAGTTTAAATTATATGATTTTGATTTCGTTGAAAGTAAAAATCTTTGCAACCAGATGTTTTTTAATTGTGATTTAAACCACAACAAAGCAGAGTCGTTAAAAAACATCTTGCTTTCCGTTAATCCTGATATCGAAGTTCAGATGTTTGAGCAAGGCTATATTAATCAGCGACTTAACGGAATCGTAATTCTTTGTGCTGACAATATTGATTTGTGCAGAAATATTTGCAAGCAGAATAGACTTAATCCATACATAAAGGTAATGTTGAATTACCGTACTGCAAGATACGATGCACAGCACTATGCGGTAGAGTGGAGAGATAAACCAAGTGTGGATAATTTGATTAAAACAATGAATTTCACACATGAAGAAGCAAAAGCCGAAACTCCAGTGTCAGCATGTGGAGTAGAGATTGGTGAATCTATTGTTGTAAGAGATATTGTACTTAAAGGTACAACAAATCTGTTTAAATGGATTACCGAAAGAAAATTAAGCCCTTTGATTATTTCTTCTCCATATAAATTTGACACGGTAGTAATGTAAAGGAGGGACAATTATGTGCTACTATGTGTGTTTGCCAAAAACCGAATCGAAGCCTAACATTTGGAGTTGGCTTGAAGGAGATATACACTCTCCGCAGTGGTTATGGGGTACTAAATCTGCGGCAGCCACAGTAACTCGCAGAGTTGATTTTATACCTGTGAGTGCAAAAGAAAAATACAATGTCAATTTGATTGTTGGCACATTGGATGCCTTTAATAAAAAATGGAGTTATCTTGGGCAAGAAATTGAAAAACATTATTCTCATTTCTATATTCCAAAAAAGAAATTAGATGAATATGGCAGAGTTAAATGGAGAGAAATCTGTGCTCCGGATGATGAATTATCTGAAGCATTGAAAGACTTAAAAGAGATTTTCGAGACTGCGGGTGTTTCATTACATCATACCAACGCATACGCTTATGTTCGACATAGAACAGCCTCGGATGCAGTTTCCAAGCATCAGTATAACCATAGTCGCTGGTGGATAACAACTGATTTTCAAAACTTTTTTGGTAATACTACCAAAGAGTTTCTTATGTCTATGATGGCACAAATATTTCCATTTAGTGCAGTTATTGAACGAGATTTTGGAAAAGAGTGTTTAAGCAGGGCATTAGATTTATGTTTTCTTAATGGGGGCTTGCCACAAGGAACTCCAATCAGTCCAATGCTTACTAATATTATGATGATACCATTTGACTACATAATGACAAAAAAGTGTCGTGAAAAAGACTATATATATACCCGATATAGCGATGATATACAAGTTTCACACCGCAGAAAGTTTAATCCAGATGAAGTTCTTGGATTCATCCACGAAACACTAACTCAAATTCACGCTCCGTTTACAATTGAGAAAGAAAAAACAAAGTTTAAAAGTGGAAATCAGTTCGTATTAGGTGTTATGTATAATCAAAATTGCGACATTACAGTCGGTCATAAGAATAAAAAAGAGTTCAAAGCTACATTATTTAATTATATGTGTGATAGGCTAAGCGGTCAAGTTTGGGAGTTGCCACAACTCCAACAAATGATGGGTAAATATGCATATTACTCAATGATTGAAAAAGAGTATTTTGAAAATGTAATGAAGGAGTATTCTCGTAAATTTAAGCAGGATGTTATGAAATGTATCAAAGCAGACTTGCGTAGATGCTAATAACATCTGGTGGGATTTTATTAAATTCTTAATGAAAATTCATTGCAAGTTTTTCGGAAACCATTTTGCTTGCAAATATATTGAGCAGTCGCCAAGCGGTTAAGGCACTGGACTTTGACTCCAGTATCGTGGGTTCAATTCCCACCTGCTCAGCCAAACGGTATTGTGTAGCTTTATAACCTTGCGGTTCAAAATAAAAATCTACTGTTATTGTAGAAAGACTTTATACTGATCAGTTACTCAGTTTGGCGTTGAATGGAATGGTAGTGTCCCTTGACTGTTGTTCCGTCAGCCTTCAATCTACACAATACCGAATATGACACAGTAGTCCAACGACAGAGACAGCAGACTTAAAATTTGCAAAGTGAGAGTTCAAATCTCTTCTGTGTCACCATATGGACTGTTAGCTCAACAGGTTAGAGCGTCAAACTCATAATTTGAGGGTACAGGGTTCGACTCCCTGACAGTCCACCATTTACAAGTGAGTGCAATCGGCACAAACTCATTTTGTAACCTCCTTGACGCATGACGGATAAGCGTCACCATAACGGTCTGTGGTTGTTCATTAGAATGAACTGAGTCCGTCCAAATAAAAGAAAGGAAAGAATCCAATGAAGAGGTTAAAAGCTGAACTACATAGAATGCGATTCTGGATAAGTGCAATATCAATTTCCATTACAATTCCGTTGTTTATAATCGCTCGATTAGGAGCAGTGAATGAACGGAAATCAGAAATGCTCGGTGGCGAATTGTTGATTTTGTTCATTCCATTCATTGCAAATATGATATACATAAACATTAAAGATACAATCATTGAGCATCGCAGAATGACGATGATTCTCAAAAGGAAGAAAGTTCCAAAGCCCACAATTGTGGTTAAAAATATTAAGAGTATAAAAGAGAATAATACGAAGGATGTGATTGATAATGTCCATAGAGAAAAACCAACTTTTTAAAGTTGGAGATAAAGTTAAAATACTTCCGACAATACTTGCAGTCTATCCTGATTTTCCGTATGTAGGAGCAGCAGGTAGAGTATGTACCGTGACAGGCAATGGTACTCAGATAGGTGTTGAGTTTTCGTGTCCTCGCAGTTACTTACACGATTGGTGTCTTAGGAGCTATTTGGAGTTTATACCTGATAATTTGCCAGATATTTGGGAGTATATTAAATAAAAGTGAGGTTTTATTGGAATTTAACTGATAAAAACCACGAATAAACTCAACATTTAAACAAGATAGTATAGAGGTGAATTAAATGATTGATTGTACGAAAACTACAAACTACTTCAACGAAAAGTTGAGAATGACGAAAAGATATAAACTAAAGAGCGGTGGATATGCCTGTAAACTTGATTGTACTAACTGCCCTTTGAGCCATTATTTGAATGGCTCAGGTGTATTTTGCTCCGACATTGAAATGGTTTATCCCGAAAAAGCAATAGAAATAGTGCAGAAGTGGAGCGATGCACATCCACCGAAAACTTATTTGAGTGAGCTTTTGAAAACCTTTCCAAATGCTCAGCTCAATGATTCTGGAACGCCTAAAGGGATGTGCCCACATGAGTTAGGACTGAATGATATAGATTGCGGGAAAACAGACAATGCGTGCGTAAAATGCTGGAATCAGCCTATTAAGGATGGTGAAGAGTAATGAGAGAAATATTATTTAGAGGCAAAGCGATAAACCGTAACGAAGGTTGCCACCGAACAGAATACCAGAATGGCGAATGGGTGTATGGGTTAGTTACAAAATTGTATGATGAACAGTTTAAAAATTTACCCGCAGAAATGACGAATACAAACGGCATAAGTGGTATCGAAATTGATTACAAAACAATCGGGCAGTACACCAATATGCTCGATAAGAATGGTAAGAAAATTTTTGAAGGAGATATCATTGATTTTTCTGACCGCTCAGACGGTGACGGCTATGGGGTTGTAAAGTACGATGCAAACGAAACTGAATTTGGGATTGAGTACGACAATATCTATGAAAGCCTCGGAAAACATTATTATCCCAAAGATATTGAAGTTATCGGCAACATCTACGATAATCCCGAACTTTTAGGAGATGAAGAAAATGACAGTAATGACACCTGATGAATACAGAAAAAAGCACCCTCGATGTGCTACCTGTAAATATTTTGTTCCTGACTATACAAATGCTTATACGGGTATTTGTGATGTTAAAGAGCGATTAACGAAAAAAACTAAAGGCAGATTTTGTAAAATATATAAGTTTATCAGTTTTAATGGAAGTTAAGGAGGATTAAATAATGGCAAAATTTGCGATAACTTATGAAAATGAAACAATCAAATATGAGCTTACTTTTAGGAACAAAGTATATGACTTTACAATGTATAAGTATGAAGATGATTGTGGTATACACGGTATGCACTCTGATAAACAATTATTTAGTTATCAGTTGGAAAACGATGGTGTTGACACTTCTATGTTAGATTGGGATATAGATAATGTAGCCTTTACAAACGATGAAGTGGAAATCCTTGATACACTTAAAATGTTAGAGGCAATTGAGTAGGAGGTAAAAAAATGAAAATAGTTTATCACAATGATGCTGATGGTAAATGTGCAGGTTTCTGGGTTAAGGAACTTGCTTATGCAAAGGAACTCGCCTACGCAGCAGAATACAAAATATTAAGGAAGGAAAATAATCATGAGAAAAATTACAAAAACGCATACAGGTAAAATTGTCACAGATACTGATTTAGCATTAGAATATCTCTTCGTAGGGGATTACGGGAAAGAAAATAATATCAAAGCGGACTTTCTTGGATACACAAAACGAATTGAGAAAGTGGAACATAAGCCTATAGATATAACGGATAAACTTGTGGTAACTGTGTCCAGTCAAAAAGGTTGTCCTATGAACTGCAACTTTTGCGACTGTCCGAAACTCGGATTTCACGGAAATGCAAGTGTGATGGAACTTGTATCCGAAATTACGACTGGCATCGCACTCTCTGGCATCAAGCATGGCTCACGACTCAACATCCATTATGCCCGTATGGGTGAGCCGACATTCAATCACAATGTCATCACATCAGCCAGACTGATTGCCGAAATGCTTGCGACTCCAAATATGGATACAACATTTGACACATATCATCCTGTCGTATCAACTATGATGCCGAAATCCAATAAGAATTTATGTAATTTCCTGCGTGAATGGGTTGAAACAGGATTTGAATTTGGTGGTGAGGATGGTTTTGGTTTGCAGTTCTCTATTAACACACTTGATGAAGACCAGCGTAACGAAATGTTCCGTAACAAGTCGCTTTCTCTACAGGAAATCAGCGATATAATTAAGACTCTTCCAATGCCGAAGAAGCGTAAATATACGCTGAACTTTGCGGTAACATCTAAATGTAATCTTGATGTTAGTCTTATGAATAAGTACTTTGACAAAGAGAAATGCATTGTAAAAATCACGCCGATTCACGAAACAGTCGAAGCCGTAAACGAAGGGTATGAAATCATCACAGACTTTGATGTGTACGAAAAATTTGAACAACCGCTTGTGAAAGATGGCTGGGATGTCATCGTCTTTGTACCGAGCAAGGAAGAAGATACTGACCGCATCACCTGCGGCAACTCGCTCATTGCTCTTGAAAGCGACACCAAACATCCAAAGAAGAAAGAGGAAGAATAATGAAAATAGTTTATCACAATGACGCAGACGGTAAATGTGCAGGTTTCTGGGTTAAGGAACTTGCTTATGTCGAGGAATATATTGGTTACATAGAAATGGATTACGGTAGAGAATTTCCATTTGATAAGATTAAGAAAAATGAAACAGTGTATATTGTCGATTACTCAATCGAACCAAGTGAAATGGATAAGCTTCTCGAAATCACACCAAATGTTACTTGGATTGACCACCATATTTCAGCAATTAAAAAATATGAAAACTACGATAAAGAAATTCGTGGTATCAGATATGACGGAGTAGCAGGCTGTATGCTCACATATTGTTATTTGAAGCATATGACAGACAGAAACATTGGCGATATTAAACCATTTGAAGAAAGTATGACCGAAGATGCTCCGATGTTTACTAAGTTGATAGCAGATTATGATGTATGGAAATTTGAATACGGAGATAACACAAGATTTTTTGACAAAGGATTTTCACTTTTCCCACACGAACCGGAAGATGATATTTGGAAAACTCTTTTAACAGAAGATTCTTTGTTTAAGATTAAATATCGCGGTTCAGTTGACGAAGGAAATTTGCCAAAAAATATTCAAACAATAATTGATAATGGTAAGACTATTATGGCATACCGTTATAATATTATGAAAGATTATTGCGAGAAAAAAGGTTTTGAAGCCACACTCGATGGGCATAAGTGTTATGCTGTAAATATGGCTTTGATGGGGACGAATGATTTTGTCATTCCAAATGTTGACGATTATGATTTGCTTGTTTCGTTTTCATTTGACGGCAAAATGTGGTCGTATTCTCTGCGTTCCGAAATTATTGATTGCGCAGAGCTTGCCGCAAAATTCGGCGGTGGCGGTCATAAAGGTGCTGCTGGGTTTAATACCAAAGAATGTGTTTTAGAAAAGGGTGATTAAATATATGCATCAAGTGTTGGCGGTTTATCCGTTTATGGACAATGAAAGGATGTACTGCGATATTCCGTCAGACATTGAAAGCTGGGCGGTATCGTGCGATTACGGTACTGTAAATCCCGCATCATTCGGTTTGTGGGGCAGAAAAAACGGTGTGTGGTACAGGGTTGACGAATACTACTTCAACTCACGCACTCAGGGCTTTCAAAAGACCGACGAGGAGCATTATGACGGACTTGAAAAGCTGGTTGACGGGCGGAAAATCGAATGTGTGATTGTCGATCCGTCTGCCGCAAGCTTCATTGAGGTTATAAGGAGACACGGAAAATACACGGTTGTGTCGGCTGAAAACAATGTTATTAACGGCATAAGACAGACTTCGCAGGCTTTGAAGGACAGAAAAATCAGAATCTGCAAAAATTGCAGAGCCGCAAGAAGGGAATTTTCGCTTTACCGTTGGGACGGTTCGGGGCGCAGTGACGCACCTGTTAAGGAAAACGACCGTGCAATGGACGACATAAGATATTTTGTCGCTACTAAAATTTACGGTTGTGACGGAAAGACAGGAGGAAACAATGATTAAGATTATTAAAAACGGTACAGATTGTGTGACGAAGTTGTTTCGTCAGGATGGCAGTATAGTCAGTTTTGAGTGTAGAATGTGTGGTTGTATTTTTGAAACCGACATTTATTCAATCAGAGCTTTTAGCAATCCTGTATATAGAGAATCAGTTTGTCCACAATGCTTGTCAACCACTAAGAAACTCGGTGCAATTGGATAATAAAATACATATTTTAAGGAGAGGTAAAAATGGATATAACAACAATTATATCAATTGTGGTTTCGGCAATTGCGGTGATAATTGCGATCGTTTGTGGTATTTGTATTGTTGTGAGTCACAGAAAATTAAAAAAAGCTGAGAGGAAAATAAAAAGCCTTGATATATACATAAAAACTACAAGATCATATCTGAATGCTCTTGAGCAGGACTACATAGAGGCGATTAAGGAAGCTCAGAGGGAGGTAGTGTAATGTTAGACTGTGAAAAACAGGTAATGAAGAGTTTATCAAATGAACAACTAATCTATATCATTGAACAATTGTTGCATAGTCAGGGATTGATTAGCACTATCTGTGTGGAAGAGTCTAAACGACATATAAACCCTGATGAAGCTGTTGAACAAATTCGTGTGAGTCTTTACGATATGCCCAGCATAGACAGTAGAACTCTGCCTGCATATATTGATATGCAATTAGGCAAAATTACTGACGAAGAGTTTATGTATATATTTTTATGTGGTGGATAAGAAAGGTTGGATAACAGTTGAGTAATTGTATGTTATGTCTACACAAACAAGTATGTCGGTACAATGATAGAGTTAACGAATGGAGCAAGCCAACATATAAATGTCCTCACTTTAACGATGACGATGTATCGTTTTGGCTGTATGCCAACATTGACGATGTTATGGACTATATCAAGACTAAGAATAATGTTACAAATACGCAGTAAAGAGGTGGAATAATGTTACAGATTGTATGTTTTATCATCGGAGCTATATTTGGTGGTTGTCTGACAGCAACGGTTATGGCACTACTTTTTGCTCATACCGATTTGTATGATAAGAACGGTGATGATAACAATGAAGAAGAATCTCTACAAGAGAGTGAATGATAAAGGTAAATGGTTTCAAGAAGATGTGCGTGATAAACGGTATGTTTGCCATACAAATAAACATCTTGCTTGGTGTAAGAGATACTTAAATCGTTCATTCAGACGGAAAGAAAAGCAAATAAAAGAGGAGTTTTAAATATGCCAACAGGATTTACATCTTTTATTGAAAATGGAACAATAACAACAGGTAAAGATTTTCTTTTACTCTGTTCTCGCAATTTTGGTTTAGCAGCAGAAATAAGCAGAGATAAAGGGTTAAAAACACCTATACCAACGCATTTCACACCTGATAACTTTTATCAAAAACATTATGAAGAATCTGTAGAGAAATATAAGAAATTTTCTCAAATGACAGATACAGAGTTTGCTAAATATGTGCGTACAGAATATGATTCATGTATAGATAGAGCCAAACAGTGTTTGAACGAGATGATTGCAAAAGATAAAGTGTATCAACGCATCAAGCAAGAAGTGGAGAAATGGAAACCACCGACTGACCTGCATGAAAACATTAAGACATTTGCACTAAACCAGATTGACATGTGCATAAGTACAGATCACGACTATGATTATTATATGCGAATTATAAACAAGACATTTGAAGATACTCCAGAAAGTGTCAAAAAATATAAGAAAAACTTTTTGAAGTCGTTAAAGGATGAAATACGGCAAGCTAAATCGGATTTAGACAGAGAGATTAAGCGAGTCGAAGATTATAACATTTTTATGAAGCAGTTTTTGGAAAGTTTGGAAACGATAAAAGTATAGTTTTACAGCTAAAACCGTGATTTCCGTTTTTATCCTTTAATAATTGCATTTATAGCAATAAAATAAGCAGATAAAAACAGATATTGCGTAATTAACCAAAGAGGTGAAAGTGTGAAAATTTATATTATTACAAAAGGATGTTATTCAGACTATCATATTTGTAATGTAACAACCGATTATGAAAAAGCAAAACGATACAAAGAAGCTTACTCTGATAATTGGGGGAAAGCTTGTATTGAAGTATATGAAGATGGAGAAAACGGTAAAGACAACTATTGTTGGGCGTATAATCCTGTTAGCAATACAGCAGAAATAAGTGACCACAACGAAAAGGAAATCATGAAAAATAGAGAAGGTAAAATTTGCAGGATATATATTTACGCTCCAGACGAAAAACACGCCATTAAAATAGCACAAGATATAATTGCTAAACACAAAGCCGAACAGGCTGGATTGTAAATCGTAAATACATATAAAAATTTGAAACAAGGGAGAGCGTACTCTCCCTTTGGTATTTGCATTGTCGAAAGACTGCTTTACTTAAAGTAAAGTATTAGAAAGGTTAAAAAATGACTGGAAATATAATTATTTTGCCAACTCAAAATAATTATATTTAGAAATACCAAAGACTAAGGAGGAATTTAAGTAAATATGTTTGCTTTAACTAAAATTGATAGTATACCGGACAATTATCAAAAATATCATATACATAATAATTTACTAATATCTAATAGAATACGAAGTCATCTGGTTCAGAGATTTCCTGATTGTCATTGGGAAATCACAAACAATGATATTTATATTAATGTGAGTCTTAAATCTTCACCTTGGGAGAAAAATAGTAAAATTGTTCATGCGATTGCTGATTATGCGTATTATTATGCAGATAGCTATAATTACGATCACACTGATATAAATTCTGATTATTGTAATATGAATTTTTTCGGCGTGTACAAGAACAATATTATTGCGAAAGATTATACACAATTAGGAACAACAAGCAAAACTCAACAGATGGAACTTGAATTTATGCGTCAATATAATGAAGCATTTGCAAATGAATAAAATGAATAAGAAATAAAACAGCGAAGATTTTTGTCTTCGCTGTTTTTGTTGTAAGGAGACATTTATGGAGAAATACAATTATGTCGAAGCAGTTAAAGAAAATGTCAGAAGTTATATTAGAGATAATATAAAAATTCTGGAATACATAAGCAGAGACGAAAAAGAAGAGATAATTAGTAATGGGATACTAACTGAATATATGAATCCTTTGTTAGTGCAAGCAAATAAAAAGTTCGCAGATATTGAAAATTGGACAGCCGAAGAACATTTGTGTCACAATTTTGATTTGCTATTCAAGGCAGTGAATGTGTTTGGTTTAGATTTTGAACAGACATTGACAGGACAACCAGCATATGCAGATGGCATAGTAAGATGTTATGTTGTAAAAAGAGCGGTATCTGAAGTTCTCGATGAGTATGAAGATTTATTAGATATAGAGGAATGAATATGACAGATGTTTACAAGATATTAAACGATGGTACAGTAAACAAACACACATTTACATTATCGGCAAAACAAGCTCTAATTGCTTGTATTATGCAAGAGAGGTTTCATAACTATAACACTTGGGAATATCCATGTGACATCAACGACTTTGTGTCTCACAAAAGAGGTAATGTTGTTCGCTTTGTGTATGACTGTGGTGATTATTGCTTTTGGTGCAAACAAAAGAATGAGGTGTTGTAAATGAGTAAAATTATTTGTTTTGAAAAATGGGATTATGATTGTGGTACGCTTAACCAGATGAGTTTTGAGTTTGATGATTCTATTACAATAAATCAGATTTCTAAGTTGGCAGATAGGATTTTAAATGACTACTACGATGAACCAGAAACCAATGACGAAATTGAACTTGATGAGGTTTATATTTATAACAAATGTTATGAATTTTGCAAAGAGCAAGGACTTATATTTAATACAATCAAACCTGATATTACTGTCAGTTTAGACACGCAGAAAGTACATATAAAAGAAGAATTTTAAGGAGGTAAAACAATGTTAAAAGCAACAAACATATTATGGGATACCGATTATGATGATGACGGAGAATTGCCGACAGAAATTGATATACCTGAAGGAATGACAGACGAGGATGAAATATCGGACTATCTATCAGAAGTAACAGGATATTGCCATCAGGGCTATGTGTTGGAGGGAGAATAAAATGTTACAAAGGTTACAACCCGGAGTATATAAAGCAGATAAAGACGGATGGGATGGTTATGAATTAACCGTTGACATTAAAGAAACGGAAAAATCTTTGATTTTGAAAATCATTGATTATAAATTTAGATATTCACCGGTACAAATTGATACGCTATTCAAAACAGATTTTGACCGTATGAGTTATGAGGAACAGCAAAATATTAAAAATGGAAAATATCGTGCAGTTATCAAAAAACAAGGTGGAGGTCACGCTTTGAGGCTATGGGGTGATAATTCATTTACTTTATATCCATACCAGTCTGGTATTCCTTTTTACTTTGTAAAGCAGTAAATAAAACTAATATTTCATTGATATTAAGGAGGAATTATAATGTTACGGAAAATAATCACAAAATCAGATGCAGCTCATGAATGGGTAAGAGAATTTAATGCTATTGACAGTGGTATTATTGCAAAACTTATGTCAATAGATATTGATGACTGGCAGGAGGTTACAACGCCTCGTGTATGCGATAGAGTGTATTGCTTTGATTCGGAAACATATGGAGAGGTGGTCGATATTGATAATAATGATTATACAATTAACCTTGATGATGGAACAGAAATCACTTTAAGTATTTCTGATTTTGAGGTTGAAAGGTATGACTTATTGCCGATGTGGGGAACGATGTGGTCGTTTGGCGATGGTCTGGATGATGAATGGTTGTCAGACCATGACGGCATTAAATTAATGTCAGAATGCGGTTTCAGAATTTTTTACTCAGGAGAGTTCGGGTATTTCTTCGGCATTGATGGAGCAGGATATAACTTTTACGAAGCACACTGGATACCTCTTTACGAAGCAAGAGGATTACATTGGCACGAAGAGGAGTGTTAAAAAAATGAGAATATATAGTGAATTGGACTTAAATACATTTGAAGCTTGGAGCGGAGCAGCTAATACTCTTGACAGAATACGCCGTGAAGGCAAGTGTGAGGAATTGGAAAGTGTTCTTGAAGAAAACTACCCTGAAGGAATTGATGAAACAGAGTTAAATGATTTATTGTGGTTTGAATCAGAAACAGTGTATGAATGGGTGGGTTTGCGAACAGAAGCAGAGATTGATTCTGAAATCGAAGAAGCTAAATTAGAGCTTGCTGATTTAGAAGATGAGTTGAAAGATTTAGATGAAGATTACCACACCGATTGTGAAGATGTTTCAGAAATCGAGTGTGAGAGAATTTGGATAGAGTCTTATAAAGACGATTACAATTCTTTAATCAATGATATTGCAGAAATTAAAGAAAACATTGCCGAGTTAGAGGAAGAACTGAAGGAGGTTTAACTATGAAAACAGATCGTTATATTATTTGGCGGGACATAGCATTAATGGATTTTGAAGAAGAGGATTCTTTTAAAAAAGAAACTATGGAAAATTATAATTTGTCGCCTGATGATGTAGAAGAAATACAAGATCTTATGTATAACATAAATGAAAATTATTTATATGATGAAAGATATAATTTGTCCAGTATAAATTTGCCCGACACTATTCTTGCAATTGCTGATTTAGGTTTATGGAGTGGTAGATGTTCAGGTTATAGAGAATTTGATTCCATTCAAGATTGTTTATATACAAACGATGATGGTTATGCGGAATGGTATGTTGACACATACGGTAATTTCAAATGTATGTTTTCTCATCACGATGGCACAAATTATTATGAATACAGAATGTGGAAACCAACAATTTCTGACACTCAGAGAGAAAATTTACTTGATAAGATATATAGGGGCGAAGCTACAAAAAGAGATATTTGTCATTGTACTGTTAGGTTGGGTGATATGATAGCAAAGGTATTTGGCTGGAAATTTAAAGGTAGGAAACCGATTATAGCTTGATAGGGAGATTTAATTATGCTTTTACTTGACGCATATTACTTTAAAGGCTTGCCTATTCTTTTAGAGTCCGATACTGGTAAAAAGATATATGGAAAATTTATGAATATTGCAGACGAAACAGCACAAGCTTGGTTGCGAGGTGTTGTAGATTCGACAGAAATTTTGCATATAGATATACAAGGGTTGGATGTGCTTTGGAATCTTGTTCAAGAGTATGGTGTACCAACTGCAAAGAAAATGTGTAGGGAGGTTTAATTATGGGACAGTATTATAATGTTGTAATTAAGAATAAGAATACAATAACCGCATATAACAGAGAAGTTGATGGCGAGTACACAATGGCAAAATTGACAGAACATTCGTGGTGGTATAATCCATTTGTTTCTTCAATTACAAAATTGTTATATAAAAATCCCTGTAAAGTGGCGTGGATAGGTGATTATTCTGAAACGGAATGTGCAGAAGAAATCAATCCGATACTCTTTGAGTTTGCTTGGGGAGATGAGGTTGAAAAACACAGCATACATCAGGATGAAATGTATCTTGACGGTAAGTATCTTGTTAATCACACAATAGGAACATATCTCGATTGTGACAAGTATAAAGCAAGATGTAATAATAACGATTGGATTTTACATCCACTGCCGTTATTGACAGCCGTAGGCAACGGTTTGGGTGGTGGAGATTATTATGGCATCAATAAAGATCAAGTTGGCGGTTGGGCTTGGTGTACAATATCAGTTGAAGATGATATTCCGGTTGGATATGAAGAACTTGAATATATATTCAGAGAAGATTAAAACGGCACTTTTATAGCTCGAACTTGTTTATATAACATTACATAATATAGTTTTTTTGAAAATCAAGGAGGATTAAAGTATGGATATATCAAAAATACAGAAAATATACAACGATATTGATCGGGTAATCAATTCTTCAATGCTGGATAAATATGGAACTATCGAAGATATTTTTACATCTTTGTGTGGGCGTGATGATGAGATGTTGACTTTTGAGTATGCTGTTAATGTCTTGATTAGTCTGGACAAAGGACGTTTTTATCGAAAAAATCTTGAAAGGTATATGGACATATTTTGCGGTAACGCACAAATGGTAAAGGCATTACTAAATAAGCAAGGAGAATTTATAAAACAGTATCATGATTTTCAATTAAAATGGATGGCTGCACACGGTTATTCTCTAATAGATTTTTTAAGTAAAATTAACGATTGTTATGAGGAGTTACAGGCAAAAGAGCCAGTGTTTAAAGGTTGTCTTTACGATAAGACTATTGATATTTGGGATGCATTTGATTTGTTTGAAGATACAGGATTTAAAGGTGGAATGATTTATCCTTGCTTTGATGAATGGTTAGACAATGAATGTATAGAAGATGACGACTAAAAATAAAACCGATATTTTAATGAGTTAAAAAAGCCTTTATAGGCGAAAATTTTCAACGGAGGTAATAAAATGAAACAGATGATATATACACCTAACAGAAACAACAAAGGAGAAATTTTAGCAGCAGGAGATTATAAAAATTTTAAATATTATGTTGTTAGTGTTGGAACACATCCGTGTGCTTATGTAGATGTATCAAACACTTCATTGGCAAACAAAGATTATTGTGAAAATGATATTGACTGTCATGGAGGATTAACTTACGGTAGAGATTACTTATCTGCTTTAGACACAGAAAAAACTAATGGTAAATGGTATATTGGATGGGATTATGCTCACTACGGTGATTATATGCCTAATTCTTATATAAGTATGTCTGGTGTTCATATAAATATGTTTGGTGTTTACGAAGAATGGGAAAAGCGATGGACAACAGAAGAAATTGTTGCAGAGTGCAAAAATGTTATAAATCAAATTGTAGATAAAGAGGGAATGTAATAAAATGAAACATTATGAAATTAACGAAACCGCCCCAAGACAAGTCCGTGAATGTTGGAGCGAGTAATTGAAGAATTGAAAAGGAGTGCGTAAACTATGAACATGACCAAAACAGAACTTAGAAGTGCTACAAGTGCAGCCAATAAGATTATTAAACTAATATCAAAAGCGAGAAAAGACTATGCAGGTTGTTTCTATGACAAGCAAGGTCGGCAGATTATTATATCAGAATGTATTGCGATAAGATTAAATGAACATTTACCTGTTCCAGAAGCAAAGATTCCGTTCGGCAATGTTGATAATTTGTTCTTGTCTGCTTGTCAAAACACTGAACAGTTAGATTTGTTAAGTTTAGAATACTTAAAGGATTACATACAGAACGCTAAAGATGATGAACCTGAAAGATATAAAGGCAGAAATCATGAACCTATTGCTTATGATTTTGGAGAAAGATCGCCTATGGTCAATGCTGAATATCTGCTGCTTATCTATAAGACTTTAGGTTGGCAGAATTTGACAGCTAAAGCAAATGAGGATAAGTGGGAAACAAGTCCAATATACTTTTCTTCAGATAGAGGTGACGGTATTTTAATGCCGATAAAGAAAAAGGAGTGCGTAAAGTGGACAAGATAGAGAACATGTTTAGTGTTGAAGGTTATAATAAAGATGCTGACACATATGTACCCTACGGATTGTTTGGAACATATATCGAAGCCAAAACTCATCTTAATACTCTGTTACCCTTACTGAGAAAAGGTTTATTAACAGACAGGAGAACCAAAGAACCAATAGATTGGCTTAACATTGTGGAAAATAATAAAATATTAGCGAGTTTCACTTGAAATATTGTTGATATTATGATATAATAATGGAGAATACAAAATGAGAAAATATACAATTGACGATGCAAAACGGTTGATATCTGATTTTTGCGAAGAAGAATATGACTCAACTGCTGATTTTTCAAATCTTGAATGTATAAGCATTGCTTATACGACAACAGAGGATGAACGGTTTGATGTTCAGACAAATATTGATTTGATACACAATACAATAGATTATTGGCTGTATGACAAATGTATCAAAACAGAAAAATATTTTTCAACTACTGATTTGTGTGTTAGGGCGTTAAATTGCTTGGCATTTGATTGGCTGATTGAACCGCAGACAAGTTATTATGATGTGGTTTACGGATATAATGGTTGACATATGAGTATGTCGGATTGATACAATATAAGGAGGATACAATATTATGATTAAAGGCAATCTCGAAACATTAAAAACAGTTATTAGTAATTATAATTTTATTACACTTGAAGCACCAAATGAGTGCTATGGTAATCTTATGATCGATACCGATGACGGTGAAGTTTGGACAGATGAGTTTTGTGATTTTACGCATAACGAATATAAAGTCTATAATGACAACGCTATTCATGATGTTATTCAGGATTATCGTTGGGAAAATCCATGTTGGGAGAATATGTATCCCCGAAAATACTCTGTTGAAGAGATAGTCAAATTCTGTAAAAGATATTATGGTGTGGAATTTATATGAAAACAATATTGGAATACTATGAAGAATATGGCAGCATTAAGAAAACCGCTAAGAAATTAGGCGTTAGTCACGCAAAAATGCGTAAAATGCTAATTAGTCAAGGTGTCAATATTGGTGATAAGTTGGCTGCCAATATTGCGGATTTAAAAAAACAAGGGGTTTCTCAGGAGGAAATCTGTAACGAGTTGGGCATATCTAATAAAGTATACAATGCCCATTCTGAATATACTAAAGGTGAATATAACCTGCCATCAGATAAGTTATCTCGTAATGCTCGAAACTTAAGGAGATTTAGGGCAAAAATAAATAATAAAAAGGGTGATTAACTGTGACGCAAAAAGAAATATGTGATGAATTGTTTGAATACATATTTGGGCATAAGAATATAGGAAATGAGGAATACACAGACTATGAAAAAGACATAATTACTCAGTATGCTAAACGGATTGGCGACAGTACATGCAAAAATGCAATCATTGCATATAATTATTTATATGGTACTCCAACAACTTTTTGCGATTCAATTACAAAGTGCATGGTTATATACACAGAACTATTAGGCAGAATTGATTTAAACTTACACATAGATGATCTTACAAACAAAAAAGGAATATTGCTCATTTTTAAGCGAGCAAATGAGATTGAAAGTGTATTATCAAAACTCTCTTTTGAAGATTTTGTAGGTTTATGTGGTTTTAAAAATATTTACAATATAGACGCTTGGCAAAAATATCAAAAACTTCCGATAACAAGAAAAATTGGTGGAGATTTATATAATGGATTAGTTGAGGTGTTTCTTAATGCTTACGCTTCGGAAAAGGTAAAGCAAGAAGGGTTGTCGCTATTACGCTATAATTTTGTTGGGGAGTGTTATTGTGTATTAGATATAGCGTTAGCTTTTCTAAGAAAGTATGGACTTGGAGGCGAATTTGTAGAAAATGGCTAAGTACGACATTACATACTCGTGTGGACACAAAGGCGAGATTACACTTTTTGGTAAAACATCTGAGCGTGAAAGAAAGATTGCATGGTATGAAAGCACAGGGCTTTGTCCAGACTGTAAAAAAATTGAAACTATAAAACTCACAGACAAACTTGAAAAGGAACTAGATTTGCCTACAATTGAAGGTGTGTCTGAAAAACAGATTGATTATGCTCGTAGTCTTAGATTTAAGATTGCGAATAATTACAAAAAAGAGATACAACAAATAAAAAAAGAGCGCATCGAATGTGCCGAATGTGCTAATATTACAGATGAACAGATAAGAGAAAAGGCATATAAAGAACCACACTCGATAATTGGTGCTTATTATTTTAGCTATCTCGAAACAAACGCAGGGGCAATAATAGAGAATTTGAAAACGGATTAAAATGTAAGTTTTAAGAGGAGTAAACACTATGAAAAGATATGACAAAAACTATGAGGCAATACGGTTGCAGTTTGATGATAGTGGGTTAATTTGTAATTCTAATCTTGATGTATTGCCAAACTCTGAAATCATTGCCGTTAAAGATATTACTTCAATGCAGTTTGTTGATTATTACATCGTCAACTACTATAAAGCGGCAACTGATAAAGTGTGGCGGAATAAATTCTTCGACAAAGCACTTGAAAAAATTGTTAAAGAAGATAACGAACATTTGTATGTTAGATTTAGAGCTAATGATGTTATTGTTTCAACACATAGTCCGTATCAGTTATGTACTGACAAATGTGTAGTACCAAACATTATTGAGGTGATATCAACATATAAGACTATGCTTAATGTTATGAGTAGCGTTCAGGTTTCTTATGAGCGACCTACATATGAGTTATACAATAACGACTATTGTTGCGACGAAGGGACTTATACATTGCAAGACGGTTCCGGATATTTTGCCTTAGCCTACGAATTAAATTCTTGTAATTTCTACCGGTCATATAAAGATTGTCCAAATAAATTGTCTGAGGATTTTCCCGAATGTGTGTACTGGAGAATTTATTGGTGCAACGGCGAAGAGTATGAAGATACTTTATCGGACTTATATAAAGATGCAGATTTTGTACTTTATCTGACCAACACATCCGCTTGGTATGACAAACATAATAAATAAAATTCTTGTTTTAGAACAGATTCGTCATAAGGAGGAATGTAGCTTTATGAAAAGTAAATATAGAGAAATCAGAAGTAACTTCATTGATTATGATAAAAATATAATGTATATTGACGCTTGGAGAACAACAAGTTCCAACGAAGAGGGCAAAGTAATTGCCAAAATCAATCTTGCTAATTCCGAGGTGGAATATGTTGACGAGAAAGCTAAAACTGATGCTTATGCTCAGACAGTAATAAGGAGGGTGTTTAATGCCGCGGCTTGACAATAACGATAAACCAATCGAAGTTAATCATACCGAGATGATAGAAAGAGTAGAAAATGACATTCGGCTCTATGGTAAAGATTTGAAATGTTATGTAATTATTTCGTCTCGCTCTGTTGCAAATTCGCCTGACATACAGATAGTAAGTAGATTTAGTTTAAAAAAATCTATTATAGGCGGTATGACAGACAAAGAATATGCCCTATCAATTACGCTTGAAGAATTGTTAAATAGGTTACGGTACGAACACTATGTATCGCAAGAGGTATAAAACAAAGGGTTTATACATAAAAAAATAGACATCACTTCGACCTGCGAAAATCTGGTGATGTCTATACCAAGTAGGCTATCGAAAGATGGTCAGCGTTAGCCTACCCATTTTCCAAGCCTAATATGATGATATAATATTGGGAGAATTTTGTCAATATTATTTCCATATTTTGTGGGTTGAATTTGGATAGGAAAATTTTGTACAATAATAGTGAAAGGTGAATGAATATATATGAATAACTTGAACTATGACGATTGAAGAGGCGGATCAGTATATTTACTTAGTAGGTGATGTAATTGCACAATATAACAAACTATATTGACAATAGCTTATTCTCTTGTTATAATAAATAATCGAACGGATGTTCTACATACAAGGGTGATATATATGATAGTTGCATTAAAAGATTGGGAGAGTGTACTGAAAAACTATTATTTTGTGTTCAACGACAAAAAATATGATACGGTAAAATGGTCGATATTGAATGATAGAGTAATACAATTCAGTAATCGAAAAGAACCTGTAAGCAGCAGTGTAGTGTTTGCAGGAGTAAGATACATAGATATTAATTGTGCAAAATTACTAATTGTGCTTAACAATGGCGATAAATATTTAGCATACAAATATGCAAAACGAACTTGACATTTACGAACTGTGTGATATAATAAAGCCAAGAAATCCAGAAAGGAGGGCTTGAATGTTAGGAATCAAGCCAAAGATTGGCGAAGTATATCTCATAGATTTTCCACAAGATGGACACACACAGGGCGGAATAAGACCGGGTGTAATTTTTCAAAATGATGTTGGTAATAAATACAGTCCTAATGTTGTTGTTCTTCCTTTGACTACTTCGATAAAAAAGATATCTCAGCCTACGCATGTGTATATTAGTAGCAAGAATTCTGGTCTTAGGTATGACAGCATAGTATTGTGTGAAAACCCAATATCTATTCCTAAAGATCGAATCTCCAAAAAACTTACAAAACTCAGTTCGTATCATATGACTCGCATCACAGAAGCAAATTTACTTGCTTCTTCTGCAATTGCGTATTTGTCATTTGATGAGCTGCTGCATGTTTGGGAGAAAAGTCAAGATTTTGCAGACAAAAGGTTGGTGATGGCGTGACTTTTGGTCAATTAATCCTCTGCTTAGTTGTTTTGGCAGTAGGATATATATGGATAAAACTTAAATAAGAAGAGGTGTTATATATGATAGGAGAATTGTTATTGGTTGGTTTGGCAACAGTAACAGAAGGTTTGAAGACCACTTTGCATTATTCAAAATTTGAATGGGCTAAAGATCGAGTGAATTCCAGACATAGATACAACAAAGAAAGACAGTCCGAAATTGAGGACGCTTTGTTTGGGTATTATACATCGGAACGAGGACGCAAAAGAGAGGAATATCAGCAGATATTAGATGACGCAGGTATTACTTATTATGATGATTACGATATAATAAAAAAGATTGCCATTATTGAAGGATGGGATTATTATGATTTTTGCGAATGGAATCGTGAAGTGCAAAGAGAAATGCGTTAATATGTAACTTTTCAGCGATTGTTTCTGTTTACAAATAATGCCAAATGTGATACATTATACATATATAAATTTATTCGAGGTGCTGATGATATGTATAATGAGACTACGAAAATGGCTTTTGTTTCGACATTATCGTCGAAACAAAATGTACTGTTAGCGACGGCATTGTTTAATAATATAGAAATTTTTGAACGAGAATCTAAAAAGGACATTTCACGGTTCACAGAAGAAAATCTTCAGAAAGTTCAGGCTAAAGTAGCGGGCAGTAAAACATATGCTTCACGGAAACAAGATGCCTCGATGCTAAGGAATTACTTAGATTGGGCTTATAGGAATCATATTTGTGATACAAATATATCTTCATATGTGTTGCAGGCTATGGATATTAATGCTAATACGGTATTGGTTTCGTCTCCACAGCACTTACAATTTCAACTCGATGCTGTATTTTCACCGGAAATAGAAGATAATGTTGATTTGTTGTCGAGAGGGTTTGTCTGGATGGCTTATATGGGCATCCCAAAAGGAGACACGATAAAGATTACAAGCAATCATGTGTCTATAGATAACAATAACGAAAAGAAAATTATTGCATACAATAATACGCTCTACGAGATTCCAACTGAAGCTTATATAACGATCAACAAATTGTGTTCTTTGAAATATTTAACCACTACAACAAGGGGTGGTATTGTTCGTAAATTCGACAGAGTTCAAGGTTGTGAATTGTTAAGAGGTACCACCCGTCTTAACAATATAACAGTGGAATATTTAAGAACTCGTATAACCCGCAAATCAAAAGCATATCGTTTGTCGAAATTATTATCTTATGATTCGTTATATAAAAGCGGAGTGTTTTACAGGCAGTACATATTGGAACAGCAGGGTTTTATGCCTACATTTGCTGAACTAATGCATTCTCGGAGTTATACCGAACACGATGGGAAAACAGATGTTTATTTCCAAGATAAACTAAAAACTATACACGCAGAATACACTGCTTGGAAGGATAAGTATTATTCACTTATATAAAGTTTAATAAAGATTTTTAAAGGCGGTACAGTTCGCCTTTAAAAAATAATCATTAAGTCAGTTTTGCATATTAGAAAGTATAAAACTGCAAGGAGGTGGTGCTTATGATTGTGCTGAATTAACAAAAAATTAATATATAGGGGGAATTATTATTTCTGACAACAAGTCAATTTATCAAACATTATCATCAATTGATGTGTCTGGCAAGGTTAAGCCGAAAAATGGTATGAATTATTTACCATGGGCGTCTGCATGGGCATACATAAAAGAGTATTTTCCAAGGTCGTCATATACCGTGGTCAGAGACGATAACGGTAATCTTTACCATACTGACGGAAAAACTTGTTGGGTTGAAACAGTGTTATCCATTAACGGAGAAACTCAAGAAGAACAGTTGGCTATTATGGATAACCGTAATAAGTCTGTATCAGCCGATCAGGTAGAATCTACGATGGTAAACAAAGCTATCAAGAGATGCCTAACAAAAAACGCAGCATTATTTGGTCTTGGTTTGAATCTTTGGTATGGCGAAGAATTGAGTGATGAAGCAAAGCGTACCAAAGCTAAGAAAGTATCTGATTTAGATGTGCTCAAAGGGAAAGTAGTGTCTATTTGTAAGGAACTGGTGTCTAAAGGCGTTGATAGTAAAGCATTATATGCTTCTATTGCAGATATGTCAGGACATCAAAATCCGACCAAAATCACAGATGTAGAGACACTAAAAATTGTGCTTGAGCGACTTGAACAATGGGAGGCTTAATATGAATAAAGTATGTGAAATTGGAAGAATTGTAACCGGACTCGAACTTAAAACGACAACTAATGGAAAGTCGGTTATTAATTTTAGAATTGCAGTGAGGTCTTATGGCAAAGACAACGACGACTACTTTTTTAACTGCGTGGCATGGGGAAGTGTTGCAGAATTTATTTGTAAGCATTTTTCAAAAGGAAGAAAGATTGGAATTGATGGTGAACTGACTTCTCGTACATACGAAACAGAGAAAAAAGAGAAGCGTCAGGTTGTAGAAATTATGATACAGAATGTAGAATTTTGTGACGGCAAGCGTGACGAAAGCGGTGATGACGCAAATATAACTACGCCGTCAAAGGCAGAATCTACTACATCTGAAACAGAGGACGACTTACCATTTTGATTAACTTAAAACAATTAAAAAACCGATACTGGTCGTTTTCCAGTATAAATTCTTATCAGACTTGTCCTCGTATGTTCTTCCTATCATATATTGATAGGAAACCCCAAGAGGAAAACGCTTTTAGTCAATGGGGTTCTTTATGTCACAAATTGTTAGAAAGTTATTACAAAGGTCAAAGCAGCATTTTTGATCTTGAAGAGCAGTACAAAAATGCTTATAAAAGAACGGTTTTGTCTGATTTCCCTAAAAATCGCTATGTTGATATGAATAAGAAGTATTACCAAATAGGTCTTGAATATTTTCGAGGTTTTGAGGATGTTTTTTCTGAATATCAAGTAGTCGGTGTTGAACAGAAGATTAAAACCAAAATTGGCGAGTATAACTTTGTTGGTGTTATCGACTTAATACTTGAGAAGAATGGCGAGTATATTATCTGCGACCACAAAAGCAAAGGAGCTTTTAAGAACGAGCAAGAATTACGGAAGTATCTTTTTCAGTTGTACCTGTATTCCAAATACATATACGAAACATATCACACATATCCCACAAAATTGATTTTTAATATGTTTAAGCTCGGAGAAATGAAAAGCGTAGATTTCAATAAGAGTAAATACGAGAAAGCTTTGTCTTGGGCTGAGGCTTCCATAAATGAAATTCTTGAAGAAGAATGCTGGTTAGATAAAGTGTTCGTGCAGTACGCTGCTAAAGACAAAAATATCAATAATTACAAGTGTGATGATTTCTTTTGTAACAACCTTTGTTCGGTACGGGCGTTTTGTGAGCGTTCTAAAAGCTATACTGAAGAGGACGATTTTGATTTTCTTGAGGAGTGATTATGTTTGCTTATTGAAAAGGACAAAATTCATAAAGCAAAAGAGAAATTAGGAGAGAAGAATGCTTTTGAAATAGCTCAAATTTTGGAAGTTGAAAATTTTGATGAGAGTCGTTTGAGAGCATGTTGCCCTTTCCACGAAGAAGATACTCCAAGTTGGATTTACAATCCAAAAACATATAACTTTCATTGTTTCGGATGTGGTATATCGACTGACATTATTGATGCTTATATGATTAAAGGACATACATATTTGGAAGCAGTTCAGTATTTATTTGAAAAAGCAGGCATTAAATATGCGTTTGGAGAGATGGGTGTAAAGACTAAAACCCAGTACCGATACCCAAAACCTGTAGAATGTCACTCAAAAAACAAAATCGAAGAATACTTAGGTTTACGAAAAATATCACCAAGCACAATTGACTATTGCGATATTAGACAAGACTCTCATGAAAATATAGTGTTTAACTATTACGACACGAACGATGTGCTTACTTTGGTTAAATACCGACCAAGCCATAAGATAGATAAGAGCAAAGGTGAAGTAAAAACATGGTGTCAAAAAGATGCAGATACAAGTCCAATATTGTTCAATATGAATCGTGTTAATGTTGACAGTCCTTTACTAATATGTGAAGGAGAAATTGATTGTGCTTCAGCTATAGAAGCGGGATTCACTAATGCAGTTAGTGTCCCGCTTGGGGCTGGAAACTTTCATTGGATTGAACATAATTGGGACTGGTTAGAACAATTCACCGATATTATTGTATGTGCAGATAATGATGAAGCGGGACAAAAAATGATTAAAGAGGTTTCAAGTAGACTTGGAAACTGGCGAACAAAGATTGTACAGTTGCCCACAACGCTAACAAAATCAGATGGTAGTCAAGCTTTTATTAGTGATCTCAATGAGACATTGTATTGGTTTGGAAAAGAATATGTACTAAAACTTATACTGGATGCAAAAGATTCGCCTGTTGATAGCGTTATTGACTTTTCAGACATTGAAGATGTTGATCTTTCTCAAATTGACGGTATTTATACTGGCATTACAGAGTTAGACAATAAGCTAATGAAAATGTTTTATGGCACAGTTACAATTCTGACGGGTACTAATGGCAGTGGTAAATCATCTTTACTGTCACAGTTTATATGTCAATCGCTTGACCAACAAAAGTCTGTTTGGTTGTATTCTAAAGAGCTTCCTAATTCGATGATGAAAAACTGGATTGATTTTATCTTTGCAGGTAGACATAATATCGATCAGTTTCATGACAGTAAAGGAAGTGTATATTACAAAGTTAGTAAAAGTGCTCGTACTAAAATTGATGGATATTATAAAAATCGCCTTTATATTTATAAAGACGATTATGACAACTCAGTCGATAATATCAAAAAATCAATGGAGGATTGTGTTAGGAAGTATGGCTGTAAAATGCTCATATTGGACAATCTTACGGTCATCAATCTTGGAGCTACCGACAACAATAAAAACGAAACACAAAACGCATTCATGTCTTGGTTGACCAAATTTGCAGCCACATTTCAAGTTGTTATTATTTTGGTTATTCATCCACGAAAAGGACAGCAGGTTACTCGCCTTTGTAAATATGATATTGGTGGTTCTGGAGGTATGTTAGATCTCGCTCATCGAAGTTTCTCGTTATATAGAGTGAAGCCCAATGAAAAGCAAACTGGTGACGAATTAGTTAAAAATTATGATGTTATATTGGATGTTTTGAAAGACAGGATGAGAGGACAGGAGAATTTATCAATTCCAATGTGGTACGATCCGCCATCTCGTAGATTTTACACCAACGAAATGGAGTTTGGAAAACAATACGCATGGGATAAGAATAAGTACACAGAGTCTATTCCTTTCCCGCATCCAAACGAGACAAGTGAAGTGTTCGGAAAGGAAGATTAATATTATCGACAATTATGTTGCTTACCATATACATACAGACTATTCTCTTAAAGACAGTGCTACCAATTACAAAGATTATGTTGATAAAGCAGTAGAGTTGGGACAGCATGCAATTGCGTTTTCGGAACACGGCAATATACAAGGTTGGGTTAAGAAGAAAATGTATTGTGACTTAAAAGGTATTAAGTATATACATGCAGTTGAGTGTTACTTAACAAAAAATCATACAGACAAAATCCGAGACAATTATCATACAGTTCTTATTGCGAAAAACTATGAAGGCGTTAAGGAACTCAACCGGCTTATAAGTTTGTCAAGAACTGACAAAAATCATTTTTATTATGTTGGCAGAATCTCGTTTGAAGAGTTTCTTTCGCTGTCTGACAACATTATCAAAACAAGTGCCTGTCTTGCTTCTCCTTTAAATAAATTACCTGTAGAAGATACATGGTATGAACAATTAGTTAAAGGGTATGATTATCTCGAAATTCAACCACACAATTGCAAAGAACAAATTGAATACAATAGACATTTAGCATATCTGTCTGAGAAATATCATATTCCGCTAATAGCTGCAACAGACGCCCACTCAGTTAATTCTTATAAAGCAGAGTGTAGACAAGTAATCTTAGATGCTAAAAAACAACATTACGAAGGCGAAGATAAGATGGACTTAGTGTATAAGTCTTACGATGAATTAGTGAAAGCTTTCGCAACACAGGACGCAATACCGAGTTCTTTATACATAGAGGCTATTAACAACACCAATGTTATGGCAGATAGTGTCGAAGAGTTTATGCTTGATACATCGATTAAGTACCCTATTTTGTATGGCAGTGCTGAAAAAGACGAACAAAAATTTACTTCATTGGTATATCAAAAATATCAAGAGAAGCTTGATAATGGCGTTATTTCATCAGAAGAAAAGGATAGATTTGATAAAGCAATACCTGAAGAACTGAGAGTCTTTAAGAAAGTAGGTATGTCGGGTTTTATGCTTTCAATGAGTGAAATTCTCTCACATTTTAGAAATCAAGGAAAACCAATAGGTTTTTCAAGAGGTTCAGTTGGTGGCTCAAGAACAGCGTATGTTACCGATATTATTGACCTAAACCCTGAAAAATGGGGTACAGTATTTTCTCGATTCTGTAATGAAGACAGAGTAGAAGTAGGAGATATCGATGTTGATGTTGTAGAATCGGATAGACCAGAAATGTTTGAGTATATTATAGATAAATTCGGTAAAACAAAAACAGCCAGAGTTCCTACATATTCGACACTGAAAGATTTGGCTGCTATTGATCTGATAGGACAAGCATTTCGACTTAATTGGGAATTAAGCCATCCAAAAACCGATTTTAGTGAGTGTGAATATTCTATTCAAAAAGTCAAAGAAATTAAGCAATGTTTTAACACCGATCCTGATTTAGCAAGACAAAAGTATCCGAAATTGTTTTATTACTATGATGGCTTGTTAGGTGTTAAACATGCACAGTCGGTACATCCAGCAGGAATTGTTATTAGTCCAATTACTTTAGCTGACAATTACGGTGTGTTCGAGAAAGATGGCTACTGTACTCTTCAGATTGATATGGATGAAATTCATGATGTAGGGTTGACCAAGTATGATTTGCTTGTATTAAAGACAGTGCAAGTTATTAGTGAAACTTGCAAATTCGCTCATTTATCTTATCCAAAATCTCACGAGATTGATTGGGATGATCAAAATGTATGGGAAAGTATGTTAGAAACTACAGGTTCTATTTTTCAGTTTGAGTCTCCATTTGCTATAGATTGTTTAAAAAAATATAAGCCTAAAAGTATTTTGGATATGGCAATAGTCACGGCTGCTATTAGACCATCAGGTTCTTCTTACAGAGAGGAGCTATTTAAGCATATACCTCATAAAAATCCGTCAGAGGTTATAGATAAACTGCTTAATAAAAACAATGGATATTTAATATTTCAAGAGGACACAATTAAGTTTCTTCAAGAAATATGCGGACTGTCGGGCAGCGAAGCTGACAATGTGCGTAGAGCAATCGGACATAAAGATAAAAAGAGATTGGCTAAAGCATTGCCGTCAATACTTGAAGGTTATTGTCATAAATCAAATTCTCCAAGAAATGTTGCAGAACTGGAAGCTAAAGAGTTTCTTCAGATTATTCAAGACAGTGCCAGTTATCAATTTGGTATGAATCACGCCATTGGATACTGTATGATTAGTTATTTGTGTGCTTATTATTACTACTATTATCCGTATGAGTTTTGCACAGCATATTTAAACTGTGCAAAGAATGATGAACAAATACAGACGGGAGAAAAAGCTGCTAAAGCAAAAGATATTGAAATTACATTACCTAAATTCGGAATTTCGTTAGGAAACTATTATTTTAACAAAGACCTTCATGCAATTGCAAAAGGTATTGGTTCAGTTAAGTTTTTATCTGAAGAGGTTGCCACAGAACTTTTTAAAGTTTACAACCAACAACCGACCAGTTTTATAGATGTAATTCGTCTCTCTGACCAAGAGACTTCTGTGGGACTATCTAAAATAGAAATTTTAATTAAAATAGGTTTCTTCGACCACTACGGAATTCAATCGAAACTATTATACATACTTGCAACTTATCAATTCTTTAGAGCATCTACCGGCAAGGGATTTCGCAAGAATATTAAGAAGTCCATATTACAAACAGAGCATTTTGAATTGTACGACATAGTAAAAAATAATAGTACAGACTTAAAGAAAGATAACACTATTAAAGAATCGTTCACTATTCAAAACATAGATAACATACTAAATGGCATCGAAACTATTGCAAATCAAATGAATTTCAAGTCTTGGAATTATAAACGCATTATTCAAACACAGGAAGAATATTTGGGGTATATTGATTTAACCACACACAAAGCTGAAGATAGGCAGAAACTGCTCGTAAAGAATGTCTACCCTCTTAAAAACAAACAAACTAACGAGGAATTTGCAAAAAGAATTTCGTATCGTTCGGTTGGTACTGGAAAAGAAGGAAGTTTAACATTAAAACACTATCTTTTTGCATCATTGCCATTGAAACAATATGATGTAATTTATGTGCCTTTAGACGGTATTTACAAAGATAAAAAGGGGTATTGGAATTTAACAAAATATAAATTGCTAAATTAAGAAAGGTGATTGAATGAGGCAAAAAATTGAACTTGTTACGCTTAAGGATGTGTCTGATTTTACAGAGGCTGTAAGTCAGATTGACGAAGAAGTAACTCTTATCGGTAAAGACGAAAACGGCAAAGATTGGTCTATCAGTGGTAAATCATTTCTTGCAAGTCTTGTTCTTGCAAACGGTGTTGAAAGAGCAAAAACCAAAGCAGCACATAATGTCGATTGGAATACTATTACTTGTGTGTGCGACAAGGACATTTACTCAGTAATTAGTAAGTGGGCAGTAGGCTCAGTTATGGAGTAAGCTATGGAAAACAAAATACATAGAACAGTAATGTTACACATTCAGCTTCAGCGAGATGATTTTGACGATTTTCTTCACATAGCAGATGAATTAATGAGTGGCATTATTGAGGTAGCACAGGGTAAGGAAGTGTTGTCCGGTAAAAGTCTACTTGGATTAATGCTTGTAGACACAAATAAGCCACAAACACTTATTATCAGAGGGTTTTTCACTGATGATTATGTGGATAAATTTAGAAAATGGGAAATTAAGGAAGGGTGATTATATCCGATTTGGTAAGAAGATAGCAAGTTTATGGGTAATGTTAGGTATGATGTTTGGCTTTTCGGCTTGTGGAGAACCAAACATCTCCACCCCTGACACTGCAACACGAGATATGGCAACAAAAGATACAGCTACTAAAGATACGGCAGTCAAATCAGCAACGCAACCTACAACCGTGCATGTCACAACAGAACCAGCAACAGTAAAACCAACTGAGAAAACTAAAAAAGACAAGAAAAAGATTAAAATAACCTCTCCTTCTACAGAACCGCCAACAGAAAAAGTTGAAGTTCAAGCAGAAACAAAAACTATTACAAAATCAAATAATACATATAACACATCGTCAGATGAGGTAGATTTGTTAGCAAGAGTAATTTATTGCGAAGCGGGTAATTGTAGCGAGTATTGTCAGTGGTTGGTAGGTTCAACAGCAATGAATTTAGCTGACAGTAACGGTGGATTGAGAGCAGTAGCTTTTGATTATAATACATTCAATGTGGCAGGTATTCTTTACACAAGAGATTCGAGCGAGTTGTCTTATTCGGTTGCTCAAAGGATATTGAGTGGTGATAGAGATTATAATGTCACAGCGTTCAGAATGAGTTATTATCATTCATTTGGAACACCGTATGCAGTGGTAGATAATGTTTATTTCAGTAGTTACTAAAAGGAGGCAATAATGGTTGTTAAATCAATTGTATTAGTTCTCGGAGCTTCAGGCTCTGGTAAGGATTACTTAGTAGACAAAGTTTGTAAGGAATATAACCGCAAAAAGGTCGTATCTTATACAACACGACCAAGAAGAGATAACGAATCTCCAAACTCACATATTTTTGTGACAGATGAGGAGTTTGATAAACTGACCAATATCGTGGCTTATACCGAATTTAATGGCTATAGATATTGTGCAACTCAACAGCAAATTGATGACGCTGATTTTTACATAATTGATCCGAGAGGATTTGAAGATTTTAAGAATAATTATAAAGGCGATAAACTAATTGAATCTGTACTGATAGATTGCCCTGCTGTTGAAAGATTCTTGAGAATGAAGAAAAGGTATAAAGACAGTAAAACAGGAACTGTAAAAGCTATGGAGCGTATTATAAACGACCGTAAAGAGTTTAAAGATATTGAAGAAAAAGTTGACTATGTAATCTCAAATCGCACCGAGGAAGATGTTAAAAACTGTGTGTCCTTGCTCAAAACAATGCCAGAAACTACAGAATGGGTAAACAAGTTTGTAGAAAGACAGGCAAAATATGATAAAGAGAAAATACAATAAAGTTAATAGAGGTGTAAAAAAATGATTGATTGTTCAAAAACTGAAAATTACTTGATTGAAAAGTTGAGGATGACGAAAAGAGCAAAGAGTGAAATATGTAAAATTAAGTGTAGTGACTGTCCTTTATGTAGCAAAAATAACGGTATATCTGAATATATATCGTGTATAAGTTTTGAAATGTATCATCCTGAAAAAGCAATAGAAATAGTTCAGCGGTGGAGTGATGCACATCCGCAGAGAACTTATTTGAGCCAGTTCTTGGAACATTATCCAAATGTTCAGCTTTATGATACTGGGCTACCTAAAGGCGTATGTCCATATAATTTAGGACTGACGGACATAGATGATTGTGATAATAACTGCGTTAAGTGCTGGAATCAGACTGTTGAGGACGGTGAAGAGTAATGACAAACGAAGAAATAATCAAGAAAATTGATATGATGATTGCACAAGAAGGTACATTAGGTGAATTTTCAAAAATGGGAAAAGATTTTTATATCAAAAATATTGAAGCTCTTAAAATTGCAAAACAAGCGGTTGAAAAGCAGATACCTAAAAAGCCTTTAGATATTTGCACACCCGTTGTTACTTGGGGAATATGCCCTTTTTGTAGGGGTGAACTTAATAAAATTGGGAAGCAAACTAATAGAGTGTTTAAAACTAACGTCTATTGTATGGATTGCGGTCAGGCTTTGGATTGGAGTGATATAGAATGATAAATAAAATCAGACACGAATTGTTTTGTATTAAATGGCTTTGGAAAAACAGAAAGTGGAAAAATACAAGGCAGAAGTACAAGACTATGGAGAAAGATTGGGAAAGGAAGTGCAAAAAATGATTGATTGCTCGAAAACTAAAGACTACTTTTCTGAAAAGAGAAGGATGATAAAAAAACATAAATATATATGTAAACTTAATTGTGATGACTGCCCTTTGGGCTGGTCAAAGAATGGCAAAGGTATTTCGTGTGAAACTCTTGAAAAGTCCTACCCTGAGCAAGCGATTTCAATTATTCAGAAGTGGAGTGATGAAAATCCGCAGAGGATTTATTTGACCGAATTCCTAGAACATTATCCGAATGCGGAGCTTGATGATGACGGAACACCTAAAGGTATATGTCCACATACGTTAGGACTTATGAGTATAGATGATTGCAGAAATGCCCGTAACTGTATAAAATGTTGGAATCAGCCTATTGAGGACAGTGAAGAATAATGTCAAAAATAGATTTAAAGCCGTGTCCGTTTTGTGGCACGAATTTGTCTGAATTTCCAAAAGTAATGACAGTTAAGCCCGTTTGAACTGACGAATACCTTCTCGCAAAATTGGAACACAAAAAGATAATAGGAAGTGATGCAGGATACAATGTATTTTGCGTACAATGTGGATGCTTAGGCGCAAGAGGCATGACTAAAGAAGAAGCTGCAATAAAATGGAACAGTAGAGTTGACAGTAAGATTGCAGAAAAGCGTTAAAGGAGCGTGAAAACAATGATTGAAAAAGAATTAAAAATCCGTGATTTTTGCGGTGACTATGCATTGGATATACCGTTCGCAGACGGTAGTATAAACACGATATACTTTAATTCAAAACGAAATGCCGAAACAGTTAAACATATTATCGAAGTTGACGGTAGTAAACCCAATCATGCTACGGTGTGTGATATGCAAAAGATTAAACACGGAAAGTGGGAAGAAATCCGAGACGCCTACGGGCAACTTGAAGGATGGTTTCATGTTGAGTGTGGTAGAGAGGTAAAAATTAAAGAGAATTATTGTCCTTATTGTGGTGCAAAAATGGATAGAAAGGAAGATTAATAATGATTGATTGTTCTAAGACTGAAAATTATTTTGCTGAAAAGCAAAGGATGACAAAAAGAACAAAGGAGGGACTATGTGAAATTAGTTGTAGTGACTGTCCTTTGTATAATGAAAACAACGGTACATCTGAAGGTTTATCGTGTGGGTGTTTGGAAATGCATTATCCTAAGAAGGCAATTTCAATAGTCCAGCGGTGGAGCGATGAACATCCGCAGAGGACTTATTTGAGTGAGCTTTTGAAAATCTTTCCAAATACTCCGCTTAAGGATGACGGTACTCCGCATCTTTGCCCCTCTGATTTAGGATGGAACGATAGCAGGAAATGTAGAGAGCAGAGTAACTGCGTTAAGTGTTGGAATCTTCCTATTCCTATTGAGGAAGATGAAGAGTGATGACAAGAGATAGCCTTGAGAAGTATGTTGATAGCGGAGTTTTTTTCTCAAAGAAAATTAATGAAAGAGGTGTAAAAAATGAGGAAGTACGAAGCAGTTTGTAGTTCTGATGTGCTTGATGTAGTTGCAAACGGTGAAAAAATTGTATTAATTGACAGATTAATGGAAAGTATTGACAGTGTAGACGAAATAGGCACAAGAGATTTAGCGATTGCAATAAAAGCTGAAAACAAAGATAACAGATATGAGTTTTACAAGGAAGTGAAAGTAAATGAGAGTCTATCAGTGTGATAGTTGTTACAAAATTATCTCAAATCCGCACAATGTTAAAATGAAGGAATTTTATGTAGGGATGATGGATACTGATTCCAGTAGTGAGATTGTGATTCCTATCGAAAGTAAGAGAAAAATTAAAATACAGATATGTGATGATTGTTACAAAGGCTTGCATCTTATTGCAGAAAAAAAGGAGCGTGATATGGATTGACAGCTAAAGAGATTAACAGATATGAAGTTTAAAAATCAACAAAAAAGGAGAACTTAAATGGCAGAATATCATGTTGGTTGTGGTGCTTTTGGCATATACGCCGGCACATTAAACCATAAAAACAAATATATGTGGCAAAACAAATCTGAAGTTACAGATGAAGCAATTGGAGCTGTTAGAGATTATATGGTAAATAAATTGTTGGGTGGGTTTTCTTCCCCAAAGCAAATCTCAAGTGGGTATGAATGGGATTTAAAGGATGGTAAAACAGTAGAGTTGCGAATTACAATCAAAAATAAAGACTAATACAGGGTTAAAGGTAACAATAAAAGGAGGTGATGCGTATGCTTTGAATTTACTGATAGTAAAAAATAAATAGGAGGAATTGAATGAAGCAATTTGAAAAAACAGTTTATCTCAGCCACAAATACGGTGGTGACAAAAACAATCTCAAAGAGGTTGAAGAAATAATTAAAACACAGCAAAAGAAACATCCGAATTATATGTTTATTTCACCGTTACATATGTTTAGCTTTCTGTACAACGATATGTCTTATGAAGATGGGCTTGAACTTTGTCTATATCAGCTTGCAGAGTGTGATGAAATATGGGTGACAGGCGAAAAATGGTACGATTCGACAGGTGTTATCAAGGAAATTGAGTACGCAAATGCACATAAAATTGATGTTTTATTCGTAAAAAATGTAGAAGATAATCCACACAAAATTGAAGGTTCTGCTGATTACATTAGGGGTTTTGCTAAAGGTGTAAAACTTGGCAAAAAAGAATGGCAAGAAAACACGAGTAAAAAAAATAAAGTCGCATACATAAATGAAGATGACATTATTCGTACATACATGTATCACTCCCCTTCTTCTGTGAACGCTTTTTCTAATACATGTGCTTTACAGGTTGTTACCAGATGCCCTATCTGCAAGATTATACAGACAATCACATTTCACGATAAAATTCCAGCGAGAATATCTTGTAACAATTGTCATAACCTGCTTGACTTTAGCCATCTTCCATATGGTGATATTCTCAGGAAGAACGGGTGATAGGTATGAAAGTAATTAAACGAGATGGTCGAGAAGTTGATTTTGACCGCAATAAGATTATTTCTGCAATTGGAAAAGCAAATAGTGAATCCCTTCAGAACCACGAAAAAACATTGTCTGATGATGAAATTAAAAATATTGCTACAAGAATTTATGATAAGCTCAGACGAAGTAAGCGAATTTATTCAGTTGAAGATATACAGGACTTAATTGAAGAATACATAGACAAATACGGCTGTTTTTCTTTGGCAAAAAGATACACACTTTACCGATACAAGCAGAGTTTAATCCGCAAGAAAAACACTACTGACGATGCAATCCTTTCACTGATTGATTTAAGCAATGAGAACATCAAACAAGAAAACTCAAATAAAAACCCCACTATCATTCCTACACAGCGTGACTATATGGCAGGCGAGGTCAGCAAGGATTTGACTGATAGAGTTTTACTTCCTCAAGATATTGTTGAGGCTGACAGAGAAGGAATTATTCATTTCCACGACAAGGATTATTTTGCACAGCACACTTATAATTGCTGCCTGTGTAATCTTGATGATATGCTCCAGAACGGAACGGTTATTAGTGGCACTATGATTGAGAAACCACATAGTTTTTCAACGGCTTGTACAATTGCAACACAGATTATAGCTCAGGTTGCCAGCAGTCAATATGGTGGACAGAGTATCAGTCTTGCTGCTCTCGCACCGTTTGTGGATATTAGCCGACAGCACATTAAAGATGAGTTGAGAAGAGAATGGAGTCAGTGTGGGTTTGAAACTGACGAAAATAAGATTGCCGAGATAGCCGAAGAAAGACTTCAAAAGGAAATCAACAAAGGTGTTCAGACAATCCAATATCAAGTGGAAACACTTTTAACAACCAATGGACAAGCTCCTTTTATCACAGTGTTTATGTATCTTAATGAAGCTAACAATGAGCAAGAGAAACACGACCTCGCTATGATTATTGAAGAAACACTTAATCAAAGATATAAAGGCGTAAAAAATGAAAAGGGTGTGTGGATTACACCTGCGTTTCCAAAGCTTATTTATGTGCTTGAGGAGGATAACATTACAAAGGACAGCAAGTATTGGTATTTAACAAAATTAGCTGCAAAGTGCTCGGCTAAAAGGCTTGTTCCAGATTATATATCTGAAAAGGTGATGAAAAAGCTAAAAGAAGGAAACTGTTTCCCTTCGATGGGTTAAATGGCTCATCTAAAACTCCGTGAACATAAATCAAAATGGTGTGCATTACACGAATAGGAACTGTAGGAAATGACAGTTAAGTAATGTGCTAACAGGGGACTTTCGGGGTGAAACTTAGACTTGAACTATCCTGTGCCAAGACGCATATACAAGCTTTGTAATATGACGAATGTTAAAAGAATACAAAGGATTTTATGTGGATGAACAATGCAATATATATAATGCAAAAGGGCATAAGTTGTCGCCGTATATAGGCGTAGATGGATATGCCCACATCACAAGAAGTGAGAACAATAAAAAATACAGATACAGAGTTCATACAATAATCGCTAATGTGTTTGTGCCGAATCCTAATGGTTTTAAATATGTGAATCATATTGACAGCAACAAACTAAATAACAATCCTGAAAATTTAGAATGGTGTACAAATTCACAAAATGTTTATCACGGTTGGCATAGTGGTAATCGAACACATAAAAATAGAACAAAAGTATCTGTATATTTGAATGGCAAACTTATTAATACATACCCGTCTATTCGACAATTATCAATGGATTTACAATTGGATAGACATAAAGTAGCAAGAATATTGAAAGGAGAATCAAACAATTGTTACAAGTATAAGTTTGTGTATGCGTAAGGTTAAGAGACTATCGAAAGCATAGCACAAATAGCTTTGTGTGATGAAGTGAGTAGAGTACATCTGAATAATGATACAGATGGAAGTGCGGAGTGAGCGAGTTAGCATAATAACTCCCAAAGATATAGTCCAGACTGTTGATACCGAACAGTCAGTGTAGAAGCTTTTTATCACCGTACAAAGAAAATGGTGAATACAAATTCTATGGCAGATTCAACAAAGGCGTAGTTACAATCAATCTTGTTGATGTAGCCTTATCGTCAGGCAAAGATAAAGAGAAGTTTTGGAAGATTTTCGATGAGAGATTGGAACTGTGTCATAAAGCCCTCTTGTGCAGATACGAGAGGCTGAAAGGAACAGTGTCGGATGTAGCTCCGATTATTTGGCAACACGGTGCATTAGCAAGACTTCAAAAAGGTGAAACCATTGATAAGTTGCTTGTCGGTGGTTATTCGTCAATATCACTTGGTTATGCAGGATTGTATGAGTGTGTAAAGTATATGACAGGCAAATCTCATACAGATCCGGAAGTAACACCGTTCGCACTTGATATTATGAGATATATGAACAAAAAGTGTGATGAATGGAATAAGCAACTTGATTTAGGTTTTTCGCTGTATGGTTCTCCAATTGAAAGTACAACATATAAGTTTGCAAAATGTTTACAGCGAAGATTTGGTATTATTGAAGGTATTACAGACAAGAACTACATTACAAATAGTTATCATGTAAATGTCAGAGAGCCTATTGATGCCTTTGCAAAACTGAAACTTGAATCACAGTTTCAGGCATTAAGTCTGGGCGGTGCAATTAGTTACATTGAAACTTCTAATTTGCAAAATAACACAGAAGCTGTCCTGTCTGTTATGCAATTTATCTACGACAATATCATGTATGCTGAACTCAACACTAAAAGTGATTACTGTCAAGCGTGCGGATATGACGGAGAGATTGATGTAATAGAAAATGAAAACGGTAAACTTATTTGGAGGTGTCCAAACTGTGGCAATACAGATGAAAGTAAATTGAACATCTGTCGGAGAACTTGTGGGTTTGTTATAAGCCCACTTTAAACCGAATAAACTGCGGGGAAGTCCCCATAACCTTAATGGCTACAACATAGCTGGAAACGGCAAGTGTGAATGCGGTATAGGATTAAATCTGTCAGTCCGATAGGATAGAAACCATAAAAACATTAAGCAAGGGATTACCGAGTGTGCAAGTCACTCTTACGCAACGAAACTCCTTAACAGGCAATGCTGATGGAGGACGCTCAACGACTATAATTTCGGGGAATTGTTTCTTATGCAAACAATGATATTGTATAGTCTACTCCCCTAATAAATATCGGGAAACCGAGGGTATAAAAGGATATAGGAACTAACTTCTGGAATCAAGGAAGAACACAAGAGATCAAAGAAAGATATGTACATTTGGGTGGCAACGACGAGTGAATTATATAAAAATCACTAAACACGACATTGCCAATGGAGTTGGAGTCAGAGTTGTGCTATGGGTAAGCGGTTGCACCATACATTGTTATAATTGTCAAAATCCTTCAACTTGGGGTTTTACAGCCGGACAACCATTTACTAATGACACTATGACTGAATTGCTTGAAGCGTTAAGTCCTGATTATATATCGGGGCTAACGCTCTCAGGTGGACACCCATTGGAACAAGTAAATCAACAACAGGTATCTAATATTGTAAAAACGGTCAAGACCAAACTACCAAGCAAAACAATATGGTTATATACAGGTTATACATACGAACAGATATTGAAATCTAAGTTTATTGTAAACGAAATCTTACCTTATATAGACATCCTTGTTGACGGTAAATATGATGAGTCACAAAAAGATATTTCTCTTGCTTGGTGTGGCTCATCAAACCAAAGAGTAATCAAAGTTCAAGAAAGTTTGAAATCAGGACAAGTAGTAACACGATAAGGAGATGGTAAATATAGATTATTTGAAAAATCCTTTTAATTATATTGGTGGTAAATATAAATTGCTGCCTCAGATTCTACCTCTCTTTCCGAAGAAAATTGATAAATTTGTAGATTTGTTCGGGGGGGGTGGAGAAGTTTCACTAAATGTGAATGCAAAACAGGTTGTGTATAACGACAAATGTAAACCACTCGTTAATATCTTCAGAAATCTTGATAGCAAATTTGTAGACGAAGTTAAAGAAATGATTGATACATACAAATTGAACAAGTTTAGTAAGCAAGAATTTCTTAATTTAAGAAGTTACTATAATACAAATCTGAAAGATAAGCTTGATAGAGAAAATGCAGTAGTTTTATATTGCTTAATTACTCACGCATTCAACTATCAAATAGCCTTTAATAAGAATAGAGAGTTTAATATGCCGTCTGGTGCAAGCAGGTCTTACTTCTCTAAGTCGTTAGAGGATAAACTTGTAAAATACATAGAAGCTATCGACAAGAAAAATATTAGTTTTTACAGTAGCGATTTCCATAATTTGAATTTAGATTCGCCAGAATTTAATAACACTTTCTATTATTGTGATCCACCTTATCTTATTACTGTTGGTGGATATGAACGAGATTATTTTTGTAAATGGTCAGAAGATTATGAGAGAGAGCTTCTTAATTTACTTGACATTATTAACTCAAAAGGTGGCAAATTTGCTTTGTCGAATGTTACAGAACACAAAGGTAAAGAAAATACAATTCTTAAAGAGTGGAGTAAGAACTACAACACACATTATCTAATCAAAGATTACAATAATTGTAACTATCAAACTAAGGTAAAAACAGGCAACAGTTCAACGGAAGTTTTAATCACAAATTATTAAAGGAGATGACGAAAATCAAAACAGCTAAAGAGTTAGAAGATACAATCAACTTTTTCACACAAACAACTGAAGATTTTCAAAACAATATTAAAAACGAATCATTGCACGACTACGAAACACAAGATATCTTACATAAACTTGAACTTGAAGATGTGTCGTATCACGACACTGCCAAACTTGGGAAAGCTTTAACGAAAGTTAGAGAGAACCGTAGAAAAGCAAAAGATAGTGTAGAACTTAATGCTCCATTAGTAGAATGGATTCAGTCACATTCTGATGCGTTAAAATCATTACAGAAAGTTCTGGGAGAGACCAGAAAAATTGAGGACAAACAGCGTAGAAGAATGTATGTCCCAAGAACGAAGATTGTCGAGGAGGTAATTCATTGATAAATACAGGGTGGGCATTTAAGCCTAATGAGAAAGAACTTTGTGAAGAAAATCTTGCAATATACAAGAAACTTGCACCGAAAGCAAAATTGATTTGGCTGAACTTTTACACAAAGAAGTACGATGTTACACAAGACGATTTGCAGAATTATATGTGTTACACGCAGAAGGGATATGGTTACGGTAACATTACATACAAGGTGTTAAGTAATCCGTTCAATTTCACAGAAGATGAACAGGCTCTGATTTGCGATGGTGGCAATCTTTGTTTTGGTTATCGTAAATTGGGCAACTTAATTACGATTTATATAGATTAAGGAGATATTAATGAAGTATATGGGAAGCAAGTCTCGTATTGCTAAATATATTGTTCCAATATTACAGGAATGTATTGACAGCAATCATGTGACTACATACATAGAACCCTTTGTTGGAGGGGGTAATGTAATTGATAAGATTCGTTGTCAAGAGCGTATAGGCTCTGACATAAATCCGTACCTGATAGCATTGCTCAAAAGAGTACAAGAAGGAAAACCTTTACTTGATGAAGTGTCGAGAGATACATACAACCTTGTGAGAGATGCTTGGAAAAACGGGACAGATAAAGACAAATACGAACAGTGGTATGTTGGCAATGTAGGTTTTCTTGCTTCGTATAATGGCAGATGGTTTGATGGCTGGTATGCAAAGCCTTACATTGTAAAAACACCTAATGGGAGTAAAACCCGTGACGGGTATCAAGGGAGTAAACGCAACCTCGAAAAACAGGCAAGTAATTTGTTCAATATTACTTTAAAGTGTAACGAATATAAGGAGTACGCTCCACAACACTACAAAGGTTGTGTATTTTACCTTGATCCACCGTATTTGAACACTAAACCATACAGTATTAATCCAACTTTTGACCACGAGGTTTTTTGGAGTTGGGCAAGAGAGTTGTCTAAAAACAATTATGTGTATATTAGCGAACTTGTTGCCCCAAAAGACTTTGAAATAGTTTGGAACAGGTCAACATTAGTTAGCATAGATGCACACAACACAAAAACAAGAAATGAATGTTTGTTTAAATGGAAAGGATAATGATAAATGATTCATTTTGTGAGCAGAAAACAGATTGACGCCATCATTAAAGAGTGTCAAAAGTTAGATGAGCTAATGGTACTTGTTGTAATGCAAGAAGATGGAAGTGGTTTTACTGCTGTGTGTGATCATATTGTATCGCATTGTGATGATTTGATTTACACACACATAACAAAAGGATATGCTTCGTTTGTATTTAGCAATAATAGTAAGATTGAGGTGGTTACAGACAAATACAAAGGTAAAGGTAAGAAATACAATAGTATGATTATAGACAAAAACATTGACTCGGAGCTTATTAAAACCATCTGTGCTCCGTTCAACAATCTAGCACAGACACCACAGAGAACCGCAACAGACAAAGCTGTTTATATATGGTGTAGTAGCACAGAACCCACTATGGAGGAAATTAATAAGAAATTTAACTGTTCTTACAAAGAAAAAAATGGAGTTAAGAAGGAGAAGAATAAATGAACATTGTACAAGTAAGACATTTACAAGATAAAAACGCAAAAAGATATACATACAAAGTCCCAGATGACGAATCCCTTAATAAAGGAGATATGGTTCTGGCACGAAATGCTAATGGCAAAGAAAGTGTTGCGATTTGTGTTACAGATAGCGAAAACCTTTCGACTAATGCCATTGATATGATTATGTGTGGTGCTGAAGTGCTGAGCGAAGTTATTGGAATATATAAAATTTGTAAGTTTAAAACTGAATCCGAAATAGATTTGAAAAATACCGCAAGTGAATACACACAAGCAATAGCAAAATATCATACAGCAACAAATCCAGCATTGCTTATACATACAACTCCATTGCCAATTACGGAGGCGTAAAAATGACAAATAAAACACGAGTTTTACAGGAGTGTGACAATGAAAATCATCAAACAAGGCAAACCTGAGTTGCAAATCAAACCATCAAAACAAAATACAATATCCTGTTCAGAATGTGGATGTGTATTTCAATATGATTATTATGACACACATTATGCCACAAGCATAAGTCACGACGGCTGGGAGGACTGGGATGAATGGATTATCTGTCCGTGGTGTAACACAGAAATTTATGGAATTTTTGATTTTGAGGAGAATTAGATGTGTAATGTATGCAAAAACTTGCCTTGCAAACCCACTTGTCCTCATGCTCTCGATCCACCAGTTATGGCAGTCTGTCATCAGTGCGGTAACAAATTAAGATATGACTATACATATTTTCGAGATAAATACGACAATATCTTCTGTTCTCGTGAGTGTGCTGAGGCATATTACGACATTCAAGAATATGATTGGACAGAGAGTGATATAAAACACAATGTAATAAAGGAGTGTAACTATGGAAATTATTAGGCAAGGCAAACCTGAATTGCAAGTGATTGAAACAATGTATGAAAAAGAATGTCCGAGATGTCATTGTCAATTTCGTTTTAATGTGAGCGACACACATCTTATATCTTGTGCGATTGATGTTTATGAGTATGTTATATGTCCTTGGTGTAAGTCTAAAATGGAAGCTTATTGTTAGGAAAAAGGAGGATTAAGTTGAGAATTATCAGTGAGGGAAGTCCCACTATGAAGAGGATGCCTCTTCTTGCACAGGCAATAGTTTGTGACCATTGTGGTTGTGCTTTTGAATATACATTACTTGATGTGCATAGTCGAGATAAAGAAGGACATAACAAAACAATCTACGAAGAATTTATTTATTGTCCGTGGTGTAGCGAAGAGGTTGAATCTTTATCGTGCAAACTAAATTAATAAAAGAAAGATTTTAATATGTTGCAAATGCAACAGAAGGGTGGATCATAATGACACACAAGAGACTTAGAAAACTTCTACAGGCAAAAGGTGTGCAAAGAAACAATGTAGAAGATGTTATTCGCAAATACAGAGAAGATTATTTTTATACAGCAAATGAAGGTGTTTACGATCGCTATTGTGTCCGTAAACTGTTGAGCGTGATAGCTAAACTTGCAAACAGGAGCGAATGAAATGATTCAAATTATTAGAGAAGGCGACCTTAAATCACCAGTAATTAGATTTAATTGTCTTAGATGTAAGTGTGTTTTTGACGCAGATAAGGATGACTACAAACTGATAGCAACTTCAGGTGACTTAGCATATATAACAAATTGTCCGCATTGTCACAAAAGAGTGGCTCGTATGATGATAAAAGATAGGAGATATATATGATTTACTATTTAACTGATAGAACTCTTGCAAGAGCAATTGAGCGTTGCAGTAACGAAAATTATAACTACCTTATTGTCCTTAAAGATAACAGAAATTTTGACGAAATTGCTGTTTCGATTCTCGAACAGGCGATTATGAGCGATACATACTTAAATACTTCGTCATATTTAACCTATGACCGTATTTCCTTTAGAACAGGCACAATCACCATCTATAAAGATTCGTTAATTACAAACGATTTTAAGGGCGTTTATGATGAGATACTCATTGACGAATTGGTAGAAGATAGTAAATGGGAAATGCTTGCTGAACACACAAATAGACACGGTTCATATAAAGAGAAGTATAAGTCAAAGGAGGAGCTTAGTTTTGCATAAGAACATTGATTATGAGTCCTTGCTTAGTTTTGTACAGGACAACCCTAACGCCGGCATATCACTGACAATATCAGAGAATGAATTTGACCAAGCAATTAAGACTATTATATCGGCATTGATTACCAACGAAACGCCACCAACACAATTAGTTAGCTACTTAGAATATAGAGCTCATTATATTTACATTGAGTTTGCTAACGAAGCAACGCTTGAAATAAAGACAATTGAGGGGTGAGATGAAAATGAACGACTATAAAACCAGACTTTTATCTGAGTATAAAGAACTCGTAGATAGGATTAGTAAACTGAGGGTATTTCTTAATAAATGGGACAACGGACAACTTTCGTTTGTCCCAAAACCCTCAAGGGTAATCTATTCAAGACAACTTGAAGCAATGTGTACTTACAAGATGTGTCTTGAAAGTAGAATGCTGACAGACAAAATATCCTTTAAGGAGGCTGAAAATGTTTAAATTTAAACCATACATAACGGTTATTGGGGAAAATGGCTTAACAGTAGATTTTGAGTTGTCACAACTCAGCACCTTTATGGTAAACAATATTGATATTGATAATGGGTTAATTTGGTGTAATGAAGTTTATATTGAAACTAAGGCGATTGATTTTTCAGTTCTCGAACGCAGAAGTTCTCGTTTTAAGTTATTTGCTAACACTGTTACACAGATTATTCTTCATCCTTATAGAGCAAAAAGCAAATCTCTAATCTTGCATTTAGACACCGATGCCAAAGTTATACATAATAAAAACACGAACACGATTATTATTTCAAACTTATCAGATACAGAGAGGATGGTGTAATGAGTAAAATAAAACAATCAACAGAGATAGCAACTAACAGATATAAAGCAAAGCCAATTTTTGCCGAAGAAAAAAAGTTTATCGAATCACGATTACCGCAAATTGCACCTCTTCCAGATGCGTGTTGGATATATGGTGGCAATACAAAAACTGTTTGGGTGGATTTATATTCTTCACAATATTTACTGAAATTTAAAGTTGAAAATGGAGGAGAATTTTCTGTATTAAAAGATAACAGGTCTTTATTTAAAAACTACACCCCTGTATCATTGAAAGATACATTAGAGCGTGAAAAAGAACGAGTAAATAATTTATATAATAAATGCGTAGACAGACTATCTGATTATGTAAAAAACAATCCCCAAAAGACATATAAGATAAATCATTCAGGTGGTAAAGATAGTGAACTCACAATGGCTATTTGGAATGATATGTTAGATATTATTGGTTTTACACCTGATTATGAATTTGTATTTCTTAATTCTTCAAATGAAACGGCAGATGTATATAAAAGGATTAAACAAATTCCCAATATTAGAATTATAAATCCTAAAATGGGATGGAGACAATGGATAATACAAAATAAGAATTACATACTGCCTTCAGTATTCAGACGCTCCTGTTGTTCCGTGTACAAAGAAGGACAGGTACAAAAGATATTTGACAAAGAAGCAGAAATTGCACAGGTATTAGGTGTTAGAAAGTTTGAAAGCACTAAACGAGCAAAATATGAATTTTTTATGGGTTATAATTTTGATAAATCTTTATTTGGATCTTCGTGTTTTCCAAAAAAATGGATTAAATTAGCTCCGATTATAGATTTACAAAATGTAGATGTGTGGCTTCTACTAATGATAAAAAATCTACCAATTAACCAGAGATACTTAAATGGTTCAAGTAGAGTTGGATGTGTAATTTGTCCTTATTCTTCAAGCTATGAAGATGAATTAATAAAAATACATCAGCCACATCAATATGAATGGTTTGTTAAGGCTGTACAACAACAGTATGATATAACCACAGCTAAAAGATTAGGGTATACCAAACAAGAGTGGATAGATGGAGCTTGGAAAAGACCTGTATGCAAAAATAATGATTTTCTAAAAAGGCAGCCAACCAAAGAAAATGTGAGATGGTATGCCGAACTTAAAGGACTCTCAGAAAATATGGCTAAAAAATATTTTAATAGAGTTTGTGGAAATTGTGGTTGTGCAATGAAGGAAAACGAAATTGCCATGTTTTATAAGTTATGTGGTCGATTTGAAAATAAACCAGACAATAGAGAAGTTTTATGTGCTAAATGTTTTTGCAAACAATTTGGTATAACTATCGAAGAGTATAGACAAAAAAATATTGAATTTATAGAACAAGGATGCAATTTGTTTTGATAAAAAATACATAGAAAGGAAAACTAAATGGGTAAAATCACAATCTTACCAGAAACAACCATTGATCCAATTTCGTTAATGGGCAGACGAGCAGGTATATGTTGGGGAAAAGATATTACAGACAGCGAAAAAAACTACAAACGAGGTCTTGATTGTATTAAAGCTAATCACGGCAGAGTGTTTGAATTTGTAAATATTGAAGCAATTATTGAAGGTTACTCAGCAAGAGTAATTAGGGAATGGTATACACATATTGGTGGCAGTCCTACACGACTTCAGAGCAGCACAAGATATATCAACTACGATAACTTTGAATACATAATTCCCAAAACAGTACAGACTGAAGAACAGAAAACTTGGTATAACAACGCTATTGACACTATCAGTCACACGCTTAAAAATCTTGAAGGAAGCGGTGTCAAGAGAGAGGATGCTGCAATGTTACTTCCGCTGGGTATGGCAACTAAAATTGTAGATAAGCGAAATGTCAGAAGTGTTATCAGTATGGCAGAACAGAGAATGTGTTCGAGAGCGTATTGGGAGTATAGAGAACTCTTTAACGAATACATAAAGCAGTTAAGACTCTATTCAGAAGAGTGGGCAACACTAATTCCTATGGTTATAAAACCAAAATGCGATATGCTTGGATATTGCCCTGAGAAATTTAGCTGTGGAAGAAAACCGAGAAAGGATTGATTATTATACAGCAGAAGCATTATTTAGATATTGAGAGACTTAAACCTAATTATTTAGATGCGTTTTCGGAAGGTGATGAAATTGTAATTCAAGAGAAAATTGATGGAGCGAACTTTTCAATTCGTTACGATGCCGAAAGTGATAACATCAAAGCATTTAGTCGTAGAAAGGAATTGAACGAAACCAACACTCTAAGAGGGGCTTGGAATTGGTCTCAAACACTTGACAAAGAATTAATTAAAACGGTATTGGGGAGTAATCTTATATTGTTTATGGAGTGGCTTGTACCCCATACTGTAAAATATCCTGACAACAAATACCACAAAGCATATTGTTATGATGTATATGATACCAACACACAACAGTATTTAAAACAAACAGAAACAGAAAAAATTGTAAAAGAACTTAATCTCACATTTGTTCCTGTCTTTTACAGAGGTAGGTTTACGAGTTGGGACGATGTGAAATCTTATATCGGTAAAACACAAATGGGTGGCGAATACGGAGAAGGTGTAGTTGTAAAAAATCAAACAACTTTAAATAATCCAAACACAAGACTACCATTTTATGTAAAACTTGTATGTGAACAGTTTTGCGAAACAAAAGGACACAAACAAAACCATGTGGTTGATACAGACGCATTAGCTAAAAAAGCTGAAAATCAGTGTTTAGTAAACACAATTGTTACTAAAGCCAGAGTTCGCAAACTTATACATAAGATGGTTGATGATGGGGTAGTACCTGAAAATTGGAGCAATACAGAAATGGGAATAATTGCTAAAAATATTGGAAAAGACATTTATTATGATTGTCTTAAAGAAGAAAAAGATGTTGTTGAAATGGTTGGTCACGACTTTGGTAAATTCGCTCACAGTTCCGCAATGAGATTAGCAAGAGAAATTCTGTCAGAAAGGGAACTCGACATTTAATAGCAATCAATGAAACGATGGAAATTAAAACTAAAAGATAAAGAGTATGAACCAATCGTGTATGCCAAAACCGAAACGGATGCAATAACTTGTTTTAAAGATGAAGTCGTTGAAAGTGTAACACTTTATGAGAATAGGGACTACTTATCGTATATTAACAAAATGCTGAAAAATGCAATATTAGAAGGCGTTCAACATCGAAACAATAATTGTGATCGTGAGTGGTACAAAACAAATACAGCATATGGGGTTTTGAGATTCCGTTTGATTAAAGACTGTAATGATGACAGTTATTTTGATTATACCGACTATCAGTTCGTTTCTAATGATTGTAAAGTGTTACCTTGTACATATGAAATGTCAACACCACAGAAAGTTTGTGAAAAATACTTTTCCGGCTCGCCTTATTGCGAAATTTATTCATATAGGTTATACGGAGAACCAAAACTTGTTAAGCCAGTAGAACTAAAAGGTATTAAATCGAGTTTTATTGTTGACTTTATACCGAATAAATGCAAGTGTCATTGTTTTGTAAAGGATAATGACTTATGGATAAAACATAGGGATTTCTTTTCTAAATCGCATAGACCTGCCCCTAAAGACATAGGTACACCGCTTACATATAGATTACAGAAATATTTTAATTGCGATAAAAATTACTTAGATAAATTTATGTATCCTGATAGTTGGGGAAGCATTGTGTTAAGAAATGAAGCTTGGATTGTGTTTCACAATATCAAGAATTTTGTGTTGGTCGATAAAATACCATCAGTTGTTTTTGTTGAAGATATGTTTTTGAACACTGACTTGATGAAGAAGTCAAATATATACAATTTATCAAACGAATGGGATAGATTTTTTGAAAACACATTAAAAACTTATGTTAAATATTTAAAAGGAGGAATTATTTGAAAGACTGGACAGGAAATAGTAAAAGTGTTCATTCCGTTTTAGGAGCTTCTAACCACTCTCTTAAAGAGAGAGAAACAAATGATTATTATGCCACAGAACCTAAAGCTGCTGAACTTCTACTTCAAGTAGAAGATTTCGCTCCTGACATTTGGGAATGTGCTTGTGGAGAATGCCATTTGTCTAAAGTATTTGAGGCTCACGGTTATAATGTTAAGTCAACAGATTTAATTTATCGTGACGGAGGAATGTCTGAAACATTCGATTTTTTAGCAGAGTCAAAACCTAATTCGTGGAACGGCAGTATTATTACAAACCCACCTTATAAATATGCTTATGAGTTTGTTGAGAAAGCGTTAGATACAGTTACAGAAGGTAACAAAGTGGCAATGTTTCTTAAACTGCAATTTCTTGAGGGTAAAAAACGAAAAAAGTTGTTTGATAACACCCCGCCACAGACAATCTATGTATCAAGTTCAAGACTTTTATGTGCTAAAAATGGAGATTTTGAAAGCACAACATCAAGTGCTGTAGCTTATGCTTGGTATGTATGGCAGAAAGGGTATAAAGGGAACACAATTGTTAAATGGATTAATTGAGGAGGAATGTTATGAAGGACACAATATATCTCATATCTGTATGTGTATTATGGTTTTGTTTATCGCTTAATTTAACAACTCGTATTAGAGAGCGAAACCAGTATTATGTAAATAAAAAATTGCATGAAGCCATTTATCGTTACACGGAGTTAGGAATGGCTTTTGTTGTAGGTGCAATGTTAGCAAATATATTAATTTAAAGGAGAAGTATATGAAATACATTAAAAAAGCAATACCGATTGAAGCTTTTAAGTACAAAGGTGATTTTATTGAAAATGGAAAATATTGTATTCCTGAATGGGCAATTAAAGCGTATGAAGATGGCTTGCTTTATTATAAAGATGAAGGAGATTTATATATCCATACACTTGAAGGTGAAATGAAATGCAGTTTTAACAGTTACATAGTTCAGGGTGTTAGAGGTGAGATTTATGCTTGTAGACAGGATATCTTCGAGGAAACATATATAAAGGTAGAAGAATGAAAGTTTTATCAAAAAGTGAGTTGGAATCGTTAATAGCACAATTTCCAGACGGAGGTATTGTTTTTGCAGGATATACACCAGATGTGCTAACTTCAGAACTTATGGTGACTGACGGCGATTTTGGTGCAAAATGTATAATTCCTCAAGATGGAGAGGTGTTTGATTTCGATTGGAATATTGGGGAATACAGAGATACAGATTTATTTGCAGTATTTGACAATAATGATATTTTACAAATGATTCAAACATTAACAAGTGGATTAAAAATATCATGCAAACCATGGTGGGAAGAATAAAATTTAGTTTTTAAAAGGAAAGAGGTGAAATATATGTTTTATATTACTGGAGATTTACATGGTGAATATGACATACACAAACTGAGTTCTAAACGATTTCCAATGGGCAACAATCTAACACGAGATGATTACCTAATTATTTGTGGTGACTTTGGCTTAGTGTGGAATAATGGAAATTCTGAAATGTATTGGCGAGATTGGCTTAATAACAAACCGTGGACAACCTTGTTTGTAGATGGAAACCACGAAAAATTCCCCTTGCTGGATCGTTATCCTGTAACTACAAAGTGGGGTGGAAAGGTGCATCAGATTGAAGATAATATTTATCATCTAATGCGTGGACAAGTGTTTGAAATTGACGGCAAAACATTTTTTACAATGGGTGGCGCATCGAGCCACGATATACAGTATCGCACAAAGAATGTTGACTGGTGGGAAGAAGAACTACCCAATGAAGCTGAAATGCAGGAAGGGTTAGCAAATCTTGATAAGTATAACTGGAAGGTAGATTGTGTAATTACGCACTGTGCTCCAACCGAATTTATCACCAGTTGCATCAATATAGGGTACAGTCCGGACACTTTAACCGAATACCTACAGCACATTGATGACAAGTTGGATTATGAACATTGGTATATGGGACATTATCACCTTGATGCTATATTTGGTTCGGATTCAGAAAAGCAAAAGCATATTTTGTATAACTATGTGGATGTGATTGATTAACACGGAAAGGATGACGAATATATGGGAATGGTAATTTGCCTTATATCACTTTATTTACTCAACGCAAATGGGGTTGTAGTGCCTAACGGATGTTTTATTGCAGTATGGGGTTTCACAATTTTTAGTTCACTACTCAGTATAATATCCGCAATTGTCAAAGCATTTAGCGATAAAAAAATAATTAAGGAGAGTTAAATATGGAAATTAAAATTAAATACTTTACAGACATCGAAAAGATTAAGCAAATTCCGAACGGAGATTGGGTTGATTTGAGATCAGCCAAAGATGTCACACTCAAAAAGGGTGAATTTACTATTATTCCACTCGGAGTAGGAATGAAGTTGCCGTTCGGCTATGAAGCTCACATTGTGCCAAGAAGTAGCACTTACAAGAATTATGGCATTATTCAGACAAATCATATGGGAGTAATTGACAACTCCTATTCGGGCGATAACGACCAATGGGGTATGCCCGTAATTGCAATGAGAGATACAATCATACATAAAAACGATAGAATTTGTCAGTTTCGCATCACACAGAAACAGCCTGATTTTGAGTTTACAGAAGTAGAATGTCTTGACACAAAAAGTCGTGGTGGCTTTGGCTCAACAGGTAAACAGTAAGGAGGAATAACTGTGATTACATATAATGATTTCGAAAGATATCTTACCAAAATTCAAAGAATCCATGAACTTGAAGATGAAATTATCGACCTTGAAAATAAATATGACGAAATATCTCTTGACTATATGTCTTTACTTCCTTGTCATACACTTATTATGGAAGATGAATTGATTGACTGTCTTGAAAAAGGGTTAAATCTCAAGCCTGATGAATTTGGCTATACTTGGGTATCATATTGGGTATGGGAAACAGACTGTGGTAAAAGAAGTACAATTGTAGAAATTGACAATAAAGAAGTAAGCATTGCAGAAATTGCCAACCTGTGGAAAGTTATCGAATGGGAAAAGTCGGGAGAATGCGTCAAATGAGTAAACAAACGATTGTAGTTAATCTTTATGGTCAGCCTTCCTGTGGTAAATCCACAGGGGCTGCCTATATATTTAGTCAGTTGAAACTGAGAGACATTGACACGGAACTTGTAACTGAAACCGCTAAGGATATGGTATGGGAACATAACAATGACGCTTTGACAAATCAGCTATACATATTGGGCTTACACTCACAAAGATTTTGGAGGCTGAGAAATCAGGTTAGAGTAATTGTAACTGACTCGCCAATCCTATTGACCGAAATTTATAACAGATTTGAAAAGTGTGGTTTTTACCCCTCAAAATCCATTGAAAAGTGTGTAAACGATACCGCCGAAGCGTTTAGTTCTCTCTTTGATAACTTAAATTTCTTTGTTAAGCCTGTTAAAAAATATAATCCAAATGGCAGATTACAAACCGAAGTTGAAGCAAATAATATAGGTACACGAATTGAATCAATGCTAATTGACAAGAATATCCCATATGAAATTATTAAAGGCAACCAAAAGGGGTACGATAAAGCTGTACAACTAATTATGGATTACATTGACCGAGAGGATAAAATGGATGCTATTAAAGAGGATAGAGAAAGGAACGGATTGAATGTTGTTTGAGGTTTATAAAGACGGACAAGGCAAATTCATGTGTAGTGACACAAGCTGTTTACCAACAGAAAGCCAGCTTAAAAGTATGAACAAAGAAGGGTATGAATTTAAGTTGAACGGCAAGAAAGCAACGCTAAAAAGCGTATTGAAATTGATTGAAAAGTAAATAGAAATAATAACAATTTAATATTAGTTAGGTAGGTGTTCATATGAAACCAATGCTTACTCCAAAGGATATTATGGAAATTTTTGGTGTCAGTAAAAACACTGCGTATAAAATGGTTAGACAAAAAGGCTTTCCTTCGATTAAGGTGGGGAACAGGTATGTTGTTAGAGAAAGTTCCCTTGAGAAATGGATTGAAACGAACGAAGGTCGAGAATTTATTTTACTTGAAAGAAAAATTTGAAATTACATAAGATTTTACCATAAATTTTTTCAAAAACTCTTGACTTTATTCGCTCCATCCGTTATAATAGTCACTGTTGAGTTGAGAACAGACAACATTTTCAAAGTCACAACTGTTGTCAAACTGTTGTCAAATTCAAATTTTGAATTCAAAAAATGTAGTGTTTAAGCCAAAAGTAGGCACTTCGACTAACTGCCTTCTAAGCAGTAGGTCAGGGGTTCGAGTCCCTTTTGGCGCGCCACTTATGGTGGGATTAGCGTAGTTGGTTAACGCGCCAGTTTGTGGCACTGGAGACCGCCGGTTCGAATCCGGCATTCCACCCCATTTGACTCATTAGCTCAGTTGGCAGAGCACTTGACTTTTAATCAAGGTGTCCGGAGTTCGAATCTCCGATGGGTCACCAACGGCCGCTGAAGTTTTTCCTTTAGCGGCTTGTTTTTTTAACAACGGAAGAATTTAATATATACTGAGCCGTCGCCAAGCGGTAAGGCAACGGACTTTGACTCCGTCACCCGTGGGTTCGAATCCCGCCGGCTCAGCCATAAAGAGGTGCTTGCATAATCTTGTAAGTGCCTTTTTCCGTTGTATCAGTCTTTCGGTGGGTTACATTTTTCGTACAGGTTTTGTAAGCATCAATGGCAGACACTAATTTGCAAAAGATGTTAAAAAAACTCTTGACCTAAAGTTAGCTTTAGGCTGTATAATAAAGCCAAAGAGAAACTTCTCTGATTTATATTTAAAATTTATGCGATAAGGAGCTCTGATTACAATGTATATTGAAAAAATAAACGGACCGCAGGATGTTAAGAAGCTCAGTCTTGATGAGCTTAACGCTCTTGCATCGGAGATGCGTGACGCTTTACTTCACCGTGCAAGTGTCCACGGCGGTCACTTCGGTCCGAATTTCGGTATTGTAGAGGCTACAATTGCCCTTCATTATGTTTTTGATTCACCACATGACAAGTTTGTGTTTGATGTATCACACCAGTCATATCCTCATAAAATCCTCACAGGCAGAAAAGAGGCATATATTGCACAGGAGCATTACGATGATGTAACAGGCTATTCAAGCCCCATAGAGAGCGAACACGATATGTTTACTGTCGGTCATACCTCAACCTCTGTCAGCCTTGCCTGTGGACTTGCAAGGGGCAGAGATGTAACAAACGGCAAGGGCAATGTTATTGCACTCATCGGTGACGGCTCAATCAGCGGCGGTGAGGCTCTTGAAGGTCTTAATGTTGCCGGTGAAATGGATTCAAACTTGATTATTGTTGCAAATGATAACCAAATGTCGATTGCAGAAAATCACGGTGGACTTTATAAAAATCTCAAACTTCTTCGTGACACAGACGGCAAGGCTGAATGTAACCTTTTCAAGTCAATGGGGCTTGATTATGTATATGTCAAGGACGGCAACAATATTGAAGAGCTTATCAAAGCTTTTAAGTCTGTAAAAGATATTGATCATCCTGTTGTTGTTCATATTAACACTCTTAAAGGTAAAGGTTATAAGCCTGCTGAAACTGACAAAGAAAGCTGGCATTGGTGTATGCCGTTTGATATTGAAACAGGCAAAACTACTGTTAATTTCCCTGATGAGGAGGACTACAGCTCAATTACAACGGAATATCTCAGAAATAAGATGAAGTCTGACAAGTCAGTTGTGGCGATTACAGCCGGTACTCCGGCACTTTACGGCTTTACTCCTGATGAGAGAAAAGCATTCGGCAGACAATTCCTTGATGTAGGTATCGCAGAACAGACAGCTGTTGCAATGGCGTCTGCTATCGCAAAGAACGGCGGCAAGCCCGTATTCAATGTTTACAGCTCATTTATCCAGAGAACCTACGATCAGCTTTCACAGGACTTGTGCATTGATTCAAACCCTGCAACAATCCTTGTTCAGACTGCGTCGGTAAACGGTATGACAGATGTTACACACATCGGAATTTTTGATATTCCCATGATTTCAAACATTCCTAACCTTGTTTATATCGCTCCGACAACTAAGGAAGATTACCTTGCAGTCCTCGACTGGAGCATTGAGCAGACAGATTACCCTGTTGCAATTCGTGTTCCTGTTGCAGAACTTGTTTCAACAGGCAAGCCTTGCACAAAGAATTTTGCAGAACTTAATAAATATGAAGTTGCTCAGCAGGGCGGTAAGATTGCCGTAATCGCACTCGGTTCATTCTATGGAATGGGCGAACAGGCTGCAAAGCTTATTGAAGAAAAAACAGGCACAGCGCCTACTCTTATCAATCCTTACTACATTACAGGCGTTGACACAGAACTTCTTGAAAGCCTCAAGAAAGGCCATGATGTTGTTGTGACACTTGAAGACGGAGTGCTTGACGGCGGATTCGGTGAGAAGATTGCCCGTTTCTACGGTCCGTCAGATGTTAAGGTTATCAATTTCGGTCTTAAAAAGGAATTCATTGACAGATATAATCCTGCCGATGTCCTCAAAGAAAACCGCCTCACACCCGAACAGATTGCAGAAGATGCAGTCGCTTTGATTTAAATAATTTAAAAATAACTATTATAAACGAATTTTAGGAGTTGATATCAATGGTAAAACAGACAGCAGGAAGAGATAAACTCGGTGAGTTTGCACCGAAATTTGCAGAAATTAATGACGATGTGCTTTTCGGTGAAGTGTGGAGTAGGGAAGACAAACTTTCACTTCGTGACCGTTCACTTGTTACAGTTGTTGCACTTATGTCACAGGGACTTGTAGATTCTTCTTTTAAGTATCATCTTATGTCAGCCAAAAACAACGGCATTACAAAGGAAGAAATTGCAGAAATCATCACTCATTGCGCATTCTATGCAGGATGGTCAAAAGCTTGGGCAGCTTTCAATATGGCAAAAGAGGTTTGGACAGAAGAATAAAGAGCAGTTGCATATATATTTCTCTTGTGATACAATTAACTGTAGTTATTTTAAATCTTAATTTTTACAAAGGGAAGTATTATGAAAAAGACTAAATTTATAATTACCTTGTTAATGGCTGTTCTGATGACTTTTTCTTCAGCCTTTTGTCAAAGTGTATCTGCGGCATCTTCGCCCGATGAGGCGGTGATTTCGGGCAATTATGACGGCATTGAGCCTATTCCCACAGAAAAGCCCGAGGACAAGCCCGTAAAGCACGGCAAGGGCTTTTCAAGCGAGGATTACGCATTGTTTTATACTCAGACAACATTCCTTGCGCTTCTTGCAGGATATTTGATTATTTTCAAAGCAAAGGGTACAAAGACAAAAGAGAAAATGCACAGAAGAAAACTTGACCGAAAGTGAAGTGGAATATGAAAATAAGTGAAATATTTTTAACTGTTCTTTTTATTTTTTCGGCACTTTCGTCTTTACTGACCCAAATACCTGTTATAAGAAATTCGATGGTATTTTTTATTCTCTTGTTAGCACAGCTTTTGTTTGTATTTATATTTCATCACAACATAAAGAAAATGAAAATATACGGTACTGTTATTACTGCGCTTGCTGTATCCAACATTATCAACGGTATTATCGCATGGTGCTGGGCGTATCAATCAATTAACAGCATAAGCGTACCAATAAAACAGGGAACGGACATACTTGGAATTGTTATGGCAAAGGCATCATTTGGTATGTTTGCCTACCTTATTTCAGGGATTGCAATAGTTGTTTTTGCAGAATGTATTGTTTCGGTATTTATAAAATACCGAACAAAAAAGAAACAACATCTTATTCACAATATCTAAAACAAAACGGATTGGCTCAATAAAAATGCCAATCCGTTTTATTATGTTGACACGTTAAAACAGCCCGGCCAAATTACGGTCGGGCTGATAATTTATGCGCTTTCAGCACTTAATTCTTTAGCTTTTTTCAAAGCAGCATCTTTTTGCTTTTTCTTTTTGATTACCTTGAGTCGGCTGAATTCCTCACGATCCTTTTCGTCAAGTGCGTCGGAAATGAACTTAACTGTTTCCTCAAAACGGGGAATCATAATGTTCTTGAGAGCGTTTGCTCTCTTCTGAGTTTTCTTGATTGAATCGGCAAGGCGGTAAACGCTGTTCTCAATCTCGGCAAGCTCAACTGTAAGATTTTTAACTTCGGTAAATTTCGTATAAACCTTATCAATTGCCGAATTTGTTGTGCGCAGACCGTAGTGTAGGTAGTTATGGTCCTCTCGTTCCTCAATAGTGAGAATCGGAATTTCAACACCCATAACACTTCTTGAATCAAGCTTTAAGCCGTTCTCATAGGGAATAGCGTTAGAAATATCTTCACAAAAGCCGTTGGTAACATTTGCCGTTTGAAGTGCTGTGTAAGCCTCTGCATAAGCGTCATCAATTTTCTGCTGGATTGCGTTTGCATGGTCGATAAGCGTCATCATTTCTCTGATGAGAATGTTACGCTTTCTGTCCAACAGTTCATAGCCGTTTTTGGCGAGTGCAAGGGATTTCTTAGTATTCATAAGATTACCCTTGGTAGGTACTGTCTGTACTGCCATAAATGCTCACACTCCTTTCTTCAAACGATTATTTGTCACCCTTATAGTACTGATCAAGTAAAGCATCGTCAACACGGTCAAGTTCTGCTCTCGGCAATGTTGAAAGCAATTCCCAACCAAGGTCAAGACTCTGTTCAATACTTCTGTTTTCATTAAAGCCCTGATTAACGAACTTTGATTCAAACAATCTGCCAAACTCAATGTACTTCTTATCAGTAGGGGAAAGCTCCTCTTCACCGATAACAGATGCAAGCGATCTTGCGTCAATTACCTTTGCATAAGAAGCGAAAAGCTGGTTTGCAAGAGGCTGGTGATCGGCTCTTGTGTAACCCTCACCGATACCGTCCTTCATAAGACGGGAAAGGGAAGGAAGAACATTAACAGGCGGATACAGTCCCTGTCCCTGAAGTGAACGGTCAAGAACAATCTGTCCCTCTGTAATGTAACCTGTAAGGTCGGGGATAGGATGAGTAATATCGTCGTTAGGCATTGTCAAAATCGGAATCTGTGTAACAGAACCGTTGTGACCTTTAATCATACCTGCACGCTCATAAAGTGATGCAAGGTCAGAATAAAGATAGCCGGGGTAACCCTTTCTGCCTGGGATTTCACCCTTTGATGACGAGAACTCACGAAGAGCCTCGGCATAAGATGTCATATCGGTCATAATAACGAGAATGTGCATATCAAGCTCAAATGCAAGATATTCAGCAATTGTAAGAGCACATCTCGGTGTAAGAGTTCTTTCAATGATAGGATCGTTTGAAAGGTTCAAAAGCATTACAACTCTTGAAAGTACGCCGCTTTCCTCAAAGCTTTTCTTGAAGTATTCTGCAACATCTTTTTGAACACCCATTGCGGCAAATACAACACCGAAGTTAGAGCTGTTTGCGCCGCTGATTTTAGCCTGTCTTACAATCTGAACGGCAAGGTCATTATGTTTCATACCTGAGCCGGAGAAGATAGGCAGCTTCTGACCTCTGATAAGAGTCATAAGCGTATCAATGGTTGAAATACCAGTGTTGATGTAGTTTTTAGGATAAACACGGGAAACAGGGTTGATAGGAGTACCGTTGATATTAGCCTTTTTAACAGGGAAAATATCTCCGAGTCCGTCAATAGGTTTGCCCGCACCGTCAAGTACACGGCCGATAATTTCAGGGGAAAGAGGCATCTCCATAGGATGACCTGTAAGTCTTGTTCTTGTGTTTTTAAGGCTGATTCTTCTTGTACCCTCAAAAACCTGAACAACTATTCTTTCGCCCTCAATCTGAACGACACGACCCTGACGCATTGTACCGTTATCAAGACGAATGTCAACAATTTCCTCGTTGGAAACGCCCTTAACACCGTCCATAACTATAAGAGAGCCGTTAATTTCTTTAACGCCTACATAATCTATAATCATTATTGCGTTCCCTCCTTATTAAGAAATTGCAGCAAGCTTTTCGTCAATTTCCTTAATGTAATCGTCAAACATTTCAGGCTTGCTGTTAGGAATATCATACTTCATCTTTGTAAGCTTATCAAACAGACCAAGGTTAAGAATCTTGGAAAGCGGAATATTCTGAGCAACTATATCCTTAGCTTTGGCATGAAGATGAAGAATGGTTTTCATCATAAGCTTTTGCTTTTCAAGCGGAACATAAGTATCATCGGCATGGAAAGCGTTCTGTTGTAAGAAACCTACACGAATTACTCTTGCTGTTTCAATTACAAGCTTCTGGTCATCGGGGAGTACATCCGAACCGATAAGCTTTACGATTTCCATAAGTGAACTTTCTTCCTGTAAAAGTGCGCTTATTCTGTTTCTGTATTCGATGAAATCTTCACCGAGATTTTCCTTAAACCATGGGTCAAGGTCATTGAAATATTCGCTGTAGCTGTCCATCCAGTTAATGGCAGGATAATGTCTTGAATAAGCAAGAGCCTTATCAAGAGCCCAGAAACATCTTGTAAAACGCTTTGTGTTCTGTGTTACAGGCTCAGAAAAGTCTGAACCCTGCGGAGAAACCGCACCGATAAGCGTTACAGAACCTTCGCCGCCGCTGAGAACCTCAGCACGACCGCCACGCTCATAGAACTCGGCAAGTCTTGAAGGAAGGTATGCAGGGAAACCTTCTTCGGCAGGCATTTCTTCAAGTCGGCCTGAAATCTCACGGAGAGCCTCAGCCCAACGGGATGTTGAGTCAGCCATCATAGCAACATGGTAACCCATATCTCTGTAATATTCGCCAAGAGTAATACCTGTGTAAATTGAAGCCTCACGAGCCGCAACAGGCATATTTGATGTGTTGGCGATAAGTACGGTTCTGTCGGTCATAGGACGCTGTGACTTTGGGTCAATAAGCTCTGAGAATTCCTCAAGAACCTGGCTCATCTCGTTACCACGCTCACCGCAACCGACATAGATGATGATATCGGCGTCGCACCACTTTGCAAGCTGGTGCTGAGTCATTGTTTTACCTGTACCGAAACCGCCCGGAATAGCTGCTGTACCGCCCTTTGCGATAGGGAAGAGAGTATCAATAACTCTCTGACCCGTGATAAGCGGAACAGATGATGTAAGTCTTTCCTTAACAGGACGGGAAGTTCTGATTGGCCACTGCTGACAAAGGGTAAGGTTGTGTTCAACGCCTTCGTCATCCTTGATTACAACAACTGTATCAAAGAGCTTGTAGTCACCGTTGGGATTAACCTTTACTACTTCACCCGAAAGCTCAGGCGGAACCATAAGTCTGTGTTCAATGATAGGAGTTTCGGGGAGAGTAGCGTAAATCTGACCGCCCTCAAGCTTGTCACCGACTTTAACCTTCATTGTAACACTCCACAGCTTCTTGTCATCAAGAGCAGAAACCGAAGAACCACGGTTAATAAACGCACCTGCTTCTTCTTCAATAGCCTTCAGCGGTCTTTCGATACCGTCAAAGATGTTATCAATAATACCGGGGCCGAGAAGAACATTCATAGGAGCACCGGTACCCTCAACGGGATCGCCCGGTTTAAGTCCTGTTGTTTCCTCATAAACCTGAATAGTTGTGATGTCGTCTGTAATACCGATGATTTCACCGACAAGCTTTTGCTTGCCTACATGAACCATTTCCATCATCTCAAAGCTGTCGGTATTTTTTACGGTAACAACAGGTCCGTTTATTCCATATATAACATTGTTGTTTTCCATATTATTACCATCTCTTTCAAAAGAAATTAACAGTCAGCAAGATTAAAGCACACTCAGTCCGGAATTTTCAATAAACCATTCTTTCTGTGCATAGAGCTTGCTGTCAAGAGTTTCATCGGCAACAATATTCATTGCCTTGCAAAAGCCTTTGATTCCGCCGATTTTAATTGATTTGTCGGCAACAACCTCGGTGCTTCCTGCAAAAACTGCCTTGATTTTGTCTGAGTTCTTCATATCTCTTTCGTTGACATAAACAACACAGTCGTTGTCTGCAAAAAGCTTAGCAACTTCCTTTGCACTTTTAACAAGGCTGTTTGTATATTCTGATGTTTTTGTGTATTCAACAAGTCTTTCCTCAGCCTTTTTAAATACGCTTTCAGTCATTTCAGCTCTTTCAAGAAACAGTTTTTTCTGACCTTCCTGAATTTTCTTTGCAAGAATACCCGTCTGTCTGTTTCTTGATTCTTCAAGTTTGTCCTTGATATATTTTTCGCTGTCATGTCTGCCTTTTTCGGTTGCCTCTTTCAGCTTTTCTTCTTTAAGCTGAGCAACCTCTGTCTGCATGGCACTTCTTTGTTCATCAGCATATTTTTTAATGGCTTTCAGAAAGTTATCTGTTTTGTTTTTGGAGTTTTCCATTAAAAATAACCTCCCTGAATAAATTCAGATATGTGATAATTACAGCTTTACGCCGATTGCGTCCTGAACATATTTTGTAATACTGTCCTTGGTTCTTCCGTTACCGTGACGGTCGGGAATTTCAACAATAAGCGGCTGTTTGCGGTTAAGCTTAAGGTCATAAATAAGGTCGGGACAGAGCGAAACAAGTGTTTCCGTAATAAGAATAACTGCAATATCATCCCTGTTCATAGCCTTTTCAAGCTCACTGCGTACCTCATCCTCCTGATGAACAACTACGCCTTCAATACCTGCAAATCTCATACCCATTTTGGTATCGACATTATCACTTATAAGAAAAAATTTCATAATAATCAATCCTTAACGAAACTTAAATCGCTTAAATTATCTTGCAAAGATAAGAAGAATTGAAACGAGCATACCGTAAATAGCGATACCTTCACCAAGTACAACGAAGATGATTGCTTTACCGAATGCCTTAGGATCTTCACTTGTAGCACCGATAGCGGCAGGAGCAGCGTTACCAACGGCAATACCGCCGCCGATACATGAAAGACCTGTTGCAAGAGCGGCACCGATATATGCAAGACCGTCAGCCATACCCGATGTAGCGGCAGCGGCGTCACCTGTAGCAGCGCTTGCTACGATAGGGCATACCATGCAGAATGCAAATACAGCAGCGAATGAGCAAATCTGAGTAAGAACTGTTTTCTTTCTGCTCTTGCCGTGTTCAAAAGCCTTTACTGCAAGAATTGCAGACGCACAAAGGAATACTACCGGAACAGCTAACATAATTAAATTGAATAACATAATAATACCTCCAAAAAATTATCAATCAATATTTAATTTAACAGGTTCGTAAGGTCTGCCTTCACCCGAATAGAAACGGCTGAACATCTCGTAATATTCAAGTCTTAACACCTGAATTGCAACAAGAAGTGCCTCAAGAACCATTACAAAAACATTACCTAAAACAACTACGGGCCAGTATGCAACGGCGGGAGCTGTTTGGGCAAGCACGAAAACAACTGTCATCATACCTGCGTGTACAAGAACGAATGCACCGACTCTCAAAAAACTTACCGTGTTTGTAACATATTCAAGCAAAAATTCGATTGACTCGATGGCATGTTCAAGAATATATCCGCCCCAGCTTTCGGGCTGCCAGTCTTTTTCTCCTGCAATAAGAAGTCCGAGAGGCTCGCCGAAGAAGATAAGCAGATAGGGGAGAACGATAAGGCAAAGAATGTATGCAAGTGAGAATACCTGAAGACCGAGCACAAGCTGTCCTACAACACCGAAAATAATTGAGCAGTAGAATACAAGACCCGCACAACCGCTTGATCCGAACAAAGCTTTTCCCACATCTCCCTGCTTAAAGGAACTGTAAATATTAAGTCCCATAGCAACCACAACAAGCGTAATACCTATTGAAACCGCCGCAAGAAGAATCATAACAATTGAGTTTGATGACATTACTTCAATCGGTTTTTCATCAAGTCCGAAAAGTGCCTTGTAAAGAGGATCGAGTACATGCTCAAATCCGAACACACTTCCGAACACACAGCCGAATATCGCAGAAGAAATTCCGCACGGCATAAGAATTTTACCGATTTTCATTTTCTTGAGTTTCCACATAAGCGCACCGACAATTGATACACAGATGCCCTGACCGAGGTCAGCAAACATTATGCCGAATATAATGACATAAGTGATAGCGATAAAGAGTGACGGATCAATTTCGTTATATTTCGGAACACCGTACATCTCTGTGTAAAATTCAAACGGTTTTGCAAGGAAACAGTTTTTGAGTTTGACAGGCGGTGATTTTGCAATCTCCGTCTTGCCGTCTGAAAAATCTACATTGACGCTGGCAATTTTTTTGAGTCTGCGTCTGAGAGGCTTAGCATCCTCTGTAGGAACCCAACCTACAATGATAAAGCTTTTGCTGTACTGCAATGCTTTTGTGCGGATTTTGGCATAAAGATTAAGCTCTTCAAGCTTAGAAAGGTATTTACAGATTCTAACCTCATATTTGTCAACATAATCGTCAACCCGTTTTTGAGCTTCTTTAAGCTTTTCCTCAAGGTGGGGGATAAGACTCTCAAGTTTTTTCAGATGAATTCTCGGTGTGTCATTAACTCCGAGAACATCGCATTTTTCAAAATATAATCCCGAAAAGATTCTGTCAATTTCCTCGGTTTTATCAATCGGAGCAAAATAAACACCCCAATAGTGTGATTTGTCTTCGGTACAGACAATAAAATCTACATAAGGATTATCTTTATAGGCTGAAAGCTTTTCAAAGCTTTCCTTAGGCAGTCTGCCAAAGCGTGAACTGATATACTTTAAGGTTAAAACCTTTTCAATTTCAACCCCAAGTCCGACAAAGTGAGTGGTTTCAACAAGATTTTCCTTTGCCTGCATCAGCTGTTCTTCAACAAACAGCCTGTCATCTGCAAGAACTTCAATGTCGCTGTTTATTTGATTTGTAAACAGTTCAATTTCTTTAAAGGTCGGATTAAAGTCACTTACATCAACAAGATTAAACTTGCGTTTTGTAAGACCTAATGTTGCCTTAAGAGTGTTAAGAGGTTCAGCATAGATGTTTTTTGATTGCAGATGCGTAAAATCCTTTGTGTTGCTGTAAAAGGATGAAACATCATCGGGATGGAACACACCTGATTCACCAAGTACCGATATTACATTATCAATATCATTTGTAAGCCCGATAATGCTTACGGCCTGCATGGTTGAAACAGCCAAATTTTAATCACCTCTTCTTAACAGTCATCACATTTTTTATTTAATAAGCAATGACTGCGTAAGTTTATTGTCAAGTTCATATCTTGTGCCTTCAATCAAAGTGATAATATTCATCAGCTCTGTTTCGGCAACAAACATATATGAAATCATTACAACCGAAGGGTTGTTGGAAAAGTGCATATTTTTCTTTGCAAGCCTGTATTTTACTCTTGGCGAAATATCGCTTGCATAGACATATCCGATTTTATCAATCAGTCTTCCGTTGTGAGTGTTCTGCATAATAGAAAATATCTCTCCGGAAGATTCCGCCTTACACATCATATCAATGGTTCTTTCGTTGAGATTAGTGTAATTAAGCAGAAGATTTGATTTGATGTCATCGGGAGAAAGCTTATAATATTTTTTCAATCTCAAAATTCTTGAGAAAATATTATAGTCGTTAATCGTGAAGAAAAAGTTGATTAACTCACGCTTTTCCTGTCCTTTGGTTGTTGCTTTAATCAGTTTGGTCAGCTTTCCGAACACTAAGTCATACAGCTTGTTCTCAATGTCCGATATCGGAAGTCGATTTTTCTCATCGGGAGAAAATTGCTTGAGAATATCGTAGAATTGGGAGGACTGTGTGGCGTTCAGAAACTCTTCATAATTTGTTGCATTGGCAAGCTTGTTGACATCAATTTCCGTATGCTTTGAAATATAACCCGGAAACTGGTAAATAAACTTGTCCGTTGAGTTTGAACTGAGCAGGATAAGAAATCTTACAATCTGCTCAACCTCTAATGTCGAGATAATGTACGATGACAACCCCGAGCTTACACTCGAATCGTATCTGCACAAAGAGTCAAATTCATAGAAAAGGTTTTGCCTCAAAAGAGCCTCAAGCCTTCCTCTGTGAATTTCACGCTCGCTGACATCAGTCAGAGTTTTGGAGTAGTGCGTATTGTTTTTGAGATACGACATAATTTCTCCGACACTCTGGCACACAAGCAAACTCTGGTAGTCCTTTTCTGTCAGTCTTTTACCAAACTTGGATCTTGCTTTCGTCAGAACGGCGAATGAAGTTTTTGACATTATCCGCATACACCTCCTTGTAAACAGTAAATGGAATGTTACTGTGCAACTGTTCTTTTGACGATTTCGTCAACCCACTTGTCGCAGTTAAGCTTAAAATCAGAGTCAAGCTTGATATGCACTGAATTGTGCTTGCCCTGAATTTCTTCCCATTGCTGCTCAGCTTTCTTTGCTTCCTGAATATCGTTGCGTTTCACAACCTCTTCAGCTTTTGCCATATAGTCATCGTAGATTTTCTTTGTCTCGATTTCTATAGATTTGGAAAGCTGCTCTTTTTCTTCAAGAGTATCCTTTTCCATGGCTTTGGCTTCGTTGTCGGCATCAACGATTTTTTTAATCATATTCTCCATAAAACCACCCCCGTGAAAAATTAGTTTTTAAGCGCTTGAAGCGGAGCCGGAATTCTTCCGCCGCGCTTAATGAATACCTCCGGAGAACCTTTCCTTACAGGCATAACGGGACCTCTGCCGAGCAGTCCGCCGAAATTAAGTTCTTCGCCTGCACTTTTTCCGATAGCCGGAATAAGTCTTACCGCAGTTGTTTTGGTATTTACCATACCAATTGTAGCCTCGTCTGCAATAATTGCAGAGATAACCTCGGGAGTTATGTCACCCGGTACTACAATCATATCAAGTCCAACCGAACATACGGCTGTCATTGATTCAAGTTTTGTAATATCAAGGTAACCTTCAGTAGCGGCATGAATCATACCTGCATCCTCGGAAACGGGGATAAAAGCACCGCTCAGACCGCCAACATGGGAAGAAGCCATAACGCCGCCTTTTTTAACAGCGTCATTAAGAAGTGCAAGTGCAGCGGTTGTACCGTGGCATCCGCACACTTCAAGTCCCATCTCCTCAAGAATATATGCAACACTGTCACCGACAGCAGGTGTCGGGGCAAGTGAAAGGTCAACAATACCAAAGGGAACACAAAGTCGCTTGCTTGCTTCTCTTGCAACAAGCTGTCCCATACGGGTGATTTTGAATGCAGTTTTCTTAACCATATCTGCAATTTCTGTGATGTCTTTTCCGGCACCGTCTTTTGCAAGAGCGGCTCTTACAACGCCGGGACCCGATACACCGACATTGATAACGGTATCGGCTTCACCGACACCGTGGAAAGCACCCGCCATAAACGGGTTGTCTTCGGGAGCGTTACAGAATACAACGAGCTTTGCCGCACCGATGCAGTTTCTGTCGGCTGTAACTTCTGCAGTCTGCTTAACGACCTTACCCATCATCTTAACAGCATCCATATTGATACCGGCCTTAGTAGAACCGATATTTACGGACGAACAAACAAAATCGGTTTCGCTCAAGGCCTGCGGAATGCTCTCAATAAGGGCATAGTCACCGCTTGCAAAACCCTTCTGTACAAGAGCGGAATAACCGCCGATGAAATTTACGCCGAGTTCCTTTGCGGCTTTGTCAAGAGTGTGGGCAAACTTGACAACATTCTTGCTCTGACACGGAGCTGCTACCATACCGATAGGGGTAACTGAAATTCTTTTATGAATAATAGGAATGCCAAATTCCTTCTGGATGTCTTCACCTGTTTTAACAAGGTCTTTGGCGCTGCGGCAAATTTTGTCGTAAACCTTTGTACAAGCTTTGTCAATGTCCTCGTCAATGCAGTCGAGCAATGAAATACCCATTGTAATTGTTCTTACATCAAGGTTTTCATTATCTATCATATTTATAGTTTCAAGTATATCTCTTGTCTCCAACATATTATGTATATCCTTTCAATTCGGTAGCTCAGATTTAAATTCTGTGCATGCTGTTAAAGATGTCCTCGTGCATAACATGAACCTTTGTGTTTGTTGATTTGCCGACAGCCTTAAGATTTGTCTGAAGCTGTTCAAATCCAATGTTGGATTTGTCAATTTCAACAAGCATAATCATTGCAAACATATCCTGAAGAACGCTCTGCGTTACTTCAACGATGTTTACATCAGCCTTTGAGCAGGCTTCCGAAACTTTTGCAAGGATTCCAACGCTGTCTTTACCGATTACTGTGATAACTGCCTTCATTTTTTACCTCCTGCTTATGCAGATTTTCGTTGGAATTCTGCATAAAACTGCTTTTCTTTGTTTGTGCATATTATATAACTATTTTTTAATAAAGTAAAGTGCAATATTGAAAAAATTTTCCTCATATGTTATCATCTTTTTCGTGAGGTGTTATACCAATGAAAATATGTGATGTTCATACCCATTCAAGCAACTCTTTTGATGCTGAAAATACAGTTGAAGAAATGTGTAAAAGTGCCGTTGACAAGGGACTTTTTGCACTTGCAATCACCGACCACTGCGAAGCTCCCGAAATTCCGCTCGGCTCTGAAGGTGAGTACGGAGATTTTAGTAAGTTAATTCCAAAATCGAATTATGAAACTTCGATTATGCAGGATAGATTTAAGGGTAAAATCAAAATCCTTAAAGGCATTGAACTCGGTGAGCCGATGCACAATGCCGAATGTACAAAAAAAGCACTTTGTTTTGGTGATTTTGACATAATAATCGCATCGGTGCATAACCTGAGAAACAGACCTGATTTTTATTATATGGATTTTAAAAAAGAAGATGTTAAGGCAATACTGAATATGTACTTTGACGAGCTTCTCAAAACCGCGTCATTTGCCGATTTCTGTACGCTTGCCCATCTTACATATCCTTTGAGATATATTAAGCGTGACACGGGCGTTATTCCGAGTCTTTTACCGTACAGAGATAAGATTGATCTTATCTATGAAACGCTTATTAAAAATGACAAGGCACTTGAAATTAATGTTTCGGGGCTGTTCAAAGGACTCGGTGAAACTCTCCCTGCATTTGATGAAATTAAACGCTATCACGATCTCGGCGGAAAATATATTACCGTTGGAAGTGACGCACACAATATAAATGATGTCGGCAGAGATATTGAAAAGGGGATAGAGCTTGCTTTTAAAGCCGGATTCAAATCATACTATGCATATGAAAACTGTTGCCCCTATGAAATAACAATTGAATAACAAAGAATTAAAATAGTTCTTAAAAGCAAAAAGAGGATTTCGCACTGATATGATGTGAAATCCTCCTTGTTTTTTTGAATCCAATATTTAACTGCAGCACATTATACTGCACTTTTCTGAAAATTGCAATACCTTTTTACAAAGTTTTTGCAAGATTTTTTATGTAATCCTTCAATAAATCCTTTGTTTCAGGGTGTTCAAGCCCAATTTCTATCTGAGCCTGCAAGATTCCAAATTTATTGCCCATATCGTATCTCTTGCCCTCAAACTCAACGGCTGTCATTCCTTTTGTTATTGCAATCTCTCTCATTGCGTCTGTAAGCTGAATTTCTCCGCCGATTCCGGGCTTTGTATTTTCGAGAATTTCGAAAATCTCTGCCGGAAGAACGCATCTGTCAAGAATTGAATAAAGAGAAAGAACTTCTTCGGGAGTCTGCGGTTTTTCCTTCATATCGGTGCAGGCAAAAACATTGTCGTGCATATGCTCAACTTTGAGCGAGCCATACTTATGAATGTCTTTGGCGTCAACCTTTTTAACGCCTACAACGCCTTCACCGTATTCACCGTAATGATCAATGAGCTGTTTGATTGCAGGAACCTTGCCTGTAATAACGCCGTCACCATACATAACGGCAAACGGTTCGTTGCCCACAAAGGATTTTGCCTTGAGAACGGCATGTCCAAGACCTTTCATTTCTTTCTGTCTGATAAAAGAAATGTTTGCAAGGTTTGAAATATTTCTGACTGTTTCAAGAAATTCTGTTTTGCCGCTCTTTTCAAGCAGACTTTCAAGTTCGGGAGAAGCATCAAAATGATCCTCCATAAGTCCTTTACCACGGTTTGTGATGATGAGAATATCTGTAATTCCTGCCGCAACAGCCTCTTCAACAATAAACTGTATAGTAGGCTTGTCAACAATAGGGTACATTTCCTTTGGCATATTTTTTGTGGCGGGAAGAACTCGTGTTCCAAGACCTGCCGCCGGAATAACTGCTTTTGTAATGTGCATAGTGTTCCTTCTTTCTGCTTTGTTTTAGAGTTTTATTTAAATAAAAAATATCGGTAGATAATTTGCAACAATCAGTGCGGCTGCAACTGAGATTGCAAGCGGAAGGTTGACGCCGCCTTTGGTTTCAAGAACTTCTGTAAGATGTTCTTTATCTGTTGTGCTTTTGATTTTTTTAATCTTTTTAACTGAATGGTTAAAAAAGCATTTGTTTGCTGTTAAGCCGCATATCAACATCACCGCCATGGAAATTATATTTGCAATCAAGGGTGATAAAAACAGCCAAAAATCTTCGGCTGAAAGTCCAAAATTATTTGAGAGCGAAACAACCTGACCCGAACCCTGTGCCTGAAGTATGTTATTGTATATATTTTGCCAAGCAGGAAGAGTTTTTATATAACCAGAAGCGATTGTAGAACCGAATGTCAGCACGGAGAAAAGTATTCCCAAAGCATACATTTTTCTGTAAAGGAAATATATGCCCGACAGAATAAATGCCGCAAAGTTAAATCTGCTCTTTTTGAACTTTTTGATAAAGCTGAAAACTCTCAAATGGTAAGGAGTATTCTTGCCGATAAACTTGGCGGCCTCACCTGCCGTAATGTCATCAATAAGCGGTTCATCGCTCTTCATGCCTGCCATAGGGTCAAAAGCGGCAGCCATCTGCGGATTTGTCTGACCGAAAGGAATGCCAAACGGCGGCATTCCTTGATTTTGTTCGAAATTAGGATTAGGTTGACCGTTATTTTGATTTTGCCGAGGATTTTGTGTTTCCTCTTTATTATCGTAAAGCGGCGCTCCGCAGTTACCGCAATAGAACATTTCTTTAGGATTATCCGTACCGCAGCGTTTGCAGACCACTGTACCGCTTTCGTCATTCTGTTCAGCCTGATCATCGGCAGCTCCGGATTGTTCCTTTTCAAAAGAGAAGCCGTCGCCGTGTTTGTCTGCAAAATGACAGCGGCCTTCTTTTTCGTAACATTCTCTGTGATGCGGTGCTCCGCATTCGGGACAAACAACAATATCGTCGCCCTTTTTAAATTGCTCACCGCACACCGGACATTTGTATTCTGTAAATTCCATTATTAACCTCCAAGGGGTACATCATATGGTGTACCTACACAACATAATTATAACAAATAGTATCGACAAATGCAACTTGTTTTTGTATATAAGTTCACTTGCAAACAAAATATCTGTTTTTCTTTACTTTTAAAGATAATTTTGTTATAATGTTTAATTGTGAAAGAATAAACTAAATTCAGAAAGGTACATGTTTATGGTACAGTTTGAGGAATTACTTTTAAAGCTTCAGGCCCTCAAGCCTGAAATAGACGATTTGTCCGACGCACTCGGTATGAAGGGTATGCTCTCGGAGATTCAGCAGCTTGAACTCAAGGCAACCGAACCGGGATTTTGGGACGATGTAGAAAAATCACAAAAAGTATTACAGCGTACAGGTTCTTTAAAGGGCAAGGTTGAAGCTTATGAAAACCTTGTTGCCAAATATGAAGATACACACGCTTTGATTGAGCTTGCAAATGAGGAAGAGGACGAATCTCTTCTTGAAGAGGCGGAAAGCGAAGTTGAGGCTGTCAAGGAAAATCTTGAAAAACAGCGTTTGCAGACCTTGCTCACAGGCGAATATGATAAAAATAACGCAATTCTTACATTTCACGCAGGTTCGGGCGGAACTGAGGCTCAGGACTGGGCTGAAATGCTTTACAGAATGTACACCCGTTGGGCAGAGGCTCACGGCTTTAAGGTTAAAGAAGTTGACTACCTTGACGGCGATGAGGCAGGACTTAAAAGTGCTGTGCTTCTTGTTGAAGGTGAAAATGCTTACGGCTACTTAAAGAGTGAGGCAGGCGTTCACCGTCTTGTCCGTGTATCTCCGTTTGACTCGGCAGGCAGAAGACACACAAGCTTCTCATCTCTTGAGGTTATGCCTGAAATTGCAAAGGATACAGAAGTTCACATTCCGCCTGAAGACATTAAAATGGATGTTTACCGTGCCAGCGGTGCAGGCGGTCAGAAAGTAAATAAGACATCATCAGCTGTTCGTCTTACTCATATTCCTACCGGTATCGTTGTTGCCAGTCAGGTTGAGCGAAGCCAGTATCAGAACCGTGATGTTGCTATGAATATGCTTATCTCAAAGCTCGTTGAAATCAAAGAGCGTGAGCATCTTGAAAAAATCGAGGACATCAAGGGTGTTCAAAAGGAAATAACCTGGGGTTCACAGATCCGAAGCTATGTGTTTATGCCGTATACAATGGTAAAAGACCACAGAACAGGCTTTGAAACAGGTAACATTCAGGCTGTTATGGACGGCGATCTTGACGGCTTTATCAACGCATATTTAAAGTGTGCAAGTCTTGGTACACTTCAGAAATAAAATTCATATTATACGGAAAGGCTATGAATCGGTATGAAGTATTTAGTAATGCTCTGTGACGGTATGGCTGATGAGCCAAACGCACAGCTTGATAATTCAACTCCTATGGCAAAGGCTGTTAAGCCTTGTATGGATTACCTTGCCTCAAAGGGCGAGGTCGGAATGGTTAAAACCGTTGCCGAGGGACTTAAGCCCGGCAGCGATGTTGCAAACCTCTCTGTTCTCGGTTACGAACCTGCTGTTTATTACAGCGGACGCTCTCCGCTTGAGGCGGCAAGTATCGGTATTGACCTTAAAGACACCGATGTAACATTAAGATGTAACCTTGTAACTCTGTCCGATGAAGAAAACTACGAGGACAAGTCTATGGTTGACTACTGTGCGGGCGACATTTCAACAGAAGAGGCAAGAGAGCTTATCAACTATGTTGATGAAAAGCTTGGCAACGATATTTTTAAGTTCTATTCGGGTGTTGCATACCGCCATTGCCTTGTATGGAAAAACGGCAATCCGCATCCGGGTGAACTCACACCTCCTCACGATATCTCAGGTCGTGTAATTAAAGAATACATTCCAAAGGGTGACGATACTGCCGCTCTCTATGATTTAATGAAGAAAAGTTATGATTTGCTCAAGAATCATCCTGTAAACAAGGCAAGAGTTGAAAAAGGACTTCGTCCTGCCAACTCAATTTGGCTCTGGGGCGAGGGTACAAAACCCGCTCTTGACAGCTTCTTCGGCAAGTTCGGTAAAAAGGGCAGTATGATTTCTGCTGTTGACCTTCTCAAAGGTATCGCAATTTGTGCCGGCATGAAAAGCGTTGATGTTGAAGGTGCAACAGGCTACATTGATACAAACTTTGACGGAAAGTGCAAAGCCGCTATTGATGAATTTAAAAACGGTGCGGACTTTGTATATATCCATGTTGAAGCTCCCGATGAATGCGGTCACAGAGGAGAGATTGAGAATAAAGTAAAGGCAATTGAACTCATTGATGAGCATATTCTCAAGCCTGTAACTGATTTTCTCAGAACATTTGATGATTTTGCCGTACTCGTATGTCCAGATCATCCCACACCTCTTTCTATCCGCACACATACTTCAAATCCTGTTCCTTATCTTATTTATGACAGCAAAAACGAAGTTGACAGCGGCGTAAGCAAATTCTGTGAAGAAGAGGCTAAAAAGACAGGCAACTATATTGAAAAAGGCTTCACAATGATGAACTATTTCCTTTCAAAATAATTTTTTGCTCTATACTACATAATTAACCAAAAAAATAACATCCTTGCAGATATAATGAAATTAAAAATCTGTAAGGATGTTTTTATGTTGTGTTTGTTCATTATCATAACAATAATGAGTATAATTACCTTGTTTGTAATTGCATTTTCTTATGTGGTAAAATTCCTTATCGGAATAATAAAGAAACTTATGTGCAGAAAATGATTTAGATAAGTTTTAATGCTTCAACAAGAGCCTTTGAAAGCTGATCGGGGCAGGATGTGCCTCTGCCACGGCAGTCAATGCCTTTTAATCTGTCAATAGCGTCTTTTGCGTCCATACCTTTAACAAGCATACAAATGCCCTGAGTGTTGCCTGAACAGCCACCAACAAACTCACAGCTTGTGATTTTACCGTTGTCATCAAGTTCAAGATTGATCTGTCTGGAGCAAACTCCCGTAGGAAAATATGAATATTTCATTGTAATACCTCTTTTCATAATTTGAAATCATATTATCACAGAAACAGAAAAAAATCCAGATAATTTTATTTTTTTGTTTTTAAAATTGAAAATCTATGTTATAATTTAAATACAGGTTGCACTTTGTTACAAACCTTGCTCCATGTTATGAAAGCAGAGCGTTGTTCTGATTAAAATCCAAGTGCAGATGTTCCACAGTTCTGATAGAATGGAACTGTTATAAATATTGTAACAGACATTTACAAAAAGCAAATCACAGAAAGTAGGATATAATGTCAATAAATATAGATTTGGGAGTATGGAACTCAATTTTTGCAGTTCCCTCCAAAGTAGTCGATGAAGGATTAAAATTTTCTGACGGCGTAAAGCTTAAAGTTCTTTTGTTTGTCCTTCGTAATGCAGGCTTATCTTTTGATGAATCTGAAATATCAAAAGCCACAGGCGTCAATGTAACGGATATTCCCGAGGCACTTGACTATTGGGTTAGTATGGGTGTGTTTAATCGAATTGAAAATACCTTTACTCCTGCAAAAAATAACGAGGAATTTGTTCCTGCACCGCAGACTTCCGCTCAAACGGAACAGACACCGCAACCTGTTCAGACTGTTTTACAGCCACAACAGACAGTGCCACAGCCTGTTCAAGCGGTTCGAGAGCCTGTAAAACAGGAAACAGAACAGTCACCAAAGGAAAACGCAGAAGAACCGCAAAAACATTTTACGGCTACAAGACCGCAAAAGCCGGACTTTGTATTTACGGCACAAAGACTTGCAGTTGATGAAGAATTAAAAATGCTTGTTGAAGAAACGCAGACAACACTCGGAAAGGTTCTTTCAAATTCCGATATTGCAACTCTGCTTATGCTCAAGGATACCTGCGGACTTCCGCTTGATGTTATCTTTATGCTTATACATTATTGTGCAAGCATTGATAAGGGCAATATCAGAACGATTGAAAATATCGGTGTGCAGTGGGCAAATGACGGAATATATTCGCTTGAGGCAGCCGAAAACAAGATTGAGCAGATTCAAAAAACAACGGCAAACTTTTCAATTGTTTCAAAGGCGTTCGGACTCAAAAATGTCGGATCGCCAACAAAAAAACAGCTTGAATACGGTGACAAGTGGATAAGCGAATGGAAGTTTTCTCCGGAAATGCTCAGAGAGGCTTATGAAAGATGCGTTGATACAAAGGGAACAATGAATCTTCGCTACATTGACGGAATCCTTAAGCGTTGGCACGCAGGCAATGTTCATACAATTGATGAACTTAATAAATATGAAAAATCAGCATCAAAGCCGGTTGCTAGAAGAGAGTCCTCTTTTGATATTGAGGAACTTGATAGATTTCATCCGCTTGATGATATTTAAAATGAGGATAATAGTATGGGATACAGCAACAGTGTTTATAAGGCCGCTTCGGATATATTACATGAACGCAGGCTTAATGCCGAAAAGGCAGCAGAAAGAAGAAAAGAAGAGGTGTATGAAAGGTTTCCCCGTGTGAAAGAGCTTGAAAAGCAGATTTCTATGGGCGGAATCAAAACAGCCCGTGCAGTTCTTGCAGGCGGAGATGTAAAAAAAGCAGTATCAAAACTTCGTGATCAGGACCTTGCAATGCAGGCGGAAGTCAAGAGGATTCTTACAGATAACGGATATCCTGCTAATTATTTTGAACCAAAATATTTTTGTAAAAAGTGTGAAGACAAGGGTTACTATGATATTAACGGCAAAACCGTAAGATGTTCCTGTATGAAATCTGCTCTTGTAACTTGCGCATGTGCAGAACTTAACAGATATGCACCTTTGTCGCTTTCTACATTTGAAAGTTTTGATCTTGAATATTATGATAAATCAATTAATCCTAAAGTAAAAACTTCTCCTTATGAACATATGAGTAAGGTTTTTAGACTTTGTCAGAATTATGCGGATAATTTTTCAAAAAATTCAGAAAGCATATTAATGAGCGGCGAAACAGGTTTAGGAAAAACGCACCTTTCACTTGCCATAGCTAATGAAGTAATTAAAAAAGGATATGGTGTAGTTTATGCATCGGCTCCACCAATCATTTCAAAGCTTGAAAAAGAATATTTTTCAAGTGATAAAGACGATTCTTTATTTAGTATGCTTGCTGATTGTGATTTACTTATAATAGATGATTTAGGTACAGAATTTTATTCGCAGTTTGCAGTTTCACAATTTTACAATCTATTTAACTCAAGAATGTTATCGAATAAACCAATTATCATTAATACAAATCTTACTATTACTGAATTAAAAGAAAAATATACAGACAGATTTGTTTCAAGAATCTGCGGAAATGCCCGTCAGCTTGATTTTTTGGGCAGAGATATAAGGATCAGACGAAAATAATTTTAAAATCTTTTCGTCAAAAATCCCATTGCTGCCGCACTTTTTAAAAGCCGCAGAACAGGTTCGGAAATTTTTTGAAAAAATTTTCAAAAAGGTATTGACTTTTAACCCGATATGTCTTATAATTCATATCGTTGCAAGTTCGGTAGCAATTACATCTTGTGGAATAGTGTAACGGTAGCACGACAGACTCTGACTCTGTTTGTTGGGGTTCGAATCCCTATTCCACAGCCATAGCCCCGAAAGTTTTCGGGGCTTTTTTACTACGAGGTGTAGCGCAGTTTGGTAGCGCACATCGTTCGGGACGATGGGGTCGCAAGTTCGAATCTTGTCACCTCGACCATTCAGCACCGAGCTCTTAGGAGTTCGGTGCTGTTTTTTTAATATTTTGGAGGTAAGTTTATGAAAAAAGTAATCTCATTTGCGGCTGTTCTTATTCTTTGTCTTTCAATCCTTGCCGGTTGCGGTGCAAAGGAAGTTAATCTCGGCGATGTTATGAATAAAATGAACACCGAGTACAGTGTAGATGCTACCAAGTATGAAACAAAAGAAGATATGTACAAGTACTATAACATAAATGCCGATGACATCAAGCAGTTTGCCGCTGAGGTCGGCAAGTCTGATTCGGACAGCAAGAATACAGAAATCGTTCTTGTTGAGGCAACTGATTCGGATGCCGCTTCAAGAGTTGAAACTGCTCTTACAAACCGCTATAATTCAATCTTCCAGCAGAATGCTTCCTATTCAGCTGAAGAGCTTGATATGGTGAAAAATTGTAAGGTTACAAAAGACGGTAACTTTGTTACAATGATTATCGGTGAAAAGGCATCCGATATGCTTACAATGTTCAATGACAGCATTAAATAATCGGGTTAAACAAAACATAGGGCGAACATCGTTCGCCCATTTCTTTTGCAGAATAATTTAAGGCAGGATAATAATGTTACAGACTGAAATTCAGAAAAACTTTTCACATATGAACGATATGCAGAAACAGGCAGTTTTCTGCACGGAAGGTCCGTTGCTCATTCTTGCGGGAGCCGGTTCGGGCAAGACCACAGTTCTTGTTAACAGAATAGCCTATATTTTACAGTGTGAGCTTTGCAAGCCGTGGCAGATACTTGCCATTACCTTTACCAATAAAGCGGCAGGAGAGCTTAAAGAACGAATCTGTGCGGCAGTTCCCGAGGGCGGTGCCGACATTTGGGCGGCTACCTTCCATTCAACCTGTGCAAGAATCCTGCGCAGATACGGTGACAGAATCGGTTATACAAGTCATTTCACCGTTTACGGAACAGACGATCAGAAAAAACTCGTCAAGGATATTTTAAAGCAACTCAATATTGCCGAAAAAACCTTGCCTGTAAAATCAATCCTCTCCGAAATTTCAAAGGCTAAGGATAAAATGCTTACTCCCGAAGAAATGCGTAAAGAGGCCGAATTTGACAGCAGAAAAGCACAGATTGCAAAGGTTTATGAAATCTATCAGACAAAGCTTAAAACAGCCGACGCAATGGATTTTGACGATATGCTTTGCAATACCGTAAAGCTTTTTGAAACAGCGCCCGATATTCTTGATTATTACAGAAATCAGTTTAAGTACATTATGGTCGATGAGTATCAGGATACAAACAAGGTACAGTATAAGTTTGTAAGCCTGCTTGCAAGCAAATACGGCAACATCTGCGTTGTAGGTGATGATGACCAAAGTATCTACAAATTCCGCGGCGCTACAATAGAAAATATTCTTTCTTTTGAAAACACATTCAAGAACGCAAAGATGATTCGCCTTGAACAGAATTACAGAAGTACACAGAATATCCTCAATGCCGCTAACGAGGTCATCTCAAATAACACAATGCGTAAGGGTAAAACCTTGTGGACCGAAAACGGTCAGGGCGAGAAAATTAAGGTACATACAGCCGAGAATGAGCGTGACGAGGCTAATTTCATTGCTCAGACTATTCTTGACGGTGTAGCCGACGGAAGAAAATATTCCGACTATGCAATTCTTTACAGAATGAATGCCCAGTCAAACGCAATTGAGCAGGCTTTGTCACGAAGCGGTGTACCGCACCGTGTAATCGGCGGTCACAGATTCTATGACCGTGAAGAAATCCGTGATATGGTTGCTTATCTTCAGGTTATAAATAATCCTCATGATGATGTCAGACTTTCAAGAATTATCAATGTTCCGAAGAGGGGAATAGGTGCGACAACCGTTTCCCATGCCGCAGACATCGCCGCAGGACTCGGCGAAAGCATTTACGATGTAATCAAGGAGGCGGAAAACTATCCGCAGCTTTCCCGTGCCTCTGCAAAGCTCAAGGGCTTTGTTGCACTTATTGACGGACTTATTGAAGCCGAGCAGAGCGGCGATTATTCTCTTGCGGAATTATATAATCTTGTGATTGAACATACATCATACGAACAGTATCTTAAAACCGAAAAGGACAACCCCGAGGTTCGTATTGAAAATATCGAAGAGCTTTCTTCAAATATCGTGAAGTTTGAAGAGGACTACGGCGATGAGGCAGACCTCTCGGCATTTCTCGAAGAAATTTCTCTCCAGACCGATATTGATAACTACGACGCAGACGCAGATACCTGCGTAATGATGACATTACATTCGGCAAAGGGACTTGAATTTCCTGTTGTATTCATTGCAGGTATGGAAGAAGGAATGTTCCCGTCTGTTGCGACGATGATGAATCCCGATGAACTCAACGAGGAAAGGCGACTTGCTTATGTCGGAATTACAAGAGCAAAGGAAATTCTCTATTTCACAAAAACAAATTCGAGAATGCTCTTCGGTTCAACAAGCTACAACAAGGGTTCAATATTCTTAAACGAGATTCCCGATAATCTTCTTGAATACAGCGGCGGAAGAAAGCAGATGTTCACACAGGCATCTTCCGGCTTTGCATCGGGAACAGGTGAAAAAGTTTCCGTCGGCAAATCTTTGGGTAGCTCGTATTCACCGAATAAATCGTTCGGATTTACAAAGCCTCCTGTTAAGAGCGGTGCTGTATTCAATGTAGGAGATTGTGTTCAGCACAAGGTGTTTGGCAAGGGCATGGTAATGAAAGCCGAGAAAATGGGCAATGATACTATGCTTGAAATTGCCTTTGATAAAGTCGGCACAAAAACTCTTATGGCAAACTATTGCAGTAATATGAAAAAAATCTGAGGTGATTAAAGTGCTTATATCATCAAAAAAAATTCTGTGCCTTGCAATTTCTGCGTTGACAGCTTTTTCTGTGTGCCTTACAGGCTGCGGAAAGGACACGCAGTCTTCTGTATCCGCTACCGAGAAAACAACCGCCGTTGCTGCTTCACAGCCTGTAACAAAGGCGGCAACTTCCGATGAACAGAAGCAAGAACCAACATGGAATTATTCCGAACTTAAAAGAAAATCTGCTGATATCAGCAACACCCTTGATGATATAATTACGAGCAACAAGTATCGCGGAACGGTTTATGTGAAAATCGGAAATGCCCTTGAATATATCGGCACTAACGGATTTTCCGATAAGGACAAGCACACAAAAAATTCTACGGACACATGCTTTAGAATTGCTTCGCTCACAAAGCAGTTTACCGCAGTTGCGGTTATGCAGCTTGTTGAGAAGGGAAAGCTTTCACTTGATGATACAATCGACAAATATTTTCCGTCATATAAATACGGCAAAAAAATCACCGTTAAAAACCTGCTCACAATGACAGCGGGCATAAAGGATTACATCAACAAAGACGGCGATACCAATACTTATGCATACAACGAATCACAGATTGAATTTAAGGTTTCAGCCAAAAATTCTGCAAAGGAAAATAAAAAGGCTGTAATGGACTGGATTTTTAATCAGAAACTCAATTTTGAACCTGATGAAAAATATATGTATTCAAACAGCGCATATTTTCTTCTCGGTGATATTATTGAACAGGTCAGCAAGACTTCATACGAAAAATATGTTGAAGAGAAAATTCTCAAACCGTCGGGAATGATGAACACAGGCTTTGAGAGCACAGATAAGCTTGCAGTCGGATATCAGGATATATACGATAACGCGTGGACTTTATATCCCGGTGTAGGATATTCTGCAACTGGTTTAATTTCCAATGTTCCCGATTTACTCAAATGGGTTGACGCTCTTTGTACAAACAAGCTTGTTTCGGAAGAAACTTTTAAAGAAATGACAACACCTTACAAGGACAATTACGGTTACGGTTTTGTTGTATCAGAAGAAAGTAATGCGGTTTCTCACACAGGAAAAATCGACAAATATAATGCCGCTCTTGTTTTCACCAAAGACGGAAATCAAATTTATATAGCACTTTCAAACTATTCAAACAGCAGTCCGATTGCTCTGTTTAATAACATTCAGAAAACGCTTGCTCCGTTTTACGGATAAATTTCGGCTGTTAATCACCAAAAACAAAAACCTCCATAAAATGTATTGTTACAGTGCATTTATTGAACTGTCAATACTTTTACGGAGGTTATTTTTATGTCAGATGTACCTTTCTGTTCCTCGGAAAATGTATGTGCCGAAGGTAATGGGCAAACCAACGGCTGCGAACCTGTTTGTATCAATGTTTCACGAATCTATGACAGTTGCGGAGCAAAAGACTGCCTTTCAAATCTGCCTGTTATGTTTACCGAAGCAAACCAGAAAATTATTGATGGGGCTTGTTCCGTAAAGATAAGTAATGTGCGCATAATTACATCTACGGTAGAGGTTGAGCCTGTTGCGTTCCACCGTGGCTTTTATTCGGTTGATATAATGTACTATTTCGCTGTCACCGTAGAAGCCTACACAGCCGCAGGTGCAATTCCCGAAACCGTTACAGGTATTGCAATGTACGGCAAAAGGGTTGTGCTTTACGGCGGAGAGGGCTGCGTAAAGTCATTCTCCAGCGATGAAGATGTTGTTTGCGATACATCGGATTCGGATTGTCCGTGCAAATATCCCTGCTGTCTGCCGAGAGCAACGGTTCAGGTTTCAAACCCAATGGCATTGTCCGCAAAGCTTCAGGATTACAACAACGCAAATCCAGCTGCTGTTTGCAGAACATTTCCAAATTGCGTTATTGATTATCTTGACGGAGAGCCTGCACAGCCTGAAACACAGCGAGTGCTTGCCACAATCGGTATTTTTACAATCACAAGGCTTGAAAGAGATGTTCAGATTATGATTCCGTCCTATGATTTTTGTGTTCCCCGCAAGGAATGTCCGTCAACACCTGATGACCCATGTGAAGTTTTCAGTAAAATTGATTTCCCGACAGATTCATTCTTTCCGCCGAGCACAATACATCAGGGTGATTGTGACTCCTCTCATACATCTTCTTACAAATGCGGTTGTGAAAACTGATTGCACAGAGAAAACGGGGCTGAGTTCAGTCCCGTTTTGTTATGTTAATTTGCAATTGTTTCATAAAGTAATTTTATTCCGCTTTCAATTTTTTTGTCCTTAATTCCCGAAAAACTTAGCACAATCATATTTTCGGCTTTGTTGAACTGCATAATTTTAATTGATGCGTCATCAATTTTTTTTGTAACAGCTTCGCCGATTATTTTATCCTTGAAAAACAGAGAAACATAAAGAGAGGTTTCGTTGAACACAATTTTAACGGAGGTCCCGAAATATTTTTTTATGCTTGAAAGCATAAGCTTACTTTTTTCAAGATAAATTCTTCTTGCTTTTCTCAGATGAACATCAAGCTTGCCGTTGTTAATGTACTTTGCAAGGGCAATTTGTTCCGTTTTTGACGCTGTCTGATTGGTGTATTTTTTGATTTTGTTGTATTCATCGGTTAATTTTTGCGGAAGAACCATATAACTGATTCTGACAGAGGGAAGAAGTATCTTTGAGAAAGAGCCGAGATAAACCGTGTTTTCGGTATCATAATTCTGCACGCACGGCATAGGATGCGTGCTGTATCTAAGCTCACCGTTGTAATCGTCCTCAATAATCAAAGCATTGTTTTCCTTTGCCCATTTAATTATCTCAAGTCTGCGTGTAACAGGCATTGTAATGTTGCTGTTTACGGTAAAATTAGGATTTAAAAGAATTATATCGGGATTGATTTCTTCAAGTGAATCAATACAGGCTCCGTATTTATCGCATCGAAAATATTTGATGTCATAACCGTGACTGTTGAACACATATTCACTCTGAATGTAGCTGTAATCCGCAAGTGCGATTTTTTTATTATTACCGAGAAGTGAACAGAGTATGTGCAAAAGAGTCTGAGTACCTGCACCGACTATAATATTTTCGTAGGAGGTGTTTACGCTTCGTGTGCCTAAGCTGTATTTTTGCAACGCATTTCTCAAAATTTCTTCACCCTGTTCTTCACCGTATGAGGTGAGCAGATAATTTTGATTTAAAACTTCTTTTACATACTTTTTCCATTCGTTTATATTGATTATACCGTCATCAATACTTTTACTGCTGAAATCATATTCATAATACTTTTTTGACTTGTTTGCGGCAGATGAAGCTTTATCTGCTTTTGAGGGTGTATCGCTGAACTGTGCCTCAACATAGTAGCCGCTCTGGGGCTTGTTTGAAATATATCCCTCGGCGCAAAGCTGTTCATATGCACCGTTGACAGTAGTTTTTGAAACATCAAGGTCGGCACTCAATCGCCTTATTGACGGAAGCTTTGTTCCTTTTTTAAGACTGCCCGTTTCAATTGACTTTCTGACAGACATATAAATCTGCCTGTAAAGCGGAGTTTTATCTTTTTTATTGATAATTATAAAATCGTACAGCATAACATCACCTCTTATATTTTAACATTTTAAAAATATTATTGCAATATTGGTGTATACGGTTGAAATTGTAACTTTAAAAATGTATAATTGAAAGGTATGGCATAATCCTGCCGATACGGTATAAAATACTAAAATGGCATAAAATACTAATTGTAGAGGGGATTTTACAATGAACGCTATGGCTGATAAATTTTTTGACAGCATAAAAGGAAAAAAAGTTACTTTTATCGGAATCGGTACAAGCAATCTTCCGCTTATAAAGCTTTTTATCGAAAAAGGTGCAAAAGTAACGGCTTGTGATAAGAAGAATTTTGAAGATTTGGGACAGAACGGTATTAAGGCTAAAGAGTACGGTGCAGAACTTTTACTCGGTGAAAATTATCTTTCCGAGATTGACGCCGACATCGTATTCAGAAGTCCCGGTACTCCTTTTTATAAGAATGAGCTTGTCGCACTTCGCAGTAAGGGTGTTGTTCTTACATCTGAAATGGAAGTGTTTTTTGACCTTTGCCCGTGCAAAATTATTGCTGTGACAGGTTCTGACGGCAAAACAACCACAACTACAATTATTTCGGAATTTTTAAAGGCGGCAGGTCTTAATGTTCACCTCGGAGGCAATATCGGCAAGCCGCTTCTTCCGGATATTGAAAGTGTGAATGATGATGATTTTGCGGTAGTTGAGCTGTCGAGCTTTCAGCTTATCTCTATGAGAAAAAGTCCGGACATCGCTGTGGTAACAAACCTTGCTCCAAATCACCTTGACATACATAAGGATATGCAGGAGTATATTGATTCAAAGAAAAATATCATTCTTCATCAAAACGCTTTTTCAAAGGCTGTTCTCAACCTTGATAATGAGATTACAAACGGCTTTTCCGACAGCGTAAGAGGTCAGCTTGCAAAGTTCTCCGTAAAAGAAAATGTTTCAAATGGCGCTTTCCTTGACGGCGATACAATCTGCTATAATGACTACGGAAAAATTACCCGTATTATGAACATTCATGACATCAAAATTCCGGGTATGCATAATGTAGAAAATTATCTTGCCGCTATTTCTGCCGTATGGGGACTTGTAGATGTTGAAACAATGGCAGCTGTTGCAAAAACCTTTGGCGGTGTTGCTCACCGTGCAGAGTTTGTAAGAGAGGTTGACGGTGTTAAGTATTACAACGATTCAATTGCATCAAGTCCAACAAGAACCGCACTTGGTACACTTTCACTTTACAAGCAGAAAATCTGCATTATTGCAGGCGGATATGATAAGCATATTCCTTATGAGCCGCTCGGACCCGTAATCAACGATAAAGTAAAACTCCTTATTCTTCTCGGTGATACTGCCCCGAAAATTGAAAAAGCCGTTAAAGAGGCTTCAAACTATGATGCAGATGAAATTGAAATCGTCAATGTAACAAATATGGAAGAGGCTGTAGCTGTTGCCCGTGAGCGTTCAACAAAGGGAGATATTGTTTCGCTTTCACCCGCAAGTGCAAGCTTCGGACTTTACAAGAATTTTGAAGAAAGAGGTAATCACTTCAAGTCAATTGTCAACGCTTTGAAGTAAGATATACAATGAACACAAAAGAACTTATTTTTGAACTCTGTTGTGCAATGGGTGTGTCGGGCAGGGAAGAACCCGCTTTGTCTGTTGCCGAAAAGTTTTTATCGGACTACACGGATGACATAAAGATAGCAAACGGCAGTCTTATGGCTGTTTGCGGTAACAAAAATTCAGATAAAACCATATTACTTGACGCTCACATTGACCGCATAGGATTTATGGTTACCGAAATAAATGAAAACGGATTTGTAAAAGTTTCTCCGTGCGGAGGAATTGACGCAAGAACTCTTGCCGATACTCTGATTTGTCTGCAGAACAATCCTGATATAACAGGTGTTGTATGCTGTATGCCTCCTCATCTTTCCGACGGAAAAGAGGACAAGGCTATGCCAACCGACAAAATCTGGGTTGATTTCGGTCTGCCGTATGATGAAGTTAATAAACTCATTTCATTCGGTGATATGCTGACATTTGCCTCAAAGCCGGCAAATCTTTTGAACGGCAGAATTGTTGCGCCTTGCCTTGATAACAGATGCGGTGTTGCATCACTTGTTAAGTGTGCAGAGTTATTGAAAGACAATGAAACAGATTATAAAGTAATTATCCTTTTAAGCTCTCAGGAAGAAACATTTGGCACAGGCGCTAAAACAGGTGCTTTTACAGTTGAAGCAGACGAGTCAATTGTTGTTGATGTAAGCTTTGCATCTCAGCCGGATGTTTTGGGATTTTATTCTTCAATTGAGCTTGACAAAGGTCCTATGATTTGCATTTCTTCAATTCTCAACAAAGGAATGAGCAAATCGCTTGAAAGCGTTGCAAAGAATAAAAATATACCGTATCAGCTTGAACCGATAGCAGGCAGAACCGGTACAAATGCCGACCATATTTCAATCAGCGGAAAAGGTGTAAAAACTGCTGTTGTATCAATCCCACAGCGATATATGCATACACAGAATGAAGTTATTTCTGTAGCTGATGTTGACAATACGGCAAAACTTATTGCCGAATACATTAAATGCGGAGGTGCTTTCAATGATTGACATAAAATTGCTTGAACAGCTTTGCCTTTGCAACGGTATTTCGGGTGATGAGGGGAATGTTCGCAATCTGATAATTAACGAGATTAAAGACTGTGCCGATGATATTAAAACAGATAATCTCGGCAACCTTATTGTGTTTAAAAAAGGAAAAAAGTCTGCAAAAAGCAAGCTTATGGTGTCGGCACATATGGATGAAGTAGGTCTTATGGTAACGGATATAACATCTGACGGCTACCTTAAATTTGACGAGGTCGGCGGAATTGACAGAAGAGTTCTTCCCGGTAAGCGTGTATGTGTTGGCAGAAACGGTCTTAACGGTGTAATCGGTATGAAACCGATTCATCTTACAAACGGTGATGAAAAAACCGCTGTTCCGAAAATGAGTGATATGTACATTGATATCGGCGCCGAAAGCAGGGAAGATGCGCTTAAATATGTAAGCTACGGTGACAGTGTTAATTTTGAGGGCGATTTTAAGATTAACGGAAGAACTGTTGTTACAAAGGCACTTGATGACCGTTTCGGCTGCTATGTGCTTATCAACCTTATAAAATCCGAACCCGAGTATGATATGTATTTCACATTTGTCGTTCAGGAAGAGGTGGGACTCCGCGGTGCAAGACCTGCGGCTTTTACGGTCAATCCTGATTTTGCTCTTGTTATCGAAAGCACAACTGCCGCTGATGTTGCAGAGGTTGATGTATCTCATCAGGTATGCAATTTGTCAAAAGGTGCAACGGTTACCGTAATGGATAGGGCGACAGTTTATGATAAAGAAATGATAAGTGCCGCTTTTGAACTTGCCGAAAAGAATAACATAGCTGTTCAGTATAAGAGAGCAGTTGCAGGCGGTAATGATTCGGGTGCAATTCATCAGAGCAGAGGCGGAGTGAGAACTCTGGCGGTATCACTTCCGTCAAGGTATATTCATGCTCCTTCAACTGCGGCAAATCTCGATGATTGCGAAAGCGTTTTAAAACTTGCAAAAGTATTGTCCGATTATATTGCGGGCGGAAATTTAGCGAAAGGAAAGACGGTCTGAATGATTGTAACCGCCAATGAAAATTATATAAATGTAATTATGAATCTGTCAGCGGAAGATCCGTTTGCATGCAGAATAATTTCTCAGTATAACAGTTACGATTCATCGCTTGCTTTCGTTGACTACTGGACGATAATTGACGATAAAACAGATGAGTGCACAGGTGCAATTTCCCGATGCGGAACAAGCTTTATTTTATTTCTTACAGATAAAACAAATCTTGAAGAGGTTTCGTCATTTATGCGTGTTGCAGGTGCTTCAAGTGCAATATGCAGCGGAGATTTCAACCTTAATTTATACGGCAGTAAATCCGTTTCGGGCGTTATTCTGAAAAAATCAGAACCGTTTGAAAATGTTGACGAAAGTATAAATTTTGATGTTCCCGATATTAAAGAGGTTTATAATCTCATCGTAAGCTGTGCCGATGAAAATTTTGTTCCGCCGCCGTTTGATGATTTTTATGTTGATGTGAATCACAAGCTTCGTCATAATGCAACGAGAATGTACGGAGTTTATGACGGTACAAAGCTTGTTGCAATGGCTATGACCGTTGCCGAAAGCAGTAACGGTGCCGTGTTGGGTGCGGTGTCGTGTCATCCCGACTACAGAAAGCACGGCTACGGTTCAACTGTTGTAAAGTACATATCCAACAGATTGATTGCCGAGAACAAGACCGTGTATCTTCACAGAGCCAAGAATGCAAATCAGTCGTTTTATAATAATCTCGGTTTTGAACAGTGCGGAATATGGTGCGAATACTATTTTGAAAGGTGATATATTTGAGTTTTTTTGATATAGATGAAAGAGTTATAAAAGCATCCGAAAAGGCAATGGAGCTTTGCAAGGACAAGCTTGCGGAGATTGACGATATTCAGGAATACAACCAGCAGAAGATGATAAAGGCTTTTCAGCTTGCAGATGTTCGTGAAAGCCACCTTTGGGGTTCTACAGGCTACGGATACGACGATGCAGGCAGAGAGGCTCTTGACAAGGTATATGCCTATGTTTTTGATGCAGAAGACGCACTTGTCCGTCATAATTTCGTAAGCGGTACTCATGCCCTTACAGTTGCACTTTTCGGCGTTTTAAGACCGGGGGACACAATGCTTTCCATAACAGGAATGCCGTATGATACAATCCGTTCTGCCATAGGCATTGAGGGTGATTATCCCGGTTCACTCAAAGACTTTTCAATAAAATTTGAAATGACCGAGCTTAAACCTGACGGAACGCCTGATTATGACAAAATTGCAAGTGACATTGCAGAGAAAAAGCCTAAAATGGTTTACATACAGCGTTCAAGAGGCTACAGCACAAGACCTACGCTCACATGGAGAGAAATCAAAAAGCTTTGTGAAATTTCAAAAGCCAATTCGCCCGAAAGTATTATTATGCTCGATAACTGTTACGGTGAATTTATTGACAAGGTTGAACCTTTGTCGGTTGGTGTAGATATGATGGCAGGCTCTCTTATCAAGAACCCCGGCGGCGGTATTGCTCCTACAGGCGGATATATTGCAGGTAAGAAAGAACTTGTAGAGATGTGTGCCTACAGACTTACCACTCCCGGTACAGGCAAAGAAATCGGTGCTACCCTTAACGCAAACAGAGAACTTTTTATGGGTGCATACCATGCTCCTCATGTTACGGGTGAAGCACTTAAAACTGCAGTATTTGCATCGGCACTTTTTGAAATTCTCGGTTATGAAACCAGTCCTAAGTACAATGATGCAAGAGGAGATATCATTCAGCTTATCATGCTCGGTAATGCCGAAAAGGTATGCCGCTTTTGCGAGGGGGTTCAGAGTGGTTCGGCTGTTGACAGCTTTGTTTCTCCGATTCCGTCTGATATGCCCGGCTACGAAAGTCAGGTAGTTATGGCGGCAGGCGCATTTACTCTCGGTTCATCTATTGAACTTTCTGCAGACGCACCGTTGCGTGAACCGTATGCAGTATGGATGCAGGGAAGTCTTAACTTCCACAGCGGTAAGCTCGGTGTAATGCTTGCGGCAAGTAAGATTTTAAGAGATGAAAAATAATATAATCCTGTTGCTTTGATTATAACTATAACAGCAAATAAAAAATCCCGCTTACAAAAGCGGGATTTTTTCTATGATTTTTTATTGCGTAAGTTTTTAAAAAAGTCGGTGAGAAGTTTTGAACACTCCTCTTGCATAATGCCGCCGACTGATTCAGGCTTGAAATTGAACGGCATTTGGAACAGATTCGTAATTGTACCGCAAGCGCCGTTTTTTAAGTCGTATGCACCGAAATATACCTTTGGAATATGAGCATTGATTATTGCACCTGCACACATAGGGCAAGGCTCAAGCGTTACATAAATTTCACAGTTCCACAATCTCCAACCGCCAAGCTTTTGACAGGCATTGCAGATTGCGTCTGTTTCGGCATGAAGAAGAGCGTTCTTTTCTTGCTCACGCCGATTTCTGCCCACGGCGATTATTTCATCGTTTCTGACAATTACCGCACCGACGGGAACTTCGTTTTCCGCAGCGGCAATTTCAGCCTGTTCAATTGCTTTTTGCATATAATACATATAATATAAGTTTTTATCCATTGCTTATCAAACCTAAATTTGTAATTGTAGTCAATAGAAAAAGTACAAGTGAAAGTATGATGCCGGGATTTACAAGAAATGCAGTCATTTTCTCTTTTAAGTTGAGTTCGCTCACAATTTCGTTTTTCTTATCGGACATTTTAAAAATATTTTCATTCCTTTTTGCAAGAACAATGTATGAAACGAATCCTGCAATACAGAAGAAAATAATCAGGCTGTAGCTTATTATTGTTGTTACATAATCGGAAACAATGCTTGCATCTCTTAAAATGCTCATGGTAACAGCATATAGGTTATTAAGAAAATGGATTGCAATTGACGGAAAAATCGAATTGAACTTGCAGTCAATGTATGCAAAAATAAGACCTAAAATGAATGCAAACGGAATTTGTGATATATTCTGATGCATTGCTCCGAATAAAACAGCAGAACCGATAATTGCAACAGTGTCACCGTATTTTCTCAGAGAACCCATAACAATTCCTCTGAATGCAAATTCCTCTGCAAACGCAGGAACAATTGCGGTTGAAACAATATTCAAAACAATACTCAAAATACTCGAATCTCCGCTTGACAGTCCCGAAGATGTGTTTTCAATTCCGAAAAGCGAGAAATTGTCAACTACAATGCTCGTTGCAACATTTGCAATCATAGCGCCTCCCATTCCGAGGAACAGAATGGGTATCATACTTTTTTGTTTTACATATTTTGTGCTGATAATATCATTTAAACTGTTTCTTGAAAGCTTTATATAGAAAAATGCAGGAACAACAACGGCAAATACAGAAATGAATATATCAATAAAGTAATTTAATAATGCGTAGTTGTTTGATAAAATAAAACCTGCCGAGCCGAGATTCTTGAAAACTTCGGCGATAATCACAGCACAGGCTGTCATTGTCAGCGAATACGCAAATACGAAGAAGCCCAATCCGCTTGACTTTTGCTTGAGATTGTCATACTGCATATCTTTTTTGAAATTACGGTTATAATTAAGATTATCGCCGTAAAACGGCATATTATTACCCGAAAACTGATTATTTATCAAATTATCACATCCTTAAAGCTATTCTAACATAGAGATATATTATTTTCAAGGGAGTAAATCTCCGCATAAAGTATTATTATTGACAAAAAATACATCAATGTGGTATCATACAAGTAGTTATATCAAGGTGCAGACGCGTTTTTTGTTGCGTATTTGTGCTGTCGGTAAAATATTATATTTATTACAGCTTGTAAAGTAAAATCTTATTTATGTTTTGAAAGGATTGTCTTACTATGGTTACAGCTATGTTATTCGCCGGCGGTATCGGTGCAAGAATGAAGTATTCCGATATGCCTAAACAGTTTCTCGAGGTTGGCGGAAAGCCGATTATTATTCATACAATGGAGCATTTTGCCCGTCATCCAAAGGTTGACGCAATCGTTGTTGCATGCAAGGCTGACTGGATCGGTTATCTCAATGAGCTTATTGCCGCTTTCAATGTTCCTAAGGTAAAGACCGTTGTTCCGGGCGGTGCAAGCGGTTTTGATTCTATTCACAACGGTGTGATGGCTACTGCCGAATTTTCAAAAGATCCTGAGGATATCATTCTCATCTGTGACGGCGTTCGTCCTATGCTCAGCGAGGAACTCATCACTAACTGTATTAAAGATACAAAGAAATACAAAACTGCTGTTCCTGTTACCCCGAGTATAGATTCACTTCTTTATAGCGAGGACGGAGAAACCTGCGGTAAGAGCTATCAGAGAAGCACAATGTACATCACTCAGGCTCCGCAGGGTTACACAATGGAAAAAATTCTTTGGGCGCACGAAGAAGCATATAAAAGGGGCATTACAAACCCTGTTTCTTCAAGTGAACTCTTTATTGAACTCGGCGAAAAGGTCCACCTTTTCCTCGGTGAGAGATTCAATATTAAAGTAACTACACCTGAAGATCTTACAACATTGCGTTCACAGTTCTATTATGAAAACTACAAGCAGTTTGCAAAGGAAGAACTTAAATATGGATTATAATGTTCAGAGTAATATAAAAAAGACAGTTTTTTCTGATGTTAAAGAAATTACAAATACAAATGTTGACTGGAACAGATTTGACGGCAAAACTGTTCTTATAACAGGCGCAGGCGGATTTATCGGTTATTATCTTGTCCTCACATTTCTTGCGAGAAATGACCTTTACAGCAATAATATCAAAGTTCTTGCGTTAGTAAGAAACAGAGAGAGAGCAGAGAAAAAGTTCGGCGTTCTTCTTGAAAGAGATGACATTGAGCTTGTTGTTGCCGATGTTACAAACAGACTTGAATGTGAAAGAGCGGATTTTGTCATTCATGCCGCAAGTCAGGCAAGTAATATCCAGTTTGAAACCGACCCGGTTGGCACAATTAACGCAAATCTCAGCGGTACATCAAACATTCTTGATTTTGCTCTTGAAAGCAAAAGTGAGTCTGTACTTGTTGTTTCAAGCCTTAAAGTTTACGGTGCTTTGCACAACGGTAAAAACAGCATTTCCGAGGATGATATCGGTTATATTGATTTTACTTCCTATAAAAATTGTTATGCAGTGGGTAAGAGAGCGTCCGAAACTCTTGCCGCAAGCTATTGCAAACAGTTTGGACTCAATGTAAAGATTGCAAGACCGAGCTATATTTACGGTGCCAGCAGTCTTACGGATGATCGTGTCTGGGCGCAGTTTATTGCAAATGTTGTTCGTCACGAAAATATTCTTCTCAAGAGCAACGGTGCGGCTAACCGTTCGTTCTGCTATGTTACAGACACGGTTTCCGCTCTCATATACATTATGCTCAACGGAGAAAATGTTACACCGTATAACATTTCTTATGAAAAATCAGATACAACAATAAGAAATTTTGCAAAGACAGCTTGCGAGGTTTTTCCTGAGAGAAATATGACTTTGGCTTTTGCCAATCCCGAGGATGCAAAAGAGCCTGAGATTGACGCTTCCGCTCTTGCAAAAACTCCCGAAATTCTTGACAGTTCAAGACTTCGTGCCCTCGGCTGGAAGCCTCTTGTTGACCTTAAAGAAGGAATAAGAAGGGCTGTCGGCATTCTTGAAGAAGATTAAAATTTAACAATAGAAATTAGGAATACAGTTATGTCTGAGTTGTTACTTAACCAATTTGAACAGGACAGAGCCCTTGCAGCTTTGCGTTATAAAAATCTGAATATCCGTAAATTATTCGGAAAATCTGTTTTTATAGCAGGAGGCGGAGAACCGGCTTTTTCACTTGTATCGTCCCTTCTTACGGTTAATTCAAAAAAGCAAGCGGACATAGCTGTTTTTTTGCTTGTTTCGGATTACGAAAGATATGACAGACGGTTTGATTTTATCAATTCATCGGATTTCGCAATTGTAAAATACTCCTCGCCCGATTCAATAAATAAAAGCGGAGATATACTCATCGAAACAGGATTCTTGCTTTCTGATAAGGTTGAAAGCACGGATGTATTTAAAAGTAATATCAGCAGAGCCGAAAATATTATTTCAGTTATCAAGGTATTGAAAATAAAAGAATTTGTTGTTTTATCCGATGCTTCGGCTTACGGAAAACTTGAAAAAGAACTTGTTATTTCTGAAAAAGAAAAAACACATTCTGATTTTTCCTCTGACTCACTGAAATCAATGTTGATTCAATCGGTTGAAAATCTTTATTTTTCAGCCGCTCATATGTACGGCTTTTCAATTAAAGTCATAAGATGCGGTAAGATTATATCAGCAAATTCAAATTCTGAATTTGTTGTAAACACGCTCAAATCGGCTGTTGGCGGCAAAATTCTGAATATTAAAAATAGATCATCCAAGGTATCGTATATAAGTGCCAACGACTTGATTTCTGCTGTTCTGTTTGTTGCTTGTAATGGGGAAGACTGTCAGGCGTACAACGCTTGTTCGGATGATTCGACAGTCAATTCGGCTGAATTTGCACTTGCACTTTCTGATGCGTTTGAAAACTGCGAGGTAAACATAACCTCCGAAGGATGTTCCGCAGACGGTTGTGCAGTTGACTGTACAAGATTGAAAAAACTCGGCTGGTCATCAACGGTCAATTACAAAGACGCACTTCTTATTTCGGGACATGAGATGATGAATGACAACAGTGTGTTTATGTTTTCCGATTCATATGACGGCAAGCTAAATGACATTCAGCAAATTCTTCTCGGTTTTTTGCTTGAGGTTGACAGAATATGCAAAAAACATAATATAAAGTATTTTCTCGGTGGCGGAAGTCTTTTGGGTGCTGTACGACACAAAGGCTTTATTCCCTGGGACGATGATGCGGATGTTATGATGCTGAGAAAAGATTACGACAGATTCCTTTCGGTATTGCCGAGTGAACTCCCGAATTATCTTTTTGCACAGACTCAGGAAAATGAAAAAGACAGCCACTTTCCGTTTACAAAGCTGAGAATAAACAATACTCTGCTTTCAACTGAATTTACTTCAAGATTTCCGAATATCCATAATGGAATTTTTCTTGATGTGCTTGCACAGGATTATACCTCGAACAATGCTTTCCTACGCAAAATTCATATGAAAGCAACCGCAAGCTCAAGGTGGCTTGTGCTTGATAAGTGGAGAGGCACCTCGGTAAACGCAAACAGCAGATTTTCTTCTTTGTGTGCGAATATTCTGAGAAAGATATTCCCGCTCGACTTTTTGCAAAAGGTTCAGAACAAGCTTATTTCACTTCATAAGAATATGAAAAACCCTAAATATCTTTTTGACAGTATGGGAAGAAATGTTTCAAGAGGAGCTTTTCCTGCCGAATGGCTTGATGAAGCTATATGGGTCGATTTTGAAAATGCAAAACTGCCTATTCCGAAGGAATATGATAAGTACCTGAAATACCTTTACGGTGATTATATGGAGATGATTCCTGTCAGCGAAAGACATGTAAGTCATGATATCAAGCAGATTGACCTTGGTGAATATGCCGGTTATATTTACAAAGACACTTTGTAAAATTTTGAAATGCGTGTGTTAAAATGGCATAAACCGATTATATAAATCGCACAGCAGCTGTTTATGATGCGAAGATTTGTTGCGGACATCTTTATCAATTATTGTTTACATCCATTTTCGGTTATGGTATAATCCTATTGATAATGTTTTTTCTCGGAATGACTGAGGTGTGTTTTAGAAGTACGCCGTGATATAAAGCTTCCGTAAAATTCTATGGAGTTACTTGCTTTTCCTTCAAGCAGGGCGGAATCTGTTCCGATTTTATATTTAGTGATATTATAATTTAACGAAAAGTTGGGCTTATTATGAATAACGAAATGAACAACGAAATAAATGAAATTGAAGTAAATGACGCTGAAACAAGTGACATTTTTGAAGAAGAGGTTAATCTCACAAGAAGTGAGTCAAGAGAGCAGGCTTTTATGCTTTTGTTTTCAAAGTCTTTTGACGACGAACCTCTTGAAGAAACAATAGACGATAATTCAGAAATGTTTGTAGGCGGTGTTTGTGCTTATGCTCAGGCAGTAGTTTCAGGCATTGAGGACAAGCACGAAGAGATTGACGAAATCATTGCAAGTCACCTAAAAAAAGGCTGGACTCTTTCGAGAATTTCAAAGCCGTCACTTGCAATTCTTCGCCTTGCAGTCTATGAAATGAAGTACCTTGACAATGTTCCGCAGAGCGTTTCAATCAACGAGGCTGTTGAACTTGCAAAGAAATACACAATTGACGAGAGCAAGTTTGTAAACGGTATTCTCGGAACATATTCCCGTGAAATTTCGGGAAAGTCGGAGAAGTGATATGAGCTTTTTTCTCGGAATTGACACTTCAAATTACACAACATCAACCGCTCTTTATGACAGCAAAACCGGCGAAATGGTTCAGCAGAAAAAACTTCTTCCCGTAAAAGAAGGACAGCTCGGACTCCGTCAGAGCGATGCTGTGTTTCACCACACAGCACAGCTTCACACGCTTATAGAAGAGCTTTTAAAGGATGTTGACACAAGCAAAATAGCCGCAATTGCGGCGTCAAGCCGTCCAAGACCTGTTGACGGCTCATATATGCCGTGTTTCACCGTTGGAGAGAACACGGCAAAAATTTTATCTTCCGCAATGAAAATTCCTCTCTACACCTTTTCGCATCAGGAGGGACACATCTCTGCGGCACTGTTCGGCTCGCAGAGGACAGATCTGTTTGATAAGCAGTTTATCGCTTTTCATGTCAGCGGAGGAACAACCGAGGCAGTATTTGCCAAGGGCTTCGGCACGGGCTTTTCCGTTGAACTTGCGGCACACACACTTGACCTCAATGCAGGACAGGCGATTGACCGCACAGGACTTATGCTCGGACTGAAATTTCCGTGCGGTCCTCAGCTTGAACAGCTTGCCCTTGAAAATACAGAAAAAATCAGGGTGAAACCAACCCTCAAAGGTTGTGATTGTTGCCTCAGCGGAGTTGAAAATCTATCCAAAAAACTGATTGACGAAGGCAAATCCCCCGAATATGTTTCGGCATTTTGCCTTAAATATATTGAGCAGACCTTGTCCGAAATGACAAAACGGTTGCTTGAAAAATACGGAAAACATCCATTACTCTTTGCAGGCGGAGTAATGTCAAATCGGATAATCAAAAATTCTTTTGAAGAAAAATATAATGCAATATTCGCACCGCCGCAGTTTTCAGCCGATAACTCGGCAGGAATTGCATATTTAGGATACAGGAAGTATAACGATGTACACACCCGAGTTTAACAAACCACGAGTTTTAAGTGTTTCGCAACTGAATTTCTATATAAAGTCAATTATTGAAAATGACGCAAGGCTGAATTTTGTCTTTGTCACGGGTGAAATTTCAAACCTTACCGACCATTACAGAAGCGGACACATCTATCTTTCAATCAAAGACGAAAAATCCGTTATAAGAGCCGTAATGTTTGCCGGCAATGCCCGTAATTTAAAGTTCAGACCGACCGACGGAATGAAAGTAATCTGCCGTGGCAGAGTTGCAGTCTATGAACCCACAGGTCAGTATCAGCTTTATATTGAAGATATGCAGCCTGACGGCATAGGTGCGCTTTCTCTCGCTTATGAACAGCTTAAAAAGTCGCTTGCCGAAAAAGGACTTTTTGCTCCCGAACATAAGAAGAAAATTCCGCCGTTTCCTAATTCAATCGGTGTAATTACTTCTCCCACAGGTGCGGCAGTTCAGGATATCCGCAACATCCTTTCAAGAAGATTTCCGTCTGCCGACATAATTATGTGTCCCGTACTTGTTCAGGGAGAGAATGCTCCCGCTCAACTTATTGACGCCGTACAGAAACTTGATAAATACAACGCCTGTGATGTTATCATAATCGGCAGGGGCGGCGGTTCAATTGAAGATTTGTGGGCATTCAATGATGAAAACCTTGCTTATGCAATCTACAACTGTAAAATTCCGGTAATTTCCGCTGTCGGTCATGAAACCGATTTTACAATCTGTGACTTTGTATCCGATCTTAGAGCGCCGACTCCGTCTGCGGCGGCAGAGCTTGCAGTTCCCGATACTGCGGAGCTTGTTGATTACTATAAATCGCAAAAGCAGTATGTTTCGTCAATGGCAACATTAAAATTAAGGCAGGAATATAATGCTCTTACAGAATTAAAAACAAGACTGTCCGTTGTATCACCACAACAGAGAATTTTTGAATATGAAAAATCTCTTGAACTTTGCAAAACGAAAATACAGCATTTTGTTCAGGAAACAATAAATAAAAAGACTGCCGACATCACAAAGACAGCCGCAAAACTTGAAGGACTCAACCCCGTTAAAATTCTTTCAAGAGGTTATTCGATTGCCGAAAAAGACGGCAGGGTGGTAAATTCCGCCAAAATACTTAAAAGCGGCGATGAATTTACTCTCCGTTTTTCAGACGGTGAAATAAAGGCAAAAGCAACAGGTGAGTAAAATGGCATTTACACATTTACATCTTCATACAGAATACAGTCTGCTTGACGGTGCCTGCCGTCTGAGCAGACTTGCAAAAGCCGCAAAAGAAAAAGGAATGACTGCACTCGCAATCACCGATCACGGTGTAATGTACGGTGCGGTCGATTTTTATAAGGAATGCAAAAAACAGGGTATAAAGCCGATAATCGGCTGTGAAGTGTATGTTGCACCGCAAAGCCGCTTTGACAAGACTTCATCCTACGGAAAATACTATCATATGGTTTTGCTCTGCAAAAATCATACAGGCTATCAGAACCTTATCAAGCTTGTGTCAAAAGGCTTTACCGAGGGATTCTACACAAAGCCGAGAATTGATGATGAACTCCTTGCCGAGTATCACGAGGGCTTAGTCTGTCTCTCTGCCTGTCTGGCAGGTGAAATTCCGCAAAAGCTCCTTGACGGCGATTACGCAGGTGCAAAGTCAAAGGCTGAATTTTACCGTGATATGTTCGGAAAAGAGAACTTTTTTATAGAGCTTCAAGACCACGGAATTGAGGAACAGAAGAGAATAATTCCAAGCCTTGTAAAAATAGCCCGTGAAATCGGTGTTGATATTGTTGCAACAAACGATTGCCACTATATTGAAAAGCAGGACAGCACAGTTCACAGTATTCTTCTCTGTATTCAGACCAACAGAACAGTCAATGACAGCGACAGAATGGAGTTCAAAACATCCGAATTTTATCTTAAAACAGAGGATGAAATGCGTGAGGTATTTGCAAATTACCCCGAAGCAATCGACAATACACAGAAAATTGCCGATATGTGCAATGTAGATTTTGAATTTGGCGTGCGCAAGCTTCCGAGATTTGATGTTCCCAATAATGAAGACCATCTGCATTATTTCAGAAGAAAATGCTATGAGGGGCTTTATAAACACTATGGCGAGAATCCCGACAAATCTCTGATTGACCGACTTGAATATGAAATCAACACGGTGTCGCAAATGGGCTTTGTAGATTACTACCTTATCGTAAATGACTTTGTAAGCTACGCAAAATCCTGCGGAATCCCTGTTGGTCCGGGAAGAGGCTCGGGCGCAGGCTCGCTTTGTGCCTACTGCATAGGTATAACCGCAATTGACCCTATAAAGTACAATCTTCTTTTTGAGCGATTTTTAAACCCCGAAAGAGTAAGTATGCCGGATTTTGATGTCGATTTTTGTAAGAAACGCAGGGGAGAGGTTATCGACTATGTTGTGCGTAAATACGGCGAAGATCATGTTGCACAGATAATTTCGTTCGGCACAATGGCGGCAAGAGGTGCAATCCGAGATGTAGGAAGGGTGCTTGAAATTCCGTATGCGGCAGTTGATTCGATTGCTAAACTCGTTCCAATGGAACACGATATGACAATTGAGGATGCTCTAAGACTTAATTCCGACCTGAGAAGTCGCTATAAAAATGAACCGCAGACAAAAAAACTGCTTGATGTTGCAATGAGCATTGAAGGAATGCCCCGTCACGCAACAATGCACGCCGCAGGTGTTGTAATTACCGACAAGCCTGTCAGCGACTATGTTCCGCTGTCAAAAAATGACGATAATGTTGTGACACAGTTCACAATGACTGCGCTTGAAGAACTCGGTCTTTTAAAAATGGACTTTCTCGGACTCAGAAACTTAACCGTAATCAATGACGCCGAAAAGCAGATAAAGCATAATAATCCCGAATACAATCCCGATACGGTTGATGAAAACGATAAAAAAGTCTTTGAAATGTTTTCAAAAGGTCACACAGAGGGTGTGTTTCAGTTTGAAAGTCAGGGTATGAAAAATGTTCTCACTCAACTAAAGCCGGAGCGAATTGAGGACCTCATAGCAGTTACGGCGCTGTACCGCCCCGGACCTATGGACAGTATTCCAACCTATATCGACTGCCGCCACAATCCGTCACATATTCGCTACAAGCATCCGCTTCTAAAGGATATTCTCGGCGTTACAAGCGGTTGTATAATCTATCAGGAACAGGTTATGCAGATTTTCAGAACGCTTGCAGGCTACAGTCTCGGACGAGCAGATATAGTTCGCCGAGCAATGAGCAAAAAAAAGCTTGCCGTAATGGAGTCGGAGCGTGAAATATTCATTCACGGTCTTACGGATAATGACGGGAATATCATAGTTGAAGGATGTATTCGCCGTGGAGTTGACGAAAAAACAGCAATTTCCGTTTATGATGAAATGGAAAGCTTTGCACACTACGCTTTCAACAAATCCCATGCGGCGGCATATGCCAACATTTCCTACAAAACTGCATGGCTCAAATGTCACTACCCCCGTGAATATATGGCGGCTCTGCTTTCAAGCGTGCTTGACAATCAAAACAAGCTTGCGTCATATATCACCGAATGTAAACGGCTCGGAATCCGCGTATTACCGCCTAATGTGAACGAAAGCAATCTCCATTTTACTGTAAGCGGCAACGATATCCGTTACGGACTTCTTGCCGTTAAAAATCTCGGCAGAAATTTTATTGATGAAATAATTGCCGAACGGATAAATTCGCCCTACAAAGACTTTTTTGATTTTTGTAAAAGGCTTTACGGCCGCAATATGAACAGCAGGGCAATTGAAAGTCTGATAAAATGCGGAGCATTTGACGGTTTAGGAGCAAATCGCCGACAGCTTCTTGCAATTTATAAAACTGCGCTTGACAATGTTGAATATGAGAGCAAGCGCAATATGAACGGTCAGATGTCGTTTTTTAGTGATTCTGAAGCGGCAGAAGAATCAACAAGACCGAAGATTCCCGATTTACCTGAATTTTCTGCTTCCGAACTTTTGTATATGGAAAACGAGATTGCGGGAATGTATCTCAGCGGTCATCCTCTTGACGATTACACAACTTTTTCAAAAGCAATCCATGCCGACAAAACGGGCGATATAATCAACAATGACAGCGGATTGTATTTTGACGGCAAAAAGGTCAGCCTTGTGTGCATAGTGTCCAAACTTAAAACCCAGCTTACAAAGAATAACAAGCTTATGGCTTTTGTGAATGCAGAGGACAGAAACGGTATGCTTGAAATTGTGATTTTTCCGAATGTTTATGAAAAATATTCTGCCCTTCTCGGCACAGGCGGTGCGTTGCTGTTCCGCGGAGCTGTTAATCTCAAGGAAAACGAAGAACCGAAAATCATCTGTGATTCCGTAGCGCTTGCCCGAACTAATGAAGAGTGTAAAGATAATCCTGTTGCAATCAATAATATGAATGCTGATAATCAGCAGAATTATCAGCCGCAAATCAGAAACAAAAATAATAATACACAAAAGCCGATGACGCTCTATCTGCGTATTGATGACCTCAATACCGATAAATACAACCGTGCAAAGCGCGTGCTTGATATTTTTGACGGCAGAACACCTGTTATTTTTTATCTTACAGACACCAAAAGAAAGGTGAAAGCCCCTTCATCAATGTGGGTAGATATTAACCCTGTTATGATTAAAGAACTAAAATACCAGCTTGGTGATGAGAATGTGGTAGCAAAATGAATAAAAACTAACTTCTAATTCTGTGATTTGTAATAAAAATCAGTAAATGCTATTGAAAAAATCGTTTTTATGTATTATAATTTATGTTGTCAAAACACTTTATTGCATAAAAGTGCAGAAGTATATGATGCTTTACAGCACAAAAGTGCTGAAAGCTTAGGAGGAAATTAAAATGAAAAAAGCTAAAAAGATTGCCGCAGTTGCTCTTGCGGCGGCTTCTATGTCACTCGCATTTGCAGGATGCGGCGGTTCTGCAGAAAGCTCAAAGGCAGATAATTCAAGCACGGACGGTAAGGTTTACAACATCGGTATCTGTCAGCTTGTTCAGCACGAGGCTCTTGACGCCGCAACAAAAGGCTTTAAGGATTATCTCACAGAGAAGCTCGGTGCAGATAATGTAAAGTTTGACGAGCAGAACGCTCAGGGTGATTCCGCAACCTGTGCTACAATCTGCAACCAGTTTGTTTCTTCAAATTATGATCTTATTCTCGGCAACGGTACTGCCGCACTTCAGGCAGCATACACAGCAACACCGAATATTCCGATTCTCGGTACTTCAATCACAGACTACGGCACAGCACTTGACAAGTCTGATTGGAACGGCGTTTCGGGTATGAATGTTTCGGGTACAACAGACCTTGCTCCGCTTGACCAACAGGCAGCTATGCTCAAGGAGCTTTTCCCCAACGCAAAGAATGTCGGAATTCTCTACTGTTCGGCTGAGGCTAACTCAAAGTATCAGAGCGATACAATCACTCCTTATTTCAAGGATGCAGGCTATACTGTAAAATCATATTCATTTGCAGATTCAAACGATGTTGCCGCAGTTGCAAAGACTGCCTGTGACGAGAGCGATGTTCTTTACATCCCGACAGATAACACAGCAGCATCTAACACAGGCATCATCGACAATGTAGCCACAGCCGCAAAAACTCCGATTGTTGCCGGCGAAGAGGGCATCTGTAAGGGCTGCGGTGTTGCAACACTTTCAATCAGCTATGACGAACTCGGCAGAAAAACAGGCGAAATGGCTTACAACATTCTTGTAAAGGGCGAGGATATCACAAAGATGAAGGTTGAGGCTGCTCCGAATGTAACAAAAGAATATATCAAAGACCGTTGTGACACATACGGAATCAAGGTTCCCGACGGTTACACTGAAATCAAAGCAGAATAATTCATATTCGGAAAAATAATATTGGCAGGGGTGCCGTGAAAGCGACACCCCGATATTTTATGTATAGGTGGTTTTTATGGATTTTTTAGCAAACTACTTCAGTTCTCTTAATCCTATGAGCTTTTTATCCGCACTTCCGGGTAATATCGCTCAGGGTATAATCTGGGGGCTCATGGGACTCGGTGTATTTCTCACCTTTAAGCTGTTGAACTTTGCCGACCTCAGCGTTGACGGTTCATTTGCAACAGGCGGTGCGGTAACCGCAGTTATGCTCATCAAAGGCTGTCCAGTTTGGGCAACAATCATCGTAGCAATCCTTGCAGGTCTTGCGGCAGGTCTTGTAACGGGACTTCTTCACACGCTTCTCGGAATCCCAGACATTCTCGCAGGTATCCTCACACAGATTGCTCTTTATTCAATTAACCTGAATATTATGGGAAAATCAAACCTCCCAATCAGCTACAGAAACTACACGCTTGTTGTTTCTGCAAGTAATATAAATATGGCAATTCTCGTAGGTCTTGGAATTTGTGCTGTTGTAGTTGCCGCAATGTATTGGTATTTCGGCACAGAACAGGGCTCAACAATCCGTTCAACAGGCTCAAACCCTGCAATGAGCAAGGCACAGGGCATTAACATCAATTTTACAAAGGTAATTGCCCTTGCACTTTCAAACGGACTTGTTGCACTTTCGGGTTCACTTTTTGCTCAGTATCAGGGCTTTGCTGATATCAATATGGGCAGAGGTGCAATCGTAATCGGTCTTGCCGCTGTAATCATCGGTGAAGTTCTCGGTGAGGCAATTTTCCGCAAGCACATGAATTTCATCATAAGAATGCTCTTTGTAATTGTCGGCGGTATTCTCTATTATATCGCAATGGGCATCGTACTCTGGCTCAAGATGCCGACAGACGATACAAAGCTCTTTACGGCAATTATCGTTGCAATCTTCCTTGCAGTTCCGTATCTCCAGAAAAAGAGAAAGACTTCATTTAAAAAGGTTGCAAAAATGAATGCTAAAAACGCACAGAAGGAGGGTTAAGAATGCTTGAAATCAAGAATGTATGGAAAACCTTTAATAAAGGCACAGTAAACGAAAAACAGGCACTCTGCGGAGTTAATCTCACCCTCAATGACGGCGATTTTTGTACGGTAATCGGCGGCAACGGCGCAGGCAAGTCAACAACTCTCAACGCAATTGCGGGCGTGTGGCCTGTTGACTGCGGTCAGATTCTTATTGACGGCAAGGATATTTCCGCATTGCCCGAGCATAAAAGAGCGCCGTACCTCGGCAGAGTATTTCAGGACCCGATGACAGGCACGGTAGCCGATATGGAAATTATAGAAAACCTCGCAATTGCCGCAAGACGAGGCAAAAAACGAGGACTTTCGTGGGGCGTAAAGGCTGACGAAAGATTCCGTTACCGTCAGATGCTTGCAGAGTTTGACCTCGGACTTGAGGACAGAATGTCATCAAAAGTAGGACTTCTCTCGGGCGGTCAGCGTCAGGCAATAACACTTCTTATGGCAACAATCAAAAAGCCGAAGCTTCTCCTGCTTGACGAACATACAGCCGCTCTTGACCCGAAAACAGCCGCTAAGGTGCTTGAGCTTTCCGACAAAATCATTGCCGAAAACAACCTTACGGCACTTATGGTAACTCATAATATGCATGACGCAATTACTCACGGCAACCGTCTTATTATGATGAGTGACGGCAAAATTATCCTCGATATCTCAGGTGAAGAAAAGAAAAATCTTACGGTTGAACACCTCCTCGAAATGTTTGAGAAGGCAAGCGGTTCAAAGCTTGAAAATGACCGTATGCTTTTAAGTAAGGATAAATAAACTTAATATGAAATAATGAGGCTGTGAAGAAATGAAGCTTAATACTTCGTTCTTCACAGCCTGACTTGTTTATGTTAGGCTGTTTTTCTACAGCCCCTATTGGTAATATCAATTATTTTGTTTTCTTTTCTGCACTCTCTTAAGTCTTTTATCATCTTTAAAAACCCATATTCTCTGCATTTTGTAGTTGACTGTCCAAAGCAACAGGTCAACAATAGCTTTTGTAAGAGTTACAGGGACAGGTAAGAACCAAAGTGCAGATACAATAAGCGAACTCGCACACATTATGCAGAAAAACAAAATGAAAAACCTGAGTGCCTGTTTTGCACCGTTATCCGTATTGCCGAAAATAACCTTTCTGTTGATAAGAAAATTTATTCCTCCGGAAACGGCTCGTGCCATAAGAGTTGCAAGCATAATGTTAAAGAACATATGTGACGGCAGAATATACGCAAATATCGTGAACAAAACAAGGTCGATTATCGTACAGCCGATTGATGCCGTCGCAAATCTCAACGGAGTTCTGTAGATAAGGTAGGTGTCCTTAATAAGTCGAAAATTGCTGCTGCAGTTTGAGCAATCGGCTATAATGTTCACAAAGTAAAACGGGACTCTCATATCCGCACATTTTGTGAGGAAATTCATCTCAAAGTCAAAGCGGTTTCCTTTTGTTTTCATCACCGTGTCATACAGAAATGCGGGAATGCCTCGCAGTCCTGTTTGAGTATCGCTGCAGCTTTTGCCTGTTATAACCTTAAAATATGCAGAAGAAAGGCGGTTGCCTATCCGTATGTTAAGCGGCATTTTGGATTTTTTATAATCTCTTTTCCCAAGAATAAGACAGCCGTTTCTAAGGTCAAGCATACGGCTGATTTTCATAACATCATTTGCAGTGTGCTGACCGTCGGCGTCACAGGTAATATAACCTGTAATGTTATAAAGGTTGTCGTGGGCATACCGTATTCCTGCTTTAAGGCTTGCACCCTTGCCGTTATTATTTTTTAGGTGAACAAGATGACAGCCGATGCTTGTCAGTTCGTTAAAATATTCCGAGTTAGAGTCAAGACCGTCATTGACAACAACAATATGTTCGGCACCAAGCTCCTGAAGCTCATTGCAAAGGTTGATTGTATTCTTATTTTCACAATAAATAGGAATAATTACTGCGTGACTCATACGGTTGTTCCTTTCTTTTTTATGCTTTTAGTATACAACAATTTTTCTTTTGTGACAATATTCAATTTTTTTCTATTGTAAACATCGTAACGATTTTTTGTTCAAAAATATAGTTTGTGTCATTATTGGCGTTTTAATAAAAAAATATGGCAAAAATGCCAAAAACTATTTGAAAATCATATCATTTATGTTATACTGTATTGAGCAGATTAAAAAACAGAAAGACGGTGAATTATGTTTAAAAAATTATCAGCAGGTATTCTTTCGGCTCTTATGGTTACTGCCGTTGCAGTATCCGGTACCGGCTGCTCGCAATCTCAACCGGTGTCAATTGACTACAAAACAGCTGACAAGGTGGCTGACGGTGCAATTCTTCAAGCTTTTTGCTGGAACTTCAACACAATAAAGGAGTCAATGGGGGATATTGCCGCAGCAGGCTATTCGGCTGTGCAGACATCTCCGATTAACGAGTGCCTTGAGGGCGAAAACGGCGGTATGGATCTTTACGGTGACGGAAAATGGTATTACCACTATCAACCTACTGATTTCAAAATCGGCAACTATCAGCTCGGTACCCGTGATGAATTTAAGGCAATGTGCGATGAAGCTCATAAGTATGGTATAAAGGTAATTGTCGATGTAATTGCAAACCACACTACGCCATCAACCGATGAGGTCAGTAAAGACCTTATCAAGGCAGGCGGCGGAAGTCTTGAAACCCTTTATCACAAGGAGGGCAGAACGCCCCTTAATGATTTCGGTGACAGGCTTGCCTGTACAACGCATGAGATGGGCGGACTTCCCGACATCAACACGGAAAGACCTTCGTTCCAAAAGTATTTCTTTAATTACATTAACGATTGTATTGCCTGCGGTGCTGACGGTTTTAGATATGACACGGCAAAGCATATCGGACTTTCCGATGACCCAAAGGAAGATGACGGCTTTAAAAACAACTTCTGGGAAAAAGCAACCAAAGAAGTTGATAATGCAGAAAATCTTTTTATCTACGGTGAAGTGCTTCAGGGCGACAATGACAGGCTTGCAGATTATATCAAAGAAATCGGCAGAACCACATCAAGCACCTACGGCAGTAAAATTCGTTCGGGAATTGCAAGCGGCAATATCGACACGGCAGTTGTGTCTGATTACTGGATTGGCAATGCAGACCCGAATATCGTAACATGGGTTGAATCCCATGATAACTACATCAACGACTGTACATACAATAATATCGACAGCGAACAGGTTATCCTCGGCTGGGCAATAATCACGGCAAGAAAAGACGGAACACCGCTCTTCTTTGACCGTCCGTACAACAGCTCAATTGACAATTCATGGGGTATGAACCGAATCGGCACACAGGGCGACGATATGTACAAGGACAACCGTGTTTCTGCGGTGAACTTCTTCAGAACTGCAATGAAGGGCGAAGATGAAAACCTTGTCAATCCTAACCTTGACTCAACCGCACTTATGATTGAAAGAGGTACAAAGGGAGCTGTCATCGTCAACACAAATGATGCTCTCAAGGTTGATTTTGAAACAAATCTTGCTGACGGAACATATGTTGACCGCGTTGACCGCAAGACCGAATATAAGGTTAAAAACGGTAAAATTACCTGTGATACCGATATTCCTGAAAATTCAGTTGTAGTTCTCTACAATGAGGGCTACACCGAATATGCAAGACCTGCAAGCGTGGGTGTTGACTCAAAAACAGAGTTTACCTACAGTGATGACACATACGAGGTAACTCTCACCTGTTCAAACACCGACAACGCAACATATTCCCTTGACGGCGGAAAGGCTGTTTCGTACAAAGACGGCGACAAAGTAACAATCAAGCACGGTGACAGCGATGTTTCAAAGCTTGAGCTTCGTGCAGAAAATGCCGAAGGCGTCAAAACTTACGAAAGACTTGAATTTACCTATATATAAAAGATGAAATTTACAGTTTTTTATCACAATAAAAATTTTACTTCACCGTATAATATTTTCAGTGACGGTGACGCATCCGACATCCGGCAATGTTATCGGAATCAGACCATTGCCGTGGTGCCGGACAAAAATTATACATAAGAATAACGGAGGTAACAAAGCATGAGCAAACTTAAAGGTGCAAAAATGGAAGGAAGCAAAGTGCCGGCAGAGCAGATTAAGAATCCCGATCTCGTTGCCGCAATTGAAAAGATGCAGGAGGACAACACAACCGAAAATATCAATAAGATGATTGATGAGGTTATGAAAGCAAAATTCATTCTCCCCGCAAAGGTAACACCAAAGACAGAGGCTAAAACAACCAACGGTCAGACTGTTATGCAGCAGTCAACTCAGGTTCAGTTCAGACTTCTTGAAAACGGCAACAAAGAAAAATTCTTTGGCGTATTCACAGATACCGATGAGCTTTTCAAGTGGAAGGACACACAGGAGTCACAGAAGGTTGTTACTGACTTTGACAGTATAGCACAGATGGTAATGGACCCGCAGGCTGATGTAGTAGGCTTTGTAATCAATCCTTTCGGCAAAAGCGTAACATTCCCTAAACAGATGGTTCATTCCTTTAAACAGCAGAAGGATTATATGAATCTTAAAAAGCAGACTATTGAACCCGGTGCGCCGATAAGCCTCGGAGAGCCAAAAGAATATCCTATTGATCTTATGGCTGCCCTGATAAATCACTTCAGCACAGAGCCGACCGTAAATGCTGCATATCTTCGCTTGATTGAGCAGAACGGTCAGAAGAGCTATTTCATTGTTGTTGATTTCTTCGGTGATATGGAAAGCACATTCGATGCAATCAGCAAGGTTGCAAATCCGTTCCTTGACGATGAAATTCAGCTTTCAATGATGCCGTATTCAATGGATTTTGCAAAAAATGCAGTAAAGGGTGTTGAACCTTTCTACAGAAAAGAAAACTGATTATTCAAATATTGTTTTTGAAAAACATTAAATCCGCTGACATAAACTGTCAGCGGATTTTTTATAGTCAAAATATGTTGTGATATAGTCAAAATGAGCTTTATTTAATTAAGTCTACAAAGCTCTGCACAATAACTTGTACAAAGAAACAAAAATGTGATAATGAATTGAAAAAACAAGTGCAAAATGCTATAATAAAAGCAATCATATTGCCAATGATTAAAAATAAGGAGGAATCAATAAAATGAAAAGGACAAGAAAATTCACGAGCATTGTTCTTGCCGCACTTATGGTGCTTTCAACACTTATTGTGTCGGCAGGGGGTGTTTCGGCAGCAACATCGTCAGGCTCAGAGGTGTACTTTGACAACTCAAAGTTCGGATGGAAGGATGTTTATGTTTACGCATACGGCACAAAGGAAAATGCCGAATGGCCCGGCGAGCTTATGACAAAAGAGGACAGCGGTCTTTATAAGGCAAGCTTTGCGTCTTCTTTTAAATCGGAAAAAATCATCTTCAACAACGGTCTTGAAAAAGGCAAGGGTAAGGAGCAGTATCCTGAGGCAGCAGGTCTTTCACTCAAAGCCGGCGAATGTAAAATGCTCACAGCCGAAAAGCAGTGGATTGATTACGGCAAGCCTGATGATCACGCTTACGGTTACACACTTACAGCAAACAATACGGCTTTTTCAACAGAATCACTTGATGTAAAGCTTGCGTTAAAGAATGCCGACAAGGGCTATTACTCAGTTGACGGTTCAGCTAAGAAAGAGTTTGTAAACGGTGATTCGGTAAAAGTCGGCGAGGGTAAAATTGGTAACTCAAGAATTTCGCTTACACTCTATGCAACAGGTGCAGACGGGGTTGAAACGGAGCAGACATATACCTTCAAAAAGACTTTTACAGCGTCAAAGACAACTTTCTCCGCTAAATCAGACGGCCACACAACAGAGCCTGAGGGCGGCTATTACGGCACAAACCCTGAAATGCAGCTCGGCAAGCATAAGACAATCTCTGTTGACGGTGATTTAAGCGACTGGGACAGCTCAATGATTATTGCTCAGGGTGTTGCAAACGATGATCCCCGAGTTTATATGCCTTCTTCAATGCATGAACAGCCGTGGGATGCTTATGCTCTTTACAGTGCATGGGACGACGATAATCTTTATTTCCTGCTTGAAATGGCTAACACAACATACATAACTTCTCCCGAGGACAACTTTGCCGCATCAAATGAGGCCCGTCCTTGGAGAAACAGTATTCCTATGTATCTTGCTTTGTCAATTGACCCTGCAAAGCAGGCAACAGGCAAGGCAGTAGGTACAAACAAGGACGGTTCTGTGTATACCAATCCGTTCGCATGGGGTTGCACAAACGGTACTGCAAAAGACGGAGGCACAGGCTTTACAACTCATATAGACACACTTGTTGCATTTGACTCCAACAACTCAAACGGCGGCGCTTCAATCTTCAAGGCGGATACTCAGGACACAGACGGAACATATATGTTCAACTATGACACAAGAATTCCAATCGGTGTAACAAGTTTTCAGGCTCAGGATAATAAAAACGGATTTAAAATCAAATACGCTAACGGCACAAAAAGCACTTCAATCTTCGGTATCAACGCTCCAAAGGGTTCAAGAGTAATGGGCGATAACCTCGATATGAACTCAAACTGGGTTGACTTCTTCGATGAAGGTTACAAGAACTCATACGGCTATGTTTACGAAATTGCAGTTCCGCTCAATACTTTAGGTATTGACCGCAGCTACATTGAAACACAGGGTATCGGTGCAATGCAGATTCTCACATACGGCACATCGGGCATGGACACACTTCCGCATGATCCGTCAATGCTTGATCAGGCAAATCTTGAGTACAGCTACGATCCTTCAACCTCACACGAGAAAGAGGATATCGACAACATCACAGTTCCGCTTGCAAGAATCGGCGCACTTCTTCCCGACACAGAAATAAACGAAGCTCCGCTTGAAGTGAACTTTGGCGCAAACCTCAATTCTGGACAGAATGCAGGCACACCTATCACACTTTCCGCAGAAAGCTATCATGCAACAGGTGATGTTACTTACACATTTACGGTGAACGGCGAAACCGTTCAAAGCTCAACAGCAGATTCATATGTATGGACTCCGACAGCCGACGGCACATATTCAATCGGTGTTGCTGCAGTTGATGCAAACGGCAACAAGGCAGAGTCAACAATGACATTCGTTGTAGGTTCGTCTTCATCGGATGAAACTCTCAAGGGCGATGTTAACCGTGACGGCAGAGTAACTGTTGTTGACGCAACACTTGTACAGAAGTATGTTGTAAGCCTTGTAGAATTTGACAGCGAAACATTTAAGGTTGCTGATATAAACGGTGACGGAGAGGCTAATGTTGTTGATTCAACTTTGATTCAGAAAATAGTTTCCGGACTTCTTGTTTAATAATTAAACAATCTAATTAACATTTGGCGGTTGTACTTAGCAGTATGACCGCCTTTTTATGCAACAAAAATGGCTGTGCATTCGCACAACCATAAACTTTGTTTGCTTTATTAAAGTCTGACCGAAATTCCTTTTTCGTTGAGATATTTTTTTAGCTTGGGGATCGGAATTTCGCCAAAGTGGAAGAGAGATGCCGCAAGAACTGCGTCAGCCTTGCCCTCGGTAAACGCATCATAAAAATGCTCAAGAGCGCCCGCACCGCCGCTTGCAATAACAGGAATGTTCACCTTTTCTGAAACTGCCCTTGTAAGTGCAATGTCATAGCCTTTTTTCTGACCGTCCTCGTCCATACTTGTGAGCAAAATTTCGCCTGCACCGAGTTCTTCACACTTAGCAGCCCATTCGATTGCATCCATACCTACAGGAGTTCTTCCGCCGTTCACATAAACTTCCCAGCTGTTTCCGCTTCTCTTGGCATCTATAGCGGCAACAACGCACTGACTGCCGAATTTATAAGCCGCCTCGCTGATGAGCTCGGGACGATGAACAGCGGCTGAATTTACGGACACCTTGTCTGCGCCGGCTCTGAGCAGAACATTAAAATCGTCAACGCTTCTGATACCGCCGCCGACTGTGAACGGAATGAAGATTGAATTTGCAACCTTTTCAACCATGTCAATGGTGATGTTTCTTGAATCGCTTGACGCGGTAATGTCGAGAAATACAAGCTCGTCAGCACCCTGTTTGTCATACTGCATTGCAGATTCAACGGGATCGCCTGCGTCAACAAGATTTACAAAACTCATACCTTTAACAACTCTGCCGTTTTTTACATCAAGGCAGGGGATTATTCTTTTTGCGTACATAATTATTCCTCCCTGCCTTTTACAATGTCGGCAAAATTTCTGAGAATTTTAAGTCCGGTTTCACCGCTTTTTTCCGGATGAAACTGAGTTGCAAAAACATTGCCTTTTTCAACAGCGGCATCAATTGTAACACCGTATTCTGTCTGAGCCGAAACAATGCTCCTGTCGCTTGCGTTCAAAAAATATGAGTGAACAAAATAAACATATGCATTCTGTTCGATGCCTTTGAAAAGTCTGCTCTTTTCATTGATTTTAAGGCTGTTCCAACCGATGTGCGGAATCTTTAAGCCTTCGCCTGACGGAATCTTTGTGATTGTACCGTCAAAAACCGAAAGACCTTTTACATTCGGACTCTCTTCACTTTCAGGAAAGAGGAGCTGAAGTCCAAGACAAATGCCTAAAAACGGTTTCCCGCTGTTTATGTACTCAATAACAGTGTCTTTAATGCCATAGGACTTCATTGTATCCATTGTATCGCCAAACGAACCGACACCCGGCAAAACAGCACCGTCTGCATTTAAAATTTCGTTTTTATCTCTTGTAATCACGCAGTCGCAGCCGATGTGCTTTAACGCCTTGTAAACACTGCGAATGTTGCCTGCGCCGTAATCAATAACCGATATCATTTTTATCAACTCCGTCATTTGCTTTCTGTTAAACAATTTTACCATACAACCTTTATTATTGCAACATAAACCGACGCATATTTCATAATTCCGTAAAATTTACAATAATTTAATTTATATCTTATTGTAAATTGCAAGTTCTTGTGCTAAAATGAATTGGTTAAGACAGTGTATCTGTTTTCACTATTTAAAATGGGAGATATTGAGAAAAATGATTACTCATTTGCTTACAAGAATAGATTTAATGATGAATTCCCTCTCAAAGGGACAAAAACGAATTGCTCTTTTTATCGAAGAGCATTACGATAAGGCGGCATTTATGACCGCATCAAAGCTCGGCGAAACTGTCGGAGTCAGCGAAAGTACTGTTGTACGGTTTGCCACCGAGCTCGGCTATGACGGCTACCCTAAGCTTCAAAAAGCAATGCAGGAGATGATTCGCAACAAGCTCACATCTGTTCAGCGAATCGAAGTTACCTCAAACCGTATCGGCAATGACAATGTGCTTGACAGCGTTCTTAATCAGGATATCGACAAAATCCGCAGAACCATTGAAGAAACTTCCCATGAAGATTTTGCCCGTGCAGTTGACGAAATCTGCAAGGCAGAGCGTATTTACATATTCGGTGTGCGTTCAACAGCCGCAATCGCAAATTTCCTTGCATATTATTTTGAAATGATTTTTGACAATGTGCGTGTTATAACGAGCGGCAGTCAAACCGAAACCTTTGAACAGATTTTCAGAATCACCGACAAAGATGTTATGATTGGTATTTCATTTCCACGTTACAGTTCAATGTCGGTTGAGGCAATGGATTTTGCCCGTTCAAGAGGTGCTCACGCAATTGCAATTACCGACAGTATGGTTTCTCCGCTTGTTCAAAGTGCCGATTCAGTACTTATTGCAAGAAGCGATATGGCTTCAATTGTCGATTCACTCGTTGCGCCGTTAAGTCTTATCAACGCTCTCATCGTTGCAACCGTGCTTAAAAAGAAGGATGAGGTTTCCGACACATTCCGCAGACTTGAGCTTGTGTGGAACCGTGACGGAGTTTATACCAACCGTGAAATGGAGATAGTGGGTAATATAGAAGATGATGACAAGTAAAAAAGTTGTGGTAATCGGGGCAGGTGCGGCAGGTCTTATGGCCGGTGCAACTGCGGCACTCTACGGTGCGTCAGTTACGATAATCGAAAAGAACAAGCGTGTCGGCAGAAAAATTATGATAACGGGCAAGGGAAGATGTAACCTTGCCAACAACTGCGATGTACAGACTTTTATCAATAATGTTCCCGTAAACGGAAAATTCCTCTACTCGGCAATCAACGCATTTACTCCCGAGGATACAATCGAATTTTTTGAATCCAAAGGACTTAAAACAAAGACCGAAAGAGGAAACCGTGTGTTTCCGGCATCCGACAGATCTGTAGATGTTGTTGATACAATGCATAATTATGCCGTTGAATCCGGCTGTAAAATAGTGTGCGACACAGCAAATTCCCTTATCCTTGAGGACGGTGCAGTTATAGGCGTTAAATGCGAAGAAAACACCTACTATGCCGACAGCGTAATTATCTGCTGCGGCGGAAAAAGTTATCCGCTCACAGGCTCGACAGGTGACGGATATACACTTGCAAAACAGGCAGGACACACAATTGTTCCGTTAAAACCGTCCCTTGTACCGTTTACTTCCAACGATAAACAATGCAAGGATATGCAGGGGCTTGCACTTAAAAATGTTGCGCTCAGAATAGTTGATAAGAACAGTAAAAAAACTGTTTACAGCGACTTTGGAGAAATGCTGTTTACACATTTCGGAATGAGCGGTCCGATGATTTTGTCGGCAAGCTCACACCTCCGCGTTATTCAGCCCGACCGCTACATTGCGGAAATTGACCTCAAGCCGGCACTTGATTTTGAACATCTCGACAGGCGTATTCAAAATGATTTTAAAGAAAATTCAAACCGTGATGTTTCAAACGCATTTTCAAAGCTTTTGCCGAGAAAAATCATAGTTCCCGTTCTCAAACGCTGGGGAGTTCCCTTTGACAAAAAGTGTAATTCAATTACAAAGGAGGAGCGGCACGCTCTTTGTGAAATTCTAAAATGCTTTACGGTTGAAATCAGCGGTTTCAGACCGATTGAGGAGGCAATCATAACCTCAGGCGGTGTAAAAACTTCCGAAATCAACCCGAAAACCATGGAAAGCAAGCTTGTAAGCGGTCTGTATTTTGCAGGCGAAGTAATTGACTGCGATGCCTACACAGGCGGTTTTAACCTCCAAATTGCATGGAGTACCGGACGGCTTGCAGGAGAAAACAGTGCATATATCTGATTTGATTATACATAATAATTTTGATTGAAAGGATGTAATTTATGTCAATAGCAATCGCTTTGGACGGTCCTGCAGGCGCAGGAAAATCCTCAATTGCAAAAAGAGTTGCAAAGGCACTTGACTATATTTATGTTGATACAGGAGCACTTTACCGTACAATCGGACTTTCGGCAACAAGAAACTCCGTTGCTCCCGAAGATGAAAATGCGGTAAAGAATTTGCTTTCAAAAATCACAGTTGACCTAACATTCAATGAAAAGGGCGAGCAGATTGTTCTGCTTGACAGCGAAGATGTGTCCGGACTCATCAGAACTCCCGAGGCGTCAATGATGGCGTCAAAAATTTCTGCCGTACCGATTGTAAGAGCATATCTTCTTGATTTGCAGAGAAATATGGCAAAAACTCATAATGTGATTATGGACGGCAGAGATATCGGCACAGTTGTTCTGCCTGACGCTCAGGTTAAAATTTTCCTCACAGCTTCCCCCGAGGCAAGAGCCGAAAGAAGATATAAGGAGCTTGTTGAAAAGGGTATGGATGTAAAGTATGACGACATTTTAAACGATGTAATAACCCGTGACTACAACGATACTCACCGCAAAACTGCTCCGCTCAAGCCTGCCGAGGGCTGTGTTATGATAGATACAACAGAGCTTGATTTTGAGCAGTCGGTCGAAAAAATAATTTCCGTTATAAAGGAGAATATCTGATGGGACAGTCAAAGGCACTTTACGCAGTCGGCAAAGTTGTCTGCAAGCCTATTTTCAAACTTTTGTACAGATATATAACCGTAATTGAACAGCCGCTTCCGCTTGAAGGAGGCTTGATTATTGCAAGCAACCATATATCAAACTCAGATCCGGTTCTTCTCGGTTTGTCGCAGAAAAAGCGCAGACTGTTTTTTATGGCAAAAATTGAACTTTTTAAAAATAAATTCTTCGGTGCGTTAATCCGTGCGCTCGGTGCATTCCCCGTTGAAAGGGGTGCAGGTGACGGCAAGGCTATCAAGACAGGCGAAGACCTTATCCGTGACGGCGAGATTATGACAATTTTTATTGAGGGCGGTCGTTCCAAAACAGGCGAACTTATGCGTCCCCGCAGCGGATGCGCTCTTGTTGCACAGCAAATGCAGGTGCCTGTTGTTCCTGCCTGCATTACAATCGTAGGCAACAAAAAGCATACATTTGCAAAAAGGGTTATTCACTTCGGCAAACCTCTTACACCCGAAAAGCTCGGACTTACTCCGGACAGCGGAAGAAGAGAGCTTAAGGGTGCAACAACCATGATTATGGACGAAATCAAAAGAATGAGGGAGCAGGATTTAATTGAGTATAAAAAAGGCTGATTCGGCAGGTTTTTGCTTCGGTGTCAACCGTGCAATCAATATTGTAAACGGACTGCTCAAAAAAGGAATAAAGGTTGCAACTCTCGGACCGATTATTCACAATATGGAAATGGTTCATGAGCTTGAAGAAAAGGGATGCACTCCCGTTGAGTCCGTTGACGAGCTTTCAAATGATACAACGCTTGTAATCCGTTCGCACGGAGTCGGAAAGAGTGTGATTGATGCCCTTGAAGAAAGAGGTATTAACTATGAGGACGCAACCTGTCCCTTTGTTAAAAAAATCCACAAGATTGTATCAAGCACAAGTCCCGATAGTGATGTTGTTTTGATTGCAGGAAATAAAAATCATCCTGAGGTTTGCGGCATAATCGGTCATTGTGCAAGCGACTGTTACACCTTTAACAATGAAGCAGAGCTTGATGATTTATTGCCAAATATTCTGAAAAAGAATAATAAACAGGTTAAAATTGTCGCACAGACAACATTTGACACACAAGAATGGAAAAAATGTGTAAAAAAGATAAAAAAGCTATGTACAAATGCGAAAATATTTGATACAATATGTAATGCTACGCAAGTTAGGCAAACCGAAGCTTCTCAAATTGCTGCCGAGTCCGACTTTATGGTTGTAATCGGCGACAGGCACAGCTCTAATACAGGAAAGCTTTTTGATATATGCAAAAGGCAGTGTGAGAACACAGTTCTCATTGAAACAGCTGCCGAGCTTGATTTGAACAAGGTTTCGGATGCCGAAACAATCGGCGTAACTGCGGGTGCTTCAACGCCTGCAAGGATAATAAAGGAGGTACTGGATACAATGAGTGAAGTAAAATCCGGTGAAACAAATTTGGAACCATCTTTTGAGGAGATGCTTGAGGAGTCCCTCAAAAACTTTAATACAAACGAGAGGGTAATGGGCACAGTTCTGAGCATAGCTCCCAACGAAGTTCAGGTTGATGTCGGCAGAAAGCAGACAGGCTTTATTCCTGCTTCCGAGCTTTCAAACGATCCCAACGCAAGACCCGAGGATGTAGTTAAAGTCGGCGATGTTATTGAGCTTCTTATTATGAAGACCAATGATCAGGAAGGCACTATCATGCTTTCAAAGCGCAGAGTAGATGCACAGAAGGGTTGGGAAGAGCTCAAAGAAAAGGCAGAGTCACAGGAGGTTCTCTCCGGCAAGGTTACTGAGGCTGTTAAGGGCGGCGTAATCGTTCTCTACAACGGCTCAAGAATCTTTATCCCTGCATCACAGGCAACAGCAACCCGTGAAGAGAGTCTTGAAGACCTCGTTGGTCAGAATGTTGATTTCAGACTTATCGAAGTTTCACAGAACGGCAGACGCAGAAGAGCTATCGGCTCAATTCGCAGCGTGCTTAAGGAGCAGAGAGCCGCTCAGCGTGAAGAGTTCTGGAAGACTTGCGAGGTTGGCAAGCGTTACAAGGGTGTTGTTAAGTCACTTACAAGCTACGGCGCATTTGTTGACCTTGGCGGTGCATTTGGTATGATTCACATTTCAGAGCTTTCATGGACGCACATTAAGCATCCGAGCGAGGTTGTTAATGTAGGCGATACAGTTGATGTTTACATAAAGGACATCAACGAAGAAACAAAGAAGATTTCTCTCGGCTTCAAGAATGCCGAAGACAATCCGTGGGAAATCCTCAAGAACAACTATCCCGAGGGAACAGTTGTTAAGGCTACAATCGTCGGTCTTACAACATTCGGTGCTTTTGCAAACATCATCCCGGGTATTGATGGTCTTATCCACATTTCTCAGATTGCTAACAAGAGAATTGAGAAGCCCGCTGATGTACTTAAGGTTGGCGATGTTGTTGAAGCCAAGATTACTGCAATCGACTTTGACAAGAAGCGTGTAAGCCTTTCAATGCGTGCACTTCTTCCTGAAAATGAGCAGGCTCCTGCAGAGTCTAATGAAGAAGCCGCTGAATAATCAGAGCTTTTGTGGGCACCCGAAAGGGTGCCCTTTTGTTAAAAAATAAATCGGGTATAAGCTTATGAAAAGACTGATTTCACTTTTATCGGCTGTAATTATGATTGCTTGCGTCAGCGTCAGCAAGAGCCGTGCCTATGAAGAATACAATCTGTCGGGTATTATCGGCTGTTCTGACATAAAGAGCGACAGTAACAGCAAGGGCGGATATGTGTGTGCTTTTTCAGGGGATACTGTGTTTTCGGCAAGGCTTGTACCCGATTTTTCTGCTTACAATTTTACTGTAAGCGGTCACATAAGGGGAGTGTCGCAGAGCGGCAAATATACAAATGCACTTGTGTTTGATGACGCATTTACTAATAAATATTCTGTTTATTCTCTTGATACCGACAATGGCAATGTCCGTAAAACTTCTTTTAACGATAAAAATTTCAGAACCGATTCTTTTTCTGTAAGCGATAACTGTGTGTACTACATAAAAACCGACAGCACATATGCTTATGTTGCGTGTGTTGATTTATCAACCGGCAGGAAAACAAAAATAAACTTCAGTCAGAATGCAAACGAAATATTTAATAATAACGGAAAATCTTATGTGAGGCTGTATGACGGCTCAGTTTGCAGACTTTCACAAGCATCCTCTGCCTGTGTTGCAAATACGGGTGAATTTAGAAATATTGCTAACGCAGGAATAAATAAGGTTATCAATCAAGACGGGTTTATTGTTTCTTTATCAGACAATTCAAGAGAATATGTGTCGAATGCGGAATTTGGCAAGGTTTCTGCATCTGACGGCAAAGTGTTTATTGCGGTGAATTACCGCCTCAGCCGCAAAGCTTCCGATAAAACCCAAAGTGTGTCAATTCCGAAAGCTGCAAAAGCGGTTGTAGCTTATAAAAATCGTTGCGGTGTTTTGCTTGATAACGGAACTGTTTGTGTATACGAACCGTCTGATTTTCAGGAAAAGAAAATTATCAACAACAATAACAACAACAGTAACAGCAACAACAACAATAATAATAATCGCCACGATTCCTCCAAAACATATAATCAGGCGGTAAATTCCGATTATATAATTTCAGACGGTATGATTTACGGAATTTACAGCGGAGAAACCGTTGCCGATTTTAAAAGAAAAACTTCTGCCGAAAATGTATATAAGACAGACGGTACTGTTGCAAAGAGCGGAAAGCTGAAAACAGGTTTTACAACCGTTATAAACTCAAAGATTTATGTCATTGCAGTTTGCGGAGATGTGACGGGCGAGGGCAATGTAAATTCAAGGGATGTCACGCTTTTGCAAAAACACCTCTGTGATAATGCCGAATTAGATGGTGCATATCTCAAAGCCGCCGATTTTAACCTTGACGGCGAAGCAGATAACCGTGACCTTGTTTTAATTTCAAGGCAAAAGAATTGACAAAACAAAAACCGCCCCAATTGGAGCGGTTTAATTCATTTTGTCAGAAATAAACTTTATCAGTCCATTTCCCAGTTGTGCCATACATTCTGGATATCGTCGTTATCCTCGAACATATCAAGCATCTTCTGCATCTTTGTTGCAGTTTCTTCGTCCTCAAGCTTTGTATATGTGCTTGGAACCATTTCAATTTCAGCAGAAACGAATGTGTAGCCGAGATTTTCGAGTTCATCTCTTACAGCGCCGAAATCATCTGTTTCTGTGTAAATTGTAAATACATCATCGTCAGCCTCAAAGTCTGATGCACCGCACTCAAGAGCGTCGCTCATCACGGTGTCTTCATCCTTTTCAAGGTCTTCACGCTCAATAACGAGAACACCCTTCTTCGAGAACATAAAGCTTACACAACCCTGTGTACCCATATTGCCGCCAAACTTATCAAAGTAATGTCTTACCTCGCCTGCTGTTCTGTTTCTGTTGTCTGTAAGTGCCTCAACAATTACGGCAACGCCGCTTGGACCGTAGCCCTCATATGTAACAGCCTCATAGTTTGTAGCGTCGGCATCGCTTGACGCTTTCTTGATGATTCTTTCAATGTTGTCATTAGGTACATTTGCAGCCTTTGCTTTTGCAATACAATCCTTGAGCTTTGAGTTAACGGAAGGATCGGCACTGCCGCCCTCTTTGATGGCAACAATAAGCTCTCTGCCGATTTTTGTAAATACCTTAGCTCTTGCTGCATCGTTTTTGCCCTTTTTCTGCTTGATTGTACTCCATTTGTTATGTCCTGACATTAATATCATTCCTTTGTCAATAAAGTATAATTATCTTATTAAGTATATCACACACACCTTTGTGATGTAAACAAAAAAAGTTATTACAGTTTTGTAATAACTCCATTGTCAAATACAGCCTGTGGTGTTATAATCTATGTTGTAGAAAAAGGATGTCTTTAAGACGGTTGAAATTTGAGCGGCTAACGCTCTTCTGCATAGATTGCAAATATGTAGAAATACAGCTTATATGCTTTGAAATATAATTTTATGAAGGGAGTTTTTGAAATGATCAGATCTATGACGGGTTTCGGAAGATGTGAAACCGTTATCAACGGTCGGGAGATTACCGTTGAAATCAAAAGCGTGAATCACCGCTATTTTGAATTTTTCTGCAGAACCCCAAGAAGTTACGGATTTCTTGACGACAAACTTAAAAACTATGTAAATTCAAGGGTTTCACGAGGCAAGATTGATATGCTTGTATCAATCGGTGCGTCCGATGAAGAACCCTGTGATGTAACGGTTAATCATCAGCTTGTTTCCGGATATATCAATGCTTTTGATGAAATCAGCAAAAAGTACGGTATTCCAAATGATGTTTCCGCAGTTTCGCTCTCACGCTTTCCGGATGTTTTCACGGTTCACAAAGCACCTGAGGACGAGGATCAGATTACTGCCGATGTTCTTTCAGCCGCAAAGATTGCAGTTGACGCTTTTGTTGCAATGCGTGAAACTGAGGGCGAGAAGATGAAAGAAGATATTCTTTCAAGAGCCAACACAATTCTTTCTGTTGTAGGTGAAATTGAGGAGCGTTCTCCGCAGACTGTTGCCGAGTATGAACAAAGACTTATGGAACGCATCAAGCAGACGCTTGCCGAAAATGATGTCAAGGTTGACGAACAGAGGGTTCTCACAGAGGTTGCCGTGTTTGCGGATAAGGTAGCCGTTGCGGAGGAAACCGTAAGACTGCGCAGTCATTTTGACCAGCTTTCAAAGTTCCTTGAATATGACGAGCCTGTGGGCAGAAAAATTGACTTTATCATTCAGGAAATGAACCGTGAGTCAAATACAATCGGTTCAAAGGTTCAGGATGCAATTCTTGCACATAAGGTTGTTGACATCAAGAGTGAGATTGAAAAAATCCGTGAACAGGTTCAGAATATCGAATAAGGTGAACAGATGAAGCTTATTAATATCGGTTTTGGTAATCTTGTCAGCTCTGACAAGATTGTTGCAGTAGTTGCTCCGGACTCTGCTCCCGTAAAGCGAATTGTTCAGGATGCAAAACAGAACAGTCTGCTTATTGACGCAACCTGCGGACGAAAATGTAAATCTGTGATTGTTGCCGAGAATAATCATGTTATTCTCTCGGCAATTTCATGTGAGGCAATTCAGAACAGAACGGACGAAAGTGAGGAAAACAAGGATGAGCATTAACAGAAAAGGAAACCTTATTTTGTTTACCGGTTCATCGGGTGTAGGCAAGGGTACAATAATCAAGGAACTTCTTGACCGTGATAAAAATATCCGCCTTTCGGTTTCAAACACAACAAGAGAACCGAGAGAGGGAGAGATTGACGGAGTTCATTATAACTTTTTGACAAGAGAACAGTTCAACGATGTTCTGAAAAAAGACGGCTATCTTGAACACGCAGAGTTTTGCGGTAATCTCTACGGCACACCTAAAAAGCAAGTTGAAGATATGCTCAATCAGGGTTATGATGTTCTGCTTGAGATTGAGGTCAAGGGCGGACTTCAGATTCTTGACAAATATCCCGACATTCTCAGTATTTTCATTCTTCCGCCTTCAATGGAGTCGCTTGAAAGACGGCTTCGCAGAAGAGGTACAGAGGATGAAGAAACTATTCGGAAAAGGCTTGCGCAGGCTGCCGAGGAAATCAGCTACAAGGACAGATATAAGTACAATGTGGTAAACGGCGACCTTGAAACAGCAATAAATGAGGTTCTCGATATTCTTCATAAAGAGGATGAAAACCTCATTAAATAATATACAAAGAAAATTAACATAAAATATTTTAAGAGGAGAATTATTATGCATAAAGTTGATGTGGATTCATTATTACAGGGTAAGCAGAGTAAGTACGCACTTGTTGTAGGCGTTGCAAAAAGAGCAAGAGAAATTACTCAGACTTTTGAAGAGGAACAGATTGTAACAGAGGATAAGCCTGTTCTCATCGCAATCAAGGAAATCGAAGGTCATGAAATCAACATTCTTGAGCCTGACGAAGATGAACTCTGATTTAACGGTCAAAGTTGCCGTTGAAAACACAACATATGTTTTTGACAGACTTTTCGACTATCTTGTGCCAAAGGCTTTTGCCGATTTGGTTCAGGTCGGCAAAAGGGTTCTCATTCCGTTCGGCAGAGGCAACAAAAAGAAACAGGGAGTGATTTTTGAGCTTTCCGCCGTTAGCGATGACATTTCGGCTGAAAAGCTCAAAAGCGTTTGTTCTGTTCTTGATGACGAACCTGTCCTGTCAAAAGAACTTTTGAAACTTGCCGAGTTTATGAAAGAGCATTATTTCTGCACCTATTATGATGCGGTAAAAACAATGCTCCCTGCGGGTATAAATTACAAAATCACAACGCTTTACGGTGTTCGTGAGGGTGTAGATGAAGAAGAGCTTTCCGAGGAACAGCAAAGAATTTTTGCTTACCTTCATTCAAAAAGAAAAGCCGTAAGATCTGATAAGCTTCTTGACGATTTCGGACTTGATAACACGGCTGTTCTTGAAGATATGGTAAAGTCGGGCTATCTTTACAAATCCGATGAGGCTTTCAGAAGGGTTTCGGATGCAGTTATGAAAATGGCTGCGCCTACGGAACTTGCCGACAGCGACAATATTAAGCTGACCGAAAAGCAGAAAGCCGTTCTCGACCTCATCAAAATGACAGGCGGAACATCCGTTAAAGAGGTTTGTTACTTCACGGGTGTTACAACGGGCGTTACGGACGCACTTTATAAAAAGGGTCTTATCTACTATTATGACGAAGAAGTGTTCCGTATTGAGGACAGAACAAAGGATGAAAGCCTTGCCCCTGTTGCATTGTCAGAACAACAGCAGACAGCCTGCGATAACCTCTATGCCGAATATGCCGATTCAAAACCGCATACAAGCCTTTTGTTCGGTGTTACAGGTTCGGGAAAAACAAGCGTTTTTATGAAACTGATTGAGCGTGTAATAAACGATAACAAAGGTATTATAGTTATGGTGCCTGAAATTTCGCTTACACCGCAGTTTGTTTCAACCTTTTCAAAGCGTTTCGGCGAGCAGATTGCCGTATTTCACAGCGCACTTTCACTCGGTGAAAGGCTTGATGAATACAAGCGTGTAAAAAAAGGTCTTGCAAAAATCGTTATAGGAACACGAAGTGCCGTGTTTGCTCCGTTTAAAAAAGTCGGACTTATCATCATGGACGAGGAGCAGGAGTACAGTTATAAGTCGGAAAGCTCCCCCAGATATCACGCAAGAGAAATTGCAAAATTCAGATGCAGCTATGATAATGCCTTGCTTGTTTTAAGTTCGGCAACTCCGTCGGTTGAATCATACTACTACGCAAAAAACGGAAGATATTCGCTTAACACGCTCACTGAGAGATACGGCGATGCGGTTTTGCCGAAGGTTGTTGTCGCAGACATGAATGTTGAACAGCAAAACGGCAATGTAACGGGATTTTCCGAAACCCTGCTTGAAAATCTGCACTATAATCTTGAAAATAACAAGCAGTCAATTCTGCTTTTAAACAGAAGAGGGCACAATACATTTGTAACCTGCCGAATGTGCGGCGAACCTGTTGTGTGTCCCAACTGTTCAATATCGCTCACATATCACAGCGCAAACCGCAGATTGATGTGTCACTACTGCGGATATTCCGCACCTTACACGGATGAATGTCCGTCCTGTCACAGCAAATCTTTAAGATTTGGAGGAACAGGCACTCAAAAGGCTGAAAGTGAAATTTCAGAGCTTTTTCCCGATGCAAGGATTTTGCGTATGGATACCGACGCAACATCTTCAAAATCATCCTATGAAAGGATGATAACGGCATTTGCAGACGGTAAGTACGATATTCTTGTGGGAACACAAATGGTTGCAAAGGGACTCAATTTTCCCAATGTGACGCTTGTGGGAGTTCTTAACACTGACTATATGCTGTATGCCGATGATTACAGAAGCTACGAAAGAACATTTTCTCTTTTAACTCAGGTAGTCGGCAGAAGCGGCAGAGGGGCGTCAAAGGGTATGGCTGTTATTCAGTCCTACACTCCCGACAACCTCATAATCTCTATGGCGGCAAGGCAGGATTATCTTGCCTTTTATAACACCGAAATTCAGGTCAGAAAAGCAATGCTTTATCCGCCTTTTGCAGATATTTGCGTAATCGGCTTTTCGGGGGAAAAACAGCAGCTTACAATGAAAGCCGCCAACAGCTTTTTGCAGTGCTTTGTCAGTCACGCAAAAAGCGAATATCCTGCCATTCCTTTGAGAATACTCGGTCCGTCACCTGCAAGCGTTGTTAAGGTGAGCAATAAATTCAGATATAAACTTATAATAAAATGTAAGAATAACCGTGATTTCAGAACACTTCTCTCAGCGGTTATGATAGAATTTGCAAAGAACAAGGAATTTGGAAGGGTCAGCACATATGCGGATATGAACGCTCTGACCTGTTAGTGAAAGGAATATAATTTATGGCTTTAAGACAAATTGTAAAAGAGGGCGACAGCGTTCTCACCAAAAAATGCAGACCTGTCGTAAAGTTTGATGACCGCCTTGCGGAACTTATTGACGATATGATCGAAACCTTGCACAAGGCTGAGGGAGTGGGACTTGCCGCTCCTCAGGTCGGAATTTTAAGAAGAGTTGTAGTTATTGATGTCGGCGAAGGTCCGATTGAACTTGTAAATCCGAAAATTATCGCTTACAGCGGCAAGCAGGAAACTCTTGAAGGCTGTCTTTCAATCCCCGGCAAGTGGGGTTACACAGTAAGGCCCGATTATGTAAAGGTTAAGGCTCAGGACAGACACGGTGACGAATTTGTTATTGACGGCAAGGATTTGCTTGCAAAGGCTTTTTGTCACGAACTCGACCATCTTGAGGGAATCCTCTTTACTCAGGTTGCAACAAGAATGTTGACTCCTGCCGAAATTGAAGAAATGAATAGCTGATAAACAGGTGAATATATGAAAATAATTTATATGGGTACTCCGGATTTTGCCGTACCTGCTCTAAAGGCTCTTGCAAATTCGGAACATAAGGTTTGTGCCGTGTTTACACAGCCCGACAAGCCGAGGGGAAGAAAGATGATAATGACTCCTCCTGATGTCAAGGTGTGCGCAGAAAAGCTGAACATTCCCGTGTATCAGCCCGAAACCTTTAAGGACGGCAAACCTCTTGAAATTATCAATAAATATAATCCCGATGTCATTGTTGTTGCGGCTTACGGAAAAATTCTTCCCAAGTCGGTTCTTGACTCCGCAAAGTACGGCTGTATCAATCTTCACGGCTCGCTTTTGCCTAAATACAGAGGTGCATCTCCTATTCAGCAGAGCGTATTAAACGGTGACAGGGAAACCGGTGTAACGGCTATGCAAATGGATGTCGGACTTGACACGGGCGATATTCTGAAGGTCGTTAAAACGGAAATCGGTGTGAACGAAACCTCGGGAGAGCTTTTTGACCGTCTTTCTCTTATGGGCGGAGAGCTTATTCTTGACACGCTTTCTGGTCTTGAAAAGGGCGAAATCACTCCGATTAAGCAGGATGAAAGCCTTGCAACGCACACTTCAAAAATTGACAAATCACTTTGTCCTATTGATTTTGCAAAACCGGCCTTTGAGGTGCATAATAAAATCAGAGGACTTAATCCGTGGCCGATTGCCACAACCGAAATTAACGGTAAAAAGATAAAGGTTCATTCTTCTTTGCTCTGTGAAAAGAGCGGAAAAGCGGGAACTGTAATCAGCACAAGACCGCTGATTGTTGCCTGCGGTGAAAAGTCGGTTGAGCTTTGTGAAATTCAGCCTGAGGGCAAAAAGAAAATGACCGCCGAGGCATTTCTTGCCGGCCACAGGCTTTCTGTCGGCGATGTAATCGGTTAAAAATTCCCGTCTGCAATATGCAGACAGAAAGGTGTTTGATTTATGGGCTTCTTTTACGGATTTGATATGACCTATCTTGTGTTTATTGTTCCTTGTATCATAATCACATTGATTTGTCAGGTCAAAGTTAAAACAACTTTTTCAAAATATTCACAGATAAGAAATTCAAGAAATATGACAGGCGCTCAGGCGGCTGAATATGTTCTTCGTCAGCACGGTGTAACAGGCGTCAGAATTGAACATGTTGCAGGCAGTATGACAGATCATTTTGACCCGAGAACAAATGTAATCAGACTTTCCGACACGGTTTTTAACAGCACCTCTGTTGCGGCTGTAGGCGTTGCCTGTCATGAGGCAGGTCATGCAGTTCAGCACGCAGAAAATTATCTGCCTAACAGAATCCGTTCGTTTATTCTTCCTGTTGCAAGACTCGGTTCAAGCCTCAGTTGGATTTTTATTATAGTCGGTTTTTGTTTTACACAGAGAGTAGGTTTTGTATTTCTTTATATAGGTATAATCCTGTTTGCACTTTCCGTACTCTTTACAATCGCAACACTTCCCGTAGAGTTTAATGCATCAAAAAGAGCGCTTGAAACAATCAGAAACGGCGATCTTCTTTACGGTGAAGAATACACAGGAGCAAAGAGAGTGCTTCAGGCAGCCGCAATGACATATGTAGCAGCGGCACTTACTGCAATTATGCAGCTTTTGAGATTGATTGTAATTGCGAACAATCGCAGAAGATAATTTATTTTGGAGATTAAAATGGCAAACACACGCAATATTGCACTGAATGTGCTGCTTAAAATTGAAAATGAGGGAGCATATTCAAATATTGCTTTGAATAATGCCATAAAGGAAAACCGTCTTTCGGGTGTTGACAGCTCTTTTGTGTCAGCACTCGTTTACGGTGTTCTGGAAAGAAGAATCACGCTTGATTATATTATCAGAGCCTATTCTAAAATTCCGTTAAGGAAAATTGAAACAAAAACGAAAAATATTCTCCGCCTTGGAATATTTCAGCTTTTGTTTATGGACAAAGTTCCCGACAGTGCGGCAGTCAACGAAAGCGTTAATCTTGCCAAAAAGCACAAGCTTCAAAAGTCTTCGGGCTTCATAAACGGAATCCTTCGCAATATCACAAGGGCAGAGGTTAAATATACATTACCCGATGAAAAGGACTGGGTTCGATATCTTTCGGTAAAATATTCCGTTCCCGAAAGTATCGTTAAATTGTGGGTTAATTCTTACGGAGAAAATAACGCCAAACAGCTTTTGGCATCTCTTAACGGCAGAGCAAAAATCTGTTGTCGTGTTAATACCCTCAGAACAGATGCAGACACATTAATTAAGAAATTATCCGATGAGGGCGTTGTTGCGGAAAAAATTTTCTTTATTGACAACGCACTCTATCTTGAAAATACCGGCTCGGTCGAAAGACTCAGAGCGTATAAGTCGGGACTTTTTCATATTCAGGATGCGTCAAGCCAGCTTTGTGTGAATTTTCTTGATCCTAAGCCTCGCAATATTATGCTTGATGTGTGTTCCGCACCCGGTGGAAAGTCGTTTTCGGCGGCTCAGTATATGAACAACCGTGGCAGAATTTTCTCCTGTGATATGTTCGACCATAAACTGAAACTGATTTCGGCAGGTGCTAAAAGGCTTGGCATCACTTGTATTTCAACGCTTCTGCGTGATGCGTCAACCAATGACACGGCACTTCCTGTGGCGGACAGAATCCTCTGCGATGTTCCGTGCAGCGGTCTTGGAATCATGTCAAGAAAGCCCGAGATCAGATACAAGGATGACCTTATATCCAACGATTTGCCCGATTTGCAGTACGGGATTCTCTGCGCAAGTGCGAAAAATCTTGCAGTAGGCGGCAAGCTTGTCTATTCTACCTGTACATTGAATCCTGAAGAAAACAATAAAAACACAAAGCGTTTTCTTGAGGAACATCCCGATTTTTACGGAATACCGTTAAAGCTTCCAAACGGTATTACCCGTGCATTTGATGAAGAACCTTATGAAATAACACTTATGCCGCACACCTGCGGAACAGACGGATTTTACATCAGCTTATTCGGAAAGAAGGCGTCAAATTGAATAATTTAACGGATATCAAGTCAATGACGCTTGATGAGCTGACTGATTTTGTTACAGAAAACGGATTTCCAAAGTTCAGAGCAAAGCAGATTTATGATTGGTTGTACAAAAATGTGACCGATTTTGACGATATGCGTAACATTTCCGCTGATTTAAAGACTTTTTTAAAATCAAGTTGTTACATTTCTGTTGCAAATATTGAAAAAAAACTTGTTTCAAGGTATGATAAAACAGTCAAGTACCTTTTTTCGTTTAATGACGGCGAATGCGTAGAGTCTGTTGTAATGAGTTACAAGCACGGATATTCAATTTGTATCTCAACACAGGTTGGGTGCAAAATGGGCTGCACATTTTGTGCAACAGGCAAAAGCGGTTTTTCACGAAGTCTTGCACCGTCAGAAATGCTCGGACAGATTGAAACGGCACAGCGTGATCTTAACATAAGAATTTCTAACATTGTTCTTATGGGAATGGGTGAGCCGCTTGATAATTTTGACAATGTTGTAAAATTTCTTCGACTGGTTTCGTCCGACAACGGTCTTAACATAGGAATGCGGCATATAACGCTCTCAACCTGCGGTATAGTTCCGAAAATTTATGAACTTGCAAAACTTCATCTCGGAATAACGCTTTCGGTTTCGCTGCACGCCCCGAACGATGAGATAAGACAGCGAACAATGCCCATTGCAAGAAAATATTCTATTGAAGAATTATTAAAGGCTTGTTCGGATTATTTCAAAACAACGGGCCGCAGAGTTACATTTGAATACTCTATGATAAGCGGAGTTAATGACAGTGATGAAAACGCAAGAGAGCTTGCAAAACGACTTGAGGGTACACAAAGCCATGTTAATTTGATTCCCGTCAACACAGTTGAGGGAACAGGCTACTTAAAAAGCAATATTAAAAGACAGCAGGCATTCATAAAGATTCTTGCTGCCAAAAATATCGGAGCAACCGTGCGCAGAACACTCGGAAGCGACATAAACGCATCGTGCGGTCAGCTCAAAAGAAAGCATATTGAAGAAGGAGGTAAATAACTTGGAAGTATTCAGCAAAAGTGATATAGGACTTGTTCGTAATCAGAATCAGGATGACTGTCGCTTCGGAGTTATTTCTCCCAGCTGTGTCTGGGCAGTTGTGTGCGACGGAATGGGCGGTGCAAACGGCGGTAATATTGCCAGTGCAACAGCCGTTGAGTATATCAGCACCAAAATTACCGATTTATACAAAGACGATATGACCAAAGAGCAGATTGGCGAGCTTATGGCAGAAATTGTTGTCAATGCCAATATGAAGGTTTTTGAAATGTCAATGAAAGACCCGGAGCTCACGGGTATGGGAACAACCTGCGAATTTGTCTTTGTAAAGGATACGACCGTTCATGTTGTTCATGTCGGTGACAGCCGCACATACGCAATCAGAGGCGGCAAAATCAAACAGCTTACAGAGGATCATTCCGTTGTTCAGGAAATGGTTCGCAGAGGCGAGCTTACATATGAGCAGGCACAAAATCATCCTAACAAGAACTTTATAACAAGAGCGCTCGGCATCAAGCCGTCGGTGCGTCTTGACTATATTGAAGCCAACTTTATTTACGGTGATGTCCTTCTCATTTGTACCGACGGACTTTCCAATTGCGTCACAACAGGAGATATGGTAAAAATATGTCATGAAAACCGTGGTGAGGGTCTTATCACAAAGCTTGTTGACAAGGCCAAAGACGGTGGCGGTTCTGATAACATTACAGTTACCGTGATTTACTAAGGATAGGAGTTGACTGTTTTGGATAAATATTTGGGCAAAAGACTTGACGGAAGATATGAAATCCATGAGCTTATCGGTGTCGGCGGTATGGCAAATGTTTACCGTTGTACCGATACTGTAGATGACCGTGAAGTTGCCGTAAAGATTCTTAAGGACGAATATCTTAATAACGAGGAGTTTATCCGCCGCTTTAAAAACGAATCAAAGGCCATTGCGATGCTTTCACATCCGAATATTGTAAAGGTGTATGATGTAAGCTTTGGCGATATGATTCAGTATATTGTAATGGAATACATCGACGGCATTACACTCAAGGAATATATTGATCAGCAGGGCATAATTGAGTGGAAGGATGTAATTCACCTTACAACACAGATTTTAAAGGCTTTGCAGCATGCTCATGAGTGCGGAATTGTGCACCGTGACATCAAGCCGCAGAATATTATGCTTTTGCAGGACGGTACAATCAAGGTTACGGACTTTGGCATTGCGAGATTTTCAGATAAATCAACACGCACAATGACCGAGCAGGCAATCGGTTCTGTTCATTACATTGCACCCGAACAGGCAAGAGGAAATGCAACAGACGGCAAGACGGATATTTATTCTGTCGGTGTAATGCTCTATGAGATGCTCACAGGCAAGCTTCCGTTTGATGGCGACAGTGCCGTAACAATTGCACTTATGCAGTTGCAGTCAACACCAAAGCGTCCCCGTGAGATTAACCCGGGTATTCCAATCGGTCTTGAACAGATTACAATGAAGGCCATGGAAAAGCTTCCGTCAAATCGTTACACCTCTGCCGCCGAGATGCTTTCAGATATTGAAAGATTCAGACTTAATCCCTCAATTGTGTTTGACTACGGTAATAAATCATTCGTTGATGACCAGCCTACAAAGTTTGTTCATTCATTGCGTGACAGCGGTGTAGACAAAAAGGTTGCAGGTGATGCAACAAAGGTTGTTGATATGCCGGAAGATAATGTTGTTGTTAAGGAAGATAAGTTTGCTGACGAGGATTTTGTTAAGGAACACAAGCCGTCATACTACGCAATTAAAGGCATTGTAATTGCCGCTGTAGCGGTTTGCGCAATTTTCTTTGCACTTGCAATGCTGAGAGGCTGTTCAACCTCTCAGGCAAAGGATGTTGAAGTTCCGGACTATGTCGGCAAAGCCTTTGTTTCTGTAAAAGAAAATAATCCGAATGATTTCCAGTTCGAGGTAAAAAGCGAATACGATGAATCCAAAGAAATGGGTGTTATTCTCGATCAGGAGCCAAAAGGCGGTTCCATGAAAGTAAAGTCCGGCTCGACTATCACGGTCACTGTAAACGGTAAGGATACAGAGGTTTCTGTTCCTTTCATAACAAACTACAGCGAAAGTGAAGCGACTCAGGCTCTTAAGGATAAAAACCTGATTCCGGAAATTATATATGTTGAAAACACCAAAACTCCCAAGGGCTACACAATTGAAAGCTTCCCAAAGGCAGGAGTTAAGACTACAATCGGTTCTACCGTTTATGTGTATGTAGCCGGCGGTAAGAGAACAGATAAGGTTACACTTCCTTCGGTAGACGGACTTACACTTTCAGAAGCCAAAAAGACACTTGTTGATCTTGGACTTACGGTTGAAACTGTAACCGATGATGACAGTAAAGAACCAAAGGATACAGTTCTCGGTATGACACCTCTCCAGTACGGCAAGGTTGACGCAGGCTCTGTTATAACGCTTACGGTAAGCTCAGGTCTTGGCGATATAAACACGGTGAACATCTTTGTCGATCTGCCGTCGGATGTTGAGGATTCGGTTGATATGACGGTAATTGTTGACGGTGCTGTTGATTCACAAAATTCAAAAACGCTTGTGCCAAAGTATAATAAGACCTATACTCTTGAGCTTAAGGGTTCAGGCACATCAAGTGTGGTAATTCAGCTTGACGGTCAGGCTTACAGAGAGTATTCTGTAGATTTTGCAACGACTACGGTTACAACAACTGCGTCACATGATTATGTTGTTCCGACAACCGCTCCGCCTGAAACAGAACCGTCGACACAGTATTACACAGATCCGTATGTTGAGCCTGACACAACCGTTCAGCCGGTTACGGATGATCCTGAACTTTAATCGGTGAAGTATGGATACTAAAAGCGGAATTTTAATGAAGTCAATCGGCGGGTTCTATTATGTTCGTGCCGATGACGCAGATTACGAATGTAAGGCAAGGGGGAGTTTTCGCAAAAACGGAAACTCTCCCGTGGCAGGCGATAAGGTGAAGATTTCCGTTCCGAATGACGGTTTTTGTGCGATAGAAGAAATTCTCCCACGCAAAAACAAGCTCCGCAGACCTGCCCTTGCAAACCTTGATATTCTCGTTCTTGTGTGTTCAACTGTTGAGCCGCTGCCGAATTTTACTGTTATAGACAAAATGACTGCGGCGGCAGTAAATAACAATATGGAACCTGTGATTGTCGTTACAAAAAACGACCTTGAAAACGGTGACAGGATTGCCGATATTTACAGACACGCAGGTTTTCGTGTTTTTCTTTGTTCCGATGATTCTTCTTCTCAAACGGAAGAGCTTAAAAGCTATCTTCACGGTAAGGTTTCGGCATTTATCGGCAACAGCGGTGTGGGCAAGTCTACTTTGCTCAACAGGCTGTTTCCATCGCTTTCACTCGAAACGGGACAGACAAGTAAAAAGCTTGGCAGAGGCAGACACACAACAAGAGTTGTTGAGCTGTTTGAGCTTGACGGCTGTTTTGTAGCCGATACACCCGGATTTTCAACGGTTGACCTTCAAAGATACGAAATGATTGACAAAACTCAGCTGCAGTATTGCTTTCCTGAGTTTGAAAAATACATCGGTGAGTGTATGTTTACTTCATGTTCTCACACCTGCGAAAAGGGTTGCAGAATACTTGAAGCACTTTCTGACGGTGAAATTGAAGAAACCCGTCACCGCAGTTACACCCAGATGTACAACGAGGTTAAAGATATCAAATTATGGCAGATAAAGGAGTAATTATGCGTTGTGTGATTATTTCAGGCTCGCCTGACACAAATTCGGATTTTTTGTCCGAGGTCATAAAACCTGATGATTATGTGATATGTGCCGACAGGGGCTGCGATTTTGCAAAACAGGCAGGGATTACTCCAAATCTTGTTGTGGGCGATTTTGATTCAGAGCCAAATGTCTTGTTTCCGAATACCAAAACTGTTCGTCTTATTCCCGAAAAGGATGACACCGACACTATGCATTCTGTCGGCTTGGCGCTTGAAAAGAATTTTGATACGATAGTGATTCTCGGTGCATTGGGAGGAAGATTTGACCATAGCTTTGCAAATGTGGCAGTTCTTTCGTATATTCACGAACACGGAAGTAAGGGCGTTCTCCTTTCTGAAAAAGAGAAAATAGAATTTCTTCCCGTAGGTCATTATGAATATAAAAACTTTAAAGGCAAAACATTTTCGCTTTTCCCTTTCGGATGTCCGAGTGTCTGCGTAAGCTATTCGGGAACAAAGTATCCTCTTGAAAAATACTGTGTTTCGAGCAGCGTTACTTTGGGTGTTTCCAATATATTTACTTCTGATATGGCAACAATTGATATATATGACGGAAATGCAATACTTATAATCAATTTGAAAGAATGTTGATTTTGTTATTTGATATTGCATTAAAATGTATCTTGTACATACCGTGTGTAATGTCAACATTATATGGGGGTATAGCTCAGCTGGGAGAGTGTCTGACTGGCAGTCAGAAGGTCACGGGTTCGAGCCCCGTTATCTCCACCAATTTATGTCATAACAATATTTGCAAAGAATTATTATTTTTCGGATTTGCAATAACAAAATTGTAATTATATTAACACTTTGAAGACTTGAAAAGAAATATGTTTTTATGGTATAATTCTTTTTAGACAAAATTTGAAATTGAAACTTATTTGGAGTTGAGTAATAATATGTCATTGTGTATGGGATGCATGCAGGAAATAGGTGACAATAAGATTTGCCCGTCCTGCGGATTTGATACAACAGAAAAACAGCAGGCTCCTTTTTTACCGTACGGAACTATTCTTCAAAACCGCTATATTGTCGGTGCAGGAATTGATACCAACGGTGAAAGCACGCGCTATATTAGCCACGACAAACAGACAGGTGACATCGTAATCATCTGTGAATTTCTTCCCATCGGACTTTTTTCCCGTGACGAGGGAACTGCAGAGGTTAAAATTAACTATGAAAATCGTCTGGTTTATAATAAGCTCAAAGATGATTTTCTCAACTATTATAAAATTCTTTCCGAGCTCCGTGAATTGTCTGCTCTTATGAATGTTCACAACATTTTTGAAGAGAACAACACGGTTTATGTTGTTGAGGAAAACGAGGATCTCATTCCTTTTGAAGAGTATGTTGAACGCAGTAACGGTCATCTTGAGTGGGATATTGCACGACCGCTTTTTATGCCTGTAATTTCCGCTCTTGAAGCTCTTCATAAGAGAGGCGTCGGTCACTATGCAATCGCGCCTAAAAATATGTATATAACGGCAACGGGTAAGGTTAAGATTTCCGGATTTGCATCTGAAAATGAACGCAAAAGAGGTACGCCTCTTAAATCACAGCTTTTCTCGGGAAGTGCTGCTCCCGAACAGTACGATGAAAATTTTCCGCTTGACGATATTACAGATATTTACGGCTTTTGTGCAACGCTTTTCTATGCGCTTACAGGTCATATGCCAAAGAGTGCCGTTGAGCGCCGTAAGGACAGCAGACTTCTTATGAGCACAACAACCGTAAAGCGGCTCCCACCGCATGTTGTTTCGGCTCTTGCAAACGGCTTGCAGGTTGAAAGAGAAAACCGTATCACAGATTTTGACGAGCTTCGTTCTCAGCTTTCCGTTGCCCATACAGCAAAGGCAATTCAGGATGAAATTTCAAGAACCGCAAGTATGAATCTCTCAAAGAACGAGCGTAAGCGCAAAACCTCTAACGGTATGTCGCACGCGTCAATAATTATTATTGCTGCCGCTGTAACAGTTCTTGTTCTCGGTATCGCAGGCGTATTTTGGCTGATGCAGAACCCTCTTGCCGGAATGTTTGCTAACAATACCGATGCAAGCGTAAGCTCTACTCAGAGTACCGAGTGGACAGGTGCAACAATTCCGAACTATGTGGGAATGACATATGAAGATGCCGTAAAGAGTGCCGAAGGCAACAGTAATATCACAATTTACAGAACGCTTAACGACGAATACAGCGATGACTATGCAGAGGGCAAGATTATGTCGCAGTCACCTGCCGCAGGCTCAAAAATTACGCAGGAAGATTCGGTTGTAGTAAGTATCTGTGTAAGCAAGGGTTCACAGATGAGAACTCTCCCAAAGGTTGAGGGCGAAAAGCTTGATTCCGTAGCGTCGGACATTGCCGCTCAGGGACTTCTTGCAACTGCAGAGTATGAGTACAGTGACAAGGTTGCCGAGGGCAGAGTTATCCGCTATAAGGAACATGTTGAGGGTGATACTCTTGAATATGGTTCAACTGTAATTCTCATTGTCAGCAAAGGCAAAGAACAGACAAATACGCAATCATCAAACTGATTAACTAAACAACATAGCTTTTAAGACGGACTTTTTCGGTTCGTCTTATTTTTTTGATAAAACGAGAATTATTATTAAATATCGTAATATACCCGATAAAAATCACATTATAAAAATTTTCAGAAAACTGTCACAAAATAAAGGTCAAAAATAGTCAAATTTCTCTTGACATTTTTTGAAAATGGTATAAAATATAATTAGCACTCAGGAAACAAGAGTGCTAACCAATTAAAATGCAATTTTTAAATTTTTACAGGAGGCTGTATTTATGACAATCAAACCATTACTCGACAGAGTCGTTTTAAAAGTTGAAGAAGCTGAGGAGAAAACAAAGAGCGGCATCATTCTTTCATCTGCTGCTCAGGAAAAGCCACAGTTCGCATCCGTTGTTGCTGTTGGCCCCGGCGGTGTCGTTGACGGCAAGGAAGTAAAAATGTATGTCAGCGTTGGCGATAAGGTAATCGCAAGCAAATATGCAGGCACACAGGTAAAGATTGACGGCGAAGAGTACACAATCGTGAACCAGTCAGACATACTCGCAACTCTTGAATAATTAACTGTTAAATATACGGAGGTAATTTACAATGGCTAAACAAATCGCATACGGCGAAGAGGCAAGAAAGGCTTTAATGAAAGGTATCGACCAGCTCGCAGATACCGTAAAAATCACACTCGGTCCTAAGGGCAGAAATGTTGTTCTTGACAAAAAGTTCGGTGCTCCGCTCATCACAAATGACGGTGTAACAATTGCAAAGGAAATTGAGCTTGAAGATCCTTTTGAGAATATGGGCGCTCAGCTTGTTAAGGAAGTTTCTATCAAGACTAACGATATCGCAGGTGACGGTACTACAACAGCTACACTCCTTGCTCAGGCTCTTATCAGAGAGGGTATGAAGAATGTAACTGCAGGCGCTAACCCTATGGTACTCAAAAAGGGTATTGCAGATGCCGTTAATGTTGCAGTTGAGGCTGTAAAGAAAAACAGCAAGCAGGTATCGGGTACAGACGATATCGCAAGAGTTGCCACAGTTTCATCACAGGATGAATTTATCGGTAAGCTCATTGCAGAGGCTATGGAAAAGGTTACAACAGACGGTGTTATCACAGTTGAGGAGTCAAAGACAGCCGAAACATACAGTGAGGTTGTTGAGGGTATGATGTTCGACAGAGGTTACATCGCTCCTTATATGGTTACTGATACAGATAAGATGGTTGCAGAGCTTGACAATCCGCTTATCCTTATCACAGACAAGAAGATTTCGACTACACAGGAAATTTTACCGCTTCTTGAGCAGATTGTTCAGATGGGTAAGAAGCTCCTTATTATCGCTGAAGATGTTGAAGGCGAGGCTCTTACAACTCTCGTACTTAACAAACTCAGAGGTACATTCACTTGTGTTGCAGTAAAGGCTCCGGGCTTTGGCGACAGAAGAAAAGAAATGCTTCAGGATATTGCAACGCTCACAGGCGGTACTGTAATCACATCCGACCTCGGTCTTGAACTCAAGGATACAACAGTTGACCAGCTCGGTACTGCCCGTCAGGTTAAGATTGAAAAGGAAAACACAATCATTGTTGACGGTGCAGGCGATAAAGAAGCTATCAAGGGCAGAGTTGCTCAGATCAGACAGCAGATTGAAACAACAACATCTGACTTTGACCGTGAAAAGCTTCAGGAGCGTCTTGCAAAGCTCGCAGGCGGTGTTGCAGTTATCAAGGTTGGTGCCGCAACAGAAGTTGAAATGAAAGAAAAGAAGCTCCGTATTGAGGATGCTCTTGCCGCTACAAAGGCTGCTGTTGAAGAGGGTATCGTAGCAGGCGGCGGTATTGCATGTATGAACGCTATTCCTGCTGTTGCAGACTTCGTTGAAACTCTTGAGGGTGACGCTAAGACAGGCGCTAAGATTGTTCTTAAAGCACTTGAAGAACCGCTCCGTCAGATTGTTGCTAACGCAGGTCTTGAGGGCAGCGTAATCTGCGAGAATGTTAAGAAGGCTAACAAGGTTGGCTATGGCTTCAACGCTCTTACAGAGGAATACACAGATATGGTTTCGGCAGGTATCGTTGACCCGACAAAGGTTACTCGTTCAGCTCTCCAGAACGCAAGCTCTGTTGCAGCAATGGTTCTTACAACAGAATCACTTGTTACAGACATCAAAGAGCCTGCAGCTCCGGCAGCTCCCGCAGCACCTGATATGGGCGGAATGTACTAATCCCGTAAGCTTATAATATTATAGATAAATTTTACCGCAGACTCAAAAGGTCTGCGGTAATTTTATGCTCAAATCCTTTTTCTTGCTTTTTGTCGAAAGGTATATTATAATTAATTTAAATACGGATAAAAAATTCACACGGAAAACAGGTGATTTTATGAAGATAAAAGAAGATTTTGTTCTGAGAAAGGTTGCAGATTCGTATGTTGTAGTTCCCGTAAATAAGCTGACGCTTGATTTTAACGGAATTATCAACCTTAACGAAACAGGTGCATTCCTTTTTGAAAAGCTCCAAAACGATTGCGAAAAGGCTGATTTGCTCAAAGCAATGCTTGATGAGTATGAAGTGAGCGAACAAAAAGCGAGTGCCGATATTGATTCCTTTATCAAAAAGCTGGAAGAGGCTGATGTCCTTGAATAAAGATGTAAATCTTGATGATGTGATGCAGATTATTGCCGAAAAGCTTGACGCGGGCGGCACGGTCACATTCAATCCAAGGGGGACAAGTATGCTTCCGATGCTCCGTGACGGTGACGACACGGTAGTTTTATCAAAACCGAAGGGAAGGCTCCATCTTTTTGATTTGCCCTTATACAGGAGAAAAGACGGCTCATATGTGCTTCACAGAGTTGTAAACTTTGGCGGTGACGGCAGTTACACGATGTGCGGCGATAATCAGTTTGAGGTTGAAAAGGGCATTACCGATGAGGACATAGTAGGGGTTGTAACGGCTTTTTACAGAAAAGGCAAGCCTTATAAAGTTAATTCGCTGAAGTACAGAGCCTATCTTGAATTTATGTTCTATTCAAAGCCCATAAGACGGGTTATATTTTCAATTGTTGTAAGAACCAAAAATACATTTGGTAAATTAAAACCGAAAAAAGGAAATAAAAATGAAGAAACATCTTAACGATAATGAAAAAATTGAATTTAAATATCTGCTTGAACTTGTTTCTTCGTCTGTAAACGGCACAGCACCTCCGATTCCCTATGAGGGAATAAAATGGCAGTCGATAAAGATGCTTGCAAAGTATTGCAGTGTGGAAGCTCTTGTTGCCAATGCGGTTTTGACGCTTGATAAAAAATATATTTCCCCCGAAGTATATGCAAAATTCAAGCAGGAGTTATCGGCTGAAATGCTGATTGACGGAAATCTCTCATATGAAACCGAGAAAATTCTTAAGGCTTTTGATGAAAACAAAATTAAGAACATTCCTTTAAAAGGATATTTTATGAAAAGAGAGTATCCCCGTTCCGATTTTCGTTCCGTGTCGGATGTTGATATTCTGTTTGACAGAAAGCAGATTGATTTGGTTAAAAAAGTATTTTCCGAACTCGGATACACTTTTCTGAATGAAGATGACAACCAGTATCATTTTGAAAAAAAACCGATGATGAACATTGAAATGCATGCAACTCTTGTCCATGAAAACGAGGAATCCTATCCGTTGCTTGTTAATCAGCTTGACCGTTCAATAAAGCGTGACGGCTACAGCTATTCATATGAAATGAGCCATGAGGACTTTTATATCTATATGCTTGTTCATAACTCGAATCATTTCAGAATCGGCGGAATGGGAGCAAGAATGGTGCTTGACAGCTATGTTTTCTTGAAAAATCATCAATCTGAGCTTGATTATGACTATCTTAATGTGATGCTTGAAAAAATCGGTATTGCAAAGTATGAAAAGCGTATTCGTGAGATTGCGTTCAACTGGTTTGCAAAGCCACAGGCTGAACTTAAATTTGATGATATCGAAGAATATATTCTGCTCAGCGGTACACTCGGCAGGGTAGATGTCGGCACGATGATAAATTCCCACAAGACAATTACAGAGAATAACAAATCAAAGTTCTCATATCTTGTGTCCTCTATATTTCCACCAAAATCCGAAATGCAGTATAAGTATCCATATGTAAAAAAAACACCGTTCCTTTTACCGATTTCATGGTGTCATATGTGGGGAAAAAGGCTTTTTGTAGACAGAGATATCAATTTTAAATCGGGTATCAAAAACCGTATGTCATACACGGATGAAGATGTAAAATTGTACAAGTCCCTTTTGGATGAAATGGGTTTTGACGGTATTGGGATAAATAATTTTGGAAATTGAATATGCAAATCAACCTCCCGACAGCAAAAACTGTCGGGATTTTTGCATAATTAAGGTAAATTTGAAAATAATATTACAAGATATTATTTTGAGGTGATACCTATATATGATCAGAATTATTACCGATTCAGCCGCTGATTTTGAACATTCCGAAAGCGAAAGACTCGGCATTTCAACGGTACCTCTGGCTGTGTTTATTGACGAAAAGGAATATAAGGATGATTTTCTTCATTCAAAGGAACGCTTTTACAAGCTTGCAAAGCTGTCGAAAACTTTGCCGAAAACCTCTCAACCGTCACCGTATGTTTACGAATGTGTCTTAAAAAAGGCGAGAGATAACGGTGACTCGGTTGTTATTATAACTGTTTCCTCTGCATTAAGCGGTTCATATCAGAGTGCAGTTCTTGCAAGAGATTTGCTCGGATATGAAAATTGTTATGTTGTTGACAGCAAATCTGCTTCAGCCGGACAAAAACTTGTTGTGAAAGAAGCTCTGCGGCTTCGTGACAATGGGTTTACGGCTGAAGAAATTGCGGATTCTCTTTTAAAATTCAGAAAAAGAATTATAGTTTATGCCTGCATAGATGATATGAAGTATCTGTATGGCGGCGGTAGACATACAAATGCCGCCGCATTACTCGGCTCAACAGGGAGAATAAAGCCTGTAATCAGTATTGCCGAGTCGGGCAGTGTAGCTTTTGAGGCGAAGACAATCGGAATGCGCCACGGTATGAATCATATGCTGATGTCATTGAAAAAATACGAAATAGACTCAAATTATCCGCTTTATATAATGCACACCAATTCAAGAAACCTTGCATTGTATTTTTCAAAGCTGATAATTTCAAAAGGAGTTGTATTTGATGAGGGCGGTATCGTCAGCGTTGGTTGTGTTGTCGGCAGTCATATAGGAGAGGGCAGCACGGGTATTGCATTTGTCAAAAAAGAGTAAAGAAAAAGCGGACATAATTAACTGTCCGCTTCAATCATTTTATCAGGCCTTTTCGTTTTCTTTCTTTTCGGGAATTTCTTTAAGCTTTCCGACAAATTCTTTGATTTTTGTATATTTGCCGTTGAGAATACACTCAAATGCGAACGATGCTGTAGGAATCATAAGAATTATGTAAGTAAGCACATATTGTGACTTGCCCTCAAACAGCAGATGATAACCGAATGCACCCAACAGAACAAGGGGGAGCAATACTGTTTCGATGTTTGTCTTTTTGTTGAGAAACAGGAAGTAAATTCCCACCGCAAATGCTATGAAAAGAATTTGCATATATAAGTTAAAATACAGTTCAAAGAACTGTCCGATACTGCCGTCGTACATTCCTTTGCCGATCCAATTAAGCTCGTTTGTATGATTTTTAACCTTGCTTACCCAGATGCTTTCGTAGGTTGTTTCGTTCCATTGGCTGGTGATTTTCTTGGAGAAGAAGTCAATCATATAATTACTGTTCTTGCCGAAATAATTCATTCTTGATTTGATATTGCTCCAAGCCTGTGCATTTCCTGCTTTGGCATCAAGCCCCGCATTTCTGTAATCGTCAAGTGCAATACCATTGTACCAACCGGGAGCCATATAGGAGTCGTTGATACCCATATCAAGATACATAACCTGTGTAACACCGCTTGAAAGCTTAACGCCCGAACGGTTCTCGTAGCTCATAATAACAAGGTTGCTTGTTCCGACAACAGCAATGCAGATTGCAAGTGCAAACGCAATGCTCTGCCACTTTTTAGCCTTAATTGTGTGAATAATCAGCATAATAACAAACGCAACAAGATAAATCAGGTTGTTGTACTTTGCAAGCGTTGAAACAACAAGAAGCACGGCACATGGAATGAGCAATAAATATTTGTTTGTCTGAAAATACTTGATGAGGAAGTATGATGCCCAAATTGCAAAACACATACCTATAATATTACCATAAACGAAGGTACAGAAGAGAACTGGCTGGAAGCATCCGGCAAGCAAAAGGATTGAAATAAATTCAATCGAACGCTTTTTGAAAAGCAGTTTTGTAATGTTTGCAATTCCCAGATAAGCTGCCGCCGTACACATTACATTGAACACCTGAATGGACATTGTGCTTTCTGTGCCGAAAATTCTGTAAAAAATTTCACTTATAAACACAAAGCCAAGCTGAAACGGATAAAAGTTGTAGTAGGCATATCCGCTGTAAAAGTCGCTGTTGTAAAAACCGCTGTTGTTTTGAAATGACGAATAGTTGCCCTTTGCCGCCTGTGACGCTGTTTCGTAAATGTTGTAGCTGTCAGCCGCGGGAACAGAGGTTACCGAGAATATCCACACAAGTCCCACAATCATAACAAAAGCCGCAAGACAGATTTGCATATATTTCAGATTTACCTTTGCAAAAAAGTCATAGTGCTTTTTCATTTTAAATATAAAAACGGTAAACAGGGAAGTGAACAGAATGTTCAGTGCAATGTTATCAGTCTGATACAAAATTACTTCACTGCCGTAATTTGCCGAATCAAATACGCTTGTCTGCACAAAGCTCATAATTGCGATGTATGCAAATGCTATGAATACGAAAAGGCAAAGAATGTTCACCGCTGCATATTCAATCATACTCTGCTTTTGTACGGATGTAACCGTTTTTGCAGTCTGCTTAGATTTTTTTGAATTTTTTGAATTGTTTTTAGCTTTAGTATTACCCATATTATGTACCTGCCCAATTAAAATTCTTTCTTGACAGAACGCATAAACAGAGTACCGAGCGCCTCTTTAATATCTGTACCGTCAAATAAAACCTTGTACACCGATTCAACAATCGGAAGGTCAACACCATATTCCTGACCGAGCTTGTATAACGCTTTTGATGTCATAACACCTTCGGCAAGCTTTGTGAACCTGTCGCCTTTTGCAAAGCTTTCTCCGTACATCCTGTTGTGACTCCATTTTGAAAACAGGGTAGCCTCATAGTCGCCGAGATGACAAAGACCGTAAGCACTCATTTCATTGCCGCCGAGCGCCTTAATGAGTCGTGCAATTTCCCGTGTGCCTCTTGCCATCAACGCACCTTTAAGAGAGGTGTAGTTAAGACCGTCAAGCATACCTGCCGCAATGCCGATAACATTCTTTGCAGCGGCGCCGATTTCACTGCCGATAAGGTCTGTTCCAAGGTAGAATCTGATAAGGTCGCTTGTAAATTCATTTACGAGCTTTTCCTTAACCTCGTGATTATTGCTGTCGATAACCATACAGTTTGGAATTCCCCTTACATAATCCTGCGGATGTCCGGGACCGACCCACACTGCAACAGGAGTTTTGCTTTCATCAACAAACTCACCGACAACCTCGCTGAGCCTTTTGCCCGTAGTTGCCTCAACACCCTTCATGCAGAGGACAATTGTCTTGCCGTCAAGATTATATTTTGAAATGTCTGCAAAATATGAACGCAGATACTGAGATGAAATCGAAATTATAATAACCTCGGCTCTTTCAATTGCATGCTCAAGGTTTGATGATACCTCTATAGATTTTGGAAATGTGAGGTAATCGTTTTTATATGTTTCTTTAAGCTGTATGAACTCGGGAGCGTCGGCAAGCCCGCAGCTCAAAACATTATGACCGATTTTGTCGAGATACCAGGCAATGCAGCTGCCCCAGCGACCGCAACCTAAAACGGAAATATTCATATTATTACTTCTCCTGTTTATATATTATTGATATTTTATATAGCTTTAATAACAATAAAAAACCCGCCCGACCGTATGATTTTTGGAATAACCTGCCTACTTGAGTGACAGGTGGGTGCCAGCCCTTGAACTTCAGGCTCCCTTCTTCCGAGAAAACGGGAGGTCTGCACACGGTTCAAAGGAGCGAAGCTCCCGATTTAAATGTTGTAGGGTTATTTTAAAATCATTCGCGTATCGGGCAGGAATTTAAACTCACTTACCTGCAATACTATTATATGCAGAAAAAGCTATTATCAGTCGTCTTCGTCATAAAATTCTTCATTATAACGCTTTTCAAAAACAGCGGCAATTCTGTCGAGCTTTTCATCATCTTCAATTTCGGCAAGCTCTTCTTCGCCGTCAATTTCACTAACTTCAAAAATATAATACTCACCGGGATCATTTACCGCGTCCTCCGGATTTTCAAAGAAAGGATAGAGCACATAAAATTTGCCCTCGTCATTTTCAATTATGTCAAGAATTTCAAACTCAATCTCTTCACCGTTATCGCCGATAAGGGTAATGAGATCCGGTGTATATTCGTTAGCCATCTTATAGCCTCCGTTTATTATAAATTTTGTTTTGCTTTCTTTCATATCCATTTTACATTTTTTTGACCGTTTAGTCAAGGCATTTAAGACTTTTGGTTAAAAATAAAAGATATTAAAAAAATAAAAAGTTTTAAAAAAAGTGTTGACAATCACCAAAAAGCATGATATAGTATAAACAAGATAAATAATATATTGTCTTTAAATTACTAACAACTTCCTTTCTATGTGCTTGATTACTCCATAAAATTACGTAAAAACCGACGGCTGCATACCGTCGGTTTTTACGTTGTGTTAAAATGCTTTTATCAAATTGTAAACTTTTTGTAAGAGAAATAGCCTTGAAAATTGATTTTAAAAGATATATAATGCTTTTGATATTTGATAATGGATTAGTGCGTAAAAATGCGGTATAATCTCCGATTCTCGCATAGGTCTGTTTTCCATATGCTCAACAAACACACAGAATGGAGTTTTTTATTTAATGAAATCATTTCAAAAGCTTCCGCCGCAGTTTCAGTGTGCTGAGGTAAAAGAATACTATGACATTCTTTGCAAAAAGCAAGGCAGTCTTATTTTAAAGCGTGTCCTTGATATTTTTGCGTCTGTCATTTTGCTTGTGTTTCTGATTATACCAATAGCAGTAATTGCCGTTATTATTAAAATTGATTCAAAGGGTTCCGTGTTTTATAAGCAGCAACGAGTTACAACATATGGAAAGAAATTTAAGATTCTTAAGTTTCGTACTATGATAACAGGAGCTGACAAACTCGGCTCACTTGTCACAACCGACTGCGATTCAAGAGTCACCGATATAGGCAGGTTTCTCCGCAAGTATCGTCTTGATGAGCTTCCTCAGATTTTTAATGTTCTTTCAGGCAGTATGTCAATTGTCGGAACCCGACCTGAGGTTCAGCATTATGTTGATATGTATGAGCCGAAATATTTTGCAACTCTGCTTATGCCTGCAGGAATAACCTCTCTTGCATCAATTATGTATAAGGATGAGGAAAAGCTGTTAAAAGGGGAGATGAATGTTGACAGAGTTTATGTTGAGAAAATTCTTCCCGAAAAGATGAAGTTTAACCTTTCATATGTCAAAAATTTCAGCTTTGGATCTGACATTAAGCTGATGTTCAAAACCATTAAAGAGGTTTTCAGCTGATTCGTTTTGATTGGAGTATTCAGATGACCGATTTTAAACAAAAGCTAAGAAGATTTTTTTCCGATTCATCGCTTTTCAGGAGAATCTATATTATAGATTTGTTTTTTACCAACATTGCGTTTCTCCAGATTCCTGCTTATGTGCTTCTTGTTTTTCTCTTTATATGGGGCGTCTGCCTTGTGGTGTACAACCAAAGGCGGAACAACACATTCTTTAAACTGCGTTTCGGAATATGGATAGGCGCATTTCTTGCCGTGACTGTATTTTCAATACTTCTCAACTTTTCACAGACAATTCTTTACAGCCTTGTTATGCTGCTGCATTCAGTAATGTGTTTCTTCCTTTTTTACGGAATGCACACAGAGCCTGATTTTGATTACAGAATTGAGCTGTATCACATTGCTAAATTTATCACTTATATCACAACGGTAATGAACATAATCGGCATAAGCTGCCTTATGTTCGGCATAAAATTTGAGTGGTACTGGATTAAGTTCACCGTTTACGAAAACAGATTCACGGGTTGTTATGTCAATCCGAATCTGCTCGGTTTCATAGCAGTGGTGTCGATTTTTTGCTGTCATATGCTCTCAAAGGGACATTTTATGCGCAGAATTGCCGAAAAAATTCCCGAACCGGGTGTCAGCAAGATATGGATAGTAGCATGTCTTGCAACAAATATTTTTTCACTTATTTTGTGCGATTCAAACGCCTCACTTGTGCTTGCTCTCGGATATGCAATTGTTTATATAGTTTATATGTTTTTTGCCGACAAGGCGGGACTTTCACCTTCAAAAATTATTTTGAAAATTACAGCGCTGTTTTTGGTGGGCATTTTCCTTACAGGCTCTGCCTTGATGTTCAGAACGATTTGTCAGGAAGGCTTTTCCGTTGTTGTATCAAAGACGACCTCTGTTGTTGATTTGCTTTTAGGCAAAACCGAAAGCGAACTTGTGCAGGAAGAACTGACTCCCGAACAGAGAGAACAGCTTGAAAAGGATAAAATCACCTTTTCACACGAAAACAAAAACATTGACAGCGGAAGAAAGAAGCTTTGGCTTGAATCAATCAATCTTTTTAAGCTGTCGCCGATTGTCGGAATCTCAAACGGAAATATCGTTCTCTACAGCGCCGAATATTCAAACGGTGCTTTGGAGTATTCCTATCACAAAAGTGATTTGCACAACGGTTTCCTTACAATTTTGGTTTCAACAGGCATAATCGGTTTTGTTCTTTTCGGTATTTTCGGCTTTCGGTTTGCAAAACACTCCGCACAGCATTTATTCCTTCAGAAAAAGACATACCGTGACGATGTTTACCCCTGTCTGTTTGCTTTTCTTTTCGCATATTTGTTTTTTGCCTGTTTTGAAAAGGCATTGCTCTATGACATATCATTTATGGTGGTATGGTTCTGGCTGATTATGGGCTATATGAGTTGCTACATCACAAAGTTTGAACCGACGCTTGAAAGTCAGTGTCTTTTTCACGGAAAAAGGCTCAAACGCATTACGAGAACAATGCTCTGATGCTTGTATAATCGGAAAATTTGATGTATAATAACCGTAGGAGCGTTTTGCTTCTGCGGTTATTATTTTGTGAGGTATAATTTTATGAAATACGGTTTTATCAAGGTTGCGTCCGCAACACCGAAAATCAGGGTTGCAGACTGTAAAACCAACACAATAAATATTATTGAACAGATTAAAGAGGCACACAAAAACGGTGCGTCACTGGTTGTGTTTCCTGAGCTTTGTGTAACAGGCTACACCTGTTCGGATTTGTTTTATCAGCGTGTTTTGCTCAATGCGGTTGAAAAATCAGTTGAAGAAGTTCTCAAAAAAACAGCAGACCTTGACATAATCTCAATTGTTGGTGTTCCGGTTGCAATTGAATCGGCACTCTACAATTGTGCCGCAGTAATTTATAAGGGTGATATCCTCGGCATTGTTCCGAAGGTCAACATTCCGAACTACAGCGAATTTTACGAGGTTCGTCATTACACAAGCGGAAAAAATCTTTACGATGAAATTTCATATGCAGGCGCAGAAACCATAATTTCAGACAATCTTGTTTTCTGTTGTGACAAAATGCGTGATTTCAGCTTTGGTGTTGAAGTCTGCGAGGATTTGTGGGTTGCCGCATCTCCGTCTGTTGAACACGCAAAACACGGTGCAACTATAATCTGCAATCCGTCAACCTCCGATGATGTAATAGGCAAGGCACAGTATCGCCGTGACCTTGTAAAAATGCAGAGCGGTAAGCTTTGCTGTGCATACATTTACAGCGATTCGGGTTTTGGTGAAAGCACAACGGATATGGTGTTTTCGGGACAGAACATAATCTCCGAAAACGCATCTCTGCTTGCAGAAAGCAAGCGCTTTACAACAGGCATTATCTATGCAGACATTGATGTTCAAAAACTTTCGGCAGAACGCAGAAAGACAAATACTTTCACAAAAAGTGATGACAATAACTTTACCTCGGTATATTTTGATATGCCTATAAAACAGACAAAGCTTTCAAGAGAGTTCTCTCGGACTCCGTTTATCCCGTCAAACAAATCAGATCTTGACGCCCGTTGTGAGGAGATTATAACAATGCAGGCAACAGGTCTTGCAACAAGACTTGCTCACACGGGAATTCAAAATGCGGTTTTAGGACTTTCGGGCGGTCTTGACAGCACACTTGCGCTCATTGTCTGCGTTCATGCTTTTGATATGCTCGATATTGACAGAAAGAATATTCATACAGTAACAATGCCTTGCTTCGGCACGACAAAGCGTACAAAATCAAACGCACAGCTTTTGGCTGAGGCTTACGGAGTGTCTTTTGAAGATATTAACATTACGAAGGCTGTTCGTCAGCATTTTGCGGATATCAACCACGATGAAAGCGTTACAAATATAACCTACGAAAACTCACAGGCGAGAGAGAGAACACAGATTCTTATGGACCTTTCAAACAAATATAACGGTCTTGTTATCGGCACAGGCGACCTATCTGAGCTTGCTCTCGGCTGGGCAACCTACAACGGTGACCATATGAGTATGTATGCCGTAAATGTGTCAATTCCGAAAACCCTTGTTCGCTATCTAACAGCCTATGAGGCACAGCACAGCGAGGGAGTTCTCAAAACTGTTCTTCTTGATGTTCTTGACACTCCTGTAAGTCCCGAACTTCTTCCGCCAGATAAAAACGGCGAAATTGCACAGAAAACAGAGGATGTGGTTGGTCCTTATGAACTCCACGACTTTTTCTTATATTATTTGGTAAGATTTGGTTTCGAGCCGAATAAAATATACTACCTTGCAAAGAGATCATTTGCGGGAAAATACGATAATGCCACAATCAAAAAGTGGCTCACAACCTTTGTCAGAAGATTTTTTACTCAGCAGTTCAAGCGTTCATGTCTGCCTGACGGACCGAAGGTTGGTTCTGTAACACTTTCGCCTCGTTCAGACTGGAGAATGCCGAGTGATGCGTGTGTAAATCTTTGGCTTGAAAATCTTGAAGAAGATTAAGAAATAAAATTTTGACGGTGATTTTATGAAATTGTTTATTACACGAGATGTATCTCCGTCCGATGTTTGTTTTTTGATTCGTGATGAATTGGGCAGGGATAAATATACTGCTGTTATGAAACGCAGAAAGAGAAGTATGCGTGGTGTTGTCAACAACATTGTAAGGCTTAATATTCTTGATGAGAATAAAAACCTTGTTGCAAGACTTCGACAGTTGCCCGTTGCAGGAGTAAATTCATTTACTCTAAAAACAGACAAAACAGCGGCAACCCTCGTGGTGCTTATGACCAACAATATGGTTCAATGCAGATTCTACGGCAATAATTGGAGAATTCTCGGTGATGTAATTTCAAAAAATTTCAGCATTGTTGATGTTGACAACGCACAGATATGCAATCACATCAAGCACCCTTTAGGATGCGAACTTGAAATTGCCGATGCGCAAAACGAATTGATATGTTTAATGACCGCCTTATGCGTCAATATGATAAATACAGTTGACAAGCGAGAGGTACAGGTTGTATAATCTATGTGCAGACAGTTCCCACTGCTAAAGCTATGTGAACTGTCACAGAGCAAGCAAATAACAGTGCAGACAGCGCAGAAGCGCAGATAAATATTAAAAATTGAAATTGTCAAAGCGACATCCTTTGATGTCGCTTTTTGCAAATTCAGCCTGCAACGCAAAATTTTGCGTTTAATATATTCTCAGGGAGGAATAAATATGGACAAATTATTAAAGCTTTTAAGTGAAAATTCCGGTTTTACAACAGCGGAAATAGCGGCAATGCTCGGCGAGCCTGAGGATTACATTAAGGCGCAGATTAAGGAATACGAAAATTCGGGGGTAATCAAGGGATATCAGGCAGTTGTAAACTGGGATATGGTTGACGACAGCTATGTTGAGGCTTTAATTGAACTTCAGGTAACTCCCAAAAAGGAAACAGGCTTTGATGAAATGGCAGAACTCTGCATGGGCTTTGAAGAGGTTGAATCTCTCTATCTTATGGCAGGCACATATGACTTTGCTCTCATTGTAAGAGGCGAGTCAATGCAGGACATCGCAATGTTTGTTGCCAAAAAGCTTTCTACAATTGACGGTGTGCTTTCAACGGGTACACACTTTATTATGCGCCGCTACAAGGACAGAGGGGCATGCCTTTTCAGCGATGAAGAGAAGCGTGACGGGAGGCATTTGATTCTGTGATAGATTACAATAATTTTATTAATAAAAAGATTTCAACGGTAAAACCTTCGGGTATCCGTAAGTTTTTTGATATAGCTAACGAAATGGACGATGTCATTTCTCTGAGTATCGGCGAACCCGATTTTCAGACGCCGTGGCACATCCGTGAGGAGGGCATTAACAGCCTGAAAAAAGGTAAGACATGGTATTCTCCGAACAGAGGCTTTGCCGAACTTCGTGAAGAAATTGCAGCTTACTACAAAAGAAGATTCGGTATTGAGTACGATGCCAAAAAGCAGACGCTTGTAACTGTCGGCGGCAGTGAAGCAATTGACCTTGTTTTCAGGACATTGCTTGATCCGGGTGATGAGGTTATCATTCCCGAACCTTCATTTGTTTGTTACGAACCGCTTACAGTGATGGCAGACGGCGTGCCTGTTATTATCAACACAAAAAACGAAGATAATTTCAGACTTAAAGCGTCAGACCTTCGCGCCGCAATTACTCCAAAGACAAAACTTCTTGTACTTCCGTTCCCGAACAATCCGACGGGTGCTATTATGGAGAGAAAAGACCTTGAAGAAATTGCAGAGGTTATCAGGGAACACAATCTGTTTGTACTTTCCGACGAAATCTATTGCGAGCTTACATACGGCAATAAGAACCATGTTTCAATTGCTGAAATCGACGGTATGTATGAGCGTACCATTGTTGTAAACGGCTTTTCAAAATCATATGCCATGACAGGCTGGAGGCTTGGTTATGCGCTCGGTCCTGTTCCTGTTATTGCTCAGATGACAAAGCTCCACCAGTACGGAATTATGTCTGCTCCTACAACCGCACAGTATGCAGCAATTGAGGCTCTGCGCAACGGTGACAGGGATGTAGAGATGATGCGTGGCGAGTATGATATGAGGAGAAGGCTTGTTGTGGACAGCTTTAACGCAATGGGACTCACCTGCTTTGAACCCTTGGGCGCATTCTATGTATTTCCGTGTATCAAAAGCACAGGTCTTACAAGTGAGGAATTTTGCACAAGACTTATTGTGGACAAGCATGTTGCCGTTGTTCCGGGTACTGCGTTCGGTGAATCGGGCGAAGGCTTTGTCCGTGTGTCATATTCATATTCTATCAAGCATCTTAAAATTGCGCTTGAAAGAATCAGAGAGTTTCTTGAAGAACTGAAAAAGGGTTAAAATATGGAAGTAAAAGTTCTTGCTCCTGCAAAAATAAATCTATCTCTCGATGTTCTTTCAAAGAGAGCAGACGGTTATCACAATATTTCAACTGTTATGCAAGCCGTTGATTTGTATGATACAATCACAATCACAGACAATGAAAGCGGCACGGTGACAATTTCCTGTAATTATGACGGTGTGCCCTGCGATGATTCAAACATCTGTGCAAAGGCGGCTTACAAGTTTTTTGACTATTGCAAAACGGATGTTAAGGGCATTCATATCGACATTGACAAGAAGATTCCCACACAGGCAGGTCTTGCCGGAGGAAGCAGTGACGGTGCGGCTGTTATTTTAGGCTTGAACAATATGTTCGGAACAATGCTCAAGCCTGCCGAGATGAGAGAAATCGGTGAAAAGGTAGGCGCGGATGTACCTTTCTGCCTTGAGGGCGGAACAAAGCTTTGCACGGGAATAGGTACTGAAATCAAAAAAGTTGCCTCTTTTCGTTGTGACAGCATTGTAATCTGCAAACCCGACACAGTCAGCGTGTCTACTGCCGATGCATACAAAAAGGTTGACGCACTCAATCCTCACGCCTGCTACACGGATGAAATGGTAAAGGCACTGTTCAGCAGAGATATGTTTATGATTTCAACAACAATCTTCAATGACTTTGAACTTGCTCTGCAAATTCCCGAAGTTAATGAAATCAAGGGTATTATGCTCAAGTCAAAGGCAAGGGGAGCAGGTATGAGCGGTTCGGGTTCAGCCGTGTTCGGTGTTTTTACTTCATCACGCAGAGCAAAGAAGTGCTATGACAAGCTTTGTGAAAGCTACAAAGAAGTCTTTCTTTGCAAGCCTGTTTCAGAGGGTTGCAAGGTGCTTTGATAAAATTTAATAATTCTGATTAAAATTACAATAACCTGTCCATACTCATTTTAAGAGAGGACGGGTTATTTTTATGAAAACAAACAAATCAATACTTTTAATCAAATCCGCTGTAATCGCATTCATACTTACAACACTCTATTCGGTAATTCCGTTTCAGGCTGTATGCACTGAAATTCCGAACGATGTTTTCCGTTTTCACATACTTGCAAATTCAGACACGGAAGAAGATCAGACTCTGAAACTCAAGGTGCGTGACAAGGTTCTTGAAAAGACGAAAATACTTTTTGATACGGCAAATTCAAAATCGGATGCCGAAGAATATGTAAAAGCAAACCTTGATGCTATAGAAGAAATCGCACAGAATGAGGTGTACAAAAACGGCTATAACTATCCTGTAAAAGCTGAAATTGTCAATATGCACTTTGATACACGCTGTTACGAAAGCTATACGCTGCCCGCAGGAATGTACGACGCACTTCGCATAACAATCGGCAATGCAAAAGGGCATAATTGGTGGTGCGTTATGTATCCGTCAATCTGCATTTCAACGGTTGATGAGGGAAAAAGCAGGGCGAAGAACGCTCTTTCTGACGATGAATACAGCGTTGTAACGGATGAAAAGGTGGAATACAAATTTTTTATAGTAGAACTTTTTCAGAGAATTTTTGGTTGATATCGGCAAAGTCCTTTTAATAACCCACAGAATATGTTATTATTTGTACAGATGTTTAAAATAAAATTACTTTATTGTGAATTAAATTTATGGAAGTGATGAAATGTTGAGATTTATTCTCGGGAAAAGCGGCAGCGGAAAAAGTACCGAGACTTTGAAGATTGCAGGCGAACTTGCCGACAGCAATCTTCCCGTAATGCTGATTGTGCCTGACCAGAGCACATTTGAATGTGAAAAAACTCTGCTCGATGCGTTCGGGGCAAAAAAAGCCGAAAAAGTCCTTGTATTCGGTTTTTCAAGACTTTGCAAATATGTTTTTGAGTTGACGGGAAACTCAGCCGATAATGTTATTGACGAGGGTACAAGAGCCGTTGTAATGAGCCTTGCGCTTGAAGAACTTACCGAAAAACTCCGTCTGCTTTCTTCAAAAGGCAGCAAAAGCCTTGTTGATGTTATGCTGCAGACTGTTTCCGATTTGAAGAAAAGCTCGGTTACAAGCGATGAACTCAGAAGTGCGTCAATGCTAGTTTGCGATGAAACCTTAAAGACAAAGCTTAACGAAACAGCTCTCATAACTGATACATTTGACGCACTTGTCAGCCAAAGCTATATTGACCCTATGGATGACTTGACAAGGCTCAATGATATTCTCTTAAAGAATAATGTTCTCAGGGATTATACGATAATCTTTGACGGATTTTCAGGCTTTACAATGCAGCAGCTCAAGGTGGTACGAAGCCTTATGCGCGATTGTACCGCTACATATTTTACCCTTACTCTTGACCCTCTGACAGACGGTTCGGAAGAGGTTTTTGCAACCTCACAGCAGACATATAAAATTCTCAAGGAATATGCAAAGCGTGACGGAGTTGATATTAAAGCTCCGATAAAACTGACTGATTTACATCGGTTTAAAAATAACGAATTGACTTTGCTTGAACAAAACATTTTCAGAACACACCTTGAACCGCTTGAGATTTCTCCCGAAAATATCTGCGTTTACAATGCTGTTGATATGTATGATGAATGTGAGTATGTCGCAAGAAAAATCAAGGGTCTTGTTATTGAAAATGGTTATCTTTATTCGGATATTTCCGTTATCTGCCACGATATCGACCCGTACAAGGGTATTTTATCAGAAATTCTTGAAAAATATGAAATTCCTTATTTCAGCGATGAACACGCCGATATTGATGTAAAACCCGTAATAAGGCTTGTAAATTCAATTTTCAGATGTATTGTTTTTGATTTTGAGAGAGAAGATGTGCTTGCTCTTTTGAAGTCGGGTTTAACCGAATTTTCTGTTGAAGAAATAAGTCTTTTTGAAAACTACCTTTTTGTATGGAATGTTTCGGGTTCGGTATTCAAGAATGAATTTGTTCAGAATCCAAAGGGCTATTCTGACAGGTTTTCGGATTATGACAGAGAGGTTCTTGCAAAGGTTGAAAATCTGCGTGAATCAGTTATTGAACCGTTACTTTTATTCAAAGAAAATGCAAAGAATAAAAACGGACTTGAAATTTCGAAACTGTTCTATGTCCTTCTTGAAGAACTTAAAGTTCCCGATGCATTACGAAGAATGTATGCCGATTTTGAGAGTTCCGACGATAAAGCAGTCGGTGCGGAACAGATAAGAATCTGGAATATGCTTATGTCTGTTCTCGATAAAACCGCCGCAGTAATCGGCTCAAAAGCAATGACTGTAAAGCGTTATTACGAGCTTTTGAGCCTGCAAATTTCAGCAATGCAGTTGTCGGATATTCCCAGAACAGTTGACTGCGTAACGGTAACAACTGCGCAAAGAGTAAGAATTTCTAAGCAGAAAGCGTCATTCCTCATAGGCTGTGTTGACGGAATTTTCCCTGCAATACCGCACACCGCCGGAATATTTTCGCCTTTTGAACTGAAAATGCTTGCAATGAACAAGGTTGAAATCGGTGACGATTTTGCCGCACTCAACAACCTTGAAACATTTATGGCATATTCCTGTATGACTTCTGCGAGCGAGTATTTGTCGGTATCCTTTTATTTGACGGATATATCGGGCGCAAGCTATCAGCCGTCCGAAATCGTACTTCAGTGCAAAAAGGTATTCAAAAACATCGTTGCATACGACAGGTTCGACTTTGACGCCAAAAAAGAGAGTATGTACGCACTTCGTCCTGCTTTTGACGCTGTTGCCGAGATGCTGGGCAGGGGTGAAAAAGTTCCCGAATCTTTGCTTGAAGTCTTTTCTCAAATTACTGAATATTCGGCAAAAATGGATTCGCTTAAAAATGCAAGGGATAAGGTTCCTTTTAAAATAAATGAGAGTCAAAATGCCGAAAGGCTTTTTGGCGGCAATCTTAGTATTTCAGCGTCACAGCTTGAAAAATTTAATCTTTGCAGGTTTTCATATTTCTGTAACTACGGCTTGAATGTTCGGGAAAGACTAAAGGCAGAGATTAACCCGATGCAGTACGGAACGATCGTTCATTATATACTTGAACGCTTTTTCAGAGAGTATTCTAAGGAACAGTATTCCGTGATGGATAAGGATGAGCTTTCAAAAATTTTCAGTACATATATTTCTGAATACGCTGCTGCACATTTTGGAGAGGTGCAAACAAAACAAAATTCATTTATGTACCGTATAAAACTAATTCTCGAAAATGTGCTCCGCCTTGTGAAGCACACAATTGATGAGCTCACTCAAAGCGAATTTTTTGTTACCGATTGCGAACTTAAAATCGGCGAGGATGTTCCGTCCTACACGGTTGTACTTCCCGACGGCCACAAAATCGCAGTCTGCGGAAGTGTTGACCGAGTGGATATTATGCAGAAAAACGGCACAACTTACTTGCGTGTGATTGACTATAAAACAGGATCAAAGGAGTTTAAGCTCTCGGATGTTCTTTACGGAATCAATCTTCAGATGCTCTTGTATCTTCATTCAATTGAGGTGTCGGGCAGTGACAGATACGGGGATATTATCCCTGCCGGGATTTTGTATATGCCTGCAACCGTTCCGTATATTTCGTCAGACAGTCTGAAATCAATTGACAAGCTTCCTGACGAGCTTAATAAAAAGCTCAAGATGAACGGACTTTTGCTCAAGGACACAGAAATAATTCACGGAATGGATAAGACCGACGCAGCAACATATATTCCTGTAAAAATAAAAGCCGGTGAACCTGTTTCTTCAACAAGCCTTGCAACACTTGAAGAGTTTGGAAAAATTTTCCAAAAGGTTGATATGCTTATTGCTGAAATGGGCAAAAATATCTATAACGGCAATATTGAGGCAAGACCGCTCAAAGGCGGTCACGATTCGTGTGAATACTGCCCTTACGACAGCGTATGTGCCTACAGACGAAGTAATCCGATAAACTGCTTTTCAGTTGATAACAAGACCGTTATCGAAGAAATTACAAACGAAATTAACGGAAAGGAGGAAGAGTAATGTCAAGAAATTGGACTTTGCAACAGAAAAATGCAATCTATGCGACAGACGGTTCAGTGCTTGTATCGGCCGCCGCAGGTTCAGGCAAAACTGCCGTGCTTGTAGAACGGGTAATTCAGCTTATTACACGGGAGAAAAATCCCCTTGATGTTGACCGCCTCCTTATCGTAACCTTCACAAGAGCGGCGGCTGCCGAAATGCGTGAAAGAATACAGGCGGCAGTCAACAAACTTCTTGAAGATGATCCGTATAACGCTCATTTGCTTGCGCAGCGACAGCTTTTGTACAGTGCGAACATATCTACAATAGACAGCTTTTGCGGAGATATTGTCCGTGAATATTTTCATACGCTCGATGTTGCAAGAGATTTTCGTATTGCCGATGAGGGAGAGCTTGAAATTCTCCGACAGGAGGCACTCAACATTGTTTTTGAGCATTTTTATGATATTGAGGATAAAGGATTTCTTTGCTTGCTCGATGTTTTTGCGGGAAAACAGGGCGATCAAAAATTGCGTGAAACAGTCCTTAAAATTTCCGAGTTCCTCACCACTCAGCCGTTTCCCGATAAATGGCTTGATGATATGTTGGAAAAATATTCCGAAACACAAATTTCAAAATCCGTGTGGGGAAACATTATAATTGATTATGCCCGAAATGCTGTACTCCACGCAATCAATCTGACGGAAAATTCATTAAAAAGACTCAGCGAGGACGCAAAGCTTTATGAGAAGCTCTCACCGTTGTTTGAGGGTGACAAAGCATATTTTACGCTTGTTCAGAAAAAGTTTGCCAAATCGTCATGGGACGAAATTGTTCGTGCGGTAAGTTCTTTTGAAGTCGGCAGAATGACAGCTCCAAAAGGCTACAAGGATAATCCTATCAAGGTTTTTGTTTCATCAAACAGAGATGAAGTAAAAAATACCGTGAAAAAACTTCAATCGCTATTTGCAATGAAAGAGGAAAGTATAAGAAAAGAATTATCTCAGCTTCATAAATTTATAACGGCATTGTTTGTTCTTACTCGTGAGTATGACAAAAAGCTGTCCGAACTCAAAGTAAAGAAAAATATCCTCTCATTTGCCGATATTGAATCGCTTACCGTAAAACTTCTTGCAAAGCCTGATGATGAAAACGGCTACGCAAAAACCGTTCAGGCTCAGGAAATTTCCAACAGGTTTGACGCCGTTATGGTTGATGAATTTCAGGATGTAAACGATGTTCAGGATCTTATATTTAAATCTGTCAGTAAGGATGAAAGCAATCTTTTTGTGGTCGGCGATGTAAAGCAGAGCATCTACGGGTTCCGTCAGGCAAAGCCTGAAATCTTTATTGAACGGAAAAATGAATATAGGCGATTTAATGAGAATAACACCGAATATCCCGCAACTATAATTCTTGACAGGAATTTTCGCAGCCGTTTTGAAGTATGTGACGCAGTCAACTTCATTTTTGAAAGAATAATGACTAAAGAAACCGCCAAAATGGAATACAATTGCGACGAAAGGCTTGTAAACGGCGCTGAATTTCCTGATTCGAATAATTGCAATTTTGAAATTTCATTGCTTGAAGCCGAAAATTCCGATTCCGATAAAGAAGAAATTGAGGCGAAGTACATAGCTGACAAAATCCACAAAATGATAAACTCGGGATTCAGGGTTAAAGACGGAGATGTAATGCGAGAGGCACGCTACGGCGATTTTGCGATAATTCTTCGCAGTCCGAGCGGAAAGGCCACAACTTATGTCAATACGCTCATTAACAGCGGTATTCCTGCATACAGCGAGAAAAAATCAAATTTTTTTGAGGCTGTTGAAATCAAAATTATGCTCAATTTTTTGCGTGTAATCGACAATCCGGGAATTGATATTCCGCTTCTGTCGGTTTTGTGCAGTCCTATGTATGCGTTCACTCCCGACGAATTTGCAGAAATGCGTTGTGACAGCAGAAAAATTTCGCTGTATGCTTCTGTTTGCAAGTATGCCGATACAAACGACAAAGCGAAAAAATTTGTTGATGAACTTAAAATTCTGCGTGACTGTGCCTGCACAAATTCCGTTGACAGCCTCATCTCCAAAGCGTGTGAAATTACCGGTTTTATGTCAATTTCACTTGCCGTCAGCGGTAACGACTCGGCACTTAGAAACCTTGAACTGCTGCGAGAATACGCAAGAAGCTTTGAGAAAAACGGCTACAAAACGCTTTCGGATTTTATTTCATATACTGACAAGCTGATTGCCAACAAGACAAATCTTGACGCTTTTTCACAAAATGACGGTGACACAACAAACGCTGTAAGAGTTCTCAGTATTCATGCTTCAAAAGGACTTGAATTTCCGGTATGCTTTTTAGCAGATATAACACACCAATTCAATAAGAACGATCTCAAAAACGATATTCTTCTTGACAGTAAGGCAGGAATAGGAATCAAGGTTCAGCGCAACGGTGTTGTTTATAATACTTTTCCGCGTCTTGCAACAGGGCTTAAAATCGAAGAAAACCTTATTGCCGAGGAAATGCGTGTGCTTTATGTTGCACTCACACGGGCAAAGGAAAAACTGATTTGTGTCGGTGCGGTTAAGAAGTGTTACGATTACCTTGAAAGGCTGTATTCAAAGCTTGTTTTTGAAAGCATAATTGAACCCTATGCCATTACAAGCTGTCAAAGCTACTGCGACTGGATTTGCCTTTGCGCATTGGTTCATCCGTCACTTAACAATTTGCGTAACGATATTATGTCGGGAGCAAAGATTATTCCGTACAACGGAGAATCAGATTGGAAATTGCAGATTGTAAAACGGGAACAGTCTTCTGACAACGAGAATGTTTTTGAGGATGACATAACCTCTGTCGGATTGCTTCAGGCTGTCGGCGTGAGCGATGAATCTTTTGATTATGCAAAGCTTTTGAAAAAGAATCTTGATTTCAAATACAGAAACAGGGATATTCTTTCGCTTCCGCAAAAGGTCAGTGCGTCCGATATTGCACACAGTCAGAACGGCGATTACTTTGAAAAGATTCTTTCAAAACCGTTATTCATAGCTGAACAAAATTCCGCTCCTGTTGCAAGAGGTACCGCTCATCATAAGTTTTTGCAATACTGCAATTTTGAACAGGCAAGAGCAAGTCTTGACACTGAAATTGACCGCCTTTTAAATGGCGGAAAACTTACACAGGAACAGGTTGATATGATTGACAGAAAAACACTTAATGAATTTCTGTCAACCAAACTAATTGACCGTATAATTGCATCACAGCTTGTAATGCGTGAAAAACGATTTACCGCAAGGCTTAAACCGTCGGAAGTATTCGATGAATATAAAGATGTAAAAACCGATGCAACAGTAATAATTCAGGGTGCGGTTGATCTTGCGTTTGTTGAGGACGGGAAGCTTGTTATTGTCGATTACAAAACCGACAGGATAAAAGATATAACAAAACTTGCAGGACTTTACAAGAAGCAACTTGATTTGTACAAATCGGCAATGGAGCAGTCTGAAGAACTTACCGTCAAAGAATGTATTCTTTGCAGTATTCACCTCGGTTCATATATTACCTTATAACAAAAAAGAAAACCGTCCGTAAAATCTGCGGACGGTTTAATCATATTAATGGGTTTACCCAGTGCCACGCTTGCGTGGCACAAACAACCACCCGCTA